>Ga0209579_10000027_pt1 | contig 395411 bp, 314 predicted proteins | sample Coa_R1_2_FD_187152 | JGI IMG/M metagenome (GOLD analysis project Ga0209579, IMG submission 187152) | Surface soil microbial communities from Centralia Pennsylvania, which are recovering from an underground coalmine fire - Coalmine... | ecosystem: Environmental > Terrestrial > Soil >... | reverse complement strand
CACAAACCGCATACGTTCGTCCATGACAGAACACTCCTTCCATGGCATCTCCTCTCCGCCCCCTTCGGGCCGAAAAGTGTAACCTATGTCTCCGGAACGTTCTGTTACCTATGTCTCGGAACGGACATGTCTTCTGTTAGAAAACTTCTGGGACGATTTCTTCCTCGTGTGGAGATGCGGCTCTCGCATTCGCCTCCCTGTCATCGATTAATCAAGTCGAGATAATTGCCTCGGCGGTGATTGTCGCCTACAGTGTTTACTGTATTTGGCGTGTCTGGGCGGAATGGCTAGCATCGAAGAGCGGTCCGACCGAGCACTCCCCTAGCAATCCATACAGCTGAAACTGATAGGTCGTCGCCACAGGACATATGCGCGAGCGGAAGCAAGTGGAAGAAATAACGGGACTGTTGGCTGCCATCGTAGCCTCCTCCGATGATGCCATTGTCAGCAAGGATCTTAATGGCGTCGTCACGAGTTGGAATAAGAGTGCTGAACGGATATTTGGGTACACGCCTGAAGAAGCCATTGGGAAACACATTACCCTCATAATTCCTGTAGAACGTCATGCCGAAGAGTCTGACATCCTGGCCCGTCTTCGGCGGGGGGAGCGCGTTGATCATTTCCACACCGTCCGCAGACGGAAAGATGGGCGCCTGATCGATGTCTCGCTGACGATCTCTCCTGTGAGGGATTCATCGGGGCGAGTCGTTGGGGCCTCCAAAGTGGCGCGGGACGTCACCGCCGAAAAACAGGCGGAACGAGCATTGCGAGAAAGCGAACAACGCTTTCGCGTGATTACAGACGCTTCGCCCATCCTGGTCTGGATGGCGGGCACGGACAAGCTTTGCTATTACTTCAATAAGGGATGGTTGGATTTCGTCGGGCGCACTCTTGAACAAGAGTCAGGCAATGGCTGGCTGGAAAACGTGCATCGAGAAGACTACGATCGCTGCCTTCAAATTTACGTCAGCAACTTCGATGATCGTCGTCCCTTTGAGATGGAGTACCGGATGCGGCATCATTCGGGACAGTACCACTGGATAATGGATCGAGGAGTGCCACGCTATGCGCCGGATGGAACGTTTGAAGGATATGTAGGCGCTTGTCTCGACATCCAAGGCCAGAAAGAAGCAGCAGAGAAGGAGCGGATTGCGGATGACATGGCGCGCCTGATGAAGGCGCAAGACGATGAACGACGGCGGATTGCCCGCGAATTGCATGACAGTGCCGGTCAGACGCTAACCGTACTAGGATTGAGTCTTGCGCAATTGGTGGAACGGGCACAGGTCATTGCTCCAGAGTTGGCAGAAGAAGGAAAAGAGATCGAAGGGATTGTTCAACAACTACACCGCGAAATTCGAACAACCTCTTACCTTTTGCATCCTCCGTTGCTGGATGAGTGCGGCCTCGCGTCCGCGCTGAACCTGTACGTCGAGGGGTTGGCAGAGCGCAGTCATGTAGCCATCACGCTGGATGTGGCCTCCAATCTTGGGAGACTGCCAAGCGACATGGAGCTTGCAATCTTCCGACTGGTGCAGGAATGCTTGACCAATATCCACCGACACTCCGGGAGCAAGACCGCCCTTATCCGACTGAGTCGCGAAGGAGGGAGCGTTCGAACAGAGGTGCAGGACAACGGAAATGGCATACCGCCAGAGCGCTTGTCGGAAATTCGGACCCGGGGCGGCGTTGGGATGAGGGGAATTCGAGAGCGTGTCCGTCAATTCCACGGGGAAATGAAAATCGAATCGGATGGGTCCGGCACGTCTGTGATTGTCAGCATACCGATACCACAGGAAGTCCGTGCAGCAGACAGGGAACGGCTGCGAACTGCTGTGTAGCGATCGCTGATGTTGTTTCACGGAGAAGCAGGGATTAATCTCGGAACGCGGAAGCCACGAGCCGCGGTTTAAACTTTCCCACCAACTAAAAACTACGGCAGGTCCAAATCCAGGGCATAGAGATCGGTTGAGCTCAGGTCGCGAACTACCAAGGGATCTCCGGTGGGCGTGAGACCGAACCAGACTCCCCAAATGCCGGACATTAGGAAGTCGGGTGAGTTGATGATCTTTTCGATCTGGTTCGTGGACTCCTGCCAGCGGAAGAGGCCTGTCTCCTGCGTGCGGCCGCGGAAGAACAGAGTGCTGAAGTAGACATACTTTCCGTCGGCAGACCAGATGGGATAATCCGCCAGTCCTGCCAAAAGCCGGGTTTCGTGAGACACCGTGTCGTAGAGAGCTAACTTCTGGACCGGATCAGTGAGCGCGACGATGTGACGGCCGTCGGGGGAGACTTGTCCCCAATACAAACCAGCAGTTCCGGGAAATTGGGAAACTTGTTTCGTTTGCAAATCCAGACGGTATAACGCCGGATTTGAGCCAGAGAGATCCGCCGAGGAAAACACTATGGAGTCTCCGCTCGAGGACCAGGACGGATAGAGCTGCTGGTCGTTCCTTTCCGGCGTTGCGAGTTCAGTGCGGCCACCTTCGCGGGAGATGAGATAGATCCGGTTCGGCGCGCCCTGATTTGCGGAACCCTGAAACGCGAGCTGCTTGCCATCGGGAGACCACTGCGGATGGAACACGTGCATGGGTGCGAAGGTAAGCTGCCTGCGATCGCTTCCGTCCACACGGCAGCGCACGAGGGCGCCCTCGGGATTTTCGACGTAGGCCATCCATTGACCGTCGCGCGAGAATGCGACGTGATCCACCGAGATTCCCTGTGCGTATGGCACGTACTGCCGCGATGGCATATCGTAGCGGAGAAGCTGTCCGCGCGTCTGTAGGCCAACCGCGAAGATGCTTTTGCCGTCTCTGCTGGGTGTGGGTCGGTAGAAATTCAGAGGGCCGGCGGTCACACGAACGGGGCGAGGATTCGTTCGGTGCCAGATATCCTGCGGCTCTCGCAGGGCCCAGATGTCTCTGGCGCCTTCGCCAAGCGCAGTGAAGAAATAATAGTGTCCGTCTGGAGTCCATTCGCCCGCGTGCGGATGACTGGAACTCGGCCAGTCTGGAAGCATTGGGCGAGGAGGCCTGCCAGAGAGATCGGCTTGCCAAAGGGAAAGGCCAAGTCCCCGAGGATCTTCGAGAGAAAAGCGAATGCGCTGGCCATCCGGGGACCACTGCAAATAGTAGGGACGACCGGGAAGGTTCGCGAGTGTTCGCGGATTGCTTCCGTCTTCGTTCGCGAGCTTGAGCTCGGAGCCGAGAAGATAGGCGATTCGCGAGCCGTCAGGGGACCATCTGGTCTCCTTCGCGCGCAAGTCTCCAACCGGTCGCGGCGAGCCAGAGGCCACGGCAACCCGCCATATCTGGTGATCGTCTACAGGCTTGACATCGCGAGGATCGCCTAAATCAAGGAAGAGAAACTCGGAGCCGTTGGGGGAGAGGGCTTCGATATCCGCTCCCGACGAGATGCCTTCCACGGGAAATACTTCTCCACCTTCGGGAGAGACATAGCGAACGACGCGCTTCTGACCTTCCCACTCGCGAAAATAAATGCGCGGGCCGTCGGTGAACAATTTGGTGTTGTAAACAACGGTCCCGAGGTGCGTTAGCTGGCGAATGCGAACGACGCTGGGCCGGGGAACGAGAGGTCGAAGGAAGTAGGCCGCGATGAGGGCGAACAGAATGCCGAGGGCTGCGATTGCTAGTGCGAGACGAGTTCTCCTGACTGAGCGAAGAGGCGAGTGAGGAAGATTCTCCTCGATGACCAGTCGCGACCGCGAATGACTTTGAACGACGATCTCCTGCGGTCGGACCTCTGTTTCGATGGATCGGACCTGCTGCACGAAGCGGTAGCCGCGGCCAGGAATGGTAACGATATAAGAATGATCCTGCGGGCGTTCGCCTAGAGCTTTTCGCAACTGGAATACATGCTGCCCGAGGTTGGACTCCTCAACGAAAGTATCCGGCCACAAGGTCTTCATGAGGTCATCTTTGAGAACGACCTGTCCTCTGCGCAATAACAGCACTAGTAGCAGATCAAAGGCCTTCGGAGATAGGGGGACTGGCTGGTTCTCCCGCATGAGCAGGCGTTGTTCGGTATCCACTCGAAATGGGCCGAACTCGAGTACTTGCCTGGTGTCATTCATGGGCATTCAATCACCCGCGATCTCGACGTGATCTTCAGCGGAGCCGCCGCGAGAAACAGCTGCTGATGAGAACGCGTTCCTCGCCCGGACCCGCGTCGTACAACGAGCGCGGTCTCCGTCAATTCAGATGGTGCGTCAAGCGAGGAAGGCGTATCGGAGTACGACACTCGGGTCCGATATTTGCCCGTCCAGCGTCGCAGTTCTGGGGCATCCTGCCGTGACCGGCCGAAGCCCTGCAACCGCCTGATTACATTGACCATGTAAACCTTAAAAACTATTCAAGAATTATTAATCGGGTTCTTAAGGACTTCTGGATTGCCTCCGGAGGAAGATGCGTCCCGGTTTCAGCGGGTGGGGGGCCGGAAGCCAACAAAACGTGGACAGCAATCTATCACGATTTCACCGCTGGGCAAAGAGGCTTGTGGGGGCCACCCCTGCCGGCAAAAGAACCGAAATCACTATTGAAACTGATCGGATTGTCACGATTCGGAGACGCCACGCCCATGAGGTTTGGTGCCGGGAATGTGGCCGTCTGGTTGATGCAATTGGTTTGGATGAAGCGGGGATTCTGGGCTCGATCGCGCAACCGGGGTTGCGCGATCAAGCCTGGGCGCAAGGATGGCACGTTTGCGAAGGGTGGGATGGGGAGTTACTCATCTGCGTTGATTCGCTATTGAAGTAGCGGTGAGGAGACTTATGAGGCTTATTCATTGGACCGTGGCTTGTGGGCTCTTGCTTAGCAGCTTGTCGATCCAGGCGCAGGAGACTCAATCAAGTTCGCAGAGTGGTGAAGTTGCTCCGGCAACCACTGTGACAGGCTCCGGCAAGCAGAGCTATGTTCCGCTGTGGACGGGCACCTCGACCGTGGGCAATTCGAAGCTGTTCCAAACCGGAGGAGATATAGGCGTGGGCACGACGGCACCGAAGTGGGCGCTCGATGTGTCCGGCCGCGTTAACACTTCCGTCGGCTACCTCATTGGCGGAAAAACCGTGCTCAGCCTTGCTAGGCCGTTGAGCGATTCGAACATAGCTGTGGGATATGGGGCATATCCGAATAATGCTGTGGGATCGCTCAGCACGGCTATGGGGGCGTACGCTCTGAACGCTTTTGGAGCGGGAGCTTTTGAGACGGCGGTTGGCGCCTATGCGTTGACGTCGGCAAACGGATCAGACAACGATACCGCCATCGGTGCGTATGCGATGTTCGCAAACGAAGACGGCGAGGGGAATACAGCCGTCGGCAACTTCGCGCTGCGACGCGACGTCCACGGAAGTGACAATGTCGCGGTTGGGTATACAGCAGGTATCAACATCAGCGGCGATAACAACATTGACATTGGAAACAGTGGAGCCGGGGCTGATAGTGGCGTGGTCCGCATTGGTACCAGCGGGACGCAGACCTCGTTCTTTGTAGCGGGCGTCAACGGCGTGGCGACGGGATCGAGTGACGCCGTACCGGTGGTCATTGACAGCAATGGACAGTTGGGCACGATCAATTCTTCGCAACGCTTTAAAGAAGATATCCAGGACATGGGGGAATCCAGTCGGGGCTTGATGCGTCTGCGTCCGGTGACCTTCCGCTACAGGAAAGCCTTCGACGACGGGTCGAAGCCACTTCAGTACGGCTTGATTGCAGAACAGGTGGCTGAGGTGTATCCAGACCTGGTGGTGCATTCCGCAGATGGTCAGGTTCAGACGGTGAAATATCAGGTGCTGGATTCGATGCTCTTGAACGAAGTACAGCGGCAGCAGGCCGAGATCCAGTTGCTTCAAGCGCGGCTGGCAAAGATGGAAGCGGCGTTGGCTTCAATGTCGCGCACAGGAAATGAACAACAGGGGTCCACCATTCCACCTCAGTAAGACTCAGGAGACTGTCCCATGAAACGACCATCGCTACTGATATTCTCTGCTCTCGTTTTAATCTGCTGCACTCTTGTGAGTTTGTCGCAGACGGCACAGAACGTGCGAATTACGAATGCAACCGTGCCGCGCCTCGTGCGTTACACCGGAATTGCCCGCGAGGTGGATGGCAAACCGGCGACCGGTGTGGTCGGCATCACCTTCGCCCTCTATGCCGAACAAAACGGCGGCGCTCCCCTTTGGCTGGAGACGCAGAATGTGCAGGCCGACAGCAGCGGCCACTACACGGCTCTTCTGGGTGCGACCAAGCCGGATGGCCTGCCGACAGAACTCTTCACTTCCGAGCAGGCGCACTGGATCGGCGTGCAACTCTCGGGACAGGCAGAGCAGCCACGGGTCCTATTGGTAAGTGCTCCCTATGCATTGAAAGCTGGAGATGCCGAGACCTTGGGTGGGCTTCCGGCTTCGGCTTTCGTGTTGGCTGCTCCACCATATAGCGCCGCAACTTCGGCAGAGACCGCGATCAACAGTCCTTCGCAGAATGGCGCACCCGCAACCACTGTGACCGGAACTGGCACGGTCGGCTTTGTTCCTGTATGGGACACGACCAGCGACATCATCAGTTCGGTGATCTCTCAATCCGGCTCAGGCAGCACCGCGAAGGTAGGCATCAATACCAATGCGCCGACGACCGCGCTCGACGTGAGGGGCGCCTCCACGTTCCGGGGCACGCTGAACCTGCCTGTGGTGGGCTCGGCAACCGCGACTGCCGGGAAAGACTCGCAACCCATCCAATGGCAGGCCTCGGCTTTTGACAGCAGCCTCAGTGCTGCCACGAACCAGACCTTTCAATGGATGGCTGAGCCTGCGGCGAATAATACTGCAAGCCCCTCGAGCACCCTGAATTTGTTGTTCGGCGCAGGCACGAGCGGGCCCAGCGAGACAGGACTAAGCATCGCCAGCAACGGTGTGATCAACTTCGCGAAGAATCAAACCTTCTTCGGCACCAACAGCACTTCAACCGGCAATGGAGTCGAAGGCAGTGTGACTGCCACTTCGGGGAGTGCGGCTGGTGTCTACGGAACAACTGCCAGTCCGAACGGAACCGGTGTCTATGGCATATCAACCTCAACGACAAACAGCGTCATCGGCGGGGTTGGAGTCTATGGCTTCAGCAGCAATCCATCAGGCTACGGAGTCGAAGGGACGAGCGGCAACATCGGGATAATCGGAAACGGCGGCAGCATAGGGTCGTCGACCGGAGTCGGTGTTCAGGGAAACGGTAACCAGTATGGCGTTTATGGAAGTACGAACAACAGTCTCTTTCCTGCTGTCCAGGCTGGCGTTTATGGAACCACGTCGAGCGGCAGCGCGACTGCCTACGGCGTGCAGGGAATCGCGGCTTCTACGACAGGCAGTCCTGTAGGAGTCTACGGACTCTCCTCGAGTGCGGCCGGTTTCGGTGTTGAGGGAGTGAGTGGCAACATCGGTGTGTACGGCAACGCCGGCGCCAGTTCCATTGGAGTTGGCGTCGAGGGAGTGAGCGCAAACGTTGGGGTCATTGGAAAAGGGAAGGTAGCAGGCGTTGCGGGATTGGCCTCCATGGCAGGCGCGCTTTCCGGCCTGTTCCAGGGAGGCCCGGTCTCAGTGGCGGGAAACGGCAACAACACGCTGATCGGCGATGCCGGCTGCGGCTCCGGTTATGCAGGAATCGGCTTCACCACCAGTGTCCTCTCGGGCTGCACCAACTACGCGCTGCTGGGTGGTCCCTCGGGCGGCACTTTCGTCAATGCGGGAGGAACTGCGTCCATTCACTTTCGCAGCAACAATAACGAACTGGCGACGATTGACAACTCGGGGAATGTCGATGTCATTGGGCAAAACGGCGGGGGAAATCTGAAGGTTGCAGGAAAGGTAAGCAGTGGCAACGTAATCGCTCAGGTCGCAAAGTCGAACTCCACGGGCGCCAATAATGGAAGGTGCACCGGAACCCTGAACGCATCGAACTCGAACTGCCTGGTGCCGAATATGACACTCACCAAGACGACGGCCAACCCGAGCGTGCTCGTGATGGCGAACATCGGAGGAGTTACGACCGATCCGTGCGTGGTCGCCAATTTCTACTTGGTGGTTGACAACAAAATTGTCGCGCTCAGTTCCGTGAGTTCCAACACTAACAACGATACGCTCGGTTACGAGATCAGTTCCTTGACCATCATGTCGCTGCAAACTTTGGCGGCAGGCTCCCACACTTTTCAAGTACAGGAGGCGGACGATAATTCCAGTGGTGGCTGCAACACATTCATCGGCGCTTCAGGCGTGTCTGAGGGAGACGGCGCAAGGGGCAGCCAACGCGTTCTCATTGTGCGCGAGTTCTGAAACCTCGGAGGCGCAGTTGCGAGTTCTAGGTTAGAAACTTCGATGGGGCTTGGACAGCCTCGGCGATGTCTTTCAGGAATAGGGCGGCGCGGGCACCATCGGCGACGCGGTGATCGCAGGAGATGGTGAGAGTCATCATTGGCCGAACCGTCGGGTTGCCATCGATCGCTACGACGCGATCGGCAATAGCGCCGACGGCGACAATAGCAGCTTGCGGCGGCGTAATGATCGCACTGAACTGATCGACCTGGTACATGCCAAGATTGCTGATGGTGAACGTGGCATCGGAAATGTCGGATGGACGCAGCTTTCCCGCGCGAGCGCGCTCGGCGACATCACGACGTTGCGTGGCGATTTCGGCAAGGCTCGCGGTGTGCGCATCAGGAATCACGGCGGCGACAACGCCGTCGTTGACGGCAATGGCGACACCCATGTTCACATGATGGTGAAGGCGAACTCCTTCGGCAGTCCAACTTGCGTTTAGTCGTGGATGCTTCAGGAGCACGCGCGATACTAGTGCCACTAACAGATCCGTATGCGTGATTCGGACCTGATACGTGCGTTCGACTTCTCCAACGATGCGGTCTCGATATTCGTCGAGAGCGCCAGCGTCCATGTCGCGGGTCACGAAGAAGTGAGGAACGGTCGCCCAACTCTGCGTGGTGCGCTCGGCCATAATGCGGCCGAGAGAGCCAGGCACTTCGATCGTTTCGGATTTCTTCTCGGGTACGCTCGCTCCGGATGATGCTGGTGCCGCGGCCGCTGCCTGCACATCGGACGCGAGTATTTCTCCACCCGGACCGGAACCGTGCACGGCAGAGATATCGACTCCAAGTTCTTTCGCCAGACGGCGCGCCTTAGGAGAAATCTTCGCACTGATTGCGGGTGGGGGACTGGCGACAGTTGCGATAACCGCACGCGGCTGTTCAACTCTAGCCTGCGATCCAGTTCGTGCGGCCGGTGCCGTCGATTCATTTTCCACCGGCGGCGCTTCGCCGGGCGCAACGATCCAGGCAATGATCTGTCCAACCGGAATGTCCGCGCCAGCGGAAGCCTTGATTCCAGCGAGGATGCCATCAGCGGGCGCTTCCACTTCGACTACCGCTTTATCGGTCTCGATTTCGAGAAGCGGCTCACCTTTCGCGACGCGGTCGCCTTCCTGCTTCCGCCAAGCGAGTAGCTTGCCGGTCTCCTGAGCCATCTCGAGGGCGGGCATTACAACGCTGAAGGCCATAGTGTCAGTTGGGGGGAAGGACCCTGCAATATGGCCTTCAGCCCGAAACTCCGACCCGCTCAGTTTTCGCGCTGGTCTCGATCATCTCGAGAACGCGTTCGCTGGGTGAAGCTTCGGATTCCCGTGTAGTCGGCAGCGGCCCGTTCACCGTGAAGTAGTGAGCTCCCGCGACCAGCAGTTGTTCCGCCGGAAAGCGAGTGATGACTTCGTGTCCGGTCGGCGTGACTGCGATCTCTTCTTCAATGCGGGCGGCGCTCCAGCCGTCGGTCGAAGGCCAGAATGTTTCCAGCGCAAACACCATGCCCGGCTTGATCTCGACGGGATGTTCGAACGAAACCAGGCGGCTGATGACCGGCTTCTCCCAGATCGCGAGGCCGATGCCGTGGCCATATTGCAGCGCGAAGCAGGCTTCTTCGTTGGGGAAACCAAATTCTTCTGCCTTCGGCCACACGGCGGCAATTTCGGCAGTCGTGCGGCCGGGACGAACGAGTTCAATCGCCGCATCGAGGTAGTCGCGGCAGCGCTTATAAGCATCGACCATGGCGTGCGACGCGTAACCCACGGTGAAACACCGGTAGTAACAGGTGCGGTATCCCATGTAGGAGTGCAGGATGTCGTAGTAGACAGGATCGCCCGGGCGCAGGACGCGATCGGAAAACACGTGCGGATGTGGATTGCAGCGCTCACCTGAAATCGCATTTACCGCTTCGACATATTCCGAGCCGAGATCATAGAGAACTTTGCTCACTAGGCCGACCGCTTCGTTCTCGCGCAGGCCCGGCTTCATCGCGCGATAGAGTTCATCGTATGCTGCGTCTACCATCATCGCGGAGGTATTGAGCAGCGAAATCTCATCCTGCGTCTTGATGACGCGTGCCTCGGACATGAGTTGCTGCCCGTCGACGACTTCGATGCCTTCTTTTTGTAACGCGAAGAGAACGGGCAGTTCGATGATGTCGATGCCCACTGGCTCTTTGTGCAGGCCACGCATTTCGAGTTCAATGCGAATCTTCTTGGCCACGTCTTCGGCGCGGCCCATCTCTGGAGTCATCGCGCCGCGCAACATGGAGATCCCAGGGCGCGAGCGGCCATCGAGCCAAGGGCAATTCAGTTGATGATGTTTGGCGGCGGATCCGAAATCCCACAGGATCGGCTCGTCGTTCTGCGGCAACAGCGCGAAGCGGTTGGCCTTGTCCTGGGCCCATGTACCGATATGCGTGGAGGTCAGGTAGCGCACATTGTTCATGTCGAAGCAGAGCAGCGCGCCCATCGACGACTGCTTCAGCAGATCTTTCGCTTTTTGCAGACGCTCGCGGCGGAGGCGATCGAAATCGATCCGGTTCTCCCAGTCCACCGCCATGGTTCCGTGCGTTTTGAGTGCCATAAATCAGCTCCTGGCTCTTAGCTCTTGGCTTAAAGCTACGTCTCTACGATTTGTTACACATTGATCGAGCGGCCTCTGAGACTGTTTCTTCCGTTGGGACCGTTACGTCTTCGAGCGGCGGAGAAAATGGAATGGGAACGTGCATCGCTCCCATGCGCTTCACCGGCGCGTCGAGATCGTAGAACGCGCCTTCGGCGATCACAGCCGCAAGTTCGGCCGTGACTCCATATCGTCCATAACCTTCATCGAGCACAATCACGCGCGACGTTTTCTTGGCCGAGTCGATGATCGTCTTTTCATCCAGCGGCCACGTTGTGCGTGGATCAACCACCTCCGCGCTGATGCCTTCTTTTTCCAACATGTTCGCCGCGCCCAGCGCGACCTGGACCATGCTGCTTGTGGCGACGAGAGTAATGTCGTCGCCTTTGCGCTTCACGTCGGCTAGGCCGAGCGGGATCGTGTAATCCTCCGCCGGGACCGGACCCTTCAGCTTGTACATCATTTTGTCTTCGAAGAACACGACCGGATTCTCATCTCGAATCGCTGTCTTCAGCAGGCCTTTCGCATCGTAAGGCGTCGAAGGCAGAACGACTTTCAATCCCGGCACATGACTGAACCAGGCGTGCAGCGACTGGGAATGCTGCGCTGCCGAGCGCCGAGTCGCGCCCAGCGTAGTGCGCATTACCATAGGCACGCGCCAATGGCCGCCCGACATGTAATGCGCTTTCGCTGCCTGGTTCACCATCTGATCCATCGTCAGCGTCAGAAAATCGCCAAACATGATGTCGACGACCGGGCGGAGACCCGCCATGGCAGCGCCAACTCCAACACCCGTGAAGCCGGCTTCGGAAATGGGCGTATCGAGAATGCGCTGGGCCCCGAATTCTTCGACGAGTCCGGAAAGGACTTTGAAGGGCGTTCCCGCCTCGGCGACGTCTTCGCCGAAAATACACACGCGCGAGTCGCGGCGCATTTCCTCGGCGAGTGCCTCGCGTACCGCCTGCGCAAATGTAAGTTCACGCTCGGGCATAGAAACGTTTAAGCGTAGACGTCCTGATCAACCTCATCGATCGTGGGATATGGCGCGGCGATCGCAAACTGCACGGCCGCTTGCATTTCGCTGCGGGCTTCGGACGTAACATGCTCAAGTGCTGCTGCATCTGCGAGGCCCTGCGCTAGCAACCAGGTCGCATGCAACTTGATGGGATCGCGCTCGGTCTTCCAGTGCTGCTCTTCCTGCTTCGACCGGTAATACTCCCGGTTAATGTCGCCCACGTGATGTCCACTATAGCGATAGGTATCGGCCTGCAAGAACGCAGGTCCATCGCCAGCTCGCGCGCGGTTCACCAGTCGTGCAGCAACCTCATTGACCGCTCGCACGTCCTGTCCATCGACGGAAGTGGCCTCAATTCCGAATGCTGTGGCGCGACCAAGGATCGTCCCCGCGGTAGTCTCGGAGAAATGTGTGTACTCGTTGTAGAGATTGTTTTCGCAGACGTAGATCACGGGCAGCTTCCAAAGTTGCGCGAGGTTCATGACTTCATAAAGAGAGCCTTGTCCGAGTGCGCCCTCTCCAAAGAAACAGACGGCCACTCGTCCGTTCCCAAGGCGCTTCGCCGCGAACGCCGCACCGGTGGCGATGCCGACGCTGCCGCCGACGATCGCGTTGGCTCCGAGGTTACCGGTCTCTGGGTCCGCAATGTGCATGGACCCGCCCTTTCCCCGACAGTAGCCAGCTTCTTTGCCCAACAACTCGGCGAACATGCGATCAGGCGAAGCGCCTTTCGCCAGACAGTGTCCATGGCCACGATGTGTACTGGTGATGTAGTCGTCGATGCGCAGCGCCTCGCAAATGCCCACGGCGACGGCCTCTTCTCCGCTGTAGAGATGCGCCAGTCCGGGCATAAGCGCACGCGTATAGAGTTCGTTCACCTGCTCTTCAAACAAGCGAATTCTCACCATCTGGCGGTAGGCGCGCAACCACTTGTCCTTCTCGGTGAGAGATTGTCCAGTTTCGGATTTGGACATCGCCGTCGTCACTGCTTCTTTCCTCCGGCGGTAACTGGCGTCGTTACACCTGCCATCGTGGCCAGGACGTCGAAGACACAAGCGAAGTCGTACTTTGTCCAGCCCATGCCGCGAGCGGCCGTTAGAAATTCGTTGCTCACTGCGGTGGTCGGCAGAGGCACATCGAGCTGCCGCCCGAGATCCATCGCCAGCACCATGTCTTTCTGCATCATGTTCACGTCGAACCACGCTTCTTCCGGCTGCTGCAGAACAAACGGACCGCGATACTGGATCATTGGCGAAGCGACGGCGCTATGGGTGAGCACGTCCACAGCGACTTCGCGCTTGATGCCGCTCTTTTCCGCCAGCAGTACTCCTTCCGAGAAGGCCAGCATCTGCACAGCAAGGCTGAGGTTGGTCGCAATTTTCATCGAGAGGGCCAAGCCATTGTCACCGACGTGCGTCACCTTTGGGCCGATGTCAAGCAGCAGAGGCTTGATCTTGTCGAAAGTTTCTTTTCTGCCGCCGACCATCACTGACAACTTTCCTTCTTGCAGGGTGATCACACTCCCCGACACGGGCGAGTCCACCATGTCGGCTCCGAGGGCGCGAACTTTCTCCGCGAGCGCGCGACTCACCGCCGGGCTGACAGTGCTCATGTCGATGAATGTTTTTCCCGTGGTCAATCCAGCCAGAAGTCCGTCCGGACCTTCGGTGACTGCCTGGATCGCCTGGGAATTCGTGACCATGGCAAAGGTGAAGTCGGACGAACTCGCGACCGCGCGCGGGGAATCGGCCCACTGCATGCCTTTTTCCACCAGCCACTGCGCCTTGGCTCGCGTCCGGTTGTAGCCGGTCACAGTGTGACCCTTGCTCAGCAAGCGGTTCACCATCTGGCTGCCCATCACTCCCAGGCCGATGAATCCCAGCTTCGCCATTCCTGACTGCCTCCCTAAACTCTTCAGCAACTTTTCATGACTTCTTATTACCCGCCGTGTTTCCCCGAGGAGCGCTTGGCTACTGGAGCCCGACTGTCGTCGCGTACCTGCTCGAGATGAGCCCTCATCGTCGCGCGCGCTTCTTCGGAATCGTGCCGCTCAACCGCATCAAGAATCCGCTTGTGATGAATCTGGCCGCGCTCAGGGCCCCCTGCTACGCGAAAGATGCGCAACCGTTGCTCCCGCAAGAGTCCAACGATGGAATCCAGCAAGGAAAGGATGAGAGGGTTCCCGGCACCCTCAGCCAGCGCCAGGTGAAAATCAAGATCAGCTTCGATGTAGGCGTCTGGATCCTGACCGGCGCCGTCCATGACCGCGACGGCTTCGCGCATAGTGGCCAGTTCCGGCTCCTCAATGCGCTGCGCAGCCAGTGCGGCAATCTCCGGCTCGAGGATCGCTCGCACTTCTGCGAGGTGAGTCGAGCCTTCCGGCTGACCGATCTTTGCCATCAAGTCGAGTGACTGACGCACGGCGTGGGTGGTGCCGTCTGTAACGAATGTGCCGCGGCCCGAGTAAGCTTCCACCAATCCTTTTTCGCGCAGAGCTTTCACAGCTTCGCGCACAGCAGTGCGGCTCACGCCGAAGCGCTGCGCCAGCTCGCGCTCCGCGGGCAATTGATCCCCCGCTTTCAGCGCACCCTTAATGATGGATTCTTCAATTTGCTGAACGATTTGTTCGTAGAGTCGGGACGACCGAACCAGTTTGTACACTGCACTGCCCCCCGCACGTGGAGAAAGACTAGCCGGAAAACCGGCTATGGTCTGGCTACTATACCGCATGTCCACAGGGCGGGAGCGCGATTGTTGAATGACGGGCATGGTATTTAGGTATGGTGGTATGACCACATTGAATGTATCACACCAACTGACAGGAAGGAATCTTTCCCGGAAAGTATTATTGTTCCGATATTTTTGGGGTGCCACGCAATGGACTCCCCCAGCACCTGCCGGTCGCGATAGGCTTCCAACCATCGAAGAATTTTGAATTTGCTTGACACTGTTTCTTCGATAATGGTATGGCTGTCGGACCAGAAACACCACGGAGGAGTTCTATGGTATCTCGCGAGCCCGGCACCACCGCGTCTGATTCCGCCCGGCTGATTGCAGTTGGCCGGTTATTGTTCGCGACGTGCGCACTGCTGCTGATCTGTTTTCCGGCTTCGGCTCAGTCCACTGCGGGGCGCATTCTGGGTACGTTAACCGACCAGAGCGGGGCTGCGGTTGCAGGCGCCACCGTCACTGTCACTGACACTCAGCGTGGCACCTCCCGAACTTTGACAACAGATGAATCTGGAAACTATGTAGCCGCCGATCTCCAGCCGGGCACCTACAAGATCCGCGCCGAAGCCAAAGGCTTTAAGACCGCGGAACGTCCGAGCGTAGGAGTCGAGGTCGCGACTGATGTCCGCGCCGATTTCGCGCTGCAACCAGGCCAGGTTACCGAGACCGTCACGATCAACGAAGATATTCCGCTGGTCAACACGACTTCTTCGACTCTCGGAGGCACGCTCAGCAATAAGGAGATCAATGACCTGCCGTTGAACGGGCGCAACTATGAGAATCTGCTGCAACTGCGGCCAGGCATCATCCGCTATCCCGGCGGGGGATTCTCCACTACGAGCAGCAATGGCCTCCGCGCGGAAGACAACGCCTATCTGGTTGACGGCCTGTTCAACAGCGAACCGTTCTCAGGCCAGAGCATTATCAACGGAGCCGGCATCGCGGGAGATTCGGCGACGATTCTTCCGATTGACGCGATTCAGGAATTCAATGTTCAACAGGCTCCCTCGGCGGAGTATGGCTGGAAGCCGGGCACCATCGTAAACGTAGGGCTGAAATCCGGCACAAACCTCATCCACGGCACTGCTTACGCCTTTGGCCGCGATACGCCGATGGATGCGCGCAATTACTTCAATACGGTGGCTTCGGGGCCGAAGAACCCGAGGAACCTGGAGCAGTTTGGCGGCACGCTCGGCGGGGCGATCGTCAAGGACAAGTTGTTTTACTTCGGCGCCTACGAAGGGCAGCGTTACACCGTCGGCAATACCAGCCAACTCTCCACGTGGGCCACAGTCCCGCTGCCTGACGCGGGCACCTGCATGGTGATTACGGGGGACTGCGCGAACAGCATTCCCGACGCGATCGCGGATGTATACGCCGCGGGATATACGGTGAGCCCCGTCAGTCTTCAGATCGCCGGTTGCACGTTCACTCCTCCCAATACAGTTACGTGCAACGGCAAAGGCTTCCCCACAAACAACGGAACCAATGCGAACGGTCCTACGACACTTAACTACGGTTTATCGAACACAGTGAGCTCCGACAACGCCGTGGCGAAGGTCGACTACAACTGGAATCAACGCAATACTTTCAGCACGATGTATTTTTTCGGCAACAACTCGGGAACGGTTGCCGATGCGCAGCAGATACAGCCGCAGTGGCTGACTCAAATCCACACGCGGGCGCAGGTGTTTGGCGAGAATTGGACATTTATTCCCAACTCGAATTGGGTGAATGAAGCTCGCTTCGGTTATAACCGGCTCTACCAGCCGACATTCACCGCCGACCACACCACGCCTGCGTCCTCTTATGGACTAGATACCGGCGTGACGAATCCGCTCTATGGCGGGCTGCCCCGCATCAATATCGCTCCCTTCTATATCTTCCCAAATGAACTCGGCGGCTTTAACTGGCCCAAAGTGCAAGGGCCGGACACACGGTCCCAGTTCATCGATCACGTCTCGTACACTCACGGCAACCACGCGCTCATGTTCGGCGGAGAACTTCACCGCGACGGCTTCACGGGCGGCGCATACGGGGGAGCGCGCGGCAGAATCAAGTTCGGACTAGGAGGTCAAACACTCGCCCAGCCCATCGAAGACTTCTTTGCCGGCTTCTCCTCGCATGCGAGCCTTCTGATCGGCGACCCCACGCGGCACATCCACAATTGGGGCGTGGCCGGCTTCCTACAGGATGATTGGAGAGCAACGAGGAATCTGACCATCAATCTTGGGTTGCGGTACGAAGTGAATACAGTGATCAAGGAAGATCACAATCTTCTGGGCAACTTCGATCCGACCACAGGGCTCGAACAGGTCGGAATGCAGATCAAATCTCCCTACGGTCGTGATGGAAAGGATTTTGCACCGCGTGTCGGCTTCGCCTGGGACGCGATGGGCAATGGACGAACCGTGTTACGCGGCGGCTTCGGCCTGATGTACGAGACTCTCAACTGGGAGTCATTCCTCGCGCTGAACAATTCTCTGGGTCTGTCCAGCGTGCCCACCGGTGCCATCATCGACGCGAGCAACAACACCGCAGGAGGGAATATTGCAGTCGGCACAATAAATTTCTCGGGCGCCGATCCGACTGCTGGCGGAATCAATTGGGACCCGGCGGTCACGGGCATTCCGGGAACCGTCTTTCCGACGACTCCGCTGAATTGCTTTCTCAATCCTTGCAGCATGATGGGTGTCGATCCCAGCCTGAAGACACCTTACGTCTACACCTGGACGCTCAACCTGCAGCATTCGTTCACGCCTAATCTGTCTCTGGAAGTGGGATATGTAGGAAACCACGGTTCGAGATTGGTTGGCATTCGCGACATCAATCAGGTGAATCCTGCTTTAGATGACGGCTCCGAGCAACTGGGGCGGCCGTTCAACGCGCAGTTCCCTTACCTGGCACAGATCTTCCAGATGGGGAACATTTACCGGTCGAACTACAACGGCCTGCAGGCTACGTTAACGTCACGGAACTATCACGGCCTAAGTATGGTGACCGGATATACCTACTCGCATGCGCTGGATATGGTGGGAGCGAACTGGGATTTTGGTGCGGGCCTGGGGCTCCCATCTGATAGCACGCACTATCAGCGCGAATATGCCAGCAGCGACTTCGATATTCGCCACCGGCTGACCGTTTCCCTCACCTACCTCGTTCCGGGCAAGAAGGGTTTTGGACAGATGCTGGAGGGCTGGCAAATCAATACGATCACTTCTCTGGCCGGCGCACAGCCCTGGGGCGTGATGGACGCTGGAACGGACGTCAGTCTCACCGGCGAACTCAACGATCGCTGGGACTTCTTCGGGAATCCGAAGGATTTCAAATCAACCACCACCGGCATTCCGTACTTTCCGGGGAACGGCGATCCCACCAGCACAACTCCCACGGGGAATCCGCTTTGCGATTCAAAATCCCTGGCGATGGACGGAGGCACACCGGGCAATGCCATTGCTTCGCTTGCCTCTTTCGGTTGTTACGTTAGCGGCAGTTCCTACCTTATTCCTCCCGCACTCGGAACCTTTGGCACGATGGGTAGAAACATCTTCCGCGACAAGGGATTTAGGAATGTGGACCTGTCTGTAGCCAAGAACTTCAAGTTCGGCGAACGCTTTACCGCGCAGTTCAGGGCTGAGTTCTTCAACATCTTGAATCATCCCAACTTCGCCAATCCGTTCGGCGGACAGAACGGATGGGCGCACAACGATCCCTCGGGCGGCGGAGGTTTCTTCGGCTGTTCGTGCGCGACGCCCGATGTGGCAGCGTCCAATCCCGTTATCGGTTCTGGTGGCAGCCGCGCCGTTCAGTTGGGTTTGAAGCTGACGTTCTAGCGCCTGAGAAATGCGTGGTTAGCGCAGGCCGGACAAACTCCGTCCGGCCTTTTTTCATAGAGCTTGCTGGGGCGGCGAGCGCAACGAGTATGGGGACCGCAAAAAATGATCTATGAAACACAGTTCACGTGCATACGGCTATTGATGGCAGGCGCAGTCTTGGTGTCAGCGATGTCCTTTGCGCAGGAGAAAGAGCGCCGCGAGCGCACGATTGACGAAGTTAAGACTGAGGCCGTACACCGCGCAGAGGTCGGGCAATATCCGCTGATCGGTCTTGATCCGGCGGACGTCAAAGATGCTTTCGAGAGCATTCAAACTGCCGACAAGGATGAATGGGCCGCCGGTTTTATGCGCGTCGCCGATCGTTACTTCAATGAGGCAAAGTCACTGGAGAAGACCGATCCCACCAAGGCGAACGCCGACTACATCCGCGCCTGGCGCCTTTATTCTTTCGGGCGCTGGCCGATTCCCGCGTCTCCTGGCAAGCAGCGATCGTACGAGAAGGCGATCGAGGCTTTTCTCGATCACGCTAAGTTTTACGATCCGCCACTCGAGGTCGTCCACATTCCGTTCGAGGGAAAAGAAATCATCGGATATCTGCGCTTGCCGAGAAATGCGAAGGGCCCTGTGCCCCTGGTCATCGCGGTCAACGGCCTCGACAGCCGCAAAGAAGATCTGACTGAGAGTTTTGGCTCGATCCTTCCCTTCGGCGTCGGATTCCTCGCTGTCGACGGACCCGGGACCGGGCAAGCTCCGATCAAGGTCAGCGAGACTTCCGAGCGCATGCTCTCGAAGGTTATCGACTACGCGCAATCGCGGCCGGAGATTGATAAAAACCGAATCGCGCTGCACGGCGTGAGTTGGGGAGCCTACTGGGCAACGAAAATGGCGATCGTCGAGCGCGCGCGGCTGCTCGGTTGTAGTGCGCAGTCTCCTCCCGTCGACCGATTTTTTCAGAAAGAGTTCCTGATGAATTCTTTGTTGGGTAATCGCGAATATCTTTTCGATCAAGTGCCCGCGCTGATGAACATTCTCGAGGGCGTTCACACGCTCAATGAGATGGCTGAGCACTTGCCGAAGATGTCGCTGGTTCAGCAGGGCCTTCTGGGCAAGCCAATGGCGCCCATGCTCGTGATCGCGGGCGTTCTCGACACGCAGGTTCCCATCGATGATGAATATCTGTTGCTCAGCAAAGGTGACGTTCCCAAAGACGCGTGGATCAATCCGCGTGGCGGCCATCTCGGGAGGCAAGTCGGAGTGTGGCCCGATCCCAAAATCTTCAAAGAAGTGATCATTCCCTGGCTGGTAAAGACGCTGGAGGCACCCGCCAACTAGCGACTCCGATGTGTCTGGGCCCGTGCGGAAACGGGCGCATTCGTCTGTCCCGCGAAGGAGAAGCCGAGCGGCCGACACGCAAATCCTTCGCGGCTTTACCGTTCGCCCGAGCCTTGCGTAATCTGATGTCTAAGGGAAATTGCGAAGTAAGCTCTGCCTGCAAGAATCGCCCTCGTCACCGGGCCCAACGGCGGCCTGGGAGGCCAAACCGGCGCCGGCACCCACGACGCGACTTTCCGGGGATGTTCGACGTGAACCTCAACAGTTCGTTTCATATTTTGCGGGCCGTCATCCCGCACATGCGGAAGACTGGCGCGGGACGGATCATCGCGATCGGCAGTCGCGCCGCCGAAGATCCCGGGGCGTCGGTCGGGGCTTACAGCGCTTCGAAGGCGGCGCTGGTGTCGCTGATCCGCACCGTCGCGATCGAAAACAATGACGCCGGCATCACGGCGAACATCATCCTACCGCGTACGATGGACACTCCCGCCAACGCAAAGCGATGCCGGGCGCGGACACTTCGCAGTGGGTGCAGCCAGCGTCGATCGCTAGCCTCATCGTCTGGCTTGCGGGGGATGCGGGGAAGGAGGTAGCCGGAGAGGCGATTCGGGTTTACGAGCGAGGATTGTAGAGGAATCATTTGGCGTTGCGCTGATTCCCAAAAGGGCACGTAACCCTTTCGTAACCCTCTTTGATGCACATTTTTTGTTGCACTTTAACACTAGTGAAATATCTTGCATGTAACCTATTATCAGGAGGCCGTCATGGGTTCAGCCCGCGTCGCAAGGTCTTTGCCGCTTCAAGTGGCTGCCGTCTGCTATCGCCGGCGAGGCACCGCGATTGAGTTCCTTCTGGTTAATACCAATGGTGGCAACAAGTGGACTTTTCCCAAAGGGTCGACGGACCCACGTCTCTCGCACAGCCAGGCCGCCGAACGCGAAGCCGCGGAAGAAGCTGGTGCCATCGGCACGATCGAGCCACGCCACTTCCATCTCTACATTCATTCGAAGGGCGTGTTCTGGCAGCCGGGCGGCGTGCAGGAATTTGTAGTCAAGGCCTTCTTGATGGAAATCCACCAGATGCGCCGCCCCGACGAAAGCAATCGTCATCCAACCTGGGTAAGTGCTGCAGAAGCTAAACGCCGCCTGGCCAAAGGCCGCGAAGTGAAGTACTTCCACGAACTCGAAGCTGTCATCGACCGCGCCCTCGAACGCATCCAATTCCACAGCGAGTTGTGGGGAGCGTATCCCGGAGCGCGAGACGTCCGCGCCACCGCAAAAGATCCCATCGCGAATGTCGTCTGGCCGTAGTCATTGTCCCTCTGCGTATTCTGTGTCCTCTGTGGTGAGGTTTTTGTTTTGCCTTTCACTGGACACCCAGGGGCAGGCAACTGGGTACCGATTCTGTGAGACCATGGAATCGAACCCATGATTCAGCTTTCTGGCGCCGGAAAACGCTTCGGCCACAAACTCCTCTTCGAAAACGTCGACTGGCTGATCACGCCTCGCGACCGCATTGGCCTAGTCGGGGGCAACGGCACCGGCAAGTCCACGCTCATGAAGGTTCTTGGAGGCATGGACACCTTCGACTACGGGAGCCTCGTCGTCGCCAAAGGCACGTCTGCCGGATATCTTCCGCAAGATGGCTTGACGCTCTCCGGCCGCAGCGTTTTCGCGGAGTGCATGTCCGTCTTCGACGATCTCAAGGCGATGGAGGTCGAACTCGAAACGCTTATGCACAGCATGGCCGAACTGGACCACACCAGTGCCGCCTATGACGCCGTCGCCGATCGCTACCACCGCGTCGAACACGAGTTCCGCACCCGCGACGGCTACTCTATCGAATCCGAAGTTGGACGCGTCTTGATGGGCTTGGGCTTCACGAAAGAAGACTGGCCGCGCATGACCGACGAATTTTCCGGCGGATGGCAGATGCGCCTCGCCCTCGCCAAGCTTCTTCTGCAGAAGCCAAACCTGCTGCTGCTCGACGAACCGACGAACCATCTCGATCTGGAAGCCCGCAACTGGCTTGAGGAATATTTGCAGAACTATCCCAACGCCTTCGTGCTGATTTCGCACGACCGCTATTTTCTCGACGTCACCGTCAACAAGATCGCCGAAATCTGGAACAAGCGTTTCTGGTTTTATACGGGCAACTACGACAAGTTCCTGGCCCAAAAAACGCAGCGCAACGAGCAGTTGCAGGCGGCCTACAAGAACCAACGGGACCGCATCGAGCAGCTCGAAGTCTTCATTAACCGCTTTCGATATCAGGCCACCAAGGCCAAGCAGGTGCAGAGCCGAATCAAGGAACTGGAAAAGATCGAGCGAATCGAGATTCCACCCGAAGAAAAGACGATCCACTTTTCATTTCCGCAGCCGAAGCCCAGTGGGCGAATCGTCGCCGAATTCGAAAACGTCGCCAAGACGTATCCGGGGAAAAACGGGGCCGCCGAGAAGGAAGTCTTCCGCGATGTCAGTTTCATGATTGAGCGCGGAGACCGCATCGCGCTGGTCGGCGTCAACGGAGCCGGCAAGTCCACGCTGATCAAGCTTCTCGCGGGCACCGAGCCTACAACGCATGGCGAATTCCGCCTTGGGCACAACGTTGAGTCCGACTACTTCGCGCAGGATCAATACAAGGAGCTCGAGGCCGACGCACGCCTGATCGATGATCTCGGCGATGCCGCGCCCGGTCGCGGCGAGACCGAGCTTCGCGGCCTGCTGGGATGTTTCCTGTTTTCCGAAGACGATGTCTTCAAGAAGATCGGCGTTCTCTCCGGCGGTGAGCGTGGACGCTATGCCCTGCTGCGCCTGTTGCTGCATCCGGCGAACTTCTTGCTGCTTGACGAGCCCACGAACCATCTTGACCTGCGGGCAAAAGATGTTTTGCTGAACGCGCTGATGGAATATACCGGCACCGTCGTCTTTGTTTCGCACGATCGCTACTTCATCGATAACCTGGCCACGCGCGTTTTCGAAGTCGGCGCCGGCAAGGTCGAGATCTTTCCGGGCAACTACGAAGATTATCTCTGGCGCAAGCAAGGCGGCCAGCATGTCGCCCCGACGCTGAAAGATGTGCCCGGCATGGAACTAGTCGGTGAGGCGGCTACTTCCCACGTCTCGCAGAAGAAGCGAGCCGCGGAACATCCCCCATCGCGAAATACATCAGAGAATACAAATGGGGATGCCCCACTTCTCGCCGGTGTTGCGAGAAGTGGGAAAGATGAACCCGGCGAGCCCACCAATGGGAATCGCACCAACGCCGCTGTCGCTGACGACACTCCCAAGAAGCGCCTGAATCCCCTGAAGCGCAAACAGATGGAAGATCGCGTTCGCAAGCTCGAGGAAGACATCGGAGAAACCGAATCGGTCATCGCAGAGCTTGAGACCGCGCTGCAGCATTTCGTCAGCGCCGAAGAAAGTCAGCGCCAGTCGCAAGACCTGCAACGCGAAAAGGCAACACACACCGCTCTGCTCAAAGAATGGGAAGGCCTCTCCGAAGAGCTGCAGGCCTCCGACTAAGCCCGCCTCCGCAGCCGTACACCATCTTCCGTAATCTTAAGAAAATGCTTACCTCTGTGCGATAGTCACCTTGGCCAAGTGGCCAGCAACTGCCGAGCCACAAATTTCAAGACCAACCGCTTGAATCGGCGTAAGGCCAGGGCGCGCCGTGCGGGAACCCAAGGAAGGTCGCATGCTTCAGTCGTCGGAGAACTCATTCCTGAAGTCGAACTCACCGGCTTCCAACCCCAACGCTTACAATCCCGTCAAAACCGTTACCGCTCCGATCGACCAGGCGACCATCGGCCGCACGCTCGTAATCAAAGGCGAAATCAGCGGCTCCGAAGCTCTTTATATCGATGGCCGCATCGAAGGCAAGATCACCATGCCCGACAGCCGTGTCACCATCGGACGCAATGGCAAGGTTGACGCCAGCATCCAAGCCCGGGAAGTCGTTGTTATGGGCAAGGTGAACGGCAACATCGAGTGCAGCGATCGCGTCGATATTCGCAGCGAAGGTTCGGTCAGCGGAGACATCTCCACCGTGCGCATCAGCGTGGAAGACGGCGCCGCGCTTAAGGGCGGAATCCAGGTGCACAACGAACAGAAACAGAACCAACCGCAGGCCAAGCAGGAGCAACCGAAGGCCATGGCGGCAACGGCCAGCGCTTAGTCTGACGGCAGACCCGTCTGGGGTAATGAATAAGGGGCACGCTTGCGCGTGCCCCTTACTTTATTTGTTGCCTGCAACGGCTCTTTCTAGCTACGATTCACGGCGGTGCCAGCAAGCGACGTCTCTACGATTTACTTCTTTTCGTTCGGCCTGAAGTCCAACGAGGCCGAGTTCATGCAGTAGCGCAGCCCGGTCGGCGGCGGACCATCGTCGAAGACATGCCCGAGATGCGCATCGCAGGTCGCACACCGGACTTCCGTTCGCACCATCCCGTACTGTGTGTCTCGATGCTCGACCACTCCGCCGCCGCCCGCAGGCTTGGTGAAACTCGGCCAACCGGTCCCGGAATTAAACTTCGTCCCTGAATCAAACAGCGGGGCCCCACAGCACACGCAGTGATACATCCCTGCATCCTTGGTATTCCAGTATGCCCCGGTGAATGCGCACTCGGTCCCGGCCTCACGCGTGACGTGATACTGCTCGGGCGTAAGCGTCTTCTTCCACTCCGCCTCTGTCTTGACAACCTTATCGGCAATTTTCTCGGACATTGATCCCACTCCGTTCTGATGATCTTTATTATCTGTGTATTAGATGTTCCAAACCGCCAAAAGTGGCATCACTCTCGACGGTGGTAATCCCGAGCGGAGCACTTTGCCGCGAAGGACCCATGCGATTCCTCTGTGCTCCCTGTGTCCTCCGTGGTCAAAAACTTTGCCGTTAATCCCTGACCTTGCAGTTCGATCTTCGCGAAGCTCTACTCCCCGACGTCCTCTCCCACCTTCCGATACTTCCCGCGAAAGAACAACAGCGGCTGGCCCTCCCGCACAACCACATCCTCTACTTCCGCAATAAAGATCGTATGATCCCCCGCGTCCTCGGCAGAGCGCAACCTGCACTCCAGATACGCCAGGGAACCGTGCAGCATCGGTGTGCCTTGTTTCGTGCGGTCAAAGCGTGCCCCAGCCTCGGTCTCTGCGTGTTCGTGAGTACGATCCGGGCGCGCGTAATATTCCGAAATCGCCCGCTGATTTTCGCACAGCACATTGATCCCAAAGCGCTTTTTCGCATGCAAATGCGCATGCGTGCGCGTGCTTGCATCGACGCACACCAGCACCAGCATCGGATCGAGCGACACCGACGTGAACGCGTTTGCGGTCATTCCATGCACTTCTCCGTCGAGGTCGACAGTGATAATCGTCACCCCCGTGGCGAATGCTCCCATCGCTTTCCGAAATTCAGATGGATTTAAGCTCATATTCCCGAGGATTTCTTGCCTAGATCTCTTCCCACAAGATATCGGGAAAGCGATTCCCGGTTTCCAGAAAATAGACTGCGATCTGCTTCATGACGTCGCTGGTCACGCAATAGCGAGTAGGCACCGGCGTAACTGTGCCTCCACACAAAAACGAAGGACCTTTCAAGCCTGCCAGTTCATCGGATTTTGCTGCCGCCAAATATGGGCTCTTATCGCCATCCGGGAGCCTTTCAGAAATCTCTGGCGCCACTGCGACTAGGTAGGGCGGATCTCCGTTGCTCAAGCAAAACTGTACCGCACTCAGTCCTTCCCCGATCCCTACGTTGATCGTATATCCGCTCTCACAACGTAGCTCAAAGAAGAACGATTCTCTCGAGCGCAAGACGTCCAGGAACATTGAGAGTTCCGCATCGCTAGTGAACTCGCGCCCATTGTCGGGATTCACCTCCCACTCCATGTCAAAGAATTGTGTTCTCATCGAAGTCTGGCCGCAACCGCCTACATTACCACGGCACGCCGTTGCTAGCCTTGATCGCCGCTCATGTATCATTCGTCTTATCTGTGGCCCTGAATGCAATCACGCCGCTCGCCGACATCCGCCCCGGCGACCCCATCTCACGCGATGCTGCCCTGCAGCTGATTCGCTGCTCCGACGACGACCTTCCTGAACTCCTAGCCACCGCCCGCGCGGCCAAGGAGCGATTCAAGCCCGGCGTGATCACATATTCGCGCAAAGTCTTTCTGCCCCTCACCAACCTCTGCCGGGATTATTGCGGATACTGCACCTTTCGCCGTGACCCCGGAGACCCGGGCGCGCACACCATGACACCGGAAGAAGTCCTGAGAGTCGCACGCGAAGGCGAACAGCTCGGCTGCACCGAAGCCCTCTTCAGCCTGGGCGACAAGCCGGAACTGCTCTTCCCCGAGATGCGTGATACGTTGCGCCGCCTCGGCTACAAGTCGACGCTGCACTACCTCGAAGCGATGTGCGAACTCATCCTGCGCGAGACCAGCCTGCTGCCGCATCCGAATCCCGGCCTCCTCAGCGCCGAGTGGATCGCCCGCCTCGCCGCCGTTTCCCCGAGCATGGGACTCATGCTCGAAACCACCAACACTTCTCTGCTCGCTCGCGGCGGTGCGCACGACAACGCTCCGGACAAAGCCCCAGCCAAGCGCCTGCGCACCATCGAAGACGCTGGCAAGCAGAATGTTCCGTTCACGACCGGCATCCTTATCGGCATCGGCGAATCTCCCCAGGACCGGGTCGACGCGCTCCTCGCTATTCGCGACCTGCACGACCGATACGGCCACATTCAGGAAGTCATCGTTCAGAATTTCCGCGTGAAGCCCGCCATCCCCATGGCTCACTGGCCCGAGCCCACGCGAGGTGAGATGCTGCGCACAGTCGCGGTAGCTCGCTTGTTACTCCCTAGAGTGAATATTCAGGCGCCACCGAATCTCTCCGGACCTTACTATGACTATGATGATTTAGTGGACGCTGGCATCAACGACTGGGGAGGAATCTCGCCGCTGACTCCCGATTTCATCAATCCGGAAAAACCCTGGCCGCACCTAGAACAACTTCGCCTGTGCACCGAGGCCAAGGGATTCACACTGCGCCAGCGTCTTCCGATCTATCCGGAATTTCTGCCAGCCGTCACCGCGAAACCGGGCCTGCTCTCGGAAAAACTCCGCGCCGCCGCAGGTAGCGACGGCTTGTCAAAACCACAGAGGGCCGCATGATGCCGACAAAATCGATGGAGGCGCAAAAATGATCTGCGTTCTCACCGGCGGCACCGGCGGTGCGAAGTTCGTCGACGGCTTGCGCCAGGCCATGCCCGCGGAAGAAATCACCCTGATCGTCAATACTGGCGACGACCTGCTCTGGTGGGGGCTCTACGTCTCGCCCGACATTGATTCGATCACCTACGTTCTTTCCGGCATGCTCAGCCGCGAGCGCGGATGGGGCGTGAAGGGCGACACCTTCCTCTGCCTGCAGGCCATGGGACAACTCGGCGAGCCTACATGGTTTCACACTGGCGACCGCGACCTCGCGGTACACATTCTGCGATCGCGGCTGCTGGCTGAAGGCAAGACGCTCTCCGAGGCGACGTCGATTATATGCAACAAGCTCGGCGTGAAGGCGCGCATCCTTCCGATGAGCGACCAGCGCGTGGAAACCCGTGTGAACACTCCCAACGTCGGCGAGTTGAGTTTCGAAGAATATTTCGTGCAGCGCTGGTATCAGGATCCAGTCGAATCTGTACGCTTCGCCGGTGCCTCCGACGCCGAGCCTGCACCCGGCGTGATCGAAGCCATCACTTCCGCCGATGCTGTGTTGATCGCTCCGAGCAATCCCGTCACCAGCATCGGCCCGATTCTCGCCGTGCCCGGCATTCGTGATGCGCTGCTTCGGGCGCGCGGAAAAATTGCCGCCGTCAGTCCGATCGTGGGCAACGCTCCGGTCGCCGGCCCAGCAGGGATTCTAATGGCCGCGCAAGGATGGCCTTGCTCCATCGCCGGCGTCGCCCAGGCCTATGAGGATTTTATCGACGTCCTGATCTGCGACACGCGCGACGCCAGACCCGCCGAGGCGCTTCGCAAAAACGGGGTGCGCGTCCATTGCACGCAGACGATCATGCGCAGCGCCGAAGATAAAGCCGCACTCGCGCGCGAAGCTTTCGCTTGCGTCTCGCCAACTCTGGTCGCGAATCCGGATTCCGCCGACGAACCTGCAGCGCAAGGCTCAGCCTTCCGCCGCCTGGACCGCGAGCCGTGATTCTCGTTCCCGTCAAGAATTCGTCCTCGGCGAAACAGCGTCTCGCTGCGATTCTCGACCAGCCATCGCGCACCGCGCTTGCTCAGGCCATGCTGCTCGATGTTCTGACTACGCTTCATAACTGGAAGAATCGGCCGCAGGTCGCGCTCGTCACTGGTGACCCTTTCGCCAGCGAACTCGCCCGCAATTTCGGATTCGAAATCATCCCTGACCCGGACAATCCGGGAGAAACGGGCGCCATCGAGATGGCCACACAAATCTGCGTCGCGCGTGGCGTCGACAGCACGCTCGTAATTCCCGGAGATATTCCGCTGATTCAGTTATGGGAACTCGAAGAGATTCTCAAGCACGCGCCGGACGAGGGGAGCGTCCTCGTCCCCGCCGGCGACGGACGCGGCACCAACGCCGCATACCGCCGCCCCGCGAATCTATTTCCGCTCCGGTTTGGCAACGACAGTTTCAAACCGCACCACGCCGCCGCCCAAGCCACGGGCAAACCATGCGTGGTGTTGCAACTGCCAGGCATAGCCGTAGACGTCGACAATCCCGAAGACCTGCAGGAATTGCTATCGCATCCCGGCGAAACGCATGCCCAGCGCCTGGCGCGTCGTTATGTGGATAGAGGCGCTATCGCTCTCAGGGCCGCGCGGTGCGACGTGCCCTAAGTGTAAACTCCATTTTCGCTGCAAATTCTTGTATGCGCTGTCCTGAGCCGCGCACTTTGCGGCGAACGAACTTCTGTAACTTGCAGACAGCAGCCGTGCTGCAAGGATGCATAGGTCCTTCGGCGGCCAAAAAACGCCGCCTCAGGATGACATTGTGAAGGGACTGCAATGATCTCGAATGGCTCTGCCACCGGGAAAAACTCAACCGGCTCGACGCGGAAAAAGAAACGTCAACCCGTTGCGCCGGCCGAAGTCCACCTGATCCCTATCTCCCTCTCGACCGAAATCCGGCCCGGCGATTCCCTCGCCGACAAACTCCTCGCCTCCGCCCGCCTCCGCTCCGGCGATATCCTCATCGTGAAACACAAAATCGTCTCCAAGTCGGAAGGCCGCATTGTTGACCTGAATACGATCCATCCATCCGACGAATCGATCGCGTGGGCGAAACAATACGCGCTCGATGCCCGCGTCATCGAACTCGCCCTGCGCGAGAGCCGCTCCGTCATCCGCCGCAAGAACGGCGTACTCATCACGGAGACGCATCATGGATTCCTCTGCGCGAACAGTGGCGTCGACGTCTCGAACGTCGACGGCGGCCACCACGCGATCCTATTGCCCGAAGATCCCGACCGCTCCGCCGACAATCTTCGCCGCGCGATCAAGAGGCGCACCGGCCTCTCCATCCCCGTGATCATCACCGACAGCTTCGGCCGCCCCTGGCGCGAAGGACTCACCGAGTTCGCCATCGGCATCGCCGGCATGAAGGCGTTGCGCGACGACCGCGGCTACCGCGATCCCGACGGCTACCAACTCAAAGCCAGCGTCGAAGCCATCGCCGACGAACTTGCCTGCGCCGCCGGACTCGTCTGCGGCAAACTCAACCGCACCCCAGCGTGCATCGTCCGCGGATTCCGTTACGACCCAGGCCCAGCCACCGCGCAGGATCTTCTCCGCCCCGCCTCCACGGATCTGTTCCGCTAGTCTGTCTCGCGCGAACTTCGTAGCGCCGGCGTCTCGCCGGCTGTCCAGCGGGCATCCTGCCCGCTGCCCGGCCCCTCCGTTTCACCGAGCTCTTCTTAGCGCCCTTCGCGGATTTCCTTCGTGATCTTTGCGATAAAACAATTCTCTCGCGCGGCGAATTTGAACTTATCAGTTCGGACCTGCGGATAAGGGTGTTCCCCCAAGCTCTCGCACAATTCGCGGTCGCTTCAGAAGCACGAGGGACCACACGCTGACTCCGATGTAGAAGGTCTCAATTCCGATCACACACGCGTTGATCCAAGGCGAGTTTGGACTGTGGCCCAACACAATCGAATGGATCGTCAGAACCAGATAAAGCGTCATGACAACAGTCGTCACAATCGCGAACACGATGGTCGCATCCCGTGCCCACCGCCTGGCCGTGAGCAGCCCGATCGCAGAGGTCAGCCCCCACGTTCCAAACGCAGCCACCATCACAAAGACACCCAGGTATTCGCCTCCCGACAGAAAAACCGATGGATCGCGTCCGCGAACGGGCGCAAGCCCGAACATATCCAGACCTACGAATAAGGCAAAAATAAGGGGCGGCAGTGATTCCAGAATAATCGCGAACGCTGTCCACATCAGCGATGCTGAACGACTCTTTTGCATAGAACGCTCACTCACCAATCGTTGCCATGGATCGTAGGCAATTTTTAAGCTAAATCCAAGTGACGTCGAGTTTGTTGAAACGCTTCCACCGCAGACTTCCTCCCCTCCCCAAAACTCCCCCCGACGCGCTAAACTGCCCTTGACCCGTTCAGGAGCGACCATGACCAAGGACATTTCCCGCCGCGAATTTCTCGAGAACATCGGACTCGGCGCCGCTGCCGGCACCAGCCTGCTGCTGCTGAAAGACGTCGCGCACGCTCAGCCTGGCAGTGCTCACTCTGGTAACGATCAACCTACCAACGACCAGGCGCCCACCGCCCCGCTTCCCTCCCGCACTCTCGGACGAACCGGCGCGAAAGTCTCGATCCTCGCCTTCGGCTGCGGCAGCCGCTTCCTTATGTATAAGGACGAAGAGAGCTCCGCCATCCTCAATCGCGCTATCGATCTCGGCATCACCTATCTCGACACCGCCTACGCCTATGGAGACGGCGAGAGCGAAACTCGCGTCGGCCGCGTCATGGCGACGCGCCGCAAAGACGTCTGGCTCGCCACGAAAATTCCCGACCGCACCCGCGACGCATTTCTGCGCCGTCTGGAAGCCAGCCTCAAACGCCTGCAGACCGATCACGTCGACCTCGTCCACATCCACAGCCTCGGCCAGGCCGACGACCTCGCGAAAATCGAGGCACCCGACGGCGCTCTCAAAGGACTGATGGAAGCGCGCGAACAAAAGATGGCGCGCTTTGCCGGCATGACCAGCCACACCAATGGCGAAATTATGGCTAGCGCGATCAAGCGGCACGACCTCGACTGCGTGCAGATGGCGCTCAACGCCTCGTGCAACGGCCGCTTCGAAGAACTCGCGCTCCCCGCCGCCAACGAAAAGAATCTCGGCGTGATTGCGATGAAAGTCACCGGTCAGGAATTCCTTGTCGGCGATGGCGCCAACAAGGCGGACATGAACTCGCTACTGCGCTACTCGATGAGTCTTCCTGTAACGACCGCGGTCGTAGGAATGCCACGTCCGGAAATGCTCGCGCACAATGTCGAGACCGCGCGCAATTTTTCGCCGCTGACTGATCAGGAAAAAGAACATTTGCGTCAGCAACTAAGCCCGGCGCGCGAGGGACTTGAAAAGCGCCTTGTCGGCCATCTCGACGGACCGACCGCGAATCCGGAAATATTTCTCGCGTAACGCGCGGTTGGCGGGCGCAACTGACACCCACGCGCGGTGCTAAACTTTGAATCGAGCAGCGCAGAAACGTCAACTAACTGTCGTAGCAGTCTTAACCCTTTAAGTTTAGCTCTGGGGTTGGAGAAATCATGTCCGGCGAATTAAAGTCCCGCGAGTCAACTTTCCGCGAACTCACGCACTCCGAACTCGAATCCTTCCCTCAACTCGACTGGCAAGACATCTCTTCGCGCGTAGCTCCGGCGTTGCGCTCGTCGCTGGAAAAAGTTCTCGCTACGCAGAACGGCGCCGATCTGTCGCTCGAAGAATCGTACGCGCTCGCCAACTCCGAAGGCGACGACCTCCTCGGCCTGCTCGTAGCCGCGAACATCCTGCGCGCTGAACTCACCGGCAATATCGTTACGTACGTCGTGAACCGCAATATCAATTTCACCAATATCTGTTTCGTGGGATGCAAATTCTGCGCCTTCAGTCGCGGCCCGCGCGAGTCCGACACTTATTTCCTCACGCTCGAACAGATGGCGCAGAAAGCCGTCGAAGCCTGGCAAATCGGCGCCACCGAAGTGTGCATTCAAGGTGGCCTGCCACGCGATCTGCCCAAGTTTCACTATCGCGACATTCTTCGCGCCATCAAGAACGCCGTACCCGGCATGCACATCCACGCCTTCTCGCCGATGGAAATCGTCTACGGCGTCGAACTCACCGGCATGCCGCTCGCGGACTATCTTTCGATGCTGCGCGACAACGGACTCGGCACACTCCCCGGCACCGCCGCCGAGATTCTCGACGACGAGATTCGCCACATTCTCTCTGCCAACAAACTTTCCACGGCGCAGTGGACCGAAGTCATTCGTACGGCCCATCGTTGCGGCATCCGCTCTACATCGACGCTCATGTACGGACACGCGGAAACTCCTGCGCACTGGGTCCGCCAGATGCGTTTGCTGCGCGAGATTCAGAGCGAAACGGGAGGCTTCACCGAATTCGTCCCGCTCGGCTTCGTGCATCAAAATACGCTGCTCTTCCAGCAGGGCCTCGCGCGCACCGGCCCCACTCTCGCCGAGCATCTGAAAGTTCATGCGCTGGCGCGCTTGCTGCTCGCAGGATCAATCAACAATATTCAAGTCTCGTGGGTGAAACTGAATCGCAAACTCTCACAACTCTGCCTCAATGCCGGCACCAACGACTACGGCGGGACCTTGATAGAGGAAAATATTTCGCGCGAAGCTGGAGCCACCGCCGGCCAGTACACCAGCCCGGAAGATTTTCAGTCGCTCATTCTCGAAGGTGGACGCATTCCGGCCGAGCGCAACACAACGTATTCGCGCATCCATATCAAACTCCCCATGAACGAAAGCGAATTCACTTCCGAACAAGCGCTTGAGGCCGAGTTCGCATGAGTTCGTCCCCGGCGGATACGAAACCAATCCGTCGCCCGATCGCCATCATCGGCGGCACCGGCCCTGCTGGCATGGGACTCGCCCTCCGCTGGGCACGCGCCGGAGAAACGATCATCATCGGCTCACGCGACGCCGAGCGCGCTCGACAGTCCGCTGCTGCCATTCAACAAAAGGCCGGCGCCGAATCGAACGTCTCGGGCATGGAGAACAGCGAGGCCTGCGCCGCAGCCGACATTCTGATGCTCACCGTCCCATTCGAAGGTCAGGCTACGCTTCTCAAGCAACTCAAGCCCTCAATCACAGAAGGCAGCATCCTCATCGACGCGACAGTCCCTCTGGCCGCCAGCATTGGCGGGCGCGCTTCGCGCACTCTCAGCGTCTGGCAAGGCTCCGCCGCTCAGCAGACCGCAGAACTTGTTCCCAAGGAAGTCAGCGTGGTGTCCGCGTTCCACAACCTCTCGGCCGACTTGCTGAACGGAGAAGCTCCACTCGACTGCGACGTAATCGTTTGCAGCGATGATCCGGATGCCGCGCAACTTACCCGCGAACTTGCCGCGAAGATTCCCGGCGTGCGGCCCATCGACGGGGGCAAACTCGAGAACTCCCGCATCGTCGAGCAGATCACCGCGCTGCTCATCGGTCTGAATATCCGCCACAAAGGCCATGCCGGAATCCGCATCACCGGTCTGCCGCCCTCTGCCTATCGCTAGCGCACGACGTTCTACTCCTCTCCTACCGGCGTCGTCATCTGTTCGGATGGTGCTCCGCCGGCCATCGATTGCGCGATGATCAACCGCCGCGCTTCCACGCGAATCTTCGGCAACTGAACGCTGAACCACCACGCTCCCATCACAGAAGCAAACCCGCCGATTGCCACGGCCAGTGGCGCGCCCAAGCGGTCCGATAGTGCGCCGCCCAATAAGGCTCCAAGCGGTGCCATCCCCATGAACATCATCGAATACACCGCCATGGTTCGCCCGCGCAGCACATCCGGAACCATCACCTGAATGAGGGTGTTCGACGACGCCATCTGCAGCATGATGAAATATCCCACTGGGAGGAGCAGAAGTACCGACAGCCAGAAGGACTTCGAAAACGCAAACAGCATCAGGCTTACGCCGAATCCTGCGCAGCAGACCGCAACCCAGCGCCCCAGTCCCTTCACACCCGATCGCACCGCGAGAGTCAAGGCTCCCAGCAATGCGCCCACCCCAGCCGCGCCCATCAGAATACCCAGGCGTACCGCACCCAGATCATGCGACCCGATCAGCGAAGCGAATTCCTGTCCGCCGCCATGAAGAATGCGGTCCGCAAAAATCGGCATAAGCACTACGTACGGCATGCCGGTCATGCTGACCAGTCCTAAAAGAATCATCAACGCTCGGATCGGCGCTGTGCGATTGACGAACTCAAAGCCCTCGCGCATGTGCTCCCACGGAGACGTCTTCGCAGACACGCGCGCCGGGGCGTGAACATTCATCAGCAACAATCCGGCAATCACGGCGATGTAACTCACTCCGTTTACAAAGAAGCACCAACCTTCGCCGAGTCTCGCGACCAGAACGCCTGCCACTGCGGGGCCAATCACGCGCGCGCCGTTGAACATGGAAGAATTCAACGCGATGGCATTCATCAGATCTTCCTTGCCCACCATGTCCACAAGAAACGACTGGCGCCCCGGGATGTCAAAGGCGTTGACTACGCCCAGCAGCGCCGCCAAGACGTACACCTCCCTGACCGTCACGATGTGTGCCAACGTGAGCGCCGCAAGAACGAACGCCAGAAACATCGATGCGACCTGTGTACCGATAACGACGTGCTTGCGGTTGCTGCGATCGGCGACGATGCCGCCGAGCGGTGCAAACAAGAACACCGGAATCTGGCTGGCGAATCCGACGGCGCCCAACTGCAAGCCCGATCCCGTCAGCTTGTAGACGAGCCACGACTGCGCCACAGTCTGCATCCACGTGCCGATCAGCGAAATCAGTTGTCCACTGAAAAAAAGCTGGAAGTTGCGATGCCGGAGCGCGCGTCCGGCGGCCTGCCAGCGCAAGCTGCCCGTCGCGCTTCCTTGTGCGTCGCCTGCCGATGCGTTTTCTGGATTGGGATTGGTCGACTCAGCCACGTTCGTGTGTTTGATGATGCCGTACCGGATTGTTCATCAGTATATCGTTCAGCAAAATGCGACCGACCGCGTTTGCCGACCGACACCCCAAGCAGATCTCCGCCCACTTTTCCACAGCCAAGGGGCGCCCGACCTGACCTTCGCGGACTGCGCCGAGGGTCCAAGTGCCACTGTATGACCAATTTGGGATTATTTTTGCCGCTGTAACTAACTTGGAACTTCTTTTCCAGCTCGCCGTGCGCTAGAGTAGCCGCTACGCTTTTCCCCCCGGCGATTCGGCAAAGGAAGTGACCCTATGACCACTCTTCCAGTTCGAGTTGAGCGCCGTGCTGGGCAAAGGTTTCTGTACCTTCTTCCACTTTCCCTGCGCCAGCGGGGCTCCTCGGTGGAGAGCGCCGGATTCACGCAAGATCTCAGCTCGCGCGGAGTCTTCTTCTTTACTGACGCGCCACTTTGCGAAAGCGCCGAAATCGAGATCACACTGCGGATGCCCTCGGAAATCACTTTAGGCGAGAGCATGCGCGTGCGCTGCCGCGGCCGCGTTCTCCGCGTCGTTAGGCCGGCCGCTTCTCTACAGGACTCATCGGGTCCGACTCGCGCTGAAACCAAAATCGGAGTTGCGGTTCGTTTGGAAGGCTACGAATATCTTTCCGAATCAGCCGACGCTTCCCGCTTTGCGCGCGTTTCGGCGCTCGAGTCGCAGCGTGACCTTCCTCACGACGAAGATTCGACTCTGGCTCATTCGCCTTCGGCGCGTTCCTAAGTTGATCGGACGGGAAAGCTCCTTTCCATCTTTGCCCGACTTGGCTTACAATGGTTCGCATTAGAGGCGAACTGCCTCGGAGTTCTTCTGCACCGTGCATTCCCCCCAGCCGTCCATTGAGTCGTTGCGGTCACAAAACTTTCGCGCGCTTCGCGGCTTCGCACGGTTGCAGTCCATTACTTAGGTCACTTGGCGGAGAGTACGTTCTCTTTCTAACATGCAGACACCGAGAGAAATCAGCGAGAACCGCGCTATGCATGGGATTGCCGTCGCCCTCCTGACCGAGGACCGGGAACACTTATCCGCGCTGCAAAATCGTTTAGAAGAGACGCGCCTTGGACGCGCGGTGTTCAGCCATGTCGGTTTTCCGGTTAGCCCTACCGACACTATCCTCCGCCAGCTTCAGGATTCGCGGGCCGAAGTCGTGGTGGTTGATATTCCTGCAGAGGATTCCAAGCGCGCCATCCGGACCATTGAACTGATTCGCGCCACGACTTCGCAGATCGCGATCTTCGCCAATGGCGACATGACGCACCCGGCCGCGATCGTCGCCAGCATGCGCGCGGGCGCCGGCGAATACCTCGATCACTCCGCCGGTTCTGAAGCCCTTCTCGAAGCGCTCACACGCTTCAGTTCTGCCCAGACTCGTACCTCCGGCGGAGGTGGCAAAGGCAAGGTTTTCACGTTCCTGAGCGCGAAGGGAGGCGCGGGTTGCACCACCGCTGCCGTCAATACCGCGCTGGCACTGCAGCAATCTCACGGCGACGTGGTTCTGGTCGATTTCGCTCCCATCGGACACACGGCTCTGCACCTTAACCTGCGACCGCAGTTCGGAGTGCTGGACGCGCTGCAGAACCTTCACCGCATGGACGTTTCTTTGCTCGACGGCCTGATGACCCCGACCAAAGAAGGCTTGCATCTTCTGGCAGGCCCGCAGCAGCCTTATCCGACTGAACCGACACCCGCCGAACTGGCCCGCCTGTTTGATCTGCTCGTGAATCATTACCGTTTTGTCGTCGTCGACGCCTCCAGCCGTCTGGATCCCACGACGCGACTGCTTTCCGATCTCTCCAACGCCGTGCTTTTGGTCGCGCAGACCGATGTGGTTACGCTCTGGAGCGCTGGCCGCATACACGCCTTCCTCGAAGAAGGCACGGGCCGAGACCGGCTACGCATTGTTCTGAATCGCTACAAGAAGATTCCGGGCTTCACCGACCAGGATATTGAGCAGGTCACCAACTGCAAGGTACTGTGGAAAGTTCCGAACGCATTTCAATCAGTCTCGCCATCGATCGACCACGGTACGCCAGTAGTTTTGCAGGAGGGCCCCGAAATCAGCCGTTCGTATCGCGCGCTCGCAGAAACATTGGCCGAAGCATCCAACGCCGATGGCGGGCCGGACTTGGTGTACAGCCAGGAAGGCGTCCGCAAGAAAGCTCCCAATCGATTAAACCTCTCCGCCGTTCGCGCGGGACAGTAGGAAAGCAGTTCTCAGTTCTCAGTTCTCGGTTCTCAGTTAAGAAACTACCCGTATCTATTTCCGCTCTGCACTGGCTGGCGATGCATCCTGCGGAAACATCTTGAACGCCACTTCCTGCGGGTGCGATGTCACTTTCTTGTTCACATCGCTTATGTTCTGGGTAAGCGTTCCTTTCAAGACGTAATAAGCCTCATCTCCAGGATTCTTTCCTTCGCCCCGCTCGACCGTCCCTTTGAAGTCGAATGACACGCCGTGCAGGATATCGGTGGTGAAGCTCAACTTGTTTCCGTCGAGTTTTCCGGTTTTGAAGAACTGATTCAGGAACTCTCCCTTGTCGCTTTCGCCATCTCCAAATCGCGAAATGAAGCCGGCAACGTGTCCCTGATCCTCGACCGTAACCTGCACAAGTTCGCCTTCCTTCAGGAACGAGTACATCCCTGAATACGACGGAGCGGTCTCCGCCGCAGCCGGGTTCGCCGGCTTGGCATTCTGCGCGAGCACCCGCCCCGGTGCCCCAGCGAGCCCTGCCGCCAGCGTAATCGCTACCATGACATGAACTACTCTCATAAACACCGCCGCCCCAATCGTACACCAGCAAAACCCGTAGCACCGCCGTCCCGGCGGCTGTGGCGGAGGGCGTCCGGCCCGACGCGTTCTTTTGGGCAACCCATTCGTACGCGACCTTCCGAATACAAAAAGGCTCCAGCCGCAACTGGAGCCTCGAATCCCAAAACCAGAACTATTTCTTCGTTGCCTTCCCGTCCATGAACGTAGTCCAGTTCGTTCCATCCATCGATATCTCGAACTTCATGGTGTAGCTCGTCGGCGTCAAAGTCTTGATCGTCATTTTCTGGTTGATCTCCTGTCCGCCGTAGACAGCAGTGCTCGTCCAGGTCCACGTGTCGCCATTCACTGTACCCTTCGAAACATCGTGCCGGCCTCCGTTGTTGAACCCGTCGCGCGTGTACACGTTCTTGTCCGTGTCGTAGCCCAGGATCGACGTCTCCGTACCATCGCCACCGAGTTCTGGCGGCATCTTGAAATCTCCATGCCCGACCAGGAAGAAATTGCCGTTCATCCATTCGGATGTGTCGGTCCCGCTGAATTTTCCTCCCGCTCCCCACGGACCAGGTGCGACAGTCCCCTCGGTGGTCCAAGTTCCGGCAAAGTAGTCCAGCTTCTTTACCTCGGCTCCCGGCTTTTCTCCCATCTGGGCCCAGGCAGATACTGCAACCAGCAACAGAACCGCTGTCAAAATTGTATTTCGCTTCACGTGTGTACTCCTTCGGCTAGGATTCCATCGCGAAGATACTAGCGCGGCGGAACTTCCCTGCCCAGTGCGATTCGTCAGCCGAACCTCATGACAATTGTCACGCGACGGCGATCGCTTCGATGGGATGATCGGGAAATGCTCTAAACAAATAACAAATATCCTCTCTACCAGTCTCCCCAATGCGAGGCCGTCATTTGCTGGAACTTCATCTTCCAGACGTCCCCCTGCTTCACCCAGACGGTGCTGAAGTGCTGATACCTCGGAGGAGGCCCCTGATCCTCCGCCGCCGGAACGCGCAGCACCACATCGTAAGTCACAATGGCGACGCCATCTCCGGCCGGCACTACTTTCATGTCGTACGCCAGCACATCGGTGCCGCCGCCGGAGAGCTGATCCAGCATGTCCTGCCGTTCGTACAATTGCCCGTCAAATGAGACAAAAGAGAAATCATCCGTGAGCGTACGCTTGAAAAACGCCATATCGCCCTTCTTCGCGGCCTCGATGAAGTTCTTCTCTGACGCCATCAATGTCTGCTCCAGCGGAGTCAGAGGCTTGGCCGGTGCATTGGCCTGTCCAGTTCCGGCAACACTAAGTGCACTACAAGAGAGAAGGATAATTAGGACAACGAATCCATGTTTCATGCCAGCCTCCCGAAACCACCTTCGATTCCACTCAACCTTTTGACTCAACTCCGGGTACCCTATTTCTCGCGTCTTTTGCGGGGATCTTGACTCCTCGGATAACAGCCGTCACCTACGCACGAATCCTCTCCGCCAACTCTCCTCGCGGAATCGAAACCTGCTCGCCGGTAGCCAAATTCTTCAGCGAAAACACATCCGCCGCAACTTCGTTCTCGCCCACGATCAGGATGTACTTCGCCTCGACCTTCGTCGCCGCTTCAAACGATTTCTTCAGCCGGAAGGTATCATCTCCCAATTCGACCACCAGATCGTGCCTTCGCAACTCGCGCGCCAGCCGTGCAGCAGCGGCATTCATTCCCGCCATCGGAGCCACATACACGTCGGGCTTGCGCAGTACGCCCTCCGCCGTTTCCTTCAACGACATAACCAGCCGATCTTCGCCAATCGCAAATCCAATCCCGGGAGCCGGCGGCCCGCCCAGTGCCTCCGACAGCCCGTCGTACCGCCCGCCACCGAGGATCGCGTTCTGCGCTCCGAGTGCGCCGTGCGTGAATTCGAACGCCGTCCGCGTGTAGTAATCGAGGCCGCGCACCAAGCGGTCGTTGATCTGAAACGGCACACCCACGGCCCTCAAGATTGCCTGCACCGCCTCAAAGTGCTTGCGCGAGTCCTCCCCCAGAAACTGCGTGATGCGGGGCAGTGATTCGATAATCGGCTGATCCTCCGGCACCTTGCAGTCAAACACGCGCAGCGGATTCGTCACCGCCCGCCGCTGACAATCGCCGCACATCTTTTCTTTCAGCGGATCGAGAGCCTTGCGCAGTGCCTCGTTGAAGGCGCTACGGTCGTTCGGAGTGCCGACCGAGTTCAGTTCAAGATTCCAATCCTTGACGCCGAGCCGGTCAAGGAGGGTGGCCAGCATCTCCAGAATTTCCGCGTCCCGCGCGGGAGACTCACTGCCTGCCGACGCAGGCCCAATTACTTCGGCCCCGATCTGATAGAACTGCCGGTAGCGCCCCTTCTGCGGCCGCTCCCTCCGAAACTGCGGCCCAATGTAGTAAAGCTTGTTAAGTCCGCGATCCCACAACTTGTGCTCGATGTAGGCGCGCACCACGCCAGCAGTGTTCTCGGGACGCAGCGTGAGGGACTGCCGAGGCTCAAATTCGGGCGGGAGATCCACCGTCTGTACCTCGATATCGGGGTGCACATTCGCACCAATGTAAGGCAACTGAGAGGCGGGGATCGCCAGAACTAGCTTTGGGATTTCTGCAGTCGGATTCGCTTCTAGCCAGTTGTCCCGATATCGCCGGAGCTGGAGTGCAGCCTCTCTAAGACGCTCCTTCGCAGAGAACTTCACTTCTATCAGGGTGATAGTCGTGCCCTTGCGCGCGACGAAATCCACGCCGAGTCGAGGCGTGTTTTGCTCGCCCGGGACGAGCCGATCGTAATCCTGTTCGTGGGCACTCCTCCAAGCCCGTTCCAAGAAGATCGCAGGATTCTCTCCGCCGTCTTGCCACGTATACATTTCTTTCGAAACGATGTCGGTCTCTTCGCCCACCCCGCGCGCGAACAGCTCCGTCGCTTCGAAAATCGGCGTACGAATTTCCTGGAAGTTGTAAGCACGGAAGACGTCCCGCACCGCCGCCTCCACAAAATTCCACAACGCCGTCTCCGGCGGTAAAAGATCCCGTGTCCCTCGAACTGCTTTAATCATTCAGTTCCCAATCTCGCGTCCCGGAGGGACGCCTGATAATAGCCCGGCGTTTCCAACGCCGGTAGAGCAAGCAGGTCGGAGTCCCGTGCCGTAGGCACGGCTGAAATGCAACCACGCTGTGCACGCGTGATTTCAACCGTCCCTAATAGGACGGAATTCTTCCTCTCGCCCACACCCGACGTTGAAACGCCGGGCTACTATCAAGCGTCCCTCCGGGACGCTCGCGTTTTCTGGAGGTCGGCGACCGGATGGCCGAAGCTAATCGACCTGCACTTCACCGCTCCCGCAAATACTCATCCTTGTACCCAAGATAATTCCTCGCGTACCGCATGATCATCTCGTCCTCAGCCGGTCCCAGCTTCCTCCGGAATTTTCCCGGCGATCCCATCCACAACGATCCAGGCTCGACCACCGTCTTCTCTGGAATGAGCGTCCCGGCTGCGATAATCGATCCTGCGCCGATCCTCGCGCCGTTCAAAATAATCGTCCCCATGCCGATCAAGCACCGGTCCTCAATCACGCATCCATGCAGCGTTACAGAATGTCCGACCGTGACGTACTCCCCGAGATATACGCCCCACTGCTGCTTCATTCCGTGCAGCACGCTGTTGTCCTGCACATTGGAGTGAGCCCCAATGCGGATCTCGTGGACGTCCCCGCGTACCACCGCATTCATCCACACGGACGCATGCTCGCCCAGCACCACGTCGCCAATAATCTGCGCCGACTCGTCGACATAGCACGTCGCCGGAATCGTCGGTCGCACACCTTTGTAGGATCGAATCATTTTGTTTTCGAACGGAAATTGAAAATACCACGAGAGGCCCATGCGGGGACAGCCGCCAAGCTCGTGAAATGTGAGGACTCGTAGTTCCTCAGTGTCGTCTGTGTGAGAGGCTTCCGGCATTCCCACTCCGGGAACGATCTAAAAAAAGACTCGACTTCATCACAGAACTCTTCCGCCTTCGCGTGCTATACAGAAAAAGGTTCTCCAAAATCCGCGGAGAATCTTCCGGCCGCGCATTACTAGGATGCGTCCTCCGGCGATTCTCCGCGGACTTCCCTGCTTCGCGTCCGGTAACGCGCGCCGGGTCATCCCCTCCGAGTCGATTTTCGCGAACCATTTCGCAACTTGGGACGACCTTATATGATTCCGCCGCGCGGCCTTCTTTTCGCTCTCATTCTTTCCCTGATCGTCCTTTCCATGATCATGCTCTCCCTGATCATGCCCCCGCGTCTGCACTCGCAAGACTCCGCCACCGGATCGATCCGCGGAGCAGTGCTCGATTCCACGGGCGGCCGCATCCCTCAAGCATCCATCGTTGTTATCAACATCGCAACCGGCACGCGCTACACAGCCACCAGTGATGCGGAAGGCCGCTTCGGTCTCGACCTGCTCCCGCCGGGAGATTATTCCGCTCGCGCAGTGGCTCAAGGGATGTCGCCGCAGGTGACGCCACAGCTGCATGTCGATGTCGGCGGCACCGCCGATCTGGAATTCCGCCTCACCATCGCCGGGGCCCAGGAGCACGTCACCGTCTCAGCTGCCCCAGCTCTTGTCGAAACCCAACCCAGTTCGGTTTCTACGCTTCTCGACGAACGCGCGGTGAACGACTTTCCGCTGAATGGCCGTCGCTTTTCCGATCTTGCCTTGTTTTCACCCGGTGTCACTCAGGATCCACGCAGCCTCACTTCCGCCACAAATGGCGACCTCTCTTTCGGCGGCATTCGCGGATTTCAGAACACCTTTCTCGTCGATGGCCTCGACTTCAATAACGCTTTCTTCGCCCAGGCTCGCGGACGCTACCGCGCGCCCTATCAGTTCTCTACGGAAGTTGTGCAGGAGTTCCGTGTATCCTCGAACGCCTACGGCGCCGAGCAAGGCCGTTCTGGAGGCGCCGTCGTCAACGTCGTCACCAAATCTGGCTCCAATCACGTTCACGGCACCGCGTTCTACTACCTGCGCGACAGTTCGTTCGGGGCCTCCAACCCTTTTCTCGCCTTCCGGCCGCACAACCGCCAGCAGCAAGTCGGAGGCACTGTCGGCGGCCCGCTCAAGCGCAACAAGGTTTTCTTCTTCGCCGGATTCGATCAGCATATCTTCCACGTCCCCAACATCGTCGAATTCCTCGACGGCAGCTCGAAAGTCATTCCTCAGCCCGGCGCCGGACCGTACTCTCCGGGTGACTACGAACCCAGCGACGAAGCGCTGGTCTTTGCAGCCGCCGCGCAACTCAGTTCTCTTGCTGGAGAGTATCCAGCTGGACAGATCGGAAATACCGGCTACGGCAAGCTCGACATCAATCTCACCCCGCGCCATCAACTCTCACTGCGACTCAACACCACGCGATATTGGGGATCGAACAACGTCTTCCTTGACCCGGCCAGCCCCATCACCTATGACTCGATCAGCGATAACGGCCAGGAACTCGTCTCCACCGAAAGCGGATCGCTGTCGCTCACTTCCGGGTTCACGCCGCGCTGGATCAGCCACTTCCGCGCCCAGTTCTCGCGTGACCTGCAACAGTCCTACAGCAATACCAGCGATGTTCTGGTTAAGATTCCGACGATCCTCGACGGCATGGGACGATCTAACCTTCTTCCGCGCCAAACTCGCGAGCATCGCCTGCACCTCGCCGAAACTCTCAGCGTCGAAGGCACCCGCAACTCGTGGAAGTTTGGCGGCGACAGCCTCCTGACATGGATCTACGACTTCTTCCCGAGCCAGCAGAGCGGCGAATACCTCTTTTATCCAATCAAGGTCAATCCGTTTACGTTTGACCCGATGGAATCCGGGCTCCAACTCACGCCGCTCCGCGCCTTTGCTCACGAAGTCCCTCACTATTATCTGCAAAATTTCGGCAGCGCCACCTCCCGTCCCGACACCAACGAATACGCTGCTTTCGCGCAAGATACGATGCGCGTCACCGATCACCTCGCCGTAAACCTCGGCGTCCGCTGGGACCTGCAAACCTTCACCACCAAGGGCCTGATTTCCAACCCGCTGTTCCCACCGTCCGGCAAGGTTCCTTTCCAGCCTTACAATTTCGCGCCGCGCGCCGGTCTCGCCTACTCCTTCGGCAAAACCCGTCCCCTCGTTGTACGCGCCGGATACGGAATCTTCTACGTTCGCATCCCACAGATTTACAACTCGGTCATCCAGACTGAAAACGGTATCACTGACGCCAGCGTCTTCCTTAACAACACCAACTACTACGATAACCAGGTCTTCCCGACATATCCCAACCCACTCGTGAGTTGTCCGGTCATGGCCGCGTCGTGCTCGTTGCCCGCAGGATTCAACCAAGGTGTCACCAACGACGTCTCCGCCTTCGCGACAAACTTCGTCACTCCGCGCGTGCAGCAAGCCAGTGTCACGCTCGAAAAGGAAGTCGCAGATCACACCACCGTTTCCGTCTCACTGCTGAACGTTCACGGCGAGCATCTCATCCGCGCCTTGGATGTCAATCTTCCCCAGCCGACTGCCCTGACCTACCCCATCTTCGATTCCACCGGCTCCATCTTCAGTGGGAGCTATTACACCGTCGATTCCTTCGCCACCTGGCAATTCAGCCGCACGCTCGATTGTCCGTGGCCCCCATGCATCAATCCTCTCGGACGCCCCATCGCACAACTCGGCGCGATCAACGAATTCCAGAGCGCCGCATCCAGTTACTACAGCGGAGCCACGCTTTCGATCGATCGCCGCGTCGCGCGGGGTACGTACCTGCGCCTTTCCTACACGTACGCTCATGCCATCGACGATGGCCAGGACGCGCTCGTCGCCGGCCAACCCGCCACCGTTCAGAATTCCTACAACCCCAGTTCCGAACGCGGACCGAGCGTCACCGACCAACGCCAGCGCCTCGTAGCTGCCTTCTCTGCCGAACCGCGGCCGTTCCATCGCGGCCACGAAGTTCTCGGATACATATTCAATGATTGGAAGATGTCGACTGTCGTTAACTACGGCAGCGGACGCCCAGTCAATGCGACCGTCTCCGGCGACCCAAATCAAGATTCCAACGGCCTCAACGACCGCCTCCCCGGCTACAGCCGCAATGCCTTTACTGGGCCCGACTATGCGACCGCCGATCTCCGGGTCACCCGCAAAATCCGCCTCACCGAGCGCTACAAGCTCAACTTCGTCGCCGAATCTTTCAACCTTTTCAACCGCGACAATCAGCGAGTCGCCATCACGTCCAACGGCCTGGTCGCCAATGCGAGCACGTTTGTACAGAGCTCCGTCACAGCGAACATCGCCCCATTCCCTGGCTACTATCAACTGCCCAACAATTTCATGAAGCCAAATGCTGCCTACGCCCCGAGACAGATCCAGTTGTCACTGAAATTCATTTACTGAAGTCGTAGGCTTGTGCGAGCGGGCACTCCTGCCCGTTGCTTTTGGTGTTGGTGTCACTCTTGATTTGTGCCCCCCGCTCTCCACCGCGACAAACCATCCCCTCTTGGGTTAAAACATTTAGCACAAGGGGCGTCCGGAGGAGGATTCAAGATGAAACGATTTCTTGGACTACTCGCAGTCAGCCTGCTGTTCGCACTTCCAGCGCTTGCACAACATCACGAAGTCGGCGGCGGTGGACACATCCCCGCTCACGGTCCGGCACCCGTGCGAACGCCGCACCCAGCGCAGGAGGCCCGGCACTTCAACGACAAGTCCGGACATCCTGACGCTCCTCATGTTCACACTAACGGCAAGTGGATCGGGCACGACACGGGTCGCGACGATCCTCACTACCACCTCGATCATCCGTGGGAGCATGGACACTTTACCGGCGGCTTCGGCCCCGGCCATCGCTGGCATTTGGCAGGCGGCGGCCCTGGCCGTTTCTGGTTTGGCGGTTTCTATTTCAGCGTCGCGTCCTTTGACGTCGGCTTCTGCAACGACTGGCTCTGGGATAGCGACGACGTCGTGATCTACGAAGATCCCGACCACGACGGCTACTATCTCGCCTACAACGTGCGGCTCGGAACCTACGTGCACGTTCTGTACCTCGGAGCTTAGTTGGCTCTGGACCGAAGTGGCCTTGGCGCAGGCTTCGACTAGAATGGCGGCATGAATCTCGCGACTCGGAACAGATGGTTCCGTCCCGGTTTTTTGTCCGCCGTTCTAGTCATATTTCTTGCGCTTGCGCCCGCTCCCCGTACTTTCGCGAGCGAGATAGCATCGCGCGGAACCAATCCGGGCGCAGTTCCGGCTGATCGTTTGAGCGAGCCTTGGTGGGCTGACCGACACAAGGCAGTCGTGGAAGCGGCCCGAACTCATCCGGATAGCCAACTTCTCCTCATCGGCGACTCCATTACCAATAACTATGACAAGGCAAACGCGCCAGACGAGAACTTCCAGCCGACCTGGAAGCAGTTCTACGAACCGCGCAACGCCCTGAACCTCGGATTCAGCGGCGACACGACCGCCAACGTTTTGTGGCGGCTCGATCACGGAGAGGTTGACGGACTCCATCCCAAAGCCGCGGTACTGCTGATCGGGACCAACAACACTTCTCAACACTTCGACCAGACGGCCGAGGAGACTGAAAGCGGCATCGATGCCGTCATCGCTGATCTGGAGGAGCGGCTGCCTGAGACGAACATCCTGTTGCTGGGAATTCTGCCAAGTGATATCTCCGCCGAAAAGACGGAGCGCGACAGCAGGATCAACGACTACCTCGCCACCTGCTACGGCGAAAACCCGCGCGTGACTTATCTCGACATCAATTCCATCTTTTACAAGAACGGTTCATTAAGCACGTCGCTCTTCTACGACCCGCGGCTCCCGCAGCACGGCAAGGCGCTGCATCCGGATACCAACGGCCAGCGCATGATGGCAGAAGCCATCGAACCTACACTCGCAAAATTGATGGGCGATGCGCCGCAAGTGCCTCTCACTTCCATCACCGACATCAACACAGCAATCATTCCTCAACCGCGCCTCGAGCTCGACATCTACGATTGGTACGCCCGCCACCACGCCGAACTCGATCTTCAGAAAAAGTTGAGGCCGCGAGTCGTTCTGATCGGCGACTCGATTACGCACTTCTGGGGCGGCCCGCCGAAGAGCACTCCGGAAAACGGACCAACAGCATGGCGGCGAGTATTCGGCGCCATGTCCACTCTCAACATGGGCTTCGGATGGGACCGCACGCAGAATGTCCTATGGCGGCTCCGTCAGGGCGAGTTCGAAGGACTTCATCCGCAGTGGGTAATCCTGGCGATCGGTACTAACAACTTAACCGGCACAACCAATGCGCGAGCCAGCACGCCCGCAGAAATCGTCGACGGCATCGAGGCTATTTGCCGAGAGATCCGCCAGCGTTCGCCGGAAAGCAACATCATTCTCATGGGGATCTTTCCTCGTGGTTCGCAGCCCAACGACCCGCTGCGGAAACCGATTCAGGAAACGAACCGTCTTCTCGCGCAGCGCTTCGGCAGCGATCCTTCCGTCACTTATCTCGACATCGGTGCGTCGTTTCTGGAGCCTGATGGTTCACTACCTGCTTCGATGATGCCCGACGGCACGCATCCCAGCGATGCCGGCTACCAGATCTGGGCGGATGCGCTCATCAATGCTGGAGTAAAGCCGTAAACAGCCTGTCATCGAGAAAGGAATCCGATCGCCGGTATGGTTGAACGCGGCAATGCATTCCGCTCTTCTTCTTTCTTCGCGTCCTTTGCGCAGCCTTAGCGTCCTTCGCGTTCAAGAGCTTTTGTTTTACGCCAACGTATAATGCTGCCAGCGTATCCGACTTCTGCTCCACATGATCGACTCCCGACGAACCGTCGTATTCGCGGTGTTCTCCTTCTGTTGTCTGCTCTCGAGCGCGCGCCTGGTTAGAGATGCACCCGCTCCCGGCCGCTTCAAGGCGAGCGAGATCGCGCTGCGTTCCGACCAGCGCTTCGCCGCACTGAAAGCAGCGTTGCCATCGCGCGGCGTCATCGGCTACATCGGAGAGCCCGGCAACTCCGGCCTCGCCGATTACTATCTCGCTCAATACGCTCTCGCCCCGCTGGTCCTCGATCGCTCCAGCAACCATGCCTTGGTCATTGGAAACTTCTCGGCATCGTCATCGTCACAAGCATCCTCACATGACTTCCACTTGCGGAGAGATTTTGGCAACGGCCTCCTGCTCTTCGCCTCCGAGGGCGCAAAGTAAATGGCTCTCACCGTTGCCGTGGTCTTGTGTCTCGCGTCAGGATTTCTGCTTGTATGCTTGAGTTTCTCTCGGCAACGACCGCTCTCCTCCGATCTTCTCCTGAAAATGTCTCTGTCGGTGGGCTTCGGTCTGGGAATTTTCTCCGTCGTTTACTTTCTCTCTCTGCTCCTCGGCGTGACGCGGTTGATTCTGGTCGACTTCACAGTGTTCACGCTGTTCGTCGTCTGCTTTCTATTGTTTCGCACGAGCGGCACAAGCTTCATCAGGGCGACAAGAAATAACGCTGAACCGGCACCACGTTCCCACAGCCTGCTGGCGACCGCCTTCGTTGTGTCCTTATGCGCGGCGGTCTACACCGCCATCATCCGCACGCTCGCCTATCCCCACGGCGACGGGTGGGACGCTTTTTCCATTTGGAATCTCCACGCTCGCTTCCTGTTTCTCGGCGGCTCTCACTGGCGTGACGGGTTCAGCCCATTGATTCCGTGGTCTCATCCCGACTACCCTCTGCTCCTTCCTGCAGCCATCGCGCATTTCTGGAGTTTTGTCGGTCATGACACGCCGGTCGTCCCCGGCATCATCGGCCTTCTATTTAGTTTCAGCACCGTCGGCCTCTTGTTTTCCGCGCTGTCCATTTTGCGAGGTAGAACGTCTGCCATGTTGGGGGCGACGGTACTGCTCGCCACGCCCGCGTTCATCGAACTGGGAACATCACAATATGCAGACGTGCCGCTGTCGTTCTTTGTACTTGCCACCGTCGCCCTGCTTTGCCTTCACGAGAGCCGGGTGCAAGAAGATTCTTCTCCTAACTCCTCCGGGTTGCTGGCGCTCGCGGGGCTCGCAGCGGGCTGTGCTGCTTGGACTAAGAATGAGGGCCTGCTTTTCCTATGCACGATCCTCCTCGCGCGACTGCTGACTCTCATCCGAACCGGGCCGCCATCCCTGACCACGATCGCACGCCAATTCGCTCCGATGTTGGTGACCATCGTTCCCGCTCTTCTCTTGATCGCCTACTTCAAGCGCTCGATCGCTCCTCCTGGCGATCTTTTCTCCGACGGAACTACTGCTCTTCACAAACTGACGGACCCTGCGCGTTACTGGGCGATCGCTAGGTGGTATGGGAAGAGTTTTCTTCGCTTCGGACACTGGCTCGTGATTCCCGGCACGTTATTACTGGTAGCTTTCTACTTCGCGGCCGGAAAGACAGTAAGAAAGAGGGACCTGAACCAGGCAGAACTCGGCCTGCGGGCCTCGATCTTGGCTTTGGGTTTGACTCTGGCGGGCTACTTCGCCGTCTATCTCATCACCCCTTACGATATATACTGGCACCTTCGATTCTCCTTGCCACGCCTCTTCCTTCAACTCTGGCCCAGCGCCATCTTCGTCTTTTTCCTCTCCCTCGCTGAGGACAACTCTGGCACGCCAACCTCTGGCGCGGATGCTGCTGGCCGCTGCCTTTGAAGTCGACCTTGATCTGGAGATCTCCCCGGCACAAACCACCAATACCGGCTCACTTCGTCTCAAAATGAACCTATTTGCCTCTTAACTTGGTCCCATCCACATATTTCAGGGCCGTTCCACTTGACTTAGAGTCAAATCCTTGTAATAACTATTCGGTCCATCCGGACGGGTTTGGGGGTGTGTCAGTTTGGCAGAAGTTAGACTTCAAGAGGGTGAATCCCTCGAGAATGCTCTGCGTCGCTTCAAGCGCAAGGTGCAACAGGAAGACATTATCAAGGAGGTCAAGCGCCACTCCTTTTACCTGAAGCCCGGCGAGAAAAAGCGTGTGAAGGCCGCACTCGCTCGCAAACGAGCCCGCAAGAAGACTCGCAAAGAACAGGACTAACAGCAGCAAAGGGCCGCTCCTTCCCGGGGCGGCTCTGCTCAATCTGGCCCCCACCATGTTGAGCTGCAATAGGGACGATTTCATATTCTTAATTCTTCCGGCATAAAAGCACGAAAGTTTGTATCCATGCTCCGTTCCAGGAGCGTGAGGGGCCGAGTCCAAGGGGCTGTACGAGGGGGGATGTAACAACCTGTATTTCTCCGTACCACCGCAGTTCTTTCCCCGCGGGTGGGCGCTGGGAAACGGGCTGAAGGGAGCCATCCTCAATGGAATTTCAGGACAAGGTGCTGAAGTGTATCGACTGTGGGGGCGATTTTGTCTTCACCGCCGGGGAACAGCTTTTCTTTCACGACAAACAATTCAAGAACGAGCCCAAGCGCTGCAAGGCTTGTAAAACCAAGCGGGTATCCATTCTCGGAGCACCTCCTGCGCCCGGACAAACCTACCGCTACACCAAGGTCGAGACTCAGGCCACCTGCTCGGGCTGCGGGAAACAGACCACCGTCCCCTTCCGTCCCACGCAGGGCCGACCCGTCTTCTGCCGCGAGTGCTTTATGTCACGCAGGACCGCGGCATCGGCATGATTGCGGTGAGCGGGTTCGCGGCTAGATAAGTCGCGGGTGCGTTACCATGGGAACGTGCCCGGATACTACGTAGAGAATTTTGGATGCCGCGCCACTCAGGCTGACGGCGCCGCTCTCGAGCGCCAGTTCGAGGAGCGCGGTCTCGCTCGCGCTTCCAATCCTGCACAAGCCTCCATTGTTGTCTTGAATACCTGCACGGTTACCGCGGGAGCTGATCAAGATGCGCGCGCGGCCATTCGCCGTGTGCGCCGGCAGAACCCTGGGGCAGAAATTGTTGTCACCGGCTGTTATGCGCAGCGCGCACCCGATGAGATCGCGGCGCTGCCCGGCGTGAGTCTCGTCGTTGGCAATTCACACAAGCATCGACTGGCTCAGATTGTCATCGATGCCTCATGGACTAGTGCCCGAACCGACGAGGACAGCCCTATCGCAGCGCCTAGTGAACAGCGCCACGCAAAAGCAAGTTCTCCATCCGACCGTTTATCGCCGGAGCGAGGCGGATTCGTCCTTCTCCGCGATCTGACTGAGAACCGAGAACTGAGAACTGAGAACTCGATCTTCGTCTCGGACATTTTTGCGCACACAGAACTGCTGGCCGCTCCGGTCTTCGATGCCGCCAACGAACGCACCCGCCCGAATCTGAAAGTGCAAGACGGATGCGACAATCGCTGTTCGTTTTGTGTGATTCCCTACGTTCGGGGCCAGAGCCGATCGCTGGAGATACCGCAGATCATTCGCGAAGTGAATACGCTGGTGGAGTCTGGCTATCGTGAGGTGGTGATCAGCGGAATTAATTTGGGGCGATGGGGACGGGATTTCGACCTCAGACCGAGGCCCTCAGACCTCGGCCTTCAAACCGCTGGCTTCGGATTTCAACCTTGGGCACTCGGGCAGAACCTCGCATCTGAGGTGCAAGACGCAACTAACGTCGCCCGCGGCACGCTGCCGTCGCTCATTCGCACAATTCTCACCGAGACGTCGATCGAGAAACTCCGCATCTCCTCCGTCGAGCCGATGGATTGGACGGACGAACTCATCTCGCTGGTTGCTTCGTCACCACGTATTGCGAAGCATGCGCATGTGCCAATGCAATCGGGGAGTGACGCTGTGTTGCGGCGCATGCATCGCAAGTATCGTCCGTGGCATTATCGGGAAAAAATTGAAAAGATTCGCGCCGCCACGCCCACGGCTGCAATCGGCGCCGACGTGATGGTCGGATTCCCCGGCGAAACCGACGGCGAGTTTGAAGCCACGCGTCGAATGATCGAAGATCTTCCGTTTACCTACCTCCACGTGTTCACATACTCGGCACGGCCTGGGACTCCGGCGGCATTGATGCCGAAACAGGTTCCTGTGCAACTAGCCCGCGAACGCAATCGCGTATTGCGCGAACTAGCCGCACAAAAAAAATTAGCGTTCATGCGGGGGTTCATCGGTACGACCGTGGAAGCGATTACGCTCAACGTCGTCGGCCATCACGATAGCGGCGAGTTCACCGAGGCGCTCACCGACAATTATCTGAAACTGCGTCTGCGCGGACGGCACGACCCGAATCGCTGGATGCGCGCGCAGATAGAAGACGTGCTGGAGGGAGCCTTGGCGGGGCGGAAAATGCCCGACCTCGATCTGTGATTTCACGACCCGACAGCGGCTCCGTCTTCCCCACATTCCTAAGCCCCGAAATTGTTGCCACGGAGACGAATAATCTGCACAGCTAACACTTTGTTTGACCCCCGACAGATCCTTTCATTTCAACGCCTTTCGAAGTTGGCAAGCGTAGTGCTGCATCCGACTGCGAAGGAAAAAGGAGGCCACGATGAGAAAGAGACGATCGGGAAATCTGTTGCGATGGACGTTGTTAGTGGCCTTCGTTTTGACACTCACTCCCGCGATCTTTGCTGGTAACGAGGTGATGGGAGAAATTCAATTCATAGGAAAGACCAAGGTCGAAAAAACTTCCGGGGTGTGGGTGGATGGCGGCTACGTCGGCTATCTGAAGGAACTCAAAGGATCGAAGAAGGTTTTGCTTTTGCCCGGTGAGCATGTAATAGCGGCGCGCCAGGACGGCTATCAGGACTTTACGCAACGGGTCGTTGTGCAACCGGGACAAAAACAGGTGATTCGCGTGGAGATGCAGAAGGCTCCTGCCATGAAATTCCCAACGGTGACAGCAACGGTCAAGATTGAGGTCAATCCCTCGAGAGCTGCTGTTTTCGTCGACGGCCTATTCGTAGGACACGTGGGTGAGTTTGAGGGAGTGGGACGAGGAATGCTCGTTGCTCCAGGCTCTCACAAGATTAGGGTTGCTCTTCCCGGGTACAAGACTTTTGAGACCGACATAGATCCGCTGGCCAATCAGAAAGTGGAAGTGAAAACGGATCTCATCAAGGATGACAATGTAGTGACTGATCCTCTGCTCAAGCCGCAAGGCAGCGAGCCCGAGGCTACTCCGCCTCCGCCGCCGGAGCCGGCCACACCTCCACAGCGGTAACGCTCACTACTTCGCCGCACTCTGATTTCTCGGCGCGAGCCGCAGTTTGAGTTGTTCCTCATATAGGCTGGCCGGTTCAACAGAAACACCGCGCGACTGATAGTACGCGCCGCTGACGCCGCGTTGGGGGCTCACGCGTCTTCCTTTACAGCCGATGACCCAGTTGTAGGCTCCCGGAGGGCTTTCGACCTGGATATCGTCCAGGGTCGAGTTCCATAGAACGTTGTACGCTCCCGCCCAGCCGTGCCCGCTGCCGAGGTTCCACTGGTTGTAGTCATCGTATTTGCCTTTGAGAGTTAGTTGCTCCCACAGCGTTCCGGTCGCCCAGCGCTGGTGTGGACCAGCATCCAGATCGCTGCCCTTGGCCCAGGAGTCGCGAAAGACATTCGGGCCTGCCACTCGCGCCTGCGTCGCCCACACATGATTGAGGCGGCCGGTCAGATTGCAGCGTTGCATCAAGACTTGCTGCCCGTCGATCTCGAACGCAAATGGCGCAGCGTGGCTCCTTTTCAGCGGCGTATCGATGTGGTCGCCTTCCACGTCTTCGACGGTGATGGCCCGAGCGTGCGCGTCCACGAAAACGATGTTGTTGTAGTTTTCCACCCGCACATTCCTCATCCACGCATTCTCCACCGCCTCGAACTCGGAAAAGATTGAATCGAAGAAACTTCCGTCTGTGCGGTGGGGAATGCTGGGGTTGTTATAGTTCGGAGCTTTTCTGAAAACGGCTCCGTCGCTGCGCAGGTTCTCAACTCCAACCTGCGAGACCCGTCCCGGAAAGTTGTATTTCCACACCACGGGATTGTCTTCCTTCGGCATTCGCTGGGTGAGCGGCGCATTCAACGTCAGGTGATAGCGATTGTCTTTCTGTTCCATGGCAACGATGCGGCGATCGAACCGCAGAGCCATATTCGTAGGCCATTGCCGGACTTCTCCACCGTCGCGGCGCGGAGGAATACGGTCCATGCCCAAGGTATGAATGAACGCTTCCGTCATGTTCCACTGGACGATAATGTGATCGTCCACGCTGAAGAAATGGTCAGGTGCATCCACGGTGATCGACTGCGCCCCCACGGGAACGAGGTCATCCAGGATCGGCCTGCGGCTGCGATCTTCTTTCCATTCGCCGGTGCCGCCGATCCGCAAGATCGCGCGTGGCAATCCCTCCGCGACGAGGATGGTTCCGGTCTTCTCTGTGCCGCTGCCGCGCAGCACCACTCCACTCACGTCAAGCTTGATCGTTCCTGCAATGCGAAAAATTCCCGGCCCAAGCAGGACAGCTCCGCGGATGCCGCGCTCATCCTGCGGCAAAGGGCTCATCGATTCGATAGCGGACTGGATGCGCTCGGTCGCATCGGTGTCTCCCGCAGCCTCGACGCGCATCTTGACGGGCACATCCGGTATCGGAGCGTTCCCTTCTTCGTAACCCGCGGTTGAGAAGTCGGGGATTCGATTGCGCTCGCTGTCCGCACCATAGACCAGATGCCCGTCTTTCACCTGAACCCACGGAAGATCGTCCATCTTCTGCCCGGCAAGCGCCGGCCATGCGCACCCCGCAAGCAGGGTGGCGATTGCTGGAAGGATAGTTCGGCGCATAAGAGGCTGCCCCCCCTTGTGCCAACACCAAACCTGCCGATCGGTTGTGGTGTTGAGAATTTTTCTTGTAGCCGTCTCTGGAAGGGCGCTTGGGGCGCAGCCTGATTCCCAGAGTCTCTTGATGACTTAGAACCGAAGCTCTCCCAAGGGTGCAAGGTCCGCTGCAACAGCTAGGTTCCGAATCTTTCGGCAGCGCGGGCTTTCGCTTTAGCGGCTTCCTCTTCGCGGTTCTTGGGCGGTGCAGTCGTTTCGAGCGAAGCAAGCAGCCGCCGCGACACCAGCGTCACCTCGTCGACGGCCGCGTGAAACGTCCCCTCATTGGCCTTGGACGGTTTCGCGAATCCGCTGATCTTACGCACAAACTGCAACGCGGCCGCCCGGACTTCGTCCTCGGTCGCTGGCGGCTGAAAGTTAAACAGGATTTTAATATTCCGGCACATCAGGCATAACCTCACAATGAGGGTATAAAGAGGCTACCCCCTCGATCAACCTTCCAACCTTAGATATGGCTCGCGTAGCCTGCCGCGAACTATTTCCTCGCAACAGTAGCCGGCTCGAGCAGAATCTGCTGGTCGTCTCCACTGCGCACGAACTGGTAGAACTCCCGTAGAGACGGGTAATACCTCGGATCGAGCAGCACAAACTTCACCGAGAACTTCCGGACAACATGCAGTGTGGTTTTATTGTTTTCGACGGTCGAGGAGTACAGCACGACGTGCCCGTCACGCGACTGTGGTGGAGGAACGCTGTTCGCCTGTAATGCCTCAGGCAGCTCGATGGTAATGTCGTCCTGCTTCTCGTACGCGTAATGGTGGTAAATCGGATAAGTGCGGCTGGTGCGCTCGAAGACGTGTTTTTCGCCGGCTGTAAAGATTCCGACGGGCATCACGGTGCGCTTGCCAGCATTGGAAGTCCATGCAGGAATCTTCACGTCGAATTCAGCGGTCAACGGTGACTCGGAATCATTCCAGTCGGGCTGACTGGTCAAGTGCACTTCCGAAACAACTGGAATCTGGTTGCGGATGCGATCTTCGAGAAATTTCTTTCGGGTGATATCGTCGGAATTGCGCACGTCCACACGGTGATACATAGCCTCGAGGCCGGTATAGGTGACGGTGACTTTGCCCTCGAGATCTCCGTTGTCGTTAAGCTTGAGCTTGGCGGTGTGCTGAACGAGCGACGCGGAGGAATCGAACTGCGTCGTGACGACCCATGAGCCTCCGTCTTTGTCGAGATGAAGTCCGGATACGCCTGTTTCGGACCAGGTTAACATGCCGTAGGAATTAAATTCGGCGCCAGGATCAAAGAAGAGATCCTTCCCGTCTAGCTTGACGAGAACAACTGCACTGTTGAGCTTCCACCGCTCCATCGTCTTCGGGATGAAAAAGTAGTCATTGCGGCTGGAGACGAGGACTCCGTAGGCGTCAAATCCTGCGGCACGCACCAGCGCGAGAAAAAGCCAGGTGAGCTGGCGGTGGCTTCCATAGCCGCGTTTCAGAACATCTTCGACATTCTCGTCAACCTTTACTTTGTCGCGTTTTTCTTCCTGCGCGGTCTTGCGACGCTCGTAGGACGTATTGCGAATCTGCTGGACTCGACTGTATATCTTGCGCAACTTCGTCTCCGGCGGATCACTCGGTGAGATGATCGTCGCCAGTGCGGCATCCACCGCCTTGCGCTTGTCGATGAAGGACTCCACCATCGCATTGGAAGACTTGGCGACGTGCTGCCAGTACGAATCCGGATCAGTCTCGCGGTATTCACTCTCGTAGATGAAATCGACACGGGACTTCATCTCGTTGACCGGCGGCATGAAGTCCTCGGCTTGAAAAGCCGGGATGTTTTCGGCCTCCATACGAATAATGTGGTCTGGTCCTTCTTTCGGTCGGGAGTCGGGCGAAAGTCCCTGCCAGCTCCACCGCAAACCCACCGGAATGTACCTCGATGTGTACGGCTTGAGCGAGAATCTCGCCTTGCGTGTGAACAAGTCCTCGCTGAGAATCCAGTGCGAACTGAAGACCTGGTGTTCTTTCAGGTCCATCGTGTAGCTGTATTCGAGAATGCTCCCAACCTGCACATTGGGCAGGGTGAAGGTCTTCGCCAGAAATTTCACTCCCTGCACCTTGACGATCGTCTTTTCGAAAATCTGGTCGTGGAACTCGACCGCTTGGCCGTCGGGCTGAACGGTCCGGGCGTGAATATTCACAACGTCTTCCGTGGCTTTGTTAAAAGGAATTTCCACATTGGCATACTTACGGCCTTCTTCGGTGAGCACTTTGATGCGGACATAAGAGTCCGCGTGCGACGTAATGCCATTGTCATCGGAATCCACTTCGCGAAACAGGATGATGGCCGGCGCGCCCGGGGCGTGCGCTTCGCTCGACATTTTCAATTCATCGGGAGAAAGCGGGGGAAATCCTTGCGCGTGGCATGGGGTTGGCAGTCCCGCGCCGATCGCAAGAAACAGTACTACCGAATAAGTCGAGACACGTAACTTACAACGACGAAGCATGGCACCTCTCAAGATACGAATGGACTGCGAAGTAGAATCCATGGGATTGAAGGGGGAAAACTGGGCCGCGGAGCACTCATTGTGAACATCCGCGATTGGTCTCGGCCGAGTGCACAAATCTTGTGGATGGCGAGATTACAAGGGCGATTTACGGCTGTCAAGATAATCCGCGTGGCTAGATGTGGGTATGGTGATCGTCATGTAGTCCGCAGTTATTCCATAGGCGCTCAAGGAATATCCTCGCTAACTCCAGCGCTCTGCCCATTTCTCATAGTTCCAGATTGGGGTGCTGATTAAGATGTGCCGCTCGTTGGCTTGCAAGGGCTGGTCTTGGGAGGTATGATTCGCCTCTATCTAGCGTCGAAGAAAACCCTCTCCCTCGCTCCGTTTCGGAGCACTGGCCTCCTCGACGCAAACCATCTCTGGGGAGTTTTTGGTGACATCTTCCGTGCGCCCTCTGGCCGTGGACGATCAGGTCGGAGGCTACAAAATCCTCGGCACTGCAGGTGTGGGCGGGATGGGCATTGTCTACAAGGCTCTCGACCTCAAACTGAATCGCACAGTTGCGCTGAAGTTTCTGCCCAACGAACTGGATGTCGCCTCGAAGGATAAAGAGCGATTCCTGCAGGAAGCGCGGACAGCGTCGGCACTCGATCACACAAATATTGGCGTGATCCACGGGCTGGAGCAGACCACGGAGGGCCACACGTTTATCGTGATGGCCTACTACGAAGGGCTAACACTCGCCGAGAAGATTCGCCGCGGGCCGCTGTCGCCGAAAGAGGCCGTCAACATCATGGTGCAGTTGCTGCACGGGCTGGCGGAGGCGCACGAGCACAGCATCATTCATCGGGATATCAAGCCGTCGAACGTGATTCTTACGAGGCAGGGCGTGGCGAAGATAGTGGACTTCGGGCTGGCGCGCGTATCGAGCAGCGCAGCCACTACGCTCAGCGCGGGGCCGGTAGGGACGTTGGCTTACATGTCGCCGGAGCAAGTGCGGAATGAGCCGCTCGACCGCCGCACCGATATTTGGTCGCTGGGCGTGGTCTTTGAGGAGATGCTGACGGGGAAGCATCCTTTTGAGCGGGACAACATGTCGGCAGTCCTGCTTGCGGTTCTGGAGCAACCCCCGCCAGTGGAGGGACTGGATCCGGCGCTAGCGGCGATTGTTTGCCGCGCACTGGCGAAGGATCGCACGCATCGCTACAACGATTGCCGCGAGATGCTGGCGGATCTGGAAGCCGTGAAGCCGATGGTGGACGCGATGCCAAGCGCGACTTCGGTGCGGGATCTGAAAGCTTCGTCGCGCGATCTGCGGCGTGCACTCGAGCACGCTTCCTCGACGCGGAGTGTGGTCACGCCGGTCGACCGGGCACGGCGATGGGCCGTCGAATTAACTGCCGCGGCGTTGCTGCTGATGGCAGTGTCGCTGTTTATTCCGTCGGTGCGGCAGCGTGTGGCGGGGATTCTTTCTCCCGGTGCTGGAGCGGAGAAGCACATCGCGGTTCTGCCGTTTGACAACATAGGAAATGATCCGACGAACGAGGCGATCTCTGAGGGCTTGATGGACAGCTTGACGAGCAAGCTGTCGAACCTCGATGCAGGACAGCAGGGGCAGCAGTCGCTGTGGGTAGTCCCAGCGAGCGAAGTTCGGCGGCGCAAAGTGAACGATCCTGAGGCTGCCCTGCGTGAGTTCGGCGCGACGCTGGTGGTAAAGGGCAGCGTCATGCGCGATGCCTCGGGCGTACACATGACGATCAACCTCATTCGCACGAAAGATGTGCGGCAGGAGGGATCGCTTTCACTCCAGGATCCGGCTGGAGATTTCGCGGCGCTGCAGGATCAGGCCGTGTCAGGCCTGGCACGGCTCATGCACGTCGAGGTTCCGGCGACGGCATTGCACAATGCCGAAGGACCGGCGGCGCCGGCGGCGTACGAGTCATATCTGAAGGCGCTCGGCTACATGCAGCGCTACGACAAGCCGGGAAATCTCGATCAGGCGATTGCGGCGCTGACGAGCGCGGTGGGTACCGACACGCAATTCGCGCTTGGCTATGCGGGGCTTGGCGAAGCTTATCGCTTGAAATATCAGCTCGACAAAAATCCGAAATGGACGGAGTTGGCGCTGACCAACGGCACGAAGGCGACGGCATTGAACCCCAGTCTGCCGTCGGCCTACGTAACGCTCGGCCGCATTCACGACGCGACCGGCAAGAATGATCTGGCGCTGACGGAATTTGAGCGCGCGCTGCAACTCGATTCGCGAAACGCCGACGCGCTCACCGGCGAGGCGCGCTCCTACGAACATGCCGGTCGCCCCGCCGACGCCGAAACCGCCTACAAAAAAGCCATCGCACTGCGCCCCGATTACTGGGACGGATACAACAGTCTAGGCTTGTTCTACGACGACCAAGGCCGATACGAAGAGGCGTATAAGGAACTTCAGCACGCGATCGACCTGACTCCCGACAATGCGACGGCCTACTCGAATCTGGGAGCGGCCTACGTGGATTCCGGGGACGTCAAGAAATATCCGCAAGCGGAAGCCGCACTGAAGAAATCCATCGACCTCGCTCCCAGCTACGGCGCTTATGCCAACCTCGGCGATCTCCTGCTGTTGCAGAACCGGTTCGCCGAGGCTGCGTCAATGACGGAGAAGGCGCTCGAACTGAATGACAAGGACTTCATCGTGTGGGCGAATCTCGTGGCGGCTTACGACGGGCTAAATGAACATACAAAGCTGGCTCCCGCCCTTGACCACGAACTGAAACTGCTTGAACAGGCGGCTCAGTCGAGCCCGCGCGACGCTTCCGTCCAAGTCCGACTGGGAACGCTCTACGCGAGAAAGAAACTGCGCGAGAAAGCGCTGGCTTGCGCACAAACCGCGCTGGCACTCTCCCCGGATGATTCGTATGTCCTCGCCAGCGTTGGTGAAATCTATGAGCGCCTCGGCGATCGCCAACATGCTCTCGAGTACATTGAAAAGGCCCTACAGAAAGGCTATTCCCTGCAAGCTCTAAAGAGCGATCCATTCTTCCAGAGTTTGTTGTCCGATCCAAGTTTCCGGCCAAGTCCCAAATGAACTCACTTCGAATAAGGAGATGAAACCATGGCAACCGTAAGAGCTCCCCTAGGCGCGCTGAACAGAATCAGTATTGACGTGAATGGCGAGTCGCTTTCACCTGGAATTGTGATTGCGAATACCGACAGCATCGAGTTCTACAACGAAGCAACGTTCGCGGTTGAGATCCAATTTCTTTGCGTCAATGGCCCGGTGTTTAACGATATTGGGAGCATTGCTCACGGAGTGACCAGTACGCCACAGACCGCGCAAAAGACCCAAATCACGACTGACTACGTAGTCAAGAACCTCAGCACCGGCAAGCTGCAGGGGCCGTACAGCATTGAGGTGGGTATCAACACGCAAATCGTGCCGGCGCCGTTGCAGATCAATGTCACTTCAGCCCAGGCTTCGCCAAACGGCGGGACCGTCGCCATTCCCATGAGCGGCTGGGTTCAGTTCGATCTGTCGGATGGCGCTTACACGCTTAGCTGGACCCCTACCGGAGTATTTCCTTCAGGGAAATATGGACCTGGAATGGTCACGCCCTGGCAGGCGCAGACGGGGAACCAGGACGAGGACGTAAGCTTCAACTTGACTGGCCCCACCGGCGTGACCGGCGGCGGCACGGTGAAGATTCACTCCTAGCGTTCGTTTGCTAACTCGATAGCCAGGGATCAGAAAATCCTGTAGCGATTTTCTGATCCCTGGCCTCGGGTTTCAACCTGCGTTCTGGTTCCGTCAGGACTGAGTCACGCTAGGTACCGCGCAAGATCGCGTCCTGGCCTTGCCTTTGCTCGCGACTCCTCATGCTATAATTCTTTATTCTCAGTCGCTTAGAGCACGGAGGACTGTATCGATAAGCGTTTTATCCGCATCAATGATCGCATTCGGGCGCGCGAAATCCGCGTGATTGACGACGAAGGGCAGCAGCTTGGCATTATGCCGCCTTACGAAGCGATCAAAAAAGCCCGCGAGAAAAACCTGGACCTGGTTGAGATTTCGCCCACCGCGCAGCCTCCCGTGTGCCGCATTATGGACTACGGGAAGTATCTCTACCAGCAGGAAAAGAAAGAGCGCGAAGCCAAGAAGCATCAGAAAACGATCACCGTAAAAGAGGTCAAGTTCCGCATCAATGTGGACGACCACGATTACGAAACGAAGAAGAATCATGTGCTGCGTTTTCTGGATGAGGGCGACAAGGTCAAGGCAACGATTTTCTTCCGCGGACGCGAAATGACGCGGACAGGCCTGGGCCGGCAGATTCTTGAGCGCCTGATCAAGGACGTAGAGGCGCACAGTATTGTGGAGTTCCGTCCGCGGCAAGAGGGAAATACTCTGCACGCGATTCTGGCGCCGAAGAAGACGGAAAAAGAAAGACAGAAGGAAGAAAAGCATAAGGCTGCTGCGCAGAGTGCGCAGAGCCAGAGCGTTCCTCCGGCGCAGGTCGCCAAGCCCGCGTCGTAGCGCGGCTTTCGCGACGGATTTAAATTCATCGCAATTGGTGCTGAGCACTTGGCATTTGGCTAGTTGAGAAAATGCCAGGGCACGATTTTGTTTCAGCTCTGCGTCAATTGTTCAAATAGCTGAGGGTTTATGCCGAAATTGAAAACACACAAAGGCGCTGCCAAGCGCTTCAAGAAGACTGGGACCGGGAAGGTGAAGCGCGGGCATGCGAAGCTGCGCCACATTCTGACGTCCAAAGACACGAAACAGAAACGGAAGCTGCGCCATGGCGGCCTCGTCAGCGACGGGGATCTGGCCAAGGTGTTGCGGATGATTCCGTATCAGTGAAGATTGTTGAGTGATGTTGCGATTGAGTCATTGAGCGATTAGAACCATTTGTCACGACGGTTCTTAATCGCGCAATCACCCGATCACTCAATCACACAATTTCTTCAGGCGCGTGAAGAGGTCAGAGATCGCCAGGCTTCTGGCGAATCGTCCTTACCTCCAGCCGCCATAAAGCGAAAGCAAAAAGGAGAACACCATGCCTCGTGTAAAACGCGGGACCAAGCGTCGCGCGAAACGCAAAAAGATATTAGACCGCGCAAGCGGTTACTTCCTCACAAAATCAAAACTCTACCGCTCGGCGAAAGAAGCGGTGGAGCGTGGGCTGAAATTTGCCTACTCCGGACGCAAGCAGCGCAAACGGCAATATCGTTCGCTGTGGATCGTGCGCATCGGTGCGGCCGCCAAGCTGAACGGGATGAGCTACAACCAGTTCATTCACGGTCTGAAGGTTGCTGGCATCGAACTGGACCGGAAGATTCTTGCGGATCTGGCGGTGAAGGATCCGGCCGGATTTGCGGGGCTGGCTTCGCAGGCGAAAGCCGCGCTCGCGTAGAAGCAGCTTTCAGCGTCAAACCAAAGTTATTGTCATTCCGAGCGCTCGCAGCCGCGCGAAGCGCGGAGAGAGCGCCGAGGAACCTGCTTCTTACTCTCGGCGAGAGAACAGCAGGTTCCTCACCGCTTCGCGGTTCGGAATGACAAGTCTTTAAGTTCATCACGTCAATGCCCTACACCGTTCCAAAGCTGACGGACTATTCGGAGGCGGCGCTCGCACTGGCCGCCGGCGAATGCCTCGACGCCTGCAAACTTGAGGCGGACGCGGTGCACACCGAGACCGAACTCAAGACATTTCGTGACCGCTGGCTTGCGCGCAAGAACGGCATCCTCACGCAGATTAACGATCTGTGGATGAAGGGTGCGCCCAAAGAGGCGAAGCGCGAGGCGGGGATTCGCGTCAATGAATTGAAAATGCGAGTCACCGAACTCGTGGATGGCGCGCGGGCGAGCGGCGCTTCCGATGATTCGCTCGCGGCCCAGCGCGTCGACATTTCCCTTCCTGGCGTGCGCCGTCCGATTGGCGCGGAGCATCCCGTCGTCAAAACGAGGAATGAAACTGTTTCTGTCTTTCAGAAGCTTGGCTACTCCGTCGCCGAAGGTCCTGTCGTCGAGACGGACTACTACAACTTCGAGGCGCTGAATTTTCCGCCGAACCATCCGGCGCGCGATACGCAGGACACGTTGTTCATCGCGGGACAGCAATCGAAGACGCGGAGAGAACGGTTGCTGCTGCGCACGCATACTTCGCCTGTCCAGATTCGGACGATGGAGAAGATGCCGCCGCCGATCCGTATTGTGATTCCCGGGACGGTGCATCGCAATGATCCGCCAGACGCGAGCCACTCGCCCATGTTTCATCAAATCGAAGGGCTCGCGGTCGACACCAACATTACGTTTGGCGATTTGAAGGGAACGCTCGATCACGCCATGAAAGCTCTGTTCGGGTCTTCGGTGAAGACGCATTTCCGGCCGTCGTTCTTTCCTTTCACCGAGCCAAGCGCGGAACTGTATGTCACGTGCTTCATTTGCGGTGGAAGCGGGAAGCGCGGTGCGGATCCGTGCCGTCCATGCAAACAGACGGGCTGGATTGAGGTGCTGGGTTGCGGAATGGTCGATCCGAATGTGTTTGAGTTTGTGAAGGACCACGGATACGACCCGAAGAAAATTTCCGGATTCGCCTTCGGCATGGGAGTGGACCGGCTGGCGCTGCTGAAGTATGGCGTTGATGATTTGCAGTACTTTTTTCAGGGGGATGTCAGGTTCTTGCAGCAGTTTGGATGAAAAGAAGCTCTTAGCCGTTAGCTTTTGGCTCTTAGCTAGAAGCTAAGAGCTAAGAGCCAAAAGCTGATCTCATGAAACTCTCTCCTAACTGGATTCGCGACTACGTTGACCTGCCGGTCGATGATCAGCGGCTTGCCGAGGACTTGACCAACGTTGGCATCTCGGTCGAAGGAATCAGCGGGAATGGCGCGGACACTGTCTTCGAAATGGAGATTGGAACGAACCGCCCGGACGCGATGAATCATTACGGCGTCGCGCGCGAGGCCGCGGCCATTTACGATCGCCCGCTTAAGCAACTTTCGCCGAAGCTGCCTCGGGCCGACGAGGGCTCGCCGTTCCCGATTACAGTCGAGGAGCCGACGCTTTGTCCACGGTTCTCTGCGCGCGTCATTCACCGCACTTACATCAAGCCTTCTCCGTCGAACATCGCGCACCGATTGCAACTGCTTGACCAGCGGCCGATTTCGAATGCTGTCGATGCGACCAACTACGTTCTTTGGGAGATCGGGAAACCAACGCATGTATTCGATATGGACCTGCTCGAAGGCGGAAAGATCATCGTCCGCAAGGCGCGCGCGGGAGAGACGCTCAAGACCTTAGACGGCGTTGAACGCAAATTGACCACTGAAGATCTTGTCGTATGCGATGAGAAGAAACCGGTCGGACTCGCGGGAGTGATGGGCGGGTACGACACGATGATCACGGAGAAGACGCGAAACATCGTGATCGAATCAGCGTGGTGGGATCCAGGAATCGTGCGGAAGATGTCGCGGCGGCACGCGATTCATACTGACGCATCGCACCGCTTCGAGCGCGGGGCGGATTTCGAGTCGACGGTATTGTCGTGCGATCTGGTGGCGGACATGATTCTGTCGTCTGGCGGCGGCGAACTGGTTGGCGACGTGGTGGACGTGGTTTCGAAGAAGATGGATCAGGCACCGGTCTTGCTGCACGTCTCCGAAGTGCGGCGCATTCTGGGCGGGAACCTCGACGCGGGACAGATTTTCCGGCTTCTGAAGCGACTTGGATTCAACCTGATTCCCGAGGGACAGGACGAGGCGCAATTCTGGGTGAACATCCCAAGCTGGCGATTGGACGTGGAGCGCGAGATCGATGTGATTGAAGAGATCGCGCGGTTGCACGGGTACGACAAGTTTCAGAACACGCTGCCGACATACAGTGGCGCGGTAGTGGAGCTGCCGCACGCGCCTATGGATGCGACTTTGCGTGGGCGGGCTTTGGCGCTGGGTTATAACGAGGCCCTGTCACTGACCTTTATTTCGCATGCGGATGCAGAGAAATTTTCCTCTGGGTCTGCCGGCGAAGGGGTTCTCGAACTGGAGAATCCTCTGAGCGAAGAGGCGTCGGTGATGCGGACGTCTCTCGTGCCGGGCATGCTCGACATGCTGGCGTGGAATTTGAATCGAGGCCAGGCTGAGGCAAGGCTTTTCGAAGTCGCGAGTGTTTATGAGTTGTCGCGCGGTGAACGCGTGGAACCGAAGCGTGCGTGCCTGGGAGCGACATCGGACGCGGTGCGTGGTTCACTTCCCGCTGGTGCTGCTCTGGATGTGAGCAAAGGCGAACAGGCCGCGGCCGCTGAAACATTCCGGGGATTCAAGGGCGACGTGGAGAATCTGCTGGCGGCGTTTGGCTGCGGCTCTGCCAGCTACGACAGCAAGGCAGCCGATTATTTTCATCCAGGACGTTCGGCGCGAGCCGTAATGGATGGCCTGGTGGTGGCGCAGTTTGGACAGATTCACCCAGAAGTGGCGGCGGCGCGCAAGTTGCGGCAAGAAGTATTTGTCGCGGAGTTTGATCTGGAAGAGGTGTATCGGCTCGGGCTGCGGACAGTGAAATTCATACCCCTAGGGAAATATCCGGCAGTGGAGCGAGATTTTTCGTTCGTATTTCCCGACGACATTCCGTTCATTGACATGAAGAAGAGCTCATACGAGTTAGGCATTCGCGAGTTGCGCGACTTCCGTCCAGTGGAGATTTTCCGCGGCGGCTCGATTGCCACAGGAAAATATTCCGTGTTGTTGCGAGTTCGCTTTCAGTCGGCGGAGAGGACTCTGCGTGAGGATGAAGTCGCGCACTGGTCGGGAACAATTGTGGCCGCGCTCACGGAGTTGGGCGGAGTCCAGAGAGCGTAGACGAATCCAGAATTAAGTCAAAATCTACACTCTAGCCGCAAACAACTCGGTTGGAATGAGGGACCCGATTCAAGCATTAATCAAATTCTGGGATTACCTTTCCAATCTCATGATTGATCGCTCTAGTTCCTGACGGTGCGCAAGCCGCTCAGAGCCATCGCGAATACCTTGCTCGCCCGCGAGCGCGAGACCCCATAGACAAAGCCGCCCCAGAGAACGGCGCGGCCGACGAGGACACTGAGGGGAGATCTTCTGAGCATCGTCTCATGTAGCTGCCTTGGCGAACCCAGCGATTAGCTTTTTCGGTTTCCTGCCGATAGTAAAGAAGTGGGAAACGTCTCCGCAGGTCAAGGTGTCGCCCCCGCCCGCATTCCGGACGTGAAGCCCTTGCGGTATGTCGCGCGGCAGCCCATAGTCGATCGCGAACAAAAGGTCTTCGGGTATGAACTGTTGTTTCGCGACGGACTCGAAAACGCGTTTACTGGAGACGTTGACGAGGCTTCGCGAGCGACGCTCGACCGCTCTCTGCTGATGGGGATCGATATCCTGTGCGATGGACGGCGTGCGTTCGTGAACTGCACACGCGACACGCTGATCAAAGGTCTCGTGATGCTGCTGCCGTCGACCACGACGGTGGTTGAAGTTCTGGAAAGTGTTCCACCCGATCCCGACGTGGTAGCCGCTTGCCGTACATTGAAAGAAGCCGGCTACATGATCGCTCTCGACGATTATGTGGCCAACGATCCTCGGGAACCGCTGGCCGAGATCGCCGACATCATTAAGGTGGAAATGCAGCTCACAACCTACGACCAGCAGAGCGCATTGATCAAGAGATTCGGTCCGTGGCGCAGCCGCATGCTGGCGGAAAAAATCGAAACGCACGCGGATTACTTGCGCGCTCGAGAGCAGGGCTTCATCTATTTCCAAGGATACTTTTTCCGCCGGCCGGAAATGATGAATACGCGCGACCTTCCGGCGAACCGGCTGCATTATTTGCGAATGTTGCAGGAAGTATCGCGTCCAGAAATAGACGTGGTCGAAGTAGAGAGGCTGGTGAAAGCGGAGGCCTCGGTCTGCTACCGCCTGCTCCGCTATCTGAATTCCGCGATCTTCGGGCTCAAGACCGAGGTTCATTCGGTGCGACACGCGCTGTCGATGCTGGGTGAACGGGAAGTCCGGCGCTGGGTGCGACTGGTCGCCGCCGTGGGTGCGGGACATGAGAAGACCAGCGACCTTGTGCTGTCAGCGCTGGTCCGTGGACGTTTTGGGGAATTGCTGGCTCCGCGGGTACCGCACGGCGAATCCGATTTATTTTTGCTGGGTCTGTTGTCGCTGATCGATGCCATGCTGGAAATGCCGATGGCTGAGGTGCTGGAGAGGGTCCCTCTGGATCGGGAGACGAAGACGGTATTGTTGGGGCAGCCGAGTCTGCTGCGTCCGGTGTTTCAATTGATGCTGGCCCACGAGAGCGGTGAGTGGGAGGCGGTGTCGCGGTTGAACGAAACTCTGCATCTGGATTCCGACGAGGTTGCCGGTTATTACTGGCAGGCCCAGCACTGGGCGCGGGACGTGTCCGCGGGCGAGTAGATCGAAGCGCCTGACAGGCATGTCCTCCTGTGCAAAACATGGGTTCGTGGGGGCCTTGCGCGGTTGGGCAAGGACGAGTACCATAAACTTGTTCTCATGATTAGGCCTCGTTCCCGCGCAGGCCTTCCGCGCCAGCCGTTCCGAGGCGGCGCCTACGGATCCGAAAACGGAAAACCGATACTGAAAAGTAGAATTACCGTTCGCGAGTAAAGAATCGTTTCGAGAGTTGGGGTTCGTTCCAGAGTGTGCCCAGCCGCAATCCGTAACTGTGTAGTTCGTGTGGCATGTGACCGGCGGAATTCCGCCCGGACTGCCCGCGTCGTTCGTCTGCGCACCTTCTGAGATTCGCAATATTTTGCAATATCCAGTACTGAAAGCTTGAGAGGACTATGAACGCAGGACCAGGAAGACCCTCCGGTGGCGGAGGAGGACGTAGACGACGGCGCGGACGCCGTCCTCACAACCAGCGCGGACAACGGCCCGGGCCAGGCCTGAGCCGCGAAAACAAAGACGGAATTTACACCGCGCCCATGGACCACTCCTACCGCGCCGCATTGGCGGGAGGCAACAACGGCCATAAAGGCGGCGGTCGCCAGCGGCCGGGATTTGCCACGCAGTATCCGCAACCGGAGCCGGAACCTCTGCCGGTGAATGGCGACGCGAACTCGCGCATCTTCGCGTTTATTGAAGATCTGTTCTTCATGGCGAAGATTCAGGAGACAGCGCGGAAGCTCAACGTAAAGGTTGAGTTTGTGAAAACGGACAAAGATTTGATGGAGAAGATGCAGCAGAACGGAGAAGAAAAACCGTCGCTGATCATTTTCGATCTGAACAACAACAGCGTGAAACCCTTGACGCTGATCCCAAAGCTGAAAACCAAACTGAAGAAGGGGACGTCGATCATCGGATTCCTGTCGCATGTGCAGGGTGATCTCAAGCAGAAAGCCCACGAAGTAGGCTGCGACATGGTGTTGCCGCGCTCGGCATTCTCCCAGAACCTGCCGCAATTACTGCGCCGGCACGGTGCTCCGGAAGAAGAAGAAAACTCGGCGGTACAGTAGGGGGGATCAGTTTGCCGGTGCCGTTGCGCCGTGCACAATAGCCGGTAACAAAAGAGTCCGACGTCTTTTGTTACCTGGAGCGCTACTTCGCGGTGGCGCTAAGAGTCATCGGATCGATCTCCAGAATCATTCTGTATCCGCCACTGGGTGGCTGCGGAAATGGTGTTTCCTTCTTCAGGTACGACTCGTAGAGTTTCTTCATCAAGCACAGAGTAAAGGGATTCGGTTGTACTTCAGTGTGCGCCTCCTCGGCGTTGCCATCTTTCCCTACCTGAATGAGAAGCTCGAACTTCGATGAATCCCCGGTTGAGTCGTTCAAACACAATTGCTCAAAAGTGGCGAGTTTGGGCTGAAACACTGCTTCATAAGCGTGCCCCTCAGGAGTCCTCATATTCGCCTCGGCCTCCTGTCGATAGGCGCGAGCCTTGGCTTGCAGGGGAGCCATCTGCGTGGCTGTGTCTCTGTTTGACTTGAACCAATCTTCTGTAACCCACAAGTCCTTGTTCCAATTCTCGCCGATGCGCTTGAATGCAGGGTCTGCCGCAATCCAGTCACCGGATTTGGAAGCCATCAGAGCGAAGGCATTCACACTGATCATCGATGTGCCGTATTTCTTTTCCAGCGCGGCAAATCCCTTCTGCAGACGAGACCAGGAGAAATGACCGAATTCTGACTCCCGACAACCACAGAGGATCCCCTCGGAAATCAGGAAATAAAGAATGTCTCCAGAGTCTCCGCCAACCTGATTGGCGGCTGCTTCGGCGAAGCGTGCTGGATCCCCTTCTTCGCCGCTCCACTTAGGCTGCAGGTAGTCTGCGTAGACGCGGTAGTAAGACTGGAAACCCGGCTCGAATGCGGCTGCCTGTTGATAGAGCGCAGTGGCTCTCGACAAATCCCAACTCTGTCCCTGCGCGACTAGTTGCATGGCCAAGTACCATTCGGGATCGTTTCTGGTAGCAGAGATATCGTCGAGAATTGTCTTTGCTTTTTCCATGCGTTCGCCAAATAGCTTCCATCCACTCTCGGTGACGGAGTCGGAGTTGCCTTCGCCACGCGCATTCCAGGCGAAGCTCACATAAGATTCGGCAAGCGCGATGCGGGCCGTGATCGAACGAGGATTCTGGCTACTCCATCGTTCGATCAGGTCCAGGTGTTGGCTCCAGTCTTCCTGCGTGGCGTGGCCAGGCCTTGGCGAATCGAGGCCTGAGTGGAAGTTGGCCAATTTCCACGCGCCTCCAGAGAACCTTGCTTTTCCTTTCCGAGCGGCGTCAGCGATGCAATCCAGGTCCGCAAACTTCTCCTGCTTGAGCAACTGCGCAATGGCGTCTTTGTATTTCTCCAGCGCATGAACATCGGTCGCGGGATCAAACTCGGCGTCAGAAAAAGCGCACGCGTGCGCCTTTTCGTTTCCATCGGCAGCCACCGCGAGAGTGCCCCCACAAATCAGCAGTAACACCGCCATTAAGGTGGTAAACAACGATCGGAAAAGTTCTCGAGGATAAGTCTGTGTCAGCGAGTGAGTACGATGAGTCATGATGAGGTCCAATGCGACCGTTCTGGCTCCGCCGATAAACTGCGGGCTAAATCGATGCTAGTCACTCAGGAACAAGGTGTCGACGTTACCTCGGTGAAGTGCGGCCGGAATCCAGCGATGAGACAATTCCTAGTGGGTTACTTAGTTGGCAGCCCGCTTGTACAGCGAGCCGAGCGGTTATGAGAAACCTCAAAATCATCGTGGGGGTTATCGTTCTCGTGCTGGTAGTGATGGCGGCCTGGCAGGTCACTTCATGGGAGTTGGAAAACATCAACTTTCAAGAGGAACTGCGAGACATGGGCTCCCAAGCCGGCGTACACATGGGAGTCGTTGTACCGCTTTCCGATGAGGAGATGGTTGGCGCCGTGATTCACAAAGCAGAAGAACATGGCATTGAACTCCGTCCTGACCAGATAACGGTGCACCGGATCGGCTCGGGCGAGAAATCGACGATGTATCTTCAAGCGGACTATAGGGTGCCTGTGAAGCTGCTTTTCTTTTCGTTCAGCCTACATTTCACGCCTTCGAGCCGCAGGTAATCGAGCACCTGGCATTTGCTGGGCTGGGCACATTATCCCGGAGGCCAAGCCAGCGACCGTCCGCCGAGCAGGTGGACGTGCAGATGGAAGACGGACTGCCCGGCGCCGGGCCCGACGTTGAGGACCGTGCGGTATCCCTGTTCGATGTTGCGCTGGCGCGCGATCCGCGCCGCCGCAAGATGGCAATACCCGATCAGTTCGGCATCCGCGGCTTCTGCTTCTTTCAATCCCGCAAAGTGTTTCTTGGGAATGATGAGCACGTGCGTGGGCGCTTGCGGACTGATGTCTTCAAAAGCGAAAACGTGTTCGTCTTCGTAGACTTTCTTCGCAGGAATTTCGCCGCGGATAATACGGCAGAAAAGGCAACTGGCGGTCGGGTCGGTCATAGCGGGCTCACCTGGCGGAAACGATAACACTTGCGCGTTAGACTTGTCAGCGGGTGCGCGTAAGACGCGGGTGTCTTAGCGCAGAACTCGAGACGACTTCCGGTAGCTGTTCTAACCAGCAATGCCACTCATCGCCAACCTACGCGGGCGATCCGCTGCCGCCGCGTGTCCGGACGAATCCCAGCGATCCGACGCGCAAACTTATGTAACTCCACTGTAACCAGTGCAATGTAATCTTTCATGAAATTACACTAACCCGTAATATCGTCCTGTGGGCTGACTGGATTCAGAAAGATGACATCTGACCTTTCTGCTCATTGTTGGCCCGAGAGGGCAATTCGGCCAGCTGGGGCGCACTGCGCCCAAAGGACCAAGGAAATATGAGCCCAGACCAAATCACCGCGATTACCGCTTGGACGCACCGGTCGAGCAACGAGAAGATTCGACAGTACGGGCGTGGCGAGGAGCCGGGCCTCAGCGAAGTTGATCGGTACCTGACCGAGCACCACATCACCGCCAAGGGTTTCCCCATCAAGGGTGAGGATGGGCGCGAAGTCACCTTCCGCGGCGAGCGGAAGAAACTGAAGGATCTGGTCAAGGATCTGCTGGGAGAAGCAATCGACGATTCGTGGGAATGGGGTACGTTTCACTGATCCGCCTAACTGAATGAAAGCTCCACTCGAAAGCAGAGCTTGAGCGGCTGAACCAGTCCTAAGGCACGCGCCTTCGGCAACACAGATTCTACGTTTGATGAAAACACACCATCAAAACGTTTCGGCCCTGGCCGGGTGTAGACCGGGGCATTGAGCGCTTCTAGTCGAGGCGGACTAAGAACACGGCGCCCTCAGGAGTTTTGGTTTCGGCGGCGAGTTGCTGGGCACGCGTGTGGTCGTCTTCCAGAACGCGCACGCGAATCCACCAGTCTCCCGCTGGGCTCGCGAAGCGCAAAACCTTGGCAGTGTGGTAACGGCGCGTGAGATGATCCGCCAGCTTGCTGGCAGCCTCCTCGTCAGGAAATCCGCCAATCTGCACAGCCCACTTCCCACCGGAAGTCAAGGATGCACTTGCCTCCAGCAATTCGACTCTCACCTGCGCAACCCCCGGCTGCCACACGTCGATCTTGCGGGCGGCGGCAAGCGACAGGTCAAGTACCCGCCCAGGAATGAAAGGGCCGCGATCGGTAATGCGCACTAGTACGGAGTGCCCGGTCTTAACGTTGGTGACGCGCACAATCGAACCAAGAGGATACGTGCGATGCGCGGCGGTCATGGCGTGCATGTTGTAGACTTCGCCATTCGATCCACGGCGGTTGTGGTAGGGAGGCCCGTACCAGCTGGCGAGTCCGGTTTCCGTAGCGATCGGCCGGGTGCCCTCAGGAACGGTAGGCTCGGCGAGGTCGGCATCTTCCTCGGCTGGCTTGCTCTCGGTCGTGGCCTCCGCGGGTGGCACGGCATGTCGCGGCGGACCGGGCGTCGGTTGGATAGTTGTAGTAGTAGTCGCAGGCGGAGGAGGCGGCGGGACGCTGACGCGCGCCTGCTTAGGGTGTCCGCAGGCGCTGAAGAACAGAATCGAGATCAGCACGATCAGGATCATGGGCACGCTGACGAAGCTGGTGCGGCGAGTGTTGAGTAATGCTCGCATCCAAGGAACTGCTACTTGGGCGGATGAGGATGCTGCTCCATGTAGTCGGCGAACTCGGAGAGTTTCTCCGACGCTACGCGTAGCGCCTTGGTCGAATGCGTTCGAACCGCCGGGACGACTTCGTCGTTGAGATACTTGATGAATTCCGGAATCTCTTTTTCCAAACGCTCCGCGGCTTCGTTGATGGTTTGACCAACGCGCGCCGAAGCGTCTTCTACCTTGCGGTTGAAGTCGTTCATGGTGCTCCTCGCGATAATTGAGCGTGAGTACTTTCACGCGATGATGCGGATGCCAGGCTCGATTATTATTCCGCGCCCCGGAGTCAGGGTCAATGGAGAAGCGCGGAATTCGGTGGTTCGGGGGCACGAGTAGATGTGGGTTAGAATGCGACTCGGGTCATGAAGACGCAACCAGCGAAATTGAAAATCCAGGTCGACGCGCGTGAATTCCGCGCGCGCTTGCTCGGCTGGTACGGCGCGCACGCGAGGCATTTGCCGTGGCGGAGAGACCGCGATCCCTACCGGGTGTGGCTGTCGGAAATCATGCTGCAACAGACGCGCGTGGCCGCTGTGATTGAGCATTATCACGAGTTTCTCCGGCGATTTCCGACGGTGGAAAAGTTGGCGGCAGCACGCGAGGCTTCCGTCCTTGCAGCGTGGAGCGGACTGGGCTACTACCGGCGTGCGCGCATGCTGCACGCGGCGGCGAAGGTTGTGACAAGAAAGTTGGGAGGAAGATTTCCCACGACTGCAGAAGCGCTGCTCGTTTTACCGGGCATAGGACGATATACCGCAGCCGCCGTCGCCAGCATTGCATTTGGCGAACCTGTCGCCGTTGTGGATGGGAATGTCGAGCGGGTCCTGCAGCGGATTTCCGGTCGGCGGCTCTCCGGCGAGCAACTGTGGAACGCAGCAGAGGAGTTGCTCGATCGCGAACAGGCGGGGGATTTCAATCAGGCCATGATGGAGTTGGGCGCAACCGTGTGCACCCCGCGCGCCCCATCGTGCCTGACCTGTCCGGTGGTTGAACTGTGCGCGACACGTGGGGGGTTGGCCGACACACCGAAGACGGCGCCGCAGAAGAAGCGCGAGATTCACTACGCTCTGCATTTTCGAGATACCGACGGCAGCAGTGGAAAAGTGTTTCTGGTGCAGCGGGAGCGGGATGCCTCATTGATGGCAGGAATGTGGGAGTTGCCCGAGGTGGGGTCAGGCGCCGACGAAAAGCGCGTTCCTCGCTTCGCCCGAAAGGATAAGAGTAAGCAATCCAATCAGAAGGATGATGGCAGGGCGACACCTTTGTTCGTGGTGCGACATTCGATCACGGTGACGGACTACACGGTGCGCGTATGGCGCGGGGCCGCGCCGAGCGCGATCAGCGGGCAATGGGCTCCCGTAGAGCGATTGAGCCGGTTGCCCCTCACCGGCTTGGCGCGAAAGATCTTGCGCAAAGCCGAGATTCTTCGAGATTGATCTCCGGAATGATTGCGTGAGCCTCCGTCGTGTGTAAGGTCGTCTAAAATGTAGAATTCCTAAGATGCGGAGGACGAACGATGCCAGCACTGGCTACGGGTAAGAAGGCACCGGATTTCGAATTGAAAACCCTGGACGGCAACCAGTTCTCACTAGCCGATGAACTGGCTCGCGGCCCGGTCGTGCTGGCGTTTTTCAAGGTATCGTGCCCGACCTGCCAGTATGCATTCCCTTTTCTCGAGCGGCTCTGCAAGACCTACGGGCGCAACGGCGTCGCGCTCGTTGGCGTGTCGCAGAACGGTGCGAAGGAAACTGCATCGTTTATCAAGGAGTTCGGCGTCACTTTTCCCATGCTGCTGGATGATACGAATTCTTATCCAGTGTCGAATTCTTACGGTCTAACCAACGTTCCGACGATTTTCTGGATTGCCCAAGACGGCGAGATTGAAGTCTCCAGCGTAGGCTGGGTGAAGGCTGACTTCGAACAGATCAACCGCAAAATGGCCGAGGCGGGGAAAATTTCTCCCGCTGGAGTCTTCAAGCCCGGCGAAGATGTGCGGGATTTCCGCGCTGGTTGAGGGTCAAAGAACTAGCCGCCGGTCCGGCGGATCAACGATGGCGCCGCTTGCACTCGGCAAACGGGCAACGCGCGTCGCCACTCGAGCCAATCACCGAGAAAATCGACCAACTGCTCGTTCGGACACGTCCGGATGGGGTCTAGTTCCGGGGGTGGGTGCACTCTCGTGCGCCGAAAGTGCGCAGTTCTCATGCAACCGGCAACGCGCCCTCCGTTACAATCGTCGCAGACTTTCAAGAAAAAGCAGCCTTCCCGCCAGGCTCGACTTTGTTGGGGGAGTGACTCACTCTATGCAAGGAATGCCAAAGATTCTTTCGGCGTGTCTGATGGTGTGCCTAAGCTTGCCCACGTGGGCGGATGGAGGAGCGGGCGCGGGCGGATCCAAATCAGGTAACACGCCGTCTGTGAAACTTTCGGGAACTGCGATTAAAGCCTTCGAAACTATCACCCCCGATCACATTCGCTGGCACGTTCGATATTTGTCGCACGATCTGCTCGAAGGACGCGGTACAGGGCAACGCGGCGGCGACATCGCCGCGGAATACATCGCCACGCAGTTTGCCGAATACGGCCTGAAGCCCGCCGGAGATCATGGCACCTATATGCAGCAAGTGCCTCTGGTTGGCATCACGACGTTGCCGGATACTCAATTCTCCCTCGTGCCGAAACAGGGTGAGGCGATGAATCTGAAACCTCTCGATGAATACGTGGCTTACGACCAGACTCAGCAACCCCAGTCGGATGTGGACGCCGACATCGTCTTCGTCGGCTATGGGATCGAGGCGCCGGAATACAACTGGGATGACTACAAAGGCTTGGACGTGCACGGCAAAGTTCTTCTGATGCTTGTAAATGAACCGCCGTCGGACGACCTGAAATTCTTCAAGGGTAAGGCCCTCACCTACTACGGCCGCTGGACTTATAAATATGAAGAGGCCGCGCGCAAAGGCGCAGTAGGAGTGATTCTCGTCCACCAGACAGAGATGGCAAGCTACCCGTGGGAGGTCGTGCGGAACTCGAATTCAGGAGAGCGGTCCGCATTGAAGCTGGAGGGGCCGGCGCTGAAAGTGGCGTCGTGGATTCATCTCGACGTGGCCAAGCGACTGGCGACGGCCTCAGGCATGGATCTTGAAAAGATGATCAAGGACGCGCAATCGCGTGACTTTCATCCGGCGAATCTCGGCGCAAGACTCAAGGCACACATGGTCAGCAAGATTCGGAATTTCGAGTCGAACAATGTGATCGCGATCTTGCCCGGATCCGATCGAACGCTCGCGGACCAGGCAGTCATCTATACCGCTCATTACGATCATTTCGGCATTCGTCCCGACATGCCCGGGGACAAGATCTTCAACGGCGCTGTCGACAATGCGACTGGGTGCGGCATTCTGCTGGAACTAGCCCGCGCTTTCGGGGCATCAGCGCAGCGTCCGCGGCGCTCGATCATCTTCGCGTCGGTCACAGCAGAGGAACAGGGGTTGCTTGGTTCCGAGTATCTCGGCAAGCATCCGCCGATTCCCGCCGGAAAGATCACGCTGGATCTGAACTACGACGACGTAAAGCCGCTGGGAGCACCGGAGGAAGTGCAAGTTTCCGGTGCGGAGCGGACGACGTTTTATCCTGCCGTGGAAGCAACCGCGAAGGAATTCCGCCTGACGATTCGTCCCGATGCGCGTCCTGAAGCGGGCCATTTCTACCGCTCCGATCACTTCAGCCTGGCGCGCGTCGGCATTCCATCGTTCTCAATCAGTGAAGGAATGAAGTTCAAAGGACACAGCGAAACCTGGGGGCTCGACCAAGAGCGCGAGTACGTCGAGAAGCACTATCACCAGCCCAGCGATGAATACCATCCGGATATGGATTTCGTCGGCGATTCGGCGATGGCACGCTTCGGATTCGCGCTGGGATGGGAAGCCGCAAGCCTTCCGAAGCGGATCGAATGGCAGAAAGGCGACGAGTTCGAGGCCGCGCGCGCGAAGAGCCAGTAGCCAATTGCGCCGGCAGATATTTGTGTCTCTGCAAGAACAAATGTCTCCTTCCTAAGTGTGAAAATGCTTTACTTCTCGCAAAAGAACGCAACAAATGGGGCGCCCCTTCAGTGGTTTGTTTACTCGTAGGAATCTTCAATCCAGCTTTTGTCTAGGCCAGTCAGAATCAGCAGTTTAACGGCGGTAACCTAGGTAACTTTAGCTCCCCAGCTCTGCATGCTAACCTCGACTGTCCGTTTGTAATCAGCAACTTCCGAAGAACCTTCTTAACCTGAGATGCCGCGACTTCCTATTTTTCGTCTGGGCGGGGCGCCGGAGAGACCGGCGCTGCCGAACTTGGCCGCATCCACACCGTTCGTTTCGCTCGAGGGACTCAGTGTCGGCGTGGACAACCTGCGCCACGACGTGGTCTTAAGCACGAAATTTGTGGAGGCGGCGCGGGCGCAGATCGCGCGGCTGATCGCGCGGGCAGGCGAACTCGAAGGACTACTGTCGGCTGAGGCTCCAGCGTCGACGCAAGGGCCTTCTTGGATGAGGAACCAGGCTGGAAAGGCAACAAAGCCCAAGCACGATCCGTCTGAGTGGAAGTCGCTGCTCACCGAACTGCAAGTCGCGTCCCTGACGCGAGCCAAGAAGGAATTTAAGCTATCGGTCGATCTGCTGGCGCGGCTCGCGGTGACGAAGTTTCTGCGCACCGAGATGAACCAGCAATTCCTGCAAGTGTTGGAGCGCTGCCGCGTCTTGCTGAAAAGCTACGACAACATGCGCCAGCAGAAAGCGCATGAATATCGCGAGCGGCTGGCGACTTTCCAGGTGCGCAAGAAAATCATTCTGCGCAAGACCGGCCAGGAAATCTTTGAGACGCTGCGCGAAGTCGAGAAAAGCGTGCTGGCGCGCACGCGCCGTTCGCTGTTCGGCGAAGAGACGAGTGGAGGAAGTTATTTCACCTATCCGCTGTTCCTGAACCGGCTGCTGTTCTCCGAGGACGGCCGCGATGACTTCCTTTGCGCCGAGCACTACGTCATGCTCGGTAACTGGGACCGCGATTCGGACCGCTATGGCCGGATGCGGGAACTAGTTTCCGGATATCTGCGCTCGTTGTATGGCGAGGAAGTCAGCGCGGAGACGCTCGACGCCTGGATGAACGTTCCCGAGAACGCACGCGCGCTGGTAGGTACGGGAACGCCCGAAGAGTCCGACGAGGGTCAGGAACAGCAAGAACGGCTCGCAGCATGGGTGCGCCTGCTCGAAGACGAGCGCGTGATGGAAAATGTCATCGCCTCGTACCATGTCGTGCCGCTGCTCAACGAATATGCTCCGCGTATCAATCCGCAGCAGTTAAAGAATGCTCTGATCGACCGAACGGAGTGCGATCGCGTCGAGCGCATGATTCAGGAGCATGGCAAACTCTCACCCAATAGCCTGTATGCCGCGGTCGCGAAGGTGGCGAGTTGTCGTGGTGCCGAGCGAGCCAAAGTGGCCGCACGATTCCTGGGAGATTTCTTTAACTATCATCGCGACTTGCGGCGCCTCGAAATCCTGAATGCCGCTCTCGACTCAGTGAACCTCGTGACCAATGAGCGGTTGCAGGAAATGTCGCGAGTGAACGGGACGCTCTACGAATTCTTGCTTCCCGAGGAACAAAGCGAGCCTGACTCCGAGCGCGTGCTCCGCCACGTGGTACTCAAAGCCGATGTGCGCGATTCAACGCGGCTCACGCGCACGATGATGGAAAAGGGCCTGAATCCGGCGTCGTATTTCAGCTTGAATTTCTATGACCCCGTCAACAAGTTGCTGGAGAAATATGGCGCTCAGAAAGTCTTCCTTGAAGGCGACGCGATCATTCTGGCCATTCTAGAGCGCGAAGGCGAGCCTGGACTGGCAGTGAGCCGCATGTGCGTCCTGGCCCGCGAGGTGATCGAAATCGTCCGCGGATACAACGAACTGATGCAGCGTTCAGGCATGCCTCAACTCGAACTCGGAGTCGGCATCACGCTTCAGGAGTCCGCCCCGCTGTACTTGATGGATGGCGAGCATCAGATCATGATTTCTGAGGCGCTGAACGAGAGCGACCGCATGTCATCGTGCAACAAGCGCGCTCGCAAGATAATGGAGCCGCAGGCAGGACCATTCCACGTGTACGCATTTCAGGCGGCGGAGCTCGACGCAGACGGAAACCCTGAAGACGTCATCCTCAGCTTCAACCTCGGTGGAATCCGCCTGAACGAAGGCGCGTTCCGCAAGCTGCAACAGGAGATCACACTTGAGCCGATGAAAGTGCGGCTGCCTCCGCAATTATCCTCGTCCGACAAGGGCGAATATCACCTCTTCAGCGCCATGGTGCCGGTCGACCGCGACATCTTCCGGAAGATTGTCGTGCGCGAAAGCCGCATCCCGCGCATCGATCCCGCCGACTTTTCCGTCACCGGATGGACCGAACGCTCGTACTACGAAGTCTGCACCGACCCCGCCATTTACTCAGCCCTCGAAAAGCGCAAGGGCGCCAAAGTCTAGTGTCGAGACGTAACGCTCGTCCCGCGGACACAATCTAGAAGTTCGTTCCCGCCTGCGATGGACGAAAGGGGATCTGGAATGTAGCCTCGACATCAACCGGCGCACCGTTTTTCGTGGCTGGCTGAAACTGCCACCGCGCCAGAGCTTCGCTCGCATATCGGTCTAGGCGCTCATCCACTCCGCGCAGAACGCGCACGTCGCCCACAGTGCCGTCAGCGTGGATCACCGCATAAAGAATCACAGTGCCCCTGACGTTTTCGCGCATCAACTGGATCGGGTACGCGGGATCGACTTTGCGCGTCGCCATCGGCTGCGACAAATCGGCCGTGGCCGCGGCAGCGTCGCGGTTCGAGGGCCGATTGCCAGAATCATGATTGAGTTCGGCGAAACGGATCACCCAGCTGCCCGCGGCTGAATTTAGATTCGGCATATTGAGCGTGAGGGAATAAAATTTCCGGTCGCCGAATACAGCACGCTCTGGCTCCGAAAGTTTGGCCGCGCTTTCCGATTGCATGGCGCGCTTCGAATCGCTCGTGACTCGCGGCGGTCGAGCATTCGCTATCAGATTCGGATTGACAGTGTTTGACGCCGCGCTCCCGCTGCCCGCAACCGGCGACGTTTTCGCTGGTGCCATATTTCCAACGTACAGTCCAGCCGGAAGATTGCTGGATCCCTTTCGATTCGATCCAGCTCCATTTTCTTTGGCGTTCGCATCTCCCGCGGTCGAACCCGGCGCTCCAGACGCTCCAGCATGGCCTTCCGGCGTCGCAGCAAAGCTACCGCGTCGGTTGCCCGCAGGTGGATTCGGCGGCGCACCAACTACGGGACGAAGGTTCAGGGCGATAACGCGGCCGCGCGATCCCGCCGATCCAGAGGTAGAGATCGATGGCGGCGGTGCAACTACTTGCGGACCGGTACCCGCACGTGAAGATGACCTACCCGACAGTACGGCGCGTTGCTCGCTGACCGCCAACTGGGGCGCCGGGGCAATCACGGCGCTGTGCCCTATGTTCAGATCGCCAATCGAGCGTGTCGACGCATCCTCGACTCTGGGCGGAGGCGCGATGACTGCCGGCTCCAGGGCTTGATACGTCAGAGCAGGAGATTGGCGAACATCCGGCGGGGGTGCCACCACCGAAGTCTGCAGCGGGGGCTGGTTGCGCCGATCGGCAAGACGCGCCGCGTCGGGCGGCGGTGCCACGACAGCCGTCATCTGCGGCGCAATTCGAGTGATCTCTGCCGCCGGGGTAAGTGGCACCGCAGGAATTTCGAGCTGCGGCCTCTCCTCTTTATCGGACCACGCGACGATGTTGGGCAAGGCCACGTCGCGCTTTAACTTCACGTTGGGCGGCGTCACGATGGTCTGCGAATGGTTGTCCGCCTCAGGCGGAACAGAAATAATGGGCTGCTGGGCGAGTTCCGGGTCAGCCTTCATGGTCCGCTCGGCTGGCGCGCTGCGTGTATCGAGTGGAGGCAAATACTCCGCCGGTTGATAGACGATCACCTGATCGTGCTCGAACGTCGGCTTGAGAACAGCCACGGGTTGCATGGCGAAGAAGCGGGTGAATCCGATGAGCAGCGCGCCAGCTACCACATGACACGCGCCCGACTCGAAGAAACGGCGCCACGGCAACCCACGTTTCACAAACACATCGGGCCAGAACGCCGCAGGTGCCGACTGCAGTTCGAGGTTCGGAAGCTGCGGCGGCGAGACCAGGTCGCGCAGGTTCTCAAAGAAGACTCCCCGCCGTGACGGCAGTTCGACCAGCAGCCGCGGAACAGGCGCGGGCTGGGCCATTTCGCTGATTGTCCGGACCGCAGTCATCCCCCTATAGTAGATGCGCCAAGGCCAGTTGCGATAGCCGGGAGGACACCTGGTATTGCGCCTCTGCTTTTGGAATCGGACCCGAAAGATTGCCGCTCAAGCGCCTGTACGGACGCCGTTTTCCGATGTACAATTCCCGCCAAGTGCTCGTCCGGTCTTCGCCTGCCCTGCAAGGAGACTGGATTTAGTGACCGATAACAGATAGCCCCTGCCCGGAAGCGCCCATGAGGAAGTGCCTTTTCATCTTCGTGATGCTATTGGCATCCGCGGCTTTTGCGCAGATCACGTCCGGAACAATCATCATTCTCAATTTCACCAAAGATCGGCTCGTCATCGCCGCTGACAGTCGAGGAGTGAACACCGACACCTGGGTCCCGCACGACAATGAGTGCAAGATCGCCGAGGTCGACCACCGGCTGATATTCACGAGCGTGGGCAATGCGCGCCGCAGAAGGAGTTCGGACCTCGATCCGGTGAACGGATGGGACAACGCCGAGACGACTCGGATCGCGTTTCGATCCGTCCGTCTACTGCCGACCGAAGAAGCTCAAACCCGCACGATTGCGAAAACGTGGGCGGATGCCATCGCCGCGCATTGGCAGTCGCTCTATCGCTCGGAACCGGAGAAGGTCACGCGAGTTCTTTCCAAGAGTGGCGGCTTGACGGTGGGTGCTTTCGCGGAGGCAAATAAAGGGACGATTTATTTCAGGGCAGCGCAGATCAAGTTCGATCAGAGTCGCACCTCGGTGGGAGATCCGATCGGGCCGGAATTCATCGAACGATTGAGTGACTGCTGGGAGTGCGGTGACGGAAACCGGATTTGCGCGATGGGCAAGCATTTCGACGTTGCCGCGAAGTTCTGCGCGCAGACGAAGGTCAACGACAAAATTAAAGTTCGCACTCAACTCAAGGGCGCGAATCGATCGGTGAAGCTGGCCGTCAAAATCGCGGAGTTAACCATTGATGCATACGCGAGACGCCGGGCGACATCGGCGGAATGGTCGACGCCGTCACGCTGAAAAATAACGGCAACATCACCTGGAACGCCATCAAAGACGGCTGCGAAGACGGCCAACAGTAGGCCATCAGCAAGAACATCCCATTTTCTTGCCATCGGATCGCGCGGCGACAACCGCATCCTAGCGGGGACCATTTATAATCTAGCGTTTGGCGCACAGCCGCAATTCTCACCGTAAGGACAAACTTTGCTCGATTTTCTAGGAGATTTACGACGGACCCACATGTGCGGAGCGCTGCGCTCGTCTGACGCCGGCAAAAAAGCCGTGCTCATGGGATGGGTGAACAAGCGCCGTGACCACGGCGGCCTGCTGTTTATCGATCTGCGCGACCGCACAGGCGTGACCCAGGTCGTCGTCAATGCTGACCGCGATGCCGCGATCCAAGAGAAAGCCGGGACACTGCGTAACGAGTACGTCATCGCCGTGACCGGCACGGTGAAACTGCGCGACGCCAATACCGTCAACCCGAACATGCCCACGGGCGAAGTGGAATTGGTGGCGGAGGATCTGCGGATTCTCAACGAATCGAAACTCCCGCCGTTCCTGCCGTCGGACACTGCGCTCACCAACGAAGAGACGCGATTGAAGTATCGCTACATCGATCTGCGCCGCGACGTGATGCAGTTCAACATTGAGACGCGGCATCACGTGGCGAAAGCGATTCGCGATTACCTTTCGTCACAGGGGTTCTTCGAGATCGAAACTCCGTTCATGACGCGATCAACGCCCGAGGGCGCTCGCGACTATCTGGTGCCCAGCCGCGTACAGCCTGGGACGTTCTATGCACTGCCGCAGTCGCCGCAGATGTTCAAGCAGATCCTGATGATCTCGGGATTCGACAAGTACTACCAGATCGTGCGCTGCTTCCGCGACGAAGATCTCCGCGCCGACCGCCAGCCGGAGTTCACGCAGATCGATCTGGAAATGTCCTACCCGCAAGCGGAACAGGTGTGGGAGGTGGTCGAAGGATTCCTGACAGCGGCATTCCGCGCGGCCGGCAACGAAATCAAGACACCGTTTCCGCGCATGGATTACGACGAGGCGATCCGGCTGTACGGAATCGACAAGCCAGATCTTCGCCTGCCTGCATTTACTGATGTTCGCGAATGCTTCACCGCGGAAAACCTGCAGGAACTCGCGATCAATGCGAACCTGCCGGTGATCGCAATTCGCACGCCTCGTGTCGGCGAGCTGTCGCGCAAGGAACGCGACGACATCAAGCCAATGTTCCACTCCAAGGGGGGCGCCAAACTTTTCGAAGACTTCAAGCGCATCGGAAATAAATATTCCGACGCTGCCGCGGCCATTGCAAAAAAGACCAGCATGGACGAAAGCGACCTCATCGTACTCGTCGCGGGTTCGGCGCAGGCCGGTCCGCAAACCGCGCTGCCGACCCATCGCAAAGTTACGCCGGCCGAGCTGGCGATTTATGCTTCAGCCGGACTCATACGGTTGGCGCTGGCACAGAAGTACGCCGATCGCCACGGCATCTTCAAAAAGACCGGCGATCCGGCGAAAGACTATCGCTTCCTGTGGGTCACGAATTTCCCGATGTTCGAGTGGGATGAGGGCGAGAAGCAATGGATTGCGGCGCATCATCCATTCACGTCGCCGCACGAACAAGACATGGGCCTGCTCGAGGCAGGCGTTGAATCGGTGAACGATCCGCAGTCGCCGCTCAGCGCAGTGCGTGCGCTCGCCTACGACGTCGTGCTCAACGGCACGGAGCTGGGCTCGGGATCGATCCGTATCCATCGGCAGGACATTCAGAGCAAGATTTTTCGTGCTCTCGGTCTGAGCAGCGAAGAGGCAAAGGCTCGCTTCGGATTCTTCCTGGAAGCGCTGGAGTACGGCACGCCTCCGCATGGTGGCATCGCGCTGGGTCTCGACCGCATAGTGATGATTCTGGCGGGGGCCGAGAGCCTGCGCGAAGTGATTCCCTTCCCGAAGACCGCGCGCGCGGTCGACTTGATGGTCGATGCTCCGACTCCTGTGGATGAGAAGCAGTTGAAGGATTTAGGGATTCAAGTAAGGAAGCAATCCTAGTCCAGCCATTTTTGGGGCAGTGGTACTGTCTCTTTGAGTGGCACGGCCCCTGCGGCGGCAGCAATCTTACACACACACATGCGAAAATTCATCACGCAAATTCACAACTTTGCCTTTGCCTTAGTTTTTGTAATTTCCCTGGCGGCCGCCGCGCAGCAAGCGCCCGCTCCCGCCATCCTCGAGCAAGGCAAGTTCACCCTGCACAAGTTCGAACAGCCGATCGGTGAGGAGACCTACGAAATCCGGCGCGACGGCGACTCCGTCGCGGTGAAAATGGATTTCAAGTTCACCGACCGGGCCACGCCAGTTCCCCTCGCAGCGACTTTTCGCGGCGCTCAGGATCTGACGCCCCAGGTTTTCGAAATCAAGGGGAAGACCGCGCGGCCTATGTCGATTGATGAGGCCGTCACCATCGATAACGGCGGAGTCCGTTTCCGCACACGCGACAAGAACAGCGAACTCGTGTCGCCCACAGGGCCGTTCTTCACGATCGCCGGATATGCCCCGACAACCATGCAGATGCTCATGGTGCGCTACTGGGCCACCCACGGTTCGCCCGCGCAACTCCCGACTCTGCCAAGCGGCGCCGTAAGAATCGAGCCGCGGGGTCAGGACACAATTCGCATTACTGGGAAAGATGGCGCGAAAGACGAGAAACTCGATCGCTACACAATCGAAGGCCTGATCTGGGGGCGCGAAACTCTGTGGTTCGATGCGAATCGCAATCTCGTCGCCGCCATCACCACCGACGCTGAGTTCGATCACTTCGAAGCGATCCGTGACGGTTACGAGAGCGCTCTCGGAGATTTCGTGGGACGCGCTGGAGTCGACGGCATGAGCGCGTTGTCCGAAATTTCCAAGACGATCGCAGGTAGTCGTGACTCGACTCTCGCGATCGTGGGCGGCACGCTCATTGATGGAACCGGCGCTGCGCCCATCGCGGATGCCGCGGTAGTGATTCATAACGGGCGCATAGTCGCCGCGGGACCGCGCTCCAAAGTGAAAATCCCGAAGCACGCAAATGTAGTCGACGCCCGCGGCAAGACGATTCTGCCGGGGCTTTGGGACATGCACGCTCACTTCGAGCAGGTCGAGTGGGGGCCGATCTATCTGGCCGCGGGTGTGACAACGGTACGCGACTGCGGAAATGAATTCGAATTCATCACCGCCGTTCGCGATGCCATTAAGCAGGGGCGCGGCCTCGGACCTCGTCTGCTGCTTGCGGGTATTGTCGATGGAACAGGCATGTACACCATCGGCGTCGAGCGCATCGACACGCCAGAACAGGCCCGCATGTGGACTGATCGCTATCACGCGGCTGGCTTCCAGCAAATGAAGATTTATAGTTCAGTAAAGCTGGAAGAAGTAAAAGTTGTCGCCGATGAGGCGCATCGCCTCGGCATGACCGTGACCGGCCACGTCCCCGAGGGATTGAACGCCTACCAGACCATTGAAGCCGGCCAGGACCAGATCAACCACATCGGCTACGTCGCCGACATCATGCACGCGCCGTTTCCCACCAATATGAGTCGCATGGATCAAAGGAAAGCGATGGCGGCCCTTGACCTGGACTCTCCGGAGGCCAAGAAGGCGATCGAGTTTTTGAAGGAACATCACACCGTAGTCGATCCGACGATTGCGCTCTCAGAATTCTTTACCGCGACCACCGCGAAACCACCCGCCAGCTTTGAGCCCGGTATCAACAAGATCGCTCCCGAACTTGCCGAACAACTCACTGACGTGGAGCCGCCATCGGAGCGCTCCGAGATCGGCGAGAAGGTTTTCGAGAAAGAAGTAGCCATCGTGGGAGCGCTGCATCGCGCGGGAATTCCCGTCGTCGCAGGCACCGATCAGACGGTTCCGGGCTACAGTCTGCATCGCGAAATGGAATTGTACGTACAGGCCGGGTTCACGCCGATGGAGGCGATTCAGGCCGCGACAATCGTCCCGGCACGCGCAATGGGGCTGGAGAAAGAATCCGGCACCGTGGAGAAAGGGAAACGCGGCGACTTGATCCTGGTCAACGGAAATCCGCTGGACGACATTCGCAATGCCCGCAATGTGGAATACGTAGTCGCCAATGGAATGATGTATCACACCGCGGAGCTGTGGCAAAGCGTGGGGTTCAAACCGTAGCCGCGTGATGAGGCCAATGTGCCTGTGCTAGTCTGCCTCGTATGGCAGACCGCAATTCTTCCAAGAGCAAGAAGATCACGAAAACTCCTTCCAGAGGTTCTTCCGATAAAAAGCGACGCGTGTCCCCACTTCTCGCAAAGAACGCGAGAAATGGGGCACCCATCGTTTCCGGCGCACACTCGTCGGCCGGCAAGCATTTTCTCAGCGACAAGGTCGAGCACTTCACGGAATCGGTCATCCGCGAGATGACGCGGCAAGCGATGCTCTACGGCGCGGTAAATCTGGCACAGGGATTTCCTGATTTTTCAGCTCCAGCGGAAATCAAACAGGCCGCCCAGCAAGCCGTTGCCGCCGATGTGAACCAATACGCCATCACCTGGGGCGCGAAGAATTTGCGGAACGCTATCGCGCGACAGATGGGTGTGTGGCAAGGCATCACCGTCGATCCCGAGAAGGAAATTACCGTATGCTGCGGGTCGACCGAGGCAATGATCTCAACGCTGCTTGCGGTGTGCAACACGGGCGATGAAGTAGTCATCTTCGAGCCCTTCTACGAGAATTACGGGCCCGACTCTGTTCTCAGTGGCGCGAAGCCGAAGTTTGTGAAGCTCCGTCCACCGGCGGTCGACGGCGGCGAGTGGACATTCGACGAGAAAGAACTGCGCTGCGCCTTCGACAAGCACACGAAAGCGATCATTCTCAATACGCCGAACAATCCGACTGGCAAGGTATTCACGCGGGCGGAACTGGAACTGATTCGCGACCTGTGCGTCGAGTTCGACGTCCTCGCGATTACCGACGAGATCTACGAGCACATCCTTTACGAGGGCACTGAGCATATTTCAATGGTCACTCTCGAAGGGATGCGCGATCGCACGGTTACGATCAACGGCATGTCGAAGACATACAGCGTCACGGGATGGCGCGTGGGTTGGGCCGTCGCTCCCGAGAAGATTACCAATGCAATCCGCAAAGTTCACGACTTTCTGACGGTGGGCGCGCCTGCTCCGTTGCAGGAGGCGGGCGCCACGGCCTTGAGTTTGCCCGCGGAGTATTACGCCAAACTGGCCGAGGGATATCGGGTTCGGCGCGATCATCTGATGCCGGCACTGACGGCGGCGGGGTTCAAATGCTTCCGTCCGCGAGGGGCGTATTACGTGATGACGGATATTTCCGCATTCGGGTACAAGGACGACGTTTCGTTCGCGAAGCATCTGGTGCAGGACATCGGTGTTGCCTGCGTCCCCGGATCGAGTTTCTACCGCGACCCGCGGGACGGGGCGCGGCAAGTGCGGTTCGCATTCTGCAAGAAACCCGAGACGCTCGACGCGGCCGCAGCGAAGCTGGCAAAGCTACTGCGATGAGTTTATTCTCGCTCACGCCGTAGCCACGATGCTGCGAGCGAATAGCGGGTTCCCCGCTGTGCTCGGAATGACAAAGCTGGCCTAAGCCTACTTCGTGATTACGCCGCATGCCACGCGGTCGCCGGAATTTCCCGACGGATCGGTCTTGTAGTCGTCGGCCTTCGCGTGGATTACAATCGCCGTACCACCATTGCTAAACAGCGAGTGCGGACCATCTTTAAGCGTTACATCTTTATCTTCCAGCCGCACCTCGGCCTTGCCGCCGCCATCAACTGTGAAGTTCGTCATATCGCCGGCGTGGTGGCCATCGGGATTATCGAACCCATGCTTCTTGCCCTCGGGATTGAAATGTCCGCCAGCCGACTTGAAATCAGGCGTCTCGCACTTCGGAACCTGGTGAAAGTGGATGGCATGTTCTCCGGCGGTGAGATTGTGGAGGTGAAGTTCGAGTCCGACTCCCGGCCCCTTGTCCCACAGGATGACGTAGCCAACAGGATTATCCTGCGCATCTTTGAGCTCGACCTTCGTCTTAGCCGCGCTCCGCGATGGGAGGGCCAACATGGCTACCAACAATCCGAGTGTGAAGTACGCAAGCTTTTGCATAGATTCGAGCCTCCTGCAGCGGAAGAGATTATAGCCAATCATCACAACGGCTAGTCCGAAGGGACGAAGGTTCGATCAAGTTCTCCACAAAAATGTGGAGTATACTGCGAGGAAGTTCCAGAAATCTTCGTGGGGAAGAGTGCACTTATGGCATCGAATGCAGTCGAGCACGTGGCAGACAAGGTTCCGGCCGACGATTTTCAGGCGCTCGAAGAGAAGGTTTATCGCACCATAGAGATGTATAAGGCCGCACGGCAGGCTCAGACTGCCGCAGAACGCGATACGCAAAGACTGCGCCAGCAACTCGAGGAGCGCGAAGAAGAACTTGTGACCTTGCGACGTGAGGCAGTACAGTTGAAGAAAGAGCGGCAGGAAATTCGCGGTCGCGTCGAGAAGATGCTGGAGCAGATCGAATCGATCGCTGAAGCAAGCTAAACGTTGCAACGCGCGGGCGGGGACTAGGAAGCTACCTCTCTACGGAGAATCGGCTTATGGCGACGGCTACCAAAGATCAGATGGTCAAGGACGCGCAGAACGCCAGCGTGCGGGTGGAAATTTTTGATCAGGCCTACAATCTGCGCGGCTCCGATCCCGAATACATTCTGAAACTCGCCGAGTACGTCGATTCCAAGATGCGCGCCGTCGCCGAAGCGACCAATACGATAGACACCGTGCGCCTGGCGGTTCTCGCCGCGCTCAACATCGCCGACGAGTACCATCTGCTCAAGAAAAAGCAGGACGGCGGCGGAACCGATTACCAGAAGCGGGCGCATGCACTGGCAAATGCGCTCGACGAAGTCCTGCACGAAAACCGCAAAGCCGGATAGTCCACCCCTCAATCGCAAGAACTAAGGTTTACTCCCCAGGCGCATCGAGCACCTCGCGAACTTTTGCGACCAAAGCGGAAAGCGTGAACGGCTTCGGCAAGAACCACAGTCCTTCGTCGAGCACGCCGTAATGGACGATGGCATTGTTTGTATATCCGGAAATGTAGAGCACCCGAGTCTTCGGAGATCTTTTCAAAATCCGTTCTGCCAACTGCCGGCCATTCATGCCCGGCATGACCACGTCGGTAACCAACAACCGAATGTCGCGATGATTCTCCTCGCCTATGGCCAACCCTTCCTCCGGCCCGCTCGCGACCAGCACCTTGTATCCGCAGTGCGCTAGAACCGACGAACTGAGTTGGCGCAATTGCGGATCATCTTCGACCAGCAGGATCGTCTCGGTACCGCGCATCGCATCACTCGGCCGCCGGTCCTGCCCCGCGGTTTCGACAACCTGGTCGACATGAGGAAAATAGATTTTAAAAGTTGCTCCACGCTCCGGTTCGCTGTAGACCCAGATGTACCCTCCGCTTTGCTTGACGATCCCGTACACGGTAGAGAGGCCCAGCCCCGTCCCCTTTCCAACTTCTTTCGTTGTGAAGAAAGGCTCGAAGATGCGCGTCTGAACTTCCGGGCTCATCCCCGTGCCGGTATCGCTGACAGCCAGCATCACGTAGTTCCCTGGCGCGATGGGCTGGTGCTCGGTCGCGTAGCTTTCGTCCAACTGGGTATTCGCCGTTTCGAGCGTAAGCTTTCCGCCGTGTGGCATAGCATCTCGCGCATTGAGTGCCAGGTTCATGATGATCTGTTCGATCTGCCCGGGGTCGGCCTTGACGGAACCCAGATCGTTGGCCGGTAACGTCAGCACGTCAATGTCTTCGCCGATAAGCCGCCGCAACAGTGAGTCCAGATTCATCATCGTGTCGTTGAGGTTGATGACGCGTGGCGAAAGCACCTGCTTGCGGCTGAAGGCAAGCAGTTGCCGGGTTATCCCCGCCGCGCGTTCCGCCGCCGACTTGATTTGGCCCGTGCTGTCAGCCAGGCGGCTGCCCATCGGAACCCCGTCAGACAGGATCTGTGCATACCCGAGAATGACCGTCAAAAGATTGTTGAAGTCATGAGCCACGCCGCCAGCCAGTCGCCCAACCGCTTCCATCTTCTGCGACTGGCGTAATCGTTCTTCCAGAGCCACCCGTTCTGTCAGATCCTGTGCCAGAGACGCTACGCCCAGCACTCGACCCGACTCGTCCACCAGCGGCGTGTTGTACCACTCGCAGGAAATCGTGCGCCCGTCTCGCGTGATGTTGTCGTTCGTGCTCCGCGTTCCACCCGTCTGCTTGATCAGGTTTCGCCAGACCTCATCCACGTGCTGGCGGAACGCCGGCGCAACAATGAAACTCGCATGTTGTCCGATTGCTTCTTCGCGTGTGTACCCAAAAATGCGCTCGGCTGATGGATTCCATGCCGTAACCCGAAACTCAGGATCCCACTCCACAACCGCCAGCGGAGTGTGTTCGAAGTGAATACGAAGTTTCTGCTGCGACTGGCGAATTTCTTCCTCCGCGCGTTTGCGGTCCGTAATGTCGTGGCAGATTCCCAGCAGGCCGATCACCTGGTTATTTGGGTCGCGAAACGGCCCTTTCGTCGCCAGGTAGAGCCGAGTTACTCCGCCCACTGTCGCGGGCTCCTCGTAAGTCTGCGTCTCCCCGGATTGCAGCACGCCACGGTCGCGCGTCATGATGACGCGCCCGACTTCCGGATCAAACAACTCAGAGTCCTGTTTGCCAAGAACCTCATCCACACCCCGGCCCAGGATTCGCGCGCCCGCCGAGTTGATCATCAGGTAGCGACCCTCGAGATCCTTCACGAATACCGCGTCGGTCGTGCCTTCAGTTATGCCTTGTAACAGCGAAAGATTTTTCTCCAGTTCATGAGAACTCACCATCAACTGGTTCTGGACCACAAACAATCGCCCGCTTGCGGCGGCGAACGAAACCATGACCAACGCAACGGACCACCAGAATTGTTCTTCCGCAATGCTTACAACCATCGGAAAGACGATCGCCGGAATCACCAGTGGAGAAAATTGGGCGAGCAACTGCAAACGCCGGGAACGAGGTTCAACTCCAGCTTCCTCTTCGCGATCACTCCACGTTCCCGCAATTACGATCAGCACGCAGTAGCTCAAAGTCCACGAAAAGTCGGGCCATGCCCCCTGCTTGTAGTGACCCGAGGCTTGATAGGCAAGAGTCGAATTGAGAACCACCGCATGGACTGTGAGGAACCCGCCCATCCGCAGGAAGAATGCTCTCTCGGTTCGACTGGCACTCAGCAGACCGCGCACCAGAAAACTCAGCGTAATGAGCCCGAAGAAAAAAATTCCAGCGTGCAGCGCGCGAACCTCCATCGCCTGCCCCGCGGCTTGCCAGCGCGAAGGCACGTAGATCTGCGACAGCTCTACGGCAAGCGCGAGCGTGCAGACCTGCGCAAAGTCGCAAACCCGCAACCATCGGAATCCGCTGTCTGGGTCGCGTGGACTCAAAAACAGCGTCATCATCGCGGGAACGATCCAGAAGAAAACGAGAACGTCGCTCGGCCAAATCGTGCCCAGCGGCGCATGCAGATAGTCGTAGTACTCGGTGTAGAGGCCCTGACCGATCGTAATCAGGAGTGCTGAGAAGGCGACCAGGCGCCACACGCGCCTTCCGAACGAACCTGCTTGACGCGAGACCAGCCAGCAGATCACCGCCGCTGTCAACGGCGCCGCAGTGTCGATCCAATCGCCCCACCGCGACGCGGCTTCAGTACCGTACCGCACTGCAAGCACTGCCCCATGGACCACCATGAGGGTTGCCGCCGCGGCCACGGCAACTGTGCGAATTTTGGACATCGCTCTCAGACTTCTCCGGCGCAATCGCCCGTCAACGAGCGAAGACACTTTGGGGGCCCGGTCGTCGATCTTAGCGTCAGAGTATACACTTACAACGCGATCACAAGACTTAACACTCGGATGTCCGCTCGCCGTTGGGAAAGCTGCTCACAATCGTCGCAGACGAGCGCAACGATCTCAGAATGCGCTAAGACCCAACCTCGATTCGTTCACCGCAGGCAAGCGCTTCGTGTAAATGCCGCGTTACTTTGGTTGCAAGCCACCTGCCAACTATTTGCGGTCTTCCACTTGCCAATCCACAAGCTTTTGCCTAGCATCCAGATTGAAAGCCGACCTGCCAGGTTGGTGATGGCGGGTCACCGATATTTGAACCAATGCAGAATGAACGGGTGCTCGACTCGAACTAAGATCCGGTGAGCGACGCTCCGCCATGCGGAGATGCCTAAAGGGTCTCGGCGGGCGCCCAACGTCTACCGACGGGTTCATTCTCGGCCCCGTCACACGGCATAGCGGGTCGGCTTGATTTTTTCTCGATTGTGCTCTGTCCTCAGCGCATTTCTTTGCGCCAAGTCCGAAGAAGTCCATAAAAAATAAGCAAGCTCGGTCAAGCAGATCTCCGAGCCGAGCGCTAGACTGCGTGCGGAGGTCGAAGATGATTCTCTGGAAACGCACATTTTTGCTTGGCTTCCTGAGTTGGCTCCTTCCATTTCTAATCTCATTTCTGATCTTCCCGGTGAAGCGGTGGAACGCTCCGTTGTTCGCTACGGTCATGACCCTCGTGGTTGTACTCACGGCTGAAGTACTGCTTGGCTTCTACTTTCGTGGCAGAACGGTGACATCGTCAGAAGCACTATTAGTGGGCACGCTGTGGTTTCTATTTGATGTTGTTCTTGACTATCCGCTGTTTTCGCACGGGCCGATGCGAATGACGGGCCTGAACTACTACTCCGAAATCGGTTTGGATTACCTGATCTTCCCGCTCTTTGCCTTCGGCGCAGCGCGGCTGGCCTGTACCCAGAACTCTTCTCAAAGACAAGGAAGAGCTCGTGCATGAAGACAACGACCGAGCAGGATTATTACGAACGCATCATCCGCACTCTGATTTACATACAACAGCATCTGGATGCGGATCTGGATCTGGACCAGTTGGCGAGCATCGCGAACTTCTCCCGATTCCACTTTCATCGCGTATTCCACGGCTTGGTGGGTGAATCGCTCCAGCACCACATCCGGCGCCTCCGCCTGGAGCGGGCCGCACAGGGGTTGAAGCACGGCAGCGAACCGGTCGTCCAGATCGCGCTGCAGGCTAGGTTTGAAACGCATGAGGCGTTTACGAGGGCGTTTAAAGCTATGTTTGACACATCTCCGTCTGAATATCGCGCGGCCCATAAACCTATGCCGGAGTCGCTGTCCGGTACGCATTTCGAAGACGTACAAGGCTTTCATCCACCAGACTACGGAGACTCTGTGCAAGTGGAACTGAAAGAAATTCCACCGCTGCGGGTCATCTTCTTGCGACATGTCGGCCCATACTCCGACGTTGGAGCCACTTGGAGACGACTGATGAGTTGGGCGGGGCCGCGCGGACTACTCGGTCCCGGCATGAAGACGATCGGCATCGTTCACGACGATCCGGCAGTAACGGCCGCAGACAAGATTCGCTACGATGCTTGCGTCGTGGTTACTGGCCCCGCTGCTCCGCAGGGCGAATTCGGCGTGCTGGACTTGCCCGGAGGGCGCTATGCAGTGGCCACGCATCGCGGTCCTTACGAGAAACTCAGCGAAACTTATCAGCGCATCTACGGGGCTTGGCTTCCTAAGAGCGGGTACGAACTTGCCGACACTCCCGCCTTTGAGCAGTATCTGAATTCACCGCAGACCGCGAAGCCCGAGGATCTGTTGACTTTGATCCACGTGCCGGTTAAGTAAGGGCGAGCCCACCGCTCGACTGCCCAAAGACACAAGGAATTCCTGCTAGACTGAACAGGTAGCGAATCCCTTGTTTTACGCATCAAACTAAACTGTGTTCCCACAACTCTTTCATATCGGGAAATTCTTTCTTCCAACCTACGGATTCCTGGTTTCGCTGGGCGTTCTGATCGGCCTATGGATCAGCGTGCGCAATTCCGAGCGCCTGGGAATTAACGGCGACAAGGCGTGGAACCTCGGCATTCTCGTTGTGCTGTGCGGAATTATTGGCGCGAAGGTGCTCTACGTCATCAATGAGTGGAGTTACTACACGGCACATCCGAGTGAAATTTTCAGTATTGCTACGCTGCAGGCTGGCGGAGTTTTCTCCGGAGGCCTGATCGCCGCCTTCGCCGCCGCCGCCTGGTATGTCTGGAGAAATCAAATGCCGGCCTTGGGCACGTGCGACGCCTTCGCCCCCGGCCTCGCCTTGGGACACTCGATCGGCCGCATCGGCTGCTTCGCCGCAGGTTGCTGTTACGGAAAACCGACCCATCACTTCTGGGGGGTGACCTTTACCAATCCGCTGGCGGCCACCATCACCGGCACGCCGCTGCACGTTCCCCTCGAACCGACGCAACTATTCGAGTCAGCGGTCGAGTTGGCCAATTTCTTTTTCCTGATGTGGCTGCTGAAGCGCAGAAAGTTCGATGGGCAAGTGATTGGCGCGTTCATGTTTGTCTACGGGGTCGCCAGATTCTTCCTCGAATTCATACGCGACGACCCGGGCCGCGGCTCAGTCTTCGGCGGCGCCATGTCGGGCACGCAGCTGATTGCGATCGGACTCGTCCTGGCTGGCGGCCTGATCTGGTGGCTGCGTCCGGGAGCAAAAGCTGTTCCCGCACATGCCTGACGCAACACCCCTCGGCTGAAGGTACCTCTTCATCGCGGCCGTAGCACTTCGTAGCGTGTAATCGTGTAGCCCAGAGCCGCTCCAAGAAATACATCCGACGGAAAATGCGCGCTCGTCGTGACGCGAGAAAAGCTGATCACCGCTGCGAAACCATACGCCAGCAACGGCACCCATCGATGATGCTGATACCGGCAGGCGACAACTGTCGCCACTGAAAAAACTCCCGCTGCGTGTCCGGAAGGAAACGAACTGCCTTTAAATGGCGACTTGCCGCCGGCAAAGAACGTGTCGTTGAAAGGGGCTCCGGGGGCAACATCGCTTGGGCGTTTTCTGCGAGTGATCGCCTTCATCGCCAGGTCGACAACGGCGCTATCGGCGTACGCTTCTCCCGCGAGCAGCGCAGTGTTCACTTGATACTGATCATGCCGAGCATAGCCAGCAACAAGAAGCGACACTGGCACCGCGATTACCTCTGCTGAAGTAATCAGAGGATCGAAGACGTCGTTCACATCGTCCAGATTGCCGGCGTGAGTGCGGAAATACGGCATCACATGCGGATCGGCCACCAGCAGTCCGGCAGTCCCACCCGCAACCGCGAGCGTCGGAAACCAGTATCGCCCTCTTGCGAGTTGAGTTGGAAACAGCCAAACGTCTTTCTGATCGTGGAGAAAATCTTTTGGCAGAGATCGCCACGATACTTCTCGGTCGAAGCCCGGATCGTTGCGATGCCTGAAGAGTGTGCTCTGCGACGGAGTGTCGGGCAAATCGGAATTGCCGGCCTGCGCGCTAGAACGGCCGGTAAGGCAATACAAAACAGCGCACCAGGCCACGATTGGCAACCAGACCTTCGTCGTGCATTTCATCGAGGCTCTTGGATGCGGTTTCTTTGGCCCGGGGAGACCAGGAATCCGCGCTTCCGCTGAGATACGCTGTACTATCTTCACTGCATGGCGCCAGAATTTCCAATCCTGCTGACCGTTGACCCCGCCGACGCCGGCAGGCGCCTCGATCAATTCCTGACGGTGCGCTTGGAATCGGTAAGCCGCGCAAGAGTGCAACAGCTGATTGCGGAACAAAAAGTTCTGGTAAACGACGCGGCGGAGAAGGCATCTCTGAAGCTGCGCGGCGGGGAACGCATCACGGTGCTTGGCTCGGCTGAGCGTCCTCCGCTACGCGCCATTGCCGAAGAGATCCCCCTCGACATCGTCTATGAGGACGACGACTTGGCCGTCATCAATAAGCCTGCCGGGATGATGGTGCATGCCGGCGCAGGCGCTACCGAGGACGCACGGAATCGGGGGACGCTGGTGAACGCGCTGCTACACCACTTTGCCCGCCTGTCGGCTGTGGGCGGCGAGACGCGGCCGGGCATCGTCCATCGCCTCGACAAGGAAACCAGCGGCCTGATCGTCGTCGCGAAAAACGACGACGCGCACCGCAAGTTGGCCGCGCAGTTCGCCCAGCGCGAGGTGAAGAAAACTTATGTGGCGCTGGTGCACGGCTGGGTGAAAAAAGATTCCGGGACTATCTCCGCTAGCATCAGCCGCGACCGCGTTCGCCGCATCCGCATGACCACGCGCCAGGCGGGAGGCCGAGAAGCGGTTTCCCATTACTCGGTCGTGCGGAGGATCGATTCTCCATTCGGCAAGTTCACGCTCATCGAAGTCAAGATCGACACCGGCAGAACCCACCAGATTCGCGTCCACATGACTTCGCTCGGACATCCCGTGGTCGGCGACAAACTCTACGGGGCCCCAGCCGAATTGAAAGCCGGCTCTGGGCGTGGCAAATCCTTGCGCACTGAACCGATTTCATTGCCCCGAAATTTTCTGCATTCCGCTGAGTTGGCGCTAGTGCATCCTCGAACCGGCGACAGGCTTGCTTTCAGGACTCCGCTGCCTGCGGAACTCCAGGCATTTCTTGCGGCGGTCGAGGAAGCCGCTGCCCGCTCCCCGTCTGCAACCCAAGCCTGACGCCGGGTTTTTCATCTTGAGGATCACAGGCCAGACGCGCATATAATGAAGGAATCGATGGAAACCTCGGGGACGAACCTCTTCTTCAAGCTTGCCAGGCTGGCGTTGCTCGCGTTGGCTACGACGGTCGCGACCGCGCAATCGCCGGTTCCAGCTGCGTCTGAGCCACCGGCGCCGCCCGCATCAGCACCGGCGCCCGCTCCGGCCACCCAACAACCGACAGATTCCGCTCCGGCAGCTCAGACTTCCACTCCTCCAGCTACAAGCGTTCCGCCCGCTAATATGACCAAGGCTGCGGATCCCGCCGCGCCTGCTGATGAACCGGTCCCGACCCTCCACACGGGTACCAACGAAGTCAATGTAGTCTTCACCGTCACTGACAAGCATGGCAAGCGCATCACCGACCTGAAGCAGAATGATTTTCACTTCCTCGACGACAACAAGCCGCCCGAGGTCATCCGCAGCTTCCACGCCGAGGCGAATCTGCCCTTGCAAGTTGGACTCCTAATCGACGCCAGTAATTCGGTCCGCGACCGCTTCAAGTTCGAGCAGGAGTCAGCCATCGAGTTTCTGAACCAGGCCATTCGTAAACGCTACGACCACGCGTTCGTGGTCGGCTTTGACGCCACGCCAGAGGTCACTCAGGACTTCACCGACGACACGGAAAAGCTGGCACACGGAGTACGGGAACTCCGCCCCGGAGGCGGCACAGCGCTGTACGACGCGATTTACTTTGCCTGTCGCGACAAACTGCTGAAAGCTCCGAAAGACACGCCGGTGCGTCGCGCCATCATTTTGCTGAGCGATGGCGACGATAATCTGAGCCACGTCACGCGCGAAGAGGCCATCGAGATGGCGCAGCGGGCTGAGGCCGTCATCTACACGATCAGCACGAACGTCAGCGGGACCAAGAGCCAGTACGATAAGATCCTCGAGCGCGTTGCCGACGCCACCGGCGGACGCGCGTTCTTCCCCTTCCAGATTCGCGACGTCGTGAACGATTTTGCCGAGATTCAGGATGAACTCCGGAGCCAGTACGCCGTTTCCTACAAGCCCGCAGATCTCAAGCCGGACGGCCATTACCGCACCATCGAAATCGTCGCCAACGACCGCAAGAATTTCAAAGTGCGGGCGCGCCGCGGCTGGTACGCGCCAACACAGTAAGAGCGCAAGGCCTTAAACTTTGACGGACAGAAACACGCAGAAGAAATCCAGCGCTGCATCCCTTCGTGAACCTTCGTGTCCTTAGTGGTCATTGCTCTTTGTCTTTCGCGACGGAAATCTAGATCATGCCCGGATACTCAGGCACGCCGCTCCCGAAGAAACTGGGAATCAAAGACGGATTCCACGTGCGTCTGTTAAACGTCCCGAAAGAAGTCCTCACCGAACTAAAGTCCGCACTCTCCCGCTGCGAGAGCGCAACTGACGGCAAGAAGCCGCTGGACTTCATCATGACATTCACGAAGTCGAAGACAGAATTGTCGAAGCAGTTTGGCTCTCTCAGCCAGCAACTCGCTCCTGCTGGAATGCTCTGGATAAGCTGGCCCAAGAAAAGTTCAGGCGTAGCAACGGACGTCAACGAAAACATGGTCCGCGAGATCGGTCTGGCCGCAGGTTTGGTGGACATAAAAGTATGCGCGGTAACCGACATCTGGTCGGGACTAAAATTTGTGCGCCGCGTGAAAGATCGCTAAACTGCTTCGGCAATCCGCTCGGCAATCTGCTTCAGCAAAGCAAGAAAGAGAACTATCCATGGTACGAGTAGGGCTCATCGGTTTCGGTCTGGCAGGACAGGCGTTTCACGCACCCGTCATTCGCGGCGTCCCTGGCATGGAGTTGGCCTGCATCCTCGAGCGTCACGGCTCCAAAGCGAAGGAAAGATATCCCGACGTGCGCGTCGCGCGAAACCTCGACGAGATGCTCTCTGACAAATCGATCGGCCTTTGCGTCGTCGCCACGCCAAACGATTCGCACTTCTCCTACACGAAAGCCTGCCTCGAAGCTGGCCGCGATGTGGTCGTCGACAAACCGTTCACTCCAACCTTTGCCGAGGCAGAACAACTGGCTCGCCTCGCCGCCGAGTGCGGACGCCTGCTCACTGTCTATCAAGATCGCCGGTGGGACGGAGCTTTCCTGACGGTCAAGAAGCTTGTCAACGCAGGCGCGCTGGGCACGGTCGTCGAATATGAGGCTCGCTTCGACCGCTTCCGGCTTGACGCCAAGCCAAACGCCTGGCGCGAACTCTCGGATTTCCCCGCGGCCGGCGTGCTCTGGGACTTGGGCCCGCATTTGATCGACGGCGCACTCGTTCTCTTTGACGAGCCGGAAACAATTTTCGCGTCAGCGCTCCGCCAGCGCGAGACTTCGCGAGTCGATGACGCCTTCGACGTGATCATGCAATATCCGCGCGTGCGCGCCACCTTGCGTGCCCGCATCATCGCCTACGCTCCCAGCCATCACTTGCTGCTTCACGGAACCGAAGGATCATTTGTGAAGTATGGCATGGACCCGCAGGAGGAGATTCTTCGCGGGCCGAACTGCCCCGATGGACACGACTGGGGCGCGGGCTGGGGTCTTGAGCCGGAGGAGCGCTGGGGCATTCTAAGCCGCGTCGGGGAAACACCGCGCAAAGTAAAGACCGAACGCGGCGACTACCGCGGTTTCTACGTCAACGTTCGCGATGCGATCGAAAAGCGGGCGCCGCTCGACGTCACGCCCGAGCAAGCACTGCGCACCATGCGCGCTCTCGTGCTGGCCCACAAAAGCAGTCGCGAAGCGCGAGTCGTGAAGTGGACTGAATCGCCCGAGTAAGAATTGAGGAAGTGTGGAGCGGGCACTCCTGCCCGCTTGCTTTTGATCTTGATGTTGGCGAAGGTTCTTGCTCGCGCTCGGCTCGCCTAATCCTGGCTCCGTCCTGCGTAATATCCCGCGCGTGCCTGGATCTTCGTGTTCGGTTCCTTGCACTTGATTTCGAGCTTGCGGTAACTTCCGTCCTGCTTCGCATTGGTCGGCGTGTACCCGATGTTGTACTGGCTGCGCAGTTCAGCCGCAATCTGGTCGAAGGCCTCGCGAAGTTTATCGAACTTATTTCCTACGTTGATCACGCGTCCGCCGGTGGCCTCGGTGAGTTTGCGCATGTCGCCTTCACCGGTATAGGCCATGCCCGCACTGAAGTATCCTCCACGATCCGCGCACAGCAGCACGTACACAATGGAATCCGACTTCTGCGCGGCCTCGATCGCGTCTTGAATCTTCAGCCGGCTGCCTTCGTCCTGGCCGTCGGTCAGCAGGATCATCGCCTTGCGTCCGACCTCCTTCGCCAGCATGTCATGCCCCGACAAATACACCGCATCGTAGAGCAGCGTTCCCGGCGAATTCTGTTGCGGTATGGGTCCGCCTCCAATTCCCGGCACTCCGGTGGTGAAATCAACATTCACTTTGGCCTTGTTCAACGCGTTTTGCAGCCGCCGGACATCCCGCGTGAAATCCTGCAGCAAGTCCACCGAAATGTCGAAGCTGATCACGAACGCCTCGTCTTTATCGGTCAAGATTTGCTTCAGGAACGCACCACCGACTTCCTTCTCCATGTCGATCACGTTTCGCTGGCTGCCGCTGGCGTCAATCAGGATCCCAAGCGTGAGCGGCAGATTGCTCTCGGCATTAAAGTATTTGATGGTTTGAGGTGTGCCGTCTTCGGATACGTTGAATAGGTCCTTGGTCAGGTTCGGTACCAGCGCTCCGTGCTTGTCCTTGACGTTAAAGAAAAGCTGCACCACGTTGACATTGACCTTGAGGGTCTCAGTCGGCTGCTGCGAATCGCCTGACTGCTGGTCACCCTGGGCGGGCTGCTGGCCAGGCTGTGCCGTCTGCGCCGGCGGAGGGGGTTGCTGCGCTATTCCAACAGGGGCCGCCAGGCATACACTCACCAGGGCGACAAACAAAGCCAGCATTCGGTTCGGCAAAACAAGAAATTTATGCATCCGGGGATTCTCTCGCGATTCTTTGTTAGTCTAATCCTGTAAGTTGGATGCACCAAACGGCCCGATTAAGCATCCCACAAGACGAGAAGTGGAATTTTTTGGCCCGCGAGGACGAGGATAGGGTATGGCGCCAGCGAACGGGATTCGTAGGTGGCAGTACAGAGTTCGGAAGGCCCTCACAGTTCTGGCTGTGGTATTGCCATTGGCCGTCCCCGCTTTGCAGGCGCAGTCCGGGGACACCCAATCTCAGCCCCCCGCGACCGCACAGCCGGCCCAGGATATCCCCGACGCGCCTTCGACCGTGCAGCCGCCAACTCCGCGGGCCGAACCCGCCCCCGAGCCGCCTGAATCCAAGCCGCCTGAGACCAAGAAAAAAGCCGAGCAGCCCTCCTACAACGATTTCTCGGAGCCGGGCCAGAATACACCGCCTCCCATGCCCCCGGTCACGACCGTGCCGGCGGGAACGACCAAGGTCAGCTCGGGTCCGACGAACCAGATTAATCCAAGAGAAGATCTGTACACGATCGTCAAGCTGGTGAACTTCGTCCAGATTCCCGTCACAGTGAAGTACTCTGACGGTCGACCGGTGGAAGGCCTCGTTGCCAAGGACTTCACGGTCTTAGAAAACGGCAAGAAGCAGAATTTGACCTTCTTCACCAGCGACCCGTTCCAGCTTTCCGCAGCCGTCGTCCTCGATATCGGTATGGCTGACGTAGCCGTACAGAAACTGAACGAAAGCTACTCCGCGCTCGTCGGCGCCTTCAGCCCCTACGATGAAGTCGCGCTGTACACCTTCAGCAGCACGGTCAGCCAAGTCGCCGATTTCACTTCATCGAGCGTGCGTCTCACCGCCGAGCTCAATCAACTGAAGCTGGTGCGGGGACATAACAACGGTCCTCCGGTGCTGGGCGGCCCGCTTGGGCCCGGCGGACCTACGGTTAACGGCGCTCCGGTCGGCGGACCAATTATCCAGCCGGTGAATACTCCGCCCAAAGAATCGCATGTGCTCAACGACGCGATCCTCCGCGCTGCACTCGATTTGAGCAAGCGTGACCGCGCGCGCCGGAAGGTTATTTTTGTCATCAGCGACGGCCGCGAGCGCGGCAGCAGCGCCAGCTACCGCGATGTCCTCCGCCTGCTCGAAACTCGCAACATCCAGGTCAAGGCCGTCGTGGTCGACATGGGCGCTCTGCCCGTCTACAAACAGCTGGAAAAGTTCCACTTGAAAGGCCAGGGTTTTGACGACATCCTGCCGAAATACTCGTCGGCGACCGGCGGCGGACAGGTCTTCACCGAAATCACCCGCAATTCCATGGAAGAAGCGTACGCGCAAGTCGTCTCTGAAGCCCGGAACCAGTACACCTTGGGATACGCCGCCCAGGCCATAACCAGCAGCGCCGCCTACCGCGACATCGCCGTTACCGTCGACCGGAAAGGCCTGAAGGTTTTCGCCAAGGATGGCTACTATCCCATTCCGAACATCCGTTAGTTTCCCAGTGCTGTCAGCAATTTACGTGGCGTGTCTTTTGCGGCCGGACCCCGGGGGTCACCTGAGTAACCTGCGGTAGATACCCTCCGTATGATATAAAAGCCGCGAGCCTCCATTAGGACATTTGTGTGCGCGCCACCCCGTAAGGGGATGCCCGCACCTTGAGGAAAGCCTTGAGTTTCATCAACTTCGCAGCCCGCGAGATCAACTGCAAGATCGTCTACTATGGCGCCGGACTCGGCGGCAAGACCACGAATCTGCAGGTGATCTACCAGAAAACTGCGGACCAGCAGAAGGGCAAGATGATCTCGCTGGCCACCGAGACCGAACGTACGCTGTTCTTCGACTTTCTCCCTCTCGACCTCGGCTCCGTACGCGGCTTCAAGACCCGCATCCACCTCTACACCGTGCCTGGCCAGGTCTTTTACGATGCCAGCCGCAAGCTGATTCTGCGCGGCGTCGACGGCATCGTCTTCGTTGCCGACTCGCAAGAGCAGCGCCAGGATGCCAACGTCGAGGCCCTCGACAACCTGATGTCGAATCTGAAAGAGCACGGCTACGACTTCAACAAAATTCCTTACGTGCTCCAACTCAACAAGCGCGACCTTCCAAACATTCTGCCCATCGATCTTCTCTCCACCGAACTGCGCCGCAAGAACGAACCGGTCATTGAAGCAGTCGCATTTCAGGGCGTAGGAGTATTCGAGACGCTCAAGGAAATCGCGAAGCAAGTCCTCACCGAACTCAAAGCTGGCGGCTAACCGTCGTTTCCTCTGTCATGCTGAGCGAAGCGGTGAGGAGAGCGCAGCGATCCTTACTGCGCAGTCGAAGCATCCACTCCTGATTACAACAACAGTTACCCTCGGACGTCGCATATACTCGCGTGTCGAAGCCTTCTCTATGTCGATTGTCTCGGTAGCCATCATCGGGTCTTTGACAATCGTCACCTACGGTTTGCCCTTCTTTCTCGCTTGGCAGTGGATTCGGAAGGTATCAAATATTGAAGATGAGAATCCGAGTGCATGGCGGAGGATTGCGCTATGGGTTGGATTGGTGGCCTGCACAATCGCAGTCGGCGCTTTCTGGGTTGGAACGTTCACTGGTCCACATACCTACCCGGAGGAAGACATCCATTTCCGACGTTTTCTGACGTTTGACGAGGCTGCTGTCGCGCTCGGCATCGGTGCAGCCTTGGCGGGGCGGGGCAAGGACCGCTGGTTGATCGTACTCGCTGGCCTCGGTGTCGGAGCAAGCTGGCTCTGGTTTGCCGTGCTACAGTAACCGCAGGCAATTCGATCCTTCCATGAATCAACTCCGACCATTCATTTCCGTGGCCGCGTTCGTCAGCCTCCTCCTACCACTCGTGGCGATTGTAGAGTGGACTGCATTTTCATTTACCGGTTACTGGTGGTTTGCGTATCCAGCAGAGTTGCTGATTGCCGGATTGCTTGGGCTCGCGATAGCGATTTTGCGACGCGGATGGTGGTGGTTGCTGGGCGCTTGGGGTGCAGTTCTAATAGGTTCAGGTGTACTTGCGGGGACGGTGCCGTTGTGGGCAAAGTGACTAGAATAGTCGAGAAAAGATCGGAAACCGCCTGTCTGCGCCGTCGAGAGTAGCTGAAAGCGGCGTTCAACCCCACCGCTCGAATGAAAGTCTCAACAATCAAACCGGACCGCATTCAGACAACAATCAACCCAGATAATCTCAGTCTGTGCGCAGTGCCTTCATTGGATCCGTCGAAGCAGCTCGACGTGCTGGGAGAATACTGGCGGCTGCGGCGCACACCCCGAGCGCAAGAATTGAAAACCCGAATACACGTGGATCCCAGCTGCGTATCTCGAATAGCTGCGCAGCCATCAGGCGCCCCGCCCCGATCGCCAGAGGAATTCCAATCAATAACCCGATGGCCACTAGCAGAAATGCTCCGCGCAAGACCAGTCGCACAATGTTCAGCCGGTCAGCTCCGAGAGCCATGCGCACCCCGATCTCGCTGGTTCGGCAGGCAACCGTGTAGGCCGTCATGCCATAGAGGCCGATGGCCGCCAGCAGCAGGGCGATTACGCCGAATGAAGCGGCCAACTGCGCGACCATGCGCTGCTGATCAAAATTTGAGGCTACCTGCTCGCTCATGCTTTGCACTGTAATGATCGTAAGGTTGGGATCGATATCGGCAAGAGCTTTGCGAAGCTGTGGCTCGAGATTGCGCGTATCGCCTCGGACCAGCAACTGAATAGTGCCTACGAAATGCGTTTGTATCTCGCCACTCTGCATCATGTCGTTTGGATAATGGACTCGCTGCTCCAGGGGCAGGAAAAACATGGGCCCCGCGGGCTGGTCTGGATCGTTGTACTTGGCGTCCCGCGCTACCCCAACGATCTCGAAGGTGCCAGCATACCGGGAGTTGTCCATACCAAAGTGTTTGCCGATGGGATCTTCGTTGGGGAAGTATTTCCTGACGAGCGATTCATTCACGATCGCCACAGGGCGCGAGGCGCTGGAATCGCTCTCCGCGAAATCGCGGCCACGCACGATGCGCTGTCCTACCGTCGAAAAATACCGACGGCTCACCCGGTCCCACGAGACACCTTCGGCCTGCGTTGCCGTTGGATCACCCCTCCCCTCGATGGCAATCAATTCACCCCAGTTATTGCCGCTGAGCGGACTCCAGGCCGCCAGGCTTGCGCTCTGTACACTCGGCAACCGCACCAGTCCGTCTTCCATTGCCCGATAGAGCGCGTCGAGATGTTCGGGTGTGTAAGAGGCCAGAGGCGGATTGATCTGAATACTCATGCGATTTTGGACGTCGAAACCAAAGTCCTGACTCTCCAGATTCCGCAAGCTTACCGTCAGCAACCCGGCGCAGGCCAGCAGAACCAGGGAAAGCGCCGCTTGGCTCACCACCATTATCTTTTGCGGCAATGATGCTCCCGCGCGGGTGCCGCGGCCTGCCCCGTGCAGAGCCTCGGACGGATCGGAACGCGAACCCAGCCACGCCGGCACTACGCCAAACAACGCACCGGTCAGAAGTGAAAGCGCGAACGAAAATCCCAGAACCGGCAGGGAAGGTGCGGCAGTGATGGGCGTAAAGGTGGCGCTGTGAAATGCAAGCGCCAGCATGAGACGTGCCCCCACGTATGCAACGCCTAGTCCCGCGATGCCGCCTAACACCGACAGCAGCACCGCCTCCGTCAACTGTTGGCGAATCAGTCTTGTTCGCGAAGCCCCGAGAGCCAGGCGTACCGCAGTCTGGGCGCGGCGGGCGGCACCCCGTGCCAGCAGGAGATTGGCGAGGTTGGCGCACGCGATAAGCAGTAATGTTCCGCAAACCATCAGGAGAATACGCAGGCTCGCGCCGTAGTTCTCCCTTAACGAGGTAACACCGCCTCCGGCGGGAGCCAACCGGATAAATTTTTGAGCAATCGTAGGTTCAACCTGCGGTTTGAATTCCGCGGGTATCTCATCTTCGTCGCGGAGCCAGTGTTGAAGCACCGGGGTCAGCCGGGCGGGAAGTGCTTGCACGCTGGCACCAGGCTTCAACCGGCCAATGGCATACAACCACTGGGACTGATTCGTCTTCATGCGCGCATTCTGGCCGTCAAACAAAATCTCCTGTTGCAACGGCAGCCAGAAGTCCGGCGGATCACTCCGCAATGTCTCCCCAAAAAATCCCGGGGGCGTAATCCCAATCAACGTGACCGGCTGTCCTTGCACGAAGAATGTCGATCCGACAATCCCCGGGTCTGAGCCATAAGCCTGCTGCCAGGTGCGATAGCTGATCATCGCCACTGGTGGGGCTGACCGTTGATCGTCCGAGTTGTTGATCACCCGTCCGGCAAAGGATCCCAAGCCAAAAACATGGAAGTAACTCCCGCTCACATATTCGGCGCGCAAGGGACGCGCCTCGCGGTCTTTGGTTTCCTGGCGAATGCTGTAGATCCCAGGCGAGGCCTGAAAAGCCGTTGTCTCCTCGAATTCGGGTGCAGCCGCTGCGAGACGCTGGTAAAGCTGATAAGAGAACAGGCTCCAATCATCGTCCTCCCAACCCTCGACACAGCACTCCCCGGTATCGCCAATGCGATAGAGTTGGGCAGGATCGGCGACCGGCAGCGACTTCAGCATGATGGCCTGCGTCAGGGTAAAGATCGCGGTGGTCGCACCGATGCCGATGGCCAGGGTAAGTAGGGCCGTCAAGGTAAACGCAGGAGCTTGACGCATTTGCCGCAGAGCATAGCGAATGTCTTGTAGAAAGGTCGGCACGCGAGTATCCTCCGGCGGATTATACGTCGACCCAAGAGCCTTGGTTCCACAGGGAAGAAACTGATTAGTTTCAATCTGCGCCACTCGCCACTACAACGAAGAGCCCCTGGTTTTGCAGGCAGACGTTCTGACGAAATTCAATCTGCTCGAAGGAAGATGAGTTTAAATCGCCCGTTAATAAGAGTCCGATCACCTTCCGTATTAAGATACCCGTCAAACCGCTGCGCCCAATTGGCTCTGCCCGTGACTGTTTCAAAACGGGGACCAAGACGTCTCAGCCAGGGGCTGCCTCGATATGCGAAGAATCTTCTTTAACTCCCGCGGCTTACGCGCCGGTTGGCGCCTCCTCATTTTTGTCGGCATTTTCGTGGGACTTCAATTCCTGGCGAACTGGATCATTCCAGGGCTATTCCATCCCAAGGACCGGCCGTTCCTTGATCCTGTGGGCAACATCTTCGACGAACTGCAGTCGCTCATCCAGGTACTGATTGCAACTTGGATCATGGCGCGCATCGAGCGCCGTCATTTCCTCGATTACGGCATTCCGGTTCGTAATGCCTTCGGACGCGATTTCCGAATGGGACTTGTCTGGGGCGCGGCTTCCACTTCTTTGCTCGTGGGCTTGATTGCAATCTTTGGCGGCTACCGCATCCTCGGGCTCGCACTCCACGGGGGCGCGATCTGGTACTTTTTTGGCCTATGGATCATTGCCAATCTGCTCATCGGATTTTCAGAGGAACTTCAATTCCGTGGCTATCTCCTCGCCACGCTCGCCGATGGTATCGGATTCTGGCCAGCATCCATTTTGCTCTCCATCGGCTTCGGTGCTTTGCACTATTTCCTGAAGCCGCACGAGCGCTGGGAAGACTTCGTCTCCACCGGTCTGCTGGCTTTGTTCGTTTGCTTTACGCTGCGCCGCACCGGCTCGCTGGCCTTCGCCATCGGCTTCCACGCCGCCTTTGATTTCGCCAACCTGTTCGTATGGTCAGGACAAAACGCCGGCGAGTACGCCGTTGGCCACCTCTTTGAAACCCGCTGGCAAGGCTCACAATGGCTAACCGGGGGCCTGCTGGGTCCTGAAGCGAGCTGGATAGTCTTTGCGGTAATCGCGCTGATGTTCTGGATCTTTGATCGATGCTACCAGCACAAGAAATTTCCATGCTGAGAATCTCCGAAACGTCGCGCAAAAGCAACTCTCCCTCTGCCTGATCTACAATGGCTGTCCGCATCCACTACATCCTGGAGAGAATCATGCACTCAGTGCGAGTCTCGTTCTGCCTTCTCCTAACTCTCTTATTAGCATCCTTTGCGCTTTCCCAAACTTCCTCTCTCCACGGCATCGATACCGCCGATCTCGACCGCAAATCCCAGCCCTGCGACGATTTCTACGAATTCGCCAACGGTACCTGGCGCGCGAACAATCCCATTCCCGCCTCGATGACTCGCTGGAGCAAGCGCTGGCAGGCCGGCGAGACTGCAAAGGATAAGTTGCACGAGATTCTCGAAGCGGCTGCGGCCGACAAATCCGCACCCAGGGGCAGCACCGAACAAATCATCGGCGACTACTACGGCGCCTGCATGGACGAATCTCGCGTGAACGCCCGTGGCATGGATCCAGTCAAACCATTGTTCGCGCGTATCGACGCTGCCCACGACATGGCTGAGATCCAGCAAATCATCGCCGACATGCACGACATTCTTGTATCGGCTCCGTTCTCCTTCGCCAGCCAGCAGGATCCTCATAAGCCGTCGTGGGTCCTCGCCGACCTCAGCGCCAACGGCCTCGGCCTCCCCGACCGCGACTATTATCTGAAGACGGAACCTCGCTTCAAAGAGGCGCGCGAAAAGTACATCGCTCACATCACGGAGATGTTCAAACTCGCGGGGTGGGACGAAAAGGCAGCATCGGCCGCCGCACAAACCATCATGACGATGGAAACCAAACTCGCCGAGGCCTCCCTCGATAACGTTGCCTTGCGCGATCCCGCTGCCACCGATCACAACACCACCTTCGCGCAGTTGCAGGCGATGGCCCCGCACATCGACTGGGCAGCGTATTTCAAGCACAAGCAAATTCCCACCGATGTCGACTTGAACGTCGACCAGCCCAAGTTCATGCAGGAAGTCGATCGCCAGATGCAACAGACTCCGCTCGCCGACTGGAAGGTCTACCTGAAGTGGCAGCTTCTCGACTCGGTGGCGAATTCCCTGTCCGCGCCTTTCGTCGAAGAAAATTTCGCCTTCAACGGCAAATATCTCGGCGGTGCAACCGAGATGAAGCCGCGCTGGAAGCGCTGCGTCGAGTCCACCGACCAATTACTAGGCGAGGCCCTTGGACAGAAATACGTCGAGAAATATTTCCCGCCCGAAGCCAAGGCGCGCATGCAGGAGATGGTCCGCAATCTTCTCGCTGCCATGCGAGACGACATTCTCAGCCGCCCGTGGATGAGCGACGACACCAAAGAGAAAGCCATGGCGAAGATCGCCACCTTCAATCCCAAGATCGGCTATCCCGACAAGTGGAAGGACTACAGCCACGTCCAGATTCGCCGCGACACCTACTTCGAGAACGTGATCGCTGGAAGAAAATTCGTCGAGGAAGACGACCGCACTCAAATCGGCAAGCCTGTCGACCGCGGACGCTGGGGCATGACGCCTCCCACTTCCGACGCCTACTACAATCCGCTTCTGAACGAGATCGTCTTCCCCGCCGGAATCCTGCAGCCTCCTGCTTTCGACATGAAGGCCGTCGACGCCGTGAACTACGGCGCAATCGGTGTCGTCATTGGCCATGAAATTTCGCACGGCTTCGACGACCAGGGCGCCCAGTTTGATTTCCTCGGACGCCTACGCAATTGGTGGACAGAGAACGACCTCAAGGATTTCCAGTCACGCGCTGCCTGCGTAGCCGACCAGTTCGATCACTATTACATCGAGAATGATATCCACCATAACGGGAAGTTGGTGCTCGGCGAGAGCATCGGCGATCTCGGCGGCGCCAAGATCGCCTACCTCGCCTACATGAAATCTCTCGAAGGCAAACCGCGCCCCGCCGACATCGACGGGTTCACTCCCGAACAGCAATTCTTCATCGCCTGGGGACAGTTTCGCGGCGACGAAATTCGCCCCGAAGCCCAACGCCTGATGGTGCAGACCGACCCGCATCCCATCGCGAAATACCGTGTCATCGGCCCGCTGTCGAACCTGCCTGAATTCCAGAGGGCGTGGAGTTGCAAAGCAGACGCACCCATGGTGCGGCCAGAGGGCAAGCGCTGCGACGTGTGGTGAGAACCGGCGAGCGGACTCTAATAACCGCTCTTCGCGACCCGCGTCATTACGAACGTAAGCCGTCGCCCCCGTTTTCTGCTGCGACTCGACGTGCGATTTCGCTAGCCTGAGCACGGGAGCGGTGTCGACATCCTGTCCCGCAAACTCGTTCGGTGATTCCATTAGCCCTTATCGCGCGCTCGTCCGATCCCACCGGATTGCTACTCTGGTGTGCCATCGGTTTCTGCGGCGGTATCGCGCTCTTCTTCTACGGATTCCGTCTACTCCAGCGCCGCCGCCTGATTCTCGACACGCCGCTTTCGAAAATTCGCAGCGCCTCCATGGGTATGGTGGAAGTCAGCGGCCTCGCCGTCAGCCCTTACACAATCACCGCCCCTATCACCGGGCGGCCCTGCTATTACTACCGCACGCTGATCTGGGAACTAAAGCAGCGCGAGCGGAAAAAAGAGTGGGTGCAGATCGCCAGCGAATGCGTTCACGTGCCTTTCTTCATCGATGACAATACCGGACGCGTGCTCGTCGATCCACGCGGCGCCGATCTCGATCTTCATTGCGATTTCAAAGACAAATTCAGTGATTCGCCTTTCTCCACGAAAGGTCCTCTGCCGGACTCCATCTACCACTTTCTTACGAGTCATGGCATTGCCACCAGCAACGACTTGAGAGTCGAAGAGTACTGCATCAAGCCCAAGAACTCCCTCTTCATCCTCGGCACGCTGGCCGAGAATCCCGGCATTGAGGTCGCGCCTGGCGCGATCCACGAGGACATTAATTCGCCCTCGTACGTTCCTCTATTGTCGGTGCAATCCATCGCTTTTGCCGCCGGCTCTGCGACCAACGAGCCAGGCACCCGCCTGGTAGCTGCTCGCGCCGCCGCTGCCGCCGCAAGTTCGCCCCGGTATCAGGCTGCTCTTCCGGTTCCAAGAATTGATCCGTCGATCTTCACAACGGCCCAGCAACAGAAAGTAGCCGGAGCGCTGCTTGCGGCTGGAATCTCGAATCCCTCGGCTTGGGCCGCCGCCGGCGTACCGTTGCCACAGCCGCATCTCACAAAACCTGCCGCCCCCGACAAGAGCGATCCCGATCGCTTTCCTCCGGTGGTTCTGATGAAGGGTGCCAACAACAAAACGTTCCTGATCTCGTGGCGCAGTCAGAACGAAGTCGCTCGCTCCCTCGGCTGGAAATGCACTTTGATGATCTGGGGCGGCGCCGCACTCGCGTTGATCAGCCTCTACTTCTTCCTCGGCATCAAGAACTTGCTCCAGTTTTAGCGCCGGTCGAACACAATTGGGCGATACAACTGCTGTGCCTTGTCCCACTCTCCCTACTTAGACTGCTCCACGGAACGCATTTCACTGCCATGCACCACGCTTCTAACCCACCACCCGCTCTCCTTCTCCCAGACCTCGCCATCCCCTCTAGTACAATCAAACCCGTGAGCGACGCCGTCCGCATCGGAATCATGGGCGACTTTAACGCCGAATTCCGCTCGCACCACGCCACCAACGACGCCCTTCAACACGCCGCACACAAGCTGAAAATCACAGTCGAATCTGAGTGGCTGCCCACTCCATCGCTCGCCGCTCCCGGAGCCGAAAAAAAGTTGGAGACTTTCGATGGACTTTGGGGAGCGCCAGGCAGCCCCTTCAAGAGTTTCGACGGTATGCTCAAAGGCATCGAGTTCGCCCGGCGCCGCGACTGGCCGTATCTCGGCACCTGCGCCGGATTTCAATACGCCTTCATCGAATTTGCCCGCAACGTCCTCAACATCAAAGACGCCGACAGCGCCGAGAACAATTCCGGCTCGAAAAACGTCGTCATCTATCCCGTAGCCTGTGCCGTACCCGATCGCAAGGGCAACGCCCCCAAACTCTCCGGCGTAGTGCCCGAGATTCGCCTTCGGCCCGGTTCTTATCTTCAGTCGTTTTACGGCAAAGACAAAGACACCGTCACCGAAGAATTCTTCTGCAACTTCGAGATCAATCCCGATTTCGAATGGACCACCATGGAAGCTGGATTCCCTGTCGTCGCGCGCGGACCGCAAGGCGAAATCCGCGCCATCGAATCTCCTACACACCGCTTCTACCTGGCGACGCTCTTCCAGCCCCAGCTATCGTCTACGGAGAAAAAGCCACACCCGATAGTTCTGGCCTTCGTCCAAGCCGCAGCCGATTGGGGCAAGAAAAAGCTGGACGACAGCGTACTGGAATAGCTTGGATGTGGCGCGGGCGCCCTCGCCCGCGAACTCTAACCACAAGATCAACTGCCAATCCCACGCTCATCCTGGTTACCAAAGTCCAAGCCCCAACCCGGTTACCGCCCCCTCCCCATGCGCATCTGGAGCCCACTCCCTTCCCTCGCTAGACTCGTTGCCATCCCCAGTTTGTTTCCGCGACACCGAGTCCGCAGGAGCCATGCTCGTCTATGCACATGCAGTTGATGAACTCGTTCCGCATTCCGTTCACCACACTGATGAGCTATATCCCGGTCATTGCCACGTTAGTGACCACCTTCTTCAGCGTGATTCTCGCCCGCGCCACTCTTCGTTATGTCGAGGCCACCGACAAAGGTCTGGCCCTGGCGCGCGAAGAATTCGAGCGCGAGTGGTCGCCGGATCTGCATATCAAGATGGAGCGAGTCTCATCGGGCGAAGCGCGCGTGATCGTCACTAACCTCGCAAAGACCTCAGTCTTGCTTCAGCTTTTGCAGTTGCGCAAGATCTCGCACGCCATGCCGTTTGAGCGCTGCCGCCTGAACGATCCTCTAGTCGGCGGCACGACGTGGACCCAAGAGATGGGCAAGCGCATCCTCGCCTGCACGGGGCAGGAATTCGAAGGCCCCATCGCCGCCGCCATGACGTTCTACGCCGCCGGACGCATGTATCGCACCGACTGGTTCCGATCGCAAATTCAAGTCCGCGACGGACGCATCATCCGCCTCGAGCCTAGCAACATGCCCACGCGCCGCGTGCGGCAAGTAGAGCGCAAAGGCCCCGAGCGCCGCCGCGAATTCGTTCAGGACGTGACCGCCGAAGTATCACCCGAGAGCATCAATACCAAGCCCGACGAAAGTTTCTTTGTCACCGAGGCCTAAGTCAGAAACACAGAATGCAGAGTGTGGCGCGGGCGCCCCGCCCGCACTCTCTCACCCTTGCGACAACCCATGCCTCAGCATTACGTCGTGACTCTGGGCAGTGATAAAACGCTCTTCCTTTACTCGGCGTTCGCCGATGCCATCAATGCACTTTCGCGGTCCGCCAATCCGCTCCAGGCTGCTATCCTGCTAATGTTCCTGAAGAACTTGAGATCACAAATTGTGATCTCAAGTTTGAAACGAACTCCTACCCATGGCAAAGACAGCGATTGCGGCCACAAGAAAAGTTGCTTCGAAGATCCTGGTGTTGCGCGGCCAGAAAGTCATCCTCGACACCGATCTCGCCGAACTCTACGGTGTGCAAGTCCGGCATTTGAACCAGCAGGTTAAGCGCAACCTCAAGCGCTTTCCTCCCGCTTTTCGCTTCCAACTCTCCGCGCAAGAATTCAAAACCTTGAGATCACAAAATGTAATCTCAAGTGAAGGCCACGGCGGCACGCGTTATCGTCCCTACGCTTTCACCGAACATGGCACGATCATGGCGGCCACGGTCCTGAACTCCAATCGCGCCATCGAAATGAGCGTGTTTGTCGTTCTCGCCTTCGTCCGCATGCGGCGCGCGATTGCCGCCAACCGCGACATTCTCGCCAAGCTCGCCGAGGTCGAACGCCGTCTCGAGAGTCACGACTCAGACATCCAGGATCTGATGGATGCAATCCGTGAACTAATCACCCCTCCAGACCCTCCTCGCCGTCGCATCGGTTTCGAAGCGCCCCCTGATTCGGAGAAGACTCGCGGCAAGTCTCTGAAGGCCCGTACGCTGCGCTTCCCCACGAGCAGATAGTCTTCAAGAAGACCGCGTGACCCCATTGGTAACCCTTACCAACGTTCTCCGTCGCAGTCCGCGGACGCTAAAGTTTCTCCGCCCCTCGCCGATTCCTCCTCCTAGGAGACCAATATGATTAACCCAATCAGCAGCGCTCAACCGGTCGATGCTTCCACCAGTGTCCGGCATGTCGCGCGTCCGCCCGAGGAACCGAAACCTGAGCCTCAGGCCCAGACTCCTCCGGTGCAAAAAAGTGGGGCGGTCTCGCAGGATCAGGTCACGCTGAAAAGTGCCGGGCAGCTCGATCAAGACCGCAAGTAAGTTGGCGTGTCGCTCAGGAAATGTTTATTTGAAGTCGGGTAATCTGTGCCGCGAATACTAAAGTATTTCGCGGCTTCTGCCGAGCTTATCCCCCTGCTGATCGGCTCAACTAATGGCGCTCAAGCCTGCGGTGCCAGTCAGATGTCAAGACCCGCACGTCGCTCCAAACACAGCAAGGGCAACGGCTTTATTTAATGGAACGCCAGAGTGCCATCGGACCAATACGGCACTTCGATTGGGACGGTCCGCAGCGGCGGCAGCTCTTTGTTCAGTGGACTATCCGGTTTGTCAGGGTCTGGGAACCACATCGACGTAGAAGAAATGGGTGAGTCCGGATCATTGGCGTTCAATTCAGCAGGATCTTTTATCGGCAGGAAAAACATCACGTGGCATAAGTTGTGTGAGCCCAAATGGCTAAGGTATGCATCCTTCGACATCATGTAGCTCATTGCCCCCGGCTCCACCGGCGGAATTTCCTTCTTCGCATACGCTTCTTGAATACCCGCGATGCGCTCTTTTACAGAGGTCACTCCAGCCAGCGTCATTTGCGTCAGCTTGCGAAAAATCGGCAGGATCGACCGCACGGCCGCTGGATTGAGGCAAATCGCCCCTCTCTGCTTCGGACTCCAGACGTCATAAAAGTCAATGCTGGCTGTCCATGCCGGCCCCGCCATGCACACAAAACCGTTTGTACCTTGGACCGCCGTTTCCCAGCCTTTGGGCGTCAGCACCAAAACAGACGCATCCTTTGAAATGCCCTCCGGAGCGGCGCTTCGCGCCAGCGCGATTGCCGCATCCCGGTCCATTAAATGCTGCGAAAGTGGGAGCATCTTCGGATAGGGCCTCTCTGCTTCCTGTGCCCGTGCGCTCGCAATGCTCAGCAAACTCACGAGCGCAAGCGCTCCCACTGCAACTCTGGCAATCTTTTCGATCTTTGCCGATCGCATCATGCTAGTTTTCGTTCCTTTCTCCGAAGATGTGTCCGCAACTACTCAAGGCCCGACGCTTAAGATTGCCCATGGCTGCCGATCCACGGTTCAGACCATGTGGACGTGCCAATGCCGCTGTCACGCAGATCGTAGTTCGCCCGGTTCGAGTTGGGAACCGCAGTCGAAAATTCGGTTCCAGTGTACATTCCGAAGTCTGGCAGATAAGCCATGCGCACGCCGGAGGATCTCCACCGCCGCTAGGACACGCTGCAACCGAAAGTCCAAACTCAACCCTGTCATTTGCAGTGGCTTAGGCAGCGTTGATCTGCGGGAATTATGAGTTTCTGGATAAGTCCGGGTGAAGTCGGCATGGCGCCAGGGGTTCTGGACAACACTGAATCCCTTTTCCTATGCGCGTTTATGGGTATGTTTTTCAGGATTGAAAGACAAGTCGAATGAGCGACTTGCCCTGAAATCGCCGATTGAGAGAACTGATCGCAACGTAGCTAGTTTCTGCCTGGCGAGCTCTCGATACTGACTCTGCGCCTGCGCAAGACAAAAACGACAAACAGAACCGAGGCTCCAACAACGCCAATGATGCAAAGTGACCACCGGAGTCGATGGTCGGGCTGCTGCAGCTTTCTTAGCATCGCTTTCGCGTGCCCGTTGGACGGATCGAGCATGACGGCAATTCCATAGCTGACAATGGCACGCTCCCTGTCGCCATTCACCTGATAGGCTTCGGCGAGGCTGTCGAAAGTATTGGACGAGAGGGGATGTTCGATGGAATTCAGCTTGAAAAAATCAATTGCGCCGCCGGCGTTCCGGTCTCCATAGAGCACTTGATATCCCAGAGAGTTCAGCTCCGACTCACCTAAATCATATTCATTACCGCGCTTCAAGACCTGGTATTGCTGGAGTGCCTTCTGGATCCCGGACTCGTGAATCGTGCGGTACAACTCCTGGGCGCCGGATTGCTTTGGCAGAACATAGGGCTTGCCCGCGAGTATATTTTGAATTGCCGAGTTTATCTCCTGGCGCTTGCTGTTGCCCATGTTGGTGAGCATGATGACGGTCGACTGCTGATCCAGTCGTCGTTCTATGAACGCACGAAACCCCGCGTGACTTCCCGTGTGCCAGACATACTTGTTGGTGCCGTCCAATGCCACATTCCACCCGAAGCCGTACGCGGATTTACCTTCCTCCACGCTGGCCGGCGTGAACGCTTCGGCGAGCGTCGATCGTGTCACCAGCTTCTCTGTGTTGAGCGCTTGATCCCACCTGAACAAGTCATCGACCGTCGAGTAGATGCCACCGTCGCCAGGTTTTGAGGTCGGACCACCGTTATCGACTTGCCCGAACGTGTCGTAGCCAACGGCCATTCCGGAGCGCTTCACTAGCCAACCGTCGTAAACAAACGTACTCTTCATTCCGCACGGCAAAAAGATCTCCTGAGCCAGGAAGTCGCTAAATCGCTGGCCCGACACGTTCTGAACGATAATGGCGAGCAACGCATACCCAACATTGCTATATCGGTACTTCATACCAGGCATAGAAACATCAGCATCCTTCTTCAGGAGTGCTGCAATCAGCGAAGCCTGGTCCAGTCCGGAGTCGTCCATCCCCAAGTCACCGTAGTCAGCAATTCCGGAGGTGTGCGTCAGCAATTGTCTTATCGTGACCCTGCCGAGGTGCGATGCACCGGAGAACTCTGGGATGTATTTGGAAATGAGGTCGTCATAGTTTAATTTTCTGCGTTCAGCGAGCATCATGATTGCCATGGCTGTGAACTGCTTTGTAAGGGAACCAATGTCCGAGACTGTATCGGGCGCAAAGGCAGTCCCCGTTCTGATGTCGGCCTTGCCAAAACCCCTTCTGTACAGAACATCTCCGTGTTCAGCAACGAGGATGGCTCCGTTGAACTGACCTCGTTCATGCAAAGTTGTCATCAGTTTGTCGATGGCATCCGCGCGCTCGGCAGCCTTGGCGATTGCGCCCACACCCCCAATCGCGATCGCCAAAAGAACTATTCCGCAATGCAACGGCACCCTTGCCGAAATCCGGGTTGCCCGATTCGCCATTAAGTCAAATACGCGCTGAACGGGCCACTTGTTCCAAGCGACCATTGACCTGCCACGCGACCAGGCTAACTTAATAAAACGACTGTACGAAGAGGCTGAAAGTGCTGTGACAGTGGAAGCTGAAAGAGTGAAAAATCGCCGGGTCACTCCCCGACGCCGATTACGACCTGTGAAGTCGGCTTGTTGGTAGCAGTACTGTCAAGGTGAATCACCCCGGAGAACGAAACCGGGTCGCCCATGTCTGGCTTCTCTCGCGAGACATGGAGATTTCGCCTTCCCGAATTGGGAGTGGCTCTCAGATTTTCCTTCATCTTCTATTGACTTCCATCGCGCAGACAATTAACCCTAGTGTTTGCGTCTTCTGTTCTTTGGCATCCAGACCGCCCGTAAGTCCCACCGGCTCAAGATTTTGCCCCTATCTTGTTGCAGCCCATAGATTTTTCGCGCGTTTTCCGCTAAATCAATGATTCCAGTAGATCGAGGGGAGGGGGGGTACCCCATGATTACCACAAAGTAAACACCTTTCCAAAATGGAAATTCCAATGAACCGGTCTCTTGCTGCAGGCATAGCTACCGTCACTCCCGCCATGCACTGGAATCCGTCCAATAAAAACAGCAGGAAGGCAGACTCGTCGCCCACCCTCCTGCCGATCTGCTGAAAAGCAGAGACGCAACAAGCTGCGTCTCCACGGTTGTTTACTGCGCCCGCTCCAGTTCGCGGATGTACTCGACAACCGACTCGCTCCAGCCGTCGATGTGCGTCCACTTGCCGTAGCCGACGCCGTTCTTGTAGCTGGCCACGTTGATCACATAGCCCTTGCCGCGAGGCGCAGGCACGCTGTCGTGCGCCTGTTCGTCAGTGATGACGATCAGGCGATCGTAGCCATGCTTCTGATTCAGTTCGTCCACCGCGTGTCCGAGCTGTGTGCTGTTGTGACGCTGCGACGCATCGATCGCGTCGCGCAACGCGAAGCCGCGACGCGCCGGGACTTCCGCCAGCTTGTCGGAGAAGCTGAACACTGCCACCTTCTCGCCGATCTCGCGCAGCAACACCGCGAGCCCGTAAGCTGCGTCCGTCCGCTGCATCTCGGACCGCTGAGAAAGCGGAGCAGTCATCGAGCCGGAAACGTCGACCAGCACGATGGTCTTTCCTAGTAAGACATTGCCGCGCAGCTTCTCCTGCGTCTTATCCTGCGAAGCAATGCACTTCAGCATCGCCTGCTCCAGCGCCTCTTCCCACTGCGGAGCGTAACGCGCCGCAGCAAGAAAACGGAACGGAAGCACACGCGCCGTGTTCATCTCACGAAGCGCAGCAAGCACGAGCGATTCGTCGACTCCAGCCTCGCGCATGTTGCGAAGGTTGCGGAGCAGCGCGAGCGCTCCCAGCTTCTGTTCGCGGAGCAGCCGCTCCCAGGCCTCGCGCTTGTCAGCGCCAGACGAGAGTGCAACTTCCCAAGTGTCAGGAGCCGTGAGTTCGCCCGCGATCAGGCGCTTCCACACTTCGGCCTGCGCCTCGTCACGCGGCTTCGCGTGAGCCAGGAAGAGTACGTCACGGAGTTTGACAGGTCCGCCGCGATCGTACTTCGCGAGCGCATACGCATCGAACTTCGGGAAAGCCGCAGCCAGTCCCTTCTTCACCTGCGCAGAAAGCGGCACGCGGCCGTCCTTCCAGTAGATGGCGACGAACTCCGCGAGTTCATCGGCACGCTGGATGACCTGCGCGAGAGTCTCCGCTACAAGCTTGCGATGCGTTGCGTGACGCGCCATCTCGCGCACAAGCAGAAGCGGCACGTGACGCAGCTTCATCTTCCCGCGAGCCTCGACCGCGAGCGCGGCCACTTTCTCGACCGCAACCTTCGGGACGAGTTCCGCGATGCGGCCCGCGATCTCGACTCCGTCCTCGTAGAACTGGCTCTCCCAGAGCAGGCAAGCCAGCACCGAGCGCCGCAGTTGCAGCTCCGTCGAGATGTTCCGCGCAGGAGCGCCTTCATGCGTGCGCAGCATAGAGTTCAGGTTGAGTAGATTCAGTCGAGCCATTTTGTAGCCTCCTTCTTCATTGTGAGAGTCAGGTTCCGGACTCTCGACTCCGATGCCTTGCCATCTTGAGATCACAAATTGTGATCTCAAGTTTGCCAATCCCTTCGATCTCACCATCGAGGAATCCGAGAACTCGATCGTGCTATGAACTCGCCGGGGAATTGGGCGACGACGGTTTGTTCCGATGCTCTATCCAGCTTTGAGCTACATGACTCGCGTCATGGCGGGATTCGAACCCGCAACCGTCGGATTAAGAAGTAACCCTCGTCTTCACCACCGGCGAATCTTCAGTGCCAGCGTTACTGCAGCGTAGGCACTGATTCGTCTTCTTCCTGCCGCGAACTCGAGATCGTCATCCCTTCAACGATGCGCGAGCCTGCGGGCTTTTCCGCGTGCTCCAGCAGCAGACCCTGGAAGTCCGCCATCGTCTCTGCCCACGGATGAGCAGCGACGAATTCGCGAACCTCAAATTCGTCCGCTTGCGAAAAAAAGCGGCGATACAGTTCCAGCTTCTGCTCTTCAGACGCGACGCCCAGGTACAGCCGGTAATCAATGCGTCCCGGTCGCAGCAAAGCTGGATCGAGCGCTTCGATCTTGTTCGTCGTCATCATGTACAACACATCGTCCGGAGCGTGAAAGCCATCGAGGACGTTCAGTAATCCCGACAGAGTCACGCCGAACTTATCCGCGATCGCTTTGTCCGGCTTTTCCCCTGGCTTGCTTGCTGACTTCTCCTCATGACTGCGAGCTTTACTCGCCATCATGCAATCGACGTCTTCGAACAGAACGACCGAACCCGCAGGCACGTCGTTCATTGCCTTCGTCAACGATCGATCGTGGAAATCGGTGAGGTTGATCGCATAGATCGACATCGCAAACTTCCCTGCGATCGCCGACACCAGAGAGGTCTTCCCCGTTCCAGGCGGACCGTACAGCAGATATCCTCTGTGGTACGGTACGCCGAGATGCCGGTAGCGCGACTTCGAGTTCTTGAACTTCTCGATGTCGGCAACCAGCCGTTCACGTTCTCCAGCTTGCAGAATCACCGAGTCGAGCAACCGCGCGGTGTACCCTTCCACGCTGTCCCAGTATTCTGAATACATGTAGAGCGATGACCGCACGCGTTCATGCTTCTTGTGACAGGAAGCAATCTCGGTGACGAATGCCTTCAGCAGACTCTGGTCGCGTCCGACGGTTCGGAAAACCAGCAACTCGCTGCGCTTCGGCGTCCATCCGCGGGTATCTTCGCTGCGGTAGAAGTCGACGCGAAATGGGCGTCCTCGATACCAAAACCAGTGTCGACCGGGAGCCGGAATCAAAGCCAGGTTCTCGTTGCGTACAGTCGTATCGAGATCGACGCGGCGAATGCGCTTGAGAAACTTCTGCTCGGCGAACCATTGCTTGACCCATGCGAAGGCAGCATCCTCGTCCTTCACTGTGATCGACAGCGTGGTTTGGTCGACGAACCAATCCCAGATCCTGCTGGGAATTGCGCGCAAGTAAGCTCCCAGAGCGCCGATGATCATGAGCAGCAAGCCGCCGGAGGCGAACTGGTTCTGACCACTCAGCACGTGTTTTAGAAATTCGAGCATAAGTTCACTTATGAACTATTCGGACAAGACCGCTTCCGGATTCCTTTCTTCTTCTTCGTTATCTATTTCCTCTTTTATGAATCCGACCTGCCGATTCACATCTTTGGTGCGAATGATCCATGCAATCTCTTCCATATCTGACTTACTGGGCACGCGTTTGTCGTTGCAGTCGGAGCAGTAGCTCACCTTGAACGGCACAAGCCGCGCGGGACGCAGGAAGGCGCAGAGGATAGTCTCTTCGCTCTCGGCGAATCCGCGCTGAATGTGCGCCCAATAGCATGAGTTACATAAAGACTCGGTTGCTTGAGGTCTTCCGTTTCGGATAATGACGCTCATACGTGCTCTCTAACCGGCTCGCGCCGGAGTTGCAAAGTTGAAATCAATCAGCCGGGGAATCAACGACAAAGGTACGTTGAGGCGTCCTGCCATTTAGACGACGCGGAGATAAATTTCCCGCGGCAGGATTCGAACCTGCATCACCCGCTCCACAGGCGAAGTAACCCTTGTCTTCACCACCGGCCGAACTTATTGCATGCTGCTTTTCACAATCTCGCCGGGGAACCAGCGAGAAGAGAATCGACTCGAGGCCGGTCTCTGCGGCAACCCTGAGCTTCGGGACAACGCCCCCAGATCCTTGCGGACCCCGGCGTTGCCGCAGATCAGCACCTCGGCAGGGTTCGCGGCCCTGCGACGTCGCGTCATTGGAGCGAAGTAACTCTTCTCTTCACCACCGGCGAAACTTGGTTCTTTATGTGGCGCGGGCGAGAGCGCCAGCGCCACACCTTGCATTGCAGCCAGGGAACTGCGATCACGGTTGAGGGCTCGAACCCCGGCCTAAAAACAGGCACGCCACGAAGTTGCCGTGAACTTCACCACTGACTGAACTTTGTTTTGCGCGGAGATTCTCCCGGCGCACGTGTACAGCGAATGCACTGGTCAGGGAACAGTCGGCGACGGATTGGGCTTGCGCCCTGAGGAGTCGAACCTCACAGTCTCGTCTCTCGCGAAACGAGAACTGTTTCTACCAAGAGAAGTATCCGTGACCTTTCACCACTGACCGAGTTGCACTGAGAGCCGAGTTTGCGGTCGACGGACGGACGAACGAATGCGTCCGTCGCTCCACGAACATGCTGGGGGAACGAGCGACTGCGGACGTTTCGTGTCAAGGCGAAGGAACCGCAGCCTGCACCACCCAGCGTACTTTTCTTTTGTTAGCTTTGCGTTAAGGAGTGCCGAGGATTAATTAGCGCAATCGGACGACGCCCTAAAGCTGACTTGACCGGTTGTCGGCCTAAGCAGCCCGCTTAGCGATTTGTGCGTAATTTCTGACAAATTTGGGCGTCCTTTCATTTGAGGATGTTTGAAGACGCCATAACTTTTAGTTTTATGCAAGCGGAAATTCGCTTTCCGAAAAAAATATTCCGCACGATTCGGAAATTGCAAGCAAGTCAAATAGTTAGAAGTTCGAAGGCCGGGTAACTCGATGCTACTTGCGCGAATGCTTCTGGCGGCGATCCTGCTGGAACCGGGAAATAGCGTTGCACTTCGCGCTTGAAGGTGTCGAGATAGGCTTTCAGGATTTGTGGTTTGTCGGCGTCGGGGATTGCGCGCAGGCGAAATTTCTGGCGCGTGCTTCCCTTCTTCAGCGTGATCTCTCCGGCGGCTTCAGCATTGCGGACCCATTGCGTTCGCCCGCGCGGCGCAACCAGGTAACGTGTTCCTTGCAATTCCAGTAGATCGACTGGAGTCGAGAAGAGCTTTCCGCTTTTTCGTCCGCGGACTTCGAGGAGATAGATGTGCGAGGGGCCAAGACCCAGGCCGACAAGGTAGCCGAAGGTACGATTGAAGATTTTTTCGACGGTCGTCGGCTCGCGGAACACGGGGAGAGTGGTCATGGTCTCGATTGTAACTTCCGAGGCCGAGGGTGTTTATTGAAACTCCTTTTGGAACCGCCGGTGCTGCAGACGGCCACGGGGTTTTTCGCTTCGCTCAGAATGACAATCACCGGGGTAAGAGAGTAAGAGAGCGAAACCTGCTTACGTTTGCCTCACGAAACGCAACGAGGCGGAGTTCATGCAGTAGCGGAGACCGGTGGGCTCGGGGCCGTCGTCGAAGACGTGGCCGAGGTGCGCGTCACATTCTGTACAAGCGACGGCGGTGCGGACCATACCGAGAGTGACGTCGCGAATGTCAGTGACATTCTCCTTGGCGATCGGTTGCCAGAAGCTCGGCCATCCGGTGCCGGAATCGAATTTGGTGCTGGAGTCGAAGAGGGCGTTATCACAGCAGATGCAGCGGTAGATACCTTTGTCGTGCAGGTTCCAAGATTGGCCGGAGAAGGCCATCTCGGTGTCGGCGCGGCGTGTGATGTCGAATGCGTTTTCGGAAAGCTGTTTGCGCCATTCCTCTTCGGTCTTCACGACTTTGGCGATGCGGACTTGTTTCAGGCGCTGGCCGTCGTCGGAGAAGAGGACGATGGTGACATCTTTCGGTTGAGCCGCCGCGACGGGCGCAGCTTGAAGGACTGCGGGCTTTCTCCATTGCCAGAGCGCGAGACCCGCGAGAGTGGCTGCGGATGTTGCGAGGAACGCACGGCGTTGCAGATTGGGTGAGGGCGCCGCCGCGCTTTGATCGTCTGGGCGGCCGTGGATCGTTGTCCCGGAAGCTATTTTCTCATCGAGATCGGAATCCGACATTCGCCTCTCCTTAGGCTTATTCATAGCTTCAGCCGCTTGCGTGCAAAAGACCCTTATCGCAAAGTCCGCAAAGAAAACCTGCAAAGAACGCGAAGCAGGGCGTCCCGGATTTCGAAACCACTCACCACCTGAAACTTCTCATCTTCTTTTTTTTACTTTCCGGTGTAGAGGTCGGGGAACTGCTCGCGCAGGTGCTCGACCTTGGGCGCGTCGTTGTAGAAGATGTACGGCTGATTGGGATGCAGGGCCGCATAATTCTGGTGATAGGCCTCGGCCGGATAGAACGCCTTCAATGGCACGACCTGCGTCACAATCGGATGCCGGAAGATCTTGGCCTTGTCGAGTTGCGCAATGTAATTCTCGGCGATGTGCTTCTGCTCCTCGCTGTTGTAGAAAATCGACGAACGATATTGCGTGCCTTCATCAGGGCCTTGACGGTTAAGTTCCGTTGGATCGTGCGCGACCGAGAAGAAGACGCGAAGCAGTTCTCCGTAAGTAATCTGCGAGGGATCGTAGACGACCTGCACGGACTCGGCGTGTCCGGTCTCGCCGGTGCTGACGATTTCGTATTCGGCAGTCTTGGCAGAGCCTCCTGAGTAACCGGACGTGGCACTGATGACTCCCTTGACGTGCTGGAAGACAGCCTGGACGCCCCAGAAACATCCACCGGAGAGGACTGCGGTCTGGCGCCCCGAGGCGGTTGCGAGAGGAGCATCTTCTACGGGCGCAGGCAGGGCGGCAGCCGGCATTGGACTTGCCTTAGCGTTGCAGGCTGTTGTGCCGATGAGGGCAGTGAAGAGAATTAGTACGTTGCGAAGGGAAGATCGCATCTGGAACTCCTTCCTTACTTAGTACGATGCAACGGGGGCTGTCAGATTGGAGTCTTGCGCGGGGAAAAAGTTTCAGGAACCGGCGAGACATGGATTGTCGGGCAGAACTGCGCTGCGGCCCGATACACATGGGAGGCATGGACGGACGAATGCGTCCCACAGTAGTGATTCATAAGGCTCACTTCTTGCTTGCTTTTTCGCCTTCTGTTCGCCAATAATGGCGCTATGGCCATCACACGCAGGCAGCGGGAAGTGTACGACTTCATCTCACGATTCGTAGCGGAGAACGGATATTCCCCTTCGTTTGAAGAGATTGGCAAGGGGCTGGAGCTGAGTTCGCTGGCGACCGTGCACAAGCACGTGACGAATCTCGAAAAGAAGGGATTGTTGACGCGAGATTACAACCGGAGCCGGTCGATCGATTTACTGCCTCCGAAGGGGCGGCTGAAGCAGGCGATGAGTGTGAACACGGCAGTGGTGTTGCCGCTGGTGGGGCGCATCTCGGCTGGGCAGCCGATTGAGGCGGTGGAGAATCCGGAGACGATCTCGCTCGCCGACTTCGTGCGTTCGAAAGAAGTCTTTGTGCTCGAGGTGCGGGGAAACTCGATGCAGGATGAGGCGATCCTCGACGGTGACTATGTGCTGGTGGAGAAGGCACGGACTGCGCACAACGGCGATATTGTGGTGGCTCTGGTGGATCAGAGCGATGCGACGCTGAAACGGTTTTATCGGGAAGGGGAAAGCATCCGGCTGCAGCCTTCGAATGCAACGATGAAGCCGATCATTGTTCCGGCGGCTTCGGTGGATGTGCAGGGGCGGGTGATCGGAGTGCTGAGGAAGTATTAGCAGTTCTCAGTTCTCAGTTCTCAGTTCTCAGTTCTCAGGTTTGAGTCGACTTCATTCTGTCCCTACAGATGAAAATCGACCTCGACAGCAATTTCGACCGCGACCGGTTCGTGTCCTTCCTGTTCCGCCGGTTTGAATCTCCATGTGTTAATCGTGCGCACCGCTTCAGCATCCAATCCACCGCCAAGTGGCTTGAGGATGCGAATATTCTGTGGGATACCGTGACTGTCAACAATTAGCCCGAGAGTTACTACTCCTTGCACTCCTGCTTTCCGCCCGGCCTCACTAAATTGCGGTTCTGGCACGAAAGTCTGTTTGGGTGGCGAAACGCCTTTCCCTACATGATAGAGATGGACATACGACATTTCTGAGGAAGAAGATTGCTTCGACTCAAAATCCGAATGCGAGTCGGTGCCAGGAACCATTCCAGGAATCGCGAGTAGTTCCGCAGAGAAATGACAAAGCGGATACTTCTGGTCGTTCCGAAGCCCTCCTGATACGCAAGGTTCCAGTAGTCCGGGACCAGTGTGCCGAGAGTGTTGCGGTTGGTTAGAAAGATACTTGCGAAAAGCGCATCGATCGCATCAGTGGCGTTCGCAGCGGCAAGTTCCACTTCGATTCTGACGGAGTCTGCCTTTTTCCTCTTCTTCTGACTATCAGCATAAAACTGAAAACTGTCGTTTCTAGAGACCACCAACAGCCGTTTCGCTTCGATTTCCAGACGCTGGCCACGGATTTGCAGGTCGCTCAGAAGAACGAACCCATCCACCGTCCAATCGCCCGGAGTCGGAGCGCCCATAAGTGCACCTGTAGGGTCGTAGTGGAGGAATTCGTCTGAATAGAAACCACGAAGGACGAAGATCTTGTTCTGATACTGATCCTGCAAATGCTTTTGCAAGTCGGCGATCTGGGCATGTCCCTTGATCGCGAGAACAGCCAGTAGCACCGTCGCGAGGAAGCAGAGATTCCACGAGCGCTTTCGCATCGCCGAACATTATAGCGGTGAGGCTCACGGCGGACCGGAAAAGGAAACGCCCGGCATTTCACCGGGCGTTTCAACTTCGTGGAAATCGGAGGGCTGAGTTAGCCAACGTGCTTGTTCAGGGCTTGGGCGATGGCTTCTTTGGGCTTGTAGCCGACTAACTGCTCGACGACCTGGCCACCTTTGAACACCAACAACGTCGGGATGCCGGTGACTTTGTAGCGCATCGGGGTCGAGCTGTTGGAGTCGACGTCCATTTTGCCGACTTTGATCTTGCCCTGAAAGTCCTTAGCCAGTTCTTCGACGATGGGGGCAATTGCGCGGCAAGGGCCGCACCATGTTGCCCAGAAGTCTACGAGAACGGGCTGATCCGATTTCAGAACATCCTGGTCGAAGTTTGCATCGGTGACTTCGACGATTCCGTTACCTGCCATTTGCTTTCTCCTCGTTGTGAAGGTCGCGCTGTCGGTCGACGTCGAGGTTCTCATCGAGCGGCGTAACCGGGGGGCGATCTGTATGAGTGCATCCCGTACTGGGAGTCGAACTCAATATCTTAACACTGCCATTGGATGCCCCAGAGGAGTGGAAAGTCGCAAGGCATCAGGGACGCGACCCCTTGTCGCCATTGGAACTCGGCGGTGCCGCAGGGGTTAGCGACTTGATGTAGCTAACCAGTTGCCAGCGTTGGGGTTCCGGGAGCTTAGACCACACAGGCATGCCGCGACGGACGACGCCATTGGTCAGGAGCCAAAACAGCGCGCCAGGCGTGGACTGCTGGACTTCGTTGGCGCGCAGGCTGGGGCCCTTCTTGCCGCCGTCGGCCATGTCGCCATGACACTCGGCGCAGTGCTGTTCGAAGAGCTTGCCGCCGGCAATTGCGGCGTCGGGATCTTGCGCGAGAGGATTGCGGCGGGCGATGGCTTTCTTCGGAGCTTTTGAGAGTTCGGCGTAGACATCCTTCTTGAAGTGGGGGCCGTCGGAGGATTGTGCAATCGCTTGATTCGCCCCTGCAGCCATAGCAAGGACGGCGATTGCGGTTGCAATCCATTTTTCTGTCGAAGATTGTCCGCGCATGCTTGTCAACGATTTGGTCTTCATGAGTGGTGTCATTGGCGGCCTCCGAAGAGGCGGGAAATGGCATTGCCAAAACCAGAGAACTCCCGGGAAACGCCCCACCTTAGCAGGAAGCGATGGCTATTGTCGTTGAGGCCGAAGCCCGGCGACAGACGGAGGGTCCAGTCGGAGGGCAGGTTCCAGGCAACGACGGGCGCGAGATAGTGCGAGGTATCGTGCAGGCCGAAACTGTAGCGGTCGCCGAGTCCGCCGTAGAGTTCGATTCCGGCGATGAAATTCTCAGGGCAGAAACTACAGTGTTTGGCGGAGGCTTTCAGAGCCAGCGGACGACTGGCGCCGATGGCGTAGCCGAACTCCCAGGGATTGCCTCCAGTGACGTTCTTGGTGGCGATGGTATTTTCGGCGATGTTCCAACCGTTGAACGTTTTCGACAGCAGGAGCTTGGTTTCGATCTCGTGATCGTGCTCCTGACGCGCGACGCCGTTGGGATCGGCGTAGTCGGCTTCGACGTCGTGGCCTTCGACCTCTTTTAGGATCTTGTCGGCGCCACTGGTTTGCTCAAATTCGATATAGAGCACAGGATTGATGAAATGCTCACGCTGGAGAAGGCGGAAACGGTTCTCCCAGCGGAAGCCGGTGAAGATGGTGCTGTCGTTGAAGGTGGTCTGGCCGTCGAAATAAAGTTCGGTGGTCCACCAGGCAGTGGCGCCGTATTCGAACTCAGTCCAGAAGGCGTGGAAGTCGTTGCCGGCGCGCTGGGTGCCGAAAGTGGAGAAGTATTCGACTTCGAGGCTCCCGGGTTCTTCGAGATAGTGGTCATAGGTGACGATGTAGGGACTTTCCTGCGCGCGCGCAGGAAAAGCGACTGCAGCCAGGAGCAGCGTCAACAGGCCGAAGAGAAGAACGGGACGAACGAAGTGTCGAGCGGCGCGTCGGGGACGGGCCCGAGTGAATTGAGTTTGCGGATTGATTGAGTTCAAGCGGAGATTGAGGTCCTTTCTGATAAAAGTGCCGGGGCCCGCGCATCGAACGCGCTGCCAGATGCGAATCGGTCGCAAATACTAGCAGAACAATTGGCCACCGATAGGCCCGCCATACTTTGTCATTGAATTGCAGCGGCGAACTACGACAACCGCTAGTTGCAACTGAGTCGCATCTAAGTTACAGTAATGATCTTGCTGGAAGGTCTCCGCCGGCGTCAAGGATTGGCGGAAGAAATCGTCGCAGGCTGATTGCGACCAGTTGCGACAACGGAGCGTATCGCATGCCTCTTCCCCAAACAGAAATGCCGGGCCGGTTGCAGGCTCATCTTGCCGAGCGCGGCATTCGCATGACGCAACAGCGGCGCGCCATTCTGATGGTGATGGAAACGGCGAGCAAGCATCTGGATGCGAGCCAGATTCTGCGCAAGGCAAAAAGGATCGATGCGAGCGTCGACCGAAGCACGGTGTACCGTACACTGCGTCTGCTGAAGCGGCAGGGATTGATTGACGAACTCGACCTGATGCACATCAACGGCGAGGGACATTACTACGAGCGCAAACTGGAGCGCGATCACATTCACATGGCGTGCCTGCGCTGCGGGAAGATTGCGGAATTTGTGAGCGACAGTTTTGAAAAGCTAAAACAGCAGGTAGAGAAAGATTGCCGGTTCCGCGTAGTAGTCTCGCGGCTTGAGATTGGCGGATATTGCGCCGGATGCCGTGGATCGCGCTAGAGAATTTTGATCGCAATGGAAATCAGATTTCTCAAGGCGCGGCTTGGCTCCGGCGATGACGAGATGTTTGTCGCGGGCGCGTTCGATGACGGTCGCCTGGCAGGGATGGCAGGCTCTTATCGGGAGAAGGGTCTGAAATCCAGGCACAAGGGACGCGTTTGGGGTGTATACGTTACGCCTGGTAGGCGAGGCAAAGGCGTGGGACGGAAGATGCTGCAAATGTTGCTCGAGCGAGGCCGCAGGATTACCGGCTTGGAGCAGATATTGCTCTCAGCTACAACAACGCAGGAAGCGGCGATCATCCTGTACCGGGCGCTTGGGTTTAAGACGTTCGGCTGCGAGCCTCGCACGCTGAAAATCGGCGGCCGCTATGTGAACGAGGAGTACATGATGAGGCGCGTGGAACGCGGGTAAAACGAGTATCGGCCACAAAGAAAAAGCGCCCTCGACTTTTCAGTCAAAGGACGCCTCGGCAGCCCTCCCCCAGAACTGCCAAACCACGAGATGGATATTAGAGTTCTCACCAGTTAGTGTAAACGTCACTTTGGTAACGCGATTAGCGGAGAGTTAAGGGATGGATGCAAGTAAATCTACTGCTTCTGCCACGTCTGGCCTTCGTCGGCTGTGGTCCAGGTCTCCGGTGTCGAGGTAGTAATCCTGCCGTGTTGCGGGTCGGAGAATTCAAGGCTAAGGACGTCGCCGGAAAGGTTAGTTCCTGCTGCGGACGGAAAGACACGAGTCCAGTGGCTGCCCGCATCAGCGGAATGATAGAGCGCGCCAGCTGAACCGCCGGCCCACACCTCGGAACCGAGTGCGGTCACTACTCGGAAAGTTGGAGTGGCAACTGCGGCCTTCAAGGCCTTCTTGTTCGAGTCTTTTTCCCTCGCGCGTGAAGTCTTTGCGAAAGCTTCGAGGCTACTCATGCTCAACGCGGAATTCGCATTCACATCGACGTCCTGCCAGGTACTCCCTTGATCGAAAGAGCGTTGCAGGCTTCCGGTTGCGCTAATCGTCCAACGCGGGAGAAGCGCTGGCGTCGTCGCCAATACGAAGTTACGTCCATTGATGTTCCCATCCTGGCGGGGCAACTCCTGTTGACCGGCAGCGTCGGTTGCCGGCGCAGCGCTTGCGGTCTCGACATTCACGGGCGCCTTGGCCTTGCCGACGGTCGAATAAGCAGACCGCTCTTGCGAGTCGCTCGATTGCAATTGGGCTTGCGAGTTCTGATCCTGAGCTTCAGTGGCGACCGGTTTGGCCTCTCCAGCAACTTCCACTGTCACTGCCTGTGACAGATTGCCGGTATTCGCTCCGGCGTTTGCACCTTGCGGCGCGGTCGCAGCCGGAGGCGCGGCCGGCGCGATCATTCGCACCGGAGGCAACTGAGCGTTCTGTTGCTGCCATTGGGCAGGCGGGTTAGGGCCATTAGAAATCTGCCTCTTAATCGGACCTCCGACGGAGCCGTGGAAATCGTTCGCGGACGGCTGCTGAGACGAGAGACGGTCCATTTGCTTTGTCGCGGGCTGAGCTGAGGCGAGTTCTGTGTCCACGAGTTGCTTGGGTTCCACGGCGGCGCCGCTCTTGGTATCGGCTTCAGAACGGGCAGACGGGACGAGGGCTTTGTCCCGTTTCGTTTCCGGCCTGGCAACGGCTGAAACGGGAGCCGAGGCCCGTGACTCCCTGGCTACTTCGACTTTTTGCGCGGCGTATCGGGATAGCTGTTCGGGCTGGGCGCTCTCCCGATATCGCATGACTCCGAATGATGCGATCACCATTATTCCAGCTGCGACGAACGCCCAACGGAGAGTAGGCCAAGTCAGCCATCCGCGGTGAGGGACAAGAGTAACGGCACCAGCATCCTCAGTCGCTGGTAGGGCCAGCGCAACCACATCGCGGCAATCGGCGCACCGAGCCAGATGGTCGAGCACACGGGCACGTTCCACCGACCGAAGCGATTGCTCCACAAACGCGGTGAGCACATCCGCGTCTGGATGGCCGGCCGTAGGTTCTGCGGCCTTCAGGCGCTCGCGCACGAAATTTGGGACATTTGGCATTTCAGTTTCTTAAGTTATTGAGCTTCTAGCCGTTAGCTTCTAGCTCCTAAGCTAAGACCGCGGCAAGTCTTTCGACTGCCGAGATTTAGCCCTATCCCGAGCCCTCGCGGACTCGGGCCTCTGCTCTCTTTTCAGAGAACGCAGGAGGTGAAGATTCTTGCGTCAAAGTACGTTTGATATTCACTTGCAGGTCACGTACGTCAACATCCATGGATTCTTCAGCCTGGCGGCGCGACATGCCGCGGCGCACCAGATTTCCCAAAATTTGCTTGCGCAGGGCTTTGGCCAGCTTGTCGAGTTTACGGCTGATCGTGGATTCGTGAACACCCAGCATGCGGGCGATCTCGGCAAGGGTGCGCTCATCGAGATAATACGCGCTGAGGACCATGCGGTCCTCAGCGGAAAGAAGCGCCAAAGCCTCATCGGTGGCCTGCTCCAGGCGCGTGTCGGCGGCCGGCGCGGGCTCTGGATCGGGAGCGCAGAATTGAACCCCATCTTCAGACTCTTCGTCGAGACTGACGAGGCGTTTGGTGCGGCGGTAGCGGTTCACGTATTCCTGCGCCAATACTGTGCGCAGCCAGCCTTCGAGAGATCCGCGGCCGGTGTAGGAAGAGAGCTTCGAGACACGCTGGCCGTCACGGGTACTGGTTCCGTACAGGTCAGCGTAAAGTGTGTCGGCGAGGTCGCGCGCGGCTGAGTCTTCGCGGGCGATGCGCAACGCAGATAGATACAGCTTCTCGCGGTAGCGAGTAAGAAAGATCTCCCAGGCGGAATTGTTGCCGCCGGCACACGCGCGAGCGAGAGCCAGTTCGTCGACACGCAGGGTCAAGAAGAAGGAACGGATTTCGGTTTCCGAAGTTGTAGCCGTCGCGTGTTTCGTACCAACTTCGCAAAGGATCACGGCAAAGGATTCGCGAGTCAGTCCAATTTTTTCGCAGCCGCTTCTGGCATGGAGTTCCACCAGCAGGTCGTTGACGATGGACTGGACAGCGGAGTTTTGTTTTGTCGAGCTCATTCGTGAGCCGATGCGGAACCGAAGCGCTAAATCCTGACCAACACTCTATCGCAGCCCCCAACTTGGCGCGGCTTCCCAAGGTAACCAGCGAGGTCTTCCCGATGCTACCAATTAATTAGACGCGTGGAGCGTGAATTTTGGCCGCAAGGGAGATGGGGATTTTCGTTCTCCCGACGAAGCGAGTTGGTCAGCGCGTGCGACAGAACCCCACGTCTCGCAAAGGCAGGGCGAGACGTGGGGTCCGAGAGGTTTGGAATTGAACGCGCCGACTTACTGGGGGAGGGAGCGTTTATGAGTCCGAAACTATTCTTGGGTTTGACGGTGCTCGTGATCGTGGCAGGGTTGGTAGTCGTGGATCAGCGGCAAGCGAGGGCTGGAGAAGTTACACCGGCGTCGGGGTATAAGGTGCTCGAACCGATCCGGCATGGGAATTTGACCGTGTTTCCGGTGGTGGCAACGAAGAATTATCCGACGGGCGAGTTTCTGACATTGGATGAAGGGCTGCGGTCGGGAGAAGTGATTGTGACGGAGGCGGGAGCGGTGCAGGGATTGATTCGCCGAAACCCGATGCCGTCGATCCGGCACGATGGGGCGCAGGTCAACCGGCTGGTGCTGGTCAATAATTCGAAACGACCACTGCTGTTGCTGGCTGGAGAGATCGTCACCGGAGGCAAGCAGGATCGCGTGATCGGGAAAGATCGCATCGTTCCGCCGGAGAGCGACCCCGTGGATCTCAGCGTGTTTTGCGTTGAGCCGGGACGGTGGGTCGCGTCCAGCGAACACTTCGGAGCATCGGAGGCTATGTATGGACGCACTGTCGGAGGCCCGGTCGTCTCGAAGGCGACTCCTCCAATGGCGATGATGGCGCAGCCGTCGGTTCGCGCCAAGGCCATGGGCGACAAGGATCAGAACGAAGTTTGGGCGGAGGTGAGAAAACAGCGGGATGCGGTGAGCGAGACAGTCGAAGTGTCGGGCGCGCCCGCCGTGGTGGCAGGCGAGATCTCACGGACCACTTCTTACGCGAAGGTGATGGAGACCGATGAAGTGAAGAAACAAGTAGACGCCGTCGCCAAACCGATCGAAGAGAACTATCACAGCCTGATCCGGCAACTGCACGATCGGAATGCGGTCGGCGTGGTGGTTGCGGTGAACGGGCGCATCATTTGGGCCGACATCTTTGCCAGCACGGATCTGCTGGAGAAGTATTGGCCGAAGCTGGTGCGCTCGTATGCTTCGGAAGCGGTAGTGACGCGCGCGAAAGACGTGGAGGTGGGCGTGAACCGGGCGCAAGACTTCCTTGAGAATATGGAAGGACGCCGGGAGACGATTGAGAGCGAACCTGGGGTCTACCGACACACGGAAGTTAACGGCGATGGGTTCAAGGCATTCTCGCTGACTTCCCTGCTGCCGAAGACTGGGTTCGAGGTGCATGTGGCGAAGATGGCGGAGTAACCGAGTTGTGGCGGCGGCGCTTGACTGCGGGGGCGAGACGCCCCCGCGACAGCCGCCCGGACGGCGGTGCTACGGGTAAGACTTGAGCAGATTAGTAGCTCTTTGTTGATTCGTACCAATTGCGCCAGGCGGTGGAGTCGTTGGGCAGGTGCTGGCGGGTGATATCGTTCAAAGCCTGAAAGGCCCACGCGTGAGTGCGCGCGTCGAGCGAAGGGTCATCCGTGTAGGTCACCAATTTCGGGATCGCGCTCAGCCTCTCCTCTCGAGTGAACATCCCCGACTGAGCAAGACTGCAGGCGGCGCTCTCTCGAACTTCGGGCGAGGGATCGTCGTGCATGGTTTGGAGAAGTGGAGCGATGGCTGAAGGGCCACCGACCAGGGCGAGCCCTTCCACGGCCCAGTGACGGGAGTCTGCGTCGGGATCTTTCAGATGCGCGGTCAGAACCTGCAGAATGCGGTCGGGTTCGACACCGCGATTGCCCATGAGGCCGAGTGCCCAGAGCGCCCAGATCTTTTTGGCGTGATCGGGAGAGTCGGCGCTCTTCAATAGATAATTGAGGCTGGCGGAATTTTTCGCCAGTCCATAGGCAGAAAGTTCAACTTCAATGCCCGATTCGCGCACGCGCATGTCACTGGAGTTCAGGGCAGCGGTCGTTAAGGTAGCGATCTGAGAATTCCACTTCACGTCTCCTTGCCAACGGTCGACGCGATTGGAGATCTGATCCATAGCGGCGTCGGAATGTCCGACGGCAAGCTCAAGCAGAGTCTCAGCTTGCTTTTGCGGTTTCAGACGATCGAGTTGCTTCGAATCCTTGGCCGACGCGACAGGAGACGATTCGTCCGCGCGCACGGAGAAGGAATTGGCGAAGTGTGACCATGCTGCGTGAGACCTGCCGATGCTTCCTACGAGAACAGCGAGCAATGCTCCAAGCGCGACGGCCAAAAACGGACTGAGGCGCGGTGCTTTGGCAACAGAAACAGGCCCGGCCGCGCCCGAGGCGGGCGGCTCAAGATCAGAATTGGGACCCAAGGTCCCGTAGTTCGTGATGGGCGCGGAGTCGGATCCCTCCTGATCTGGCCGCGATGACTGAAACACATCCATATAATTAAGAGTCTAGAGTTCGCATCGAAATGGGGTAAAGTTACTTCGGTTCGAAGTCCAGAGTTTGTGATGCGAAATACGCCGTACTTGATGTTTCGTGCGGAATCCGTGAGGAGAAGCGATGCGCAAGAACTGGAAGTGGATGGTGGCGGCAAGCGGCATATTCGTGGCGGCGATCGCGCTCGCGGCTAGCGGTCCGGGATATCACGTAGCGAAAACGTACCAGGTGGGCGGCGATGGAGGCTGGGACTATCTCACCGCGGACTCAGATGCGCGACGACTCTACATTTCGCGCGGCACGCACGTCATCGTCCTTGACATGGATTCGGGAAAAAGTGTGGGTGACATTGGCGATACACCTGGAGTCCACGGGATCGCGCTGGCGCCGGAATTCGGTCGCGGCTTTACCAGCAACGGACGCGAAGGCACGGTCAGCATTTTCGACCTCAAGACGCTGGCGACGAGCAGCAAAGTGAAAGTTGGCGAGAATCCTGACGCGATTCTCTACGATCCCGCGACCAAGCGGGTTTTTACATTCAACGGGCGCAGCCAGGATTCAAGCGCGATCGACGCCGCGAGCGGAAAATTACTGGGCACGATCAAGCTGGATGGCAAGCCCGAGTTCGCGGCCAGCAATGCCAAGGGCGAGATTTTCGTCAACATCGAAGACAAGAGCGAACTGGTGGCAATCGACCCGAATAAGCTGGAAGTGAAAGCGAAGTGGCCGCTCGCGCCGTGCACGGAGCCTAGCGGGCTGGCGATCGATCGCAAGAACCGCCGGCTGTTTGTGGGCTGCGATAACAAAATGATGGCCGTTGTAGACGCAGACAGCGGCAAAGTTCTCGCAACACCGGCGATCGGCGAGGGCGTCGATGCGACTCGATTCGATCCTGAAACCGGCCTGGCTTTTGCTTCATGTGGCGAGGGTGTGCTCACCGTGGTGAAAGAGGACGCACCCGGCAAGTTCAGCGTCGCAGAAACAGTTTCGACGCAGCAGGGGGCACGCACGATGGAACTCGACTCGAAGACTCATAACGTATTCGTGGTGACCGCGAAGTTCGGACCGCCTCCGGCCGCAACGGCCGACAATCCGCATCCGCGGCACTCGATTCTTCCCGACAGTTTCGTCGTCTTAGTCGTGGAGAAATGAATTGGCAAGGAAGCAGCTCTACCTTTGCTGGTTACGGAAATATCGGCATTTTGCCGTAAGAGGACAGCCTGCTTCGCATAATGGACGAGTGCGTTTGCAAAGGTCCTGGCCGTGCTGCCGGAGGAGTTGATGAGCGGCGATGAGCGAATCGTATCCGGCCGGCAATTGCCCGGCTAGTGCCTGTTGCACGCCACGGTAGCTGGCGGAGTAACTTTTCTTCTCTTCGGCAAAACCCAAACGCAGTAGCACGCGAAGGCCATTCGATTCCAGAGCAAGCACGGCATGGTGGCGCGTGAGCATCAGGATCTTTTCCGCGCCAGGATCACCAATCGTAGGGAATTTCTTCAGCGACTTCTTCGCTTCTGGAAGCGGCTTCCTGAGTTCTCCCTCAAGATTGTCCTTGAAAATGAAGTGCGCAAGTTCGGCGATCTGGCGCAGGCGCTCGGCGCGGAGTTCGGGAGCGATTCCGCCCATGCGCGTAATTTCTACCAGTTCCTTCTGTGACGCTTTGAGGATTTGTTCGGGGCGCGTGCCGACTCTTTTTTTCAGAGCCGAGAAGGCAGCCGCGCGTTTCTCATCGTCGGCGAGATAGGCTACATTCTCAAAGAGGATGATTTCCAGCGGATCGGTAACCTTTGGCGGCTTCGGATGACCGTAGAACTTCTCTAGCTTGCCGACGATCGCCGTGAACAAGTTCAGTTCAGCCACGAAATTGGTGGAACGAAAGGGCCTTCCCAAAAAAGCCGATTCCGGCTAGGATATCGCAACTCGGATCAGTCGTACGACCGTTCGGTTGGATTTTTTTACAAATACTGCTCACGTGCGATCGATCTAATCCAACCCCGCTGAATTGAATGACGTCTCGTCCCGTTTACCTGGACGCATCGGGACTATCGATACAAATTCTTGAACGACTGAGGGACAAGTTACGATGACAATTTCCGACGACAAGTTCTATGGTGCTCAGGTGACCCGGCGTGTCGATTTCGCCCCGGACCTTTGGATGATGCGCGTCCGCTGTGAAGGTGAGTTCAAGTTCGTTCCGGGGCAGTATGCCACCCTAGGGCTGGACAACGGCGTGAAGCGCGTCGAGCGACCGTATTCGATTGCCTCATCGCCGTCGGAGGACGAGATTGAATTCTTCTTTGAACTCGTACCCGAAGGGGCGCTAACGCCGCTGTTGCATAAATTGCAGCCCGGCGACCGGCTGTCAATGAGGAAAGTTCCCAAAGGGAAGTTCTCTCTCGACACGCAAAATGGCCGCTCGAATCATCTGCTGATTTCGACGGTGACGGGAGTCGCGCCGTTCGTCAGCTACGTTCGCACGTTGAGTAAGGAATGGAAGGAAGGACGATTCGACGGCAGCCAAAAACTCTTCCTATTGAATGGCGCAAGCCGACCGTGGGAATTTGGATATCTCGAGGAACTCAACCAGTTCGACAAGGAACTGCCGTGGTTCAAGTATGTGCCCACCGTGAGCCGTCCATGGGATCATGCGGATTGGCCGGGAGAGATCGGCCGCGCCGACGACATTCTCCGAAAGTATGCGGATCACTGGGAACTCGATGCGAGCAATACCGTCGCCTATCTATGCGGGCATCCGGAGATGATCGAGCACAGCAAGGCGATTCTGAAGCGGCGTGGGTTCACCGATAAAGGAGCGGTGAAGGAAGAGGTTTATTGGATTCCTTCGCACAAGTAGCTGCGAGCCGGGAGTACTGAGTTGCGAGGAAAAAGAGCCGGTCTACCTGCCGATTTTTTCGCTTCGCCGTTCTAAGAGCAGGACGTCTCTCCATTGGTCTCTTAGCTTGCCGATGCGCCGGCGGATACCCACCTTCCGAAATCCAAGGGACTCGTGCAGCGCGATGCTGGCAGCGTTATCGGGAAAGATACCAGCCTGGAGCGTCCAGATTCCATTGACCTCCGATTCCAGCACAAGCGCTTCCAGCAATGATTTGCCGATACCTCGTCCACGCGCCGCGGCCGCGACGTAGACCGAGACTTCTGCAACTCCGCTGTATACGCGACGTGCTGATACGGGGCCGAGAGCGGCCCAACCGAGGACGTTCACTTTGGCAAGTGAAATCAGAAGATCCGCGACATCCTCCTCAAACTCCTCAAACCGTTCGACGGCAACGAGGCGACAGTCCTTGCGATGGCTGGTGTTCCATTTCTCCCAGTCAGGAAGTTCAGTTTCAAACGTGGCATTTCCCGTCGCGATACCTTCTCTGTAAATTTCACGAACTGCGGGCCATAAATCCGGCACCATGGGGAGGATCGGGTAGTCCATAGGCAGATTCCGCCTCTTCGGCTAGCTCTCCGCCGGCGCGAAGAAGACCAGCACAGCAAGCTCTTCGGCGATGTCGTAGAAGCGGTGTTCGACCTCGGCGGCAACGAACAGCACACTTCCGGCTGACACCTCCACATCTTCTTTATCCGCGCGAAATCGCGCGCGGCCGCGGACGACGTAGTACATCTCGTCTTCGTGATGCGGACGCTGCGGATCGGTAGCTCCCGCGGGCAGTACGTACAGGCCCGCACTCATCGCAGGCACGCGAAGAAACTCCCGATACAGTTTGCCGGTCGACCCGCGTTGTCGATCGATTTCGTCGACGGTGCCGAACCACGCCCTCACGCGAGGATGCCTCCTAGGACGAGCTCGGTGAATTGCGGAATCAGGTTGTGTGCCCGTAGATTGCCCTCGGGCTTATACCACTGGTAAATCCAGTTGATCATGCCGAGCAGCGCGAACGCAGCGGCGCGAGGGCTCACGGTACCCGCAGCTCCGCGCGTACGTTGATTTTCTTTCTGCACTTCAGCGATCAGGCCCTCGACGAAATGAACATATTCCTTCTTGCGCTGGTTGATCCGCTTGCGCAGCGTGGGCGGCAGAGGATGATTCTCGTGCAGCATGACTGTGATCTCACGATCGCGGGGACTTAACACCACCTCCATGTGCAACCGGATCAGCGCGCGAAGACGTTCGGTGGGATCGGCGATGGCACGCACCGGAGCAAGCACGCGCTCCTGAGTGATTTCCATCGCGTGATTCATGATCTCGAAGAGGATTTCGTCTTTGCTCTGAAAATGATGGTAAAGGCCGCCTTTGCTCAGTTTGAGTGCCGCGGCAACGTCGTTCATAGACGTGGCGTCGTATCCGCGCTGCTGAAACAGGCGCGCGGCGGTGCGCAGGATCTCCTGCCGGGAATCAACCACAGTCTCGCGAGGCATCGGGGGACATGGTAAACAGTTGCCGGGCGGAATGCCAATCTGGGCGAACGGCTCAGAGCTCGCCCTTCGTGACTGCAGGGCGCGCTTCGCTTGACGGACGGACGAATGCGTCCGTTGCTTCTCCCTTAACTGTAAATCTCCGGAATGAAGTTCTGTTCCTGGATGGGCGGGCGCACGTACTTCGTCTTGTCGAGAGCCGGAAGCTTGAGACGCTCCGGGGTAAGGTCCTTGTAGGGGATGAGCGAGAGCAGGTGGCGGATCACGTTCAACCGGGCGCACTTCTTATTCTCGGCATTGACGACGTACCAAGGGGCTTGCTTAATGTCGGTCACGGCGAACATCTCATCTTTCGCTCGGGAATATTCCGCCCACCGGCGCCGGGATTCGAGATCCATGGGGCTCAACTTCCAGCGTTTCGTGGGATCGTTCATGCGGTCCTGAAAACGGCGCTCCTGCTCTTCGTCGCTGACCGAAAACCAGTACTTGATCAGGATGATTCCCGCGCGCACCAGCATGCGCTCGAACTCCGGGCAGCTGTGCAGGAATTCGAGGTACTCGTTTTCAGTACAGAATCCCATGACGTGTTCGACGCCGGCGCGGTTGTACCAGCTGCGGTCGAACAGGACCATTTCACCCGCGGCAGGCAAATGCGCGACATAGCGCTGGAAATACCATTGCGTCTTCTCGCGCTCGGTGGGCGTGCCCAACGCGACCACGCGGGCGATGCGGGGATTCAAGGTCTGCGTGATCCGCTTGATCGCGCTCCCCTTGCCTGCAGCGTCGCGCCCTTCGAACAATATGACGACCTTCAGGCCTTTGTGACGAATCCACTCATGCAGCTTCACGAGCTCGATCTGCAGGCGTCCGAGTTCCTGCTCGTAGCCGCAGTCTTTTCCCAGGCGCAGCGGCCTGGAGGATTTCGACGAGGCTGATTCGACCTTCTTCGAGGGCGTGTCAGTGAAAGGTTTCTCGTCGATTGGAGGGCGTTTGTCGGCCATGGTCTGACCTCCTGCGAAGAACCACGGAGGCACTGCGTCTAACCGATCAGAGTACGCGTTTTGGGCAAGACATCACGCAAAAACTTCTGCTCGAAAGGTCGTAAAGACCCGTTTTGAGTCACGGGTGCGCCGAATCCCTGGGCGGCAGAGTGGAGGCCGGGGATTCAGGTTGCCCCTTGACAGCCGGAATCTGGGCAGGTAGCATTTTGGAATACCGACCGACCGGTCGGTTCGCTTTACAGGATTCCGGCTCGGCCAGGCGGCCCCGCTGAAATCCATCCCCAACAAGCAAGGGCTTCTCACTCCCCTTGTGCAATGAGAGGAGCACTCGGTGGTTACTATTTTCTATGAACGCGACGCGAAGCCCGAAGCGCTGAAGGGCAAGACGATCGCCATTATTGGTTATGGCAGCCAAGGACACGCACAGGCGCAGAATCTTCGCGACAGCGGATTCAAAGTGATCATCGGGCTCGACCCGAATCGCAAGAGCGCTCAGCAGGCGCGGGCGGATGGAATGGTGGTGGTCGCTCCGGATGAGGCCGCGAAGCGCGCCGACTGGATTCAGATCCTCACTCCCGACGAAACACAGGCGGAGACCTACGAACAGTTCATCAAGCCGTACCTCCATCCCGGAAAAGTTCTCGGCGTGTCGCACGGATTCAGCATTCATTTCAAAACGATCGTTCCTCCCACCGACGTGGACGTGGTCATGATCGCTCCGAAGAGTCCCGGACACCTGGTGCGTCGTGTGTATACCGAAGGGCGTGGAGTGCCGTCGCTGATCGCGATTCAGCAGGACGCCAGCGGTCATGCTCACGAACTCGCTCTGGCCTATGCACATGGGATCGGATCGACACGGGCAGGCGTTCTTCAGACAACGTTCAAAGAAGAAACTGAAAGCGATCTGTTTGGCGAGCAGGCCGTGCTCTGCGGAGGGCTCACGTCGCTCATCAAGAAGGGATTCGAGACGCTGGTCGAAGCCGGCTACGCGCCGGAGATTGCGTACTTTGAGTGCCTGCACGAAGTGAAGCTCATCGTCGACCTGATCTACGAAGGCGGATTGGACCGCATGCGCTATTCGATTTCCAACACCGCAGAATACGGCGACCTGACGCGCGGTGAGCAGGTTGTCGGCGACGCGACGCGGCAAGCGATGAAAAAGACACTAGCCGACATCCAGAGCGGAAAGTTCGCACAGGAGTGGATCGCTGAAAATAAGGCGGGCTGCCCGAACTTTAACAAGCTGCGCGAGAAAGAAAAGCAGCATCCGATCGAGATCGTCGGAGCGCAGCTACGCGGCATGATGAGCTGGCTGCCGAAAGATGGCAAGAAACCGGCTGAGGCTCCCCAAGCCACAAAACAGGTGGTGAATGCTTAAGGGAGCCGACATCGTCCTGCAATGCCTGCGCGCCGAAGGGGTCGACCTGGTGTTTGGGTATCCCGGCGGTGCGATCATGCCGCTGTACGACGCACTCGATGGAAGCGGTGTGCGGCATGTGCTGACGCGGCACGAGCAAGGTGCGGTTTTCGCGGCCGAAGGCTATGCCCGCGTGACGGGCAAAGTTGGCGTCGCTATGGCGACCAGCGGTCCGGGCGCGACGAATCTGGTTACGGGCATTGCCGACGCGAAGATGGATTCGGTGCCATTGGTGTGCATCACCGGGCAGGTTCGCAGTGCATTGATCGGCACCGACGCCTTTCAGGAGACGGACGTTTTTGGCGTGACGCTTTCTCTCACGAAGTGGAGCCGGCTGGTCAAAACGATTGACGAGATTCCTGAGGTAATCGCGGAAGGATTCTACTGGGCCCGTAGCGGGCGTCCAGGGCCGGTGGTGATCGATATCCCCACCGACATGCTGAAGGCCAAGAAAGAATTCTCGGGGCCGGCGAAATTTACTCCGCATGCACGGCCCGCTGACGCAAAAGCTGACGGCGGGTTTACCGACACGATCGTCGCTCTACTGCAGCAATCTTCGAAGCCCGTTGCGCTCATCGGTGCCGGGGCGAAGTTGTCGGGGGCAATTCCGGAGCTGCGGCGACTGCTCGACGATTTGAATATTCCAACGTTCGCGACGGTCCACGGGCTCGGCGCGGTCCCCCCACAGGCTCCTTATTACTTGGGCATGGTTGGCATGCACGGAACGCGGGCTGCGAACATGGCGCTGCACGAGACGGATTTGCTGCTGGTATTCGGCGCGCGGCTCGATGATCGCGTCACCGGCGATCCGACGCGGTTTGCGCCGCATGCCAAGATCGTCCACTTTGAAATTGATCCGGCGCAACTGGATCGCGTGCGTCCTTGCGATCTGCCGGTGATCGGCGATCTGGCGGAGACGATTCCTGCATTCCACTCGGAATTGCGCCGGCATTCTCTTCCCGACTTTGGTGCGTGGCGCGCGATTGCATGTGGAAACGAGCGCGCGGAGCTCGATCCTCGAGGACTGGCGCAGCCGACGATTCGTTTTCTCGACGAGCTTTTCAGCCGCCTCCCGCAGGACAGCGTAATTCTCGCCGACGTGGGCCAGCACCAGATGTGGGCGGCGCAGCGATATCGATCATCGTCGCCGCGAGGATTCATCACATCGGGCGGACTCGGTGCGATGGGCTTCGCTCTGCCGGCTGCGGTCGGTGTACAGCTTGCGAAGCCGGACACTTGCGTGCTCTGCGTCTCCGGCGACGGCGGATTTCAGATGAACATCCAGGAGCTGGCGACCGTGCATCGGCTCGGCCTGCCGGTGAAGATGGTCATCATCGACAACAAATATCTCGGCATGGTGCGGCAGTGGCAGCAACTCTTTTACCAGCGCAATTATGCAGAGACTGACCTGAGCGATAACCCGGATTTCGTGGACATCGCGAAGGCCTACAAGATTCACAGCTGGCGTTTGAAAGAAGACGCCATGCGCGAATTTCCGGTATCGCAAGAGACAGGCGATTCGATCGACCGGTTTCTACGGTCGCCGGAGCCGGAGTTGCTGGTGTTTGATTGCGCGCCCGAGGCCAACGTTTTCCCGATGGTTCCGGCGGGTGCGGCGCTTTCCGAGATGATGCTGGAAGAGGAACCGACGCAGTAGTGGGAGAGACGGCGGGCTAGACGTCCGCTGGACAGCCGGTGTGAACGCCGGCGCTACAAGAACAACGCAACAGGGAGACACGCATGCACAGTTTTCACATTCGCTATCGCAATACGCAGGGAACATTGATGCGCATTCTGAATGCGGCGTCGCGCCGTGCGCTGGACTTGCCGAAGGTGCATGCGGAGGCCGGCGAGCACGATCATCAGGTCACGCTCGACCTCGATGTGAATCAGAAGCAGGTTGGCCAGCTGTATCGCGAATGGTATTCGATTGCGGACGTGATCAAGGTTAGTTCCGTCGCGGCGCACACGGCACCTTGGTCGGCGGCTCATCCGCCGGCAGGTGTTACGCAGGAAGATGCTCGCGCTGCGGCGCGGGCGTAGGTTCGGGCTCGAGATCAGCTGGGCAAGCATGACTGCTCCTTGGGCAGCGTCATGCGACTTCGGGGAACCTGCAACGCGGGTTCCCCATTTTTCAGCGTAGAGCTTTGGCTGCTCTCGCGATGTTCCATCTTCTGTACGAGGCGTGTAATCTTTCATCATGGATCTCAAGCACATCAGTCGCGGTATCACCGACGGGCGCGATCGAGCAGGCGCACGCGCCATGTTCAAGGCTATTGGCTTCACTGACGCCGATCTCAGCCGTCCGCTGATTGGTGTCGCCAATACCTGGATCGAAACAATGCCGTGCAACTTTCATCTGCGCCGTTTGTCGGCGAAGGTAAAAGAAGGAATTCGCGCCGCCGGCGGCACACCCATGGAGTTCAACACGATCGCAATCTCTGACGGCGAAACCATGGGCACTGAGGGGATGCGCGCGTCGCTGGTAAGCCGCGAACTGATTGCCGACTCGATCGAACTCGTCTGCCGCGGGCAGATGTTCGACGCGGTCGTGTGCGTGGTCGGCTGCGACAAAACGATTCCCGCCGCAGCCATGGCGCTGGCTCGCATGAATCTTCCCGGGATGGTGCTTTATGGTGGGACGATTGCCCCGGGCAACTATCGCGGGAAAGATGTGACGATCCAGGATGTCTTTGAAGCCGTCGGCGCAAACGCTGCTGGCAAAATCACAGATCAGGAGTTGCACGATATCGAAGGCGTGGCATGTCCTGGAGCAGGTGCTTGCGGCGGGCAGTACACGGCGAACACGATGTCGACTGTGATGGAGATGATCGGACTCTCGCCGATGGGCTTCAACAGTGTTCCAGCGATGGACGCGCAGAAAGACCAGATCTCATTCGATTGCGGCAAAATCGTGATGGACGTTCTGCAGCGAGGAACCAAGCCGCGGGACATCCTGACTCGCGATGCTTTCGAGAACGCGATCGCATCGGTCGCGGCGAGTGGCGGATCTACCAATGCGGTTCTGCACCTGCTCGCCATCGCACGCGAGGCCAACGTCGATCTGGAAATCGACGACTTTCAAACCGTCAGCGAGCGCACGCCCTTGCTCGCCGACCTCAAGCCGTCGGGACGATTCGTTGCCGCCGACATGCATCGCGCGGGTGGCATCGGACTGCTCGCAAAGCGACTGCTGCAGGGAAAGTATCTGCATGCGTCGGCGAAAACAGTGTCCGGCTTGACGATTGGAGCTGAAGCCGAGAAAGCGAAAGAGACGGCCGGGCAGGAAGTGATTGCGCCGCTCGACAAACCGCTGAAGGCGACGGGGGGGCTCGTGATTCTGAAAGGAAATCTCGCGCCCGAAGGCTGCGTAGCGAAGATCAGCGGGCACGAGCGCTTGGAGCATCGTGGTCCGGCGCGCGTCTTTGAATCGGAAGAAGACGCGATGGCGGCGGTCACGAGTAAGAAAATTCATGCCGGCGATGTTGTCGTGATTCGCAACGAAGGGCCCAAGGGTGGGCCGGGAATGCGCGAGATGCTGAGTGTTACGGGTGCGATTGTAGGCGAGGGACTTGGCGGCTCGGTGGCTTTATTGACCGATGGACGTTTCAGCGGAGCGACCCACGGACTCATGGCGGGCCACGTTTCTCCGGAAGCGGCGCTGGGCGGCCCGATTGCGGGTGTGCGCGATGGCGACATCATTCGCTTCGACGTGCGGAAACGGGTGCTGGAAGTGGAAATCAGCGACGACGTCTTGCGGCAGCGCATGGCACAGTGGAAGGCGCCACAGCCGCGATATCCGACGGGCGTGTTCGCCAAGTATGGGGCGCTGGTTTCGTCGGCTTCGCAGGGCGCGATCACAAGGCCGAAATAGAACCGTTAGCATTACGTGGACACGGACGAGACGCTCACAGCCAGCGAGACGCCAGCGCTGCAGGGATTATGTCGAAGAAGAAAACATTATTTGAAAACATTTGGGATGCGCACGTGGTGGCGCAGCCACCGGGTCGTTCGCCCATCCTTTATATCGATTTGCATCTCGTGCATGAGGTCACTTCGCCTCAGGCTTTCGACGGGCTGCGAGCCGCGGGACGCAAAGTGCGTCAGCCGCTGCGCACGGTCGCCACGGTCGATCACAATATTCCTACCGAACCGCGCGGAACTCCGATCACCGATCTGATCGCCGCGAAACAGATTTCCGCGCTGCAGACAAACTGCAAGGAGTTCGGTGTCCGCCTGTTCGACATGGATTCGCCGGAGCAAGGAATCGTGCACGTGATCGGTCCAGAGCTGGGAATTACGCAGCCGGGAATGACGATTGTCTGCGGCGACAGCCACACCAGCACTCACGGTGCGTTCGGCGCTCTCGCATTTGGGATCGGAACATCGGAGGTTGAGCACGTACTCGCGACGCAATGTCTCGCGCAGCAGAAGCCGAAGACAATGAAGATCGATGTCCGTGGGCGTCTGGCGGACGGAGTGACGGCGAAAGATCTGGCGCTGGGAATCATCGGGCAGATCGGCACCGATGGCGCGACCGGACACGTGATCGAATACGCGGGTCCGGCAGTTCGTGCGCTCTCCATGGAAGGCCGCATGACTCTGTGCAACATGAGCATCGAGGCCGGGGCGCGTGCGGGAATGGTGGCGCCCGATGAGGCGACAATCGCGTACATAAAGGGAAAGCGATTCGCTCCAACCGGGAGCGACTGGGAGAAAGCCGTCGCGCAATGGCGGAGTTTGCCCTCCGATGAAGGTGCGACATTTGACAAGGTCATTGAGATTGACGCCGCTCAACTCTGTCCGTTCGTGACATGGGGAACGAATCCCGGCATGGTCGCTCCGGTGACCGGTCGCGTGCCGGAAGTGAAGGGCCTCGATGAGTCGGACCGGCGTGCTGCGGAACTGGCGCTCGAATACATGGCGCTGGAACCCGGCGAACGGATTGAAGATATCGGAATCGATCGCGTGTTTATCGGATCCTGCACGAATTCGCGGCTCGAAGACTTGAGGGCCGCGGCACGGGTGGCTAAGGGACATCGGGTAAGTTCCAAAGTCCGCGCCATGGTCGTGCCGGGATCACAGGCGGTAAAACGCGCGGCCGAACAGGAAGGACTGCACCGGATTTTTCAGGATGCGGGATTTGAATGGCGCGAGTCAGGATGCTCCATGTGCCTGGGAATGAATCCTGATATTTTGCAGCCGGGCGAACGTTGCGCTTCAACAAGCAACCGAAATTTCGAAGGACGTCAGGGGCGGGGAGGCCGGACACATCTGGTCAGTCCGATGATGGCGGCGGCAGCGGCGATTGCCGGGCACTTTACGGATATTCGGAACTGGAAGTTTGAATAGAGTGGGTTGTCGCGCGGGCGAAGCGGCCCCCGCGACAGCCGGCGGGAAGCCGGCGCTACAAACTGCCCCGCTAGGATTACGGAGATTTATGAAACCATTTACAGTGCATCGCGGGCGCGTCGCGCCGCTTGATCGGGTGAATGTCGACACCGATCAGATCATCCCCAAGCAGTTTCTCAAGCGGATCGAAAAGACCGGCTTTGGTCAATTCCTTTTTTACGACTGGCGTTTCGGAGCCGACGGAAAGAAGAACACCGACTTTGTGCTCGATGAACCGCGCTACGAAGGCGCGACTGTACTCGTTGCTGGCAAGAATTTCGGTTGCGGCTCGTCGCGCGAGCATGCGGTTTGGGCGCTGGCCGACTTCGGCTTTCGCGCGGTGATCTCATCTTCCTTCGCTGATATCTTTGCCAACAACAGCACAAAGAATGGATTTCTTACCGTCCGTCTGAGCGAAGACGAGGTTTCAGAACTTATGCAGCGCGCGCAAGAGATCGACGAATATCAGGTTGTGATTGATCTGGAAAAGTGTGAGGTTCGTGACGATCGCGATCTCCGCGCGAAGTTCCCTATCGACGAGTTCGTGCGGCACTGTTTATTGAACGGACTGGACGACATCGGCCTCACCCTTCAGCACGAAGCGGAAATCACCGCGTACGAGTCGCAGCACCCTGCTCCGGCTGCATTGAAAGCGTCCTGAGAGTAAACAGAAGGTCAAAGCGAGTAAAGATTTGTAAAACAACGGCGCCGGTCTTGACCTGCTGTATCGCCGCAGTTGATGCTGGTTTGGTAAGGTTCTACCATTGCAACTGCGTTCCGGTTCCTACCTGAACCACTCTCGCGGGAGGTTCCTTGGCATCGAAAATTTACTGCCCCCTCCGGGCAGTTGCCGCAACCGAGTCTACAATGCATACGTCTAATATTCTTCGTGCTTCTGGCTACCGATCTTGCATCGAAGAGGCGGTCCCTGGACTAATCTTGTGACGACTAATCCTGTGAAGACTAACCCTGTGAACATGATCGATCGACCTTCGTCAAGCAAACCGCGCGCGGGAGTCAGCATCGCTTCCCGCTTCGTTGCGCTCCTCGTCGTTGCAGCACTGTGCAACTTCCTTTTGGGATGCAGTACTGCCGATTCCAAACAACAGAAGGCACAGGCTGCCGGACCTCGCGCTGTGTCAGTAGCGGTTGCGCCCGTGCAGCGGCAGGATGTGCCGGTGTACTTATCGGGCTTGGGAGCGGTGACCGCGTTCAACACCGCCAACATCAAGAGCCGCGTCGACGGGCAGATCATGAAGGTAAATGTCCGCGAGGGACAAAATGTCACTGCGGGCGAACTGCTGATCGAGATTGACGCGCGTCCATACCAAGTGCAACTCGAGCAGATGCAGGCCCAACTCTTTCGTGACCAGGCCCAACTGCGTGACGCGAAGCTGAACCTGGACCGATATACAGCTCTGATTCCTTCGGGGAGCATCGCGCAGCAGCAGGTCGACACCCAGAAGGCGTTGGCGGACCAGCTTGAGGGCACCGTGCGCACCGATCAGGCACAAATCGACAACGCGAAGCTGCAGATCGTTTACTGCCACATCACAGCTCCATTCAACGGGCGAGTCGGATTGAGACAGGTCGATCCGGGCAACATTATTCATGCGGCAGACACCAACCCGATGTTGATTCTGACGCAACTACAGCCGATCGCCGTGATCTTCACGCTGCCGGAAGATGTGCTGCCCCGTGTCGCCCAGCGTATGAAGCAGGCGACTCTTGAAGTGGATGCTTTCAGCCGCGACGACCAGACCAAGCTGTCAGCCGGCAAGTTATTAACGATCGACAACGAGATCGATCCGACAACCGGCACAGCGAAGCTCAAGGCAGTCTTCGACAATAAAGACAACCAGCTTTGGCCGAACCAGTTTGTGAATGCAGACCTGCTGCTGGAGACGAGAAAGAACAGCACAGTGCTGCCCACCGCGGCGATTCTGCGCGGTCCGCAAGGCACATTCGTTTATGCCGTGAACCCCGACAAAACGGTACAGGATCGCGTGGTCACGGTGTCGCTCACGCAAGGCAACACCACGGTTATAACGAGCGGATTGAATCCCGGCGACGTGGTCGTCACCGACGGCCAAGATAAGTTGCAGAGGGGAAGCCGCATTGAACCACGCAGCAGCGCTCCGAATGCTGGACCGGGCAATAGCGGTACCCATCGTGAGGCTGCGGGAATTCCGGGTTCGGGCACTTCAGGTTCATGAGTCCTTCAAGATTATTCATTCTCCGGCCGGTCGCGACCACGCTGCTGATGGTTGGCGTGCTACTCGTGGGCTGGGTTGCGTTCTTGCAACTTCCGGTCTCGGCCCTGCCTGAGGTTGATTACCCCACCATTCAGGTCGTGACCTTCTATCCCGGAGCTGACCCAGATGTAATGGCTTCGTCGGTAACCTCGCCTCTCGAGCGCCAGTTCGGACAGGTTCCCGGCCTGAGCCAAATGACGTCGACGAGTTCCTTCGGCAGTTCAGTCATCACGCTGCAATTCGGACTCGATCAGAACATCGACGTGGAAGAGCAGCAGGTGCAGGCGGCAATCAACTCTGGGTCGACCTATCTGCCGACCGACCTGCCAAATCCTCCGATCTATAACAAGGTGAACCCGGCGGACGCGCCGATTTTGACGCTGGCGCTGACGTCGGATTCGCTGCCTTTGTCCAAGGTCGAGGACATGGCCGATACGTCGCTGGCGCAGAAGATTTCGCAACTGCCGGGCGTCGGCCTGGTTTCGATCAGCGGCGGACAGAAGCCGGCAGTGCGGATTCAAGCCAACCCCACGGCGCTGGCTTCATACGGATTGAGTCTTGAGGATCTCCGCGCGGCTCTGGCCCAGGCTAACGTCGATCAAGCCAAAGGCGTCATCGACGGAGCACGACAGTCCTACACGATCGGGGCCAACGATCAGCTGTTTTCCAGCGATGACTACAAGCCGATTGTCGTTGCTTATCACAATGGCGCGCCGGTGCGGCTGAGCGATGTGGCGAACGTAATCGACGGCACGGAAAATACGCGACTTGCCGCGTGGATGAATCTGACGCCTGCGGTGATCGTGAACATCCAGCGGCAGCCCGGCGCGAATATTATTAGTGTGGTCGACCGCATCAAGAAACTCCTGCCGCAATTGCAGGCGTCGCTGCCGCTGGCGGTCAAAGTCCAGATTCTGACCGACCGCACGACGACCATCCGAGCTTCCGTCAAGGATGTCTATTTTGAGCTGATGCTGGCTATCGCGCTGGTCATCCTGGTGGTTTTCCTCTTTCTAAGAAATCTTCCAGCAACGGCCATTCCAAGCGTAGCGGTACCGCTCTCGCTGATTGGGACCTTCGCCGTGATGTACCTGCTGGGCTACAGCCTGAACAATCTGACCCTCATGGCGCTGACCATCTCCACGGGATTCGTGGTGGATGACGCGATCGTCATGATCGAGAACATCGACCGGTACCTGGAGGCGGGAGACTCTCCGTTGGACGCTGCTTTGAAGGGATCGGGGCAGATCGGGTTCACGATCGTTTCCCTTACGGTCTCGCTGATTGCAGTGTTGATTCCACTGTTATTCATGGGCGACATTGTGGGGCGCCTGTTTCGCGAGTTCGCAGTCACGCTGGCAATCACGATTCTGGTTTCAGCGGGAGTTTCCCTGACGCTGACGCCGATGATGTGCGCCAAGCTTCTCAAGCACCGCAAGGAAGGCGAGAAGGGCCGCTTCTACGAAATCACAGAGGGCTACTACAACCGCATCATCGCGTTCTATGGGCGGACAGTGAAGTTCGTGCTGAAGCACCAGCCCGCGACGCTGCTCATCACGTTCGCGACACTGGTGCTCACGCTGCTCCTTTACGTTGTCGTGCCCAAAGGCTTTTTCCCGGTGCAGGATACAGGGGTGATTCTGGGAGTGTCAGAGGCGCCCGACTTCGTTTCGTTTGATGCGCTGGCGAAACGGCAACAGGAACTAGCAAAGATCATTCTGCAAGACAAGGCGGTGGATAGCCTGTCGTCGTTCATCGGAGTGGATGGGACCAACACTACACCGAACGAGGGGCGGATCCAGATCAATTTGAAGCCGCGCGACGAGCGCTCTGACGATGCTTCGGCAATCATCCGGCGCCTGCAGCCCGCACTCGCCAAAGTAGAGGGCATTACCCTTTATATGCAGCCGGTGCAAGATCTCACGGTAGAAGATCGCGTGAGCCGCACGCAGTTCCAGTACTCGATCGAAGATGCGGACGCGCAGGAACTGTCGGATTGGACGCCGAAGCTGGTGGCCAAGTTGCAAACCTTGCCTGCATTGCGCGACGTCGCGACCGATCAACTCAACAACGGACTTAAAACGAACGTGACGATCGACCGGGATACCGCGTCGCGGCTGGGGATTTTTCCGCAGTCGATTGACAACACGCTGTATGACGCTTTCGGGCAGCGGCAGGTCTCGACCATCTTCACGCAGTTGAATCAGTACCATGTGATCCTCGAAGTTCTCCCGAACTTCGCTCAGACTCCGGCGAACTTGCGAGACATCTACATCCGCCCGAGCGTCGTGACACAAAATTCAGGCGCACCCACGGCAAACGGCGCAACGGTGACGACGAGCGGCGCTCCCGTTCCTATTTCAACGTTTACGCACATGCAGTCGACCAGCGCTTCGCTTGCGGTCAACCACCAGGGACAATTCCCCGTAGTGACGCTCTCGTTCAACCTCGCTCCGGGAGCATCACTGGGCGATGCGACCAAGCAGATTCAGCAGGCCGAAAAAGACATTCAGCTGCCAACGAGCATTCATGCGGCGTTTCAAGGAACGGCGGCGGCGTTTCAGAATTCGCTGGCGTCGGAACCATACTTAATTCTGGCCGCGGTGATTACGGTTTACATCGTGCTCGGTGTTCTGTATGAAAGCTACATTCATCCGATCACGATTCTTTCGACGCTGCCTTCCGCCGGGGTAGGCGCGATTCTCGCTCTGATGCTGACAGGAAATGATCTGACCGTAGTGGCACTGATTGGCATCATTCTTCTGATTGGCATTGTGAAGAAGAACGCCATCATGATGATCGACTTTGCCCTGGAGGCGGAGCGCGTAGAACACAAACCTCCGGAAGAGGCCATCTACCAGGCATGTTTACTGCGCTTCCGGCCCATCATGATGACGACGATGGCGGCGCTCCTCGGTGGATTGCCGCTCGCATTGGGAACCGGCACTGGCGCGGAGTTACGCCGACCGCTCGGCATCACGATCGTGGGCGGACTGCTGCTGAGCCAATTGTTGACGCTGTATACGACGCCGGTCGTTTATCTCTGGTTTGACCGGCTCGCGCAGAGATTTGCGAAGTATCGCATTGGGAACGAGATTCCTCCGGAACCGATGTCTGCCGATTGAGTAATGAATATTTCAAGTCCATTTATCCGGAGACCGATCGGCACGTCTTTACTGGCGGCCGCCCTGCTGCTATCGGGGATTTTGGCCTTCTATTTTCTACCGGTCGCTCCGCTGCCAAAGATGGATTTTCCAGTGATCAGCGTGGGAGCTTCGCTGCCGGGAGCCGATCCGCCAACCATGGCATCAGCCGTCGCAACGCCGCTGGAGCGGCAATTTGGACGCATCGCGGCAATCAACCAGATGACTTCTTCGAGTCAACTGGGAAGCACGGGAATCTCGATGCAGTTCGATCTGAACCGTAACATCGACGCGGCGGCGCGCGACGTACAGGCGGCGATCAACGCGGCGCGAAGCCAGCTTCCCGCAAACCTGCCGAGCAATCCGAGTTATCGGAAGGTAAATCCCTCGGATGCTCCCATTCTGTTGCTGGGATTAACGTCGGACACCGTGACGGTACCTAATATGTACGATGCCGCCGACTCCATCCTGGCGCAGAAACTGGCGCAGGTGCAGGGAGTTGGACAGGTCTTCGTGTGGGGATCATCGCAGCCCGCGGTGCGCGCGGAAGTTAATCCGACCCTACTGAACAAGCTTGGAATCGGCCTGGATACCGTGCGAAATGCGCTTAACGCGGCGAACGCCAACCGACCCAAGGGAGCAGTCTCCGATGGAGCACGGACGTACGTGCTTGACGACACAGACCAGCTCTTCACAGCTGATCAATATCGCCCTCTGATCGTGGCCTACAACAATGGTGCGCCCGTGCGTCTTGGCGATGTGGGAGAAGTTACAGATGCGTTAACGGATGCACGCAACCTGGGATTGATCAACGGGCAGCGGGGAGTCATGCTGGCGATCTTTCGGCAGGCGGGAGCGAACATCATCGACACCGTGGACCGGGTGCAGGCGGTAATGCCTTACCTTCAATCCTCGATTTCGCCGGCTATGAAGCTTTCCATTGTGATGGATCGGACGGTTTCGGTAAGAGCGTCGGTAAAAGATATCGAGAGAACGCTATTGATTTCGATAGCGCTGGTAATCATGGTCGTGTTCGTTTTCTTGCGCACAGTTCGGGCGACGATCATCCCCAGCGTTGCCGTCCCGCTTTCGCTAGTCGGAACATTTGGTGTGATGTATCTGCTGGGATACAGCCTGGATAACTTATCGCTGATGGCGCTCGCCATTTCTACGGGATTCGTGGTCGACGATGCGATTGTGGTGCTTGAGAACATCACACGGTATGTCGAACACGGGATGGGAGTGGTGGAGGCGACGTTTAAGGGCGCAGCGGAAATTGGGTTTACCGTGCTGTCGATGAGCACGTCGCTCGTAGCTGTATTTATTCCTTTGCTGATGATGGGCGGAATTGTAGGAAGGCTCTTCCGCGAATTCGCCGTCACGCTGAGCATAGCGATCGCGGTATCGCTGGTAGTGTCTTTGACGACAACTCCGACGATGTGCGCAAAATTCCTCAGGCCAGAGAGGGACGAGAAGCACAATATCTTCTATCGCACCAGCGAATGGTCGTTCAATCGGCTGCTTCGAATCTATACGCACGGTCTCAACTGGGTGCTGAGATACCAGTTCGTGACATTGATGGTCACCATCGGCGTTGCGGTGCTGAGCGGATATCTGTACTACCAGGTGCCGAAGGGTTTCTTCCCGCAGCAGGATACCGGGCGCATCCAAGGAACGCTGATCGGGGCACAGGATATTTCGTTCCAGTCGATGTCCGAGAAGATGCGGCAATACGTAAAAATCGTGATGGCCGATCCCGCAGTGGACACGATGGCCGGCTTTACCGGCGGCAACACGGCTCTGAACCAGGGCCGCTTCTTCGTTATGCTGAAGCCGCTGGAAGAGCGCGGACCGTGCCAGAAGCAGCATTTCTGGCAGTCATGCCAGTACGCGTCCGCGGATGACGTCATCAATCGCTTGCGAGGCAAGCTGGCGACGGTGCCTGGAGCGACGCTAATTTTACAATCGTCGCAGGAACTCACGATTGGCGGACGATATGGTAACGCGCAGTATCAGTACACCCTGCAGAGTTCGGACATCGACGAATTGAATTCGTGGGCTCCGCGTCTGTTGCAGAAGATGAGAGGACTGCGGGAGTTGCGGGATCAGAATTCCGATCAACAGGATAAAGGACTTCAGGCCAAGCTCGCGATCGACAGGGATACGGCAAGCCGGATGGGCATCACGCCACAGACCCTGGATAATGCTCTCTACGACGCATTCGGGCAACGTCAGGTTTCAACCATGTATCTTCCGCTGAACCAGTATCACGTGGTGATGGAGGTGGCGGAACAATTTCAACAGACGCCAGAAGCGCTGCAGAACATTTATCTGAAATCGACCACAGGTTCGGCGATTCCACTGGCAGCTTTCACTCACTTTGAGCCTTCGAACACACCGCTCGCGGTCAACCATCAAGGACAAGTGCCTTCGGTGACCATTTCTTTCAATCTGGCACCGGGAGTGTCACTGGGACAGGCGACGGACGCGATTGAGAACGCCGAGCGCAGCATCGGATTTCCACCTTCGATCACCGCAAGTTTTCAAGGGACGGCGGCGGCATTCCAGGATTCCAAATCCAACATGCTGATCCTTATCATTACGGCTCTAGGGGCGGTGTACATCGTGTTGGGCATGCTGTACGAGAGCTACATTCATCCGATTACGATTCTTTCGACGATCCCGTCGGCCGGAGTGGGTGCGCTTCTGGCCTTGCTTTTGACGCATAACGAGCTCAATGTGATTGGGATGATCGGCATCATCCTGCTGATCGGGCTTGTGAAGAAGAACGCGATCATGATGATCGACGTGGCCCTCGAAGTGGAGCGCACGCAGGGAAAGAAGCCTGTCGAAGCGATCTACGACGCGTGCCTCCTGCGCTTCCGCCCGATCATGATGACCACAATGGCGGCATTGTTGGGCGGCCTTCCTCTCGCACTGGGCACTGGGACTGGCTCCGAGCTACATCGGCCACTGGGTATTACGATCGTTGGCGGACTCGCTGTGAGCCAGTTGTTGACGCTTTTCACCACGCCTGTTGTTTACGTATACCTGGACCGCTTGCGGTTGGCGCTGCGCGGGGGCGAGGACCGAGCCCTGCCCGACACGTCGGCGCCAAGTAGTCCTCGTCCGAGTCCGGCGCATTAGAGATCGCCCGGCGAGGGACTTACCAGAACCGACAAATCCTTCCGCCAAAGCCCACAACTCGACTACACTAGAGGGCTTGTGCAACCTCGCTGGAGAAATCCTGCATCGCAGGAGCTAAGGCAGCGCGTGGCGCTCGTCGCGAGAACTTCCCGAAATCCAGTTTGACGGATGGCGGCTGAGCAGGGAACGGCCTGTGTCCCGTATGATAGGAGCAAAGAAATAGGGACTGCTGAGAGCGGTACATTCGCCCGGGGCTTTGCCGGGCAGACCAGCGATATTCCAATTTTCGTTTCAAACATTTTCTTCAGGAGTCACGGATGCTAAAGAGAGCGGCTCTGCTCCTCGCTTGTGCGAGCCTAGCCTTGTGGGTTGGCTGTAGTACGACGACCAATATTTTCGTGTATGCAGCGATTCCCGGTTCCAGCCAAATTGTCGCTTTTCGTGAAGACCCCAACTCGGGTTTCCTCTCAACCGTGGCTGGAAGTCCGTTCACGGCAGGATCGGCAGTCCAATCGCTTGCGATTCATCCATCCAAACAATTTCTGTATGCCGCCAACGCCGGCAGCAGCGATATTTCCGAGTTCTCCATCTCGGGAGGCGGCATCCTCACGGAAGTCACGCCGCGAACAATAGCGGGCACCGTTCCGACTCTGCTGGCTATGGACCCAGCCGGCGCTTTCCTTTACGTCGCCAATGCAGGCTCGAATAACATTTCTTCATTTTCGATTGATTCTTCCAAGGGGACGCTGAGTGAGGTCCCGGGATCTCCCTTTTCGATCGGACTCTCTCCGCTCAATATGAAGCTTGCACCCTCCGGAAACGTTATTTACGTAACGGGATCGAGCGGCGCGGGATTGCCCGGGTACGTTCAGGCATTCAGCCTCAATGCGGGCGTGATTTCGAACGTTCCTGTCCCGGGCTCACCCTATCAGGTGGGAATGATTCCTCAAGGTCTGGCGATCAATCCCGCTGGAACTTTCCTCTACGCCGGCAACGCTGCGCCCGATAACTCGATTTCAATCTTCGCGATTAACGCCGACGGTTCGCTCGCAGAGGTCTCTGGCTCCCCGATTGGCGAGAGCTACGCCGGTCCGATCGCACTGCTGGTCGACAATTCCGGCAAGTATTTGTATGTCGCCAACGTCGGCTCGAACCTTCTCGCGGGATTCTCGATTGGCTCCGACGGCGGGCTCACCCTGCTCTCAAGTTCTCCGTTTGCCACTGGAGCCCAGCCGAGTTTTATTGCCAGCGATCCGGCCGGGCATTACCTCTTTGTGGGGAATCAGTCGGGGACCAAGGTTCAATCGTTCGGTCTGGACACCGGAAGCGGAACGCTCACTTCTGTGGCCTCATATTCGGTCTCAGGAACAGCAAGTTCGATCGCGGTGACGCCTTAGGCTTTCGCTCAGCAACAGAGTTTAAAATCGCACCAGAAGTGGGTCGCGGATGCTAAACTGCGGCTCACTTGCGAGAGCGGTCGGCACTCGTCCGTTCTCGTGGCTTTTCTTTCGTCTGATGTGCTCGGACTGACTCGATGAGCCTTTCGTTGTCAGAGGCCAAACCGTTTTCTTTTAACAAACGGGTGACAATTCGCGAAAGCAGCATTGGGACAATGAACAAGACAGGACGCAACAGTCGCGTACAACCGCCAGAAGCGTGCCGGCCATCTAAAATTGCAAGCCGAGATGCCCGAAACGTAACGGCGCTGACTCCGTAGCAAGGCCGGGATCAACACCATGAAAATTGCCAGCGCCGCGAGCGCCTTTCCCAAGCATTACTATTCCCAGAAATTCCTACTGGAAAAACTACAGGAGTACTGGGGCGATCGCCTGCGGAATCCTCAACTGCTGGAGCGGTTGCATAGAAACGTCACTGTAGAGGGCCGGTATCTCGCGCTGCCCACAGAGAAGTATTACGACATCACAACCTGGGGCCAGGCCAACGACACGTGGATCGAGGTCGCGCAGGAACTAGGAGAGCAATCGCTTTGCCGCGCTCTGCATCATGCCGGGCTCGAACCAGCCGCCTTGAGTGCTCTGTTCTTTACATCGGTCACCGGAATCTCGAGTCCATCGATTGACGCTCTGCTGATTAACCGCATGGGGCTGCCAACAAATATCCGGCGCGTGCCGATATTTGGACTAGGCTGCGTTGCCGGCGCGGCGGGAATTGCGCGAGCGGCCGATTACGTTCGCGCCTACCCCTCACAGGCTGCCGCACTTGTGTCGGTCGAACTCTGTTCGCTGACCATCCAACGCGACGATCTTTCCGTCGCCAACCTGATTTCCTCGGGATTGTTTGCTGATGGCTCGGCTGCCGTGATTGTGACCGGCGACGATGTTAACTCCACCGGGCCTGAAATCCTGGCGACTCGATCCATCTTCTATCCCAACACCGAAGAAATGATGGGTTGGAAGGTAACCGAAAAGGGCTTCCGCATCACGCTCTCGCCGGAAGTTCCCGTGCTCATTCGCGAGAACCTGGGACATGACGTCGACAAATTTCTCGCCGACCAAGGGTATCAACGTAGCGATATCGGAAGTTGGGTCCTGCATACTGGCGGTCCAAAAGTGCTGGAAGCAACGGCAGACGCGCTTGATCTGCACAACGGGCAGCTCGACGCTTCATGGGATTGTCTGAAGAAAGTGGGAAACCTGTCATCGGCTTCGGTCTTGGTGGTACTCGAAGATGTAATGCGGAACCGGCGTCCGGAGCCGGGAACGCTGGGTGTGCTCGCAGCCATGGGTCCGGGCTTCTGCTCAGAACTGGTCCTGCTGCGATGGTAGGCTGCGAGGCAACTCACGCTGAGCTGCGCGAGACCGACGTTTTCGTCATCGGCGGCGGGCCTGCGGGACTGGCTGCGGCGATCGCGGCGCGACAGCGAGGGTTTCGCGTCATGGTGGCAGACGGTGCGCAACCTCCTATCGACAAAGCATGCGGCGAAGGCTTGATGCCTGACGGTTTGGCTGCTTTAGCGGCACTCGGCATTCAGTTGTCTCTGAGCGACGCGCATCCTTTCCGCGGCATTCGTTTTCTGAGCGGCGCGCTATCGGCGGATGCTCACTTCCCTGCCAGCGGCTGCGGCCTCGCGGTTCGCCGCATTTCTCTTCATCGAGTCATGATGGAGCGCGCCGCCCAACTGGGCGCAGACTTGCTGTGGCGAACCTCGGTCACCGGAATTTCTAAGGGAGGAGTTCACATCGGTAGTCACACCGTGAGGGCTCGCTGGATCATTGGCGCCGATGGTTCCAACTCACGCGTGCGCCGATGGGCGCGTATCGGTAACGGCTCGCGGCCTCGGCTTCGATATGCTTTCCGGCAGCATTTTCGCGTTGCTCCATGGACCGACCACATGGAAGTCTATTGGGGCAAGCGGTGTCAGGGTTACGCAGCCGCGGTCAGTAATGAGCAGGTATGTATAGCGCTGGCGTCGCACGACCCAAATCTGAGACTCGACGATGGCCTACGCGAACTTCCCGAATTAAGCGCACGCCTTCACGGAGCAGAAATAGTCTCCGCGGAGCGGGGCGCGCCAACCGGCAACCGCACATTCGCACGCGTGTGGCGGGGGAACGTTGCGCTCATCGGTGATGCGTCCGGCACTGTGGATGCGGTCACAGGTGAAGGACTCGGGCTGGCGTTCAGCCAGGCGGTGGCCTTGGCGGAAAGTCTTAAGAGCGGCAATCTCGCTCGTTATGAGGTTGAACACCGCCGCCTCATGGTGCGTCCGCGATGCATGGCGCGCTTAATGCTCACCCTCGATGGGCGTCCGCGGCTCCAGCGGCGTACACTCCAGGTCTTCCAGAAGCGCCCCGAAGTCTTCCGGCGTCTGCTGGAGTTGCACGTCGGAGCGCTGTCACCTCTGCACGTCGCACTCGACGGACTGACTCTGGGATGGGGGCTGTTGACCGCATAACATGCCCCATGTCAAGCAATGAAGACGACCAGGCTGTGGGCATGCAGTTGCGCGCTGGCATTGTCTCTGATCGCATTAGCAGCCCAGGCGGCGACGGCTCAACAGATAACTCTTCAGCTTGATCCAGCGCACACTTCGGTGAAGTTTACTCTGGCGGACGTGCTGCACACTGTTCACGGGACCTTCCAATTAAAGAGCGGAACACTGGACTTCAATGCGCCCGCCGGAAAGCTCTCAGGAGAAATTGTTGTCGATGCCAAGAGCGGCGACAGCGGCAGCGGCATGCGCGATCGGAAGATGCACAAGGAAGTCCTCGAGAGCTCGAGTTATCCGGAGATTTCGTTTCGTCCTGACCGCGTAGAAGGCGCTGTCGCCAGCCAGGGAAAGTCTTCCGTGAAAGTGCATGGCATGTTCCGCATTCACGGGGTCGACCGCGAGATCACAGTTCCCGCCGAAGTCGAAATGTCTCTGGACCACTGGACTGCCAACGTTCATTTCACGGTTCCGTACGCGAAGTGGGGAATGAAAAATCCGAGCACGCTATTCTTGCGGGTTAGTGATTCCGTCGAGATTGATCTCACGACGACTGGGAGTGTGCTCCCGCACAATGTCGCCGGCACCCCCGCTCAGTAGCCCTCTTGCGGTGCGATTCCCTTCGCTTCGGTGCACTCGTAGCAACGGCCTGCGGCTAGATTCTTATATTCTTCAGTCCGTCCGCTCGGCCAATCGATCACGACGCGTTCGATCCGGTCGTGTTTTTCCAACCCGAACGTCAGTGGTAATTCTGATTGCGACAGGTAGCTGGAGCCGCCTTTCACCATCCGCGACTGGGTGATGCCGCCGGCGAAAACGTGCACAGTCGCTCCGATCGCGTCGCGATTCGACTTCGTCCCCACTAAGCGAAAGCGGATGCTGTGGTTCCCCGCCAATTGATCGTTGCGATACAAATAAGCCGGACCATTGTTAGTAGTGAGCAGGAGATCAACGTCGCCATCGCGATCAAAATCGCCATAGGCAAGTCCGCGGCCTACCTTCGGCTGATCGAAGCTTCCTCCAACTTCTGCGGCGACGTCGTGAAAGCCGCCCTTGCCGTTGTTCAGAAAAAGTTGCGGAGGCTGCGCGTACCCCACGTTGCCACGAATGTTGCGGACAGTCTCGTCGATGTGCCCATTGGCCACCGCAAAGTCGAGCCAGCCATCGAGGTTCGCGTCAAGAAAAATACAACCGAAACCCAGGCTGTTCCGCGATGCCATCCCAACCCCAGACTGCGGTGCGATATCTTCAAAGTTCTTTCCATTCGCCCGATACAATCCAATCATCTCATTGTCGAAATTCGTGATCGCAACGCCCGGTGCCCCGGAATTGTCAAAATCAGCGACGTCGACCCCCATGCCTGCACGCGCTTTGCCTTCGCTGCTGAACGCGAGGCCTGCCTCGACCGCGGCGTCCTTGAACGTTCCGTTGTGCTGGTTGCGATACAGCTTATTCGGCTGCGTGTCGTTGGCCACGAGCAAGTCGGGCCAGCCGTCATGGTTGTCATCCAGCAGTGCGACTCCAAGAGATTTCGAGCTGCTGTCGAAAATTCCGCTGGCCGCCGTGACATCTTCAAACGTGCCGTTGCCTCGGTTGTGAAAGAGCCAGCACGTGGCTCCGCGGTAGGCCTCTGGAGTGCAGTATGACTTGTGCTTGCCATCGAGGCTGCAGAAAACATCCCGCTCCGGCGACCATTTGACGTAGTTGCAAACAAACAAGTCGAGCAGGCCATCGCGATCGTAGTCGAACCATATCGCTGAGGTGCTGAAGCCCTCGTGCTTTCCGAGTCCGCTCGTGCTGGTCACGTCGATAAAGGTGCCGTGCCCTGTGTTGCGGAAGAGTCGATTCTGTCCGACGCAAGTTACGAGGATGTCGGGGAAGCCATCGTTGTTGTAGTCGCCGACGGCGACGCCCATGCCATAGAGTTCGATATCGAGGCCGGCGTGCGTGGTTACATCGGTGAACGTTCCGTTCCCGTTGTTGTGATATAGCCGTAGCGTGGAGCGAGTCTTCTTGTGCCCAGGCCAGTCGGCGCCGTTGATCAGCAGAATGTCCTGCCAGCCATCGCGATCGTAGTCAAGAAAAGCACAGCCCGAGCCGAGGGTCTCCGGCAGAAACTTGCCGCCGAAGGCTCCACTATTGTGCTGAAATTGAATTCCCGCCTGGCGGGTCACGTCGGCAAATCGAAAGCCCGGTGACTCCTGCGACGCCTGAACTCTAGCGGCTCCAGATAAGGCGTGAAGCCGCGAGAGCTGCGAGCACGACGCGATACCTGCCATCCCCCATAGGAAAGACCTGCGATTCACGGAACGTTCACCAGCCCGGCGCGAATCGCGTAGACAACCAACTCCGCAGTCTTGTGAATTCCCAGAGTGTTCATGATGTTGGCGCGGTGCACCGCGACCGTGTTGGCGCTCAGGTCCAGCACAACTGCGATCTCCTTGTTCGACTTGCCATCGACGATCATCTGCAGGACTTCCAACTCGCGAGGCGTAAGCGCTGCCTCGCGCTCTCCCTTTAGCGCAGACTTTTGCTCGACCTGAGGATCAAACACAGTCTCCCCCGCGGCGACCTTGCGAACGGCCGCGCCGAGTTCCAGTTCCAATGCATTCTTGAGCACGTAACCCTTTGCGCCAGCCTCGATCGCCTGGCGCACCCATGTGCCTTCGGTGTGCATGCTGAGCATCAGCACAGCGGCATCTGGGCGCTCTTCAAGAATCTGACGCGTCGCTTGCAAGCCGTTCATCCCGGGCAGCGCACAGTCCATCACGACCACTTGTGGATGAAGCTCTTTCGCCAGTTTGACGGCTTCCTCGCCGTTGCCCGCTTCGCCCACCACATGCATGTCTGGTTCATCTTCAAGCATGCGGCGGAAACCGCGGCGAACGAGGCTGTGATCATCCACCAGTAAGACTGTGATCTTCTTTTCCATAAGACTCCGCTTTCTCCCTGGGAACGGCGAGATGCACCAGCGTTCCACCTTCCGGTGGACTCGAAAAGACGATCCGCCCGCCCATCAGTTCGGAACGTTCGCGCATCGCCACCAAACCAATACCGTGACGGGCAGGACGCTCCGTAATCCCCACTCCATGATCTTCGACTTCCAACTCAAGGGCGTCGTGCAAGAACCGCAACCGCACCCACGCCTGCTTGGCTCCGGAGTGCCGCGCAACATTGTTCAGCGCTTCCTGCACCACGCGATAGACGTGCACTCCCGCGCCGCCGTCCACGGGAAACGCATCTCCCTGCTTCTCATAGGATATGGCAATTCCCGTTTGTCTTTCTATGGTGGGAATATACCAGTCGAGCGTGCTCTCCAACCCGGCCTCGTCGAGCATCACAGGATGCAGCGCCTGCGAGAGACTGCGCACGCTCTCTAAAGTTGTCTGCACGGTCTGAAGAACTTCCTGCAAATCAGCCCGCAGCGATGATCCTTCAGGCGCGTGCGTTCCCGCACGCCGCAGCATGGAACCAACGGCTGTCAGAATCTGGCCAAACTCGTCGTGCAGTTCGCGCGAGATGTACCGCAGCGTCGATTCCTGCGTCGTAATGAGCTTCTGCGCCAGTTCACTTCGGCGCTCGGAAATCTCGGCCAGTCGCGCGAACAGGCGCCGGTTCCAGCGAATCAGGGACAAGCCATTCAGCAGGATCGCCAGCAAAGTCGCAGCCAGGAAAACATAGACCTGCCGCTGCACCCGATCATAGATGCGAACGATCTGCTGCCCCGCCTGCTCTTCGTTCTCACTGTTCTGCACCAGCAACCGGGCCACGGCGGTGCTCAATGCGGCCTGCCGTTCCTGCAGCGAGAGTTGAATCTGCTCCCGTGCGTCCTTTTCTTTGCCCTCGCGCGCGAGCGAGAAAATTCGATCCGCTGCATTCCAGAACTGGCTGAATTGGCTGGTCAAGAACGCGCTCTGCTCGGGAGTTCGTCCCGTTGAGGCGAAGCTCGCCTCCAGGCGGATCGCGTCATCCAGATCAGTTCGGATGCGGTCAAACTGCGCCGACCAAGCCGTCAGCGGATACGGCTCATCACTGCTGACCATGTCACGCATAGCCACGGCGAGCAGGTTGAGATCGTTCTGGATCCGCAGCAACTGCAGCGAATCCTTACGGTTGCGGTCCACCAGTTCAGTCTGCAACTTACGCAGGCCGGTCACTTGCCACGTGATGTACGCCGAATACGCCAGTACCGCAGACAACGTAATGATCAGGCCCAATAACAGGCCAAAGGTCGGCGAACGCTCGGGCGAAGACGGGCGGGACACGCACCGAGCATACAACGGACGGGAGGCGAATGTCACAGCCAGCGCACAGCCGGTAGATGTGTGACAATGCTGTAATAATGAAGCGAATCCGGCCCCAGCGGAGTCAAACAGTAGATTGAGTTCCCCAGCGAAAGAAGTCGCGAAACCCCCGAAACTCCAGAGATTGAAGGCCGTCTGGCCGGAAGTCTGGAAGTTGATGCGCCCGCGGCGCAAACTGCTCGCGCTCGGTTTCGTGCTGATGGTCATCAACAAGTTCGCGGGCTTTGTCCTACCATATTCCTCGAAATTCCTGATCGACAATGTTGTCACCAAACATCAGGTAGGACTACTGCGGCCGCTTGTTCTTTCAGTTTTGATCGCAACCTTGGTTCAGGGCATTACGTCCTTTTCGTTGACTCAACTGCTCTCAAAGGCCGCCCAGCGCCTGATTGCCGAACTTCGCCAGCAAGTCCAGGTTCATATTTCGCGCCTCCCGGTTTCTTTTTACGATGCCAACAAAACCGGTGCGCTCGTCTCGCGCATCATGAGCGACGTCGAGGGCGTTCGGAATCTTTTGGGCACCGGCCTCGTTGATTTTGCAGGGGGCCTGGTCGCGGCCGGCATCGCGCTCGTTCTGCTCCTGAAAACCAGCGTGCCGCTGACGCTGATTGCCGTGGGTTCCCTCACCTGCTTCGCGTTAGTTCTGAATAAAGCCTTCGCAACCATCCGTCCGATTTTCCGTGAGCGAGGCAAGATCAACGCCGAAGTCACGGGACGACTCACCGAGTCTCTCGGCGGCGTGCGCGTGATTAAGGGATATCACGCCGAACAACGCGAAGAGAAAATCTTCGGTAAAGGCGTGCTCCGGTTGCTCGACAACGTCATGCGCACGCTGACGGCCACCTCGCTGATGAGTCTTTCGGCGAGTGTGCTCCTCGGATTTGTCGGCGCCGCCACGATGTACGTCGGTGGCCACCAGATGATCGGGAACTCTTTAACACCCGGCGGATACATCTCGTACAACCTGTATCTCGTCTTTCTTGTCGCGCCCATCATGCAAGTCGTCGCGATCGGCACGCAGATCACGGAAGCCCTCGCCGGGATGGAGCGCACTCAGGAGATCATGCGCGAGCGCCCGGAGGATCAGGATCCAAAACGTTCCGTGGTGCTCCACGACATTGTTGGCACGATCGAATTTGACGACGTGAGCTTCAGCTACGACGGAATTCACGAGGTTCTTCACGACATCTCTTTCCGCTCTGAGCCGGGCACGGTCACAGCGCTGGTTGGTTCATCGGGATCGGGAAAGTCGACGACGATCGGATTAGTCTCGGCGTTCTACGTTCCCACCAAGGGCACGATCCGCGTGGATGGCGTGGACCTAAGCACGGTGCGCTTGGACTCATTCCGCACTCGTTTAGGGGTTGTGCTGCAGGAGTCATTTCTCTTCGACGGGACGATCCGTGAAAATGTTGCCTTCTCGCGGCCGGACGCGACTGAAGAAGAAATCATGCGCGCCTGCCGCATCGCGCGGGTTGATGAATTCGCCGAAACATTCTCCGACAAATACGACACGATCGTGGGCGAGCGTGGAGTAAAGCTGTCAGGCGGCCAGCGGCAGCGCATTTCGATTGCTCGTGCGATCCTCGCCGAGCCGCGGATTCTGATTCTCGATGAAGCCACGTCCAGTCTCGACTCCGAGTCGGAAGAGTTGATCCAGCACGGGCTCGCGTATCTCATGCAGGGACGCACCACCTTCGTCATCGCCCACCGGCTTTCGACCATTCGCCGGGCAGATCAGATCATGGTGATGGAGCAGGGGCGAATCGTGGAGCGAGGCACGCATGCCCAACTTTATGCCGCGCGCGGGCGCTACTACGACCTCTACACGCGACAGCACGGAGTCGAAGAAAATCTCTTCCTCGCCCCCGGCGAAGGCGATGCGGTCGCCGTAAATGGCCAAGGAGCAGACGGCAAGAATGGCGACGTGAAGACGACTGACGCTCTGCGTGTACTTCGAGGGGAGATGCGCTAGACGTTATGGCCACGATTCCGCGGGTTGCTTCCAAGACCAACACGATCGCGATCCGCAGCGAGAATCTCTGCCGCCACTACCGCATGGGCGAAACGCTGATTCGCGCCGTCGATGGCGTATCACTTGAGGTGCGCAGCGGAGAATTTGTCGCGCTCCTCGGGACTTCCGGTTCCGGCAAGTCTTCGGTACTCAACCTGATTGCCGGGCTCGATCGACCAACGTCGGGCAGTGTCGTTGTTCAGGATCGCGACTTGGCGAAGCTCTCGCGCGAAGAGTTGGCTAAGTATCGGCTGCACGTTGTGGGGATGGTTTTCCAGTCGTTCAATCTAATCGCCAGCATGACGTTGGTAGAAAACGTCGAGTTGCCGCTTCGCTTCGCCGAGGTCGATCGCGGCAAACGCGATGACATGGCACGCGAAGCCTTGAAGCGCGTTGGCCTGCAGGCCCGCATGGATCATCGCCCCAGTGAACTTTCCGGCGGCGAGCAGCAAAGGGCGGCGCTGGCGCGGGCGTTGATTAATCGTCCGCAACTGCTGCTGGCCGACGAGCCAACCGGAAATCTAGACAGCCATACCGGCACAGAAATCATGGACATGCTTCGCGACTTCAACCAGCAGTTAGGAATGACGGTCGTGATGGTCACTCACGAGCGCGCGCTGGCTGAGAAATATGTGCAGCGCATGATCTTCCTTGCGGATGGAAAGTTAGTCGACGATCGCCCGAACGTACCGGGCAGCGCACCAGGAGGCCACTCGTGAAACTCCCCGACCTCGCCGAACTCGCGCTACGCAATCTCCGTGAATCGATGCTGCGAAATTCGCTCACGACGATCGGCATCTCGGTCGGAGTCGCATCCTTGGTGGCAATGCTGTCGCTCGGAATCGGCCTGCAACAGTTGTTCTCTCGACGCCTCGCGAAATCCGGCTTATTTGATACCGTCCTGGTCACGCGGCGCGATCAGCGGGGCATCGGACGCGAAGAAGAGCGCAACGGCCCGGCGCCGGGCGAGAGCCGCGTGCTCGATGAGGCAGTTCGGGTAGAGATCGAGCGACTACCCAATGTACTCGAGGCTTATCCCGACATCCGCTTCAGAGCGGAGTTGCGCTTTGGCGACAATCCGCACTCGACCACGATCTCCGCGCTGCCTGCCTCTGCAAAATCCAATGACGCCTTCGACGGAATGCAAGGCGCTTTCTTTTCATCCGACACGGCTGCTGAAGTAATCCTGCAAAAGACATTCGCGGAAGAGTTGTTAGGCAAGGCGCACGCTCGAGGCGAAGAAGAGACAAGTGTCGCGGACCTCGCGAAACCCCTCTTGGGCAGGGACCTGACAATGCTTTACTCACAACGTGTGCCCAGTTCGATCCCGGCATCACCTTCGGTGGCCGGTGCAGCGACCGACACCGATAGCGATCTCTTGGGAGCTACGTACTCCGTTGTTTATCGTGAACAGAGGCTCAAGATTGTGGGCATCGCCGATCTCGACCCGGAAAGCATGCGTGGTCCAAATCGCGCCAAGGTCTTCCTGCCCTTGAAGTTGGCCGAGAATCTACACGTGATGCAGCCCTCCGACTTAGCCGCGAGTGGTCAGCCGGTCTATTCGTCCATCAGTGTGCGCGTGAAGAATCCAGGGCAGATTCAACTTGTCGAAGACGCCATCAAGAAAATGGGCTTCGGAACCTTCTCGATTCTCGACGCGAGCCGCGGTCTGCAACAGGTGTTCCGGGTTTTGTACGCGTTTCTAGGAATTTTCGGCAGCCTCGCGTTGGTTGTCGCTTCCATCGGCATCGTGAATACTCTCGTGATGGCGATCCTTGAACGAAGGCGCGAAATCGGCATCATGAAAGCGGTCGGCGCCAGCGACGGAGACGTGAAAAAACTCTTTTTCGCTGAGGCCGGAGCCATGGGAATTCTCGGTGGTGCCGTTGGAGTCGTGCTGGGTTGGTCGATCGGCCAAGTCATCAATTTCGGAACCAACGTCTGGCTCAAGCGCCAGTCCTTCCCGCCCGAACATTTCTGGGCCGTGCCATGGTGGCTAGTTGTGTTAGCCATCTTATTCTCGTTCGTCGTGAGCCTTGTCTCCGGGTTGTATCCCGCAGCGCGCGCCGCCCAGCTCGACCCGGTCCAGGCACTGCGCTACGAATAAACCGACGCGCATGATCCGTGCCCTCAAGATTGCCTGCTCGTCACTTCTGATTGCCAGCGCCGCGGCGTCGGCGCAGAGCCGTATTGATTGCAGCGCGCTCAACAGCCACATCCTCAAGCGAGTCGCGCACTACTGCGTCTACTTACCCGCGGGATACGATGCAGGAGCGACACAACATCCCGCAAAGCGATATCCCGTCCTTTATTTTCTGCACGGCTTGGGCGACAACGAGCAAACGCTTTTCAACGGCGGCGGCTGGACGTTATTCGACGACCTGCGCAAGCAACACAAGATGGGTGACTTTCTCATCGTCGCACCCGAAGGCTGGCGCAGTTTTTATATCAACTCGGCCGACGGCTCCGTTCTCTATAACGACTTCTTCCTTCAGGAGTTCATGCCGCACATTGAGCACAAGTATCGCGTCCGGCCCGGCCGTGCAGGTCGAGCAATTAGTGGAATTTCGATGGGTGGGTACGGCGCGTTGCGGTTCGCCTTCGCGCATCCCGAACTTTTCTCCGCGGTCAGCGCACAGAGCGCTGCGCTGATCACCGAGTCTCCACAACAGTTGGACGCAGTGTCAAAAACTGGCTTTCCCCTGACGGGCGTGCTCGGCCCAGTGTTTGGCAATCCGATCGACTTGCCTCACTGGAAGGCCAACAGTCCGTTCGTTCTGGCCAGAAACAATGCCGCGGCCCTGAAGAGAATGGCGATCTACTTCAACTGCGGCCAGGATGACAACTACGGTTTTGAGAAAGGAGCGGCGGAACTGCACGAGGAACTAAAGAAGGAAGGTGTAAATCATGAATATCATTCTTACCCGGGCGATCACAGCCTGACTTACTTCCTCTCGCACTTTGACGAAGTCATGCAGTTTCATTCCAAGGCTTTTGGTCTACTGCCACAACAGAGTGAGTCGAAAAAAGCTCACAGATAACTGCTGGCCGCAGTGTGCGGAATCACAAGGCAATAAATACTGATTTTCACGCGACTCGTTCCAGGGGTTGTGCTACCATGCCGGGCAAAGTTAGAGGTTCCCGGGAGGGAAAACCATGACTAACGCGCTCAGGCCTTTGACCACCGGCGAATTACTGGACCGAACCTTTTCCCTGTACCGCAGCCACTTCGGATTATTCGTCGGGATTTTTGCCCTGCCCTATATGGTTGTTCTGGCCTTCCAATTCGCGGGCCTGGCTTTTGAGCCTTCCACTCCCAAAATTGGGAACATACTGTTGACGTTCGTCTGGAGTATTGGAGCCGGAGTCTTGACGTTAGTCGTCTCGGCAGTCTCTCAGGCGGCCACCGTAGTTGCAGTCTCTAACGTTCATCTCGATCGCCCGGCGACCGTGACGGACTCGTTTTCACGAGTGAAGGGACAGGTTCTGGGAGTGGTGGGAATCTCTATTCTCGTTAGTGTGGCTGCCGGTTTGAGTATGATCGCACTAATCGTTCCGGGCATCCTACTTCTGATAATGTGGTCCTTGGCCGTGCCCGTCAAGGTTCTAGAGCATCGGGGTGTACTCGACTCGATGTCGAGAAGCATGGACCTGACTAAAGGAAGTTGGGGACGAATATTCGTAATTGGGCTGCTGATTCTCGCATTGAAGTTTGGCGTTGGCTCATTGCTGCAGTGGCCTCTGCTCATTGCAGCCGGCTTTAGTATCAGAGGCGGAGTGCAACAAATTGCGATTGGCTGGCGGATAGCCCTGCTGCTCTCCGGGTTTGTTGCGACGAGCCTCGTCGGGGCACTGGCGACGATTGCATTCTCTGTCGTGTACTACGACGAGCGCGTTCGCAAGGAAGCCTTCGATCTACAGCTCATGATGACCACTTTGGACGCAGCTGCACTCCCGGGCGCCCCCGCGCAAGTTGGCGCATGAGAGCTTGCCGGATTCACATCCTCGCGGGGCTGCTGGTTGCGTCGTTGTTTCTGCTGCCTGCGTCGTGCCTAGCCGACTCGGGCACGACTGCTCCGCTCACCACTGCCGAATATCGTGCCGAACTCGACCGACTTCTGGCGGCGACGCAGCAACTCGACGGCTCGGGCAACGCCACTCCCCAGCCGTTGCGCGAACTGCCCTGGGGCTGGCATGTGCGTTCGGGCCAACGCGAGTTTGACATCTCCGCGGAGGGTCTGCAGCGTGATATTCGAAGATACGAAAAGGGAAAAACCGTTGAGACTGCCACGGCAGTTCGCACGCGGCTGCAGAGTTTGCGCAACGAGATCGACGGATTCGAGAAGCCTCCCGCCGACGCTTCCCCGAACCGGAAGGACCTGAACTCGATTCTGGCCCGGCCGGAGTTTCGCAACGTCAGCGGTCCAACCTGGGGTGACCGGCTGAAGCAGCGGGTGCTCGCATTCGTACTCCACGCGCTGGGAAGACTGTTCCGCTCATCGTCGTTCCCCACCATCGGCAGGTTCTTCATCTACGCACTCATGGGCCTGGCGATTCTGGGCCTGGGTTACATCGCCTTCCGCAGCCTCACCTATGACAGCAGCTTCGAGACCGTGGTCCCGGAGGATCTCCCCGTCTCTGCGAAGGAGTGGGCGATCTGGCTGAAGGAGGCTCGTGCCGCCGCGGCGAAGGGTGAGTGGCGGGATGCAATTCATCTCGCATACTGGGCAGGCATTTCGTTCCTCGAGCGGCAGGGCACGTGGAAACCGGATCGCGCGCGCACGCCGCGGGAATATCTGCGCCTGCTCTCGAGTTCGAGCGAACATCGCGACACGCTGACCTCGCTGACTCGGATCTTCGAGCTGACCTGGTATGCCAAGCGCGGGGCGAGTGAGCGAACGTTCTCAGAGACTTTGCAGGAACTGGAGAAGCTGGGATGCCGCTGAAGATCGATCCGAAAGATCGCAAGCTTCTGCTGGGCGCGGCGTGCGTCTTCGTGTTGCTGATCGCTGGGGCCGTGGTGTTTGGCGGTGAAGCTGGCACCAAGGCTGAGATTCCCAGCAGCTACTCGACTGCCTCGGGGGGAGCGAAGGCTGCTTACCTTCTGTTGTCGGATGCGGGATACAAGGTGCAGCGATGGGAGAAGACGCTGCACGAGTTGCCGCAAGCAGACGGGAAGACGTTGATCCTGGCCGATCCAGTTGAGGCACCAACGACAGAAGATCGCGAGCGGCTGAAGACGTTCATCTCCGAAGGAGGTCGCGTGATTGCGACGGGGATGTTCGCTGGTATATTCCTTCCGGAGAATGAGGCTACGCCGGATCCTCTGGGCAGCTTGACATGGAAGACAGCATCGGCGCTGTCGCCTTCCGAAATCACACGCGCCGCGCCGCGGATCGTGATTGCTCCTGAGAGCCGATGGCGGTCGTTCTCGGCGGCTTATCCCCTCTACGGTGACGCGGACGATACGCTCGTAGTGAAGTATCCTTACGGGCGCGGTGAGGTTCTGTGGTGGGCGGCTGCGACTCCGCTGACCAACGCCGGCCTGAAGGAGCCGGGCAATCTTGAGTTTCTGCTGGCATGTGTTGGCGACTCGAATCGGCAGATTCTGTGGGATGAGTACATTCACGGCTATCGCGAGACGCTGGCCTCTTCGATTGTGCATTCGCCGGTGAAGTGGCTTGCCTTTCAGCTCCTGCTTCTGGGGCTGGCGGTCGTGGCAACGTTCTCGCGGCGCAGTGGGCCGGTTAGCAGCCCTGTCACAGACGTCCGGCTGTCGCCGATCGAGTTCGTGCAGACGCTGGGTGGGCTGTACGAGAACGCGGGCACGGCATCCGTTGCAGTAGATATCTGCTACCAGCGCTTTCGATATTGGCTGACGCGCCGGCTCGGCGTTGCGAGCAACGTTTCCGTGGAAGACCTGACGCGCGCGGTGCGCGAGCGATGGTCGTTCACCGACGATCACTTCGCCACGACTCTGCGGCGCTGCGAATCGGCGAAGAACGATCCTTATCTGCATGGGCCCGTTGCGTTGCATCTGGTACAGGAACTTGATGAGTTTGCGAATCGTTTAAGGCTGTTCCAAGGCGCTCGGAAGGAGCAAGGTTGATGAACGCTGTTCCAGAACTGACGCAACACATCCGCGAGGAGATGAGTAAGGTGGTGGTCGGGCAGGACGAACTCCGTAACCAATGCGTCATCGCCTTGCTGTGCCGAGGCCATGTTCTGCTGGAGGGCGTCCCGGGAATCGCCAAGACTCTGACGGTCAAGGCATTGTCGCGTCTGATGGGTCTGGGATTTCAGCGCGTGCAGTGTACGTCGGACTTAATGCCGGCCGATATTGTCGGCACGAACATTCTAAACATGGCAACCAGCGCATTCCAACTGCACCGGGGACCGGTATTCACGGACCTGTTACTGGTAGACGAGGTGAATCGCATGCCTCCGCGCACGCAAGCGGCGTTGCTGGAGTGCATGGAAGAACATCAAGTCACGATTGATGGCAAAGGCTATCCACTCTCGCCGTTCTTCACCGTGTTTGCCACGCAGAATCCGATTGAGTTTGAAGGAACGTATCCTCTGCCCGAGGCGCAGCTCGATCGCTTCCTGCTGAAACTGCGTGTCACGTATCCAGCGGTGCGAGATGAAATCCAGCTGCTGGCCAACGTGCAAAAGGGATTTGAATCGCGCGACTTGGACAGCGCGAACCTGCGGCCCATTGGGACGGACCTGCTCGAACGCGCGCAGCAACAGGTAAAGTCAGTGACGGTGGAGGAGGCGCTCTTCGGGTACATCGTTCAGGTTGTGCGGCGCACGCGCGACTGGCCCTCGCTGTCTCTGGGCGCAAGCCCGCGAGCCGCAGTGAGTTTGATGGCCGTCTCGAAGGCGTTTGCAGCGATGGACGGACGCGACTACGTGATCCCTGATGACGTGAAGGCGGCGACGCGTCCAGTGCTGCGGCATCGCATTATGCTCAGGCCCGAGGCCGATCTGGAGGGAATCACGCCGGACCAGGTTCTGGAGGAAGTGCTGCGTGCGGTCGAAGTCCCGAAGTGAGTGCCGGAGTACGTCCATTAGTAGGTTTCCTAGTGAGGCTTCGCAGTGAATGATCCGGGCAAGCTGATTCCGCTCGAAGTCGAGGCGGAGACTAGATCGTACAAGCGCTTCGGCGTGGCGTTCGGAGACCGCTTCTTCATGCTTCTGTTTGTCGGTCTGGGGTGGCTTGGTCCGGCATTCATCGATCTGCGATTCGTATATGCGATGCTCGCGTGGGATGGGCTCGTGTTACTGGCCTGGCTTGCCGATCTCGACGCGTTGCCGCAGCCACGGCAGTTGAAAGTAAGACGCTCGTGGCGCTCGCCGGCCGCGCTTTCGATCGCGGCCGACGTCGACCTCACAATTACGAACTCGTCGAACCGAGGCATCTACGCCTCACTGGTCGACACGGTTCCGCTGCAACTCAGGAACGATCCGCCAACTCTCTCGGTGAAGGCCCGCGCGAAGGATGAGGGCACGGCCGCCTATCAGATTCGTCCATCGCAACGCGGAGACGCGAAGATTGGCGAGTGTTACGTGCGATATCAGAGTGTGCTGCGCATTGCCGAGAGATGGGTGCGGGCTTCGATTGAGCAGACGATCAGGATCTACCCGAACCTGGAAGAAGCCAAGCGGCACTCGATCTACCTGCTGCGCAGCCGGCAAATTGCTCTGGAGAAACGCCGCACTCGCGTGCGCGGAATTGGACGTGAGTTCGAGAGCCTGCGCGAGTATCAGGACGGAGACGAATACCGCGACATCTGCTGGACCGCCGCCGCACGGCGCGGCAAGCTGGTAACGCGCATCTACCAGATCGAACGTAGCCAGACGGTTTGGATCGTGATCGATTCGGGGCGATTGATGCGCGCGCGCGTGGGCGCGTTCAGCAAGCTCGATCAGGCAACCAATGCCGCGCTGAGCCTCGCGCAAGTTGCTCTGTATTCCGGCGACCGAGTGGGGTTGATCGCCTACGGTCGCGGCATTCGTCATCAGCTTCCCGCTTCGAAGGGCAGCGCGCACTTGCGGCAGGTGATCGAGCAACTCGCGCTGGTACACGAAGAGACTTCCGAAGCGGACCACCTGCAAATGGCGGGACGCCTGCTCAACGATCAGAAACGGCGCAGCCTGATTGTGTGGCTGACAGACCTGGCCGAGACCACGATGACGCCAGAGGTGATTGAAGCGGCATCGATGATGATGCCGCGGCATCTGGTTCTATTCGTGGTGATTGGACAGCCGGATCTGGGTGAGCTGGCGGCAAAGACCCCGAAGAGTGAATCGGAGATGTACCAGGTTGCCGCGGCGCAGGAGACGGTGCATCGTCGGGAACTGCTGCTCGCGCGCCTGCGCGAGCGCGGGGCTCTGGCTCTGGAAGTTAGTTCCGGAGTGGTGTCTCCGGCGCTCGTTAATGCATATCTGCAGATTAAGGAACGGAATCAGCTGTAGCGCACCCTTCAATTCTTGCCCGATCGTGAAAGCTCCTCGTGTCATGGAGTTGGGTAGAGCCGAGGAGTTCGGCGACGATTGTTCGCTTTCTTAAGCTGGCGAAATAGCGCGACGTAATCAACCTTAGCGTTGTGACGCTTATCCACCGGGACAGTCTTCAAGAAGACCACTTCATCGAGTTGAGCCCAGGACAGAGACCTCAGGATGTCGCCGCCTGATAGGGTTTTTGTGGATTCGATCGCTAATACGCGGCGTCCGTCGACGGCAGCCAATGCGGCGCGACGAATCCCGGCCATCTGCATCGCAGCGCACTCGACCGCAAACGGATATAGCGAGCCGCGTGCATCCTGGATTTTCCCATCACACCGACCGAGCAGCCAAAGCCGGCCCGTCGGATCCAAGTAGCCTAGATCGCCGGTGCGATGCCAACGCGCGCCTGCTACCTCGAATTTCGTTTCGGCATCGCCTTCTCCATTGAGGTAGCCGGATAATACATGGCCACCCGAGACCACGATCTCGCCAGGATCTCCGCTAGCCTTCGTAAGTTGCTCGAAGGCACCAGCATCGAGTAGTGGAATTGGGACGCCCCACTGTTCGCGAATTACGCGTAACGAAATCGATGACACTGGTCGCCCCGTGAGCAGGCCTTTGCCCCGCTCCATGCCATCGAAGTCTTCCTTGGAAATATTCGAGAGAGTCACCTCGGCCATGGGTTCGGCTTCCGTCGATCCATAGACGGCCGTAATCTCGGAGTTCGCACAAAACTGTTTTGCTTTGCGGAGAAGTCCAGGGAAAACGGGCGCGCCGCCCAGGTAGATTCCCGCCAAAGATGGCATTGTGGCGCCACTCCGTTCGCATTCGTCCAACAATCGAGAGATAAAGGCGGGCGATGCCGCAACGGTTTCGATTTTATGTCGTTCGATTTGCGCCAGTACCGGGCGCGGAGCAATCTTGGCGGGCGATCTCAGATCTGCATCGGGAAGGACGCTGGTGACGCCCGAAGCCAGATTCGCGAGTACAAAGATCGGTAAGGTCGTCAAATCGCGCCGGCCAGGTCGTAGCGCAAGGTTCGCCTCCAGAGCCCGATGCTGAGCCAGCAAGAAACCGTGAGTACGAAGTGCTGCTTTGGGTTGCCCCGTGCTCCCGCTGGTGAAGGTGACCAGCGCAGGAGATTCGGAGGATGCGGGAAAAACCTCGCGTGAGAGCGTCCCCTCTGCATCGGTGCGCATTTCAAGACGCTGAGACCTTGGAAACCAACCAAAACAGAACGCTTTTGAAACACGGCGAAGTGCCGGGATTGTCCACCGCAACAACTGGGCGCGTCGAGTGCCGAGAAAGGCCTTGGGTGGAAAGATCGCACAACACCGCTCGATATGCGCCCGCCCGGCGGATGGATCCAGAAAGATTGCTACGCACCCCAACCGGAGCGCCGCGATGAGGGCCACGTAGAGTTCCGCAGATACGGGGTGCAGCAGCAAAATGCCGTCCCCCGGATTGAGGCCGGCACTTCTCATCTGATCGGCAGCATTGGCGGTCGCGGCATCGAGTTCTCGAAAGGAGTAGCGTCGATCGCGATTCCGATAAACGTCGATAATCGCCGCGTCTCCCGCCAGTTCCTCTGCGCGCTGCAACAGAATCTCGGCGATATTCATTTTGCGAGATCCTTGGAATACAGCGTGTACTTGCGCATCATGGTGGCGTAGTGGCGGCTGATATTCAGAGAGACGTTGTTCTCGAACATGAGCGCATGAATACAGCGACGGAAGCCCATCTCGCGACCTAGCTGCTGGGCGCGTGCCACCAGCAATGTGCCCAAGCCTCGCACTTCGGGACGTGGAAGAATTGAGACTGTTTTGATGATGAACGTGTCGACGTCAGCACCGGGGGCCTTCAACGCAAAGTCGGGAACTGCGAAAAGATAGCCGACGCATTCGCCGGCCTGTTCGGCAATGAGCACAAGTTCAGGACGTGCGATCGGCAGAATGGGATCGTACAGCGCAATAAACTCTGCCTCGGGAATCTCGGTGTACAAGAAGTTGTCCCGGAATGAAATTCGGCTGACCGCATGAATGTTCTTGAGTTCGCTCCGGAGGTTGGCATTTGCCGAACGAAACACGACACCTGCTCTCGCAATCTTCCTTTCGAAGGCCTGCACGCGTGGATCAGGGCGGGACAGTTCGCTGTTGAGTGCCGAGAAGTAGGATGCCAGCGACGAGAACCCTGCCCTTTCGAATTGCGCAGGCCATTCGGCGGGATTCGCCGGTTCGAGGAAGAAGATTGGCTCGTCACCGCGCTCCGTTATGAAGCGATAACTTCGCCAAGTGTTCCCGTTCATAGGACCGACCGCGAGTGTACATCCGGCTGCGCGCAACCGCTGCTGTGCTGCGGTCAGGACGGCCGCAGCAGCATCATCGCTTGTGGCGGCGTAGTGCCCAATGACGCCGACGCGGTGGTGCTCGTAGGCGGGGACTTGGTTCCACCACAGCGAGCAATGCGCTGCACTCCTGTCTGACGACGCACGCAAGTGAAGATCAGCGCGATGGGTTTCGAAGTCCGACGGGTTGAAGGGCAGCAGGGTTGCAGCCGTGGTTGAGCTGGCGATTTCGGAAGCCGTAGCGCAATCAATGACCCGCATTCTTAGAGTATCCTGACGGCCAGCGTTGAACAAAGCACGATGCCAGCCTGCCGCAACCAGCGGGCTCTGGTCGCGGGGTAGATGCCATCACGCCGCGGTTCGAACCAGTAAAACAGTCCGAATGCAAAGGCGCAGACAGGCAAAGCGGCACTCGCTTGCAGCAGCGACAACCTCGACCTGCCCTCAATCAGCACGTAGGGCAAGAACATCAACGTCCATGACACCAGGACGCAAGCAACCATCATCAGACGAACGGAAGAATATCGAGGGTACAGGAGATTCCAAGCAATTAGGGCAAGATGAATGGTGAACGCGAGCGTGTAAGGGAACAGCAATGCTGGCTGCTGCCAGACACGGGACAGAAAAAGCCATATTAGCCCGACCGAGGCAATACTCAGCACCGCAAGGACATTGTGTGTTCGATCGGAGTCCGTAATCTTTCCGGGAAAAAAGAACGTATATCCCAGAAACAATGTGGCTGGCGGTATCAGCCATTGCCATCCTCCAAGCGCCCACGAGACGTAGAGCACCAGTGCGGAGGCTAAGAGCGCGCTGCCCTGCAGCGTAGTTTTGCGAGCGTAGGCAGTCACAAAAATAATTAATGCCATTCCGACGCGGAAACGGTTCCACAATTGGCCGAGAGACATCACAAGATACAGGCGTAGGAGGATATACACGCCGAGGGGTATGAAAATGTTGTCCAACCCCCGCCACGCAATTGCCTCCAGCAACATGACGATCAGCGCGATGTCAAGAGAGATGAGCAGGGTCTCGATGCGTCCCGCGTCGGAAAAAACGACCAGCGCCACATCGACGGTGAAGTAAGCAACGCAGAAGAACGCAATGGAGCCTTCCATGCTCTTGGTGACTCCGGTCGCCCTATACTCGTGTTTTCCGTACTCGGCGCCAGTCAGCGCGGCAACGGTGTCTGCCAGAGTAAGGACAACCATTGGAACGGCGTACAACAGCTTGCCGCCATGTGCGAAGTGATAAAGCAGCGCCACTGATAGGGGGAAATAAATATCCCCCCAGGACTCGCGATCGACGTCATCCAGCACACCGGACAGACGATTGCCGATAAGGGGGATATATCGGATTGCGAGCAGTAGCGCGATTGAGGTTGCACAGATGATGTAGACGGGGATGGGACTGGAGAATATCCACGGAAGACTGATTGAGAGCAGCCCGGTTCCGATGTGGGCCAATTTCCGTATCCACTCGCCATCGGCGCCCATCCACTTGCGATACATACGCAGCAAGAAAAGCATTGCCAGTGCACAAGCCAGCACGGCAGCGGTCGCTATGGCATCGTGCTGGGTCATGCAACTTCCTCGACTACCAGTGCGCTGTAGAAGAAGGCTCGATCGCGAGCGAACAGCTGGGCACTCAAGTCGGTGAGCGGGTGCAGGGTCGCAGCCAACGACTGGGGACGGTGACGCGGAGCCAGCATATTCCAGTAGGCTAGGCGCGCTCCGGGGCGAGCGCTCGCTACGATCAGTTGTAACAGCTGTTCGTAAGACGATGGCGACATGTACTCAAAGATATCGCTAAGGTTGAAGCAATCAAACGCTTGCTTTCCTTTGAGCGACTCCTCCAGCGCACCGCAGCGCCACTCCAAGCGGTCGAGATTGCGACGGATGCGCTCGAAGTTATCTTCTCGCAATGCAGCGGGCAGGGCACCGTTGTGGCGGCCGGTCAGTATCCATTGAATGTATGGGTTTGCTGCTGGATCGAGTTCGGTCAGCGCATACTCGGTGCGTTTGAGGATGCGGTCGGAGACGCTACTCTCGACGTAGCGAAAGAACTCGGGGTCACGACCGAGCCATCCCATTACTCTTCGTGAGAAAAACACGCGGAACATAAGCCGCCAGCGAAGATTGTTCCACCGTTGGGCATAGAACGATCTCCGCTCACCGATCGATTTGGGACGCAGAAGTTCGTCGATCTGGCCTCTTGGATGTACGAGCGATAGCACCCGCTCGCGGAACAGTCTGAAATAACGTTCAAATTTACCGGCCGATCCAATTCCAGCAGCAATCAAATCGGGCCGCTCATCCCAGAACATTAAAGCGCTGGTTGAAAGGTGCTTGCGGCAGGTTTGGTAGAGGCGCGGACGCGCGTCGCTCTCGACGGAACCGATGAGTGCGAGCAGTTCGCCATGTTGGAGCTCGCGATACGCCGCCACGCGCAATTCCAGGCAAGCAATTTGCGCCGGGCTGAGATCGATCGCAAGTACGCTCTCTGGATCGCGAGACAAAAGAGCTAGCGTATTGTCGCCCGCGGACGCAATCGACACGCAGCGTTTCCCCGGCGCAGGTTCGAGCGCGGCGAGCAGAACGTCCGCGTCTTCCCAGCATTGTGCGTAACGAATGCCCGAAAAGTCGGCGCGTTCGGCGGCTTCGCTACGCATTGGTCTCCTTGGTTGGGGCAACATCCACGAGGCGGCGGACGGTGCCGGTGGCGCCATCCAGTTCGACTTCATCGCCATCCTGGAGCCAGTCGAGGAGGCCCGGAATCGAAATTACTGCTGGAATCCCCAACTCACGCGCCACAATCGCCGAGTGCGAGAGCAAACTGCCGCGCTCCACAAGCAATCCACTGGCCGAGGGGAACAACATAATCCAACCCGGATCGGTATGGTCGGCCACCAGGATGCAACCTGCAGTTAGCCGCGCATGCTTGGGATCGCGCACCACGCAAGCTTTTCCGCGCACGACCCCGGGACAACATCCCAGGCCCTTCCGCTCGTCGCGGCCTGATTCTGTCGCTGCGGTCGGTTTGCTCGAACGATAAGGTTGCGCATGGTACACCGGGCCGCGAGTACTAAAGCGCTCGGCGGGAACCGGGCCCTCGCGGTAGACGGCAAATTCCTGTTTCCTCACTGCTACAAGAGAGCGCAGATCGGTGGTCGTTGCAGTGCCGTCGTTGAAGGCAAGAATCTCCTCCACTTCGAGGTAAAAGATGTCTCGCGCGTGGTCTAGACGCCCAATGGCTTGCAGACGGCGACCCGCTTCCAAAAAGAGGCGGCGGATGGTACCGAACAGACGCGTACGTTCGAAGCGGAGATTCTCTCGGTTGCGCACCCGCTTGCGGGCCTGACGCATGACCCACCACAACATCGTGCGGCGAACGGGCGAACCCCGCAGAGCAGCCCGCATTTTCTTCTCAGCTTGATCGCCCTGTGCCCGGTCACCATGAACTCGATCAGGGGAGAGACTCTCGGCTTGCGGTGTACGCGAAATCGAAGCGGCGCGCGCGACTTCGCCAACGCTCCTCAGCAGCACGAGAGGATCCTCGTGGAGAGTCTCGCTCTCCAGCTTTAACTCTTCCAAACAGCGATCGCCGAACTTGGAAAGGTAAGCGTCGTACAACACCGAAAAATCAGGATACTTCCGCACCATGCGGACCGCATCAGGCGTGGAGGCTTGGCGCAAAGCGGCAACCAACTCGGGATGAAGAGCCGCCACCCCTGCCATCTCCCGAACCCGCGCAGCCGGTTCCAGGCTGATAATGTCACTCTGTCCGCGAATCGCATCGTTGGCTAGCACCCCGTTGGCATCGCCGCACCAACGACCGGTGAGTTTTCGGAAAGCGCCATCGAAGATCATGGCGAAAAAATCGTTGACGAGGGGCGCGTCCCAGCGGGAGAGCAGTTGCTGTTCCAGCTTGTAGTAGTGCGCTACTAACTCGTCGAAGCGCATCTCCTCAAACCGTGGCTCAGGCGGAGCCAGCGCCTGGTTGAGACGGACATAGAATCGCTCGATCTGACGATCCAGCATCACGTAGTTTCGTGCCAAGCCGGCCACCATACGCACGCTGCGTAGCGCGTCCACCATTCGCTCTCGGGCGCTGGCCTGCCCCAATTCGCGGACAATTTCGTCGGGAAGACTCTCGCGGACGCCCATCATCTGTTCCATGAAGCGGCGATTCACTGTGAATCCCGGCAGCAGCGCCAGAACGCGATACCAGTTGAGCAGGTTGTAGTAAACCTGGCCCCTTATCAGCCCGAGCATCCGGCTGAAGGTGTTCTCATTGGCTGCGATCTTGCGTTTCGGCACGCGCAGGATCACGCAGAACTGCCGATACACGCCTTCATAGATGTAGCGCGCGAAAGAAAACGTCAACGGTGTCGTGACTCCGTTGTAGCTCTCGGTGATGTTGCTGTTGTCCCAAAGGTTGAGCGTGCCGTCGGGGTCGGCGAGATCAGCCAGAGTAGTGATCGGACGCGATTGCAACAGAAACAATTGATCGCCTTCGATAGCCCACTCAATGTCCTGTGGCTTCCCGAAAGCATGAGCGGCGCGGCGAGCGAGAGTCGCCACCGCGATAGCTTGTGCGTCGGTAAGCGTAGGTTTCGAGCCTTCATCCGCGCTCAAGTTAACGGCAGAGATGCCCTCGTCGGCGCCAGGATCAAAGCGATGGGCGATGTTCTTTCGCACTATCGTTCTGTCAATAACGGCTCCGGCACGATCGACCTTGAAGACATCCGCCGCCGCTTCGCCGCCAACGAGCGCCGTTCCAAGTCCAGGAACTGCCGAGACCACGGCAACCGAACGCTGGCCGGTGACCGGATCGGCGCTGAAGGCGACACCAGAGATCGTTGCGTTTACCATCCTTTGAACCAGCACTGCGGGGGCCGCAAGCGTTGCATTCGAGAGCCCGTTCTGACGGCGATATTCGAGAACGCGGTCGCTGAATCCCGACCGCCAAACGGCGGCAACTTTACCGCTGACTCCCTTCCTGTCGACGAAGAGAAAAGTGTCGAACTGTCCGGCGAACGAATGCTGCGAGCCGTCCTCGTCGACGGCCGACGACCGAACCGCGAAACGACTGTCGTCGACGGACAAATCCCGCAATGCATCGTTGACCTCGCGTTCGATTTCAGCCGACGGCCTAAGCGAGAGCAATGCTGAGTTCAATCGCTCGGCTCTCCCGCACGCAAGCGCCTCAGCTTGCTTCTCGGTCAGGCCTGCGATGGTCAAACTGGCCGTGAACGCAGATGGCGCAATCACAAACCATGGGGGAACGGGCAAGCCGGCCTGCTCCAACTGCAGCAGAGCGAGTGCCTTTCCACCAAGATCCTGCAACCCGCCTTCGTGAAAAACGAAGCTCATGCTCCGCCCCGGTGCCGCAATACGATCGGAACGACGCCCAGGCTCAGATACATCAGGAGACTCCAAACACCGGCCATTGTCTCAACATACTTGCCACGATTCGCGACAGCACCTTGCAAAAAGAACACCCCAACCGCCAGCGCAGCCAAGAATAGAATCAGCAATAGAGTCATGACAGGACGTTCAAAGCCGATGGATCGAGCGGCGATATAGGCGAACCCGGCCGTGCAAGCCAGCGTGCCCAACCATGTGAGAATGGCGTTCCGCCGGCCCCAGAGGAAGCTATAGGTTTCCACGCCAGTTTCTTCGTCTTGCGGGGACCGAATTTTTCTCCCGATTTCAATCACCATGCCATTGAAGAAACTGACGAGGAGAAACCACAGCAAGCCTTTAGGCGGCCGAACCAGACCGGCGGGAACCCAATCGCAAGATGTGGTGTAGAGGTCAACCAGCGGCATAATTGCCATGTGCGTAACCATGTAGGTAATGGGTCGTGCCTTGAGCCAGCGCCGCGCGAAAAATTCCTTGCTCATCAGGCCGAGGTAGAGCCAAGTAAGCAGCAACAGCACAACAAGTCTCGGCGCGAGCCATAGGGCGAGCGACAGTTGGAGGACGCTGCAGCCGGCCCATACCCAGGCGAGATCGCGAAGGCTGATCAGGCCGCGCGGCACGGGACGATATGGCCGATAGAGAGAGTCTTCCTCGAAGTCCTTGAATTCATCGGCAATCCGAAGTTGGAGAAAGAACAGGAATGAACTGCCGAATGCTACAACACAAGGCTTCCACGCCAAAAAATTGTGCGCGCCACGTATCAGTGTCGAATAACTGACCGCGGAGAAGCTAAAAGCCGCAATTACGGGAGCGTGCGCGAAAACTGGAAAACGCTCGCGCTGGTAGGTCCACCAGCGATTAGCCATTTTGAGCCCGCTCCCCTCTGCTGGCCAACTGTTTCTCCTAGGCACAAATCAAATCTCGGGCACACATTTTGTTCGAGAACGTTGGAGAAGTATAAGGCAGCCGCGTTCGGCCGAGAAACTAACGCCAGTAACAAGGTGTTGAGGGAATTGACCGTATTGGAACCGGGAAAGTCGACTCGCAGGAACGATCTTGCACTAGGCCGGTGGGCGGACCGTCTGAATCCGTTGGATATTTGGCGCAGCAGGGGGAAAGCTGCGCGAGATTTCTTCGCCGTCTTCGCTTGTGGCTTGCGCGAGCCTTCAGCAAAACAGTCTGCCCGTGGAGAACCTTTCAACTGGATCGGCCTCTGGCATTCGGCGTCATCGTGGCAACGGGATTGAAGAGTACTGACCGGGCACTTCGGTCCTGCAATAAGAAAAGGTGCGAGCCGAAAAACGGCCCGCACCGATTGACTAATAGGAGCTGGGAACAAGCTACAGATTGACGCTGAGAGTGAGGTTCACGCCCGGGTAGGTCGTATTGCAAAGGTAATACACGCCATCGATCTCGACCACATAGACGTCTTGCGTGTATAGCCAGTTCGATGGCCATGGTTGAACAAATCCGAACCAGTAGCCGCCGTATTGGAACCGGCGATCCCTATAGTTGGCTTCAGTGACACGAAACCTGTGATCGCGTCCAAAATTGGCCTTGTAACGGTCTTCGGGAATACGTCCACCGCCGTTCCCACGCGCATGATCTTCCTGCTTGCTCGCCTTGGCGTTCTGCTCGTGCTGCTGTTGCGCGTTTCTGTCTTCTTTATTGTTGTTATTGTCCTTTTCTTGCTGCGCCTTCTGCTCTTCCGGCTTGGTGTTCTTTTCCTCCTGCCGAGCATTCTTCTCTTCGGGCTTGGCCTGTTTCTCGGGTTGCGCCTTCTTTTCCTTTTCCTGGGCAGGCTTATCTTTGTTTTCTTCCTGTTGGTCGTGCTGCTCTTGTTGTGCGTATGCCGGAATGGCGATTCCGAGGGACAAAGAGAGAACTGCGGTACTGATCGCTCCAACGAGTTTCATAGGTATTGCCTCCATTATCGATCGCGAATAACCCTTGCCTTACTGCAGGCTTCCAGTTGTTGCGTTGACCGGAGTTCCGATGGCTTCGCCCGATACCAGAAGTTCCACTCTCCGATTCTGTTGACGGCCCGCGGAGTTGTCGTTCGACGACACCGGCAACGTGTTGCCGAATCCCTTAGCCGAAACCGAATTCGACGCAACGCCTTCCTGGACGAGGTAATCACGAACTGAATCGGCTCGATTCTCCGATAGGGTCTGGTTCATCGCATCGCCGCCGACGTTGTCTGTATAGCCGCCGACTTCAATGTTCAGCCCCGGATAGGCAAGCAGGATGCCGGCAACTTTCGCCAGTTTCTCGCGCGCCCCCGGCTTCAACGAGTACTTCCCGGTGTCAAATAAGACATCAGACATGCTCACGATGAGGCCGCGAGCGGTGTCGCGAGTCTGAAGAATCGAATTCAGCTGCTCGGACAACTTTGCGCGCATTGCCGCTTTGTCGGTTTCGGCTTGCTGCGCGTTCAAGTTTGCCTGCTGCGCTGCCAAGCGGGATTGGTCTGCATCTGCCTGGGCTGCCGAGAGCGCGCTCGCTGAGGAGGCCTGACTGTCCGCCATATCGGACTTCGCCTTCGCTGCCGCGGCTTGTGCATCGGCGGAGTCAGACTGGGCTTTCGCCGCATCTGATTCCGCTTGAACCCTTGCTGCCTGCGCGTTCGCGGCATCGGACTGAGCTTGCTTCTTCTCACGGATCGCCTCATCGGCCTGGCCTTGCACTCTCGCTTGCGCATCCGCTGAATCGAGGCGTTCGTTCGCCAGGCGGACTTCGTCCATCTTCTTAACAGCGATGGCACGAGCGTCTTCTGCGGTCTGAACTGCTTCACGGGAAACTGCGATCAACGGCTTCTTGTCGATGTGCTTGTCCGTGGCATAGGTATCGGCGCTGTCCATCAACTTGACGGCATGCTGATAACTGTCGCTGGCATACTGCTCGGCTCCTTCGGACTGAGCAATGCGTACCGCATTCCTCGCTTCAAAGAATTCCAGCGGCAGTTTGGCGTTCAGGACCACGGGATCGAACTTATAGCCGGTAGGAATATAGCCCCCACGTTCCATCAGTTCATACTTTGCGTTCACTGCTTCGCTTGTGCCTTTTGTATCTTCGCGAATCACATTTTCGAGCACGACGACATTGCTGGGCTGGCGGACTGCATAGTAAGGTTCCGCGGTAACAATCAGAGCGAATGCCTGAAGGTCAGTGGTCACGTTCAGCTTGCTGCGATGGTCGCCGCCCAGGAGAACTTCGCCCAAGTTTACTGCCCGGCCTTCGGGTGAAATCGCCCACAAGACATAAGTCAGATACTCATTGCCGAATGTCGTTGGTTTCTGCAGATCGCCGAATTCCGCTTCGATCGCAATGGATCCGCGCTTACTGTTGATCTCGGCGACGCCACTCGCAGAGGGCATAAGATCGGTTCCCGCAAAATCCAGTTTTGAGCTTCCGCTCCGGTGCTTGTAGTTGATGGCTTGCACACTACGGCTAATGACAGTGACCCGGAATGTGGGAGTCGGGTTCACATGCTCGAAGTTCCCGGACGTTTGCGAATTGGTTTGAGCAAAAGCGCTCAAACTGAGGGTGATTCCTGCTATTAGTAACAGCTTCGTTTTCAAAATGACTCCTTGAGGCAGATGTCCGCCGCATTGCTTGGTGCGAATCTTGAGTGGTGCGTTTGGGTTTATGGCTGACCTGTTCACGGGATCAGAAGCGTGCCGACGTGGATGCTCGACAGTGAATGAAACAGGCCGAAGACATTTAGCAACCACAGGACGACGGCGATCACAACAACGCCGTTCAGGATTGATTTGATGGATCCCTGCATGGGGATGAAGCGATTGACCAGCCACAGCAGGACACCCACCACGATGAGAACTTCCAGGAGTTGAATTAAAGGCACGATGTTGACCTTCCTTTTTCGCTGAGTTTCGTGGGCTAGCCCTCCTGATCTGCCAAGAGGTGCTGCCCTGATCTAAATTTTCGGGAACGAGTTAGGGTCGAATCATGTTCTGCCGCAAGGTTTGGCGGCAGGCACGGAAGAAGAATGCTGATTGGCTTCGACTCCAGCTTAAGAATGGGAGCGGCGAATCAGAGGTCGCCGCTCATACCCATAGTCAGTAGAGTAAGAATGACAGGTCGGGGAGTGTGCGTCTGAGCAAGATAGCTCACATGTCAAGAGAAAGGTCGAACGGGAACAGACGCACGCGAGGACGGTAAATCGAACTCCCGCCCACAGTCGAAGCACACGCGGTAGGTGCGGTGTTTGATCGTGAAGACACGGCTCAGGTGACGATGCCGGCAACCAAGAGCAAACTGGAGGATCCAGCGCAGTGGTTTCATCAATCCTGTGCCCGCTGGCGGCGTTCGCAACTTCCATTCGCATCCAGCCATTCGAGTAGCGAACGAACACTAGCCCGAGCCAGCGCAATCGCGCAATCCGCCGCTCCGTAATAGATGTTCAGCGTATCGCCGTCGGCGTCCATCGTATATCCGCACGGGAAGACAACATCGTCGACGTCGCCCTGGCGCTCGTATGAGGCTTCCGGCCCGAAGATCCACGAATCTCCCCGCAGCAGGCATTTCTCCGGATTCTCGAGAGCGAAAAGCGCCAGCCCTAGTCGATATAGACAACCGGAAGGTGTATGCCGAACTCCGTGGTAGAACACCAGCCATCCTCTCGAAGTCTCGATGGGTGGCGGCGACAAACCGATCTTATTTGCATCCCACCAGGCTCCGCGACGTGCTTCGAGCATGAGCCGGTGCCTGCCCCAATACCGCAGGTCCGGCGAGTAAGAAATCCACATATGAGACCCGAGGGTTGTCATCGGACGATGAATCAGAGCCCAGCATCCATCGATTCTCCGAGGCAGAAGTGCGGAGTCTTTGTCGTCCGGCGGCATTATGACGCCGAATCGTTCGAATGTGCGGAAGTCTTTAGTCAGCGCCAGAGAAACTCCGGGGCCGCCTCGCGAATAGGAGGTGTAGGTAATGACGTACTGCTGCAGTTCGGGGACAAATGTAATGCGAGGATCTTCAATGCCCCAGATTTCTTCCGGATGATTCTTGGGATCGGGCATCAGAGTAGGTGCGCTGTCGATTTCCCACCCATCGACGCCATTTCGCGATCGCGCGGCGCAAAGATGCGACAAGCCCCGTCGATCTTCCACCCGGCAAAGCAGCAGTGTCGTGCCATCCGCGAGAAGCGTTGCACCCGCATTGAACACACTATTAATAGGGTAAGGCCAATCCTTGCTGGTCAGGATCGGGTTCTGGGAATGGCGAAGAAGCAACGGTTCGAAGCGCGTGCTCAACAGGCTCGCCGGCTTTTCTGCGGGTACGGTCATGAAGGGATTTCCTTTTGTTCGGACTCTTGCAGCGATCGCATTTCGAGGAGTGCCATCAAGAACGACAGCGTTGACTCTGCTCCCTGATTTTCGTTGGCGCGGTCAGGATGCAGCCCGTCACGGCAGCCGCCGGTTGAGGAATCATATAGGGGCAGTTGCAAATCGTTGTCGCCGAGAAACCAGTTGAAAGCAGACCACGCTTCATTGCGCCAGCGACCATCCCCCGTTACTCGGTACGCTTGCAGACATGCAGAAACCGCGCCAGCGGCTTCGAGCGGCTGTTGGTCGAAACGGGCCTTCTCACCATTCTGTCGATAGAAACCTTGCGAGCCGATCGGTACAAAATGGCGACTGATGTCGCAGTGTTGCGTTTGTGACAGCCAGTCCAGAGATTCGAGGCCGGCAGAAATCATGCGATCGTCCGAGCAAGCGAAGCCTACCAGCAACAAGGCTTGGGGCAACCGCGCGTTTCCGTAGGCAAGAACATTCTCGAACCATTTCCATTCCGGCCGCCGGATGGACTCATACATTTCGAGCAGTCGTACGCTGAGCGCGGATCGCACTTTCTGCGCGTCACGATCGCCGGGATACGAATTGAGGTATTCCTGAATTCCGAGGAGCGCGTAGGCCCAAGCTCGCGGACTATTGAACTCCAGCACTGCAGGCAGAGAGAACTCAAATAAGCGCCCTGCGGCTCCCCTGAATCCCTGATCGTGGGATCGACCGAGAACGGTCCCCACCCCCCACAGCGCACGCCCGTGAGAATCTTCAGAGCCGACAGGCTCGTTCCAGCGGCGATCGTAGCGAAGGAAATTCTTAAATCTGCCCTTGGTAGGGTTGAAGGCGTGTTCGAGGAACGATAGATACAGGCCAACGGAGGTTGGGCCCGACTTTCCAGGCTGATCTTTGCCAAACGGCTCGAGGAGCGCAGCAAGCGCCAGCGCACGAGCATTGTCGTCTGTGGTGTAGCCCTCCCCACGGTTCGGGATCGTAAAGATCGCGTGCTGCAGCATCCCGGTGTCGTCGGTCATTTGGTGCAAGTGATTCAGCTTCAACTCAGGCAATTGATCCAGCGATTTTTGAATAACGCGCGCCGAGAACTGAACCTTTGGACTCTCCATACGATCGCGTCGTACCCGAACGAAACTCTCCATGTAACCCTGCGCCACGCGCTTCCATACCATCTCCCGAGCGAACAAGTAGGAGCGTTTGCGCATCGCGTGACGAGTTGCAGGAGTATCGAGTAATTCGATTGTCTTATTCGCAATCGCTTCGGGATTCTGGAACGGGACCAGCGCGCCTCTGCGATCATCGAGCAATTCAATCGCATGCCAGTAGGGTGTGGAAATGATCGCTTTCCCCGCACCCAGCGCATAGGCGAGCGTTCCAGAAACTACCTGGGCTTCGTGGCGATACGGAGTGACGTAGATGTCGGCGGCACCAATGAATTCAACCATTTCTTCGGGACTGACGAAGCGGTTGTGGAAGATCACTTGCGATTCCACTCCTACTTCCTTCGCCAGAGACTGCAAACTATCTCGATACTTCTCCCCCTCGCGACGGAGGATGTGAGGATGGGTCGCGCCAGCGACGATGTAAGCAACATTCGAGTGTTTCGACAGAATCTGCGGCAAAGCTCGGATGACATTTTCAATTCCCTTGTTCGGTGAGAGCAGGCCGAAGGTGAGGAGAACGGCCTTCCCTTCAACACCAAAGCGGTCTTTATAGAAATTCGGATCCAAGAACGGCAGGTCGGGAACCCCATGCAGCACCATGTCGATCTTGCTGCCCGGCACCTTAAAGATTTCCTGCAGAAACTGGGACGACAACTGGCTCATGACAATGAGGCGGTCAGAGAGGTCTGCTATCTCTTCCATGACCAGCATTTGGTCAGGATTTGGCTCGCGCAAGACCGTGTGCAGCGTGGTTACTACCGGCATTTTCAGGCCGCGCAGCAGATGCAAAATATGGCTTCCCGCCGGACCGCCAAAGATTCCATATTCGTGCTGCAAGCACACCATGTCGATGTTGTTGAAATTCAGGAATTCAGCGGCTTCCTCATACGACCTCACGTCGTCCTGGGCCAGCGACCATCGCACGCGCGAAGGATAGTCGTACCCTTCGTCGGTATCGTTGACCGGAAGCGCCAAGAGTCGAGCGCTCCCGTACTCCGCGGAAATTGCGCTACACAGGTCAGTGGTGAACGTGGCGATTCCACACTGCCGCGGAAGATAATTCCCAATAACCGCGATCCGACTCGGTAGAGATACCTTCGATTGCAATCGGTTTCGAACTACTGCTGTAATGTCGCGCGGCCGAAGTTGAGAGGCAACGACTTCCAAGAGGACATTTGGTAGATGAGTGTTTGGCAAAGACATTTGTTCCTACTTCGGCGAGAACAGGGCAGAAAGGCTCACGCTTCTGGTTGGTCCGAGAGTCTAGACGCTGATTTCGACGGGCACCAATTCCGGTGTGCACCGCGAGGTTTGGAGTGACTTCGCGGCGTCTTCAGCGGTAAATCTTCCCATCATAAGCGCCAGTTTTCGATTGGTCGTCATCTGGACCGGAATCCGATCAAACCGCTGCACATAGGCTGGGGCGCGAGTACCGCCGTGATTCACTCTTACCACAAATTTGATGTTCGTCATCCTTCAAGAATACAAACATCGTCCCTGACCGAACTGATCACTATTGACCATCTTATTGCGGCGCGATGGCGCATTGTGTAGGCCATGAAAGCGACAAGGAAACTGGCTCTTTCGGTTCGTTGCCCTACATGCGGCGCAAAACCTGGGGAAAAGTGCGAGCTGAGCACGGGCCTCCCCCGCACAGAGCCGCACCGCGATCGGCGTTTAGCCGGTTCGGAAAAATAATTCCTCAGGACTCAGGCCAGCACGGGCTCGGCGATGGGCGTACCGAGACGGTCAAAAGTATTGCGAATCCATTCGCCTGCGGCTAGACGTTCTTCTTCGGTTGGCGTTGGAATCTGAAGGAGTCCCTGACGGCCCAGATTCGCGGGAAGCGCAAAGGATGTCTGGTGTTGCATCACCGATTCTAGAATGTGCGCCAATACCCCCGATTCGTATCCATTGTCGAAACTCACACCTGCGCAGTGGAGCGTGGACGCCGACATCCAATACTCACAAGCCAGTAGCCAGTGCCCCCGGCTTAGGGATGACCAGATCTTCAGATAATCCAGGGTGCCGGACAGCGAGAACCCGTACTCAATATGAATCAAGCCGGTTTCAGTGTCATGCACCAAATCGGCCCATGACACAATAACCGCAGACTCAAGTGTTCCATCGAGACTCTGGTTCACATCAGATTTCATCGGTCACCCCCCAGTATCGAGTTGCCCTCAACCTCTTGCCCACGCGGCGGCGTTTTGCGCGGTCCGCCGCGCTTCAGGACTCTCCAGGTTGCAGCTCTGTTGCAGATGTCGAGAATGCGCGGAAACCGTCACATACGGAACTCCGAGGAAACGCCGGGCGGTGATTTCCGTGACCTCAAGACTATTGAAGTGCTCGAGCTTCACCTTCGCCGAGATTCGTTTCAACGCGCTCTTTATCTTCTCCTCCCCTAGAAACCCCAGGAAACTTGTCCTGACTTCCGTAGCCATGAAAAGGAAATTCCACCCCGCATCATGGATTTTGCGATCCAGAGCAAATGGGTCCGTAATTTTTACGAGGCTCCACTCTCCGAAGCAAGGTTCGGTTTCAAGCCCAGGAAGCTGCGGCATGCCGACCCAGTCTTTCATCCTCATCAGGATTGTGCCGATTTTTAGGCTTTGTGGCATGAGTAGTCTCTCCATTCTGCTGCATTAACAGTGGACCGACTCGCAGCCCAGAAACTGCTCAAAAGTGACCACTCCTGCCTGGGGTCGGGCGGAATCGGCAGTCACCCGGAATTGGGCTACTGGCGATTTATTCAATGGCTGTCGATCCGCGGACTATACTTGTTGAGGATGGCTCACTTGACATCAGCCAAGAAGAACGGTGGATTCGACCCCGATGTGTTTCTCGCAACCATCGGCGACGGCAGGAAGATCCTCGCCGTTCTCAAGAAGCAGACGATATTTGCGCAAGGGGATGCAGCGGATGCCGTTTTTTACGTACAAAAAGGTAAGGTGAGGCTCACCGTCGTCTCCAAAATTGGCAAGGAAGCAACGATCGCGATCGTCAATCAGGGAAATTTCTTCGGGGAGGGTTCGCTGGCGGGCCAGCTGTTAAGAATGGGCTCGGCCGCAGCAATGACCGATTGCGAAATTCTCCGCGTAGAAAAGAAGACCATGATGGAAGCTCTTCATCGCGAGCCCGCGCTCTCGGAGATGTTCGTAGCCTACCTGCTCGCGCGGAATATCCGTTACGAAGAAGATCTCGTCGACCAACTGTTTAACTCCAGCGAAAAACGCCTGGCCCGCGTGTTGCTGCTGCTTGCTCACTTTGGCAAGGAAGGCATCCCGGAGACTGTCGTCCCGAAGATCAGCCAGGAGACGCTGGCTGAGATGGTTGGGACCACTCGTTCGCGCGTCAGCTTCTTTATGAACCGATTCAGGAAGCTGGGTTTCATTCATTACGCTGGAGGAGTTGAGGGAGCCCTCCAGGTCCACAGCTCGCTCCTCAACGTTGTTCTCCACGATTGAGCGCTTCCACCAGATCAGTTCCAGTCCGGGTGCCCTTGACTGCACCCGCCGAATTCCATTCCATCGGCAACAAGTGACGAGTGCGCGCTGGTTCGGTGGCTGTGCTTTGCCGATGGCCACACGAGAGGCAGATTGACCCCACCGATCGAATATCAGTTTCTTTTGATATTTCGTTCTCGCGAACTGCAAGTGAGCCGGCGATGACCGGGCCTGCGCAGGTGTCACACGGGTACGCGGAGAGGTGAAGATACTGTCGTCTCATTGAGTCCCTCCAACACAAAGAGCTACACAGCCCATCCTAAGGCTTGAAACCTGGCGATTTCTGGTCACAATTGCTCTAGCCTGCGTACTTGTAATTGAGTGCAGCGTGAGCAATTTTGGGCAGAACTGCGGAAATCCCCTGCGTATAACAGACTGACATGACTGGCAACAATACCTTGCTTTGCATCCACCGGGATCCGGCTCAATTGCGTGTGCTGCAAGAAAATGGATACGAACTGATCGTCGCCGCTAACGGGTGGAAAGGCCTTCGGCTCTTGATGACGCACCCTGTGGATGCAATTGTGCTCGAATACAATTTGGGCCTACTCGACGGTGTGATCGTCGCAACCGAAATCAAGAAGGTCAAGCCGCAACTCCCTATCGTCATGTTGGCCGACCACCTGGAATTACCCGACGGAGCGCTCAAGTCCATCGATGCCCTCGTAACCAAGTCCGACGGCGCTCACTTCCTATGGGCTACCGTTCACTTTGTCTTGAATGTGAAGTCCAACCGACGCTGGCAAAACACGCTGAGTACGCAAAGGCCAATACGGCATCGTCGTCCGGCCAACTTCCGGAGAGAGTCGTAGGAGGTCCAAGCATCAAATTCTGGCCAGATCAGATTTGCTGGACTAGCCGGTTCTCCACGACTGACGTCTCTCTCGAAGGTTTTAGGACGTGCCTCGACGGCCGCTAACCAAATTGACGACGATCATCACCAAGGCTACAACCAGTAGCAAGTGGATCAGACCTCCGGCCACGTGCAAGCTAAAGCCCAACAGCCAAAGGACCAGAAGTACAGCCACAATCGTCCAAAGCATATCAGCCTCCTTCGGCTAGCCTTGTTTTACTTCTGCCCTCTCGAGGGAGACGGCACTGAGCGACTTCCCGCACTCCAGACAAAATCGCTTGGCCCGCGGCGTGATCCGCCCGCAGAATGGACACATTCTCTGCGATCGAGCCTCCTCGACCCGCGGCTTGAACATCGCCAACAGCTTTCCGAGGAATTTTCGGGCGGAAGCCAGACGTCGACCAAGAGTAGGACGATACGGTTCCATTCGATTTCACCTTTGCGGAGTTCTCCGCTCATTTTGCGAAGATCCGACAATTGGACGATGACAGGACAACGCCCGCAAATCTGTGCAGGATTGCTCATATTCCTTGTGATTCCGTTCACCTCGTGCAGAGAGTCGTTGACGTTCAAGAACTGAGCGATTCAGATCAGCTATCGTTTCCTGACTCAGAGATCATGATTGCAGAGACGAGCACTTTTTCTCTCTCTTTCAGGTCCTCTGAACTAAGTCAGCTATCTGAAGCTTTCTCCTCTTAGTTCGGAAACTCCGAAAGGAAAAACTTTCATGAAGAAAACAATGTCATTGCTGTTGATCAGCGTTTTGGGCATGGTCGGAACATACGCCTGGGCCGGTTCGGCACGCGAGGACTCAGTAGACCGCCTGCAACGGTCCGTACTTGTCATTCACGCAATCATGTCCACGCCGGACAAGGGCATCCCGGAAGAAGTGCTGAGCAACGCGAAGTGCATTCTCGTCGTGCCCGACCTGATTAAGGGTGGCTTCATCTTTGGTGGCAAGCACGGACGCGGTGTCGCCACTTGTCGTACTGCCGATGGCTGGAGCGCCCCCGCATTCGTCTCCGTTGGCGGCGGAAGCTGGGGATTGCAGATCGGAGTCGAAGACGTGGATCTGGTCATGCTGGTCATGAACGACCAGGGTTTCCAGCATTTGCTCTCCAGCAAGTTTGAGCTTACCGGTGAAGGATCGGTCGCGGCTGGCCCCGTCGGACGTCATGCGTCAGCGGGAACGGACTGGAAGATGAACACGGAAATGCTCACGTACTCGCGCTCCAAGGGCGTGTTCGCGGGCCTGACGTTGGAAGGTGCAGTCGTGGAGCAGGACAACGATTCCACGCACGCGATCTACGGCAGGCACATGATGTTCCGCAATATTCTTTCAGGTAAAGCGACGACTCCGCGAAGCGCAGACGCTTTCCTGAAAGCCGTTTCGGAAGCGGGCCAACAGGCGAAGCTTGCCGAAGGAAAAGAGGATACGAAGTAGCTGCAACTGGAAGCTGTCATCACGACGGATTCATAACTGGCCGGAACTCATGCCTGGTTCCGGCCAGATCAACAAACATGGGACTCGCTCTCTGGTTCGTGGTGAACGAATTCAGGCGGAAAACATGAAAGCAAGCCTTCGAATGTCCTTTGGGCACGAGCAGTTGTCTAGCTCTCTGTTTCCAGCCGATTTTGGCGTCCGCTCAGTCGCCCGTGTAGGTATCATTAATTATAAGTCTCTGATAACAAAGGTCTGGCGGAGAGGGAGGGATTCGAACCCCCGGTACCCTTTCGGGTACGCCGGTTTTCAAGACCGGAGCCATCAACCACTCGGCCACCTCTCCGTGAAACTCCGCGGCGCTGCGGGCGGATTTCCTACGCAACTCACCGCGGCGGCATTTTGAGATTGTAGACGCTCAACCCACGCCGGTCTAGCCAGCCGACGCCTTTCCGGGCGAATGTAATTGACGCCCGCATCAGCCGAACTCCCGGGCTTAGAATGCTTGCATGTTCGCCGACCTTCGTCGCCTCGCCTACCGAGTCCCCGGGCTTTGCCTTCCTCTCTTGCTTGCGTTTCTCACTGCGACCGCATCCGCAACGCCCGTTCGTCTTCGCTGTGAATATCTCGAGAATCCTCTGGGGATCGACCAGGCCGCGCCTCGGCTCTCTTGGCAGAGTGACGATTCCTCCCGCAACTGGAAACAGGCTGCCTACGAGATTCTCGTCGCAACGAGCACTGAGAAACTCGCCGCAAACCAAGCCGACGTTTGGAACAGCGGCAAGAGAGTTTCCGCCGAATCCGTTGGAATCGCGTATGCTGGCCCCACGCTCGAGTCGCGCTACCGCTACTACTGGAAAGTTCGCACCTGGGATTCGTCCGGCACGCTCTCCGAATCCTCCGAGCCCGCATGGTGGGAGATGGGACTTCTCCATCCATTGGACTGGAGGGCCGAGTGGATTCGCTGGAACAATCCCGAGGACGCCGCCGACCGCCAGGCCATTCGCTGGATCTGGCTCCCGGGGCAGGATGCGTTGGCAGTTCCTCCAAAGACCGCCGCAATGTTTCGTGTTCACCTGCCCCTCTCTGAGAAGCCACGCGACGCGGTCTTGTTAGTGGCTGTTCGTGGCAATTTCACCGCCAAGGTCAATGGCCGCGAAGTCGGAAGCAAGAACAAGAAGAATCAATGGGACGCATTCGACCGTCTCGACATGCTCGACCAGCTTGCAATCGGCGACAACACGATCGAGGTGACAGTTACGGCTCCGGAAGTCCCCGACTGGGGCCCGAATGCAGGAGCAAAGACTACCCAAGCCGCACTCGCGGCCTTGGTGAAAATAGAATTCTCCAACGGTTCCATCACGCGCATTCCCACCAGCGACCAATGGGAAGCCACCATCGCCGCCACGAACCAGTGGCAACCCGCCACCCCTGCGGGCGATCTTTCTGACAAGCGCTTCGGCGATCCCGGACCTCTTCCTCAGCCCGCTGCGTACCTGCGTCGCGAAGTCATCATCTCCAAACCCATCCAGCGCGCACGACTCTACGCGACGGCGCTCGGGAGTTATCGTCTCTATTTGAATGGAACCGCGGTTGCGCCAGACGTCCTCACGCCCGAATTCACCGACTATCGCAAACGCGTGGTCTATCAAACCTACGACGTCACGAACTCATTGGTGAATGGAAAGAACGCAATCGCAGCCCTTCTCGGCGATGGCTGGTACGGCAGCGCTCTTACCTGGGAGGGATTCCATTTCTTCTCTCCCCCCGACCGCTTCGAAGCGCAACTCGAACTCGAATACGCCGACGGGAGTCACGAGACGGTTGTAACGGATGAATCGTGGAAGGCGTCAGAATCGCCCATCGTTCGCTCCGACATCTACGACGGCGAAGTTTACGATGCCCGTCTCGAGCAGCCCGCATGGGAAACGCCCACCTTCGACGACTCTCACTGGAGTTCTGCCGCTGTTGCCGATGCACCGTCGATCGCCATATCCGGCAAAATCACCGCGCCTCCCCAGGTTGTCGCAACACTCGCGCCGAAGAAGGTCACTTTACTCCCGAGCGGCGCTTACGTCTTCGACATGGGACAGAACATGGTGGGCTGGGTCACTCTGAAAGTCAGAGGCAACGCGGGAACCAAGGTCCGCCTGCGCTTCGCTGAGATTCTGAGTCCCGACGGAACCATCTACACCGACAATTTAAGAAACGCTGAAGCCACCGACACCTACATTCTGCGCGGCGCCGGCGACGAGACCTTCGCGCCCCACTTCACGTTCCACGGATTCCGCTATGTTGAAGTCACCGGCTACCCCGGAACGCCCACTCTCGACTCCATTCAAGGCGACGTCGTCAGCAGTGTGAGCGGCGAACCCACTGGCACTGTGGTCACGTCCAGCGATCTGGTGAATCGCATGTGGGAGATCGGCCTATGGGGCCAACGCGGCAACTTTCTGAGTATTCCGACCGATTGTCCGCAGCGCGATGAGCGCCTCGGTTGGATGGGCGACGCCGGCGTTTTCTGGCGCACTGGAACTTACAATTTCGACGTCGCAGCCTTCTCCCAGAAGTTCATGCAAGATATCGTCGACGCGCAGACTTCGCAGGGATCGTTTACAAACGTCTCCCCCAACACACTCCCCGGTGGTGACGCGGACATAGCCAGCACAGTTGGCGCTCCCGGATGGGGCGACGCCGGCGTTATCGTTCCGTGGACAACCTGGATGCAGTACAGCGACAAGGCGATCGTCGAAAGGAATTGGGACGAGATGCAGCGCTGGATGGATTTCATCCAGACCCGCAATCCTGATTTCCTGCGTAAGAACGGCGTCGGACCCAACTTCGCCGACTGGCTCGCCCCCGACGGCAACACGAACAAAGATCTGCTGGCCACCGCATACTGGGCGCTTATCGCGAACATGATGTCGCAGATGGCGCACGCCATCGGCAAAGACAGCGACGCGAAGCGCTACGACAATCTCGTGCAAGCAATTCGCGTCGCGTTCCAGAAAGCTTACATCAAGCCTGACGGAGAAGTCGGTACAGGTACGCAAACGTCCTATGTCGTCGCTCTCTACACAGAGATGGCTCCAGAATCTCTCGAGCCCGCGTTGGTCGATCGTTTGGTGAAAGATGTCGAGTCACGCAACTGGCATCTCTCCACCGGATTTCTCGGCACGCCCTTTCTTCTCTTTACTCTCTCCAATCATGGACACACCGACGTCGCTTATCGTCTCCTGCTGAACGACACCTATCCCTCTTGGGGATACATGCTCTCGAAAGGTGCCACCACTTGGTGGGAGCGATGGAACGGCGATACCGGCGATCCTTCCATGAACTCCTACAACCACTACGCCTTCGGATCGGTCGTCGCCTGGGTCTATCGGTACGCCGCCGGAATCGACACCGCGCCCGACGCGCCCGGTTTCAAGCGGATCGTGATTCATCCGCACCTTGATTCGCGCCTGACCTCCGCTCGTGCGGAATACGATTCTGTCTACGGAAAGATCATCAGCGAGTGGACGGCGCCCACCGCAGGCCCGTTCACGCTGAAAGTGACCATTCCCGCGAACACCTCAGCGAAGGTTTTCCTGCCCGCGATTCGAGGGGCACACATCACCGAAAGCGGCAAGCCCATCGCAGCCCATCAGGAAAACGGATCGAATGTCATCGAAGTCGGCTCAGGGTCCTACAGCTTCGAAGAGAAGTAGGTGGAAGAGCGGCGCCTCAGCGCCGTGTAAAGCGAACAACGATGAATGCGGCTTCAGCCGCGGACAGAATCTCCGCGCGTAGAACCCCTCACTGAAATCTCGCGCTATCCCGAATCTTGCGGGCCGCTTCTTCCAGAAAGTCATCCACGTGCTGCTGCGGCTGCGACTGCAATCCGGTCTTGGCTTTGATCCGTTCCGCGATCTTGATCGCGGTGGGCAATCTCACCAGCGGATCCAACTCCCACCGACGGCTCAAGTAAGTCTCGATCAGAACGAGTTCCTCCGAGCCTACCTTCCCCATTCCCGATGTAGCGGCACTCGCCTCCGTCGCGGTATTCCACGTCGGACGCACTTCCTCGGTCCGCTTTTCGTGCACCACCACCGTGCCTGCAACAAAATCTCCCAGCCTGCGGCTTTGCCGGTTGCACATCATGCACACTACGCCTACTCCGTAAACTCCGGGCAACACGTCCACGGCCCGCATCAGGTTGCGTCCCACCGCCTCAAATGTATTGATCGGACGTCCCGACTCCTTGATCACGCGGATCCCGGCGAATCGCTTCCCCGGCGTCTGCCCCTTCCACAGAATCTCGAAGATCGCAAAATATCCCCAGTAGATCGCGAACAGAATAAACACGCCCAGCGCCGGTCCAATCGTCTTCGGCACATACCACAACACCGAAGCCCCCAGGCCCAGAATCAGGAAGAAGACGATACCAGCTATCAGATACAGCGCAAATTGGATTAGAGTATCGATGGTGATGGCCAGGAATCGGCTGCCGATTCCTGCCAGCGGCAACTCCAGCGCGATTTGCTCTGGAGTATCAATTTTGAGTTGATCGAACGAATCCACGATGATTTCCACTCGCTGGTTAGAGAAGCGTAAACCGCACTGGGACAAGCTCGAAAAATTGCTCGATCAAAGCGCCAAGGGCGGACTCAAGTCGCTCTCGCGTTCTGACCTGCAGGACCTCAGCCTGGCCTACCGGCAAATTGCTGCCGATCTCGCCGCCATCCGCGAAGATCCGGCTTCCGTGCACTTTGCGCGCTACATCAACCAGTTGCTCGTGCGCGCTCACAATACCATCTATTCCGGTCGCAGGGCGAGTCCCAAGGCGCTATTTTCCTTCTTTTGGGACACCTATCCCGCCGCCTTCCGCCGCAACCTGAAACACTGCCTGTTGGCCACCCTGATCTTCGCTGTCGCCGGATTCGTTGGCGCGATCCTGACGTATCAGAATCCGGATTTCAAGGTGAAACTGCTCGGGCCGCAGATGGTCGACACCATCCAGAAGCGCGAGATGTGGACGCACTCCATCGTCGGCATTAAGCCCCTGGCTTCTAGCGCAATCATGACCAACAACATGAGCGTCGGATTCACCACCTTCGCTCTCGGCATTACGGCCGGTCTCGGCACGATTTACATGATGGCATTCAACGGCCTGCTGATCGGAGTCATCGGCATGGCCTGCTGGCTCTCCGGCATGAGCCTGCAGTTGTGGAGTTTCGTCGCGCCGCACGGTGTGCTAGAGCTGCCGGCCATCTTCATCGCGGGCGGCGCCGGTCTCCGGGTCGCACAAGGACTCTTGTTTCCCGGAGTCCTGTCGAGAAAAGATTCGCTCGCTAAAGCAGGTCAGGAGGCCGTGCAGCTCGTCCTGGGAACCATTCCGATCCTGATCATCGCCGGACTGATCGAAGCATTCGTCTCGCCGACGGGACTCCCCGCACCCCTCAAGTTCTCAATGGCAGCGGCCCTCTTCGTTCTCCTGAACGTGTACCTCTTCGGCATAGGCCGCGATCCCCGCACCGGATTAACCAAATAGTCCGACTTGGGCCACGTGACCCCGTCTAACAGATCCGGACCAATTCGCGGCGCGTCAGGTCTCAGAAGCGATCACAATTTTGCTCGCCCACGGATCGGGACCTTGGGAGGGAACATCTGATACTGGCGGCACTACGGCGGGTGCTTCCTCGCCTTTCTCTTCCTGTGTGGACGCAGAATCCTTAAATGGTGGCGCGACGGGTCTCGGATCGATGGGCAAAAGATGAGAGTTTTGCGCTGCCCATTTCGCTGCCAGTCCGTTCAACGGACTCTTCGTGTTGTACTCCTGATACGAAATCATACGACCGATCCGAATGACCAGATCATCGAGTCCCTCGGAGGCAGCCCAGAAGTCGCCGATGCATACCATGGAATCATCGAAGTTCGGGTGAAAGATCGGAGTCAGCATGCGGCATTGCGGCGCGCGCCTGGGATAGCCCAGGGACAAATTCACTTCAAGCACGTGTGTGTCCCGCTCGAGAATCTCTCCCGAACCGGAAACGTAGAGTCCGCGCAGGTTGTAGGTGAAGCGGTAAATCTCAGGAGGCATGCCAGCCTTGCCCGTGATCTGAATTGGAGCCCAGCCGCGCAACATGGCGTCCAGGGTTTCTTCGTCGAGCATCAGGCGTCGAACGCGTGGAGAAGGCATAATTCAACTCGCGATGGGCTACTTAAGCACTCCCGTCTTTTTCCAGCGGGCGATGCTGTTAATGTGATACTGAATGTACACCGTACTGAAAAAGAACGTCATCACGCCGCTCAGCTGCAAACCAATATTCTCAGTCGTGGTGTAGTACTCCTCCATCGCGGCCTTGATGCTGAACATCCCAACGATGTAAACGATCGCTCCAGCAATAATAAAAAGCCCCCCGAGACCAGCCAGCGCAGGAGTCCCTGTGCCTCGAGATAGCGCTATGGTCAGAATGCCCGCGACCATGCCTGCTGGATACATGGCGACTAGCACCATAGGCTTGTTGTCTCCCGAAAGCTTGCGGGCCCAATTGCCCTGAATCAGTGCCCAGACCAGATTGAAAAGCTGGCGGGTGAGTGCCCCAAGAATGAGCACGATGGACCAGTGCAAATTCGGCGGCAGCGGAACCAATTGCGGCTCGGCGGCCACCGGCGCGCTTCCGCCACCACCGATCGTCAGAACTGGAATGTTTCCCAGAATCTGGGACAACGGAACCCAGTCCGTCATCCCTTCACTCTGCGCCACATCTTCGATGACCAGGTTTCCGGACTGAACGTACCTTTGCAGGTCGGCAAGTCCGTAGGGGCCAAAGCGCTCTTCGCCACGTTTGACGAAATATTCCATAGACCCTCATCCTCCTAGGATTCGAATTGCACTCCCCATCGATCGCGGTCAATGGTACAGATATCGATCACGGCCCACATCCAACTCATCGGACTGCCAAAACCCAAAGTCAGCAAGGTAATCGCCAGCTGGATCCCCGCCTTTTTGTAATACCCCGCGTAAAAATTGTGCGCGCCAAATGCGCCCAGCAGCGCTCCCAGCACAATAAAGCTGCTGCGATTTTTTGGTTCGTGGACCTCAGCTTCCTCGACGGGTGGCGCCGGATCCTGACCGGCAAAGCCTCCAAACATCGAAGGCACAACTTGATTCGCCACGTGGCGCAGATCTCGCGTTGCCTCGGCTGGAAGAATCACACCGGGCGGCGGAGGTGGTGGAGGCGACATGCGGTTGTCCATCACTGGCGTCGGTGTTACTGGAACGGCCACCAGGTCTGGAGCCGACACGCTCATCTTGGGCTCGTCCCCGGGAGCCTTGCTGCATCCGAAGATCGTGCAGCCGCCATTCTCCGCGTAGCAATCGGCGTGGTGCGCCGTCCCACAACCCTCGCAGAGGATGGGCCCATCTTCAGCGGCGATCTTTGTGCGGCAGTAGGGACAGACTTCAGCCTTGACGTCGGCCTTAATGTCAGCCGTCATGACCGGTGTTTCTCCTTGTAGCGAAAGGCATAGCGCCCCAGTTGAAGCAAGTCACCATCTTGCAGCACGCGGTCATAAACCGGTTGGCCGGCCCACTGCATTGGGCCGGTCGCGTGCAGCGCGACGCGCGCCCCGCTGATACTGATGACGGCATGCCGCGGGAGAATGTTGGGATCCTTAAAAAGATAGATGTCCGCCTCTTGCCGGCTTCCAATGCTGGTCTCGGATTTATACAGGATGAACTGCTTGCCCGCGAGCGGGCCGGATACAACGTAAAGCCAGCGATCCTTGAGCGCGCTCTCCACCAGTCCCATGCCGATGCCCGTGGCCATGCCGAGCAGGCCAAAGCCTACCGCGCGGCTTACCGAACCAACGTGAGTCGCTATCGAGATCGGATCGAAGACCAATCCACCGAGCCCGGCTCCGATGGCGCCGCCCAGAACGCCATACGTTCCTTTTTTCGTGGACTGCCCCACGATTCCGTAGACCACACCGCCCGCCGCGCCAAAAACCATCCAGGCAAACCCGCGCACGATCCATACCGCTGGATTCTTATGGGTTTGCACTCCCGCTTCAAAGACAGCCCTCATCAGAAGTCCATAGAGGGTCTCGGCCATTAAATCGAAAATAAAACCAAGCACCAGTCCCAGGGGCAGGGCCAGCGCACCGCGCAGCAAAGCCTTGCGCGCCGAGCGTTCCACGATGCTCTCGGAAACGCCGAACCCGATGCACATAAGGGTGATAATCAGGGGAATGATTAAGAAGTTTCCCCAGCGATGTCCCGGACCGTCCACAAAACCCGGCTCGGCGATTCCCCAGCCCGCGAGCGCGCCCAACATTCCCGCCAGGCCGAGGTAGAACCAGCCTTGCAGCAGGATGCTGCCGCGCTCGGCCTGAACCGAAACAAATTGCTCCGCCGTCTCGTTGATGGTCCCGTAAACTTTGGCGCCCGACGACGGCGCGACCTTGGGGACGACAGACTCCGGAATCTTCACGCCGGCAAGGTCTTCGGCCGTGATCTTGATCGCATTGCTGTCACTTGGGTTTGCCATTGTCCCCCTTCTTGCCGTCTTGATCGGTCGACGCAGGCTGGCCGGACTTGGCTGGATCAGGCTGACCGGGAGCGGGACGCTGCGCGCTTCCGGTGCCACTTCCTCCGGCGGTCCCGGCATTCGGATCTCGTGGTTCGGCGATGACCTGGCCGGTCCGCGCGTCAACCAGCTGACCGGTTACCGGATCGAGGGCCACGGGCACGATGACCATCCGAGGAAACAGAAAGTAGGCCAGCGCAAATCCCAAAGTCAGCAAAGTCAAAGAGAAAAAAACCTTGAAGACCAGCTGTTCCAGCGAAGAGTCGTCAGGGTCAGAGGATTCGTTGACCGACACGCGGCGAATCCTGACAGGAGCCGCGTCCTGCTCGTCGCTGCGCATCAGAACTGGAACACCCTCCGAGTGACCGGAAGCCACAGGCTCCGGCTTGCCGCTTTCCTCCGCCGGTTCGCCACCGCGCCGGTCCACTACCGCGATACGTCTTAGCCGCTCGATGCGGCCGCCCACCCATCCGAAGCAGCCCTCCTCATCGGAGTGCGGATCGAAAACCCACGCGACTTGGCCCGGCGAAGAGAAGAAATTCCTGTGAATGAAGGTGTCGTGATCGGAGAGAAAGATTCCGAATCCGGGGTGCGAGTGATACCACCCAACAATTCGCTCGTTGGGATACTTCTTATCCTTCACCGCATAAATGTGCTCCCATGTGTCCTGGGTAAAAGTGACATGCGCGCCAGCCTCGTCAGCATTCTGGCCTTCAATGCACGCCGCGACCTCGATGCGATGATCGCGATCCTGACCGATGAGGACACCGCAGACTTCCGTCTTGCCAGAAGCGCGGGCGTGCTGCCGGATTGAGCGCACGACTTCGCTATCGACGAAGAGATCCGGCTGCGCGGTTGCGGATTTTGTTTTCGCCTTCATGATTCTAGCGGCGAAGAATTTGACCTCCCCGCAGCCACCGTCTCGCCGGGCGGGATTCTCGCATCCGAGATTCCCGCAACTAGCGTTCCGAGCACCCGCGGAGCATCGCCGTATGGAACGTAGGCAATCTCCCGATCTTTCGCGCGCGCGGTAAACGCGTCGAACAGCGGCAGTCCCAATTTGTTTAACGTTCGGCCACCGAGTTCCTCTTCGCCTGAGTAGCTGTGCAACGAAATCACCGTTCGCAATTGCCCGTCCTTCATGCACTTCGCCCGCTCAAACGGGATGCTGCCGACCGGTTGATACATTTCTTCTTCCTCGTTGCATGCCGGACAAACAAATTTCTGCACCACGTCGCGACTGAATTCAATCATCACATCGCACGATTCCAAATCTTGTTGGGCCCGCTGCCGCAGCGCCGCTAGCGTGAGTTCGTCGGAACTCTCATCCATGTGGACGATCTGTGGCAGCGTGTAATGGCTCATACAGTCCTCGTTCTGCGTGTACTCGACCACATAGGACGTGTGATTCATGCCTTCAAAAACATAGCCCCTGCCCGCCAGCGTTGGCAGTCCGTGAATCAACTTCACTGCTTCCTGCACCTGCACGCCGGCGATGATCGAAGAGATCGTAGGTGTCGTGGGAATCTTGCCTTCTGCGGTCGGCTCCAGCGCCAGCAAGTTGCACGACATGCGCTTCTGAAGGAGCGCCCAGTCGACTTCACCGAGCGTGCATTCGTAGCAAGGAGCCGTTCCAGGCAAAAAGACGCGCGCCACTCCGTTGATTCCTTCGATCGCGCCATCAATCCACGGACGATTTACTTTCCACGCCGAACGGTTGATCCATAACCGGGCTTCGCGATTATCGAGGCCCGCCAGGATCACGTCTGCCCACTCGAACAGACCCAAGCCACAACCATGAACGACATTCGCGACAATCGGCTGCACACACGCGTCAACCGCTAGCGACCGGTATGCACTCGCTGCCGCTTCCACCTTGAATTTCCCGACATCTGCCGCGCGATACAGTACCGTTCGCGAAAGATTCGATTCTTCAATTCGGTCGAGGTCCACCACGGCAACCTGCGTGAATCCCAACAGAGCAGCGTTCTTCAGGATCTCGTTGCCCAGCGCTCCGGCGCCGATGACGAGCAAGCGGCATTTGGCAATCTTCTCCTGATCCCACCAGGAGATCAGCCGCAGCCGGCTGAACCGATCCTCGTCTAACTCGCCCTTAAGGATGCGTGTCATGGAAAGAGTTGTTAGCCGGCTGTGATCTCAGGCTGGAGACGCAGGATGTCGCCATCCTGCACCTGCGCCTCCGCAAGGGTTTGGGCATCCTGAATCTGACGCCCTGAATTCTTGTGATGGAACTTGTAACTCAGCGGAGCACCGTCTGGCCCGTTCGTCGGAAGCCGCAACTTCTGCACCAGAACGGCTACTATCTTGTTGCAAGGAGCATCATCCGGCAGTTCCACCGGTACTCGTTTGTTCTCAGTCGAGTCGTACACGGTAACATTGATGTTAGGCATTCCTAGGATTCCATCCTGGATTTGGGGTCACTACTGTCCTCCGGCCGGTACTAATTTTTCCAGAGCTTCATCGTGCGCAACATAATCGGTGAACCGTCTGTGGCCGAAGCTTGCGAACTCCCAGCCTGAATCCACCAACAGCGCATCCGCGCGCACCGCGAAATTAAGGTTCTCAGCGTTTGGGTCACCATTCTTGTCGACCATCGAAGTCACAATTCCCAACAAGTTCCCTCGGTCATCAAACACCGGTCCTCCGCTGTTACCCGGACTCACTGGCGCTGACATCTGGATCGTGCTGTCGTGTAGGCGCGAAATGATTCCAGTACTCAAGGTGAACCTCAACCCTTCAGGATGCCCGATCACGAAGACGTTCTCCCCTTCGCTCGGACCCGTTTTCGCGATGGGCTGCACGAAGGTACCGTTCCCCTTTTCCCGCGGCACCCAAAGCAACAGGAGGTCCAAGTTCTTGTGACGAGCTACCACCTCGGCTGTTCCCCACGTTCCCGAAGCCATAGCGAGCAGCGCTCCCGATTCAGCTTTCGGTCCGTTCCAAGCGGCACCGTCCACCACATGGCGGGCGGTGATGAACAAGTAGCCATCCGCGCTCGCCTGTAGCAACGTTCCTGCTCCAAAACTCGCGGCAGGCATCTCCACGTGCGTGAGCCACGATCGCCGAGACGGCGAAATCACCGCCACTAAAGGTTTCAGTTTCTCGGAGACATCCTTCGCCGACATCGGAACCGCCGCCGGCAAATTCGGGAATGCTACCTGCTCATCCAGTTCACTCAACCCTGTCCCTGCTACCGAGGGCAGTGGAGCGAACGAGAAGACCAATACAGTCGCCACCGAGGTCAATATCCCGCTCACGATGAGCAGAGTGGCCAGCATCGAAGTCCATTCATGCCGCGAGCGCGGAGGCAATCCACGCATAGCCACGCGCAATACAATCGCAACCAGGCATAGGAGAGGCAAGAACAGCACAAGGGGAGCCAGAGTCCATCTCGCCCATCGCGGCACTGCGGGCGTCAACTTCGTCTCCAGCTGCGCAGGCTGTTCCGCCGAAACCCGAGTTTCCGCCACCTCAGCAGCGCTAATGACTATCTTTTCCATGTGAAGGACGCCAGACACACTACAGCGTCCGAGTGGGGAAGCATGAAATTCTGTTGCATCCGTCTGTAAAATGCAAGCGAAAGAATTGGCACCTATCCGGTAACTCTAGCCCCGGCACTTTGGAGGTCAGGAAGAAGAGCCAAGGACACCAGCCTCAGGATCGCTATCTATCGTGGATGCCGCCATTTCAGCGGTAGTCCGCCAGTGTCTCAGAGGGCGATAACCTTGACGAATCCGACTCGGCAGGGGGGCGCACTCGGGAAATGCGAAGCCCGCCTCGGCTCATACGCCAGGGCGGGCTCGTTCAATCGTGTCGCGGCTTCTGGTCTAGGCTGCCTTCTTCTGGTTCGCCTTCCATGCCGCCCATCGTGCCTTCTGAGCGGCTGCAATCTTGCGACGAGCCGATACTGACATAACACGCTTCGGCTTCGGACTCGCCTGACCATTAGCCCGGGCCCAACGTGCTTTCTGTGCGAGACTGATTGCTTTACGGCTTGCAGCGGACATCGTGCGCCTTTTGGGAGAAGAGACGATACCGTTGGAACCGTTTATATGCAGCGCTGTTAACGCGTCGATCGCAGCATCTAGCCGACCGAGCTCAGACTGGACGTGCTTGCGTTCTGTTTCTAGCTGATTCACTACATGAGACAGATTCATGGATTACCCCCTCGGACAACCATGTTAGCAGGATGGAAAGGCCTGTAGGCACGGGTTCTGGGCTATCTTAGCTTAGTAAGAGCAGCGTCCACCTTCTTAGAAACGAAGCGGGCCGCTCGTTTCTCGATATTCCCGTTCGGCTGTAATGATCTGAGCTTTCAATCGCCCGTTGAGGGTAGCGCTTGGGCTGAGGCCACCTAGCTTCAGTTATCGCCCCTAATGCTGCGGATTGCTACAACTACACCACAATGCGAGGTCCCATCTGTTTCGCTGTGCTTAACTCCTGGCTTTCCTCACAAACCCGTCCTGACTCCACTCCTCCGAGCCCACACCGTTGTGCACAAAAAACAATCCTGTCGGATCGTATTTCTTTTTCACCGCCGCCAGCCGTGGATAGTTGCTTCCCCAGTACGCTTGCTGCCAGTTTTCCTGGAAAAAATTACTCTCCGAAACATATGCCCCGTCGTCGGGCACGATCTCGCGCAACTCATTTACGCACTTGTGGATCTCTTGCCGAGATTTTCGTCCGGCCTCAACATCCGGCTCATGGCCACGCACGCCGGGATATCCGCCGCCTGCGTCGCCCACGATGGCCAGCGCAAACGCCTTCAACACTGCGGGATTCGTCGCTGTATCGCGTGTAGCCTCTATCGCCTCGCGCGGCCCTCCCGCCAGCCCTTTGTTGAAATGCAACTCGATGTCTTTGTAGCGCGAACCGGCGAACAGCGCCTGCGCGAGCCGGTCCTGCGAGTTATCTTCGAGCTGGGACATTGGCATCCACAACGATTCATATCCGTAAAGGAACCATGCCACTTGCCCGGCGTCTCCCGTCCACCACGCATTGCTTGAACCCGCTCCCGGCCGCTGGTCCAGGTTAAAAACTGCTTGATGGTTCTGCTTCCTCCACTCTACGTCCCACCAATGCCGAGCCGGCATGCTGCCCAGAATCGGTGGTCCCTCGATTGTGTAAGCGGCCGGCGAGCGCGTCACCCAATCCAGAAAGGGTTGCCATATCTTTCTTACTTCTTCCGTACTTAAATCGTGGCACACCATCAACAAGTCGAGCACATTGTCGCCTGTAATGCGCGCATGCTCGCCCCAGTGCTCATTAAAGAGATTTTCCCGATAGAACCCGACGAAGTAGCGCAACAAACGCCGAAACGCATCATCCGACGCGGCCTTCACCCTAAGAATCGCCGCCCCCCAGAATTCCGGTAGTTCCCTTACGCGCAGCGTCACTTTACTGACGGCGCCGAATGTTCCTCCTCCGCCGCCCTTCAGCGCCCAAAACAAATCTGGATTCGTACATGCATTGGCGACACGCACTTTCCCATCTGCGGTGACTACTTCGGCCTCCAACAATCCCGCCGCCGCAGTTCCATAGTGCTTCGAAAAACTTCCGAAACCTCCACTCTGAACCAGGCCCGCCACGCCAACCGTAGTGCAGCCGCCGCCTTGCACATACGCCCCGGCTTTTGTCGTCACCGTGTCGTACGCTTGCATCCAAATCGTACCGGCGCCGAGCGTCACTGCGCGTTGTGGCGCATGCGCGCCCTTGCATCCTTGCGGAACAAATGTTTCATGCATCGTGATGTCGTGCATCCGCCGCGTCCACACCAGCAGCGAATCCGCCGCGTTGGAGGTTCCCTGATAACTATGCCCGCCGCCCTTCACCACCAGGCGCAAATCATTTTCCCTTGCGAAATTCACCGCCGCCGCAATGTGATCCGCATTGCTTGCCGCCACAGCGTAAGCGCTGGCTTTGCTCACCCACGCGTCTACCCAGCCCAATGTTTGTGTCAAGCCAGGCTGATCTCCGATGTAGTAGGGATTGTGAATGTTACTGAACAGATTCTGGCAGCCCACGCTTGCCGTGTCTTTGATGCAAGCCTCGATCGGAGATTCCACCGAAATCAAATTTCCGTCGACCTCATCCCTCAGCCGCTTCCACGCCGCCTGCGAAGGCCAATTCGCATCCGACGGCCGCCGCCGTGTTCCGGCACCCACACGCTTCGCATTCCGCAGGTCTGCGGCTGCCCATAGCTCGCGCGCCCACAGTGGACCCAGCGTAGCCAGTCCTGATTGTTTTAAGAATGTTCTTCTGTCCATGAAGTAAGCAATTTTGCCACGGCCTCAGCCATCCCGCCTAGTCATGAGCGCGCGGTGTCGCAAGCTGATTCTTAAGTAGATGGGGACAAACGATGACAGATGGAGGGATCCGGCTAATAGGAATGCTGGAAATAGGAGACCCCGGGGACAATCATATGGGCCACAAGTGCCGTCTGACACTAGCCCATTGGCTATCCCCAGGATGAAACGCAAGCATAGATTAACGCTCGGGGATTACGTAAGAAATAGGGTGAACTCTGTACGATAGCGTACACACCGTCGTTCTAGGCACCCATCAGGTTTCGCGCTAGCACGCGCTCAACTCCGAAGTTCCCACGCCAAAACTAAAGCGGAGCAACGCCTGCCCCGAACCGAACCACCGCGATTCCTGATTACCAGTGGAAATCGGCAGTTGCGATCCCAACAGATGGGTTCTACTATTCGGCGTCGAAAAAAACACTTAGCAGGAGACTAACTTATGAAGCGCGTGACAGGCATTGGCGGAATTTTTTTCCAGTCTGAGAGTCCGGATCATTTGTATGACTGGTATGAGAAGCATCTTGGCATTAAGCGGGAGCCGCACGGACAGGGCGCCGCGTTTGAGTGGCGCGAGTTGCAATCGCCCGACGGCGGCCAGCCCGGCGCGAAGGGGACGACGGCCTGGGCGATCTTTCCGAAGAGCACCAAGTATTTTGGAGCGAGCAAAGCCAACTTCATGTTGAACTATCGCGTGGATGATCTGGATGGCTTGCTAGAGGAGTTGAAGAAGGCAGGAGTCGAGATTGATCCGCATCGCGAGAACGCCGATTACGGACGGTTTGCGTGGATCATGGATCCTGATGGAAACCGAATTGAATTGTGGGAAGCGCCGAAGGAGAATTGAACTCACCTTGCAGGCAATAAGACGGTAGCCGCCCACCCTGGCGAGGCTTCCCGAGGCTTAGCACAAGACTCTGGGATCGGGTGGACGGGTCTGCTCTGCGGCCCCCTGAAACCGATCTCGCAGAGCCTACCCATCCGTCACCTCAATCCTTCCCTATTTCGTGCCCCTTCGAACAAAGCCCGAAAGGGGTTCGTCTCCAAAATGCTTGGACCCCGGCAGGGCAAAGGTGAGTGTGATGTTGGAATATGCAACGTCGCTGCCGCCCGTGATGTCGATCACCACGTCTGACGGAGACACAGGTGCTGGAGCTCCATTGGCCGTAATCTTGGCCGTCCCCGTGATTTCAATGCCCCCCGTCGGCAATGACGTCACAACTCCATTGAGCAGGGTGATGTGATGGGTATGGGCGGCCCTATCAGCCGGATCAAAATTCCCGCCGTTCTGGGACAAGACCCAACCATCCGATAGCTCCATGTTCAGAGCAGCGAAAAAGTTCGCGTGCGAGTTTGCCGTTAACACCATCGACCAGGGACCGTGAATCTCATAGGGTCCGGTTGTCACACCGTTGGTGGTGGTTTGCGGGGTATAGGTGTCAAACATCCCGCTAAACCGTGTTCTTGCTGCCGGGCTTTGAGCCAGAGCGCCGGTGCCTACCGCTAGCAGCAGGATCAAGATCGCCCCTGCCGTTGGCGGGAAAGTTTTGCTCTTCATACAAAAGATCTCCTGTTTTGGATTTCACTTGCCGCACCGAGACAATCGGGCACTTGGGGGGATGCCTACAAGCGGTAAGGAGCAGAATTGCGAGCATATCCTTAGATCACCGTCGAATGCCGTGTTTTGCCGTGCCATTGTCGACGCGGCACGCTACAATTTGGGACCCGGTTCATAACGAACCGCGGACCATTCTTAGGACAGCGATGGACGAGCCATCCCTTCGTAACCCGCCCGAGAAGCCGCTCGACGACCGCCTGGATTCGTGGAAGGAAATCGCGGCCCATCTCAACCGCGACGTGACCACGGTCCAGCGCTGGGAGAAGCGGGAGGGGATGCCCGTTCACCGGCACCAGCACGATAGGATGGGCTCGGTCTACGCCTCGCGCGCGGAATTGGATTCCTGGACTCGCACTCGCAATCTTCCACCAGTCCCGGCGAACGGGAACAGTGTCCCCGCGCTAAGTTCCACAACGCCGCCACAGGCCACTGCCATACCGACCGCTCCAACCAGGAAGTTCCTCGTGCCGCTGGCTGCGGCAGTCGTCGCGCTGGCAATTGCCGCTGGCGTCTGGATTCAACGAGTTGAGTACTTTTGGCGAAGTCCGATCGCAAATGCGCGATTCCAGTCAGTTACGGACTTCGACGGAGTAGCAGAGGATGCCGCTGTATCTCGCGACGGCCACCTCGTCGCATTTCTGTCAGACCGTGACGGACCGATCGACGTGTGGGTGACACAGGTCGGTTCAGGTGAATTCCACAACCTCACTCACGGCAGTATTCCTGAACTCGTGAATCCGTCGATCCGAACTTTAGGGTTCTCACCCGATGGATCACTGGTCACCTTTTGGGTTCGCAAGCCCGGCGGATCAGGGGCGGGCGACATCGGCGTCTGGGCGGCGCCGACACTCGGCGGGGAGCCTAGGCCCTACCTTGAAGGTGTGGCCGAGTTTGACTGGTCGCACGACGGCTCCCGACTCACCTATCACACGCCTGGCCCCGGAGATCCTCTATTCGTATCGGACGGCAGCGTTAAGTCGCAAAACCAGCATATCTTTACCGCCCCCTCTGGCCTGCACTGTCACTTTCCTTTGTGGTCGCCCGACGGGGCCTTCATTTACTTCGTCCAGGGTTTCATCCCAGACAAGTTGGATATCTGGCGCGTCAGCGCATCCGGCGGAACCCCCGAGCGGATCACTTCGCACAATGGCCGCGTGAGTTACCCCGTTCTTTTGGATCGGCGGACGTTGCTCTACCTCGCGAGTGACCCCGACGGTTCGGGGCCCTGGCTCTACAGCATGAACGTCGAACGGCGCAATCCCCATCGGCTGACTTCTGGGCTCGACCGCTACACGTCGCTGGCTGCAAGCGCTGACGGGCGCCGTCTGGTCCTCACACTCGCCAGCCCGAAGCGGACTCTCTGGCGTGTGCGGATTGCCGATTCGTCCGCGACCGCCTCGACGCCTGCCCGAATCTCGCTGACGACCAGCACCGGATCCTCTCCACGACTCGGTCCGGATTACCTTCTATATGTTTCAGCGACCAGCACGAGCGAGAGCATTTGGAAACTTGCCAACGGAACAAATACGGAGCTGTGGCATGGGATGGGAGGGCGCATCATTGGCGGCCCTGCAATCGCTTCCGATGGCCACTCGATCGCATTTTCGGTTCGGCAGAACGAGAAGACCTTCTTGTACGTAGTGCACGCCGACGGTACAAACGCGCGGGTTGTGACCGATGCACTCGATTTGCAAGGCGCTCCCGCATGGGCGCCAGATGGTCAATCGATCATGTCGGCGGCCGACGATCACGGTGTCCCGCATCTTTTCCGCATCCCCCTCGACGGTGGTCGCCCCGTTCTTTTTGTCGGGGAGTACGCGGTCGATCCCGCATGGGCGCCAGATGGCAGTTTCGTTGTTTACTCCGGGCCCGACATCGGCACTACGTTTTCCGTGAAAGCGGTCACCCCCGAAGCGGCAGCGCATCCTCTTCCAAACATGACCTTGACCCGGGGAGCTCGACACCTGGCCTTTCTGGACGGAGGACGAAAACTGGCATTTCTGCGAGGCGAGATTCAGCACAAGAATCTCTGGCTCATCGACCTTCAAACCGGCGCCGAGCGGCAACTGACAAATCTCACGCCCGATTTCGATATCAGCGCTTTCGATATTTCCCCGGATGGCCATGAAGTCGTCCTCGAACGAGTGCAGGAACAGGCGGATGTGGCACTGCTCGATCTCCCTAAGCCATGATCCGGGCTTAGCCTGTCACACGGTCATTCGCCTCCGGGATATTGGGCTGCACGAGCCTGGGTGAGTGGGCGGCGTTTCAGCTTTGAATCTAGCTTCGAGGAACGCAGATCTCGCGATGCTGCCTCACTCCATTCGCAATGCCTTCATTGGATCGATGTGCGATGCCCTCCACGCCGGAACGAGGCAGGCGACGGCCGCCACCGCCAGCAGCGTTGCAGCTACAACCGTGAAGACCACCGGGTCGAGCGGCCGCGTTCCATAGAGCATCGATGAGCCGTACGGCGCCGATGCTTGGCGGCGAGGTGCTCGTTAGAGCACACATTGTGCAGAAAGCTGTCAAAGGATAGGTCTCGTGAGTCTCGGCACTACTTGCACGCTAGTCTGCGACTAGCTCGTCGAGAACGGTTCCGTCTGCACTCTGAAGGATGATTCTCATCGCAAGCATCCCCGATGCATGCGTCGAACAGCTCAGGCAGGGATCGTAGGCGCGTACGACGGCGGACACGCGGTTCAACATCCCTTCGTTGAGTTTGTTTCCATCGATGAAGTGCTCACTGACCTGCTGCACGCTCCGACCAATGGCAAGGTTGTTGTGTCCTGTAGCCACGATCAGGTTAGCCCACACGATCGCGCCCTCTTCATTCACTTTGTAGTGGTGAATTAAGGTTCCGCGTGGCGCCTCGATCATCCCGACACCTTCAAGAGAGTTCACTCCCGCTGTGGCGCGCACATGGGTTTCTAAAAGCTGCGGGTCGATCATTAACTGCTCGATTTGTTCCAGTGCATAAATCATCTCGATAAGGCGCGCGTAGTGATATAGGAATGCACTGTGGGCAACTGCTCCGAAGCGCTGGCGGAATTCCTTCAACTCGGCATCGGCGTCTGGAGTACCACACTGGTCGGTAGCGTTCAAACGCCCCAGCGGTCCAACGCGATAAACGCCCGCAGGAAAACCTTTCGGTTTGAAAAAGGGAGCTTTCAAATACGACTCGCGAAGACTCGCCTCACCGATCCACCGGGCGTAGTCTTCTGCTGCGACGTAGTCTTCTATAATTTCCCCTGACGCGCTGCGGAAGCGCAATCCGCCATCGTAGAACTGCAACCTTCCCTCTCGATCCACCAGTCCGGCGTACATCGTAGGAGCTGATCCGAAAAACTCGATCTCTTCCTTGAAGTTGTCGAGCGCCGATTTGAAAAAGCGAAGCGTTTTGTCGGCGATTGCCCTGGCGGCAGGCAACTCTGCAAGGATGCGATCGCGCGTAGCAGCAGAGAGCGGGCTGGCCACTCCTCCAGGGACGATCCATGCCGGATGCACACGCTCCTGGGCGATTCCTTCCAGAATCTGCAATCCAAATTTGCGCAGTTCGATTCCGTCGCGCGCAAGTTCTGGGTGGCCTGCAATCACGCCCAGCACGTTACGTGAAGCGGGATCGGAATCCATCCCGAGAAGAAAGTCCGGTGCTGAGAGATAAAAAAAACTCAGAGCGTGCGATTGCACGATCTGCGCGAGATGCGCGAGTTCGCGAAGCTTCTTGCCGGCCGGCGGGATGCGCACGGCCATGATCGCGTCACAAGCTTTCGACGAAGCCAGTAAGTGACTTACCGGGCAGATACCGCAAATACGTGCAGTGATGCCAGGCATTTCGTAGAAGGGACGCCCCTCGGTGAATTTCTCGAAACCTCGCACTTGCGTCACATGGAATTCCGTGCCCGCTACGCGTCCCTGATCATCGAGCCGGATCGTAATTTTGGCGTGTCCCTCGATGCGGCTCACGGGTTCGATCGTGATGCTCTTCATGGCACTCCTCATCCAAACTTCGGCTTGCGGGTATCCGGTTTCTTGCCGTCCAGCAGGTCGTTGATCACCGAGAAAATCGCCTTCGATGAAGGAGGACAGCCGGGCAGGCATATGTCAACCGTCACGAACTCCCGCAACGGCCTGGCCTGCTTCAACAGAGCGGGCACGCGATCGGAGGGAACGACTTTTCCCTCGTTCGCTCCGTCCACATAAATGCGCTGCAATAATTTCTGCACGGGAATGGAGTTGCGCATCGCAGGAACGTTCCCCGTGACCGCACAGTCTCCTAGCGAAATGAGAATGTGGCTCTTCTGCCGGACTTTCTGCACCTTGGTGAGATCGTCCTGTGAACTGACTGCACCCTCGACGAGTGTAACGTCGACGTTGTCCGGGAACTCCTGAGCATCGACCAGCGGCCCATAGACAAGATCGATCTTGCGGCCGAGAGAAATGATCGCTGCGTCCATATCGAGCAGGGACATGTGGCAACCGGAGCATCCGTCAAGCCAGACGGTGGCTACTCTCACCTTCTTCATACATGCACCCCCCTACGGTGCACGAGGCCGGTAACAGCATCGATCTTTTTCACCATTTCTTCCACGGCCCATCCCTTCTCGACAAGCGCTCCGGTTGGGCAGGCATTTACGCACTTGCCGCAACTGGTGCAGGTCGTGGCGTGGCCCCACTTTTCATTCATCTCGCTAACGATGCGAGTGTGAATACTGCGAGCCGTTAGTTCCCAGACATGCGCTCCTTCAAGTTCTGCGCAGACCCGGACACAGCGCGTGCACAAAATGCAGCGATTGTGATCAAGTACGAAACGCGGATGCGACGCGTCGATCGACATCTGAGGAAAGTTGTAAGCGAGGCCGACGGTATTGATATCGAGAGCCGTCGCCATAGACTGAAGTTCGCAATGTCCGTTTGACACACAGACGGCGCAAACATGATTTCTCTCAATCAGCAGAAGCTCTACAGAGACCCGACGATAACGCGTGAGCTTGGGAGAATTTGTGGTTACTGACATGCCCTCCTGGATCGGAGTCGTGCATGCGGGAAATAGCCGCTCAGTCCCGGAGACTTCCACCAGACAAATCCTGCAGGCACCGACCGCGGTGAGACCGTCCAGATCGCACAACGTCGGAATATATTTGCCGTTCGCCTTTGCCGCCTGGAGGATGGTCTGCCCTTCTGAGGCGCTGATAAGCTCTCCGTCAATTCGAATCGACAACTTCTTCTGTGGCAACGTTGGCTCCTTTCAGCGCGCTCTAGCTCACCACAATCCCCTTGACGTCGCAACGAAGGCAGCGGCAGGTTTCATCCACAGCTTCCTGTTGGCTCAGCCCCGTGACTACCTCTTCTTGAGAGCGCACACGATCGTCGGCGGCCGGAACATGTCCGGAGTGGCGACCGCTTGCACTCGGCTCTTCCGGAGGAATCTGTTCGTATTCAAACTCGGGATAGATGCGGCTCCAGCGATCCGCTCCCATTAACTGGAGATCTATATTGCGCGCGGCTTGTTTTCCATAGGCCATGGCATTCGAAACATTGGAAGCGCCTGTGACCAGGTCGCCCCCGGCATAGAAGCGTGGTCGACTGGTTTCCAGCGTGAATCGGTTGACCTCAATCGTTCCGTTTTCTTTGAGAGCCAGTCCTGAGGCTCTGGCGAAATCCAGATCTACCGTTTCGCCGACCGCGAAAATCACGGAGTCGCAATCGAAACGCTGAATTTCGTCGGTTGCGACCGGTTTCCGGCGGCCAGAAGAGTCATATTCGCCAAGCCGAGTTTTTACGATCTCGATGGCCTTGACGCTACCCTTTGCATCCCCGATCACGCGATGTGGTGCCGCTAGGAAGACAAATCGGGCCCCCTCGTCCTTGGCGGCTTGAGTCTCTTCTTCGATTGCCGGCATGTCTTTTCGTTCCCGCCGATAGAAAACAGTCACCGCGCACCCTTTACGCAGAGCGGTTCTTGCCGAATCGATGGCCGCATTGCCTCCGCCGATAATTGCGACTCTCTTGCCCAGGCTGACTTCCTGTCCGGCAGCAACCGCCTCCAGGAAAATGAGCGCGGGAAAGACTCCCTTCAATTCCGTTCCTGATTGGTAGACCCAGGATTCCTTCCATGTGCCGATGGACAGGAAGGTCATATCGAAATGATCATCGAGTTCATTCAACGGAAGGTCGAAGCCGACCCGCGTGTTGAAGCAGAACGTAACGCCCAGCCGCTCGATCAGTTCGATCTCCCGCCGCAAGATTCCCTTCGGTAACCGGTACTCTGGCAGGGCGAAACGAAGCATCCCTCCAGCTTCGGACTTGCTGTCGTAGACAGTGACGTCGTGTCCGAGCATTGCCAGGTAGAACGCCGCCGTCAGGCCGGCCGGCCCTGCACCCACGATTGCGACTTTGCGGCCACTGGCTTCCAGCTTGCGCGCCACGACGGCTGGGCTCATCCGTTCGAATTTGTCGGAGTCGAAGATCGAATCGGCAATGTACCGGTGTACTTCCCTCATGTTCACTGCCTGATCGAGGGTTTGGCGGCGACAACGTCCGTCGCATGGATGCTGGCAGACACGCCCAGTGGAGGATGGGAGCGGATTGTCGAGAATCACTGCCATGAACGCTTCTTCCAGACGGTTCTCTTTGAAAAGCTGCAGGAAACGTGGAATGTTCATGTGCAGCGGGCAACTGTTTTCACATGGCGAAAGAGCCAGCTCCTCGCAGACTCCGGCGCTACAGCGACGGGCAAGGATGTGATCCTCAAACTCGTTCCTGAAGTGGCGAAGAGTTGTTAGCACTGGATTCGGCGCGGTTTGTCCTAGCCCGCACAGGGAGCAATCGCGAATATAGCGGCTCAGTTCATCGAGGATTTCAAGGTGATGGACAGTCGCCTGTCCTTCAGTGATACGACTCAGAATGCGCAAGCACTTGTTCAAACCTACGCGACATGGGATGCATTTTCCGCATGACTCCGAATGGGTAAACTCGACGAAGTATCGTGCTACATCGACCATGCAGTTATCTTCGTCCATCACGACCATGCCGCCGGATCCCATGATGGAGCCTAGCTGCGCTAGATTCTCGTAATCGACTGCGGTGTCGAACATCTCCTGCGGAATGCAACCTCCCGAAGGGCCACCGGTCTGGACAGCCTTCACCTGTTGTCCTGCACCAACGCCTTCCCCGATGTCGTAGATGAAGGTCTTAAGGGGTGTGCCCAGCGGCATCTCAACCAAGCCCGTATTCTTAATTTTGCCGACGAGCGAAAACACCTTGGTGCCTGAACTCTTCGCGCTTCCCGTTTCTGTGAACCAGGCCGGTCCTCGCATGATGATCGGCGCGACGTTGTACCAGGTCTCAACGTTGTTAATATTCGTGGGCTTTCCCCACAGTCCTTTCTGTGCCGGAAACGGCGGTCTTGGTCTCGGTCTTCCCGCTTCTCCCTCGAGCGAAGCGATCAACGCGGTTTCCTCGCCGCAGACAAAGGCCCCGGCTCCTTCGACGAGTTGGATATCGAATTTGAAACCGCGGCCCAGGATGTTTTCACCTAAGAGTCCATACTCCCGGGCCTGCTCAATCGCGCGCTTCAAGCGATGAACCGCGAGCGGATACTCGGCGCGCACATAGACGATTCCTTCACTCGCACCCATGACATAGCCGCCGATAATCATTCCTTCCAGCAGCGAGTGAGGATCACTCTCAATCTCGTTGCGATTCATATAGGCGCCAGGGTCGCCTTCATCCGCGTTGCAGATGATGTACTTAGGTTCGGTTTTCGCCTTCGCCAGGAACTCCCATTTGTTCCCGGTGAGATAGCCAGCCCCGCCGCGCCCGCGGAGCTTTGAGGCTTTGATCTGCTCAATCACGCTGCCAGGGTTAGCATCGATCAAAACCTTGTAGAGCCCTTGGTAGCCGCCGACGCCTATGTATTCTTCAATGTCATCGGGATTGATGATCCCGCAATTGCGTAGAACGATCTTTTTCTGCCCCTTGAAGAAGGTTACGTCGCTCCACAACGGCACTTCCGGATACCCCTGGCCGTAGCGGATATGCCCCGTAATGTGGTCCCACTCTTCGATTTTGCAGTAAATGAGATCGGGGCTCAGATTGCCATCCAGGAGATCATGGAGTACTCGTGCCGCGTCGTTTGCTTGCACGCGCCGTAAAATCACCAAAGGTTTCCCCGGCAGCCGCACATTCACCAGTGGTTCTTGAGAGCAGGCTCCAAAACATCCCACCGGCGCCAGCACAAGGTCTGTGCCGCTCTTCTCGATGGCTTGAATCATGGCGTGATACAGGCCTTCGGCGCCGTTTCCCCTGCCACAAGTGCCCATCCCAATCGCCACCCGCGCAGTAGGAGGAACCAGTTTGGCCAGACCCGCCTCTCGTACGGCGTTGAACGCTCCAATGTCCTGAATTCGAGGCATGCTTACTCTCCTGCTCGAATGGTTGCGATCTCCCGTTGCAAGGTACGCTCGGTGGCGTGTCCGCAGATGCGATGATTGATTTCTACGACCGGGGCCATAGCACACTGCCCAAAGCACGCAACTGTGCGAACAGTAAACTGCCGGTCGGGAGTGGTCAGCAGAAGCTTGTCGGCATCGTTTCCGTTACCGTTGCCACTGCCCTCCGCTTCTTCCAGACCGAGTCCGAGTTCAAGGCGGGCGCGCTGCAGCAGATTCCTGGAACCACGGGTGTGGCAGGCCGTGCCTCGGCAGATGCAGATGGTATTTTTTCCCTGCGGTTGAAGATTAAACAGGGCGTAGAAGGTAGCTACGCTGTAGATCCGCGCGAGAGGCAGGTCCATCTTTGTCGCGATGTAACGCAGCGTTTCTTGAGGAAGATACTTGTACCGGTTCTTCTCTTGCGCAGCCTCGAGGATGCCGAGCAGCGCTCCGGGGCATCCTTGTTCCTTAACAATTACGTTATCCAGAAAGACTCGTTCTTCGGCCAGAAGGCTGCCAGAGGAGAGTGCTTGCATAGACACTCCTGCAAACGGGCGAAATCGCTCTCACGCGAATTTATCAATTCACGCACGGGCTTGCCGTCCTTACAAACACGTCGCTCAGTGATAAGAATCACAGTTGCAACAATGAGCGCGCCGAAAGGAACCGCACAGCTATTTCTCCTCTTACATTGGGGCTGATCCATCCCTTCAACAGATTCTGATTTTCGCGGACGGCAAGAAAAGATAAACCTTTTACGTGCCGACGCCGATAGATGCAAAGGAGAACAGCGGGTGACCGATATCACCAATGCGATTGTGTGCATGGATGCCGATGGCCGAATCGTATATGCCAATGAAACGGGATGTAGCTGGCTGGGTTGTCGACCGGACCAAGCCTGCGGACTCTCGTTTCCCGGTCCTGCTGTCGGCGGCAACACGACCTGGCAGCAGCTTTGGCTGCAGCTCCAATCGTGCGAATCACACTCACTCGAGATCGAGTCACCGGCCCGAGCGGGGACGCCCAGGGCTCATTGGATCGTCCACTATGTTCGATTCGCGGAAAAAGAATACGCGATCGGGCTTCTGCGCGACAGGGCTGAAGAATCGAATGAGCACACGTTTCTGCTCAACGATCGCGCTAATTTCCAGACGATCTTCGAAGGGGTCGAAACCGGGATCTTTATAATCGATCCTGCGACGCATCGAATCGTCGACGCGAATCCGGTCGCTCTGCAACTGATTGGTGCACCTCTCCACGAGACCGTCGGCGCGGTCTGTCACCAGTTCATCTGCCCCGCCGAAACCAAACACTGCCCGGTCACGGACCTGGGACAAACCGTCGACAACTCAGAGCGCGTCCTTCTTACCGCGAGCTCTGAGCGACGTTCCATTATCAAGACAGTACGGCCTGTCGAGCTCGACGGGCACAGTTATCTGCTGGAGAGTTTCTTCGACATCACGGAACGAAAGCGCTCGGAAAAGGCGCTCGAACAGCGCACCTCGTATCTCAATACTCTGATCGAAACCAATCCTCTGGGAACCGTGGTGTTAGACAAAGAACAACGCGTCGAGATGTCGAATTCGGCTTTTGAGCAACTCTTCCTTTTTTCGCACGAGGAAGTCCAGGGTAAAAGCATTCATGATCTGATTGTCCCTCGTGAATTCGCCGAGGAATCGACCGGTTTCAAACACGAGTGTTTGGAACGGAAAAGTGTGCATGTCACCAGCCGCCGTCGACGCAAGGACAATATTCTTGTCGACGTTGAAATCTACGGCGTACCTCTGATCATTGGAGGTGAACCTCACGGCATTCTGGTAATTTACCAGGATATTACTGGCCGCAAGCAGATCGAAGCCGAGCTGCGCGATAGCGAAATTCGATTCCGCACCGCCTTCGAAGACGCTCCTTATGGCATGTGCATGACCGGTTTAAATGGGCGCTTCCTGCACGCCAACTCCGCCCTTTGCCGAATGCTGGGCTACTCGCCCGCGGAACTTCTGGCAGGAGCCTGGCAACAAATCACTCATCCCGACGATGTCGAACGGTCCCGCGAGGTCGCAACCCAGTTCAGCAAAGGTGTCGACACAACTCTGGAATTGAAAAAGCGGTACCTGCACAAGCAGGGAAGAGTCGTCTGGGTGCACCTGAAAATCTCGGTCGTGAAAGACGACCTCAACAAACCCTCCCACTACATCACCCAGATCGAAGATATTACGCAACGCAAGCGCGCCGACGAAGCTCAGGCATTTCTCGCATCCTTGGTCGAGTCTTCGCAGGATGCGATCATCGGGGAGAATCTCCAAGGCCTGGTGATGAGCTGGAACCGCGGAGCCACGGAACTCTACGGCTACCGTTCAGAAGAAATGATTGGAAACTCCGTCGCCCGGCTGATTGCGCCCGAGTGTGCGGAGCAATTGCCACAATTCCTCGAAAAAATCCGCAAAGGCGAGAGCATATCCAGCTATGAGACCTATCGCATCCGCAACGATGGCACGCGTGTCGATGTTTCACTTTCCATTTCCCCCGTGTTCGACGAGACCCGGCAAATTACTGGATTGGTCACCATTGCGCGCGATATCAGCCAGCGTAAGCAGGCCCAGCAAGCGCTGGTCAGCAGCGAAGAAAAATTCCGGCAGTTGGCGGAAAACATCAGCGAAGTATTCTGGCTCGTGTCTCCGTCCGTCCCGGGAATCCTCTATGTCAGCCCGGCCTATGAGCAAGTGTGGCGCAGGAGTTGTGAGAGCCTGTATAGCAATCCCCGTTCCTGGGCGAAAACCATCCATCCCGACGACGTGCAGCGGGCGAAGGAAATAAACCGCAAGCAATTGCGCGGCGAGAGGATCGATTCCATCTATCGCATCCGCACGCCCGACGGCCAGGAGAAATGGATTCGCGACCGCGCTTTTCCGGTTCATGACGCCGGTGGCCAGTTGACCCGTGTCGTCGGTCTGGCGGAGGACATCTCGGCGCGCAAACTCGCCGAGGACCGTCTGCAAGCCTCCGAAGAGCGTTATCGTGAACTGTTCGAGAATGCCAGCGACCTGGTCTATACCTTCGATCTGGATCTACGCATCACCTCCCTGAATCGCATGGCCGAGCAAACCATCGGATACTCACGCACCGAAGCGCTGCAGATGAACCTGCGCCAACTGCTCGAACCCCTGCCATCGCCGCAACCGTCGCAGGCCATCGCCCAGTTGGGCGCCGCTCACGCCCCAACCAAGATCGAATTGGATATCCGAGCCAAGAATGGGCGCCGCTTGAAGCTGGAAATGAATCCCCGAATCATCTATCGCGAGGGCGAACCCATCGGCATCCAGGCTATCGCGCGCGACATCACGGGGCGTGATGCGGCCGAAGTGGAATTACGCCAGGCGCAGAAACTGGAATCCGTTGGCCGTCTGGCATCCGGCATCGCTCACGAAATCAATACCCCCATCCAGTTTGTGGGGGACAACGTGCGCTTCCTACAGGACGCGTTCGGAGAATTGCAGTCAGTGGTCCAAGAGTTTCGGCAACTCTGCAAATCCACCCATGAGATGCGGTCAGGTCCGGAGTTTGGCAGCGACCTGGACCGCATCGCGGCCCGATCCGACAGCGACTACCTGCTGAAGGAAATTCCCAAGGCTCTGGGCCAGACCCTCGATGGCGTCGAGCGAGTCGTCACCATTGTGCGCGCCATGAAGGAATTCGCCCACCCGGACAGCAAGGGCATGACGCCGGTCGACCTGAACAAGGCTCTTTCCAACACCCTCACCGTTGCGCGCAATGAACTGAAATATGTGGCGGACGTAGAGACCGATTTTGGAAAGTTGCCGCAGGTGGTCTGCAGCGCCGGAGACATGAACCAGGTCTTCCTCAACCTGCTGGTCAACGCCGCTCACGCCATCGCCGATGTGGTGAAGGACACCGGCAAGAAAGGAAAAATCCGCGTGTCGACCTCCGTCGAAGACACCATGGTGGTGATTGCCATCTCCGATACTGGCTCTGGTATTCCAGAGAGCATCCGCGACCGCATCTTCGATCCCTTCTTCACCACGAAGGAGGTAGGTCGCGGCACGGGTCAGGGCCTCGCCATCGCCCGTTCTGTGGTTGATCATCACAAAGGGTCTTTGACGTTTGAAACGGAAGTAGGCAAGGGCGCGTGTTTCTATATCCGTCTACCCATTGCCAATTCTGCGGCGCAAGAAATTCCGTGAGCTTAGGAGGAGCCCTGTCCCATTGATTCTCCTTGCTCGGGGACACGGGCGCATGAATACCACAAACCCCGAGTCTCATACATCAGCCCCCGGGCAATATCTCAAGCCGATGCTCTCGTACCTTTCAACCCAGTAATGCGATTCAGAAAACTTTCCGATATGTGTAGAGGCGGAGTTTCGTCCGCCGGGACGGTGGCGCAGTGCCTTCTACTGGCCAGAAGACGAAGAAGTCGACCGGGGACCGATCGCGCGAATCGTTCCCGGCGGCTGAACTATTTATCAACTCGGTGCCTTCCATCCTGATCGGCATTGATGACCGGGGGTGCATCAACCGCTGGAATCGAGCAGCGGCTGAGACATTCGGCCTGGAAGAGGCCGAGGTCTTGCACAAGCCCTTGTCGCATTGCGGCATCCGCTGGCTGAACTCAGAGATTGATGCCAAGATCGCCGATCTGTTGCGCTCCCAGGGCCGGCTGGTGTGGGACGGAGTGCAGTTCGAAAAAGCCGGTGCCCCCCGCCTTCTCGGGATGACCGTCACTTGGATCAAGGTTCCCCACAGTCGACGTGGCGAGCTATTGATCGTCGGTTCCGACATCACATTGAGGAAAAGAACAGAGGATGAGTTGCGAGCCAAGACGGCATTTTTCGAAGCTCAGATTCAAGCCACGATCGACGGCATGCTGGTGGTCGATGAAAATGGAAACATCCTCTTACATAACGAACGGGTCGCAGAAATTTTCGAAATACCTCCGAAGCTCTTCCAAACCCGAGACGACAATCTCGTCTTGAAACATGTGGTGGGGCAGGTCGTTGACCCAAGCCGCTTTTTGGAAAGAGTAAAGTACCTTTACTCTCACAGGCAGGAAAAAGGACGCGATGAAATCAAGCTGCGCAATGGGCGCGTGCTCGACCGCTACTCCTCACCCGTTTTTGGTCCGGATGGGCATTACTACGGCCGGATCTGGTCTTTTCACGACATCACCGAGCGCAAGCACAGTGAAAACGCTTTGCGGCAGCTGTCGGTCGCTGTCGAACAGAGCCCTGTATCCGTCATCATCACCGATCTCGAGGGCAATATCACTTACGTCAATCGCCGCTTCACGGAGTGTACGGGATATAGTTACGAAGAAGTAATTGGACGGAACCCGAGACTGCTGAAATCCGAAGATACCACCTCGGAGGAGCATCGCCAATTATGGCAGACCATTCTGCGAGGCGAGGAGTGGCGCGGCGAACTTCGCAACAAGAAAAAAAACGGCGATCTCTATTGGGAATCGGTCGTCATCAGCCCGATCCGCAACAGGGCTGGCGAAACCTCCCACTTTCTGGCGGTAAAGGAAGACATCACCGATCGGAAAATCGCGGAGAGCCACAGCCGGCAGGCACAAAAACTCGAGGCAATTGGCCAACTTGCCGCGGGAATTGCCCACGAAATCAATACCCCGATCCAGTTCGTCGGCGACAATCTCCGCTTTATCAAGGACTCCTGGGCCGGACTCGAGTCCCTGATTTCTCTTTGTGAGTCGCTGCAGGGAAACACGCTGACTGCCGACGCCTTGCAGCAACTGCGTCGCATTTTGCGCGATTCGGATTCCGCCTACCTGCGCTCAGAAATTCCTCGTGCTCTCGATCAGTCGCTCGACGGCACCAGCCGCGTCGCCAAAATCGTGCGCGCCATGAAGGAATTCTCCCATCCCGGATCCGATGAGGCTCAACCCGCCGATATCAATCAGGCCATCCTGACAACTCTCACCGTTTCGCGAAACGAATGGAAATATGTCGCAGAGTTAGAGACGTCCCTGCAGCCCAATCTGCAAATGGTTCCTTGTCACCTCGGCGAGTTGAACCAGGTCTTCCTCAATCTCCTCATCAACTCCGCGCACGCTCTCGCCGAAGTGGTTGGAGATGGTTCTCAGAAGAAAGGCAAGATTACGATACGAACCACTCAAGACCTCCAGTTCACAACCATTAGCGTCCAAGACACAGGTGCGGGGATCCGCCAGGAGATCCAGTCGCGAATATTCGATCCTTTCTTTACCACAAAAGGTGTGGGCCGTGGCACTGGCCAGGGACTTTCCCTCGCGTATAACTCAATCGTGAAGAAGCACGGCGGCAAGATCTGGTTCGAATCCGAAGCAGGCAAAGGTACAACGTTCTTTATCCAATTACCCACGGCAGGAGAAGCCGCCAGTCATGTCGAAACGAATCCTGTTCGTCGATGACGAACCGATGGTCCTTTCTGGTCTGCAGCGCAGCCTTCGGTCCATGCGTGAGGAGTGGGAAATGGCTTTCGTGACGAACGGACCGGAAGCCCTGCAGCTCATGGAGCGGCAGCCTTTCGACATCATCGTAACCGACATGCGCATGCCGGTCATGACGGGAGCCGAGTTGCTGGAGCACGTGAAATGCCGTTTCCCGCAGTGCTTTCGAATCATTCTGTCCGGGCAGGCCGATCAGCAAACCATCCTGCGGGCGGTCGATCCCACCCATCAGTATTTGGCTAAACCGTGCGACACGAACGAACTGAAAAAACGCCTGACCCGCGCTTTTGCGGTTCGCGGCTTGCTCAAGAACGAAGAGCTGCAGGCTGTTGTCTCACGTCTCGAAGCCCTTCCCAGTCTGCCCTCCTTGTATCTCGAGGTGACCAGTGAACTGGAGAGCCGCGAACCTTCTCTGCCCAGAATCGGGCACCTGATTTCCGAAGATATGGCGATGACAGCCAAGATTTTACAGTTGGTCAACTCTGCTTTTTTTGGCTTGCGCTGCCGTATCTCCAGTCCCAAGCAGGCCGTTCAGATGCTCGGCCTGGACACGCTTCGGGCGCTGGTGCTGACTACCCACGTATTTGACAAGTTCCGCACCCATACTCTTGGCGAAGAGGAATCTTCTTACCTTTGGAAACACAGCCTCGCCGTCGCGAGCTTTGCCAAGCATATTGCCACTGCTGAAAAAGCAGATCGCCAATTGGTCGATGACTGCTTTACCGCCGGGCTGTTACACGATGCCGGCAAACTTATCCTCGCTTTCGCCATGGAGAATAAATACCAGCATGTGCTCGATGCGATTCGAAAAGACGGTAAGAAATTGATCGCGGCCGAAACGGAGATTCTTGGATGTAACCATGCCGAAGTAGCGGCTTACCTACTTGGTCTTTGGGGATTGCCTGAAGCCGTAATTGACGGCGTGGCGTGGCATCATGCTCCTTCAGGAAGCGCGCAAACAGGATTTTCCACGGCCGTGGCGACTCACGTGGCCAGCATATTTCACGACCTACAATTTCCGTTTTGGATGCGAGACGATGTTCCACTCGATGATGAATACCTGCACAAGAACAACCTTGCGGGACGAGAACTGATCTGGCGCAAGCTGGTGGATGAACTGGGCATCGTTCAAGACCGTTCGCTAGCGAGAAATTTCTAATCTCACCTCGTGCACTCTCCCATCAGGATCACACCCGTCGTTGAAACTCAAGAGATCTCTTTTTGTGCCGATAACTTTAAGGTCAAACCCTCGAAACCCGCGATCTGAGAAGTGATAACAGAGCGTTCGAGTTTTCAATTGATTGCTGCTGCACCTTGAGCGGCCAAGGAGAGTGCAATGCGGGAAAGAATCCTTCTCGTCGACGATGACAGCAATGTGCTGGACGCGTACCGGCGAAGCCTGAGCCGCGAATTCTTACTGGAGACCGCAATCGGCTCGGATCAGGCGTTGCCTCTCATCGAAAAGAACGGTCCCTATGCTGTCATCGTTTCCGACATGCGCATGCCGGGCATGAGTGGCATTCAGTTGCTGAGCGCGGCAAAAACCACGTCGCCCGACACCGTCCGCGTCATTCTAACGGGCAATGCCGATCTCCAAACCGCCATTGACGCCATCAATGAGGGCAGCATCTTCCGCTTTCTTATCAAGCCCTGCGATCGTGAGGTCATGGCAAAAACTTTAACCGCGGCCTTGATGCAGTACCGTTTGGTTACAGCAGAGAAGGAACTTCTGGAACAGACCCTAAGTGGCTGCGTTCAAGTGCTGACGGAGGTGCTCAGTCTCGTGAACCCTGCCGCTTTCGCCCGCGCGGATCGTGCTCGTCGCTACATCCGTCACGTCGTCAGCGCAATGAAACTGGGAAATCCCTGGCAATACGAAGTGGCCGCCATGCTCTCTCAATTAGGATGCGTTACGCTTCCTCCGGAAACCATTGAAGCCGTCTACAAAGGCGAAGCGCTCACACCCAACGAACAGGCACAATATGCCTCCCACCCCAGCGTGGCTTATGATCTTCTGTCGAAAATCCCTCGCCTGGAACCGATTGCCTGGATGATTGAGCATCAAAATGGTCCCATTCCTTCTGAAGGTGGACCCGAAAAGCCAGACCTTCGACGCGGGGCGGAGATTCTTCGTTTGATTTTGGCCTATGAAGACTTCATCCATAAAGGCTCTTCGCGGAACGAAACCGTTCACCAGTTAGCTCGTCTAAATCCAAAATTCAGTCCTGATTTTTTCAACGCTCTGGTGGCGCTCGACCCCCATGCGGAAGACGAAGAAACCAGAACCTGCCGCATTGAGGAACTGGCGCCAGGCATGATCATTCAGCAAGAAGTCCAGGCAGTCGACGGCACATTGATTATCTCTAAGGGACAGGAAGTCACGCCCACGGTCATCTTCAAGCTGAAAAATCTGCAAGCGAGACGTGGCATTTCCGGTAGCATCACAATTTCGATTCCAACTATGAAACTCTCGTCAGCCGCATCGTCAAGGTAGCTGAAACCACAAGAGTGGATAGACCACGTAAGCAGCCCCGAGCGGCCTGCAACTGTGGCGGAGTGCGACTCTGGTTCATCTTTCCTGGCCGGACGAATGGCATCCCTCCGAGCAACCTACGGCCATCGTATAGCCTTACAGGCAGACCACCAACCTAAGCTTGGATGCCGGTGGATTCTTCAGCCAAATGACCAATCCCCTGGGCAAATCGTCGAAGTTGGTGAATACGACCACGGAGTCTACTCTCTTCTCGCACAGATCCGAATGGGAACATGTTTACCCACGACTACGACGGCACAGGAAGGTTGGCCTCCTCCGACCCGCTTGGAGGCTTTGTGCAGTTCGGTCGGACCGATGCCACCAGCGGCTTCAGTTGGACCATTGCCGAGTCTACGTCGATGGGTCGCTCAAGCAGCTATCAGAGCACTGCGATCCTGCCATGGACGCAGGACGGAACGGAGCCAGAGTCGGAGCAGCATACCAACACTGGCCAGAAGGTCTGCAGGCTACCTCGAGTAGCAGCCTGGCGGGCGGACAACTCACGAACTCAGTTGCCCTGCCCGATGGAACCAGCACGACCCAGACACTAGGACCGATCCCGTGTGGGGTATTCAGTTGCCAGTGAATACCAGCGCGACGTTGACCGACGGCAACCTTACGATGAAGGTTACTGGCAGCCGCGTTGTCCCTTTGGGCACGGCGTGCAATCCCTTCACGATTACAAATGTAGACCGACACGCAGACGATCAATGGCCGCACTTGTAGCATGACATTTGACGGCTCAAGTCGGACCTGAACTGGCACAATTCCAGTCGGAAGGACTCTCACGGTCGGTGTCGATTCGCTGGAACGCGCTAGGAGCGAACGGGAGGACTGGCCTCGACGGAATTCGCCTGCGACAGTCGCGGTCCGTCTGGCCTCTATAACAGAGGGCCTCGGAAGGACCACGTTCAGTTACAACGCCAAGGGATTCCTCGCCTCGGTGTGGTCGATCAGTGCGACCGGCACGGAAACGCACGGGACAAACCTCGGCGGAGACGCGCCCTTTGTTGATGTTTATCCGCGTTTGCTCCGCATTCGATGCAGTTCGCCCTATCCGCCGCTACGACTGTCCATCGAGGATTGAGGAGCCGGTCTGCGTTTGCAGCAGATCGCTATGCTCAGCGTAAATGCGAGCGCCGCGGCAAGCGTCCCGTAAGTCGTTGAAGAATGGCGGAAGCGAGTGGGGGTCGAACCCACCGGTGACAGGGTGACCTGCCGCCCGCCGGTTTTGAAGACCGGGACGATCACCGGACCGCATGCGCTTCCGTGGCACGACAATCCTGCAAGCTGGCAAAAGCTGGGGCCTTGTTGACCTTTGCTTTTTTGACCGGACCTTCTCGCGCTCGGTCCGTCGAGGGCGCGGCCTAAACCGCACCCTTCAAATCGAACGCCAACTCCGCATTATTTCGGCTGGGACGTCACCCGGAGGTAAGGCTTGATCGTCTTAAATCCAGGAAACTTCTGTTGGGCTTCTTCGTTTGAAACCGCGCCCGTGATGATCACGTCATCCCCGGGCTTCCAGTTCGCCGGTGTGGCAACCTGGTGCCTGGCCGTGAGCTGCATCGAATCGACAACGCGCAGAATTTCGTCGAAGTTGCGGCCCGTGGTCATGGGATAGCTGAGCTGCAGTTTGATTTTTTTGTCGGGCCCGACCACAAACACCGTGCGCACGGTGGCGTTGTTCGCCGGAGTGCGGCCCTCGGAGGTCTCTCCCGCGTCGGCGGGAAGCATGCCGTAGAGCTTTGCGATTTTGAGCTGGGGGTCGCCGATCATGGGATAGTTCACCTTGGCGCCTTGTGTTTCTTCAATGTCGGCCGCCCACTTGCTGTGGTTCGAAACGGGGTCGACGCTAAGGCCGATAATCTTGACGTTGCGCTTGGCGAATTCCGGTTGCAGCTTCGCCATGGTGCCAAGTTCGGTGGTGCACACCGGCGTGAAGTCCTTGGGATGCGAGAACAGGACGGCCCATCCATCGCCGATCCACTCGTGAAAATGAACTGTGCCCTGCGTGGTCTCGGCGGTGAAATCAGGGGCCGTGTCATTGATGCGGGGAACCGTGTACGTTTCGTTTGCGGTCGCAGTGCTCATGTTTTTTCTCCTGTAATTGAATTCGCTCAAGATTCCGAAAGTTGGCCCGCCCCAGTTTTCGGATTTTTCTAGGAAGCGGATAGACAATAAACCCACCCGCTCACTGGGGTGGGTGGGAAGAATCTTGCTGATTCCCTACCCACACGCCGGACGGCTACAACAACAACACAGTGCGTCGGCAGTGCGCGGCAAGGACATGCAATAAGAATAGAAGCCGCGCCCAGTCAGTGTCAAACGCCCGGCGCCATCGAGACTCGCGCCACATCGCCGTTTCGTCTGCCGATTTCCTGCATCGCCAGAGCTGCCGCAAACATCTTTCCTGCTGCTGAAGAATCCGTGACCAAAGGTTCTTCTTTTAAGCCAAACAATGATGACCAAACAAACGCGCACGCTGAGCATGGCCCAGTGGGACGTTTTTTCTGAGCGACCTCTCGAGGGAAACTCTCTCGCCGTCTTTTTCGACGCTCGCGGCCTGAGCGACTCCGAGATGCAGTCGATCGCCAAGGAGATGAATCTCTCGGAGACGACTTTCATTCTTCCTCGCGATCCTGAGACCGAGCTCGAGCGCGGCGTACGCGTGCGAATCTTCACCGTCCAGGAGGAACTACCGTTCGCGGGGCATCCGACGCTGGGTACGGCTTTCGCCTTGCGTGGCGCCAGCGGAGCAAAGCGAGTCACGCTCGAACTCAATGTCGGCAAGGTGCCGGTGGAATTCGAAGACACACCTGGCCAGCCGATATTCGGCGAGATGACGCAAGTCGATCCGGTCTTCGGCATTCAACACGAACGCGAAGGGGTGGCGCGGGCGATCGGCTTACGAGTTGACGACTTCGATCCGTCGCTGCCCATTGAAACCGTGTCGACGGGCCTGCCGTACACAGTAACGCCGTTAAAATCACTGGAAATAATTCGGAACCTGCGTCTTGACTTGAGCCGCGCCGATGAATATCTGGAAAAAACTCACGGGAAGTTTTTCTATTTCGTCGCCCGCGAAACCGTTGACCCCAAGGCACGCCTGCATGCGCGGATGCTTTTTTACAACGGCGAAGATCCCGCGACCGGCTCGGCAGCCGGCTGCGCCGCTGCTTGGATGGTCGCTCATGGCGTAGCCGACCCAGATCAGCGAGTGCTGATTGAGCAAGGCATCGAAATGAAACGTCCAAGCCGGATTTTTGTGGGCGCCTCGTCTCAAAATCGCAGAGGCGATAACCGGATAGTTAACGTGCGCGTCGGAGGGCATGCGATCGAAGTAATGCGCGGCGAAGTTTTTCTCTAGATCGCAGTGCGCAAGCTGCGGAAAACACTGACGCGCACTCGCTCAGAAAAAAATCAATGGCCGGAAAGTCCCATTAGCATCGACGGCACTTTACAGCGAGCGCACTTCCCGTTAGCATCCATTTCGCTCTCACATTCTTCATATTGAGAAAAGCTTCTGGTGGTGTTGCGGTTCACCCTCTCGAATCGCGCCAGCGGATTGCGGAAGGCTGAATGAAACCTAAGCGCACAATTCTGTGTGTGGACGACAACGAACAGTCTCTTTCCCATCGCAAAATCATGCTGGAGACGCGTGGCTACCGCGTGGCCAGCTTCGCTCGCGGAGAGGATGCGCTGGAGCGCTTCAAGCAAGGCGGAGTCGATCTCGTCATCGCCGATATGGCAATGCCTGGACTGGATGGCCCACAACTGATCTCCATGATCAAAGATTTATCGCCGCAGACTCCGGCTATCCTGATCTCCAGCAAGGTCCGCATCTACGATCACGATTCCAAGGCCGACGTCTTTCTCGCCAAGGGAATGTACGCCCCGGTCGATCTGCTGGAACGCGTGCGGTTATTGCTGGTTCGCAAGCGCGGGCCGAAGCGGATGCAACAGAGAACGCCGCAAGTTTCAACTCAGATCGGCGCTGCGTAGACTGCCTCCCAGACACTTTGAAGAGTGACACAGTGCGTGCCCGCGCTGGGCGCACTCCTTCGTGTAAGATTCCTATCAGGCATGGGTGAAGCACTCATCGAACCTGCATTTATCGAAGCCAGAGACCTGCGCAAGACGTATCGCGTGGGCAAAATCGAAGTCGAGGCCCTGCGCGGAATTTCCTTCAGCGTGCGGAGGGGCGAGTTCGTCAGCGTAGTCGGCCCCTCAGGCAGCGGGAAGTCGACTCTCTTCTACCTTCTCGGCGGACTGACAAAAGCCGATGGCGGCAGCGTGGTACTCGACGGCGACGATCTGGCGAAACTCTCCGACGGCGAGCGCACCCGTATGCGCAAGCACAAAATCGGATTCGTCTTCCAGAAATTCAATCTGCTGCCCACGCTCGACGCGCGTTCCAACATCACGATCGCGCAGGAAATCTCAGGCAACGGCGATCGCGATCCCGCGCACTTCAACCGCATCACAGACCTGCTTGGCTTGACCAAACGGCTTGACCACCGTCCATCAGAACTGTCCGGCGGCGAGCAGCAGCGCGTAGCGCTGGCGCGCGCGCTTATCAACAAGCCTGCAGTGGTGCTCGCGGACGAACCCACGGGCAACCTCGATTCCAAGAACTCGGACATCGTTCTCGGCATGCTGCGGAAATCGAATCAGGAACTCGGCCAGACCGTCCTGATGATCACGCACAATCCTGAGGCCGCGAAGTACGGCGACCGCATCATCCACATGCGCGACGGCCAGATCGTAAAGCCGGAAGAAGATCCCCAGTGGGTGGGGCGATAGCTTATCCCGCATTTCGTCGGCTTTGGATTTTCTTAGCGTTCTTTGCGGCAGTTCTTAGCGACCTTTGCGCGAATGCTTCCCACGTCAGACGCGCCAAACTGCCTCAAGCCCCAGCTAAGAAATGCCTGTCCTCACGCGCTATCCGCGAGTCTGCGATGATATCCTAGAGAATCGTATCCCACCGATGAGGGCCGTAATCGTTCATGGCTGATCCAGTCTCTTCCAATCCAGCGACCTCCAACTCCGCGCCGCAACCGGTCGCCGAAGCCACCGAATCCTTTGGCGAGATTTTCTCGCAGTTTCAGAAAAGCCATTCGCACAAGACGGAAGGCAGCAAGCAACTCCAAGCCACTGTCATTGCCGTCAATGCCGAAGCAGTCTTCTTCGACATCGGATACAAGTCGGAGGGCATTTTGCCGCTTGCGGCGCTGCAAGGCGAGACTCTGAAGCCGGGCGATAAGGCCATGGTCACCGTTAAAGGGCGCGATCCGGATGGCTATTACGAACTCTCGCGCTTCAAAGTCGAGCGCCCCATGGATTGGACCGCGCTCGAAAAAGCTTTCGCCGACAAATCGTCCATCCTCGGCACGGTGACTGCGGTGGTCAAGGGCGGATTCAGCGTCGACGTCGGCGTGCGTGCATTCATGCCCGCCTCGCGCAGCGGAGTCCGCGAAGCCTCCGAGACGGAAAACCTTGTCGGACAGGAAATTCGCTGCCGCATCATCAAGCTCGACGTCGCCGACGAAGATGTAGTCGTCGATCGCCGCGCCGTCGCTGAGGAAGAAGAGCGCGCCGCCAAGGATCGCCTGTATTCGCAGATCAAGGAAGGCGACACCGTCAGCGGCACCGTGCGCAGCCTCACCGATTATGGTGCCTTCATCGACATTGGCGGAGTCGACGCCCTGCTGCATGTCAGCGACATTGCATGGGGACGCGTCAACAAACCCGCCGACGTTCTCTCGGTCGGTCAGTCGGTCGACGTGAAAGTGCTGAAACTGGCGTCGGAGGGCGACAAGCGCCGCATTTCGGTTGGGCTAAAGCAACTGCAGCCGCATCCCTGGGACGCTGTCGCTCAGAAATTTCATGCCGGCGATCGCGTGCGCGGTACCGTCACGCGCCTTATGGAATTCGGAGCATTCGTGGAACTCGAGCCCGGCATCGAGGGTCTGATTCACATTTCGGAAATGTCATGGTCGAAGGGCAAGATTCGCAAGGCCAGTGACGTGGTCAAGGAAGGCGAGACCGTCGAGGTCGTCATCCTTGGAGTGCAAGCGTCTGAGCGCCGCATCTCGCTCGGGCTCAAGCAGGCGCTCGGCGATCCCTGGGTCGAAGTGCCGCAGAAATTTTACGTCGGGTCATCGGTTGAAGGGCCGGTCACCAACCTGACGAAGTTCGGCGCCTTCGTTCAGCTTTCGGAAGGCGTCGAAGGCATGGTGCATATCAGCGACATCACTGCCGAGAAGCGTCTCAACTCGCCACATGACATGCTGCGCGTCGGGCAAGTCGTCAAAGCTCAAGTGCTCGCTGTCGATCCCGAGAAGCGCCAAATCAAACTGGGCATGAAGCAACTCGTGCCGACGGGAATTGACGAATATCTCGTCGAGCACAAAGAAGGAGACGTCGTCACCGGCCGCCTCATGGACGATTCCGGAACCCAGTCGCGCGTCGAGCTAGGCGAGGGCATCCACGCAACGTGCCGTAAGAATGCTCCTGTATCCGCTTCCGCAGTGACCGAGGCTCCAAAGCCGGCGAAGACAGATCTGTCGTCCCTAGGTTCCATGCTGCAGGCGCGATGGAAGACCGGGTCCGGCGGACCCGCCAAGCCCGAACCCGTCCGCGCCGGGCAGGTTCGCAGCTTTCGCATCGTGAAGCTCGACCCGACCGCGAAGAAGATCGAAGTGGAGCTAACGAACTAAAGCCGTCGCGAATCTCTCAACCCTCTTCGCCTTCTTTCGCACATCCCTGCCATAAGTCTGGCCGCTGGCACCGGATTTAACCAGAACGACAGTTCATTCTCGACAATCAAACGTCTATAGAGGAACGCCTCGATGGCGCCCGTCATCTTTGGAGGAGTTTCTTCGGATGAAACTGCACAACGGCAGTCCACGCGCACGTTTTGTTGTGGTTTTGTTGTTCTCCGTGACGCCAAGTCTGATCGTGTCGGCTCAGCGACCATCCAAGACGCTGGCCTTACCACTAAACTCGGTCAACGGCCTCGAACTCGTCAACGCCAAGGCGGAGATCACCACCTATCGCGGCCGGCAGGCTCTCCATCTGTTTCCTGTGCCGGATCATCAAGCCTCGGATGAAGTCGTCATGGCCTTCGTATCGGGGGCCAACTTCAAGAACGGCACAATTGAAGCCGAAGTGGCGGGCACGCCCCGCGCCGGTGCTCCAGCCGACGCCCGCGGATTTATTGACATCGCATTTCGTACTCAAGATCACGGCATACGCTACGAGAACATTTACTTGCGGCCCACCAACGGTCGCGCCGGCGACCAGCTACGGCGCAATCATTCCGTCCAATACGAGTCGAGTCCGGATTATCCGTGGTATCGGTTGCGCAAGGAAAATCCCGGAGCCTACGAGTCCTACGCCGACCTCGAAGCGGGCGCCTGGACCAAGATGAAGATCGTAGTCTCCGGAACGCAGGCGCGGCTTTACATCAACAGTGCGGACCAGCCGTGTCTGATCGTGAATGACCTCAAGCTCGGCGACTCTAACGGACAGGTCGCGCTCTGGGCGCATTGGACGACTGACGCCTACTTCTCCAATTTAACGGTACAGAACGAGTAATCGATCGCGACCGGGAACTCCTGCAACTTGATGCATGCAGATCGCAGTGAAACCCGAGAAACGAAGATCGGCTATAGCGATGACGTCGTGGTTTTCTTGAATGGCCACCCTATCTGCGCGGGAAACAATTCGATCGGGCGCGCGGCCCCGAGTTCCTCGGCTTGTTGGGTGTGAACAACGATGCTGTCTACCTTCCGCTAAAAAAGGGCGATCACGAACTTGTTCTGGCCGTTACCGAGTTCTTCGGCGGGTGGGGATTCATCTGTCAGATGAGCGACGATCAACCGGCGCTGAAAGGCCAGGTGATTCAGATCTTCATATCCATATCCGTTGCCGAAACGTGCCATTGGCACGCGCTGTGCCTCTGCTGTAAAATCGAATATCGTTGAGCGGGAGTAACTCAGTGGTAGAGTGCGACCTTGCCAAGGTCGAAGTCGCGGGTTCAAATCCCGTCTCCCGCTCCAGATTCCCCCAACCTGCTGGTTCCTCGCAGATGGACTTTTTTCGCACGGAACGCTATACGTAAGAGCAGGGGCGCGGTACCCAAGTGGTAAGGGAGAGGTCTGCAAAACCTTTATGCGTCGGTTCGATTCCGACCCGCGCCTCCAACTTTTCAGCAGTCGCCGCTGTTCCAAGACGATCTCTGCCTTCCAGTCAGCAGACACTCTCCCATCACTCACGAAGCAGCCCGGCGTACACTCCTCTAGTTGTAAGTAATGCTCAGGTTGTCGAGATACACGGAATACGGTGCCTGCTTGTAGTTTCCGTCGAGCTGGAAATTCACGACGAGCCCGTTCCACCCTGGGGCTGAGATCGGACCATACGTATCGTTCAGTGTGTGCGTGACGCCGTTGAGGGTGATCGATACGTATTTGAGATCGTTGGACGACGTTCGCTCAAACTGAATCGTCAAATGGTTCCAGGATTTTTCGACGGGTTGGCATGGAATGCCCGTCGGCACCCACTTGGAGTTGACATTGTCCCAGATTCCCCACTGCTGCCCATTCACGATCTGGCATTGCGTGCCGAATGTCAGTCCGAGGTTGTCGAAGAACTGGGCAATATCAAATTCCAGGTTCTCCGCGAGATTCAGATTCGTTCCGTAGAAGTACACGTCGTAGGTGAAATTGTGCAGCGTCTTCACCAGAGTGTGGTCGGTATCCGGCAGCCCCTGCGACGAACCGTCCCCGATCAGATGGTTATTCCACAAGACATCGGAATACGGAGTATTCCCGCCAATATTGAATTGTGCGGCCTTGCCGCTGAGCGAAGGCGAAGACATCCCCTGCTTCATCGACCATGTAACACCCGAACCGCAGTTTGTGCAGATGTCGTACTTCGGCGCCAACTCACCGTAGCCGGTCCATCCGTTACTGGCCTGGATGCTCGAGAATGATTTCCCGGACCCGCCGTTAACCGTGATCTTGACTGGTGTCACGGTCGCGCCACCGCAGTTGTCCCACTCTTCCACGACCGTGTTGTAGGTTCCCGCGCTCAAACTGAGAGACGTGTTCAGGCTTGATCCCCCTGTCACGTATGCCCGCTGGTTGGGACTCGTGTAAATTCCCATCGAAGCGACGCCTTTCGAGCATGTCGAACTCGCGGTTGCCTTGAAGTTGACAGGTGAGCCAACCGTGCTGTTGTTGGCGGGCGAGGAGACGAAGACTCCCGATTTCTCGCTTACCGTGATTCTGACCGACTTCGTGGCAGCTCCGCCACAGTAGTCCCATTGCTCGATCACGGAGTCGTAGGTTCCAGCGCTCAGAGGCAGATCTGTATTGATGCTCGTTCCGTTCGCGACGTAGGCCAGCACGCCCGGCTCGGTATAGATTCCCATTGAAGCAACGCCCTTCGAACACGAGGTAGAACCGGCCGAAGCGGCAAAGTGCACGGGCGACCCGACGGTCGCTCCCGTTGACGGGGCAGAAACATTTACGCCAGCAGCAGCGGGCCTTGATAAGCACAGCAATGACAAGCACACGATCAGTAAGACAGACTTATACATTCGACACTTCTCCAAGAAGATTTGCTTGCGATCGAGCGAATCTACCGAGTGCGAAACTGCCGTTAACGCGTGAGCGGAAACGCGCGGAAGAATCGCACGAAGTGGCTTGTTCTGCGGCGAGATCTCAACCGCCGCCTGACTTTGGCCCACTGGAGTCCAACGCAAACGTTGGATCTGGGATGGGGCTCAAAATCGGTGTTTTGTAGATTAAGGCGAGGCTACCAGAAACGCTGTATGGCTCCAACCCCAAAAACTCGTTTTCAAGACTCGAAAGTTGTACGCCCGAACCTGCACTTTCAGCCGAGTGGAGGGGCGTTGCAAGCACATTTTCCTCATGATTTTCGCCAATCACTCGAACTGCGGAAGCCGTTAAGAGCCCTTGGAGTCGCCAACCTTTTCCCGCGGGTCCACATCGAAAAACCGCACAAATGTTGACTGTCCCAACCTTCGGGGGGTCGCGATGACGAAACGCCACGCGTCGAAAGTCCCGTCTCTTCTGCTGTTGATCACATTCGCTATCTACTTCGTCGATTGCGGAGGCGTTCAAAACAACTCAACAGGCACTCCACCGCCGCCGCCGCCTCCCAACGCCCTCACCGGCGTGATGATGTGGAAGGGCGACAGCTCAGAGAAAGGTCTTTACGCCAACGAGACGACGCTAAACACAACCAACGTGAATCCCACACAGTTCGGCCGCATTGCCAGCTTTCAAGCCGACGGCATTGTCATGGGACAACCGCTTTACGTCGCCAATCTCGACATGGGTCAGGCCGGTACTCATAACGTAATCATCTTTGCGACGGAGAACGACAGCGTCTATGCAATCGACGCCGACAATCCTGGAACCACGCCGCTGTGGCAGCGGTCGTACATCGATCCTGCGAATGGCATAACAACTCTCCCTGACAACTTCGGCGGACGAACTACTCTCGGCGGCCAGGTGGGAATTACCGGAACGCCGGTGATCGATCCGAACACCGGTGCGCTCTATTTTGTGACGACGCTGTCGGACAACGGTGCTGCTCAACAGTGGATTCGCTCCATTGATATTCGTACCGGACAGGACTACGGTGCGGGCAGCATACAGATTCAAGCCAGCGTCCCTGGCGACGGAAAAGGCAGTGTCAACGGACAGATCGCCTTCGATCCCTCGCTCCAAAACCAGCGCCCCGGACTCACCGAAGTGAATGGTGAAATCGTTGTGGCCTGGGCATCATTTTCCGACTGGGGCGTCTATCACGGATGGTTGATGGCTTTCGATCCCTCGACCTTGGCCCTCAAAGCGGTCTTCAATCCCACGACGCAAGCCCAAGCCGTCGACGCAGCTAATGGCCCTGCCGATCACGGCGGCGGCGCAGGTTTCTGGCAGGGTGGCGCTGCTCCCGCCGTCGATGCCAATGGCAACATTTATATCGATGCAGCCGACGGCAGTTTCAACGCCGACCAGGGTGGTGAAAACTACGGCGACACTATGCTGAAATTGCAACTCAGCGGTTCCAGTTTTCAAATGGTGGATTGGTTCACCCCGTGGGACGCAGACTGCATCGACCTCGACGACCTTGAGCTTGGATCGAGCGGAGTCGCGCTGCTGCCTACAGATTTCACAAATGGCGCAAATCTCGCCCTAACCACCAGCAAGGAAGGCCGCCTCTTCCTGGTCAATACGAACTCGCTTGGCCACTACAATTCCGCCGGCGATACACAGATTCCTCAGGAATTCTCAGTGGGGCAGTACACTTGCTCTTCCTCCACCACTGGAGCGGCCGCAGATGGCCCGACTTGGAATCGCCTCTACGGCACCGCTTCCTACTTCAATGGAAACGTCTATGCTGGAGCATCCAATCAGCCGCTGAAGCAATACCAGTTTCAGAACGGGCTCCTGAACTCGACTCCACTCGCGCTGTCGCCCAGCGCCTTCGGCGAGCGCGGCGGCAACACAGTGATCTCAGCCAACGAAACGCAGAACGGAATTGTCTGGGCGTACGAGAAAGCCGACTCTGGACAAGGCATTCTGCATGCTTACGACGCCACCTCGATTTCCACCGAATTATGGAACAGCATGATGAACTCTGGCCGCGACGCGCTGGGAGAGGGGATCGGATTCTCGACCCCGGTCGTCGTCAACGGCAAAGTGATTGTCACCTATGACACGCGCATCGGCATCTTCGGCTTGCTGCAATAACTTGTTGCCGTAAGAAGTGAAGTACGCGAATAGCGGCTCGATTTTGAACTGCTGGAAAACAATCTCAGTCGGCGTCATCGCATCGTTATCCCTTTGGGCCGCGGTTTGCTTCGCTCAGACCGCGTCCTCCGGCACATCCTGCCAGAGCCCAAATAACACCAGCGCGAGCGCCAACTATGGCGGCGGCAATAGCGGGAACGCGCTTCCCGGCAACGTGAGCAAGTTGCCAATTCGTTCGCTTCTCTATCGCGGATCAGAAACTCGTATCTACGTTCGCTACATGCCCTGGTTCGGCGACGCCCACCATCGCGATGTCGGATATCGCTCCGATGATCAGCAGCAGGTGGGCCGCCAGGTCGCCGACATGATCAGCCGCGGCATTCAAGGAGCGATCGTCGACTGGTACGGACCGGAATCTGGCTCTAAGAATCAGAGCGCGATCTTGCTAATTAAAGAAGCCGAACATCAAGGTCTGGAGTTCGCGATCTCCGAAGACGCCGGAGCGATCCAGGATTGCGCCAAGCGCGGCTGCGATCCGACAGAAAAACTCATCACCGATCTCACCTATGCAGAGCAGCACTTTGAAGTCTCGCCCGCATCCGTCCGTTTCCAGGGACGGCCTGCCGTCTTCTTTTTCGGGCTGGAGAAATTTCCCATCGACTGGCGCCGCGTGCGCCGCTCCCTGCCGATGAATCCTCTGCTCTTTTTCCGCAACTCGGGCACCTTCAGCAATCCCGACGCCGACGGCGCTTACGCGTGGATCGCTCCCGAGGCCGCCACCTCCAGCGATCCGCTCTCGCTTCAATATCTCGATCGCTTCTATACCAAGGCTCAACAATCCGACAAAATTGCGATGGGCTCCGCCTACAAAGGCTTTAACGACGCCGACGCCAGCTGGGGCAAGGGCCGCACCATCGATCAGCAATGCGGCGAGACATGGCTCACCACGTTCGCCGAGGCCGGACACTTCTATTCCGCCCACCACCAGCTACCTGCATTGATCATTCCTACCTGGAATGATTACGAGGAAGGAACCGAGATCGAAACCGGAATCGACAATTGCGTGAGTCTGCAAGCCGCCATCTCCGGCGACGAATTTTCCTGGAACATTCGCGGACGCGAGAACACGATCGATCACTACGTGATTCGTGCCGAGCAACGATCTCAATGGACGGATGTGAAAGAGCTGCCAGCAGGATCGCACACCGTCAAACTAGCGTCGCTTGATCTGCAATCAGAGACGAGCGCTCTCTGCGTGCAGGCCGTGGGCAAGGCGTCGCTGCTCAATCACGTCTCGGACCCGGTTCCATATTCCGCGCCCAAAAACCCGAAGTGATTTCTCAATCCGCAGCTTCCGAAAGAATGGCCCGTCGCTGCCGAGCCAGGCTCCGTCACGTTCATCGCAGCTATTCAGCTCAACCAACAGGTTGCACTGAATCTCGCCTGTCCGGGCCTTGAGCGCGTAGATGTCTCGATAGCTTTGCCCGCGGCTTGATGCGCCCGCCAAATCTCTCTACACTCGTTGCCGCGCCCGATCTCGGCGCGGGATGCAGCAATTCCGCATTATGTGGTCACAGCAAATCGAAGTTTGCAGTGCCATACGCGTCACCATCGAGGACCTCATGAACTTCGCCTGCAGTTTCCGCCGAACTGTCTCGTCCGCTGTTTGCGTGATGCTGGTAGCCCTCGCTCTCACTGTAACGCTGAACGTCCAGGCGCAAAGCCCATCAACCACAACAGCCGTCACCGACTATGTCAAGGCGGAGATGCAGCGCGAGCACATCCCGGGTCTGTCGTTGCTGGTAATCAAGAATGACAAAATCATTCGAGCCGAGGGCTTCGGCTTGGCGAACGTCGAACTGCAAGTGCCTGTGAAGCCCGAATCGGTATTTCAATCGGGATCCGTGGGCAAGCAGTTCACCGCGACCGCAGTCATGATGCTTGTTGAAGAAGGCAAAATTGGACTCGACGATCCGCTCACGAAATATTTTCCTGATGCTCCCGCGACTTGGAAAGACGTAACGGTGCGCGAACTCCTCAGCCACACCGCCGGATTCGGCGACTATCCCAAGAAGTTCAACTACCGCAAGGACTGGACCGAAGACGAAGAGCTGAAGCTCATCGAAAGTATCCCTCTTGCTTATCCGCCCGGCACGAGTTGGGCCTACAGTAATTTCGGATACGTCACCCTCGGCATTCTCATTCACCGCGTAACCGGCGAGTTCTACGGAGACTTTCTGCAGCAGCGCATTTTCCGGCCGCTGGGCATGAACTCCACGCGCATCATCAGCGAAGCCGACATCGTCCCCAACCGTTCCGCCGGCTACCGCCTGGTCAAAGGCGAACTGAAAAACCAGGAGTGGGTGTCGCCAGTGGTTAACACGACTGCCGATGGCAGCCTCTACTTCACGACCCTTGATTTGGCGAAATGGGACGCCGCGCTCTACACAGAAAAATTGCTGAAGCGCTCAAGCCTCGACCTGATGTGGACTCCCGTCAGACTGAAAAACGGTCAGCCAAACAAGGGCCACTACGGATTCGGGTGGTTCATCGAAGATCGCAAGGGACATCGCTGCATCCATCACGACGGCTCCTGGCAGGGCTTCGAGACCGCGATCGACCGCTACGTCGACGACAAGTTGACCGTGATCGCCCTCGCGAACCTAGCCGACTCCAGCGCCGGCAAAATCACCGAGCACGTAGCCGACCTGTATTTGGCGGAGAAGTAGCAGAGTCCCAATCGCGGAGCCTCCGAAAGTGGAGTCGCGGACGCCCTCGTCCGGGGTTTCGCGAAGCGCAATGAGCACGTCCCGTACCCCCGCGTGCTAAGCTCCGTGCTCCGGAACCGTCCTCCGCTCCAACACCATCTTCATCCCATACTTCGGACGCAGCGTAATCAGCGGCTCTGGCTCAACCGGATGTCCCGGCACCAGCTTCAGCTTCCATTTCTGCGCCAGCGTCGCCAGCAGCAGCACGCACTCCATCCACGCGAACGACTCGCCGATGCACTGCCGCACCCCCGCGCCAAAGGGAAAGTAGGTAAGCTTGGTGCGGCGCGACTTGGCTTCCGGCGTAAAGCGCTCCGGATCAAAGCGCAGCGGATCCGGGAAAAACCGCGCATCGCGATGCGTGACGAACTGGCTCATCAGCACAGTCGTCTTAGCTGGCAGAAAGAATTCTCCCAGCGCAAAGTCAGCCCCTGCATAACGCCCCATCGCCCATGCCGGCGGATACAATCGCATCGACTCCGCCATCACCATCTCGACGTAACGCAATCGGGGAATGTCGTCGAACCCCGGCAATCCCCCCTGCAGTTCCCGATCAATCTCCTCATGAAGCCGCCGCTCGCACTCCGGATTCTGCGACAGTAAATACCACGTCCACGACAAAGCGTTGGCCACGGTCTCATAGCCCGCAAGAAAAATCGTGATGACCTGATCGCGCAGCGACCGCTCGGAAGCCGCACTGTTGTCGGGTGCGGCGGCCAGCATCATGTCGAGCAGGCTGCCTCCGCCCGAGCCTCGCTGCCGGTGCGCCGTAATCATTCGGTAGACGACCGCATCGATCCGCTTGCGCGCCCGCACAAACGCCGCCAGCCCCGGCGGCCGCACGTGCACCAGCCACTCCGCCGCCGGCAGCATGACCAGAAAATTATAGAGGCCCATGATGCGATTAATCGCGTTGGCCAGTTCGTTGACCTCGTCGCCCGACTGCTGATGAAGATCCGTGGCGAACAACGTCTTCGCGACCACGCCAAGCGTCAGGTGCATCATGTCGATGGCAATGTCGCGCTCTTCGTCATCGCGCCAGAGGTCACGCGCGCGAACCGCTTCCCCCACCATCGTGCCCGCATACTCGGGAACGCGCTGCCGATGAAACGCGGGCTGCGCCACCTGCCTTTGCGCACGATGCTGTACGCCCTCGCTGGTAATCATCCCTTCGCCCAGCAGCATTTTCGTGCGCCGCACGGTGCGCTCTTTGATGAAGTTGTCGTTCTGCACCACCAGCACTTCGCGGATATAGTCGGGATGATTCAGGAAGACGATGTGATGCCACCCGATCTTGTAGTGGGCAATGTCCCCGTACTCACGCGCGAGGTGTTGAAACAGCAGGATGGGATTCGCGGGACGAAATTTGCGCAACGCAAACCAGAGCAGGTTCCTCTGAAAGCCCGGCGGAAATCGGTATCCCGAGGCATTCCGGGTCCGCACGTCATTTCGAGCCGCAGTCGCCATCTTCCTAGTGTACCGAGATCACTCGTAGAGCCGTCACTGACTACGTCTCTACGGATGAGCCTTCGTAGCCTCGACCTTCTCCAGGTTATCCAGCTCCGCCAGAACCTCAGCACTGTGTTCCGCTACATCGACGCTGGTATATACCTTCGCGATCTTTCCCGAAGGATCAATCAGAAACGTATGCCGCGCCGCAAACTTCACCAAGCCCAGGTTCGTCAACGATCCGTACGAGTTCATGACTGTGTGGTTGGCGTCGGACAGCAATTTGAAGTTGATTCCTGCCTTCACGCAGAAATCCTTGTGTGAGCCGACGCTGTCGCCGCTCACGCCCAGCACCACCGCATTCCGCTCCGCATACTTCGGTTGATCCACCGAGAACTGGTGGGCTTCCTTCGTTCAACCCGGCGTCTGATCCTTGGGATAGAAATAGAGGACGACCCACTTGCCCCGGTAACCCTTCAAACTCACATTCGAACCATCCTGCGAAGGCAGCGTGAAATCCGGCGCGCTACTTCCCTCGGCAGGTGGCGCCGATCGCGATAACAAACGCGAAGCAACCAACACCAATACGACTACCACGGCTACAAGCAGCACAATGCGTAACATAAGTCCTCCAGCCCGACGCGATTCTAAACCCCTGACCCTGATTTTCCTTCGTGATCCTTCGTGTCCCTCGTGGTTATCGCTCCTAACTCGGGTCCTCCAACAAGAATTCCCGCAATTGCTTTATCATGGAGTATTGCGCATTCTACGATGGAGAAACCAGACGTGCCTCAGACGGAGACCGACGGCCTAGAAGTGTTGGAAACCAGGGAATGGGTGGACTCCCTGGACTATGTTCTCTCCCGGGGCGGCCCGAACCGGGCCGGACGCCTGCTGCAGCAACTCGCGCTACACGCACGGCGCGAAGCAGGCATCAACCTTCCCTTTTCGGCGACCACGCCCTACCAGAACACAATTCCCTCGCGGCAGCAGGCTCCATTTCCCGGCAGCCAGGAGATGGAACGCCGCATCAAGAGTCTGGTTCGCTGGAACGCGCTGGCTATGGTCGTCCGCGCCAATAAAATTCAGGAAGGCATCGGCGGGCACATCTCGACCTTCGCCTCCGCCGCGACGCTCTACGAAGTCGCCTTCAACCATTTCTTCCGTGCGCGGACCGAAAGTGGCGATCGCGATGTCGTCTACTTCCAGGGACATGCCGCTCCCGGAATTTATTCCCGCGCGTATCTCGAAGGCCGCATCTCGAAAGAAAAACTGCAAAACTTCCGCCGCGAACTGAAGCCCGGCGGAGGACTCAGTTCTTATCCTCACCCGTGGCTCATGCCTGATTTCTGGGAGTTCCCCACCGTCTCTATGGGACTCGGCCCCATTCAGGCGATCTACCACGCGCGCTTCATCAAGTATCTCGAGAATCGCGGGCTCAAGCAGACCACGGGCGGCAAGGTCTGGGCGTTTCTCGGTGACGGCGAGATGGACGAACCGGAGTCGCTCGGCTCTATTACGCTGGCCTCACGCGAAAAGCTCGACAACCTCATCTTCGTCGTGAACTGCAACCTGCAGCGCCTCGACGGCCCCGTGCGCGGCAACGGAAAAATTATTCAGGAACTCGAAGCGATTTTCCGCGGCGCCGGATGGAATGTCATCAAATGCATCTGGGGCACCGACTGGGACAGCCTCATACAGAACGACCGCGACGGTCTCCTGGTCCGGCGCTTGGGCGAAATCAGCGACGGACAATACCAGAAATATTTCGTCGAAAGCGGAGCCTATTTCCGCCAGAACCTCTTCGGCTCCGACCCTCGCCTGCTGAAAATGGTTGAGCATCTCTCCGACGATCAACTCGCGCGCATGCGTCTCGGCGGCCACGATCCCGTAAAAGTTCACGCCGCATTCCGTGCCGCGGTCGATCACACCGGCCAACCCACGATCGTGCTCGCCAAGACCATCAAGGGCTACGGCCTCGGCGAAGCCGGTGAGGGCAAGAACATCACGCACCAGCAGAAAAAGCTCAACGAAGACGAACTGCAGATGTTCCGTTCGCGCTTCGGAATTCCCATCCCCGACGACGAACTGCACAATGCCCCGTTCTATCGTCCGGCCGACGACAGCGCAGAAATCAAATACATGCAGGCGCGCCGCGAGCAACTCGGCGGATACATGCCGACGCGCAAGGTACGAGCCGAAGCGCTGAAATCCGTGCCAGACGCGCATTTCGAGGAATTCCACAAAGGCACCGAAGGCCGCGAAGTTTCCACGACCATGGTCTTCGTACGCTTGCTGGCGAAGTTGCTGCGTGATCCCGAACTCGGCAAGCTGATCGTACCGATCGTCCCCGACGAAGCCCGCACCTTTGGCATGGAAGCGCTCTTCCGCCAGGTCGGAATCTATTCCAGCGTCGGGCAGAACTACGAGCCCGTCGACATGGACACGCTGCTCTACTACAAAGAAGCCAAGAACGGGCAGATTCTCGAAGAAGGCATCACCGAGTCCGGCTCGATGTGTTCGTTCATCGCCGCCGGCTGCGCCTACGCGAATCACGGGATCAACACGATTCCCTTCTTCATCTATTACTCGATGTTCGGATTCCAGCGCATCGGTGATCTGATCTGGGCCGCCGCCGACATGCGTTGCCGCGGCTTCCTCGTCGGAGGCACCGCAGGCCGCACCACCCTCGCCGGGGAGGGATTGCAGCACCAGGACGGTCACAGCCACGTGCTCGCGCTACCGGTGCCAAACCTGCACTGCTACGATCCTGCCTTCGCCTACGAGATCGCGATCATTATTCAAGACGGCATCAAGCGGATGTATATCGATCAGGAATCCATTTTCTATTACCTGACCGTCGGCAACGAGCCGCTGGCCATGCCCGAAATGCCGCAGCAGGGCAACATTCGCGAAGGCGTGTTGAAGGGCCTGTATCGCTTCACAACGTCAAAAAAGACGGATGCCAAGCTGCGTGCGCAACTTCTCGGCAGCGGCGCCATCATGTTCGAGGTGCTCAAGGCGCAGCAGATTCTGGAAGAACGATACGGCGTCGCCGCCGATGTGTGGAGCGTCACCAGCTACAAGGAACTCTATCGCGACGCCAACGATTGCGAGCGCTGGAACATGCTGCATCCAACCGAGGCAGCGAAAATTCCTTACGTCACGCAGACGTTGAAGGATGCGGAAGGACCGTTCATCGCGGCTTCCGACTACATGAAGGTTTTGCCGGAGAGCCTAGGCAAGTGGGTGCCCGGACAACTCGTCTCGCTCGGCACCGACGGCTTCGGCCGCAGCGAGAGCCGCGTGGCGTTGCGCGACTTTTTCGAAGTCGACGCCAAGCACATCGTGCTTGCGACGCTCGGTGCGTTAGCCAGGGAAAAGAAGATCGGCACAGACATCGTCAAACGCGCCATTCAGGACTTAGGAATCAATCCCGAAAAGGCGAACCCGGCAGTCAGCTAAGAAATCCAGTTCGTGGAGACGTAGCTTGCTACGTCTCTGCCGGCAGCACCCAGACCCAAAGGTAGGGAACGGCTCCGGCGCGATCAAGATCTTATAAAAGGACCATACGCGGTGATTGAATTCAAACTTCCCGAGCTGGGAGAGAACATCGAACAAGGCGATCTCGTTCGCCTCATGGTCGCGCCCGGAGCTACCGTCAGCGCCGGACAGTCTGTCATGGAACTCGAAACCGACAAGGCCGTCGTTGAAGTGCCATCGTCGGTGAGTGGAACCGTGCAAGACATTCGCGTGAAAGAAGGCGACAAGATCAAAGTCGGCCAAGTGATTTTCACCGTCGATGGCGCAGATGCGAAACCTGCTGCCGAGCCTGCCGCACGCGCAGCTGCTGCCACCCCGGCACCCGTTCAGCAGCGTGCTCCTAAGTCACCTGCTCCCGCGGCACCGGCCGCGCCTGCCCCAACTCCCGCGCCTGCTTCAGGCCCCAGTGAATTCAAACTCCCCGAACTCGGAGAAAACATTTCGCAAGGCGATCTGGTCCGCCTCATGATCGCGCCGGGCGCCAAAGTATCCGAAGGCCAGCCGGTCATGGAACTCGAAACCGATAAAGCTGTCATCGAGGTTCCCTCATCCGTCGGAGGCGTCGTCAAAGAAGTAAAGGTCAAGGAAGGCGAAAAGATCAAGGTCGGGCAAGTCATCTTCACTCTCGAAGGCGGAGCGGCCGCTCGCCCCGAGCCCGCGCGCACCAACTCTCCCGTCGAACATGTTTCCGGACAGCATGGCGCACGTCTCGCGTTTCAGGCGGCGATTCGCGCCGAGGGCAAAACGGAAGAGCAGGCGCTGCCTCCTGACCAGCCGCAGCAAGCCGCGCCCGTTTTCAGCATGCCGGTTCAACTCGGCAAAGTTGCCGGTACAGAACATCGCCAGCCCGTTCCCGCCGCGCCACACGTCCGGCGACTGGCGCGAGAAATTGGCGTCGACATCTACGAAGTCAAGGGCAGCGGCCCTGGTGGACGCATCAGCGACGACGACGTCAAGGTGCACGCGAAAGCTCTGCTCTCCGCGGCAATGACTGCGGTCCAGACGGCCCCGCGAGCCGGGCATTTCGCCCAGCCTCAACTTCCTGATTTCGCGAAATGGGGCAAGATCGAGCGCGTCTCCATGCGCGGAGTTCGCCGCAAAACCGCCGAGCACCTCTCCGAATCCTGGAACACGATTCCCCACGTCACGCAGCATGACCGCGCCGACATCACCGAACTCGAGCAGTTGCGCGCACGCTTCGCACCCAAGGCCGAAGAGGCTGGCGGCAAGATGACCGTGACCGCGATCGCGCTCAAAGTCTGCGCCGCCGCGCTGAAAGTGTTCCCACAGTTCAACGCCAGCATCGACGTCGACAAAGAAGAGATCGTCTACAAGCAGTACATCAGCATCGGAGTCGCTGCCGATACCGATCGCGGCCTGCTGGTTCCCGTGATTCGCGAAGTTGACAAAAAGAATATCGTCGAACTGGCGGTCGAGTTATCGCAGCTCTCGAAGAAAGCGCGCGATAAAAAACTCACTCCCGCCGACATGGAAGGCGGCACGTTCACGATCACGAACCTTGGAGGCATTGGCGGTGTCGGCTTCACACCCATCGTCAACCATCCAGAAGTAGCGATTCTCGGCCTGTCGCGGTCGCGCATGGAGCCCGAATGGATCAACGGAAAATTCGAGCCGCGCCTGATCCTGCCGCTCTCGCTCTCCTACGATCATCGCCCGATCGACGGAGCGGACGCCGCACGCTTCCTGCGCTGGATCGCCGAAGCCTTCGAGCAGCCGTTCTTGTTGTCAGTGCAAGGGTGAGATCAAAATCTTGAACCACAGAGCACACAGAGAGCACACAGCTTTTAAGAAGATGCAGTCTCCCTCTGTGTTCCCCAGTGTCCTCTGTGGTTGAAAGCCTTTCATGTCAGACTCCACGAATCTCAATATCGCTGTAATCGGCGCCGGCCCCGGTGGATACGCCGCCGCCTTCCTCGCCGCGGACCTCGGAATGTCGGTCACGCTCATTGATCCCGAAGTCAACCCCGGCGGAGTCTGCCTCTATCGTGGCTGCATTCCGTCAAAGGCGCTCCTGCACGTTGCGAAACTGATTGAAGAGTCCGAACAGGCCAAGAACTGGGGAATCGAATTTGCCGCGCCGAAAATCGACCTCGCGCGCTTGCGTTCGTTCAAGGAAGGCATTATCAAGAAGCTCACTGGAGGTCTCGGCATTCTCGCGAAGCAGCGCAAGGTTCGCTACGTGCAAGGTCGCGCCGCATTCGAGAATCCGACAACGCTTCGCGTCACGAAGTCCGACGCCTCCGAAGAATCGCTGCCCTTCGAACGCATCATTATCGCCACGGGCTCTCGCCCCGCCATCGTCCCAACGCTGAAACTCGACACGCCTCGCATGATGGATTCCACCGGTGCGCTGAATCTCGAGGATATTCCCGGCACTCTGCTCGTCGTCGGTGGTGGATACATAGGCCTCGAACTCGGCTCCGTCTACGCCGCGCTCGGCACGCGCGTGACAGTAGTCGAAATGCTCTCCGGCCTGCTCCCAGGCGCCGATCGCGACCTCGTGCTCCCCCTGCACAAACGCCTCGAAAAGCTTTTCGACGGAATTCTGCTCAACACCACTGTCGCTGCTGTGAAAAGCGAAGGCACTGGAATTCGCGCCACGCTCAAAGCGCAGGACGGCTCAACGCAGGAGAAACTTTTCGATCGCGTGCTTGTATCCGTTGGCCGCAAACCGAACTCTGAAATTCCCGGCCTCGACAAGACGCACGTGCAGGTCAGCCAGCGTGGATTCATCCAGGTCAACAAGCAGTTGCAGACTGACGATCCATCCATTTACGCCATCGGCGACGTGGTCGGGGAGCCCATGCTCGCGCACAAAGCTATGCACGAAGGCCGCACTGCGGTCGAAGCCATTGCCGGACACAAAGTTGCCTTCGAACCCAGCGCTATTCCCGCCGTAGTGTTTACGGATCCGGAAGTTGCGTGGGCAGGCCTGACCGAAACGCAAGCTGAAAAGGAAAACATTGAAATCAAGGTGGCCAGGTTTCCCTGGGCCGCTTCTGGGCGCGCCATGACGATCGACCGTCCCGAAGGCATGACTAAACTCCTCATCGACCCGAAAACCGAGCGCGTGCTCGGGGTCGGCATCGTCGGAGTCGGCGCTGGTGAATTGATCGCCGAAGGAGTGCTCGCCATCGAGATGGCGGCTCTCGCGCACGATGTCGCAGCGACGATTCATCCACATCCCACGCTGTCCGAAACCGTAATGAATGCCGCCGAGGTTTTCTTCGGAACAAGTACCGACATCTACCGGCCGAAGCGCGCGTGATGTCTGCTACCAGCGATCGGCAGCCGGAAAACACCATGTCCTATCGGCTCAATGAAACTCCGAACCATTCTTTCAAACGTGAATCTGTCATTCTGAGCGAGGCGAAGAACCCCTCGCAGACCCGCAGCGTTCGAGACGATCAAAGGGATTTTCAAGGCTGCTTCAGGGTTGCCTTCGCCCGCGAACGCGCAATTTTCCGTCGCCTGTCCCAATTGCTACTCATCTCAGTACTTTGCCTGGCCGCCATCCTGCCGTGTGTAGCGCAGTCGCCCCTCAGCAGCGTGCTGTCGCCTCCCAGTAACTCCTCATCCCCCACCGATCCTCTTGGCCGCACCACGCCCTCAGGGACGGTCCTCGGATTTCTTCACGCCGCGCAGTCCGGCGATTTCAGCATCGCGTCGCAGTATCTGCAGATGACCGCGGCACACCGCCAGACCGAAGGCGAGCAGATTGCCAGCCAACTGAATGCTGTGCTGAACAGTCCCGCAGCGAACAGCGTGCGAGTAGGGAGCTTTACTCAACCGGACGGAATTCCGCAAGAAGGCGTTCCTCTCGGCCGGCAGAAACTCGGAACCATGGTGTCGGGCGACGTCGAAGCCGACCTCGATCTCGTACGTGTGGCCGATCCGAGCGCAGGAAAGATCTGGCTGATCTCCTCCGATACGCTCACTAAAATCCCAGAGCTTTACGATCAGGTCGAGGCGCGGCAGGTCGCGAGCAAACTTCCCGCCGTGCTGGTCAAACATCAGTTTGGGGGCATGCCGTTGTGGCAGTGGCTGGCGCTGCTGATTGGATTGCCCGTAGCCGCCGGCATTGGGTGGCTCGCGCTGGTGCTGCTCGAAATTCCCGTGCGCTGGTGGGCGCGCCGCCGCGGTCAAATCGAAATCGCCAACTGGCAATCGGTATCGGCGCCCGCGTGGCTGCTTGCAGGAACTCTCGTACATCAATTCTTTGCGCGCTACCTGGGCATCGCGCTGCTGCCTCGCCACTATTATTTTCAAATTTCGTCGATCGCACTCATCATCAGCGTTACCTGGATTCTCTGGCGCGTCGTCCGCTGGTCGTTGCGCCGCGTCCGCAATCGCGCTCTGGCTCGTGGTCACGCCGGCACCGGATCGCTCATGTTGCTTGGCGAACGCATGCTCAAGGCAGTCATTTTTGTCGGCGGCGTTTTAGCTGCCCTCAGCAACCTGGGCTTCAACATGAGCACGGCACTCGCCGGCCTCGGCATCGGCGGTATCGCTATCGGCTTCGGCGCGCAGCAGACGATCGCGAATCTTTTCGGCGGAGTCTCCGTCCTAGGCGACGAAGTTTTCCGCGTCGGCGATGTCTGCCGCTTCGGTGATCGCACCGGCGTCGTCGAAGACATCGGCCTGCGCTCCACTCGCATCCGCACCGAAGACCGCACCCTCGTCGCCATTCCCAACGGTACCGTCGCCACCATCAACCTTGAAAATTTGAGTCGGCGCGACAAGATTCTTTTCAAAACTGTTCTCGGCTTGCGCCCCGAGAGCAAGGCCGATCACGTCCGCTTCGTCCTCGCCGAACTCCGCCGCCTGCTCTACAGTCATCCGAAAGTAGAAACCAAAACCGTCCGCGTCCGCCTCACCGACATCGCTGGCACTTCGCTCAGCGTGGAGGTCGTGTCCTACATTCTGACGCAGGATTTCAACGAATTCGCGGCTGTCCGCGAAGACCTGCTGCTGCGGATGATGGATGTGATGGAAGATTCCGGCGGGGGCCTCGCTCTCCCGTCCCAGACGCTCTATCTGAGCCGCGACTCAGGCGTAGAAAAAGAAAAAGCCGAGAAAGCCGTCCAGAAGATTGCGGAATTGCGTGATGGCAAGCAGTTACCTTTCCCCGATTTTCACCAGGACGACATCTCTTCGTTCAAAGGATCGATCGAGTACCCGCAACCCGAGTCCGCGGTGCGCAAGGATTCCGACGGATCCGGGAAATCGCACTAGCGACCGCGCTACAGAGGACGCCCCGGCCACCGGCGCGTCGCCCGCTCCAGTAGCAGGTGCGTCGGAAAATAAACGCACAGCGGCACGACCACCAGATATCCTGCCAAGTACACCCAACTCGGCATCACATGCTGCTCGTGAAGGAACAATCCACGTGCCCAGTTCACATCCATCTCGGGTCGCCAGAAATAGTTAATCGGCACCACGATCCATGCCGTCAGCGTTTGCAGCTTCCAGCCGCGGCGATCGTACCCGAGCCGCCAGATCGCCCATAGCAACACCGGTGGCGTCACCACGTGAAACAAGCTCAGCAGTCGCGCCATCAGTGGACGCCCCGGGTCAAACATATACTCGGTGCCGCCAATAAGGTGATGGCCCGTGAGCAGCGCGCCCGCCAGGTCCACCGTGTACAAACTCTGAAACAGCAGCAAACCGCACGCCGCCCACGAAAAAATCAGCGGACTCTCCAGCCACAGCCCCACGCCGATCAACACATTCCCCAAATCGCAGAAATACAAAAAGTTCTGCGCGCCATATTCTCGCCAGTACACAGGCGCCCAGACGATAAGCCAGATCGTCCATCCGAGTTTGAGCCACAACGGCAATCGCCGCGCGGGAGCGTGCATGGCCGCTATTGTATGTCTGCCGCACCGCTTCCTTACGGTCGTACATGGCCCAGCGTAAGCCCGCGCGATTTCACCCACTACCTCTGCGCCTGCGCGAAGCACCACAAAAATCAATCGCCCTCGAATTACCAGCGTAACTTGATGGCCCTTACGCCTGTACCTACGATGACCTTGGTATGTCTTACCGAGCCCTTCTCTTTTGCCCCGATGAAAAAGCCGCTCGCACGGTGACGCAGGTCCTCGGCGAGCTCGAGTTTACGGTCGAGCCTTGCCTTGAACCTTTCGCGGCGGTCAAGAAGTTGATGGGCGAGCATTTCGATGCTGTGGTGGTGGACTGCGATAACGAGCAGAATGCCACGCTGTTATTCAAAAGCGCGCGTAATTCGACGTCAAACCAGGCGTCGCTTGCCGTAGCTGTGGTGGAAGGTCAGGCCGGGGTAGCAAAAGCGTTCCGCATTGGCGCGAACCTGGTCCTGACCAAACCCATCAACATCGAACAGTCCAAGGGAACATTGCGTGTAGCGCGCGGATTGCTGCGCAAGGGCGAGCCAGTCAAACCGGGAACTCCGGTGGCTGTGCCATCTGCGCCCGCAGCCGCGGCGCCGAAGCCCGCAGCTCCAAAACCGGTTCCGCCGCTGAAACCTGCCGTTCCGGCAACTGCCACGACACCGCGTCCAACAGTTCCGCCAGTGAAACCAGCGCCGAAGCCTGCGCCACCTGCGATCGTGCATTCCGCTCCAGCTGCGCACGCTCCGGTTACGCACACCGAAAGTCTGCCCTCAGTCAGCTTTGAAACTCCCGTTGCGCCGCCAGCGCCAAAGTTACCAACGCCTACAGTTGCCCCGACATTCGGCGGAGCCGCGAGCGCGCCCGCTCCTGCCCGCGAAGTTCCGGAGACTCACGTCGCAGAAATCGCGGCCAGCCCTGCGAAGGAAGCAGAGCCCGTACTCGATCAGCATGAGTCGTCTTCCCATACGGCCGCCCCGACAGCTTTCACGTTTGGTGGGACCAACGTCCCCGAGAAATCGAGCGCCGGCAACAAGAAAATCCTGCTGGCAGTTGCTGCGGTCGTGGTCGTCGCCGCGGCAGCCTACGGCGGTTGGACGTATTTCCAAGGGCGCTCCACTCCGAGCGGCAGCTTCGAATCGAGGATCTCCGGCCCGGTAGCAACGCCGCCGACGGCGAAGCCTACGAGCGCAGCGCCCAATCCAGTGGTCCCGACACCAGTAACCTCGACTCCGGCCGCAGGAACAACTCCTGAAACCGCTGCGCCCAAGACCGCGACGGAAGCCAAAGACATCACGCTCAGCACCAACGAATCGTCCGACTCCGAGACTCCATCGAAACCCTCAACCTCAGCCTCGAGCAAACCGGCATCCGCCAAGGCAGGTCCAGCGCCTCTCGTCGTGAAAGGCGGAGACATTCCGGCAGTTCATACCAAACCCGCGGCTGCCGACGCTCCGGCTCCCAGCATGATCGGGCTCGCGGCGCCTGGCTCCAGCGCGCCGCCGTTGAATCTTGTTGGCAATGGAAATGAACCGAAGCCGGTTCTCCAGACGCTCCACATCTCGCAAGGCGTATCGCAAGGATTGCTGATCAAGAAAGTGCAGCCCGTCTATCCTCGGAACGCGCTTACCATGCACATGGAAGGCGCCGTCGAGTTGACTGCAACCGTATCCAAGACGGGCGCCATTACAGCCGTCAAAGTCGTCAGCGGAGAACAACTGCTCACGAAAGCCGCCGTCGACGCCGTGAAACAGTGGAAGTACAAGCCTTATCTACTCAACGGCGAACCGGTGGAAATCCAGACGCAAGTCACCATCAACTTCAAGCTGCCGAACTAGCGGCGTCTTGCACGCCATTACCGCGCCGCGACTACGTCGAATGGTCTCATCATCTCGTTGTCCTCGTGCTCCAGAATGTGGCAATGCCACACGTAGCGGCCCGGAAAACCTTCGAATCGCGCAATAATCCGAGTCACCATTCCCGGATCGGCCCGTACCGTGTCTTTCCATCCTGCCTCGCCAGGTTCCGGTAGAATCGCCGGCGCCTTGTACTTGATCTTCCCGGTGTTCCAATATTCATCAATGCTGAAGCTTCGCCGGTCGAGGATCTGAAAGCGGACGAGGTGCAAATGAATCGGATGCGAATCGTCCGTCGTATTCACCAGTTCCCAAATCTCAGTCGAGTCGAGCACCGGCGTTTCCGTGACCGGCATGTTCCAGTGCGCGTTGTTGAGCAGCATGGTCACGGGTCGTTGCACAGCGTCGTCGACTTCCACCAAGCTCAGCGTCCGCGTCTTGACCGCTGACGCCTCTTCGATTTTTGGAACCGAACGCAAGCGCTCGGGCAACGCTTTGCCGTCTCCTCCTCCGCTTGCTGCCACGCGAAACTGCATTACGGCGAAGATGTCATTCTTCAGCACCACGTTGTTGCCGCCCAAGCCTGAAAAATCGACCACCAAGTCAGCCCGTTCCCCCGGCGCCAACGACACACCGTCGAGTTTCACCGGCGCCCCAAGCAATCCCTGGTCCGTGCCGATCTGATACGCCTGCCCCTTCGACCACGAGAGATGAAAGAAGCGCGCGTTCGATCCGTTGAGCACGCGAAACCGGTACCTGCGCGGCTCCACTTCCAGATAAGGAAACAGCTTGCCGTTGATGAGGATTGCGTCGCCGAAAACTTCCGGCGTCCACGGCTTTTTTCCGTCACTTGAGACCGGATAGTTAAGCTGCGCTTCCAGATCAAAGATGCGGTCATAGACCACCAGGGGGATTTCATACTTTCCGGCAGGCAGTCCAAGGGCATCCTCAAATTCATCGCGCACAATAAACATTCCCAGCAGTCCGGCAAACACGTTGAGCCGGTTAATGCCGAGCGCGTGATCGTGATACCACAACGTCGCCGCCTCCTGCTGATTGGGATAGTGACAGAGCGCAGACTTGCCGCGCACAAACCAGTTCTCCGGATAGCCATCGCTTTCCGAGGGGGCCTTAGCGCCGTGCAAGTGAACGACGGTACGGACGTCTGGTTTATCCGCCTCCGCGCCATGAATGCTGTGGTCGATGGGAAGAAAATGCATGCCTGGCAGTTCGTTCACCCACTCCACAAGAACGCCTTGCCCGCTGCGCGTCTCAAACGTTGGACCCGGCGAACTGGCGCCGTATCCCCACTGGCGCGTGGGCTTGAGATCGCGATGAAGTTTCGCGCTGAATTCGCGCATCGGAATGCGGAAGTAAGGTAACTTGATAGCGGGATTCCCTGGGCTCGGCCGCAACTCGCTCGACTTGGCAATTTCAGGAACCGGAAGTGGATCGACGAACTGCGCCAGCGAATTCACGTCGAGTTGCGTGCGAAACTTCGGTGAGGGATGCGAGCCCTGCCGGTGTATCGCCAATGCGAGCCCTGCCATGCTGCTCTGCTGCAGAAATTCTCTTCTCGTGATCGACAGAAAAGATCCTCCTTGAGTCTTTAAAGGTTCGCAGAAACTTTCTTACAAAACAACGGGCATGCGAATTGTCTTCGCATGCCCTCATTGCCGGTACTCAGCGTAGTGCTAGAAAGCCTTCTCGCCGGTGTTTGGATTCAGGAACAGATAACCGTCAAATCGCGGCCGCTGGAAGTTGAACATCTGGCTGATGGAGTTGGCGATGCTGTCAAAGGAGCCCTGCCCAATGCGCTGCCCGCCGAGCCAGTTGTCTTCCACGAAGCGGATTACCGAAGTCTGATCGGTAACACTGTGGTCGACAAAGTTCTCCTTCGCCCACGGAGAGATTACGAGCAGTGGCTGTCTCGGACCGTATCCACACCGCCCAAGAGCGTGTGGATTCGCCGACGGATTGAAGCCCGGCAGCGACGTCTCACCCGAACCGCACGTACCGGTGCCGGTAAGAAAATCAGCCGAACCGGTCGACTGGTTCACGATTGGTCCCATCTGGTGGTCGTACCATCCGTCGGAGTCATCGTACAGGATCACGACCGCCGTGCTCTTCCAGGAAGGCAGCCCTTGCAGTAGGTTAATCGTCTTAACTAGGAAGGCCTGCTCGTCCAGTGGATCGGAGTAGCCCGCGTGACCGTCCTGATAGCCAGGTGCTTTGAGGAAGCTTACCGCCGGCAGATTTCCGCTCATCGCCGCCGCGTAAAAATCCTCGATGTCGTACTGATGGTTCGCCGGACCGTCATGCCCGATTTCGGCCAGATTGCGCGGCCGGGTGTGCGCCGGGTTCGCGGTCGAAGCCCAGTAGGCAAAAAACGAGTGATGCGGAATGTAGTCGCTTTCGGTAACACCGGTCACCGCCGAGGTGGTGGTCCGGGCGCAACCCTTCGTCCCGTTGGGGTTCGTGATGTTGAGGTTGAAACCTCCCATGAAGCCGCCCCATGAAACGCCTGCCGCGCTCAATAGGTCGCCGATGTTCCGGCCACCCAGTGTGCCCTGCGCACGCGTGGGAGAAGAACAAACGTCGCCGATCGGATCCGCATCGCCAACCATCGTCAGCGAATTGTCAGCGCCGCCCGAGACCTCGTCTCCCGTGCCGTTCAGCGTCTTGACTACACCGTTAGTCTGGCCCGAAACCAGGTTGATTACACCCGGCGTCGAAGGACCGAAGGTCGTGCCAAACGAGTTGTCGCTCATCGCGAAGTGCTGCGCGTAGTTCCAAAGCGCCGTCACAGTATTGCCGTCGTAGTAACCCATGACCAGACCGTTGGTCTGGGTTACGCCCGAACCCGAAGGCGGCGGACCTGCCGTGCCTGTATTGAGCGGAAACAGGTCCATCGCTCCGCCATCAAACGCTTTCTGCTCGGCGTCGTAGTCGTGGTCCTGGTCGTTGGTGAAGGCTTGCGAGCGATCGAGGCGGAACGGATTGGAAGCACCCGTGGTGTTGGCGGGATTCAGGTTGGGATTGTGGTACAGAAGAGCGGTGCTCAGCCCATTCACTGTCGGTGTATTGGGCGCAGCCACGAACTGCGGCTCCCCTTTGGGGTTCCTCGCCACTGGATACGTTCCGAAATAGTGGTCGAAGGAAACATTCTCCTGGAAAATCACCACCAGGTGCTGGATTGGGGTAGCGGTCGAAACCGCTTCTGACGTGGGGTTGGCGGCAAACGCAGGCATGGCGATTGGTCCCAGTGCGCTGGTCAATGCAAGCAGCAAAGCCATCGTCTTTCTGGGGGCTTCGGACTTCAGCTTTTCCATCATTCCGTCCTCCCTATGCCCCGGCGAATTCCCGTTTCAGATCTTTGCTTTGCATGCGCCTGCAGGAGGGCACAGTGGTTCCGCGTCGGGGATGGAAAATAAACATAGCTACCCAATGTTTCGCTTAGGTTGCGCGAGTGTTAAATGAAGATGAAACGAACGTGCGCCAGGGAGAGTGAGATCTCCAGGAAGTTTTCCACAGAATTTATTTTTGGAATGTGACGGATGACCGTGACTGAAAAATCCATTTTCACTATTGTGAACAGCGTAGGTACCGGATGTGGCGCCGCGCAAGTCCTAGGAAACTCCCGGCCCCCGCAACCTCCCCGCGTGAGTGAGGGACAGAGGGACATCCGAAAGCCAGGGCGCTTCAGATCAGCTACCCCGAATAGCTCGGGGCTGACGCCCGCTGTGGGAGTGATCACTCCTAACGTTTTACAAAGGCGATGGCGAAAATTAAGAAGGAGCATTAAAGAAGAAGAAAGTACGCAGAAGCAGAGAAAAGAAGAGTAAAAGAGAGAAAAATTCGTAGAGACGTTGCTTCGCAACGTCTCCCTAACCACGGCAGAGACAATCCCCGCTGCGCGAAGTCATTCCTTCGCGCGCCCCGCCTATTGCCGCTGCAATTCCTCGTCGATGACGACCTTGCCGCCCTTATCGGCCGTGATCACTTTGTGCAACGGCGCATACCCGGTCAGCGTAATGTCGATGACATAGTTCCCAGGATCGAGCGCCACATCCATCGGCGAGTTCTTTTCCATAATGTGCTGGTTGATCGCAACCTGCGCGCCCTTGGGTTGAGTACGGATGGTCAACTGCGCCTGCCCGGCCTGCACTCCCTTTCCGCCGAACAGTTTCGACATCTTGCCGACAGTCCTGATGTTGTCGGTGTTGCCGAGTGACCGCAGCGCCGGCGCAAAATTGAATGTCTGCCCGAGCGCGAACTGCGCGCTCATGGTCTCGTCGATGTAGCCCATCATGCGGACCAGAACCACGTGCTGGCCTTTATCCACGCTGATCTGCGCGGGAGTTTTCGTTCCCACGTCACGCCCATCGATGTAAACGTTGGCTCCGGGCGGGGTGCTCTTCACGATCAGAGTCGCCATCAACTGCGCCAGGTGAACCACGGTAGTCGCGCGATTGCCCGAATTCACCGTAACCGTGCGCGTATCGGTCGAGTAACCCGGCTTGCTTACGGTAACCGAGTGCTGCCCAGGTTCCAGATTCGTCAACGCAAACGGCGTCACCCAGCTCGCATCGCCTCTGCCGTCAATCTGCACCTGCGCGCCCTGCGGTGTCGAATCCACCGACAGTTGGCCCGGGATGATCACCGGCGCAGCGGCTGCCTTCTTACGCGAGTTTCGCGATTTCGGAGTCGCCACAGGCCGCGCCTCTGGCTCCGGTTCGGCGATCTCAGTCGGCTGTACTGCCTCTGGCGCCGCCTTCTTGGGTTCGGGCTGGCTCGGCGCAGGCTGCGCTGGACTCTCCGCGACTTCGGCCGAACGCGGCGCGCCTGAATCGTCGTCGCCATTCTGGCTGTGAATATAGAACGTGACGCCGATGCCGATCGCGAGAATCAGCGCTCCCGCGCCGCCCAGGGCATAGAGCATCAGCTTGGGGGGAACTCCCTTGATTTCCTTAATCGCTTTCTGCGCGACTTCACGCGGCTGCACCTTAGGCTTTTCTTCGGCCTTTGGCTGGCTGCCATCAAACACAGTCACGGTCGGGACGGCAGATGCGGCCGGAGTCTGTTGGAACACGGCTGGCGGCGGTGGCGGGGGAACATACACTTCCTTCAGCGGCGGCAGTTCCGTCATCTCGGAGAAACTCACGCCCCCGCCCCCACCTTGGCCCCCTTCGGCCATCATGGGATCGACTGCAATTCTGGGTGCTTCCTCATCCGCCGGAGCCTCGAACGTTTCGACCTGCGGCTCATCCGCCACGGCCGACGACATCTGAGCCGAAGGAGCACGCGACGCTTCAAGCGTCGCCTTCACGCTGGAACTGATGAAGTGATCGGAAAGGTCGAGTTCAGGCGCGTCCTCGAGCGGGTCCGGTAAAAGCGATGCATCGTAGCCACCAACACCTGCGGCAGCCGCAGCAGCTCTCGGCGCGGCCAGCGGCGGTTGGACGCTCGCGGGCGGGGCAATTCTTGTTTCAATTGGCTTCGGCGCGGACGGCGGTGGCGCTGGACGTGAAGCCGCCGGAGACGAAACACTCGAGGGCCGAGCCAGGCCAGATGACGGTGCAGCAGGTTTCGGCGCGGCGGGCTTGGCAGCGACAGGTTTCGGCACAGAAGACGATACAAATTTCGATTGCGCGGCTGCTTGTGTCTTAGTCGGAGCTGCGGCCTGAGGCGCCGGCTTCTTCGCCGCCAGCGTCTTTGACTCTTTGCACTTCTCAAGATCGTCAAGCAACTGCCGGCCGTTCTGATAGCGTTCCGCCGGATCCTTCGCCAGCACCTTCATAATCAGATCGCTGAGAAGAGGATGCACTTTCGGGTTGACATGGAGTGGCGGGACAGGCGTGCTTTCCAGAATGCTTTGCCGCAGGCCTTCGATATCGTCGCGATCGAACGCCTTCCGCTCGGTCACCATCTCGTAGAACATCGCACCCAGGCTAAATAGATTCGAGCGCGCGTCCATCGGCTGGCCTTGCACTTGTTCCGGCGACATGTAGTGCAGAATCGTCGGAAGCCCCTCGGGCACATATTGCACAAAATTGCCAACGCTCGAAACGCCGAAGCCGAGAATTCTTACCGTGCCATCCCAGCCGCACATGATTTTCGAAGGCTCAAGGCTGTAGTGAACCGCGTTCTGCGAGGCCGCGTAATCGAGGCCGCTGCAGAGCTGGCGACCAATGTCGAGCAGATCCCAGATCGAAAATCCTTCTTTGCGCGCAAGCATGGTAGCGATGCTGTTGCCCTGCACATATTCCATGGCCGCGCAGAACTGGCCGTCCATTTCGCCCGCGCCGTAGACCGGCGTAATGTTGGGGCTGCTCAAGGATTTCGTGCTCTCAGCCTCCGCCAACAGCGCCTGTTCGAGTGCAGCGGCGTGTTCGCCGAAAACGCTCAACTGGATCGCTTTCAACGCAATGGTTTGTCCGCTCTCCGGGTCGTTGGCTTTGTACACCGCGCCAGTGGGCGATTTCGCGAGTTCACTCTGGATTTCGAAGTGACCGATTTTCGTAGGCATTATCTTTGCTAGCTCCATCCCATCCCGGGCCATTCGCGTCGCCGCAACAGGGGTCAACCGGCGCAAACCCGGGGGATTGGTTAGGGCTAGGATATCGCTGCACGTGCGAAGCTTCGAGTTACCAAAGTAAGCCGATTTCGAGCAGAACTGGCGCTGTAAATCTCATCACCGGGGTCCGCGACTTTACCCGGTAGCGCGACCTAGACGCTCGGTCAGAACTCGGATGTAGTCAATGAGTTCGGGCGGTTCGTGCACCTGGAAGTCCACGCCCAGCAGCGAAAGGTGGATCGTGATTCCCTCCAGCGAGTGCGCTTGCGTGTTCAACATGCAGGAGCGGTCGTCGAGCGCCTCGAGTACTCCGGCGGAAGGCGGCACACGCTTCGCGATGGTTTCGACGGGCGCGTGAATGGTCACGCGGGCGCGGTAGGGATAAGGGACGCTTGCCAGCGACTTCGAAACGAAGGCCGCGAAATCTCCTTCAGGGGGCCTGCGCGGTTTGAAGCGCGTCGAAGTCTTCAGCTTGCCCTCGATGCGGTCGACGCGAAACGTTCTCCAGTCTTTGCGGCTGAGATCCCAGGCAACCAGATACCAGCGATATCCAGTGTGCACCAGCCGGTGCGGTTCGACGACGCGCGCGCTCGGGGCCCCTGTGCGATTGTTGTAGTTGAAACGAATCCCTTCATGATCGCGGCAGGCGCCTGCGATCGTCGACAGCCGTTCTGCGGCGACCGTTTCCCTTCGATTGCCGATCGGAAGAATAAAGGAGTGCAGCGCGGTGACCCGATGGCGCAATCGCGGCGGCAGCACCTGCTCCAGCTTCATCAGCGCGCTCACGGAAGCTTCTTCAATGCCGGTCACGCTACCGCTAGCCGATGTTCTCAACCCTAACGCCACGGCGACGGCCTCGTCATCATCGAGCAGCAGTGGAGGCAGGTTTGCTCCGGCGCCGAGCTGGTATCCGCCGGCGGTTCCTGAGGTCGAATGTACGGGATATCCCAGGCTGCGCAGGCGGTCGACGTCGCGACGCAGGGTGCGTGCAGTTACGTCGAGCCGGCTGGAGAGGTCGGCGCCGGACCAGTAGCGTTGGGCCTGAAACAAAGACAAAAGACGAAGCAGCCGGGCTGATGTCTGCAGCATGGTTTTTCATTGTGCCATGGATCGAGGACCGAAACTGTCCGCAATCGCTGCTACGGTTCCGGAGTCGATTCTGCTGAATCCAAGTGAATCGAACCTGTGGAGCAACTCATGAAGCTGACCAACCTCCTATTAGCAGAACTGGAACGAGAAGCCACGCACTCGCGCCTCGCCCTTGAACGCTTGCCCGAAGGCCGCAACGACTGGAAACCGCACGAGAAGTCGATGGCGCTCGGCTATCTGGCTTCGCTGGTGGCGACCATGCCGTCGTGGGTCGTGTTGATGGTGAAGCGGGACGAACTGGACTTTAAATCTCCGGTTGCCGCGAAGTTCAAGCCTCTGGAATGGCGAACACGAGGGGAACTCCTGACCGCGCTCGACAACAGTCTTACCGCTGCTCGCGAGGCGTTGTCGAACACGACCGACGAACACTTGTTGAAGCCCTGGAGGTTCCGGGTGGGCGATCACGTGGTCGATGAGAATCCGCGGCACGTCATGATTCGCGAATCGGTGTTCAGCCATCTCGCGCATCATCGCGGGCAACTGACGGTCTATATGCGGTTGAATGACGCGTCGGTGCCCGCGTTGTACGGGCCCTCTGCGGACGAGGGCCGCTTCGACCAGATCCGGCAGGCGTCGTAAACAATCGCGAAGAGCCTTATTCCTCGGGGACTAAGGCTCGATTTTTTCCTGGCTGACTTCGAGTAGTTGTTGTACACACTTTCCGCGCGGTCGAAGAGCGCTCGCTGCGCTTCGAGGACGGACGAAGGGCGCCCGTCCTTACACAACCTTCAATGCCCCGTAACTTTTGCGCTGTTCCGGCGGTTGTAAATGTTATGTGGGGATTCGTGTGACATTTGTCATCCCACTCTGATGACGATCTCCACTTGTGAGCAGAGCCGCCACGCGGAAGTATAGAGGAGGAGTCGGGGTGAGGCTTTTGAGCGTGGCGCAGATCGAATCAGGTCCGGTTGCCGATCGAGAGTTGCATCGTCTATTCTGGGTGGGCTGGGACGTGCCCACCTTCTGTACCCGATACCCGGTTCCTTCTGGAGTTCATCCATGACGTTGACCCGGTTCGTCACTAAGAACGCGTTTCGCAACAAGCGGCGCAGCATCCTGACGGTGCTGAGCATCGCGTTTTCGCTGCTCCTGCTCACCCTGATGATGACAATCTGGCACGCGTTTTATCTCGACCAGGGCAGCGCCGAATCGAACGAGCGACTGGTGGTGCGCCATCGCGTTTCGCTGACCTTCTCTCTGCCCGGCTTCTACCGGGAAAAAATTCGGGCGATTCCCGGAGTCGTGTCGGTCGTGCCGGTTTCCTGGTTTGGGGGAATCTACAAGGACCAAAAGCCCGAGAACTTTTTCGCGCAGTTCGGCACCGATCCGGACGAATTTTTCAAGACCTTCCGCGATGTGCAGATGCCCGGCGACCAAGCCAAGGCGTGGCAACGCGACCGGCAGGGCGTGATTGTCGACGATTCCTTGGCCGCCAAATATGGATGGAAGCTGGGCGACCGGATTGTTTTGCAAGGAACAATCTATCCGGTCAATCTCGAGTTGAATATTCGCGGCATCTTCCATACGAATCCCGACAACAAGTCGGTCTACTTCAATAGTAAGTATGTTGAAGAGGCGGTGCCGTTTTTCAAAGGACAGGCGGGAACGTTCAGCATTCTGGCTGCATCTCCCGCAGATGTGAGCAAGGTTGCGAGCTCGGTGGATGACATGTTCCGCAACTCGCCGCAGCCCACCAAGTCGGAAAGCGAGAAGGCGTTCGGGCTTGAGTTCGTGGCCATGATGGGCAACGTGAAGGCGTTCATCCTGAGCATCTGCGGAGCCGTGGTGTTTGCGACGTTGCTGGTATCGGCGAACACGATGGCAATGTCGATCCGCGAACGCACACGCGAAGTGGCCGTGCTCAAGACTCTGGGCTTTACGCGGCGCGGCGTGCTGGGATTGTTCGTAAGCGAGGCGGTGGCGCTGTCGTTGGGTGGAGGACTGCTTGGGGCCGGCCTGGGATGGCTTGGCGTCTTTATGTTGACCCACTCCAAGCAGTTCATCAGCTTCTTCCCATTGCGGGTGACGCCCGACATTTTGGCGGTCGCGCTCGTGACTTCGGGATTAGTGGGACTGTTGAGCGCGGCGCTACCGTCTTATCACGCTTCGCAAGTGAACATTGTGGATGGGCTTCGCCACATCGGATGAAGCAAGGTTGGAATTATGACGCTCGGAAGTTTTGTCGTGCGCAGCGCATTTCGCAACAAGCGGCGCAGCCTGCTGACCATGATCAGCATCAGTTTCTCGCTGCTGCTGCTGACGCTGATGATTTGCATCTGGCGGTCGTTTTATGTCGACCAGGTGGCTCCCGAGGCGTCGCGGCGGCTGATCACGCGCGACCGCGTTTCGCTGGCATTCTTTCTGCCGGCGTTCTATCGCGACAAGATTCGCAGCGTGCAAGGAATCACAGCGGTGGTGCCGATGACCTGGTTTGGAGGCCGCTATATCGACGACCGGCCCGAGCACTTCTTCGCACAACTGGCGACCGATCCCGATGAATATTTGAAAGTTGCGTCCGATAAGATCGTTCCACCGGATCAGTTGAAAGCCTGGCAGCAGGACAGGGCCGGGGCTCTGGTCGACATCACGCTGGCGAAAAAATATGGATGGAAAGTTGGCGACCGTATCACATTGCAGGGAAATATTTTTCCGGCCAACGTCGACTTAACGATTCGCGCCATTTACCATCGCGATCCGCCGCAGAACGCGCTCTACTTCAACGCCAAGTATCTGGAAGAAGCGGTGCCGTGGTTTAAGGGACAGGCGGGCTGGTACGCGGCGCAGGTCGACTCGGCCGATCACGTCGGCGAGGCTTCGCGGCAAATCGACGATATGTTTCGCAACTCGCCGCTGCAGACGAAGACAGAAAGCGAGAAGGCGTTTCAGCTTGGCTTTGTAGCGTCGCTGGGAAACATCAAGGCATTCATCCTCGGCATTTGCGGGGCTGTGGTGTTCACCATCATGCTGGTTTCAGCAAACACCATGGCGATGTCGGTACGCAGCCGCACGCGCGAAGTCGCGGTGCTGAAGACTCTGGGGTTCACGCGCCGGCGCGTGCTGTCGATCTTCGTGAGCGAGTCAGTCGCTTTGGCGGTCGTCGGAGGCGTATTAGGGATCTCGCTCGCGGTTCCGGTGATCTGGTTCTTGACGCGCGGCTTTATCGCGCTCGGAGTTCCGCTCGCCATGAAAGTGAATCCACCTGCGGCGGGACTGTCTTTGCTGGTGGCCTTAATCCTGGGATTGGTGAGCGGCTACGTGCCGGCTTATAACGCGTCGCGGGTAAATATTGTGGATGGCCTGCGCCACATTGGGTGATCGCGTCTGCTCTACGGAGAATCGAGATTAATTTATGGCAATACCGATCAGTTATAACGTCCGCAACCTGGTTCTGCGCAAGGGACTTACGTTGATGACCGCGCTGGGCATCGCGCTCACCGTCACGACGGCGATCTTTCTGATGGCGCTCGTCGCGGGACTGAATCGCGCGTTTGTCAGCAGCGGGAATCCGCTGAACGTACTTGTGCTGCGCAAAGGGTCAGAGGCGGAGTTGTCGGGCGGGTTCGATGCCGCGCTGTTTCCGACGTTGAAGACTCTTCCCGGCATTGCGAAAGACAGCCACGGCGAGCCGATGGTTTCGGGCGAGTGGGTGGTGGTGATCGTGCTGCCGCGCAAAGACGGCACGGGCGAAGTCAACGTGACCGTGCGCGGCATGATGCCGGATGGCCTTGAGATGCGGCAACTGGCGGGGCCCAAGGGGCATCCAGGGGTGAAGTTGGTCGCCGGGCAATGGTTCAACACCGGCCAGCGCGAGGTCGTGGTCAGTCAGTCGATTCGTGATCGCTTTGCGCACGCCGACATCGGCGACACGATGCAGTTCGGCAAGGGATCGTGGAAAGTCGTAGGCGTGTTCGACGCTGGAGGATCGGCGTACGAATCGGAAGTTTGGGGCGACGTCAATCAGATGGCGTCGGACTTCGACCGGCAAGGTGGGTTCTCGTCAGCGTACCTGCATGCGACCGATCCAATCGCTGCCGAGGCCTTGAAGAATCGCGTAAGCGATGACCAGCGGCTCAAACTCGAAGGAGTCATCGAGACGGATTACTACGCCAAGCAGACCAGCTCCGGCGCACCGATCAGGATCATCGGCTTCGTGGTGGGCTTCATCATGGCCATTGGATCGATTTTCGCCGCAATGAACACGATGTATGCGGCGGTGGCGTATCGCGGGCGGGAGATCGCGACGCTGCGGGTGATCGGATTCTCGCGGCCTGCGATTCTGACGTCGTTCGTGCTGGAATCGTTGCTCCTGGCGCTGCTAGGAGCGATCGCGGGAATTCTGCTCATGCTTCCATTTAATGGAATGCAGACCGGCACATCGAATGCGGTGACGTTCAGCGAAGTAGTGTTCGCTTTGCGCATCACACCGCAGGTTGCGGGATACGCGATCCTGTTCGCGTTGATCATGGGATTGGTGGGCGGACTTGCACCCGCCTGGCATGCGGCGCGGCAGAATATTTTGAACGCGCTGCGTGGATAGATAGTAAGAGTAGCGACGAAACTTAGGGAGACTTTGAGCCGTAATTATTCTTATGGCGATTGATACCAAACACGAAGACCTGCAGAGCCTGCGCATCGACCGGACCGAACGAGGAGGCGACTCCGGCGGCGGAGAGCCACCCGCATGGGCGCGCCGCTACATCATTGTTGGCGTAGCGGTGGTTGTTGTGCTCGGAGTCATCACCCTGGCGTATCGCGCGTTCTCGTCCGATGTGCCCGAGGTCGAGGTTGTGCGCGCGGCGGCGGAAACCAGCCCAAATTCCGCAGGCGACACTGTGCTTTCAGCTACGGGCTATATCGTGGCGCATCACACCATCAACGTGAACTCCAAGGTCACAGGCCGTCTGGAGTGGATCGGTGTCGAAAAGGGAGACAAAGTAAAGGAAGGACAGGTGCTGGTGCGCCTGGAAGATCAGGAGTTCCGCGCGTCGTACGAGCAAGCAAGGGGAGCGCTGGAGAATGCGCGAGCCTATCTCGACGAACTGCAGCATGGATCGCGTCCGGAAGAAGTCCAGCAGGCACAGCACAATCTGGACGAAGCGCGGGCCACGCTGGTGAACGACAAGTTGACGCTCGACCGCACGAAGGAACTGGCGGCCGGAGGGGTGGTCTCGCGGCAGGCCCTCGATGACGCCACGGCAAAGTTCGGGTCGGATCAGGAGCGCGTGAACTCTCTCGACAAGGCGTTTCAGTTGATGAAAATCGGGCCGCGGCAGGAGGAGATTGCGCGCGCGCAAGGCGCGGTAATGCAGGCGCAGGGTCAGCTCGATTACGCGAAATCGCAACTGGACGCGACCGTGATCCGCGCGCCTGTGACCGGAACGATTCTTGACCGCACCGCCGAGAAAGGCGAATTAATCACCGCGCAGTTCGCCAGCGCAGCCGCCGGCGGACCGCAAGGCTCGGTCGTGTCTCTTGCTGACTTAAATGATCTGCAGGTGGAGCTCGACATCGCGCAGGCGGACTTCGCGCGTTTGAGTCCGGACCAAAAGGCGAAAGTTACGACTGACGCGTATCCCGACAAGGAATACGACGGCGAGATCGCGCAGATCTCCCCGGAAGCCAACCGGCAGAAAGCCACCGTGCAAGTCAAGGTGCAGGTTTTGCATCCGGACAAATATCCGGGGATCCAACTGCGGCCGGAGATGAACGCGACGGTGAAGTTCCTGGCCAACGAGGCTCCGAAAGACGCCGGGACGAAGGCTCCATCGGGCGTGTTCGTGCCATCAACCGGCGTTCGTGACCACGATGGCAAGAAAATTGTGCTGATCGCGTTTGACGGAAAGGCCGTAGCGCGCGAGGTTCACGTGCTGAGCCAGCGCGCGGATGGAGTGATGGTCGACGGCCTAGTCGGAGGCGAGAGCATTATTACGACCGCTCCGCAGACTTTGAAAGACGGGGACAAAATTAAAATCAAGGGGCAATCATGAGTACAGTCGCACAAACGAATATTGCCACGGGAGCAAAGATTGTTCAGGCCCGCGGAGTCAGCAAGATTTTCAAGCGCGACGCCTTTGAGGTGCGGGCGCTCGACGATGTCTCGATTGATATCGGGAAGGGCGAGTTTCTCGCGCTGATGGGTCCATCGGGTTCCGGGAAGACGACGCTGCTGAATATGATCGCCGCCATCGACCGGCCGACCGCGGGGGAATTGCTCGTTGAGGGAAAGAATATTTTCACGCTGAATGATGCGCAGGTGGCGCGCTGGCGCAACAGCCACATCGGCTATGTCTTCCAGACCTTCAACCTGATTCCGGTGCTGACAGCATTTGAAAATGTAGAGCTTCCCTTGCTGCTGACCCACTTGAACGCGCAGCAGCGGCGCGATCACGTGCTGACCGCGCTCAAGTTGGTCGGACTCGAAGATCGTGTCGGCCACTTGCCCAAGCAGCTCTCCGGCGGACAGGAACAGCGGGTGGCGATTGCGCGCGCGATTGTCAGCGATCCAACGCTCTTACTTGCGGACGAGCCGACGGGCGACTTGGACAGCCATTCCGCGACGGAAGTGTTGGAGATTTTGAAGCGGCTGAATGAGGACTTTCACAAGACGATCGTGATGGTCACGCACGATCCGCATGCGGCGTCATACGCGCACGTAACGAGGCATCTGGAGAAGGGAATGCTGCTACCCCCAGGGTAGCGATAACGATAACGAAGTTCGGAGCGGCCAGCGCACATCATCTTCGAGGCATGGACGCGCGGCCCTGGGTGGGCCGCTCTTCCATTGCCGTTCGCGACCTGAAGCGTCGCTCGTTCTACTTTTTCGCGGTCCCGAAGGACCGCTCCCACACCGACGACCGAGCAGTGCAGATCAGCAGCGAAGCTCACCGACACTCGCGGCGGCCGGTTCCGGTGCTGCGGTTTCCGTCACCCAGCGCCACGCGCGCCTTCCATTCGACACCACCGCTTGCGCTTCGCCATATTCCACCAGGCGATTCAGCACGGTCGTAACCGACGCCATAGGATCTTTGTGGCGGGCAAGCATCGAAGGCATATTTTGCTGGAAGTAGTCGCAGATGTCCCGCGCGCTCATGGGACGGCCGGCTTCCATCAGCATCATGCGACAAGCCTTGGTGAAGCCGGGCTGGCGGCCGTTGGTCTTGCGATCAACGAGTTCCAGCAATTCCTCGCTCAGCACTGCATCGCCGAACAGATTCGCCAAACCCGCGATGGTCTGCTTGACAGTGCCGATGCGCTTCATCACTTCGCCGCGCTGTTGCATCAGCTGACGTAACTCATCGTGCGCCTGCCTGATCACTTCTTGTACGTGACCGACGTCGTATCTGTCGGACGGCTTGATCGACCCATTTCCCTTCTGCCCGTTCTCCATAACAATTGTCCCCCAGTGTTAGTACGCGTTCGTTATCGCGTTAGCTTCGGCCTCACGCCATCCACCGGCTGGCGCGTCGCGCAACCGCATGCACGCAGGGGTGCAGTTGCCGCTTCACCACGCAGGCTCCCCGGTAAGGACCTTGCAACGAGGGGCAGAACCTCGCTTAAGGATCTATACGCAAGACGCCGCATCCGGGTTCCCTCGATTTGTTCGGCGGAAAAGTTCTTGCCGAGGTCACGCCGGATCTTGTCGCATTAGACGAAGCAACTTCTATTTCGTTAACAAAGCAAAGAGTAACAATCGAAGAAACGCGCCGTTGCAGGGGGAATGATCAGTTAGATGCACAAAACGTCAGGGCAGGACAATCACGAGCAGCCTTCCGTCGGAGTGGTAACCGTCGCCGGTGGCGTTCTTGGCGTCTTGCACGGAGTTTGGAGGCAGGTAATAACTTAACGTCTTGATCATGTTAGTTTTCTGGAGACTGCTGCCGATGTTGTCACGCTCGCCGTCGACTGCGGGATCAATCTTGTGGGTGACACTGTTGTTGCGCTTGTCTTTCGCGAAGCCAATGTCGTGCGTTCCAGCGCCCACCCACACTTCTCGCCCCTGCCAGACGAATGGCGCCTTCCAGATACGAAAGTGATGCCGGCTTGCAACCATCGCGATCGGCTCCGCCATCTCGTAGCCGAAATCCTGATGCCGCCCGAACAGGTAGAGCGTGCTCATGGGCATAGCCAGATAATCCTTGTTGTCGTAGGTCTGCATGACCGCGTTGAGCACGGCATTCTTGTTGTCTGTGTCGGCGACGTGCCATGTAGCGGCGGCGAGTGCGGCTTGCACGTCTTTTTGAGATCCCACGATTACGAAGTTGACCATGTCGCCGAGATTCTGGAATTGATCGTTGACGCGGCGGGGCAGGCTATCGATGCCGCGGCGCAGGTCGCCGTCGAGAGGAGCATCTGAAAGTTTCAGCGAAGGCAAGGCGGGCGACGCGCTGCTGGAAGCCGCATCCGGAGATGTCGCGGTCGAGGCAGGTGCGCTCGAGTTCGAACCTGATGACGATCCCAGGGCGAACTGTCCTTGCATGAAAACTTGCGCGGCCGTTGACAGCTGAGACTTCAGCTGTGCGCCGCGGGTCGGCTGTGTTTGGTCCGACGCTGACGAAGACGCCGCGAGTGCCGGAACTCGGTGCACGTTAACCGTGAGTGCTCCCTGGCAGAGACCAGTACCAGCAAAATTCATTCCAAGAAAAAGATGTGAGGGCGACGCGATGTGCAGTTGCGTGCCCGAGGCCACCAGAACCGGGGACGAGCCGTGGGCGTGCAGCCGCGCGATCAGCGCACCCGCGGGTGCGCTCGGAAGCGGAAGGTCTCCGGTCTGGGCCACGTTGCCGGTTACGCCCTTAGGCCCACACGCCGATGTTCCGACGGCCGAGCCAGCGGCACTCGCCGAGATCTCCAGCGTATCTCCGGATTGCAGGTCGAGGGCGGTATCGGTCCAGGCCTGGGCGGAGGAGACCTGAAAGGTAAAATCCTGCGTCGACGAATTCGTCTGGGCGCTCACGTAAGAGAGACACAAGAGGATCGCCGATAAAGTCACCGATCTGAAGATGTCGCATTTCATAGCGCAGACGCTCGCACCCCTTCCCATCACGCTGGAAAAGACCATCCTTATTATCTTCTAATTTTGGCCCCGGTTTGCAAGAGAGACAGCGCTCAGTACGGTCGCCCAAAAGGCGCGCTAACGTCAGTGCCGCAACGTTCCGATAGTAACAGTGGATGGAGTTCCGGCAATGTCGACGGCCGCACAAACCGCGAAGTTTCCTGCGCCACTGCGCGTTTTGCTGGTTGGCAAGCAGGAAGAGGACTTCTTCCTGATCCGGGAGATTCTGGAGCGAACCCGCAGCACATTCACCGCGGACCTCGACCATGCGCAGTCGCTCGAAGAAGCCAAGGCGATGCTGCAGCATACGCCCTACGGCCTGGTTCTATTCGAGCACGAGACCGGCGACGCCGAGGCGATCCATCTACTCGCCGAATTTCTTCATGCGGGCGTCTCGCTGCCGTTCATTCTCTTGACTGAAGACGCGGACGAGCAGACGGTCGCCGAGATGATCGACGCCGGCAACTGGAATTGCGTCGCAAAGTCGCGGCTGGACGGAGCGACGCTGGTCCGCACCATCAGGAGCACGCTGGCCCTGCACTCGCTGCAACAGGAGCAACACACCGCGGAAGAATCGCTACGGAAATTGTCGCGGGCCGTCGAGCAGTCGGCCGACACGATCATGATGGCAACCTGTAGCGGGATCATTGAGTACGTGAATCCGGCGTTCGAAGCGCTGACCGGGTACAGCCATGACGAGGTTTGCGGGAAGACGCCGCGCATTCTGAAGTCGGGTGAGCAAGGACCGGAAGTCTACCAGGAGATGTGGAGGACGATTCTGGCGGGCAATGTCTATCGTGGCATTCTGGTCAACCGCAAGAAAAATGGCGATCTGTATTACGTGGAAGAGAGCATCTCGCCCGTGCGCGACGTCGAAGGACATATCACCCATTTCATCTCCAATGGACGCGACCTGACCGACCGGCTGCATCTGGAGGCGGAACTTCGGCAGGCGCAGAAGATGGACGCGATCGGGCATCTTGCGGGCGGCGTTGCGCATGACTTCAACAATCTGCTGACGATCATCACAAGCTATTCCGAACTTGCGCTGGATGCTGTGCCAAAAGACAGCCCACTCGAAGCCAAGATTCAAGAGATCCTGCTGGCGGCGCGTCGAGCCGCCGAATTAACCCGGCAACTGCTGGCATTCAGTCGCAAGCAACCACAGGCGCTTCGCGTGGTGGAGTTGAATCAGGTTATAGCGAGCATCGCAAAAACATTGCCTCGCTTGATCGGCGAAGACATCGAGTTCAGCTTCACACCGGGAACCGGATTAGATCGAGTACGCGTCGATCCGGTACAGATCGAGCAAATTCTGATGAACCTGGCCGCCAACGCGCGGGACGCCATGCCCCAAGGCGGCCACCTGCACGTCGAGACCTCCAGCGTAACGCTCGATGATAGCTACATCGAACAGAAGCTTGCTGTTATTCCTGTGGGACGTTATGTGCTCATCACGGTGAGTGACGACGGCGCGGGGATTCCATCTGAGCACCTTCCGCACATCTTCGAACCCTTCTACACCACGAAGCCCTCGGGAGAGGGCACGGGGCTGGGCTTGGCAACGGTCTATGGAGTCGTGAAACAGAGCAAAGGATTCATCTGGGCTTACAGCGAGCCCGACATGGGTACGGTGTTCAAGATCTATCTGCCGTGTGCCGACGCGCAGAGAGTTGCGGGTGAAAACAATCAAATAAAGATCGAGCGCACGCCTCGTGGGTCAGAAACAATCCTGCTGGTTGAAGATGAATCGGCAGTGCGGCACGCGACGGGGGAATTCTTGCGCCTTCAAGGTTACACCGTGCTCGAGGCCAGGGACGGAGTTGAGGCTCTGACGACGGCGAAGAGTTATGGAGACAACATCCATCTCGCCGTTACCGACGTTGTCATGCCTAACATGAGCGGTGGGCAACTCGCCAAGGAACTCGCCAACGTGCGGCCTGCGACCAAGCTGCTATTTGTCTCAGGCTACGCCGGCAAGACTGTGCTCAACCACGAAGTGTTCGATCTTGAAACCAACTTTCTGCAAAAGCCTTACTCGCTGAGACAACTCTCCAGCAAGATTCGCGGCGCTCTTGAGGGCAAGCGCGACAAGGCCAGGACTGCTGCCGCAGAGTAGCGTGGTTTGATCCGCGTCTGGCGAGACCCTATAATCAGCCTGCGCGCACCCTGCATGAATCCTCCAGCAACTCCCCAGAATACCGGAGACGAACGGCAACCCGGCACTGGGAAACCCGCGATCAACTTGAGTCAACCCGATCTGGAGCCTCCCACTCAGCGAACGACCCTGGTTTCGATTCTGATTCTCACCGCTCTCTGGCTCGCGATTTACGCTGCGGGCATGTTTACACCACCGTTGCTCGATGACGTCGACACGGTGCATGCCGAGGCGGCACGCGAAATATTGCTGCGCCACGATTGGGTGACGATGTACACCGACGGGCTTCGTTACCTAGAAAAAGCGCCGCTGATGTATTGGAGCCTTGCCGCAAGCTACGAGATTTTCGGAATCAGTGACTGGAGCACGCGCCTGCCGCTCATGCTGGGCATTCTGGGCCTGGTGCTCACGACGTACTGGCTTGGCAGCTACGCATTCGGCGAGCGTGGTGGATTCTATTCGGGACTTGCGCTGGTAACTTCCATCGGCACCTATATCTTTACGCGATTTCTGATTCCTGACGTGCTGGTCGGACTCTGGCTGGTGATTTCGTATTTATTCTTCCTGCGCTCTTTGGAGGAGGATCCGCCGTCGCGCCTGACGTGCTGGGGATTCGCCGTTGCGTGCGCGTTGAATGTGCTGACCAAGGGCCTGATCGGGCTGGTGTTTCCGATCGGCACGATTGGGCTCTATCTGTTGCTGACCGGGAATCTGCACCATCTGGCGAAGCTGCGAGTGCTTTCGAGCACTGTAGTTTTCTTCGTGGTGGCGGCGCCGTGGCACGTGCTGGCTGCAATTCGTAATCCGGCACAGGGACAGGCGCGCGGATTTTTGTGGTTCTATTTCGTCAATGAACACATCATGCGGTTTCTGAACAAGCGTGTCCCTCCTGGATACGACACGGTTCCGCTGGTGCTGTTCTGGGTGCTCCTGTTGTTGTGGCTGGTGCCATGGGCAGTGTTCCTGCCGCAGGCGTTGTTCGACGTTCCACTTCGCTGGTCGCGTCTTCGCTCGTCGATGAACCGGCGGGAGCGAGCGAATTTGCTTGTCTTTTTGTGGGCGCTGGTAATCCTGCTCTTTTTTAGCTTCTCGACGAGGCAGGAGTACTACACGATTCCAGCATTGCCCGGGATCGCGCTTCTGGCGGGAGGTTGGCTGGCGCGAGAATCATCGGCGAGTGCGCCGGAAAGCGAACGGCGCGCAGGGCGCGTGTCGTCGTTGGTGCTGATGTGCGTAGGGATCGTCGCGGCGGCGATTGGATTAACGCTGCTGGCGGGCACGCATCCTCCGACGCCCGGTGTGGACCTGGCAGAACTGCTTAAGAAGAATCCGCAGGACTACGATTTCTCTCTGGGCCATGTGCTCGACTTCACCCCGCAGGCATTGGGGATGTTCCGCGGACCGCTGCTGGGCGCTTCCCTCTCTCTACTGTTTGGGACGGTTCTGAACTGGTGGATGCGGCGCCGTGGGCGGCCCGTCTGGGGGAACGCGGCTCTGGCCCTGATGATGGTCGGATTGCTGACGTGCGTGCATATTTCGTTCGCGACGTTTTCGCCGATTCTTTCGTCGCACGATCTCGCGGTGGCAATTCAGAAGGAGTATCAGCCGGGCGACTTGATCGTGGTCGACGGACAGTATCACGAGGCCTCGACGCTTCAGTTCTATACGCACCATCCCCTGCTCGTGCTGCATCCGCCGAGCGGGAATCTCTGGTTTGGCGCGAAGTTTCAGGATGCGCCGCATGTGTTTGAGACCCAGCAGTCGCTAACGGCTCTGTGGTCCGGGAGTGCCCGCATTTTTCTATGGACCGACCAGGATGACCCAAAGGAGTTGCAGGATCTGCCGCACTTCTTGCTGGCACGCAGCGGGGGCAAGGCGATCTTCACGAACCGCGCGCCGTGAGGGTTTGGGCAGTTCGCCGTTGAGGTTTGCTCATGATCGACAGGTATAATGGCTGCCTTGGCTCCGCCTCGGCTGATCTTGTTCCGGCTGATCAGGTCTCGGTTACCCATGATCCCAGGCGCATCGTGCGCGCTTTTTCTCGTTCTCTTCGACCTACGTCCCGGCAAGATTCTGGCGGCGGGTTTGCTCCTTGTTCTATGTGGAGCACTCGTGTACTCGTTGCTGTCCATCATTGCGGCGATGCGATATCTCGCGGTGCGGCCCGCCGTTCTGCAAAGCGCGGAGGCGATCAGTATTTTGAAGCCCCTGGCGGGACTAGACCTTGACCTGGAATCGAATCTTCGGACATTTTTCGAGCAGGAATATCCAGCGTTTGAAATTCTCTTTGCCGTAAAGACTACCGATGACCCGGCGGCGGATGTTGTGGCGCGTCTGCAGCGGGAATATCCGAAGGTTCCGTCGCGATTACTGATCACCGGCGAGCCGCCTTATCCAAACGCAAAAGTCTACAGCCTCGAGCGCATGCTCGCGGCCGCAGCGAATGATCTGGTGGTGATGAGCGACAGCGATATCCGTGTGACGCCTGAGATGTTGCGAACGATCGCGGCGGAGTTTCAGGATTCGAAGCTGGGAGTCGCGACCTGCCCGTACCGCGCCGTCCCGGGCGCAAGTTTCTGGTCGCGGTTGGAAGCGACTGGAATGAACACAGATTTCTGGGGCAGCGCACTGGTCGCACGAATGCTTGAGGGCATGCGCTTTGCCGTGGGTCCGACGATTGCGGCGCGGCGGCGAGTACTGCACTCCATCGGCGGCTTCGAGCGCGTGAAGGATTATCTGGCTGAGGATTTTGTCATTGGCAAGTTTGCCGCAGAGGCTGGTCACGGCGTGATTCTTTCCTCGTACGTGATCGAGCATCACATCGGCAGCGCAACGCTGCAGCAGAACGTGGCGCACCGGCTGCGCTGGGGACGCAGCACGCGGCGCTCGCGTCCGGCGGGGTACGTGGGACAACTGTTTACGATGCCATTGCCGTTGGCTTTGCTAGTCTGCGCGGCTTCGCCAGCGTGGTGGCCAGTGTTGCCGCTCGCGATTGGAGTGCGCGCATTGGCCGCGTATACGGTTTCGTCGCGCGTTTTGAAAGTGAAGATTAATTGGTTGTTGCTGCCAATTGAGGATCTGATGGCATTTTGTTTCTGGATTGCGGGATTTTTCGGCAACACGATTTCCTGGCGAGGTCGGCGCTACAGGCTTTTCTCAGACGGGCGCTTTGAACTGATTCCGCCGACGAATCTGTAAGGGAGCTACGGAGCGATTCGAGTCAGTCGGCCATTCTTCAGCTGAAACCGATCGCCGCGCCAGGTCACGATGTGGCCGAAAAAGCTGGCCGTCCATAGGGCGACGGCGACGAGGTCCCGGAGAGGGAGAAGCCACAGGTGCTTCGGCACCTGCGAGTCGTGTAGCACTGTTTTCCCAACCGCCAGCGCGACGGCCAGACGCAAAAGGATAACCCCGCCCAGTACCGCCCACGACCATGGTGCCGCATGTGCGGCGATCAGGTTCAGCAACGACCACATGATCCCAAACGTTGTGACCAAGCCGATATATCCTCCGAGGCGCGAATCGCGCACGCCGCGATTCCAGCGCAGCTGGTGTGCCAGAAAGCCTTGCAGGTCGTAAGCGGGAAGGTGCGTCTCAACGACGACGTCGGAAAGCTGTACCTTAAGGCCGAGGCCTGCGATGCGGCAGCCGAGTTCGTAATCGTCGGCGAGAAAATCGACAATCGACTTGAATCCACCAATGCGTTCGAGATCGCAGCGACGGAAGGCCAGAGTCGATCCCAATCCGAAGTGGAGGCCGCCTTCAAGCTGGCGAGCCGTCAAGACGCCGGCGCAAAAATCTGTACTAATGCCCAAAGACTCCATCTGCGAACCGAGCGTGGGCGCTGCGATGCCACGATAAAGGCAGGTGACCATCCCTACGCGCGCGTCCATCAACGGGGCAATCACTCGGCGCAAGTAATCGTGTTCTACGCGAATGTCGCTGTCGTTGACGATCAGGTGCTCGTAATGCCCTGCCTGCAGCATCTGCTCGAGATTGCTGACCTTCACGTTCGCACCAAGTTTATTCGGGCAGACAACCAGCTGAATCCCCCGTTCAGGAAACTCGCGCTGCAATTGCTGCACGTTCGTCACCGCTGGATCGTCAGGGTTACTCACGCCGAAGATGATTTCGTAGTCTGAATAATCCTGCAGGCAGTGGCTGCGGAAACTCTCGTAGATCTCGGGATCGGTGCCCTTCAACGGCTTGAGAATCGAAACCGGCGGCAGCTTTTGCGTGGACCGTACACTCTCGCCCGTTTTGCATGAGCGCAGGAACGAAGCCGCGCTCCACAGGCAGAGTAGGTAATAAGCGGAACTGGTGACGCAACCGAGAAGCGAAATGTACTGAAAGACTCTGACAGTGAGATGAATCATGCGCAGGCGAGACTATTCGTATCGCAGCGATTCGATAGGATCAAGGTTTGCCGCCTTCCACGCCGGATAAATGCCGAAGACGAGTCCGACTCCGGCTGCGGCGCTGAAGGCCACAACAATCCAAAAGGTCGACAGGCGCGCCGGCAAGGAAGACCAGATCATGGGAAGCAGCCAGACAATGAAGGTGCCCAGCAGCACGCCGACGATTCCGCCGATGGCGGTCAGGATCACGGCCTCGATCGTGAATTGTAGAAGAACATCAGACCTGCGGGCGCCAATCGCTTTACGCACTCCGATTTCGCGTGTCCGCTCGGTCACCGAGACAAGCATGATGTTCATCACACCAACCCCGCCCACCATCAAAGCCACGCTGGAAACGGCAAACATGAAGATAAACAGCATGCCAGTCAGCTGGTTCCAAAGATCGGACATCGCGTCCTGGGTGAAGACAGCGAAATTGTCGGGATCCTGTGGCCTCACCTTGCGCCGACGTCGCATGAGTTCACGGATTTCATCCTGCGCCTTGGCCATGTCCTCGTGGGACGTTGCTTTGAGGCTGATCCAGTAGCCGGTCCGCTCGAGTTCCGGGTGCAGCTTAGTAAAAGTGCTCAACGGGAAGAAGACCAGGTTGTCTTCCGGATTCTTTCCGCCGCCAAACGCGCTCTTGCGCTTGCCCGCAACACCGATAACCCTGAAGAGCTGCCCATCAATATTGATTTCCTTGTCCAGGCTGTTGCCGTTAGGAAACAGTTCCTCGGCTACATCGGACCCAAGCACAATCACCGGCGAGCGATGTTCTTCGTCGACCTGACTGAACCATCGTCCTTGGACGGGCTGCAGATCAAAAACATCTTTCCAGGTATAAACGTCGCCTTCCAGGATTGTGTTCTTGGTCTTGTGGCCCTCGTATTTCACGGAGTAGGTCCCAGTGCCAAATTCGGGCCGTTGATAACGCAACCCGCAGGTCGCCGCCTTCACGTGGGGCAACTCGCTGATGGCCTCGTAATCGGCAAAGGTCAGCACCTTGCGAGTGCGCATTTCCTCGGTCGGCCGGCCGAAATTAAAGGGCTGAATATGAAAGACGAAGATCAGATCAGAGCCCAGGCTGCCAATCGACTCCATGACGCTTGAGTTCAGGCCGCTAACGAAGGAAGAGATCCCAATGACAACGACAACGCCGATCACGACGCCCAGGATCGTAAGCGACGATCGCAGCTTGTTGTCGCGGAGGGTCGCGACTGCCATGATCAAAGTCTCGCGATGGTCATGTCGTGGCATACAAAACTTCCTTCAGTAACCAGCTTCAGCAAAGCATGTTCAACGAACCACTCTTACAGTTCAAACCGGAGGGCGACAATCGGATCAAGACGAGCCGCCCTCTTTGCGGGATACACACCGAAAAACAGACCTACGCTGCTCGACACGAGGAGCGCCGCCAGAACCGCCCACAGCGGCACGGAAGAGGGCATCCCGATGAGCAGAGTTACGCTCTTGGCCAGGACGATTCCGCCGATCACCCCAAGAAAACCGCCCACCAGCGCCATCGTGCTTGATTCAATCAGAAACTGCAGCAGGACGTCCTTGCGTCGAGCGCCCATCGCCTTGCGAATCCCGATTTCGCGCGTTCGTTCCGTCACCGATACCAGCATAATGTTCATGATGACAATGCCCCCCACAATAAGAGCCGTGGCGGCGATGGCGATCATGGCGATGAAGAACGTTTGCGTCAGGTCTTGCCATAGAGAGAGAAAATTCTCGTTCGTCTCGATGGCGAAACTGTCTGATGCACCCGGGGCATCGTGGCGGCGCGTGCGCAGGATGACGCGGGCCTCATCCATGGCGGCATCCAGTTGGCTACCCACTCCGTTGGCTTTACCGCAGATGATGATGCTGGTGTGGGTGCCGTATTGCTTCAAATAGGCAGTGATGGGGATCATCACATAATTGTCGCGGCTCTGTCCTAGAGTCGTGCCCTGCTTCTTTCCGACGCCGATGACACGATAGGGCTGGTCGCCGACGCGGATTTCCTTGTTAACTGGGTCTTCTCCAGGAAAAAGATTGTCAACGAGATCGGTGCCAATCACCGCTACGGGAGAGTGATTGTCGACGTCGTTATCGTTGATTGGACGGCCGCTATCCAGATCAACATTCAGGATCGCGGGCATCGCAGGGGTGAGTCCGCGTACGAAGGTATTGGTAATGGATTGTTGCCCGTACTTCACTTTGCCGGTCACATTCGTGACCATGGCCCCCAAGTCGGCACATCGCTTGCAGCCCTCGGTGACTGCGTAATAATCCTCAAGGGTGATGTCTTTGCGCTTCTCGCCTTCCAGCAGTTGGTCAATATTGGTGATGACCGAGGAGTGTTTGTTGATGATAAAGACATCCGCCCCGAGGTTGAAAACCTTCTCTGCAATGTAGCGATTGATGCCGCTCACGAAGGTGAGGACGGCAATGACCGCCCCCACCCCAATCACGATCCCCAGCAGCGTCAGCACGGACCGCAGCTTATTGGCCCACAGGGACCGCAGCGCGATTCGGATGGCTTCGGCAATGTTCATGGGATTCGGGAACGGGCGTCGGACTCCAGACCTCTGACTTCGGGTCCACGCCCCTAGGTTAGGAGTCGGTATAAGTCTACCAGCGAATTCATCGGCCAAACACTTAGGTTTGCGGGCCATGGATGCGCTGAGCCTTAGAACCGCCTTGAAGCTCCGGGCCTCTGTATATGTACGGAGTTTCGAGCGTGCCGGTTCGCTCCGAGTAAGATCGCCGAGGCTGGAGGTCTCAGGGCTGAGGTCAAGGGTTGAGGGCCGGGCCGGCGCCTGACGGCGGCTTCACCCCGTCGCTTATAATGGAAGCCGTAGGCAGCCGGACCGGACGGTCGCTTTCTGCGCTTTCGGGCGCGGGGAGAGGAAAGTCCGAACTCCGCAGAGCAGTGTGCCGGATAACGTCCGGGAGGGCCCCCATGCTCGTTTAGCTGGGATCGCTCGACGGAAAGTGCCACAGAAAACATACCGCCTTGGCGTCGTACGACGCTGGGGTAAGGGTGAAAAGGTGCGGTAAGAGCGCACCGCCGCGACAGTAATGGCGCGGGCAGGGCAAACCCCACACGGAGCAAGACCAAATAGGGAGGAACTCCGGCTTCGGTCGGAGACGTGCCGGCTCGGTGCGTCAAACCTTCGGGTAGGTCGCTAGAGCCGCGCAGCAATGCGCGGCCCAGAGGAATGGCCGTCCAGCGGGAGCAATTCCGCGGACAGAATTCGGCTTACAGGTCCGGCTGCCACAACTAAAGGACTTAGGGCGCGCTTGTTGGCGAGTGTGCCGTTTTTGTGCCACTGAATTTTTGCGGGGTCGTATTCCTCCTGCCGATGGTCCAGATTGATACTTCAGATGTTCCCGCCGATAAGCTGACGCATCCCGAATTTCTGAACCTGCGTGCACAGATGGAAGCTGCGTTGTCAAATCAAAACTGGATTAATGCGTTCTGCATTCACGAAGCAGGCCACATGACATATCTTAGGGAATTAGGAATCACGGAGTATGCGTACATAGGACCGAGAATTGTGTACGACAAACAGAAAAACGTTTTTGATGGTTTCATGGCGGCAGTTCAACCTAAATCTGAGCCTGAAAATGCTGGTCTCGAAGGCCTTCCTGTGCTTGCCAAAGCACTTGTAGCTGGTGGCACATTCGCAAGGACTTTAACGAGAGCGCCAGACGGCGGAGACGAAGAAGATCGCCAGAAATTCGACCACATGTGCGCTCTTATGGAGAACAATTGCGAACTCCCAAAAGGCACAATCAACTGCGATCAATCTTGGCAAAAGGCTCGGGAGGATGTTTTGATTGATCTGCGTAGCCCCCGCTTTCGGACAAAGGCTTGGGAAACAGCAAGAGAGATCGAAGCTTTCATTTTCAGAAAATAAACGGCGATTTTACAGTAGCTGCCAATTGAAACGTAAACCAGCGCTAGCCGTGCCCACGATTGTGCCGCGCCTGCTCACTGTGCCGCAGGCCGCGCAATACCTTGCCGGCTGTCGATTATTAAAATCTAGATTTGGCCTCAATAAGCAGCCGGTCAACGTAAGCGTCAAGAGCAGCCTTATCGAACAGCAGGCGGCGTCCAATCTTAATACCCCGCACAGTGCCGTCCCAATGCAACGTTCGGATTGCCCAAGGGCCTACGCTATCGCCTGCGCAACCTCCCCCTCGGCGGGTGCCGATGCGGCTACCGTTCGTTTCTGAATGCGTTCCTGTCCCAAGTCATCTAAGAGCTGGTTGATTTCTTCTAGCTCTGCGTCACCGATCTTGTTGTTGTCAACGAGGTACTGGATGCCGTGTCGCGGGTCGTGAACCAGATAGAATCTCTTGCCCATCGCCAGCTTCGTGGAGATTAGTTTTTTCGCTTCAAGTCTCTTAATGTGCGGGGTGAGATTCTTGTTGCCCTGCAAGCCGAGTTCATATGCGATTTCCTCTTGCGTCGGGTAGCAGATACCGTGTTTGCTGACCCGCATGTGAAGGTACGCCAAGACGCGAAACTCGGGTGCAGATAAGTGCCGCATCAGTTTCCGGACAATAATCGGCAGGGGCACAAAACCTTTCTTCGCGGTATCGAACACCAAGCGTTCGGCATCGGGAAAGTGCTGCCGCCTATACCTTAGGTCTTTTGGCTCCTTGGAGTCCGTCGATGCGTTTGCCATTTGAATTCCTCCCAATACAACGGTTAATCTGGTTTGGGCGGCGAACGCCGGAAGGGTTTGGAGCCTTTCCGGCGTGTGCGCACGCAGCCCAAGAGTCGTGTCACGCGCGGGGGGTTTTGGACGCCTCCCGCCAACTCTTGCTGGATAATAAGACTGCCCTTATGCACTGTCAAACCGATAGCATCCTCGCAATCCCGTCCGAAAGCGCCGAATCCACTAGAGCAATTCAGTTAACGCCAAGTGCAATACATGTGCAAAGCCACGGTCAATCTCAGGGCAATACACATCAATTTTCCAAGAAATAGAATATCCCATTCTTTATCAGTAATTTAGAGTGATACATATTTTTTCATGTTGGATGATTTCATCCGACAGCAGGGTCGGGCATAAGCTTTTTCTATCTTTGTGAATTATTTTTTTGGGCTTTCTTTAAAGGACGGGGTCGGCTCTGGCCTGTGCGAGCAGGAAGAGCCTAAACGGCTGTTAATGAAAGGGTTATGGCCAGCGCGGCCTGAAACTACCTGCTCTGCCCGGATACGGCCTCGGCAATGGATTTTCCCGCAGCCACTGCGTCAACGGCTTGAATCACGGCGCGCGGCCTGAAGATTTCGGAGCGATTAAGCGCCTTGACGATTTCCGCGTCATACGCCATACCACGCGCGCCGCAGGCGCGCTTCACAAGCTCCGGCAGTTCGCGGGCCGCCAGCGGGCCAAGCCGAATTTTCACGCAGCGGTCAAGAATAGCCGCATCGAGTGCTTCGGGTTCGTTCGTGCAAAACACAAGCGTCAGCTCGGGCCTTGGGGGCATCGTCTTAAGCCGCGTCTGCTGCCGTACCTTGGTAAGACACTGCGCTTCGTCCACGATAATGAACACAGGGTCGCGCCAGTAAAAGAAAATCTTAGGTTCAATTGCGGTACCAAGGTCAAAGTCCAGCGCGTGTACGTGCGAAGCATAGACGCGACCAGGATTGTGTACCGTCTGGTTTTCTTCCAGTTGAATGCCCGTGCGTTCCTTGCACAGCGCCAGCGCCAGCGAGGTCTTCCCCGTGCCCATTGGGCCGTGCAGCAGAATCATGCCGTTCGGCGTGGATTTCAAATTCGACAGCGCGTCCGTGTTGCCAACCATTGCATCCGTGCTGGCCAGTTTCATCGACTGCCACAATTGCGTGCTCATAGTGCCTCCAGTTCAGTTTTCCATCGAGTTGTCTTCTTGCCGTTTGTTGCAGAACGCTGCATCGGCTTGCCCAGCAGCCACTCCTCCACTATTTGCGAAATCATGGCGTCAACAGGGCGGCCCGCAGGGCAGCGCGCCTTCAGCTTGTCGTATGTTGGGCCATACAAGCGCACGGTGACTTTCTTCAATTGCAGCGGGTGGTGTGGTTTTGGTTTCGGTTCGCCAGCTATCTGCTGCGCCGCTTCCAAAACCTGCCGCCCCGTTAACCCAATCTCGGCAGCCTCCGCTAGCACCTTGTCAGCTACAGCGGGCTTAAAGCCGCTAACCATCTTGTGATGGTAGAAAGTCAGCGCTTCAACGCGCCGCTCCGGCGGGAATCTTTTTGCAACGTTGGCGCAGCCATAGAGAACGCCGCGTGTGTACCCTGTAGCCTGCTGCGCCAAATCAAATGTCGTCTTTTTTCCGTACGTATGGAAACCGTATATCAGCCAATCGCCTACCCACCAGTAAGCTGATTGACACACGGATGCCAGCGCCCGGCCAATCTGCAACCAGTCAGCCTCGGGCGCGCCCGGTTCAATATGCAAGGCGGTCGGATTGAACTCAGCGCCGGGCACGTTGTATTCGGCCAGCGTCTTCACTTTGGCGGGCGCGAGGATTTGTCCCACGGCTGCCGCGCCGTCGGTCGTAGTCTTCGTCTGTGCCTGATAGATTTCGTACTTCTTGTGCTCGCTGGTTTTGATACGCGCGAACGCCTGCGGGTAGTCCCTCATTACGTTGTAGCTGTGGAAGTAGCCGTGTTCGTTCAGCCATTTGTAAGGGGGCAACACGCCGTCGTGGGCTTTGGCGAGACCTTCAAGGATGCGAAGGTGCTTCGCGATTGTTTCGTCCGTGCGCTTGCGCTTGCGGATGGTTTCTAGGTTTTGTCTAGACCAGCGCGTGTCCCGGTTGTAGTCGAGTCCAGTTGAAGTCGCCATTCAATGTCGCTGGGGTTCTGTTATGGAGGGCCGGGGGCCCGCCAGCCTCCTACGACTACGCGGCCCTTGTTCCGGGTTGTGCGCGGTCTACCAGTTGCCGGTTAGGCACCAACAAAGTCCGCGCTGTTTCCGGCTTGCTGGACGCCGGGGGCTTACGCCCACTCTTTTATCCGCGACGTTCAACGTCGCGCATGTGTGCAGGCCGTTCCAGCTTGATCACACGCTCGCGCAGGTCTCTCTTGTCGCGTTCCAGTTCCAAGACTCGCGCTTCAAGGCGCTGGACAAAAAACGCGAAGTTGCGTGGAATGCCAAACTGCGCGCCAAATTCCTGCGGCGTTACTTCCGACATTGTGCGGTTGTGCTGGGCTGCGGCCTTGTCAGCCACGGCCTGCAAGTTTTCAGGCGTTGGAATTACGATGCCGGGTCGCTGTGCCAAGGGCAGGCCAGTCAGGCCGGGGTCATAAACCCTTGCCGGTTTGCTTTCAATTTCACTTCCGATTGCTTTGCTCACAGCTTCCCCCGTGCTTCGTCAATGGCTTGCTTGGTTGCTAGTCGATATGCCCAGCGCGCCGGTCAGCGTCAATCTCCAATGCGATTACAGCAGCCTTGCGTTGTCGCTCGTAATCGCTGATGGTTTGTGACAGTACGACCGGTTTGCTAACGGCGGGTTTGCTTGGGGCGGCGCTGCGCGTTTCGTGAAGCTGCTGCGCACGCTTGGCCAATCCAGACGGGCAGCCCAACGCCTGCAAGCGCTGCTCGACGGTACCGATAACTAAGACGGCCCGCTGTTCGGGCGTTAAAATTTCGTTTGCCATGATGGCACCTCCTTGGTTGGTTCTGAATCCTCCGTCTGCCTGTTAGGGGCAGGGAGTTTGCGTGTCCTCAGAAAATGCGGGCAAGTCGCGCCCAATCCGTGTCCATCATTTGCGCCTTGTACAGCTCGACAATGTTGTCGGGCGTTTCCGGCCCGACAAGTGTGCCCTTCCAATCACGGCGCTGGAAACCGTGTTTCGCTTCTTCGGGACGGCCGTCAAACCACCTTGTTTGCGCGCCGAAGCTATAGACAATGCACGTACTGCCGCCAAGGTTGGTAGTCACGCCCCACTTTGGGGTCGGCGGTTCCGGCGGGTTAATTGTTTGATTGACACGTTCAACGAAGCCAAGCTCGAGCAGAACTTGCGCAAGGGTTGGTTCCACTTGGTAAAAAACTTTGCCGCTGTTTCGGGTTTTGATATCCATTGCATTTCCTCAGCCGCAGGTTGCGGCTCCGCTAGCGCTCTGGAGCGCTCACTAAATAGCAACGCTGTTACGCCATGTTTGCGCCGCAGACTCATTGCACCTTGCCGCTTACGGGCGCTGCCTGCTTGTCACGCTGGCGTTGCTCGTCTACAAGCCTGCGCACTTCTGCGCTGTCCACGATTAGGGCTTCCGTCAACATGCCTTCGGCGGCCTGCAAGCAATCCTGCATAGGCAGCTTGCCGTTGTGCTGCGTGTGAATGATTGCGGCCAGCAGGCGCGTGTGCTTGCGTGACTCAATCGTTGTAATTTCCAGTTCCGTGTACTTGTCGTTGTTCATTGAATTTCTCCTGATTCAAAGTCGTCCAACTCGGCCAGCAGCGCGGTACTGCCCTGCGGCTTGCCAATGTCGTTGAAGAATTGCTCCTCGGGCGTGGCCGCAGACTTGGGCTTGTCGCCAACCTGCTTAACCTTCGCGCGCGCGTTGGGCGTCAACCCCATGCGGTCAAGGCAAGCAACCATGTTCCGTTCGCACGTCTCCGCAACCTTCAACCACAGGTTCGGTTTTTCCTGGTCGCGCGCCGTGCCGCTGCTATCCAGCCGGACGTACGTGCAGATCTCACCTTCGACCAGCAGCTTGGCCATTGCAGTTTCGTGGCGCGTGTACAGGATCGAATACAGGCGCAGCAATTCGCCGTCGCCGTGGGTCAGCGCGCGGCGTTTTTCCAGCACAAAGCAAAGGCGTTTGAAAACGCGCTTGGCGTCAGGCGAAATTCCCTTGGGGAATTTGGGGCGGCCAGCAGGGATGTCCTGCCCGTGGTCGGCGGCGCGCGTGGGGCGCGTGCCTTTCAGCCTGTGTTCTTCGGGGCTGATTGGTGCGCTCACTTGGCCTCCTGCGGGCACTGCGGTATCAGGACGGCCGGGCGCTGTGGAATTACAGCCGCAGCCGGGCGCAAATCTGCCGGTACTTGGGACAACTGGCCGTTCGCGCGGCTGGCAGCCTGCTTCCGTGCTGATTTTGCTTGCCCGCCTTTGCGGCCAGCAGCGCGGAGGAATTCGCGCACTTCTTCGGATACCTGTGTCATAGCTGCTCAGGCAGGGCCGTGTTACGGGTAGCAGCTTGGCCCCTAAACAGCCTAAAGGCGGCCTAATCGGGCCGGGGCCGGGGCGAAATGCTAAGAAATGTCGGGCAAACGCAAGGCGCGCACGCACAAAAAGGCGGGCGCACGGTTTTGACGACGCCGCCGATTCAAAATTCGATCCCCATACCCCTCTGAATACACGAGCACTTAGGACGTCGCCCAAGTAGGCTGCCAAATGCTGTGCTCATAGCACTTACACACGATAAGCAGCCAAGGCCGGGCGATGCCGCACGTAATGGCGTCGGAGCTGCGTGAGTCTTGGCCGCTGGGGCACGTCAACGCGCTATGTGCGGGCCAGTAGGTGGGTGCGTGTCCCACTGCATAGCGGGGCTGCCTGTGGTGCGATTTGCTCGACCGTGGGTTAGCAAATTTACCTGAGGGCTACCGCCACGCAGACTGCCGGTTGCACCCCCTGCGTTATTCAGCAAGCGGAATTGCGGGCGGTGTCCTCAAGAAGTACCTTTTTAAGCCGAGCCGGTAAGACGCATACACTGGCAAGAGGCCTAAAACCGCGATGTCAAACGCGGGCCCTAGAACAACACCTGCGAGGAATGCATCAGCATCATCTTTTGGCACGGGCACCAACTGAGTTGCCAACAAGATACCTTGGTGCAGGCCAGCAAGCTGTGCAGCTATATTGACTAAGAAAAGTAAAACACAAAGCTGAGCAAAAGCCTCTTTCCAACCCTTGAACGAGTAGAGAAAACGTAAGTTGTGCGGAAATGCAAGCCACTGGCGTTTCCCGCGCGTTACAAATTCCGCCTCCGCCCAGAGGTATGCCAAGACCGGACACGCTACAGCCGCAACCCACACTACAGCCTTCTCCCAGACTTTCGTTTCTGGGATTGCACTGAGCACGGATGCAGTCGTCGGATTGGACGTTAACGCGCGCTTGACCGGCCCACGTACGCCCAAGGGAAAAATCAGGTCGAAGAGGCTGTAAGCCAGCAGCACTCTGGCAAGTAGGTCCCGAACTGACGTTGGGATATCTCGGAGGAAGTGCCTTTGCGATTGCTCAGGTCTGACGGGTAGCGTTTTGTCCCACCTGTCCTTCGTACTTGCCACGTACCACAGCAGAAAGAAAACGAATAGCGCATAGCAAATGCCGGTCAAGAACAGCGGATTACCGAAGATTTTGACGTACTCACTCCATTGGAATGAATCGGTTTCATCGCTATACCCTGCCGAGTACAGCCCTAGTAAAGAAAACACTGTGACTAAGTTGTAAGCTGCGTGTAGCAATGTTGCTCCCCAAGTCCTTGGCGCATATAGGAGCAACAATCTTCGCGGCCATGCCATCTCTACCGGCGGGGATGCCTTAATGGCTTTGGCTTCAAGCAATGCGTGGACTCTTTTTACGGACTGTTCAAGCTCGGCACGTGCTTTCTCCAGCACTAATGCGTCGGTAGCATTGATGGTTGACATGATTTCGGGAATGCGCTGTATAAATTCCAGGAGTTCCCCACTACGGCGCATCTCGTCGAGATATCTGTGTTTTATTGACTTTTCTTGTATCCAGCGGCTCAGGGCAAAGACCGGGCTAACTAGAGCGGCGACGCCGGACACCAAAGCGGGAATCGCAAATGAGGTGGCGGATGCTGAATCAGCAGCGAGTAAGGGCATCCCGTAAAGCGTAGCACGGTTGCTGCGGGGTTCAAGCCCGGTCATCCTGCGGGTCGCGACCTCTCCACGGTTTGCGCTTGCGTATACCAGCCCGGCGCATACGTTCTATTTCGCGGTTAATCATTGTGCGGACCAGTGGCTCGAAAATGCCGTAGTAATCAGCGGCCTGCGCGCGTGCTTCTTCCTTTGCCGTGCGCTTTACCTTGCTGATGTGGTAGCTTCCGCATTCGCAACCGTGAGCTTGGTACACGCCCTTTGTTCCGGCTGCCTGTTTGTCCGCTTCGGCGCGTGTCTTGTACCGAATCTTGCCCACGCACTTGCTGTCCGTACTGTTCATACCAGTCAATGTCCTCCGGTTTGCAATCGTGCGGCAAGTGCATAAGTCCGACGATTGGATTCACGACAAACTTTCGCATTTTCAATCTTTGCCGTATCCGCAACTGTGCGCTGCTTGAAAGCTGGCGGACTGCACGACGGGCTGCAACTTGTACGCGACGTGCTTCATTTGGCAAAACGCATGACCGCATCGTTCTTTTTGCGCCTGCCGCACTTCCGCTTCGAAGTAGTACAGCCAAACTGCCCCCGCTTGGCAGCATTGGGAATACAGCGCGAATGGGCCGTCGCCTTTGACTCCTGCGCCGGGGAATTTCTTTTTCGCCGCATTCTGCCACGTGCTTTCCATATACAGTGACAGGCGGCTGTTAGGCCGTCTTCCCTTTTCCACGCAGGCCGTTCATGATGGGCAACCACCAACGCGGCACGTTGGCCTTGTGTTTCTCCCGCAGCACAGTCATCACATCGCCCATCATCTTGGCGTTGGTTGCTGGCCCCCAATACTGCGTGTCAACGGCAATGTGCGCTTTTAGCACAGCCCGGCAAGATTGATACAGCTCCGGCCAGTGCGAATACGGAGTGAACAGCACGCGCTTGGCTGCATCCTTGAAATCGCCGTGAACTTGGGACCACATGATTGCGCCGTTTGTGAGCTGCGAGAAATCACGCCTTGCCACGTGCGATTCCTCCGTCCCATAAGAGCCGTCGTAATTGGTCAATGCAAAGTAGCTTTGAAACTCTTGCTTAACTGACATCGGGTTTTGTTCTCCTTTGCGGGCCACATGGCCGGTGGCGCGAAGCGCGGTCAGATGAAGAGTTAGAAGAGAAGCGCCGGTTGGCGCGCCTACTTGCTAGAGAATTTTTTCTTACTCTTTTCCTGACTTCAAACCTTCAGACTTGTCAAAGGATTCCCTTTGACGGTCCGTCAAAGGTTTTCCTTTGGCCGCCCCCAAGGTTTTCCTTTGGCCGTCCGTCAAAGGTTTTCCTTTGACGGCTGCGGCCCCGGCGGCGCGCTGGGCCAAAAACTCCTCGCGCGTAAGCTCCGGGTACATTGCAACCGTCAAAGGATTTCCTTTGACGGTGTTCGACTTCTTCGCAGCAATAGCGTCCGCCACGGCGTCCGCCCAGCTATTAGGTAGCAACAGCCCCACCAGCTTGCGGACATGGCTGCGCTCAAGCCCCTTGGCCATACGCCCCGGCTTTAGCGGCGCGCCGGTATCCGGGTTGTAGCGCAGCGCCGGGCAATCGTCTGGATGCTTGGCTAGGTAATCCCCGTGCCCCAGCATGACGTAATGGAAGGTTGTGAACCTGCCGCCTGCTTTGCGGCGCTGGTTATCTGTTGTTGGGATGGCCCACTTACTTTCCAGCTTGTCGAGGGCTTCCTCAACCTGCGTTGTGCTGCGATTCGTCATGTTCGCCAGCGTGTAGACTCTGGCGTAGCAAATCAGTGGATCGGTTGGTTGCCACGGGCGGCCGTCCGGCCAGTGCCCGGTTGCTTGGGCTTTGTTCCAGCCGGATATTGCCATCGCCATCATCGCGTCATAGACACGAAACTCCGCGTCCATGTGGCGGCGCGCGTGGCAGGCAAGTTCTTTTTCGATTGGCGTATCGGGCATAATTTGAAGTTGTCCTCTGGACACTTAACTTTTTTGCGAAGCCGTCCTCAAAAACCAAAAGGGGAACCCCGGTTAGGGTTCCCCTCATGGCATAGGTTCTTTGGCGTGGCGGGCCGCAGAAAATTGGACTTGGTTGTGCTGGCAGCCCCGCCACAGGGCAAAAACAAATCGGAACCTATGCCGGGGCACTTCCCCGGTCACAATAGCGGGCGGCTGTTACAGGGGTTGGTCCAAGGTGTTAACCACTATAAAGGCCCCTGTGGCCCCCGGCAGGCGGCCCGCGCGTCCGGCTGGGGGCCTTATTAGTAGTTAACACGTGCAGGTTTTACTACCGGCCCAGCCTGCCAACGTGTTAACCTTTAGGGATGCCGCGAAATTGGGTTCGTGGGCCGGAATGGGAACGCCAGCCGCATGTAAAGGATGGGCCGCCCCCTAGTCTTTGGTGGTACGCCCGGCCCGACCACCGTCGCGTTGTTGATGCTTACATCCAGCAGTGCAAGCGGGGGCGCGCGCTTCCAGACGACTTCAAAGCCGATCTCTGTTTGTGGCTTGACGACCTCACCAGCATCCAAAACAAAAAGCCTTGGGGCCAGCCGCGCACCTACCGCTATTGGTCTGTGCCAGCCTATGCTCGTGCGCACAGGATGGAACCAGCGGCGCTGATGAAGCGGCTTCGCCAAATGGAAAAACTTGCAGCGCAATTGTTCCCCGATAGTGTTCCGTCCAGTAGAAAGCCGCGACCGCAGCTAACGGACGATGAGAAACAGAAAGTCCGGCAGCGATATTTGGCGGGCGAAGATTGCAAGAAGTTAGCAAAAGAATTCCGCATCCCAGCCGCGCATGTGGGCCTGCTATGCCGCGAAGAAAAGGCCGTGCGGATTGAAGAACGCCTGCGGCAGATCGATGCCAATGTTGCTGCAATCGGCACAACAACCACAGGCGACCCCGACATACCCACGTAGGTGTAAACCACTTCTGGCCCCTTTCAGTAGTTAATACCTGCCCTGTAACACGGCCCTGCGATGGCGCAGCGGCAACACGCTGCCGGGCCGTAAACAATCGTTTCGTGCAATCCACAGACAAGTTCCTGCAAAGGAAACGCGGGGCGCGCGCATCAACCCAATTTGATGCTGCGCCCCACGGCCCGAACACCTACAACCGGAGTGTTCGATGCAAGCACAGGGCGACAACTTATCCGTGGCGGAAATCGCTGCGCTGTTTGGAATGCCGGAATCTGCCGTCCGCGCGAAGATGGCCAGCCGGGGCGCGCCGCAACAATTTTTCAGTATGCAAGAACTCGCAGATCGCTGGCGCTGTAGCCGGGGAACCGTGCGGAATAGGCTCAGGTCCTCCGGCGCAAAAGTGCTAGACTTCGCCTCCCCCGGCAGACGGGGCAAAAAGGCGGTACCGGCTGCTGTCGTTCTCCAAATCGAAAACAGGAAGACAAAACAGCTCCTATGATGACCATACGCAAACGGGGAAAGATTTATCGGGCAGAGGGGTTTGTTGGCGGCAAGCGCATCCGGGTTTCACTTGGCACGCGGGATGCGGATGCTGCGCGCCGGTTGCTAAACCGAATTGAACGCGCACTATCCGAAGGCGCGCAATCGCCCGTGTGGATTGAACTGCGCACGATACTGCCGCCCAACACGTTTCCGGTGCTTTCGGAACTGGCAGGTTGGCGCGAAAAGGAAGAAAAGCCACAGCCAACATGGGCGGAACTTAGCACGGCCTTTGACTACTGGATGGGGCAGCGCGTGGCCCTTGGCAAGATGGCATCCAGCACTGTTGACCGTTACAAGCAAACCGTACGCGAGTTCACTGCGTTTCTGTCCGAACGCGCAATCGTGAATCTTGCCGACGTAACGCGGCCAGTGGTTGAAGCTTTCAAGGTTTGGCGCGTGGCGCGTATCCGCAAAAAGAAGTACGCACGCGGCGCAACGTCGATCTCGCTGGATGCAGCAGTCCTACACCGCATCTTTAATCATGCGATTGAAACCGAGTTGGTAATCAAAAACCCTGTCCTCATGGAAGGAAAGCCCGGCGCGCAACCAACGCATGGCGCGCAGCCATTTACCGGCGACGAATTAAAGAAGATGCGCCTGCATACCTGCGACGACCTTCTGGCATTCCTGCTGCTGCGGCATACCGGCCTGCGCGGCTCCGATGCAGTACAACTTACGTGGGCCGAGATTCACTTTGACCGGCGCGAAATCGAACGGCTGACACAAAAGCGGCGCAAGCTCGTAGTCTTGCCGATCCATACAGAATTGATGTTTGCGCTTGAGGCCGAGCACCAGCGCCGCCAGCCACAGCCATATGAGCGTGTGCTGTTGAATCCCACTACCGGCAACCCGCTGCGCCGACCACGCCGATATGCAAGGATGTTGGCGCTGGGTAAACGCGCTGGCGTCGCCCATGCCCACCCGCACAGATTCCGAGACACGCTTGCTGTGGACTTGCTTTGCGCCGGTGCGGGCGTTTACGACGTGGCGCGCATGTTGGCCGATACCGTGGAGACCGTGGAGAAACACTACAGCCCGTTCGTGCCCGCGTTGCGGGAGCGCGTACGGCGCATCATGGAGGCTGGCAGCGGATTGGAAGCCCAAGAAGTGAACGCTGGCAAGCAAAGCAAAATCGGCGCAGAACGATTGCAATGATTTGCCCCTTGCTTCATCCCCAAAGGGAACGCACCTTGCGTATAGCGGCTGCAAACCAGCCCTCACTTTTCTGCGCTGACGCTGCCGGAGCAGCATTCTCAAAGCGGTAATCCTTTTCAAAAATATGCGCAAGTATTACCGCCATCTCGTAAGGAGTTAGCCTGTCAGGAATGGCGACGTGTGCATGAAATTTGTTTTCCGTCAGTGACTCGCCCTTGTCTGTCACCGGGCCACCGTCTTGCGCAGCTATTGGCGAGGGCGAAATCGTATAAGAGTTTGGAGGCGACTGAATCGCTTTTGCTTGTGTTACTGCCCAACCCAGGAATTCTTTCTTATGCAGAAGAGTTGCCGCGTAGTGACTGCGCGGGTTGAGATAGTTTTTGACCTTCCCATCAACTGAAGTCTTACCCAAACGGTCGAGCGAAACTTCTCCATCTCTAGTTTCTTCAAAGTGATAAATCTCGTAAGTATCAGCAGGCCGCTGCTGGTCCTGTGCGCCTTTCAAGCCTTGGCGCTCGAATAGTCTCCGCCCAACGAATTCGTTCTTCGCGACGGCTGTTGCATCTGGCGTCCATAGTGCCATGTGTTCTGAAGGCTAAAGCTGATTCGTAATCCGCATCAATTCTCGCCGGGCTTTTATTTTGTCTAATGGGTAGCTGAGAGTCGTTTTCAGCATTCGGCCATCAATAATCGCAAAAGAGTTCACGGCAGCTTTGCCAACTATGCTCGTCAGTTTCCCGTGCCGACCGGCAAATTCCGCGACCAAGTCTCCCTTGTTGCTTGTGTACAGGTAGGGTTCCTTGGCGGGAAGTACATCCGAAACTGCATTAAAGAAACAAACCGCATAGGTTGCTATGTCGGAGTCCAGCAAACCTTCTTGATTGGGGTCAGCAGGAAAGTCGGCTACTGATTGCTTAATCCTGCGCTGGATGATACTAATCCACTTCGCTGCAATCACGACAGGCCCGGTTAGTTCACCCAGCTTTTGGTCTGACGGTAGCGATTGTGTAGCAATTTGGTGTTGGGCAGGGGCTGCCGGAAACTCAAAGATGAACTCGCTTATCGGCTGACGAAACCAAATATCGCTGTACGCTTGGGCCGTTGCCTTTACCATTTACTCCTCCCGCAACTTGTCAATTGTTGATTGTGTAAATAGGTGAAAGAACTCTGTTTTTTCCTGTGCGTGGGCGAACTCAACCCACTCATCGACATCCTTCTTGTCCTTGGTTGCAAATCCCTCGTTTGTGTAAACGTCCACATCTATATAGACGCTGGTATCCGCCGGTAGTACTCCCATCACGAATTCCGGGGTTGCAATGCGCACCGTGCAAGCTGATTGCTTGTCGAACTGCATTGTGAAATTGAGGTTGGCCGCCTTTGTAATGCTGTCCTCGGACACAGTCATCTTGACGTCAAGATCTGTGAGGCCCGCTATGCCGTGAAGATTCGGACGAAGGGAATTCATATAACGCAGGCCCAGCCGCTTAATGACTGCATCTTTCGCAGACTCGAACAACGCTGCCGTCGCCTGCTCCAATTCAGGCTTAAATTTCTCCCAGCCAACATAGGGTGCTTTGCGATGGTAGGAAACAACTGATGGCCCTATACGCAGTACGCGCGTGCCATCGTTATGTACCAGTTCAATCGTCGGGAGGTACTGTACGTTGGGGTCAATTGTTCGGAGCTGGGGCGGCAGGTTGTAGGCGGGCAGAAGATTCTGTGCCCAACCCTGCCAATTCTCGCGGTCAGCGAAACGACCGATGAAAATGTCCGGCAGCAATTGGCTTTCAAAGCGCAATTCCAAAAGTGCTTCGACGATTGCGTCGCACTTCAGCTTTTTTGGAAGTGGTGTTCCGCGCTTGACCATCGTTCCCCTTGCTGGACCGGTGATTATACTTCAGTCTTCAAATGGCTGGATTTTGGCCGCACCGCACACGTTAACATCGACCGTTTCGGTCGCTGCCTTTAGTGGTGCGATAGGGGGAATACTCATTAGGATACCTCACTGCGACGACCTTCGCCAGCCAATCCTCGGTCGGACACACCGAGGTAACCTTGCCCATGCCCGCCCGGCAAACTGCCAGATTTAGAATGTCTTGTGGCAACTTCGGCGCAACCCGCAACCGCGAACTGTTGGGCGTCCTCGTTGGGGGATTGCGCCACCAAGCTGACGCGCGAGCACGTGGTCTCTCAATGCTTGTTTGAAACCGACCAGATTATGGTTCAAGGCTTCAACTGGTGCCGCGATGAACCGAAGTGCATCGGGCTATCCAACCTTGTAGCCAAGATTCTGTGCAAGCACCACAACAGCAGCTTAAGTAATTTGGACGAAACGGCTTTGAATGCCTTCAATGTCTTTCGCGAGGCAATCAGGTTGAATCAAGTCCGTGAAAAGCTGAAACGACCGCCCACGAGTTGGAACGTAAAGCGCATGGCGATCGACGGCCCGCGCCTTGAGCGTTGGTTTCTGAAAACGTTAATCAATCTTACCTTTGGCGGTGAATGGGCTATTGGCGCAGGTAGCAACGGCGCGCCCTCAAGAGAGCTTGTTGAAGTAGCTTTTGGAAAACGCCGGTTTCAGCATGGAGCGGGGCTGTACCTTGCTGGGCGGGCAGGCGAGCAGATTGATTCGATGGATCGGGTCACCACTACGCCCATGACTGACCAGAACAACACGCTTGTGGCCGGTCGTTTCAATTTTCGTGGATACACGTTCTTCCTTTGCCTAATTCCGGAGAAGTTGGAAATGCTTGGCGACTCGCACCTCTTATACCAGCAGGTTACTCTCAACTGCCGCGTACAGAACCGGCTTTCACATGTGATTAAAATTGAAGGTTGGCCCAAATAGTGAAAAAGTCCCTCGGCGCGTTGATGGAGGAAATCCGGGGCCGTATTACATGGCTGGAATCTAACCTGCCCGTCAGTGTTGATGCGATGGCTGTGTCGCCCGAGTCCAAACTGCCGTTCAAGGTGCTGCTCTACCGTGAGTCGCTAATCTGGCGCATGGCTGAACTCTCGCGCGGCGCATTCGATAATTTCGGTGCTGACAATCTGGTATCTGCCATCGTCCTCACCCGTGCCGCTGTTGAGACGAGTGCCGCACTGTGGTACTTGTGCGGTAAGGTCACAACCGCTGTGGAATCCAATGACGTGGGCAACATTGACGAATACTTGATGAAAATGTACGTGGGCATTGCTACGGGCGCGCCCACGGAGGTTGTCATGCCCCGGCCCGTTAGAGTTGGGAAGTTTCTTGACGGCGTGGAGAAAGACATGCCCGGATTCAATCATCAGTACGGAATCCTTTGCGAATACGCTCACCCCAATTGGGCAGGCACAGCCCTTATGTATTCAAGGAATGATACGGAAAACCGCGTGACGTACTTCGGCAAAAACATGCGGAAGGCCGACAACTCAAAGACGATTGGCGTCGTCAATCTCTCCGTTGCGCTGATGATGTTTGAAAGGAGCTACAAACGCATCACGGAAATCCTGCCAGCATTTAGCAAGCTGTGCGAGAGCCGGTTGGGAAACCCTGCCGTCTGACACACCGAGGTAACCTTGCCGCTGCCCGCGCCGGGCTGGGATACTGCGAGCATGGAATCGATCGACGAAGCAAAACTGGACCCTGCGGAAGACGAGAAGGGTTACCAGTACCGGTCTGGCGTGTGCGATGGCAGCGATTGTGCCGTAGCCGCTCTGCTTCACGTGCTGGCAGAAATTTACGAAGTCCGCCTTACTAGCATCCAGAGACGGCGTTTGCGGAAGACCGTGTTTAACATCGTGCATGATGCCGTTGGCCAAGGCAAAGCGGAAACGGATGGTTACAAAAATCAGAGGGAATGGCTCCGTCGAATTAAGCAAGTGACGCCCAAGTGTTCAAGTTGCGGTCATACGATGGTGTCTTCCGCCAGCGGCCTGACGATGACGTGCGAAATGCCTCACAACAAGCCCAAGGCCCGTGCTGCAAAGGCAGGACACTAGAAATGGACAAGATGCTTGAGCTCATAACTTGGATAGGCCCCGTGAACCCAAGCATTCCCGACAGGATTCGCTTCTTGGAGAGTGTGTTCCTGTGCGGCTTTCAGGCGGGGCAGCGCGCATCGGGCATCGACCACAAGTCGCCGGACTTTGTTGTTGACGCTGGAATAGACCACAGTCGTTCCGGGAAAAAAATACGAGGTTGGTTCATTCGCAGGAAGGATGGTCGTTCGTCGTATCTGGAGCACGAGCCCGTGCGAAGACGGAAGAAAAAGCGCATCACCACTGCTACGTCGTCACCCCTGTTTCAGTCCGCCAAGGCTGGCCAGTAAGCCCGGCCCCCAACCGCAAGCTGGCACTGTGCCGTTTTTGTGCCACAGCTCCCGGCCACTGCTGCCTTAGTTGCCGTCATTGCCACATGGCCCCGATTGATTTAACGTAAGTTATTGCAGCAGCAGGCCCGGCCCCGGTTTTCGGCTTACAGGTCCGGCTGCCACAATTCAATCCGTACGCCCGCGTGAGACAAAACCTGATTACTACCAACGTGACATCCAACCAGAACGCTTTGGGTCGCTGGCCGCTGGATCAAAAGAACAGGACTGCGAATCCGGCCAGGAGCAGAGCGAGCGCCCATAGAAGGTCGAAGTTAAGCCATGCGTGCCGCAAGAGTCTCAAGCCTGATTTTGCATAGGTTTCGAAGAATACGAGGGCTAGAAGTCCGGCTACCATCAACATGCTCGCGGTGTGTAGCAACACCGCCAATCCAACCGTCAATGCGTCCGATGACGAAATAAGCGATCCTGTTCCGCTCGGCATGTTGTGCGTCATCCCGGGCATTGGTTGCGCCATCAAGAAAGGCAGTAGCATCACCCCCGCGCCGTGTGCCGAGGCCATAAGAAAAGACCAGACGAACAGATCTTTACCTCGTGCGCGCATGCCAGCGCCCCGAGGGTGACTCGCGCGAAACAATCGATACACACCCATGGCCGCGAGGATCGCAGCGACGCCCCATTTCAGAACATTCATCGGGAGAAAATGTTGAACGAAACGCAGGACGAGAATCGCCAGTGTGATCGCGAGTGCGTGCCCGAGAGCAATGGGAACGAGGGCGCCGATGACAGCCGACCGGCGCTTTTCTTGTAAGCCGAGAGCCAGCGCGAAGAGCCAGCCCATCGCCGGATTCAGACCGTGGTAGGCTCCGAGAAGCGCCAGCGCAACCCAGGGCCAACTGTGACTCATGGATAGCAGTAAAAGTCCGACGATGCGTCGCCACTTTGCAGTTTGACTTGATGCCCGCGGAGATCGCCGAAGTCAACAAATAACTTGGGATCGAGTTGAATGCGGCCATCCTGCGCGACGTCCAGCTTGACCATCCAGCCCCGAATGCCGTCGGGGTAGAACTGCTTGTCCCAGGCTGCATACAGAGAATTGGTGAAATAGACGCGGCGTCCGTCGCGGCTGATCTCGACCATCTGTGGACCGCCGTTCAAAGGTTCTCCCGGCCTGGCCGGATGGGATGCGCGACGCACGATCCCCCCAACGCGCACGGAGCCGATTAACCTGGGATTGAACGGATCGGAGACGTCGTACTGGCGCATCTCTCCGGTGCCCCAGCACGAGGCGTAGAGAAAATGATCGTCAACCGAGAGATTGATGTCCGTAAGCAGCGGCGGCACAGCTTTGAATCCTTGGAGTAATGGCGGCAGTTGGCTGGGATCTGCTGGCTCGGCGGGAATCTCAATCACCTTTGTCACTTCAAATTTTCCGTTGGATCCTCCGTTGCTTCCCTTCGAGCGATGCCACAACCAGATGGAACTGGAGAGATCCTTCAAGGAAGTGACCACACCAACAAAGCCGTATGCTTTAGTCGGATCGTGCGCCGCGCGAAGCTCAAGGACCATCTGCTGTTCCGCACCCAGATCCAGGCTTTGAAGATGGCGACGCTTGCGGAGGTCCCAGATATGCACGTTGTGCCCGTACTTTCCTCCCAGCAGTAACTCGGGATTCACCCCGTCTTCGATCATGTTCGGAGTACCCCACTCGCTGGTGACCGCGATGTCGTGGCCCAGGTGCCAAGCGAAGTCGTAGCCGAAGTACTGAGGGCCGCGATCTACTTCCCACCGGCCAAGAGGTTCGAAGTTGTAGTGATCCAACGCGAAGATTCCGCCCGGACCATCGCCGGTGGGCGAACCGAGTGCACTCAGATAAATTCCGTCGGGCCCGCAATGGATGGTGTGAGGGCGGCTGTAACCGGTCCGTTCCGCGACGTCGTGCGGCTCAATTACTTTCACGATTTTCGGTTGCCTGGGATTGTCCTTGGTATCGATCACATGGATACGCGACGAGCGCAGCCCAGGAACAATCAGATATCGCCGCTCCACATGCGGGTGTGGAGCGTAGGGACACAAAGCGGAACTGCAGGCGTTCCAGCCGAAATGGTGAAGTTCATCGCCCACGTTCGGCATATCGACACGGCCCACGACGTGGCCGTAGTTGTGCGATTCATGGTCCACGTCCACGACGAGCAGCGCGTCGGGATGGGTGCCTCCATTGGCATTGAGCGCTGCGACATACGCCAGTTTCTCGGCCGGCGCCTGTATGGCGAGCTTGGGGGACGGATAGAAAGTTGGATCAGTCTTCCAGAGCACGAAGGCACTCCTCTTAACTTAGATTGCGGTCCGCAGGGTTAGGAGCTTCTACTGCGGGCATACGTGCAAGTGAGAATCACAAAGCACCGGTCTGGCGACAAGGCCAGTCAGCTTTCATCTCCGACAAAGGGCGACGTATGCGCTGTCGGCACAACTCTCCGGAGAATTTGAATCACAGAAGAGCTCCCCACTTGATTAAACAGTCTAAGGCCACGCGACGAAGTTGTCAGCCAGTGCCTTGAGTAACCGCGGACGGCTTAAACAAATAGACGGTTTCGGCCACCAGAGGAAAGCCGGCCCGACGCAATCGAGGTGCCTTCCGGTTCAGCGGAGGCCGTGACGTCGACGGCTTCGGACCCGGACAAGGACACGTGGAACCAGCGCAAAATGACGATCACCGCAACGATCCACCACAAGAACCAAGTCTCTTCCATGAAAGCGATCACACTATCCTCCACACTCTTCGAAAGTAAGGACACATGCGGAAACAGAGCTGGCGTCCGGCGGAAAGGCAGGGCGGCAGCCAAAGTTTGGACAGTGTACTACATAGTCGATGGGATTACTAGACTTTATGAAACGAGGCGCGACGCGTTCCGCGGAGCTGCAGAAGAGCGAGAGATGAGGGGAACTTCACCTGGGTGACGTTGGCTCGCGTGTCATCTGTCCGTTGACCATGCGCCAGATTCCTAGCGGGTTTTTATCCTTCAGCTCTTCCGGCAGGGCTTCGTCGGGGAATCCTTGATAGCAGACTGGACGCGTAAACCTGAAGATCGCCCGCGTCCCAACGGATGTGGAGCGTCCGTCTGAAGTCGATGGATATGGGCCTCCGTGGACCATAGCGTGAGAGACCTCGACTCCTGTCGGAAAGCCGTTGAAGACTAGGCGTCCGACTTTGGTCTCAAGGATCGCAATGAGGTCGGCGAAGTCGCGGAGATCCTGCGGCGTGCCGTGAATCGTTGCGGTGAGATGTCCTTCGAGAGAGCGGGCGATTTCGAGAAGCTGGTCGCGAGTCGAGTGACGCACAAGAAGAGTCGTAGGGCCGAAGATCTCCGCATCCAAGTCTGATCCCAGGAACGCGGCAGCATCGGTTTCAAAAAGGGCGGAGCTGACGGCAAAACCCTTTTCATCCGGCCGAGGTGCCTCCGCGACGAGCGTGACCGCCCTGTCCGACTTGCGCTCTGCCAGCGCGGCGTCGTACGAGGAGTGAATGGCCTTGGTGAGCAGGTGGAACGGATTGGGTGTAGAGACCAGCTGCTGAAGTTTATCGGTGAACGAATCGGCCTCGTTGCACTGCGAGAGAAATACCATGCCCGGCTTGGTGCAGAACTGGCCGGCGCCGAGGGTGAAGGAAGTGTGCAGCCCCGATGCAATGGCGTCACCACGCTCCCGCAACGCACCCGGCAGGACAAAAACGGGATTCGTGCTGCTCATCTCGGCATAGAAGGGAATGGGCTCGGGGCGTGCCGCGGCAACATCCATCAAAATTCTTCCGGCGGTGCGTGATCCAGTAAAGCCGCCAGCCTTCACGAGCGGATGCTTCATCAACGCCGTGCCGATCTGAGAACCGCTGCCAAACAGAAGCGAGAACACACCTTCGGGCATGCCGCATTCGCGGACGGCTTCGCGAACCATCTGTCCAACGAGTTCGCTGGTGCCGGGATGCGCCGCATGAGCTTTCACGATAACGGGATTTCCACCCGCCAGAGCCGAAGCGGTGTCACCTCCTGCCACGGAAAATGCTAAGGGGAAATTGCTAGCGCCGAAGACGACGACTGGGCCCAAGGGGCGCAGCATGGAACGAATGTCTGGACGGGGAGCGGGCTTGCGATCGGGCTCCGCGTGATCAATGCGCGCGGCGACCCACGAACCGTCATCGGCAACCTGAGCGAACAATCGAAGCTGGCCGCAGGTGCGAGCTGTTTCTCCTTGCAAGCGTGCCTGCGGCAGAGCCGTCTCGCGACCGGCACGCTCGACGATTTCACCGGCAATGGATTCAATCTTGGCCGCAATCGCGCGCAAGAATGCGGCACGGTCTCGTCCCGAAGTTCGGCTGAAGCTGAGAAACGCTTCCGACGCGAGGCGAACTGCGAGATCTACTTCCTCCGGGGCTGCCGCGATGAATCCCGGCTGCAGATGTTGTCCAGTGGTAGGGTCGGTGGCATACAGCGGCTCTCCCGAACCTTCGCCGTCGTGAAAACCGATCAGTGAGCGTCCTGCAAGTTTCGCCATTTCCCTAATTTACTTTCTGTTCGGCAGAGCGAAACCAGCCACAGGCTGCGGCCGGGAACGCAAAGCGTCACGAATGATGCTGCTCGTCCGCTTTAACTCGTCCCCTACTAATTCCAGGCGGGGCGGGCGGACACGAGGACTTCCCATTCCAACTTCAGATTGAACGAGCTTGATGAGTTGAACAAAGTTCGGAACGGTGTCCATGCGCAACAAAGGCAAGAACCAGCGATATAGCGCGAATGCCTTGTCGCTCTCTCCATTGATAGCACAATTGAATAGATCGACGGATTCGCGCGGCAACGCATTGGCCAAGCCGGCGATCCAACCGACTGCTCCAACGCCGATTGCCTCGAGCACGGCGTCGTCGACGCCGACGGAAATCTCGAGACGGTCGTCGAGCAAAGCGCGAATCGCGGAGACACGCCGAGCGTCGGTACTCGATTCTTTTACTGCCTCGAAGTTCTCGTGCTCGGCAGCCAGTTCGGTAATTTGTTCGGGAAGAAAATCCGTTCCGTAGGCAACCGGATTGTTGTAGAGCATACAAGAGAGCGGGGTGGCTTCGAAGACAGTCGCGACGTGAGTCTTCATTTCCCGCCAATTGCCCTGATAGACATAGGGAGGCAACACCATCAGCGCGTCACAACCGAGATCAGCGGCGGCCTTCGCGATCGCGACCGCTTCAGAAGTGGTGAGCGCGGAGATGGAAGCCACGACCGGTCCGCGTCCACGAACTGCAGCGACACACGTGCGCAGGACGTGCAGCTTCTCGTCAAAAGACAAGGTCGCGCCCTCTCCGAGTGAGCCGAGAGCAACAATGCCCGCGCAACCGTTGTCGAGGAGCCATCGGCAATGCTGCGTGACGGAGCTGTGATCGACGGCAAGGTCTTCGGTAAAACTGGTGGTGATTGCAGGCAGCACACCCTTCCAGTTCATCATTGTCCTCCTGTTACTTCGCTATGTTGCAGATCCAGTTGTGTTGCCGATTGTGTGGCAAGGACGGCCAGGGTTTCGACGCGAGCAGGAAAGACCGGCGGCCGAATGGAATCCGGATTCCACTTAAAAAGGAATTGGGTCGCTGGGCCACAAACCCGTCCCTGGCAGGGCCCCATGCCGCAGCGCGTCTGCAGCTTGGCGGCGCGCCATGAGGTGTGTTGATGAAGGCGCGAATAGGGAACGTCTTCGCAACGGCAGACTGTGGTTTCGGACAGAGGCAGGCTCCGCAGTTCCGAACGCAGGCAGAACGTGCGATCGAGCAGCTTTGCAAAGTCGCGTGCCTTTTTCCGCTTGGCGAATAATGTTCTTGCTTCGGTTTCTTGTCCGGCGGAGGCCAAACCAGCGATCTGGCCCTCGATGAGTGCCTGCTCAACGCCTCCGATGCTTGTCGGTTCCCCGGCGCAGTACACGAATGGAACTGTCGTTTGCTGAAAGTCGTCGACCTGCACACGGCCGTGGCTGATTGTGCATCCGAGCAGCGAGGGCAATTCGACGTTGGGTATCAGATGGAAACCGCAGGCCAGATAATCGCAGGAGATGCTCTCGACTTTTCCCGCATGACAAACGACTGCGCTTTCAAGAGTGGCCTGGCCGTGAGCGGCGAGCACCCAACTGTTCGCGGCGAGTTGAACGCCGGCGAGGTCGCGTTTTAGCTGAAGGCCCTGGACTATTTTGTTTGGCCAACGCACGAGCGCCGTGCCGAATCTTGCGAGGCTGCTCCACGATGCTTGCTCGCAGATCAGCGGTATCTGCGCGCCATGCTTTCGAAGATAAGCCGCAACTGCCAAGAGCAATGGACCGGTACCTGCGACCACGACACGCTTGCCGCGAATTGGAAGGCCGCCCTTGACCATCGCCTGCAGACCGCCCGCACCCATCACGTTTGGCAACGTCCAACCGGGGAACGGCAAGAATCGCTCTCTCGCACCCGTTGCCAGCACAAGCTTCTCGTACTCGAGTTCGCGAAAGCCGCTGGACCCTTCCGCCAGGAGAACACGTTCTTCCGGCTGATCGACGACTCGGAGCCCGCAGAGCACCTCCGCGCCGGACGCGCGAAGCCGCTGAGCCCATTTCGCGGCGGGCGTATTTGGTTGACCATTCGACTTCTGATCCAACTGGGGGCCGCCGGCTTCGGCCCGCCAAATCTGACCACCGAGGCTGGGATTGTCGTCGACGATTCCGACGCGGACTCCGGACTCGGCGGCGCAGACCGCAGCTGCCTGGCCAGCGGGGCCCCCACCGATCACGAGGACGTCGAAATGTTGACGCTGTTCCCTGCTCATCATCTTCGGTTCACTTCTCGGTGCATATATCCATGCCTTGCGCGCACACGGTTTGACAGCTCCGCACGTGCCGATTGCCGTCGATTTCTACGCGACATTCAAAACAGATTCCCATTCCGCAGAGCGGGCCGCGCGGCTCTCCGGTCACCGACATGCGGCAGGCTTGTCCCGCAAGGACGACCGCGACTGCGACGGTCGCACCCGAAGGCACGATAACCTCAGCGCCGTTGACGGTCACGGTGAGCTGGTTAGGCATGGACGCACTCCTTGGCAGTCCGCGAGGGCAAATACGGCTCAACGGGGATCTGCGGCTTTGTGCCCATGATCTGGTCTGCAAGAATGCGAGCGGTCGCAAGGGAGGTGGTGATTCCAAGGCCCTCGTGGCCTGTCGCCAGGAATATGGACTTGTCGCCGGCCGACCGTCCAGTCGGAGTCCCAGTCGATGTCCCGACCCAGGGTCCGATCAGGGGAAGTTTGTCAGGAGTGGCTGCGCGAAATCCGGTCCAGACACGGACGGCGGACATCTGAGCCAAGCGCGGCATGTATTCCTGCGCGCGTTGCAGCATGCGGACGAGCATGACGTGATCGACTTCCTTGTGCTCTGCACCGTACTGTCGCGATGATCCGATGAGAATCTGCCCGGTGCGTCGCGGCTGCACATTGAACGCGACCGAGTCAGTGCTGACGGAGTGCGCGCTCTTCAGATAGCCAAGTTCCACCAACTGGTGGCGCAGGAATCCGGGATAACGATCGGTGATGACGAGATGGCCCTTTCTTTTTTTGATATCGATCCCTGGAGTGAGGTCGGCCGCAGAGGCACCGGCAGCATTCACGATGATTTCAGCGGAGATCTCGGTGCCGTCGGTCAAGCGAACGCGGCCCTGTCCAATCTGCGCGGCGGGGACTCCGAGCCGAAGTTTCGCTCCGCCAGCCTGCGCACGCTCCATCAGAAAACGTGCAGCACATGGCGGATATAGAACACCATCTTCCGGAACGAGAAGGCCGCCGGCCATCCCCGAACCGGGCGTGCCTGAACGAAGGTTGGGCTCCAGATTCTGCAAGGCTTTGGCATCGAGCACTTCGGTGGAAACTCCGCGTGCGCCGTAGTAGGCTCGCTTGCGGTGGACCTCCATCATTTCCTCTTCGTCAGCCGCGACCCAGATCGTTCCACACTGTTCGTACTCGACATCAGCGGGCAGTTGCGGTCTCAACTCCTGCCACAACTGCTGCGAGTAACGGGTCAAGGCAAACTGCGCGTCGGAGTCATCCATGACGACGATGTGGCCCATGCCTGCCGCGGTTGCGCCGCTTCCGACGATGTCCGCACCGATGACGGCGACGCGTTGGCCGCGACGCACAAATTCGTCAGCACATGCAGCGCCCACAATCCCGGTGCCCACAACGACGACGTCATACCCCGGTTTACTCATGGCTGCTCTACTCATGCACGAATCCCCATGCACAGCGGATCGCGCGGATTGAGTATGAGGTCCGCCTCAGCATTGACGAACGCCGATCCCTTGATGCTGGGGTAGACCTTGCCATCTCGCACCTTCACACTGCCTTCGAATACGCTGCCTACAATGCTCTCCTGCTTCCAGGTTTGGCCTTCGCGAATTTTGCCATCGGCGTAGAGGCACGCGAGTTTGGCGCTGGTCCCCGTGCCGCACGGAGAACGGTCATAGGCTTTGCCCGGACAGAGCACGAAATTCTTGCTGTCTACTCCGGCCAAATGAGATGGGCCGTACAACTCGACATGATCAATCTCTTTGCCGTCGGCGCCGGCGATGCCATGGTCACGAAGCGCCTGACGGATCGCCCAAGTGAACGTGGTCATTGAGTCGATATTCTGGAGAGTCAGCTTCATCGCGTGATCGTGCACGAGGAAGAACCAGTTTCCGCCCCAGGCAACGTCGCCGCGGACTTCCCCGTATCCGGGAACGTTCACGGCAACGTTGGCTGCGCTGCGATAGCTCGCAACATTGTTGACCGTGACCTGGCCGTCATCATGCAGGACAGCGCTCACAGTACCGACAGGCGTTTCGATCTTGTGCTCGCCTGGAGCGATGCGGTTCATGTAGGACAAAGTTGCAACAAGGCCAATCGTGCCGTGACCGCACATGCCGAGGTAGCCAACGTTGTTAAAGAAAATGACTCCGGCGGCGCACGCGGGATCGACTGGATCGCAGAGCAAAGCACCTACGATGACGTCGGAGCCGCGCGGCTCATTTACCACGGCCGAACGGAAATGGTCATACTTGTTGCGGAAACATTCCAACCGGTCGGTTAACGGACCGGTGCCCAAGTCAGGACCGCCGCTGACAATCAAGCGCGTTGGCTCGCCCCCGGTGTGGGAGTCGATGACCCGGATTTTTTGGTAGTCCCGCATTTATTGAAATCGCTCCCGAACCGATTGGATCAGAAATCACCCGCGAAAGGCAGGGCGCCCCTCCTTAAATATATGAAGGGCGAATTAGTTAGGCACTGTCGTATTTTATGGATACAATATGCAATCGTCAAACCCAATCTGCCCCAGAAGGTTATCCAGTCACTGATGGCGAGCCTCGAACCGGCAACGCGGGAATCGTCAGACCTCAAGCCACGAGAATTCACACGCGGCCTGAGCCTGTTCGATTCCACAATGGTCGTCGTCGGCGCCATGATTGGCTCTGGAATCTTCATCGTTCCAGCAGAGATGGCCCGTCATATCGGCAGCGCAGGTTGGCTGCTAGTGGCGTGGGGCGTCGCCGGCGTCCTCACAATCTCAGGAGCGCTCTGCTACGGAGAACTCTCGGCGATGATGCCGCAAGCGGGCGGCATGTATGTCTACCTGCGCGAAGCGTACTCGCCGTTGTGGGGATTTCTCTACGGCTGGACGTTATTCTCCGTGATCGAGACGGGGACGATCGCGGCGGTGGCGGTAGCCTTCGCCCGCTTTTCTGGAGTGCTCTGGCCGCAGATCTCAGAAGACAAGTATCTCATCGCGCCGGTTCACCTCTCAACTCGTTACGCGTTGTCATTGTCGACGGCTCAGTTGCTGGCGATCTGCGTCATCGCGCTGCTGACCTTCGGCAATACGCTGGGACTTCGCTATGGCAAGTTGATCCAGAATGTGTTCACCGTTGCCAAGACCGGAGCGCTGGGTGGCCTGATCATTTTAGGGATTTTTGTTGGGCGCAACAGCTTGGCAGTGCATGCAAATTTTGGCAGTGCGTGGCATGCGCAAGGAGTCGATTCCCTGGGAGGCGGACTCACGGCGGCGACGTTGTCGGGCCTGGTGGTCGCGATTTGCCTGAGCCAAACAGGGTCGCTGTTCTCCGCCGATTCGTGGCACAACATTGCGTTCGCCGCGGGCGAAGTAAAGCGACCAGAGCGCAACGTGACGCTCGCCATGGTGATTGGCGCTACGACGGTGATTGTCCTCTATCTGCTGGCCAACGTGGCCTACCTGGTAACGCTGCCACTGGAAGCGATCCAGCATGCGCCGGCAGATCGCGTGGGAACTGCGACGCTGCAGGCGATCTTTCCAGGGATTGGCACCGTGGTGATGGCCGCGGCCATTATGGTCTCGACTTTCGGCACCATCAATGCTCTGACGCTGACGGGAGCGCGCGTCTATTATGCGATGGCTCGCCAGCGACTCTTCTTCCCTTTCGCGGGCAAACTCAACTCGGCGCGTGTGCCGGCATCATCTTTGAGGCTGCAGGGGCTCTGGGCGGCGGCGCTCGTCCTGCCGCGTACGTATGATCCGGCGACGCAGTCGTGGGGAAACCTGTACAGCAACCTGCTGGAATATGTGATTTCCGCGGCGCTGATCTTCTATGTGCTGACCGTGGCGGGAGTGTTCCGACTGCGAGTCACGCGACCGGATGCGCCGCGACCGTATCGCACGATTGGATATCCCGTGGTTCCCGGCCTGTACATTCTGATGGCCAGCACAATTCTGGCCGTGCTGTTCGCATATCGCCCGGCAACAACGTGGCCGGGTCTGCTGATTGTCCTTCTGGGGATTCCGATTTACTTGGTGATTGGCTGGGCAGACCGGGGTCGAGGTGCAGAGCTTTCTCAGCCGCGGGATACAGAGTGACGGAGTTGAACCCTGTCCGGAGGAATTTCGAATGCTCGTGCAGATCGTTAGACAAATCAGGCGCTCGCCAAAGTTCCTGCCGGCAGCCGCGTTCTTGATTGTGGCCGCCTGTCTGAGCACGGTCAGCGTCAGTGCGCAATCTCCGGCTGCGACTGAAGTTTTGCGGCAGGCGTTTCTTGATCGCGGATTTGAGGTTCGCTCCTTCGGACCGATGCGCTGGCTGGACGGCGGCCGCTCGTATACGACCTTGGAGCCTTCGACAAAAGGAGAGGGGGCCAGCGATCTTGTGCGCTATGACACGGCAACGGCGCAGCGGGAAGTTCTGGTGTCCGCGCAGCAACTGATACCGTCCGGCGAAAAGAAACCGATCGAGATCGAGGACTATGAGTTGTCGGCGGACACGAACCGGGTGCTGATCTTCACCAATTCGAAGCGAGTGTGGCGCAGGAACACGCGCGGCGACTACTGGGTGCTGGACAGGAAATCAGGAAAGCTGACGCAACTGGGAGATGGCGGACCTCCCTCGATGCTGATGTTCGCGAAGTTCTCGCCCGACGCATCGAAAGTAGCCTATGTGCGTTTCAACAACATTTATGTGGAAGATCTGCAGAGTGGAGAAACCACCCGCCTGACGATGGATGGTTCGGAGAAAATCATCAACGGGACGTCGGACTGGGTTTACGAAGAAGAGTTTGGTGTCCGCGATGGATTCCGTTGGAGTCCCGACGGCAAGCGCATCGCTTATTGGCAGTTCGACACGACGAGAGTAAAGACGTTTGACCTGATCTACGACACGGGTGCGCCATATCGTGTGCAGACAGGCATTCCCTATCCGGAGTTCGGCGTATATCCGATGGTGCGGCAGATTCCCTATCCGGAGCCGGGAACGCTCAATTCTTCCGTGCGCATCGGCGTGGTCCCGTCAGTCGGTGGGGAAACACGATGGATGGAAGTGCCAGGGTACGCGAACGACAACTACATTGCGCGGATGGAGTGGGCGGGAGACTCGGATTCGCTAGTCCTACAGCACCTGAACCGACTGCAGAACACAAACGACCTGCTGCTGGCGGATGTGAAGACGGGCGCGGTGCGAAGTCTCCATCAGGACAAAGACAGTGCATGGGTCGACGTGGTCGACGATCTGAAGTGGCTGCACGGAAACAAGGATTTTCTTTGGATCAGCGAACAAGATGGATGGCGACACGTTTATCTCATCGGTAGAGACAGCAAGCAGCTCCGCGTCGTGACTCCGGGAGCGTTCGATGTGGTGGAGTTGTTGGGATGCGATCCCGCAGAGCAATGGGTCTACTACACAGCGTCTCCGGAGAACGCGACACAGATGTATCTTTATCGCTCGCGTCTCGATGGAAGGGGAGCTCCCGAGCGACTGAGTCCGGCAAGTCAGCCCGGAACACACTCCTACAATGTGTCTCCCGACCTGCAGTGGGCGGTACACACCTACTCGACGTTTGATACTCCACCGGTCACCGACCTGATTCGCTTGCCCGATCACAAGTCGCAGCGCGTACTGGAGGATAATGCGAAGCTACGTGCGCGCTCAAAGGAACTCGGCTCTGGTCCGACGGAATTCTTTCGGACGGATATCGGCGATGGCGTTTCACTCGATGGGTGGCTGATCAAACCAAAAGATTTCGATCCCGCCAAGAAGTACCCACTGTTGATCTACGTGTACGGCGAGCCTGCGGCGCAGACCGTGTTGGACAGTTGGGATGAGTGGCATGGAATTTTTCATCGCGTGCTTGCACAAGAAGGCTACATCGTCGCCAGCTTCGACAACCGCGGGACGCCCGCGCCGAAAGGACGGGCGTGGAGAAAGGTTGTGTATGGGAACGTCGGGGTGTTGTCATCAAAGGAACAGGCGTTAGCTCTGCAAGCTCTCGAGCGGGCGCGACCGTACATCGATTCGCAACGCGTCGCCGTTTGGGGACGCAGCGGAGGTGGCTCCAATACCCTCAATCTCATGTTCCGCCACCCGGATCTTTATAAGGTCGGGATGGCCGTGGCTCCGGTTGCCGACCAGCGGCTCTACGACAGCATTTATCAGGAGCGCTTCATGGGGCTGCCGGAGAACAACGTCGAGGGATACAAAGGCGGATCGCCAATCAACTTTGCGGAAGGGCTGCGAGGCAATTTGCTGCTGGTCCACGGCTCGGGCGATGACAACGTCCACTACCAAGGCACGGAACTGGTCGTGAACAGGTTAGTAGAGTTGGGAAAGCCGTTCGATTTTATGACATATCCGGGACGAACCCATGCGCTCTCGGAGGGCACGGGAACGCCGTATCATCTTTATTGCCTGCTTGCGAGGTACCTGGAGGAACATCTGCGGCCGGGTCCGGCGGGCCAATAATGGAAAGCGGCGATTGAATATAACATCCTATATAGTAGTGTTGAAACAAAAGGTCTAACAGGAGTCGGGGTTCCGGCACTCTCGATTATGAACTTGGAAACAGCTTCGGATTCGGCAATTCCGCGACAGTCACTCACTTCGGCGGTTGCCGACAAGTTGCGCGACCAGATCATTCGGGGAGAGATCCCGGAGGGCGCGCAACTACGGCAGGATGCGATCGCCACGCAATATCAAGTCAGCCGAATTCCGGTTCGGGAAGCGCTGCGGCAACTGGACGCGGAAGGCCTGATCGCGATTGTTCCGAATCGGGGCGCGATTGTTCCCGCCTTGTCGCCCGAGGATATTGAGGAGCTTTTTTCGATTCGTGCCCTGCTTGAACCCGAAGTTCTTAAGCTCTCGATTCCACATTTAACCACAGACGATTTTTCCGAAGCGGATGCGGTGCTGCGCAATTATGTCAGCGAACTTCAGCGGGACGATCATGTCTCGGCGTGGGGACGACTGAATTGGCAGTTTCATTCGATCCTCTACTCGCGCGCCAATCAGCCGCGATTCATGGCGATCATCCGCAACGTCAACAACAATGGGGAACGATACACGCGACTGCAACTTTATTTGACGCACGGCATGCAGCGCGCGAATGAAGAGCATCATCAGATCCTGGAGTTCTGCCGTCAGCGGGACGTAACCCAGGCGTGCAAACTACTGCGCCGTCATATCCAATACGCGGGCGAATCGCTGAAGCAGGCTCTGGAGCAGAAGAGGAGCGATGCGCAGGCTGATGGCAATGGCGGGCCCGGGCCGAAACCTTAAACCTGCTCCTCAGCGGCTGAAGCCGCACTGATTTTGCGCGACTATGGTACGAGTAAAACTCGTACCCTTCCCGGACCTGCACGATTCCAGACGTTTCTTCAAACTCTTGAAGCTGTGACCTTCCAAAACATTTATGAGCCGCTCTAGTGAATTGGCAGGATTGCAGTCGCTACCGAAAGGGCGGGTAAGTCGAGTTGTATCTTCGATCCATTCACTTTGATTGGATGCGCGTTGGGAACGACGCGATCGGGATTGTCAAAGGTGTTGCAAGCGTTCCAGTCCGCATCGTGAAGAATCTGCGCGGTGCCTCCGGCGGCGACGCAACCTTCAAGCGTGCATTCAACCTGCAAGTCGGCATCATGTCGAGGATTCACGAAACTGACGACGAGTTCTTTGTCGCTCTTGGAGGCTGATAGCGATAGACCGAGAGGCGAGGAATCTTCTGCCTCGACTCGCAACGCGGTCTTAGAGCGGTGAGCCTTGAACAGAGAAAATGCATGATAGGTAGTGGTGCGAACGCAGTGCTCGCCCTCCGGCCCGTCGGTGAGCAAGAGGGATTGCAGCACGTTGACCATTTGCGCGATGTTGCACATGTATAACTTGTCGGCCAGGCGATTAAAGATGTTGAGTCCGAGGCCGGCGGCGACCGCGCTGCGCATGGTGCTCTGCTGCCAGAGTTTGCCGTAGCGCTTCTCGTCTTCTTCGGGGATGTTGTCCCATACGCCCCACTCGTCGAGAATCAAGCCAACGTTCTTGCCCTTCTCGTAACTGTCGAGCACGGCACGCTGGTGGATGATGGACTCCTCCACTTTGGCGTAAGAGGCGAGTTGCTCGTTCATGTGATCGACGGTGAAACTGGTGGAGCGATCGGCGCCTCCACAGTAGTAGTGCATAGAAACGCCGCTCGGACGCTCCCAGCCCAGGCCATCCATCAGCCCACGAGACCAGTGAGTATCGTTGCCGGAGGGACCGCTGGCGACCAGAAAGAGTTCTGTGCCACCAAAGTCTCGACAGTAGACGGCGAAATCGCGATAGAGCCGGGCATACTCCTCAGGGCGCATGTTGCCGCCGCAGCCCCAGCTTTCGTTGCCAACACCCCAGTAGCGAACGCGGAATGGCTCGGGCGAACCATTCGCCGCGCGCTCATCGGAGAGAGTGCTACCCGATGGATAGTTGCAATATTCGATCCAGTCGCGCAATTCGTGCGGCGTACTGCTGCCTACATTTCCGGCAAGGTACGGCTGAGCGTCGAGCAGGCGACATAGCCCGATGAACTCATGCGTGCCGAAGCTGCCATCCTCAATGTAGTTTCCCCAATTGATGTTCACGCGTTTGGGACGTTTTGCGGCAGGACCGATGCCATCGCGCCAGTGATAGTCGTCCGCGAAGCAACCACCCGGCCAGCGCAGGACTGGAATTCCTAAAGCTTTTAGATATTCGACGGATTGCTTTCGGTATCCGTTGATGTTCGGGATTTGAGAATTCCTGCCGACCCATAATCCACCATAGACACACGAGCCCAAGTGCTCGATGAAATGGCCGTGAAATTCAGGGCGCACACGCCCGATCTCGGAGCCAGTGTGAACGACGACTCGTTCAGTCGCTGAAGCTGGCGCGCCAAACAGTTTTCTGGGAATAAAGGCAGATGCGGCCACTGCGGCTGTACCTGCGACAAACTGACGTCTCGAAACCGGATGGAGGACGCTCATTGCACCTTTATAAGGACCGCGCCATGGCGTGGAACTTCTTCGGTATAGCTGCCGCTGAAGGAACCGAGATCCTTATGCTGCCAGAGGTCTCGGATTTTCGCCGAGCCTGATGCACCAATATCCTTAAAGCTAACAGTTATAGGATTAGTGGACTCGCCGCGGTTAAAAAGGCCAACTGCAACACCGCCGTCCACCAACGGCTTGGCCCAGACTTCGAGCGGACCTTCCTGCGCGACTCGACGGCCTTGTACTCCCTTCGCATCCTGATCTATCGCGATCACTTCTTTGTTCGTGAGGATGCTGAGAGTCTCCGGAGTCATTTGCGACAAATCATTACCCGCCAGCAGAGGAGCCGCGAGAAGAACCCACAGACTCATGTGAGTGATGTACTCGTCATGTTTCATGCCACCGTTGCCGACTTCTAGCATGTCAGGGTCATTCCAGTGTCCGGGGCCAGCGAAAGGCTCCAAGCCGTCCTGATCGAATCCGATCACCGACATGCGATCGTACTTATCGGTAATGTCTTCGGTAGTGCGCCAAAGATTTCCACCGACGGATGCACCCCATCTCCAAACACGACCATAGCCATACTGGCAAAGACTGAAGACAATCGGCCTGCCGGTGCGCACCAGCGCATCATGCATCTTCTTATAGACATCGACCATCTGGTCGCGCTGATAGACTTTTTCGGCGCTGCACCAGTCATATTTCAAGTAGTCGAATCCCCAGTCGGCGTACTGTTGGGCGTCCTGCTCCTCGTGGCCGTAGCTGCCTTCGTACCCCGCACACGTTTTGGGTCCGGGAGAGGAATAGATGCCGATCTTCAGGCCCTTGCTGTGAACGTAGTCGACCAGCGCTTTCATGTCGCCGAATTTCTGGTTAGGGTGGATGTTGCCTTTTTCGTCGCGGGTGCCTTCCCAACAATCATCGATGTTCACGTAGATGTAGCCGGCATTCTTCATTCCGTTGCTGGCAATGGCATCGGCGGCAGATCGAACGTCGGCAGCCGTGACTTTGCAGGCGAAATGATTCCAGCTGTTCCATCCCATTGGAGGTGTCGCCGCGACGCCAGAGTCGGCGGCTGCGGCTTGCGAGGCATAACCGAGAGCTAACGCGAGCAAGAGAAGCTTCTTCATAATTTGAAGACCTTTGACCTTTTATCGTAGACCGACGTCTCTACGCGCGCGCACGGCGGCGCTGCACGATCAGCTTAGTTGGCCGATCACCTCAAACCTCTTTTCGCTTTTCGTAGGGATGATAACAGTGTCGTGATGAATCCCTTCGAGAGTCGCGGGTTGTCCGTTGACGGTCACCTTCTGAACGACGGTTTGCAGTGGAAGTCGAAGCTTGAAGTGAACTTCGCTGGGCACTTTCGCTCCGCTTAGCTCCACATGCCCGACGACGGATTTCGCATCGGGCTTCGCTGCCAACTTGAAGCTGACGCGGCCCCATCGAGTCGGAGCCTGGTCGATTTCAATTTCCTTTCCTGATGAAACCCAATCGCGCGGCACTCCTTTTGCGAGGTAGAGCTTGTCGTCATCGGAATCTTCCAGCACGAGCATCCAGCGCACCAGCAGAGGAATGGTCTGTTGTGCTGGAACGCAATAAGTACCGGAATCGCCCGAGATGCCGGTTACTTCACCCGCTGTCCAGCTACCACGCGTGTGAGCATGATAGCGATGGGAATACAGGAACAACAGGAATTCCTCGATGCGGTCGAGCCGCAGCAGAGTTTGCGCGTAGCCGTAGGAAATGAACCCCAGGATCTCACGGCCGTCTTCCTGAAAGCGCCAAACATTGGCGACGACGCCGAGCGTGGTCGCTCCGTAAGCGCGCATGCAGTCAATTACCTGGTTCGCGAGGTGCGGCGGCAACACGTCGGCTTGAAGCAACTCGGCGTAAGGCCGATGCGGCCACTGTTGCGGGCTGGGTTTCTCCTTTTCCAGCGACTCGCGAAAAGTGAGGGTAGTACCGGGAAATAGTCCAATGTACGGTGGGACTTTGTCTCCTTGAGTGTTTTTTTCGATGCTTTCGACGGTGAGTTTCTGAAGGGTCTGGCTCCGCGCGAGCCAACCTTGTGCCAACTTTTCCGCGCCGGGCGATGGCGCGAGTTCTTTCCAGGCTCGCGCAATGTCTTTGAATCCTCGAGCAGCGAATGCGCTGTTGGCGTAGTACGGCCGCCAGTACACTGACGGATCTTCGTGGAGACATGAATCCGATTCACTCCAACCGGCAATCAATCCGTAGCCGGGATTGTCCTGTGGCAGCTTCAGACTCTCGTCGTGCATGTCGCCGAGCAGTTTTGCGGTCGCCTCGATTTTGGCGCGATGCTTCAGGAGCAGGGCGCTATCGCGGGTGTAGTTGTAATACCGCGCCAGAAGCGACAGAGTCATACCGAACTGCGCGGTCTCAGGACCTCGCATGTCGATCATTCCTTTGGAATCGACATATTCCGTGAAATAGTTGTCGATGAAAAGGCGCGCGGTCTCAAGGCGGCCCCATTCCATGTTGGTATAGATCGCGCTCGTGAAAATGTCCTGAAAGCCGTCGTACTCCGAACCGGCATAGTCGCGATCGACAGCCCCGTACTTCGGATAGATTCCTCCGGGGCGCGTCATCAATTCCTTCACGAAGGAGTGCTTCGACATATCGATCCAATCCTGGCCAGGAAGCGAAGCTGAGGCAAAATCGTGCAACTGCTCGTCCCAATATTCTGAGAACGCTAGCAGCGCGCGATAAAACTCTTCCGGCTGCGGATCTTCGCGGCCGGGTGGGTACGCAGGATAGCTGTGTCCATAGACGACTTTGGCAATCTTGCCGTCTTCGACTAACGCCGTGCGGTGCCAGGTGTGCACGATGTATTTATTCTTGTTTTCGCCGACGTCGCCGAAGAGGATGACCTCCCAATACGCACGGTCTGAGGTTGGGATTACTTTGCGGACGGCCGGCATCCATCCGCCAACCAAGCCGTCGTAGAGTTGTCCCTTCTTGAGAGCCTCGCGCAGTTCGGGAGAGTACTGAATCGGATGATACGTGCGCGTGTTACCGCTGTGGTAGACAGGGGTGACATCGTAGGCTTCTTTCGTGCCGACGAATGTAGTCCAGGTGCGGGGATTCTTTTCCGCAGACGCCATGGGCGGCGCGGCCGACTTCACCATCTCGGGATCGGGATCGCCATTTTGCAGAAGACGATCTGCGAGAAGATCGGGTGAGGAGACCCCGATCTCTTTCAGTGCGAGGCCGAGATACGGAGTTCCCTCAGCCATGGAGGCCTCGGCGGACTTCGTGAGTACGCGGGTCTCGCCGGTCGACGATACGTATACGAGTGATCCCTCGCGAGTCCGCAGATCTTCATGTACCTTCCATGAACCTGCTTTAGTCCCGAATTCTGAGACCTGCGTGTAGCCCTCAAGCGAGATGGGCGGGGTGGCCTTCACGCCTTGCTTCCTGGCATTCGAAGAGCCGGTTTGCGCAGACGCTTGGACGCCGCGGCTCAGGATCTCGAGTCCGGCAGCGGTCGCTGCCATTCCCTGCAAAAAGTCGCGTCGACGCATGGAGTCCTCTTAACTGTGGTGAATACTAATCGCGTATCAGCGCCGGCGACGCCTGGCATTGATCCCTTCGCGACCTTCCTTGATCTCGAGGTTGGCCGGAGGCGTGACACCGAGCAAGTATTGAACGAAATAGTCCCACCGGCGCCGCACCAGATATAACGCGTGCTCGCCGCTCTCCCCGTGAAACATGTTGGGCACGAAGAGCATGTCGAAGTTCTTGTTCGCTTTCATCAGCGCGTCGACGAAACGAATCGTCTCCACGGGATGAACGTTGTCGTCAATGTCTCCGTGCTCGACCAGGAGATGTCCCTGCAGCCGATCTGCCATCGTCACGTTGGACTGTGCAGCGTAGTCGTCTTGAACGGGATAGCCCTGGTAGGCCTCATTCCACCACGCCTTGTCGAGGCGAGCGTCGTGATCCCCCGAGGTAGAAACCCCAACTTTGTAGAACTCAGGGAAGGCCAGCATCGCGTGAGCGGCGCCGTAGCCTCCTGCGGAGGTGCCGAAGATTCCGACTCGCGTCGCGTCCATGTAGGGATAGCGAGCGGCCATGTGCTTAATCAACGCCACGTGATCTTCGAACGCTCCACCCAAGTTGTGGTAAGAGAACTGGTGAAAGGCGCGGGAACGTCCTGTCGTGCCTCGGCCATCGACCATTACGACGACGAATCCCAACTCGGCCATCGACTGCAGCCACAGCGTGCGGCCAAAGCTTTTGGGAACAAAGAAATCCTGCGGGCCTGTGTAGACGAATTCGACGATGGGATATTTCTTGGCCGGATCGAAATTCGAGGGACGCCAAATCAACCCGTAGATCTCGGTCGCGCCGTCCGCTGCCTTCCCAGAAAATGGTTCGGCAAATTTCCATCCTGTCTTTAACAATTCGCTCGCGTCTGTCTTCTCAAGGACGCGAACTTCCGATCCGTCCTTGATGCGCCGGAGCACCGACTCCCCGGGCAAGTCTGGACGAGAATAGTTGTCAACGAAGAACGTTCCGTCCGGCGAAATGCTCACAGAGTGGTTCGCATTTTCCGGCGAAAGCAACTGGAGTCTCTTGCCGTCAAATCCGACGCTGTACAAATGTTGCAGGTAAGGGTCTTCGCCTTTCTCTCGTCCGTTGCCCATGAAGTAGAGCCGCCGATTTTTCTCGTCGACGTGCTCGATCTGGTGGACGACCCAGGCACCCTGCGTTATCTGATTCTCGAGTTGGCCATTCTTCTGGTAGATGTAGAGGTGATTCCAGCCATCGCGTTCTGACGCCCACAGAATCTCGCCTGTTGCCTCGACAAAGCGATAGAAGGTTTCGCCAGGATCCAAGCATGGGTCGGCTTGCTCGCGCAGCAGGACTTTCTGTTCTCCGGTGGATGCATCGACTTCGCGCAGTTCCTTGGCTTTGTATCCGCGCTCGTCATAGTCGTAGTGGAAACTCTTGCTGTCAGGGAACCAGTCGAAGCCAGGGCCATCCTGAAAGGGAAGTTCGATGGAAGCCTGCACGTCAATGCGCTTGCCCGACTGAATGTCGAAGATAATCGGCTCGGCCTTTGCCAGGACCTCACCGGGCAGGGGATACACATAAGTAAATGCGCGCGGCCTCAACTGGTCCGGCGGAACGAACTGCAGGCTCGTAAACCGGCCGGAGTTCCGCGAGTCAATGCGGTAGGTAATCAGTTTCGAGGAATCGGGCGACCAAAACACAGCCGCCGGTTGCTTTACATCTTCCGTTCCTTGGTCCACCATCACGCGCAGTGAGGGCAAGGGAGTGGCGTAGTCCCAGCTCGCGACTCCGTCGTAGGTCAGTTGCAGCGCGGTGCCCGTCGAGGTGTCTTTCAAATATAGGTTGTGGTCCTTGACGTAGGCGGCCCAGCGCTTGTTCGGAGAAAGCACTTCGTTGGGAGTCTCGGGATGTGCGTCCTCCTTGTCGCATTCGTAACTGGCGAGGGGGCAGGTCCATTGCACGCCATCGACGGAGAAACGAATTGCCTTTCCGGAATCCACAAACTCGAGTTCAGAAAAGGGCAGGGCTGACGCCGAGTATTCGCGCTTGGCAGCGTGGGACAGCGCCGCGGCCAGGCGTGCGTGATCGAAAGCAGGAGCGCTCGTATTCTGCTCTGCGTCGACCAGAATGAACTCAGTCTGGTTTGTGCCGGCCTTGCGATACCAGAAGCGATTCGTCTTTTCGACCCAGTGGGGCGTGACGTCCGCGACATAGACGACGTGGCGCACGTTCCCCGGAAGAAACTGCTCAGCACGTTGGTAGTCCTGCAGCGTGCCTTGAGCGAGGGCCGCTGGAAGCGCGAAAAGTAGTCCAACGAAGATAATGCAGCAACGACGAATCAATCTCATCATGCGAAATTTTCCGCGAAGATCAGATAACTAAAAATGCATTCGCTGGAAGCGACGAGTTCCGTCGCACACAGCGAATGCATCGATAGATGAAAGGTCCAAGCGGCCTCAGAACTCGAAATTTCCTCGCAGTTCAATGATGCGCGCTCCACCATTCGGAGAATTCTGGGGATTGAGGGTATTACCGCTAAGCCCAAACCCAGAACCCTGAAGAACGTTATAGCCAAAGTTTGCGCCTCCATTGGTCGGCGTTGGCCCGAACGTCGGGTGATTGAAGGCATTCAGCATTTCAGCCTGGAAGGTGAGACGATACTTCTCGGTAATCGGGAAGTGCTTCGCGATGGAGATGTCGTCATACGTGTTGTGGGGCCCGTGTAGCCATAGTCGTTGGCCGAAGGTACCGGGCGTCGTATTCGGGATAATGAATCCTCCGGCCGACGAGGGCAGATACTTGGGGTTTATGAATGCGACGTTACCCGTCCCTTGAATAGGGTATTTGCCAACAGAGCTTTGAAGTTGTGAAACTGTAACGCCGTTCAACGTCACGCCACCGTCGCCATAGTCATTGAACGTGCTGTTCCCACCGAGTATCAGGAATGGGGCACCGGTTTGGAAAGTGTAAATGGTGCCCAAAGTCCAGCCGCCAACAATGCGATCGAGCACAGGGCTGCTATTCGCGAACTGCTTACCCTTGCCGAACGGCAGGTCGTAGGTGCCGTTGATATGCACAACGTGAGTCAGGTCGTAAAGAGTGGGGCCGTAGCTTAGCCGCATGTTGCGCAGACTAAAGACGGCACCCTGACCTTGCCAGTTGTTCTGGGTTGCGACGCCGAGAGTATGGCTCCATGTGTAATTGGCGTCAAATTGCAGACCATGCCATGCTCGCTGGCGGAAGTCTACCTGGAGGGCATTGTAGTTCGAGTACCCCTCGGCCACTGTGTAACTGGAACCAATGTTTTGCACGTAAGGGTTGGCTTGGAAATAGTTGATCGGATATCCCGCGCCAGCCGCGTTGAAAGAACCCGCTGCAAAATTATTGAAGCAAGGAAGGAAAGAGCTGCCCACGAGGTTGCAGAAGTAAGGGACCGTGCCATTAATGCCAGCCAAGACATTAGCCGCCGCACCGGCTTGGCCCGACACCAACTGGGCAATGAAAGGTCCTGTAGGGCCGTAGTCAGTGAATGGGACGCCAGCACCACCAGAAGCTTCCCCGAAGAACGCAGCGTCAAAGATCGGTAGTGGTTGCTGGCCCGGCAAGCCGTTATTTGCAAACGAGGTTACTCCCTGGGCCTGATTGATTGCCAAGTTCGCCTGGGCATTCTTGAATTGAGTCAGGAAGCTGTCGGGGAATTGGCTTGTAGTGCCAAAGATATTGATCTCATTTGGATTGATATTGAGCCACTGGCGTTGCGAACGGCTGCCGACGTACCGGATTTCAAGTGCCCGGCTCTCTCCGAGCTGTTGCTGAACACCGAGGTTCCACGATTCGGTGTACGGCTGCTGGATCTTGGGGTTGATGCCGTTCAACCCAGGACCGGCCTGGAATGTGAAGTCGGAAGCCGCTTCGGTCGCCTGGAAGGTCGCTGGCTGAAGCCCATAAACGTGACCGGGAAACGCCTGAGTGGGAGGAGCATTGGGATCGAACTGGTCAATCGACAATGTGCCCGGCAAGAAGGAACCCGCTCCATTTCCTGTATTTGCATTGAGAAAGAACGACTGGTAGTAGAAAGAGCCGTAGTCCGAAGCCTGATTCCAAACGTACTGTTGAGGCTCAGTAAACTTTCGCAGAGAGAAGCCGCCTCGAACCACCAAACTGCTTCGATCCTTCGGTGTCCAGGCAAAGCCAAATGCCGGCTGCGGAGCTACCTTCCAGGAATTGTAAGGATTGGGGTTTTGCGTAAGCGTGGGGTTCAATCCATTCGGGTCTGACGTGAGAACACCGGGATTAAAGAGGTTGTTAATTCCGGACGGGCCGAAAATAGCTGCCGGGCTCGCAGAGTGGTACAGCTTGGAAAGATCTTTGTCAGCCGACGTGAAGTCCCAGCGCAGGCCGAAGTTGAGCGTCAAGTTGGTTTTAATGCGATAGGAATCCTGGAAGAAGAGACCCTCGCCACTTGTCAACTCGTCAAGGTTGTAACGCCCGACCTCCTGGACGTAGTTGTTGGCGCTTGTGATAAACGGATAGCCTCCGCCGCCGCCCTGTACGCTGGAAACTCGACCGACGAGAATCGCGTACAACGAATCGGCCTCGGCCTGTTGGCCAGGATCTGCGCCTGGCAGTCCGTTATTAATAACGCCCTGGGCAGGATCTCCGTTTGCAAGCCCAAAGTTGACGACGGGATATCCCGCCGCCGGATTGTAATAATGGTTCTGCTCGCGCCACCACGAGAAGCCATAGTTCATGGTATGCGCGCCGTGCTGCCACGTCATCGTGTCGGAGGCGTTGAACACTGGGTATTCGGTATTGATGCCTGAGTAGAAAATTGTCCCTGACATCTGGGCGCCTTGTGGGTACGGAGCACTGGGATAGTTCCAGCCTAATTGGGGGTTGTTAATCGTGAGGGGAGGGGCGTTGTAGGCGCCGAGCGTATTGTTATAGAGGAAACCGCCGCGAAGCTCGTTCACCAAAGTCGGCGATAATGTCCAAGTAAACCCGAGCGCCGCGGTGTAGCTCTTGTCGCTGTTGCCAGCCCCAGTCTTGGCAAACCCCGAGCCAGGGAAATCAGGGGGATTTGCACCCGGATAGTTATCCTTGGTCATATTCCAGGCGAGATTGAAGCGCACTTTCTCAGAGGCGTTAAAGTCCACGCGCACGGCGGGAAAGTAACTCACTTGCGCGTTGTTCACGTTCCAGTTGATCTGATTAAGGTTGGGATCGCCAGTCGTGCTCGGAATCAGCTGTCCCGCAGATACCGAGGCATTAGCGGCCGTCAATACCGAAGACGGGCAATAGGACGCGGCACAACTGAGCACGCTGGTGGGGAGGGGTGTGCTGGGGTTCGCAGTATTGTAGTTCTGCGCCAAAGTGAAGAGATTGACAGTCTGGCCGTTGTAACTGAAGTTCCCAGCCTGCGCGTCGGGCGTAAATATGCTGTTCGAAGTGGTGTAGGCGCCCGGAATTCGCAATTCCGCGTAACTGCCAAAGAAGAACAGCTTGTTTTTTATGACGGCGCCGCCCAAGCTGGCTCCGAAATCGTTGCGGTGCAGCAGATTCTTCGGAGCTGAGTTGCCCAGCGCAATACTGGTGTCGTTTTGCCAACTGTTGGCGTTTAGCGCGCTGTTCTGAAAGTCATCGTAAACACGCCCGTGAAACACGTTGCTGCCGCGGCGCGTAACGAAATTGAGCTGCATATTCGCCTGGCCAAAACCCTGGTCCAGGTTGAGCTGCTCCGATTGCACCGTCATCTCTTCGATCGCTTCGAGCCTCGGCGAGACCACGGCCTGGGAATTTCCGGTGAACTTCATCCGGCTCGAGCTACTGATGACTCCATCAATGTTGTTTCCTTGCGCGATGGACGGGAGGCCATCCCATGTTCCGTTATATCCCGGGACCAACTGGGAGAGTGCCGTCAGATCGCGGTTTTGGAGCGGCAGGTCCTCAATTTGCCGTAAATCGATGGTCGTACCGATGGCGTTGGTAGTTGTTTCCACTAAGGGCGCAGCGCCGCCTGTAACCTCCACGGTTTCGGTAATGGCGCCAACTCTGAGCGTGGCGGAGATGTCGGTCGTCTGGGCAGCCTGCACCACTACATCAGTGAATACCTGTGTCTTGAAACCAGCCTTCGACACGGTAAGCCTGTACTTGCCGAGGGAGAGGTTCACGAAGGTGTGCGTTCCCTTGTCCTGCGTCTCGCCCTTGCGCAGGTCGTTCGTAGTGAGATCTTGAAGTTCAAGCTCGGCACCTTGCACTACACTGCCCGTAGCGTCGAGGACGGTCACGGTCACCGTTCCTTCAGAACCGTGCTGGGCCAAAGCGGATGGCACTAAACACAGCGCCAGGAGAATCAGCAAAAGGGCTATCGCCTCACCCATGAATCGGCACGAAGATTTGGAAACCATATGTCCTCCATCGGCACACGAAAACGAACGGTGTGCGATTTTCACGCTGCGAAGTTGATCCGACAGCATCGCGGAAATGCGTCCAGATACTCACCGTCTTGCAGGCGAGAGACAGGGCTGGAGCCGCGATGCAGGAAACGTTTACCCATGGCCGGATTTTGTATACTTTATTCGATCCGTTTGTCAACCAGATTCTAAAGACCCCTGTTGATCAACCGTTTTCGGCCGTTTTCAGCGGACTCCGGAAGCACGCAGCAGTAGCGGCGTCCGCTCGGAATTTTTATCGATCGACGAAGGGAGTTTTTCGGGTTGGGCGGATGGAAAGTCGAACCGGTTGCTCGCCGGGACTTGCTGAGTTGCTGTACCCTACGACACTGGCGATAACGGGTTTTCGGGAATACCTTTGCCGTGAAAACACGCTCCCACATTTCGAGACGCGATTTGCTGAAGGGTTTGGGCTCAATCGGAATCGGATTGGCTGCAGGGCCGCTTGTCTGGCCTGCCGCGCCGACGAGCGCCGTGACCTTTGTCGATGTGGCTCGCTCGGCGGGAATCACATTTCAGCATGACAACGCGGCATCGCCGGAGAAGTACTTGATTGAGACGATGGGATCAGGTTGCGGTTGGATCGACTACGACCAGAATGGGCTCCTCGATCTGTACCTCGTGAACGGAGCGGCCACGCGCGTGTACAGCCCGAAGCAGCCGTTGCGAAGCGCGCTCTACCGAAATGACGGGGACGGCAGCTTCACTGACGTCACGGGCAAAGCTGGAGTCGGTGCCGAAGGCTTGTTCGGCATGGGAGTGGCAGTGGGCGATTACGACAATGACGGCTTCCCCGACCTGTTTGTCCTCGGTTACGGCCGGTGCATTCTCTATCACAACAATGGTGACGGCACTTTCACCGACGTCAGCGCGAGAGCGGGAGTTGAAAATACCGGGCGATGGGCATCGAGCGCGGCCTGGTTCGATTATGACAATGACGGCCAGCTTGATCTGGTGATTGCGAACTACGTCGACTGGTCGCCTGAACGGAACTTCTATTGTGGCGATCCGGGTCCGGGGATGAGGAGCTACTGTCATCCGGACGACTTTCACGGCCAGCCTCCGACGCTCTACCACAACAACGGCGATGGCACGTTTACGGATGTGAGCAAATCGTCGGGTGTGGGATTGAAGGGGGGCAACGGGCTAGGCATCGTCACGTTCGACTACGACAACGACGGTTGGCAGGATATTTTCATTGCCAATGACCACATGCCGAATTTTCTGTTTCACAACAACCGCGATGGCACGTTTCGCGAAGTGGGATACGTGGCTGGCGTCGCCGTGAGTTCGGATGGCCAGTTTGAAGCAGGCATGGGAACCGATGCTGCAGACATGACAGGAAGCGGCCGCATGGATTTGGTCGTCGCCCACCTCGACATGCAACTGGCGCGCTTCTACCAGAACATGGGAGACCAGACATTCGACGATGCAACCCTGCGCTCGAAGATTAGCTATGCGACCTATCACATGAGCGAATTCGGAGTTCGGTTCATGGACTATGACAACGATGGTGCGCGCGATTTGTTCATGGCGACCGGGCATGTCCTCGACAATATTGAGCGCTATCACGGGGATACCAGGTACGCCGAACCGAAGCTGATGTTCCGCAATGACGGACATGGGATCTTTGAGAATGTGAGTGATCAGTTGGGGCCAGATTTTCTGCTGCCACGAGTGAGCCGCGGAGCCGCGATCGGCGATTTCGACAACGATGGCGATCTCGACATTCTCGTGAATAACAACGGTCAAGCTGCACAGCTATTGCGGAATGATGGAGGAAACTCCAATCACTGGCTAGAAATCTTGCTGATCGGTACGAAGTCGAATCGCGATGGCGTGGGTGCGCGGGTAAAGGTCTCGGCTGGAGAACTCGTGCTTTACGACCAGCGCAAGGGCGGCATGAGCTATCAATCGGCCCAAGATCCGCGACTTCATTTTGGGTTGGGGCCGCACTCGAATGTGGATGCAGTTGAGATTCAGTGGCCCAGTGGAAGCGTGACCAAGTTGAGTGGCATCAAGAGCGACCGCGTCGTTGCGATCAAAGAAGGTGCGGGAATCGTGGAGCGAGCGTTTCCGCGCGTGTCTTCCAGATAGACGAAACTAGTTGTGCGGTGCCGGAGTAACGTCGTCTCCGGAACTTCGACCGGCATAACCCATCTTGCGTTCGCCGGGAGCGGAGCCAATTCGGTCCGCTTGCTGCTGATTCAATTTTTCAAGGGCCGCCAGCGCCTCTTGAGCTGACTGGGCGTCTCCGTGGCGCTGATACGCCTTGGCGAGATTCGCGTATACAGAGGGTCGGCCAGGCTCGAGATGTTGCGCGATCTTCAGATGAGCGATCGCATCGTCGAGACGCCCGGCCGTGAGATAAAGGCTGCCGAGTGCAATCTGCGGGGCCGGATCATTCGGGCTTTCGAGGACCGCCTTCTCCAGAGCAGTTTGCGCTTCTTCGAATTCGGGCTGACCCGGAGTGGCGCCGAAGCGAATCAGTGCATCGCCAAGAACCGTTAGAAGCGCGGGATTCTCGTAACCGTTCTTAACGCCCTCGCGCGCAGAACGGATAGCGACAGGAAGATCTCCTTCAACCAAAGCCTGCTGTGCGGCAGAGAGGTAGCCGATTTCGCTTCCAGGTCCAAGTTTGACCGCCAACTCAAACTGCGGCTTGGCCTCGTCAAACCGGTCGAGTTGCGTTAGAAACATCGCTCGTTCGTAGTGAAGGCGCGCGGACTGCGGCAGATTATGGAGTCCGATGTCTACGACTCTCAGGCCGAGTGCGTAGTCTCGGTGATCCATGCAAGCGTCGGACACAAACGCATAGAGTTTTTCGTTTTGCGGTGAAACGGCGGCGGCCTTCTGTAGGGATGCGATGGCTTGCTCTGATTGCCCGTTTCCGATGTACGCCTGCGTCAGCAGATTCTCAACGTCGACGCCATCGTGGCTGCGGCGCAGATCGTTCAGAACCTCAATCGCCGGATTGAACTGGCTAGTTGCCACATAGCAAAGTGCGAGGTTGAAGCTCGCGGCGTATTCGTTGGCGACTCTCCCACGCGCTGCGAGCAAGTGTGGGATGGCTTCTCGGAAAGAACCTTTGCGCGTGAGGGCAGTCCCGGTCTGAAGTTCGGCGTCACCTTCGCTCTGAGATGCTAGATCGCGGGCGCTGTCTTGCGGTGAACTCGCCTGGTTCTGGTTAGTGGCGAGTTGCGGCTTGCCGGACGCAACCTGAGCGTGAATTTTGCTACATGGAAGGAGTATCAGCGCGAACAAAATGAGGACCGTAAAAAACAGAGGCGTCCACATTGCGCGCGATTTTTCGTGGGCCATGCTGCTCACTTCCATTTGCCCTGGCCCTCGACAATCGTGATGTAGCGATCGGCAGGCAGGTCGGTGAAGCGTTCGGTCTTGCCACTCGGCTGCGGCCATTCTATTTCGAGCCAGTCGATCTTGGCCCGCTTTCCCAGTCCCAGGACCACGCGCGGATCGTGCGAGGAAAGATAGCTGCCTCCGCCAACTTTGAACTGATGTCGCTTCAGATCGCCGCTCTGATAAGTGATTTTGGCGCCGATCGCATCAATGTTGGCCTTCGTCCCCACCAGTCGCAGACCGAGCCAATGGTTCTGACGGCCGAGGTTATTGCGCAAAAGCACGGGTGCCGCATTGTTCTGCGCAATGAGAACGTCCACCGAGCCGTCGTTGTCGAAATCGCCCAATGCCATGCCGCGACTGGACAGTGGCTTGGAAAAGATCGCTCCGCTCTGCTGGTCGACGTTTTCAAAACCTCTCCCGGTGTTGTGAAGCAGCAGCAGGGGCTCAAGAAACTTCACGTCCGCGACTCTTTTGTCGACGGTGTCGTCAGGATGGCCGTTGCAGAGAAGCAAGTCGAGATTGCCATCGTTATCGTAATCGAAGAATTTCAATCCCCATCCGCTCATCAGACGCGTTGCGGCACCAATGCCGGTGGGAAGCGCCAAGTCGCTGAAGGCTTCATTCTTGTCGTTGTGATACAGCGAGTACATCTCGTGATCGACGTTGGCTTCGAACAGATCAATCCATCCATCCTGATCGTAGTCCGCCGCATCGACTCCCATGCCGGAACGAGGTTTGCCGAAAACATTAACGCCCACTCCCGCTAGCAATCCAATTTCTTCAAACCGCCCCTTTCCGCGATTGGCAAACAGGAAGTTAGGTACGGTGTCGTTGGTTACATACAGGTCCATCCGCCCGTCGTTATTGAGGTCGGCAGCAACCACGCCCCAGGCCTTGGCGAGAGACTGCGAAACACCAGACTCTTTGCTGACATCGGTAAACGTTCCGTCACCATTGTTGTGAAAGAGCCAGCATGGCATGGGGTCGTAGATGCTTGGAATGCAGTAGTGACGCTCGCCGGTGAGAAGGTCTCCACAGAATTTCAGCTTGGCTTTGCTGTAGTCGACGAAGTGGCAGACGAATAAATCGAGCCGTCCGTCGTTGTCGTAGTCAAACCAGACGGCGCTGGTCGCCCAGCCCGGCGCGGCCACGCCCGCCTTCGCGGTCACGTCGGTGAAGGTTCCGTCCCTGTTGTTGTGGTAGAGAATGCTGCGTGGATACTGCGTGACGTAGAGGTCGGGAAAACCGTCGCCATCGTAGTCACCAACCGCAACACCCATGCCGTAGGCGTCACCCGGTACGCCAGCTTTTTGAGTTACGTCGGTGAATGTGCCGTTACGGTTATTGTGATAGAGCGCGTTTCGGAGTGGCGTAGGCGGCTCATAGAAATCGCAGCGCCCGCTATTGACCAAATAGATATCCATCCAGCCGTCGTTGTCGTAGTCGAGGAATGCACAACCCGCGCCCACTGTTTCGGGGAGATGAGCCATCGGCGAACGGCCGTTTACGTGAACCCATGAGATTCCACTTGCCGATGCCGGAACTCCTTCGAAAGCAGGCGGAGACGGATCTGGTCTGAGAGAATCGCGAAGCAGACTTGAAGCTCCCGCTATGTGGCTCAGACCTGCGCAACTCAGGAATTGAAGGAAGCGACGGCGGGAGGCCGGATTCCACCCATCGCTTGGGCGTTTCGCCATTCACTGAACCCCTGGTCGTGTCACTTAGGTGTCTGCGGATTCTTCGCCGCAGTCTCCCGCTGCAACGCCATTTCCCGCTCTGCTTCCGGCTTCTGGCCTGTACGCGCGTACGCCGTGGCGAGTTGATAGTGTCCAGCCGGATCCGTGGGCTGCATCTTCACATAGCTGCGCAGAGGCGAGATCGCGTCCGAGAACTTCCCTGCCGAGTTGAGCGACATGCCGAGTGCTAGATACGCTTCCTGAAAGCTTTCGTCGAGCTTCGAGGCGCGCGAAAAATGTGCGATCGCATCATCCCATTGGCCGGATTGGCGCGCGATCTCTCCAAGCATGAATTCCGCCGAAGCGCTGTCGGGATCGATCTTCACCTCCTCGTTGAATTCTGCCTTAGCCGCTTCGGCATCCGCCGGAGACTTTGAAAGGAAAATTCGCCCGATGCGGTAGTGAATTCCAGCTAAGTTGGGCTCTTGCGCGAGAATCTTTTTGTACTGAGCGATGGCGCTATCCCAGTTGCTCTGGGATTCGAAGGCCTCCGCTTCGAGCTCTTGCGCCTGGTGCGAAGTCGGCGCCGTTGCCGCGAGTTCCTGTGCGGCGCGAGAAGCTAGTTCGGAGTAGAAGTGAGTCGTGCTGTAGAGAACGTCGGGATCGCGGGGGAACTCGCGGTTGAGCACGAGAAGTGCCTCGACGGCAGTTTCCGTCTGTTCGAGACTCATGGCGCATCGAGCGATCGACATGACTGCGCGATACTTGAGTTGCTTGTCGGTGAGATGGGGCGCGGCTTTCTTCAGGATCGGCAAGGCTTCATTACATCGCCCCTTTCCCGCTAGATTGATGGCGCTTTGTGCCGAAGTTGAGGAGTCGATCCGGGGCGCCTTCTGCGAAGCCTGGGCAGAGGATGATGGCGCGAGAAGTCCGCAGACACAAAAAGGGACGATAAAGGCCCGAGCAACTCTGCCGGTTAAGAATCCAAGCATGAAAGATAGCGGAATCCGAAAACCTCGCTTCCGCGAAGTATATCCTGCACTTCCTTTTATAAGGACGGGCCCTAAGAGACCTCGTGGACGGCGAATCGAGATTTGCGTATGCACCAGAATCAAGCGTAGTGTATACAATATCCACCGTCAAGTATCGGCAGGACGTGAGGGAGGAATAAATAAATGACGCTATTTGGGGAATTCTCGCGCAGGCATTTCATGACGTCGGTTGCAGTGGCCGCTGGTTCAACTCTCATTCCCAAAGCTTTGATGGCGATTCCCCCTCAAGATCCCGTGGTGAACGCGACCCAGAAGGACGGCAAATCCGTCGGTCGTGAGAAAGTCTCCTGGAAAGTGCGCCCATTCCCCATGAAGCAGGTGCGACTCGGGGAAGGTTCGTGCAAGGTCGCGATGGAGGCCGACCGTCAATACCTGCGTTCGTTGCCGCCAGACCGACTCCTGCACACGTTTCGAGTCAACGCGGGCATTGCATCTTCCGCGGAGCCGCTCGGAGGATGGGAAAAACCAGACTGCGAACTTCGCGGCCACTACGCCGGCGGCCACTACCTTTCAGCCTGCGCGCTGATGTATGCCAGCGCAGGAGACGAAGACCTGAAGAAAAACGCGAATACCGTCGTCGCTGAACTCGGCAAGTGCCAGAACGAACTGAAGAGCGGCTACCTGAGCGCGTTCCCGATTGAGTTCTTCGATCGGCTTCGCGAGCGCCAGAGAGTCTGGGCTCCCTTTTACACAATTCACAAAATCATGGCTGGCCTTCTCGACATGTACGTTTATTGTGGCAACGAGCAGGCGCTCGACATGGTTCAGAAAATGGCCGGTTGGACCGCCGGTTACACAGGCTCACTGAGCTATGAACACATGCAGCGCGTGCTCGGCACCGAATACGGCGGCATGGGAGAAACGCTCTCGAATCTGTATGCGGTCACGGGCACGGAGTACTACCTTGAAGTCGCGCAGCGCTTCGACAAAAAGCAATTCTTCGATCCACTGGCATCGCACCGCGACGAACTGAAAGGTCTGCACGTCAACACACATATTCCGCAAGTCATTGCCGCGGCGCGATTGTACGAACTTACCGGCGACCGGCGCTACCGCGACATCGCCGAGTACTTCTGGGACGAAGTTGTCAGCGAACGCTCGTATTGCACGGGAGGCACCAGCAACGGCGAGTCGTGGAATACCGATCCGGGTAAACTTTCGACTGAACTCAGCACCAACACTACGGAATGCTGCTGCGCCTACAACATGATGAAGTTGACGCGGCACCTATTTGGCTGGTCGCCCGATGCACGGCTCATGGATTATTACGAGCGCACTCTGTTCAATCATCGATTGGGCACGATCAATCCCGAAGACGGCACCATGATGTACTACCTCCCGCTGGCTGCCGGTTACTGGAAGACTTTTGGCAAGCCGTTTGACGCCTTCTGGTGCTGCACAGGAACCGGCTCGGAAGAATATGCCAAGCTGACCGACACTATCTATTTCCACGATGATGATTCGCTCTACGTGAATCTCTATATCGACTCGCAGCTGGAATGGCCGGATAAGGGATTGCAGGTAAAGCAGGAGACGCGTTTTCCTGAAGAACAAGGAACTACGCTCACGGTCGTGGCAAAGAACCCCGCGCAACTCTCAATCAACCTTCGCATTCCTTATTGGGTGCAGGGCGGCAGCGTAAAAATCAATGGTGCTCCGCTTCCGGCGTTCGCCAGTCCGAGCAGCTATCTCACACTCAACCGCGTCTGGAAGACGGGCGACAAAATTCAACTCAGCTTGCCGATGGGCCTGCACATCGATAGCATGCCCGACAACCAAACCATTCAAGCCGCGATGTATGGACCGCTGGTGCTAGCGGGACGCTTCGACCCGGTCACGAAGGACATGACTTACGGAGACTACGAACCGAAACCGGGCGACGAGAAGAAGGTAGCGGACATTGTCGCGGACGAAAGCAAGCCTACAGCTTGGATTGAGCCAGATGCGAAGCAACCACTCACCTTCAACACCGTCGGACAGTCGCAATCGTTGACGCTGGTACCGCTCAACAAGGTGATTCACGAGCGCTACGCCGTGTATTGGAAGGTCGACAACAAGACCACGTAGGATTCTGATTTTCCTCTGCACGCTGCATCGTTGTGGGCTCTTCGCGGCGGCAGTGAAATCCTTTGTCGAAGGACGATTCATGACTCTCTGTACCCGGCTTGCCCCTGGTTGCGCCCTGCTGCTTTCCTTCGTTCCAGTTTGCTTCGCGGCGCTCGTACCCGTGCCTTCATCCGGTCAAAACGCGACATCTACACCGGTCGAGACTCGACGGCAGCAACTTCTCGCCCTTTTCGACGAAGAGTGGGAATACGTTTTGCGCAGCAATCCCGAGTGGGCGACGATGTTGGGAGACCCTCGCTACAATGATCGCCTGAGCGATAACTCTCCCGAGTTCTTCCAGTCCGACCTCGGGCAGAAGCACAAATTCTTGACGCGTTTCGAGGCCATCGACCCCGCGGGGTTTTCGCCGCAGGACACGCTCAGCCGCGAGTTGATGATTCGCGAATTGCGCCAGGACATTGAAGGCGCAAAGTTCAAGCAGTGGGAGATGCCGGTGAATCAGATGGGTGGCCTGCATCTGGAACTGCCGGACCTAGTCACGCTGACGCCGTTCAAAACCGTCGCCGACTACGACAATTATCTGGCGAGACTGAAGCAAATTCCGCACGCGTTCGACCAACTCACCGCGAACATGCGACAGGGAATGCACGACGGCCTGATGCCTCCACGCTATCTTCTCGAGAAAGTCGCGGCCGAAGCGGAAGACATCGCAGGCAAGACCGGCGAGCGGAGCCCGTTTGCAACACCGGTGAAGGACTTTCCCTCCAGTCTGCCGGCGACCGACCAGAAGCGGTTGCGGGCCGCGGTTCTCGCGGCGATTGCGGACCAAGTGGTGCCAACGTATCAACGGTTCGCTACTTTCGTTCGCACGGAATACGCTCCGCACGGCCGCACCGAGCCCGGCATCTGGGCTCTCCCGGATGGGGCCGCACGATATCGTTTCGAGATCCGCCGCATTACCACCACCGATAAGACGCCGGAAGAGATCCACGCGCTGGGCTTAAAACAGATTGATGAAATCGAAGCCGAAATGCTGGCGGTCGCACACAAACTGGGGTTCAAGGACCTCGCGAGTCTGAACGATCACATCAAGAATACTCGGACCTTTTACGCGACTTCCGGTCAGCAGGTGCTGGACTTGTATACGAACTATGCGCGCGGCATGGAACCCGAACTGCCGAAACTCTTCGGGCATCTGCCGAAGAGCAAACTGACGGTAATTCCGATGGAGGCTTCGCGTTCGAAAAACGCCGTACCGGCCGACTATACGGACGGTTCCGCCGATGGCTCGCGTCCCGGCCACATCAACGTTAACGAGTGGGACCCCGAGCACCGACTGGTGCTGAACATCGAGGCCATTGCCTATCACGAGGGCATCCCCGGCCATCATCTACAACTTTCCCTCGCGCAAGAGATGGAGAACCTCCCCGAGTTCCGCCGCCACGCCGGATATACCGCTTTCGTCGAAGGTTGGGCACTCTATGCAGAGCGACTCGGCAAGGAAGTTGGCCACTATCAGGATCCCTACAGCGACTACGGACGTCTGGAAAACGAGATGTGGCGGGCGATCCGATTGGTGATCGACACCGGAGTTCACGAAAAGCATTGGTCTCGCGACCAGATGGTCGAATACTTCCATCGCTACACCGCGATGGATGAGCCAAATATTCAGAGTGAAGTCGACCGCTACATCGCGTGGCCTGGCCAGGCGCTGGCTTATAAATTGGGGCAGCTGGAAATTCTGAAGTTGCGCGAGCAGGCGCGACAGAAACTCGGCGACAAATTCGATCTCCGCGCCTTCCATGATGAAGTGCTGGGAAACGGCGCGCTTCCTCTCGACGTGCTGGATTCGGAAGTTGGCAGGTGGATTGACAGCCAAAATAAGTAACTCCAGCCTCACCCGTCATCTTAGCCGCGGGAGCATGGTTACAGAGCGCGTCATTGGCTCACAAGAAGCCACGTCGCACGGGCGACAACGTTCTTCTTGACGAGAAGAACTGGGTGGAAGATGATCTCGGTGCTTCGCATCTCTGAGTTGAAGGATCTGAGAATGTCTCATGCGTCTCAGCGTTTCCGAACGAGCCTCTGCAAGTGCGGGTTGGCCGGTTTTGTATTTGTTCTGTTTTCTTCCTGTGCGTGGTCGGCTCGTACCCACGAGAAGGCGCTCCACATATTTTTCGTCGATGTCGAAGGCGGGCAGGCAACCCTCTTCGTGACGCCGGAGGGCCACTCGCTTCTCATCGACACTGGCTGGTCGGGCAATGACGGGAGGGATGCCGACCGAATTGTTGCGGCCGCCAAGAAAGCGGGGGTCAGCAAGATCGATTACGTTTTGATCACGCATTTTCACATTGATCACGTGGGCGGCCTTCCACAGCTGGTGGCCCGAATCCCAGTGGGAACCGTGCTCGACCACGGTGACAACCGCGAAAGCACCGACGCTCCGACCGTCGAGGTCTGGCACGCTTACCAGCAATTGCTGGCGACGAATAAGGTCAAGCGGTTGACGCTCAAACCCGGAGAGAGTCTTCCGATCAAAGGAATCGAGACCACTGTCATCAGCTCGGATGGCGCTCAGATTGACCACCCCCTGCCGGGCGCGGGACAAGAGGACTCCAGCTGCAAAAATGCGGAACACTTCCCGCCCGATCAAACGGAAAATTTGCGTTCGCTGGGCACGCTGATCACTTTTGGAAAGCTCAAGATTTTAGACTTGGGCGATTTGACCCGCGACAAGGAAATGGAGTTAGTGTGTCCAATCAACAAGATTGGCAACGTCGATATATACATCGTCTCGCATCATGGCTGGTATCAAAGCAATAGCCCTGCATTCTTGAATGCGATCGCACCTCGCGTGGCGATCATGGACAACGGTGCCAAGAAGGGTGGGACTCCATCGGCATGGGACACCATCGAGAAGTCGCCTCGCCTCGAGAATCTCTGGCAATTGCACTTTTCAGAAGAAGGCGGCGCAGCGCACAATGTGCCCGCCGAATTCATCGCAAATCCTGAAGGGCCGGACGCCGCCAACTATCTGGAGTTAAACGCCTGGCCGGATGGGAGTTTCGAAGTGTTCAACTCCCGCACCAAAAAAACCAAGCATTACGCTGCACGCTAAGGCGGGCGCACTGTAATCCGCTTTGTGCGTGGGTTTCGCGAGCACTCCCGCTAGTCTGAGTGAGGCGTCGTGAATCGTTACAAGATCGCGGTGATTGAGGGAGACGGCATTGGACATGAAGTTGTGCCCGAAGGGCTTCGAGTTCTCGAAGCCGCCGGGCGCGGATATCAGATAACTTTCGACTGGCATCATTTTGACTGGAGTTGCCAGACTTATCACAAGACCGGCCGCATGATGCCCGAGGATGGCCTCGACCAGTTGCGCGCCTTCGATGCCATCTACCTGGGAGCCGTCGGATATCCCGGTGTTCCAGATCATGTGTCGCTTTGGGGATTGCTGATCCCGATCCGGAGAGCGTTTCAGCAATGTGTGAATCTCAGGCCGATCCGATTGCTGCGCGGGATTGAATCGCCCATCAAAGGATTTCCGCCTCGCGAGATCGACTTCTGCGTCGTGCGTGAAAACAACGAAGGAGAGTACTCCGAGGTTGGAGGGCGCCTCTATCGCAATACGGAGCACGAGCTAGCGGTACAGGAGACCATTTTCACCCGGCGTGGGTGTGACCGCATCCTGCGCTATGCCTTCGAGTTGGCGCGGACTCGCAAGGGTCACGTTACGTCGGCGACGAAATCCAATGGCATCATTCACACGATGCCGTTCTGGGACGAACGATTTTCTGCTGCGGCTAAAAGTTTCCCCGATGTGCGCACCGACCAATACCACATTGATATCTTGACCGCGCACTTTGTGCAGCATCCTGACTGGTTTGACGTTGTAGTTGCGTCGAATCTTTTCGGCGATATCCTCTCCGATCTTGGCGCCGCGGTCGTAGGCTCGATTGGATTAGCACCTTCGGCAAATCTGAATCCGGAACGTAAGTATCCCTCTATGTTCGAGCCGGTGCATGGTTCTGCTCCCGATATCGCAGGAAAAGGGATCGCGAATCCCATCGCTCAGATCTGGGCCGGAGCAATGATGCTGCAGCACCTCGGTGAATCGAAGGCGGCGCTGGCGGTTGAAAGCGCGCTCGAAAACGTACTCGCACGATCGGATGTTCGCACTCCTGATCTAGGAGGCAAGGCCAATACGCGCGAGGTTGGCGAGGCGATCGCACACGAGATATCGGTAGTGGATAATCGTTAGTCCGGGGAGTTGGTTGCATCCCCTCAAGTCTCGCGAGTCACGTTGTATTCACCAGCGATCGCGCACCAGAGGCGCAATCTTCTGTTTGTAGATGCGCTCGACCTCTGCCATGGTTTCCGCGCTGAGGGGCGGCAGATCGGAAGCCTGACAGTTTTCAGAAACTTGCTCCCGGCGCTTTCCGCCGGGGATGGCGCAGCTGACGGCGTCAAACATCAGAATCCAGCGCAGCGCAAACTGGCTCATTGATACGGCCGCCGGCAAGAGCCGGCGAATCTCGTCAACTGCTTCCAACCCGACTCTAAAGTCGACTCCCGAAAATGTCTCGCCCACGTCAAAGGCCTCTCCGTGCCGATTGAAGTTGCGGTGATCGTCAGCGGCAAAAGTGGAGTCCGGCCGAAGTTTGCCCGTGAGCAAACCGCTAGCCAACGGAACGCGAGCAAGAATGCCAACCTGCCTCTGCTTAGCGCGCGCAAAGAAGAGTTCCGCGGGCCGCTGGCGGAAGCAGTTGAAGATAATTTGAACGGTCTGCACGTTCGGATGCTCGATGGCCCGCAGTGCCTCCTCGACTTTTTCCACGCTGACCCCGTAGTAACGGACTTTGCCCGCTCGCACGAAATCATCGAGGATCGCAAAAACTTCAGTGCGGTCATAGAGGCCGGTCGGAGGACAATGCAGTTGAAGCAGGTCGAGCGTATCGGTCGCTAGGTTGCGTAGGCTGTCTTCGATCCAACCCGCCAGGTTCTCGCGGCTGTAACCTTCGATCGTCTGGCGCGGCAGGCGGCGCCCTGCTTTCGTTGCGACAACGATCTGTTCCTTGCGCTCCTTCTTCAGCGTGGCGATCAAGCGTTCGCTGCGGCCATCGCCATAAACGTCGGCCGTGTCGATGAAATTAACTCCTGAATCGACGGCTTGATGCAGCGCGGCAAGCGCATCTTTATCGGAAACCTTCCCCCAGGCGCCCCCAATGGCCCAGGCGCCGAAGCTGACTTCTGAAACCATCCAGCCGGTTCTGCCAAGTGGGCGATATTTCATCGTTCTATCTTCCCCGAATTCTTGCCGTTTTTCTGTTTTCTGATTTCCAGCGCGGTTACGCCTGGAACGAGACTTCGACCGGCTTTCCCTCAAACGTGACGCTGCGTTTCGTTCCGGATAACTCTACCGTAATCGCACGGGTTTTGGGGGCCAGCATGCGTGACTCGGGAGCCAGTTGCAAACGGAATATTTTGCGCTTGTCGTCCCAAGCCATCTGGATTCCCATCCATTCGCCCTTGCGATGATCGAAGGAGATCCCGTCGTCTTCATAGAGTAAGAATGAAGCGTCGGCACCAGGGTAAATCGAAACGGAAAGCGGCTCATCGACCTTTTCGCTCGTGTACTGCTTCACTGGACCCAGCGGCACAATCGATCCTTCCCGCACATACAGGGGAATCGTTTCGAGATCGACCGGCCGGATGATTTCGCGGCCACCCTCCATCCGTTCCTGCGTCCAAAAGTCATACCAGCCGCCATGCGGTAAGTACACGGTACGCGTCGTTGCTCCCTTCTCCACGACCGGTGCGACCAGAATGTTTTTACCCCATAAATACTGATCGGAGCATTCGACCGCCTTGGGATCGTCGGGGAAATGGAGCCATAGAGCACGCATGATCGGCATGCCAGTGGTCGCACATTCGTGGACCGCACTATACAAGTAGGGCAACATGCGATAGCGCAGCTCTAGATATTTCCGGCAGATCGGTTCAACCCGTGTGTCGTGCAATTGACTGGAATCGGGAATCGCCGCACCGCCGTAATTTCGAATTTCAACGGGACCGGGATCTCCAGTATTCCATCCCCAGGGCAGGCGCAACTTCCATGTACGGCCGTGACAGCGAAACAACGGACAGAACGCTCCGAACTGAAACCACCGCAAGTACAACTCCGCCGTGAATTCTGGAGTGGGAACGAAGCCCCCGATGTCGGTGCCCCAGTACGGAATGCCGCTGAGCGCGGTATTGAGAGCGATGGGAACGTGAGTCTTCAGCGTTTCCCAAGTGGAGTAGACATCTCCGGACCACAGGAAAGAAGCGTAACGCTGCATGCCTGCATAACCGTTGCGATGGAGCGCGTAGGGCCGCTCATTCGGCCGATCGATCTGCGGGCCTTCCCAGTACATGCGATTGCGAACCAGTCGCGAGGGAATATCGAGGGGATCGCCTTCGTCGGGCCACCATCCGTCAATGCCCATGGCAAAGTCTTTGCGATGCGCATCCCAATAGCAGCTTGCAGACTCTTCATCAAAACGGGTCAAGTCACAGGGATCATGAACTGTCCCACGGAGTCTGTCGGACAGGATGACCGCATGCACCACCGCATGAAAATGATCTTTGTGAAACGCGTCGAGCATTTCCTTGGGATCGGGAAAGACTTGAGAATTCCAAACGAACGAGCCGTTCTCGGTATTCCAGCCGGAAGGACAAAAACCCGTGCCCAGGTAGATCAGCGTGTCGCAGGGCAATTTCTTTTCGCGAAATGTTTTTGCTTCGGAAAGCACTTCCTCGCGACTGGCGAGCGTGCGATGCGATTGTTGATAACCAAGACTCCAGAGCGGAGGCATCTCGGCGAAGCCCGTGATGCGCGCATATTCCGCCATGATCGTCGCAGGATCTGGTGACGCTACAAAGAACAAATCCATCGCAGCGCCATGATTTTGGGTTTGAAACCTTCCTTGCGACCCAGTGAAGTCGAATGCGCCGTATGGCTGGTGAATGAATATCGCCCAGCCGGACGTGCTGATGATCCATGGAATCGGTACCCGGCCGCCGTGGGTCGCCAACTTGTAGGCGCCTTGTCCGCTGCGCATGGAGTCCGTCACGCCACGGCGGTCAAATTGTGGGCCGCCCTCGCCTAACCCGAGCAATGGGGAACTTCCATTCAGGAATGAAAGAACACTAGCATCTCCGTCCCACTCGAATTGCTGGATCAGGTCGCCACGCTCATTCGCAACTTTGATCCTGGCGGGACGGGCAGAAACCTTAAGACGGAGATTGCCGACTGAAACTGCTTCCGCCGATCCAGATCGTACCCTCGTAACTGGAGCACTCCAGGACTCTCTGACGAGTGATCCGTCGGTTGGGATTTTCGCGACGGATCCGTTGTTCACGGGGAGGATGCTGAGCCTGAATGTGTAGCCGCTGATCGGAGTAATTTGTATCTCGATTTGCCCTGCGGAACTCGGGGCAACATCCTGGGCCGCTCTGTGCTTTGGAACCACCATGGCGGTGGAAGCGGCGAGGAGCCCCTTCAAGACGTCGCGGCGATTCCATCGTGGACTCATAGACTCACTCTCCTCCGTTGCAGCCGCTGTTCCTAGAGGAGAGTGCCGCAATCGTTCTTCAAAATCCATCGAGCGTTTCGGCTCGCCCAGATCGGCTGATTGTAGCGGAAATCGTCAAATGGAGTAAACGTTTACCACTCGCGTATAATCCAAACTCATCGCAACCTCGGAACGGGACTTCGGGAACGGAGGAAAACATTTTGCGATGGCGCATTGCCATCCTGGTCAGCGCTGCGATCGCGATCAGCTATCTTGACCGCCAGACGCTGCCTGTCGCTGTGCAAGCGATCAGCAAAGACATTCCCCTGACAAACGGCCAGTTCTCTGCTCTTCAGTCCGCGTTCCTATTTTCTTATGCCATTATGTACGCAGGCGGCGGCAAGCTGGTGGATCTTCTCGGAACCCATCGCGGGTTCACGGCAATAATGTTGTTCTGGTCGCTCGCCTGCGCCAGTCATGCCCTAGCCGCAAGCTTCGCAATGCTTCTCGCAAGCCGATTCCTGCTTGGCGTGGGCGAAGGAGGTGCCTTCCCGGCCGCGACCCGCGCCGTCGCGGAGTGGTTTCCGGCGAAAGAACGCGCAACGGCGATGGGCATCATCAACGCCGGAACAGCCGTCGGAGCAGTTGCCGCCCCTCCTCTCATTGCTGTGGTTCTCGGATACACCAACTGGCGGTGGATCTTCGTTCTCACCGGAGGACTCGGGATCACCTGGGTTGCGTGGTGGCGGCTCTCTTGTTCCTCTGCAGTGCCTCTGGCCTTGTCTCGCACGGATCTCACACCGGAACCGGCGGTCAGTCTGCCTTGGACGCATCTTTTTCGCATTCGCGAAACCTGGGGATTGGTGAGCGCGAAATTCCTGAGCGATGCAGCCTGGTTTTTCTATCTCTTCTGGCTTCCAAAATATCTCTACGACGCCCGTGGATTCGATGTGAAAGCTGTCGGCGCTTTTGCGTGGATGCCCAGCGCTGCCGCGGGCGTGGGATGCCTGTTAGGGGGAGGATTTTCGAGTTACCTGGTGCGACGCAAGTTCTCGCTCGGCGTAGCACGAAAAGTTGCGCTCGGACTCAGTGCCGCTGTCATGCCGTTCATCATCCTGGTCCCGTCAGCTCCCGCGTCCTCGGCAATTGCCCTGTTCTGCCTGGCGTATTTCGGCCAGCAGTCGTGGTCGACCCTTGTCATGGTTCTTCCCGCGGACCTATTCCCACAAAACGTAGTCGGATCGGTCGCCGGCCTGGTTGGTTTCGGAGGGGCCATGGGAGGAATTGTCTTCGGCGAAATCGTTGGGTATCTCCTCGACCATGGCTTCGGGTACAGCGCGGTTTTTCGGGTCGCTGGAACGCTACACATCGTCGCGTTCCTGATTATTCTGGTTACTATTCCTGTTCTGTTGCCGCTGAAATTCGAACCGCAGTTGAACCGAGGAGTTGCATGAAGATCACCGAGATTCGTACTCGAGTCGTGCGATGGCGTGGGAAGACCGTTCCATTGCCTCCGCACTTCTGCACCAATCCGATGGATCTGCTGGAACTTCCCGAAGCGTCGATGCAGACGTTTACGTTTCATGGCTGGCTGATCGTCGAGGTGTTCACCGACGATGGCCATGTCGGATTGGGCAACGCCGCTCTCGCTCCCCAAATCACAAAGCAGGTCATCGATCTCTATCTCAAACCTCTGCTGCTCGGTCAAGATCCGTGGGACATCGAGCGCTTGTGGCACCTCATGTATCGCAAGACGATGGCATTTGGCCGAAAAGGAATTGGCATGGTCGCGATCAGTGCGGTCGACATCGCGTTGTGGGATCTGCTGGGCAAATCCGCGAAACAGCCCGTCTATCGTCTCCTTGGAGGCAGAACAAAAACGCGCATTCCCGTCTATGCCTCACGCCTCTACAGCGTGGGCCTCGACGAACTAGCAGCGGAAGCGAAGCGATATAAGGACGAGGGTTACCAGGCCATGAAGCTCCGCTTCGGATGGGGACCCGTAGACAGTGCGAGCGGAATGCAGAAAAATCTCGGACTCGTGCGCACCGTTCGCGAGGCAGTCGGCGACGGCATCGACATCATGGCGGATGCGTACATGGGATGGACTCTCGACTACGCCAAGCGAATGCTGCCTCTGCTCGAACCTTTTAACCTCCGATGGCTGGAAGAGCCGGTGATCCCAGATGACATTCACGGCTATGCCGAGTTGAAATCCTATGGACGAATTCCGATCGCTGGCGGCGAACACGAATTCACACTTTACGGATTCCGTGAACTGCTGGAAGCGCATGCTCTCGACTACATCCAGTTCGATACGAATCGCGTGGGCGGTATCACGCAGGCCCGCAAAATCTCCGCCCTTGCAGAAGCGCATTCGGTGCCCGTGATTCCTCACGCCGGCCAGATGCACAACTACCATATCGTCATGGCGAGTTTGAACTCGCCGATGGCGGAATATTTTCCGATCGTTGATGTCGAAGTGGGCAACGAGTTGTTCTGGTACGTCTTTCAGGGTGAACCCAGAGCAAAAGAAGGCTGCATCGATCTCGATGACAACACTCCGGGTCTCGGGCTAACCATCAACGAATCAGGCCTCGAACAATTTGAGGTCATCGAATAAGTTTTCATTCCACGAATCCCATGACACGACTCATACAACTCAAGAAAGGAAGCCTTCGGCGGGTGGCGCTGGTCGAGGAGCCCAATGTCCGATTGCTCGACGGTTGCTCTTCGATCTTCGAATTGTCCCGAGTTGCGATTGCGGCTGGCTTGAAGCTCAGCGAAGTTGTACGACAGCGAGCCAAGCGCGAAACACTTGAGTACGATCCGATCTACGATGGGCGCTCTGATTGGCGTCTGCTGCCCGCGATTGACCATCCTGACGAACCCTCCCGTTGCCTGATTTCCGGGACGGGGCTAACACATCTCGGGAGTGCGCGCGGGCGCCAGTCTATGCACGCGACTGCAACCGAAGATCTGACCGATAGCATGAAGATGTTCCGCTGGGGAGTCGAGGGCGGCCGCCCACCCGAAGGAAGCATCGGGATTGCTCCAGAGTGGTTCCACAAAGGCACGGGCACCGCCTTACGCGCGCATGGAGAGCCGCTCGACATTCCACCTTACGCCGAAGACGGCGGCGAGGAGGCTGAGATCGCGGGCCTGTACGTCGTCGCTCCGGACGGCCAGCCGTATCGCATCGGCATGGCGATGGGGAACGAATTTTCCGATCATGCCTTTGAGAAGAAAAATTATCTAAATCTCGCGGGCTCGAAGCTGCGTACGTGTGCGCTTGGCCCGGAACTCGTCGTTGATGCGGAATTTGAATCCGTGCCGGTTGCCGCGACGATCGAGAGGAATGGGAATGTTCACTGGACCAAGGCCTTCCGCACCGGACAATCAGAGATGTGCCACAGCCTGCGCAATATTGAACATCATCATTTCAAGTTTGAAGGTCACCGTCGGCCGGGAGACGTCCACATTCATTTCTTCGGGACGGACTGCCTCAGCTTTAGCGACCAGATTCGGCTGCAAGATGGAGACGTCATGCAAGTCTCGGCCGAAGGTTACGGGCGACCTCTGCGAAATCCGGTGCGTGTGGATAAATCGAAACCAGCTCTTATTCCGGTGAGGGCTTTGGGAGGTTGAGTGAAACTATGCCAAAACCAAGCGTCGCAATTCTCGGACTCGGCATCATGGGCTCTGGTATGGCGCATCGTCTGCTCTCCGCGAGCTTTCCATTGGCGGTCTATAACCGCAATCGTGAAAAATGCGTTCCTCTCGCCACCGCCGGGGCGTTCGTCGCTGATTCGCCGCGAGAAGCAGCAGCGCGATCCCAGATCATTCTGAGCATGGTGGCGAATGACGACGCGTCCCGGGATATCTGGCTCGGAGAGAACGGAGCACTTAGCGGTGCGGGCCCGAATTCTGTCTTGATCGAGTCGAGCACACTGAGTGGCGACTGGATTCAGGAACTCGCAGCCAAGGGCGCCGAACGCGGTTGTCAATTCCTGGACGCGCCGGTCACCGGCACCAAACCTCATGCCGCATCAGGCGAATTAGTTTTTCTTGTGGGAGGATCAACGGAAACTCTCGACGCTGCGCGCCCGGTGTTTTCAGTGCTCGGTCGCGATGTCGTGCATCTGGGCCCAATCGGTAGCGGCGCTCTCATGAAACTCATCAACAATTTCCTTTGCGGAGTGCAAACTGCGTCGTTTGCCGAAGCGGTGTCGATGATCAATGCTGGCGGTCTGGACCGCGCCAAGGCCATGTCCATTCTCACAGGTGGTGCTCCGGGTAGTGGAATCGTGAAGCGAGTGGCAGAGCGAGTCGCTACCAATGACTTCACTCCGAACTTTGCACTGCGCTGGATGGCCAAAGATCTGGGCTATGCCGTGCGGGAAGCCTCGTCTGAAGGAATCCCTCTTCAAACCGCGACTGCAGCTCTTGCCGTCTTCCAACAAGCAATTGCCGAAGGCCACGGCGACGAGGACTTCTCAGCCGTTTCTAAACTGGCGAAACAAGTTGCGCACTCATGATTGTGAAAGAGCGAGGAACGAAAATGCAGCTCACTGGATTTCGCACGATTGCCATCGCATTAGCTCTACTTCTTTCGTGCTTTATGTCCGGGGCCAATGCGCAGCGCCCGAATGAGAAGAAGCCTCGGACTCCTGGCCCGATGCTTGCACAGGGAGTACAAGACTATGACACTCCCGACTTCACGCTCACTCTCGTGCGTTCGTCCCAGACTGTGGCTGCTCTTAAGCCCAAAGGGGCCGGCGGCTTCGACTTCACACCTGGCGACTTGCTGACGGAACGTTCGCAAAACGGATATTTTCATTTGGGTGACATCACCCTTCGTCTGCGTACGGACGACTCAACCGAATGGAAGAATTATTCGACCTCATCCGCACGCACGCCGGTGAAGACGCTACCCGCTTCTGCAAACGTCCTGGCCGCCGCAGATCTGACTTCCACCTTGCCTGCTGATCTTCCGTTGCGAATCACCAGAACATGGGCGGTGGATGGCGGCAGACTCGTCCTGCGTTTCGCGATGACCAACATCGCAAAGAAAACGGTTCAGATCGGAGCACTGGGCATTCCGATGATCTTCAACAATGTGCTTAACGATCGCTCTCTGGACCAGGCTCACGCGATCTGTTCGTTCTACGATCCGTATATCGGTGAAGACGCCGGGTACTTGCAGGTGACGCGGTTGAGCGGGCACGGTCCTGCACTCCTCGTCGTCCCCGAGGGCAGAACGCCCTTCGAAGCTTACAACCCGATTCTCGACAGAAAAGGACGCTGGGGTGCCGCTCCAGTCTTCACGGATCCCACTCAGCGAGGAATCACGTTCGAGGGATTCTACGAGTGGATGGTCCACAGTCAGGCGTACGCTGAGAACGAATGGAAGAACGCTCAACCCTGGAACGCTCCGACAAGCCTCACGCTGGCGCCGGGCGAATCGAAAATCTACGGCGTCAAGTTTCTCGTTTCTGATTCGATTCGGAACATCGAGAAGACGCTTGCGGACAATCAGCGCCCCGTTGCGGTTGGAGTGCCGGGATATGTATTGCCCCAGGACATGAAAGGTCGCCTGTTTCTCAAGTACGACAAGGCAGTCAAGTCGTTGACGGTTGAGCCCGCATCGGCTCTCGAGGTCCGCGAAGATTCGTCCGATCACAAAGATTGGAAGGCGTACACGCTGCAAGGCAAGACGTGGGGACGCTCGCGCTTGACCGTCACCTACGACGATGGGACGGTGCAAACGATCCAGTACTTCGTCATCAAGCCGAGTGCACAGGTGGTTGCCGATATGGGCCACTTCTTGACGACCAAACAGTGGTTCGCCGATTCGAGCGATCCGTTTCACCGAGCACCCGCGCCAATCACCTACGACCGCGAGGCGAATCAGACGGTGCTGCAGGACAGCCGCGTCTGGATCGCGGGTCTAAGCGATGAGGGCGGCGCTGGTTCATGGCTGGCGGCGATCATGAAGGAACTGGTTCAGCCGAATAAAGAAGAATTGGACAAACTGCAGCAGTTCGTCGACGGCGTTTTATGGGGCGGTCTGCAATCCAAAGACGGACCTCACCCATACGGCGTACGCAAAAGCCTCTTCTACTATCAGCCGGACCAGATGCCTGCCAATTATTACAACAGCAGCTTTGACTGGAAATCATGGACAAGCTGGAACAAGCAGGCGTCGGAGGCAGTCGATCGTTCTTACGACTATCCGCACGCGGCCGCGGCGTATTGGGTGCTCTATCGATTGGCTCGCGATCACAAGGGATTGGTCACCAATCATCCATGGGATTGGTATCTGGACCATGCTTACCAGACTTCCATTGCGATGACTACTTATGCCAAAGACCTGTCTGTGTTTGGCCAGATGGAAGGCTCGATTTTTGTTCAGATACTGGCCGACCTCAAGCGCGAAGGCATGAATACGCAAGCAACTGATCTCGAGAACAAAATGCGCGGGCGGGCCGATCGCTGGAAAGAGCAGGCCTATCCGTTCGGCAGCGAGATGCCGTGGGATTCCACCGGTCAGGAAGAAGTCTATGCCTGGACGAAATATTTCGGCTATCACGACAAAGCGGAAGTCACGCTCGACGCAATTCTTGGATACGATCCGGCAATCCCTCACTGGGGCTACAACGGTAGCGCGCGCCGATATTGGGACTTCATTTTCGCCGCTAAAGACACGCGACTGGAGAGGCAATTGCACCACTATGGCTCGGGGCTGAACGCGATCCCCGTATTAACTGAATATCGTGAGCACCCTGAAGACATTTACCTGTTGCGTGTCGGCTATGGTGGAACGATGGGCGCACTCACTGATATTGACGAGGAGGGGTTCGCTGCGGCAGCCTTCCACGCCTTCCCCGATATGCTTAAGCCCGATCCCTACAGCGGCGACTACGGCCCCAACTTCTTTGGACACGCCTGGAATGCCGCGACCTACCTTGTGGATCACCCCGAATTTGGCTGGATCGCGTTTGGCGGGAATGTAAAAACGCACGAGGATGTTGTCACGGTCACGCCGCGGGACTCGTACCGAGCGCGAGTTTACATTGCCTCTCTCGGATTATGGCTTACGCTCGACGCGGGTGAATTTGAGAGTGTCGAGGTGAATCACCGCACTGGAATGGTACGAGTAAAGTTGGCCGCCGCGACGGAAGCTACGCCAGAAGCGCTGTTACGAATCGAACAACCGGCCAAGGTTAATGGCGTCGGCGAATATCATCCTGCGGCGACCCTTGAATCCAGGCGTGGCGCCTATGTTGTTCCACTCCAGAAAGAAGCGACTTGGCTGGAGTTTACTGGGCATTAATCTCGAGTACATGGGGAGTGAAGAGTTTCCGCTCAAATGAGGGCAAACGTTTTCTTAACTAACCCGCGAAGATAGAGCGGTCTTCGCTGCTATGTTAGGATGTTGGATTGGCAATCCGCTTTTTTCAATGATTAATGCCCATGGACATCCGTGAGATCGCTCGAAGAGCGAAAGTATCCACCGCGACGGTATCCAGAGCAATCAACCGCGTTCCAACGGTCGATCCTCAACTAGCCAAAAGAGTGTGGAAGGTAGTAGACGAACTGGGGTACTACCCTAATACTCAGGCCCGCGCCTTGGTATCAGGACGCAGTCGGATTTTTGGACTGATCGTCTCCGAATTCACCAACCCGTTCTTTCCAGAAATCGTTCAGACTTTCGAAAATCTCGCCGTAGAAAATAACTACGAAATTCTCCTCACCTCAACGGTGAATGATCCGAAGCGGATGGAATTGTCCGTTCGGCGCATGATCGAACGCCGTGTGGATGGCGTCGCGATCCTGACGTTCGGGATGGAAGAGACGCTGCTCGAACACCTCCGCTATCGCAAGGTTCCGCTGGTATTTGTTGACGTAGGGCCGGACGTAAGAGGAATCGCCAACATCAAGATCAACTATCAGAGCGGAATCCGGCAGGCCGTCCAGCATCTGGCGGCGCTCCGGCATACCCGCATCGCTTTTGTGGCGGGCCCGTTGCATCTCAAGTCTGCTCTGGCCAGGCGAGAAGCTTTTAAAGCGTGCATGACGGAGATCGGACTTTCTCCTGACCTGATCGTTATTGGCGATCACCGGTTAGAGGGGGGAATGCGCGCGCTCGTTGAACTCAGCAATTTGAGCGTTCGACCGACCGCCGTGCTGTGCTCCAACGACATGACCGCGATCGGCGTCATGCGCCAAGCCTATGACCAGAACATCAAGATACCGGACGACCTTTCTGTCGTCGGATTCGACGACATCCGGTTGGCTGAGTTCACAACTCCTCCGCTGACCACAGTTCAAATGTCGCAAAAGGAACTGGCCAAAATCGCCTTCCGGGCTCTGTTGAACGAGGTCGAATGCGACCCGCCCTCGCATGAACGCCACGAATACGAACTGCCGACCAGTCTGGTGCTCAGGCGTTCTACGGCGTTGGCCCAAACCGGCCGAGGCCAAACTTCCTCCAAGGGAACCGGAGGCGGCAAATCGCGAAACGCTTCATCTTCTGTACAGCGGTAGAACGAGAACTCCTCTGCCTCTCGACCCGTGTTTCTCACGAAAAACTCGCTTCAATACACCCAAGAAGGAGGTTGCAAACTCACCCGGCACGGGAATAATCTAGGTTGCGATAATATGAGTAAACGATTACCGTAAACGAGGACGACAGGGCTAAGGGTAGGGAGTTATATGGCGAAGAAGATGACGATGGGTGTGATCGTGGGAAACCGGGGGTTTTTCCCGGACCATCTGGCTAAGACTGGCCGCGAAGAAATCCTGCGTGTGCTTGAGACGCACGGGATCGATGTAGTGGCCCTCACTCCGGGTGAGAGTAAATACGGCGCGGTCGAAACGCGGGAGGAATCCCGGCGTTGTGCTGACCTGTTCAAGCGCAATCGCGACCGGATCGACGGCATCATCGTCACGCTGCCGAACTTCGGCGAAGAGCGCGCGATTGCCGATACCCTGCGTCTGGCCGATCTCCGCGTGCCGGTTCTCATTCAGGCGACGCCCGATGATCCACCGAAAATGACCATCGCCTCGCGCCGGGACAGCTTCTGCGGAAAAATGTCGGCGTGCAACAATCTCAGGCAGTATGGCATTCCTTACTCTCTCACCACGCTGCACACAGAGAGTCCCGACTCGCCCGAGTTCGCCAAAGATTTGCAATGGTTCTCAGGAGTTTGCCGGGTGGTAGACGGGTTTCGCAACTTGCGCGTTGGGGCCATCGGCGCGCGTCCGGCGGCCTTTAACACCGTGCGCTATAGCGAAAAGATACTCGAATCGCAGGGTATCTCGATCGAGACATTAGACCTTTCCGAAGTCCTGGGCCGCATCGAACGCATGAAAGACAACGACGATCATGCACAGGCCAAACTCGCCGCGATCAAGAAATACGTCGATGCCGGCAGCGTGCCCGCGGCCGCGTTGATGAAGATGGCGAAACTGGGAGCTGTCGTCGACCAGTGGATGGCCGCCACCGAGGTCAAGATCAGCGCGGTCCAGTGCTGGACTTCGATTGAAGAAAATCTCGGCGTGGTTCCCTGCACCATCATGAGCATGATGAGCAACGAACTGTTGTCGAGCGCGTGCGAGGTCGACATTTGCGGCGTACTGGGCATGCATGCGTTGCAACTGGCATCGGGCAGCCCGTCGGCGCTTCTCGATTGGAATAACAACTATGGATCTGATCCGAACAAGGCGGTCTGCTTCCACTGCTCGAACCTGCCGAAGCATTTCTTCCGCTCGGTAAAAATGGATTTTCAGGAAATCATCGCCGGCACCGTCGGGAAAGAGAATACGTTCGGAACCTGCGTTGGACTGATCAAACCGGAGCAGATGAGTTTCGCTCGCTTCTCGACGGACGACACTTCAGGCAAGATGCGCGGGTACGTTGGTGAAGGGCGATTCACGGACGACCCGCTGAATACTTTTGGCGGGGCAGGCGTGGTTGAAATACCGGAACTCCAGAAACTATTGCATTTCATCTGCGAGAGGGGTTTCGAGCATCACGTCGCGGCGAACCTCTCGACGGTAGCATCGTCCGTCTACGAAGCCAGCACTCGATATCTGGGCTGGGACATGTACTATCACGGTTGTGAAAACGGAGCCTGCTGATGGCCATCGTGGCAGGAGTTGATTTCGGCACGCTGAGCGTTCGTGTCTCTCTCGTCGACAGCGAGCGCGGCTTGCTGGAATCTGCGATCGCCGAATATCCGCTGCATCGCAAGCGCGAAGACCCCGAGTACGCCACCCAATCGCATGACGACCACATGCGGGCGCTCGCATCCGCGACTCGCGAAGTGCTGAAGAAGGCCGGCATTTCTGGCGATCAAGTTCAAGCGATCGCGCTCGACACAACGGGCTCGTCCGTAATTCCTGTTGGGAAGAATCTTCAGCCGCTCGGCGAGTACTACTTGTGGTGCGACCACCGCGCCAAGGGCGAGGCTGCCGAGATCACTGACGTCGCTAACCGCGAAGGACTGGAGGCGATCCACTGGTGCGGCGGGGTCTACTCCTCGGAATGGGGATTTTCCAAGCTGCTGCACTGGCTTCGCCATAATCCTGATAAACGATCGGCGTTCGTTTCGGCCTTTGAACATTGCGACATGGTCGCGGCTACGCTGTGCGGAATCACCGATCCCAAAAGAGTGAAGCGCAGCATCTGCGCCATGGGGCACAAGTGGCTGTGGAACGCGCAGCTAGGTGGGCTTCCGCCTGAAAGCTTTCTCGTCAAAGTAGATCCTTTATTAAAAGGAGTTCGCGAGCAACTGCAAGGGGAGTATTCCACCTCCGATCAAATTGCCGGCACGCTCTCTGCCCCGTGGGCAGAAAAGCTGGGACTGAAAGCGGGCATCCCCATCCCGGTTGGCGCCTTCGACGCGCACTGGGATGCGATTGGAGCCGGGTGCCGAACCGATGACATGGTTAACGTCATCGGCACGTCGACTTGCATCATCGGCATCACTCCATCGGTGAACCTGGTGCCTGGAGTGTGCGGAGTTGTGCAAGGCAGCGTGCATCCTCTGCGCACAGGCATTGAAGCCGGACTCTCTGCCGTAGGAGATATCTTTAGCGCAATTGCTTCCCGTGCCGGCACCGACGTAAAGTCGCTCAGCGCTGGTCTGGAAACCTATCGGGCCGGTCAGACCGGATTGCTCCGCATGACCTGGGACAACGGCGATCGCACCGTGCTGGTAAATCCCAATCTCCGCGGCGTCACGCTCGGATGGAACTTGCAGAGCACAGCGCAAGACGAGCTCTTCGCCGCCATCGAAGGAACCGCGTTTCACACGCGTGTGATTCTCGATCGTATGGCCGAACACGAAGTGCAAATCAAGCGCGTGATCAACGCTGGCGGCATTCCTCAGAAGAATGATGTGTTGAACCAGGTTTACGCCAACGTCCTGGGGCGTCCTGTGTTGGTCCCAGCCAAGAGCGTGGTGAGTCTCGGATCGGCAATCTTCGCGTTCCTGGCCGCCGGAACTTTCAAAACAGTCGAAGAAGCACAAGATAAGATCTGCCCTTCGCACCGCACATTCTTGCCAGAAGATACGGCACAACACACGTATGGCCGCCTGTATCCGTTGTATAGCAAGTTGTACTTCGCTTTAGGACAGCGGGGCGGCGACGGGATGGGAGACATCCTGCCGACCCTAATCGCGGTCGCGGAATCTGCAAGAGGCGGAGCCTAGCGTGAAGAGCATACGAGGAGCACGAATGAATTTTCAAAAAGCCATGCAATCCGTCGCAATCACTGCGGTATGCCTAGCGATGTTTTCGATGACCATGGAGGCTAAGACGAAAGTGACGAGCCAGCCATTTGGAAAGACTCCTGACGGAACCCCAGTTGAAATTTACACGTTGAGCGACGGCGCATACGAAGCTCGCATTATGACTTACGGCGGAGTCGTCGTCTCCCTCAAAGCGCCGGATCGAAAGGGTACTTCCGCGGACGTTGTACTCGGATTCGATGACGTCGACGGCTACGTTGCAAACTTCAACGGGTCTTCGGACGCATTCTTCGGAGCCCTCATCGGCCGTTATGCAAATCGCATTGCGCACGGCACCTTTTCTCTCGATGGAAAGAAATATTCCTTACCTTTGAACGACGGCGCAAATTCTCTCCACGGCGGGCCGCACGGTTTCAACAACGTCGTGTGGAAGGCGAAGCCAATCGCCGATGGAGTCGAACTCACTTATCTGAGCAAAGATGGTGAAGCAGGATATCCCGGTAACCTGTCGGCCACAGTTCGATACACGCTGGCAAAAGGCGATCTACGCATTGAGTATTCCGCGACGACCGACAAGGACACCGTCGTCAACCTGACGAATCACTCCTATTTCAATCTCGCGGGCCAGGGCGACATTCTCAGCCATCAACTCACGCTCCACGCCTCGCGCTTCACACCGGTTGACTCAGGACTCATTCCAACGGGAGAGCTGAAATCGGTGGAATCCACTCCCTTCGATTTTCGCAAAGCGACCGCGGTCGGTGCGCGGATCAATTCAACGGATGAACAGATTCGTTTGGGTCATGGTTACGACCACAACTGGGTGCTGGATAGTGGGGGAGGCAAATTAGCCGAAGCCGCAGAGCTCTACGACCCAAGCAGCGGGCGAGTACTGAAGGTTCTGACCGACCAGCCGGGAATCCAGTTTTATAGCGGAAACTTTCTCAACGGCTCGATCAAAGGGAAAGGTGGCAAACCCTACGAATTGCATGCCGCTCTCTGTCTGGAGACGCAACACTTCCCCGACTCGCCGAACCACCCGGATTTCCCAACCACAGAGTTGAAACCCGGAGGGCGATACCACACCGTCACTGTCTTCAGCTTCTCGACCCGTTAACGATGGCAGAACATTTTCTTGGCGGACCTCTGATGAGCACAGAAAGCAATTCTCCGCTAAGAATTCTTGATCGGATACGCGCTGTCCTCAAAAGCAAACGGCGAAGACACACTCTTCTGCCTTGCGTTGCTCTTCTCTTTCTCTGCAGTCACGTCAGCGGAGCGCAAGAAACGCCGCAAAGTGTAAGCGTCCACGTGCAGTTCGATCAGTCTGAGGGACAGTTCGCGCCAGTCTGGAATTACTTCGGCTATGACGAGCCCAACTACACCTACACCGCGAACGGCAAGAAGTTGCTCTCTGAATTGGCGGCCGCGAATGTCGTGCCGGTCTATATACGAACTCACAATCTGTTGACCACCGGCGACGGCTCTGCGTCTCTCAAGTGGGGATCGACGAATGCCTACACCGAAGATGCATCCGGCCATCCTATTTATAGCTGGGTAATTCTGGACCATATTTTCGACACGTTTCGTGAAGCGGGCGTCAAGCCTCTGGTCGAAATTGGCTTCATGCCCGAGGCGCTCTCTACGCATCCGAAACCCTACCGTCACGATTTTCCGCAAGGCGACATCTACACCGGCTGGGCCTATCCTCCGAAGGATTATCAGAAGTGGTCGGAACTGGTTTTCCAATTCGTTCACCATCTTCGTGAGCGATATGGCGATAACGAAGTGAAGACTTGGTTGTGGGAAGTATGGAACGAACCCGACATTGGTTATTGGCAAGGAACGGCAGAAGAGTATTTCAAGCTGTACGATTTTTCAGTCGACGCGGTCCTGCGAGCTTTTCCGGAGGCGCGGATTGGCGGGCCCGACAGCACTGGCCCCGGCAATGACAAAGCCGCAGGGTTTCTGCAAGCGTTTCTCGACCATTGCGCACACGGGAAGAACTACGCAAATGGCAAGGTGGGATCGCATCTTGATTTCATCAGCTTTCATCCGAAGGGATCTCCTGCATGGCGTGGCGACCATGTGGAGATGGGCATCAGCCGCCAGCTTGCGGCCATTGAGCGAGGATTCAAGATCGTGGCTTCGTTTCCTGAGTGGAGGCAGACTCCCATCATTCTGGGCGAATCCGATCCCGAGGGCTGCGCGGCCTGTTCCGCCGAAAGAAATCCGGGGAATTTGTACCGCAACGGACCTCTCTACGGCACCTACACGGTCGAGGTTCTGAACAACATTCTGGCACTGCAACGTCAGGAACACGTCAATCTTCTCGGAACCGTCACTTGGGCATTCGAATTTGAAAATCAGCCCTACTTCGCAGGCTTCCGCGATCTCGCGACGAACGGCGTAGACAAGCCTGTCCTGAACGCCTTTCGCATGTTGGGGCTGATGGGCAGCGAGCCACTTAAGGTGACGAGTTCAGGCAGCCTGGCCAGCGATGACATTGTGCACAGCGGAGTCCGGGCGCTGCCCGACATCAATGCGATCGCGACGCGCAAGAGCCACGAGGTCGACGTGTTGCTCTGGAACTATCACGATGAGGACCTGCCATTTCCAGCAGCATCCATCGATCTGGCAATCACCGGACTGCCCACTGACGCACGTCGCGGTCTGCTCGAACATTTCCGCGTCGACTCCGACCACAGCAACGCATTCACCGCGTGGAAAGAGATGGGATCGCCGCAATCACCGTCCCCGACTGAATACGACCGACTGCTCAGCGCCGGCCAACTGCAACTGCTGAACTCGCCCACTTGGGTCGCAATCGAACACGCGCACCTACATTTGCACTTTGACCTACCGCGGCAAGGACTGTCTCTGGTTCGACTCTCGTGGTGAGTCCCAGTGCCGCGAGCTAAGCCTGCTGCAACAGATTCCACACCTGCATAGAAGTCGCTTGGCGGTTCGCCCACGCATAATAAGGAATGAAGGTGAGCGGAACTTTCCGCGACTTTTCTTCTCCGCCATACCGCGAATAGAGCGCCTTGTCCGATCCCCGTTCGAATACGGCGCCGGTATGATGAAGCACTACCATTCCTCCTAACAGATCACTGCGGAATTCAGTTTGAAATTGTTCGGCAGGCTGGCGTCCCACGTTGACTGCGACGTCGCTCAGAGATACGCCGCTCGGTTGATCGATCTCCTCCAGGCAATAAATGAGCGGCCCGCGTTGGACCGCGACGCGCCCGCTGTCATCAGCCACGCGCGGATTCGCTTCAATGATCTGCGGCACGACTTCAAGCTTAAGCTGAATGACGTCGCCCGCCGACCAGCGGCGGCGAATCGGAAGATACGTCCCCAGTGTTGCACCCGTCATGCTCTTGGCGTTCACGGTCACTTGCGCGTGATTAGCCCAACCCGGAATCCGCAGATAAAAGGTAAACTCGGACGCCTGCGCCGGCGTCACCGTGATTTCTACATTGCCGTCCCACGGATAATTCGTCTTCTGCGCGACTTTCAGTCCAACTCCGTTCTCCAAGCCCCAGTTGAGTTCGGAATTGTCGTAGAGATGTACGTAGATTCCGTCCGCGCTGGTGCTGTAGAAATATCCCGGGAGCGAACCGAACGTCCGCTCGAGGTTCGGCGGACAGCAGGTCACGTCGTACCACGGATTCCGAATCTTATCCCCGGTGGAGGGATCAAACGCCAGTGGATTGCGATAGCAGTAGAGCGTGCCGTCAAGCGACATCCCGGAATTGATCCCGTTATACAGAGCGCGTTCGATCACGTCGGTAAACTTTGCGTCACCGGTAGCGGCAAGCATGCGCCAGTTCCACATCATGTTGCCGATGGCCGCGCAGCTCTCGCCGTAGGCGCGGAAGTTTGGCAGTTCGTATGCGTCCCCGAAAGCCTCGCCGTCCGATCGCGAACCAACGCCACCAGTGACGTACATCTTGGTGGAAGTCATGTCGTTCCATAGCGTGTTCAGGGTCTTCCAGTATGCATCGTCGCCGGTCTCCAGATAATAGTCGGTGGCGCCGCAACATGCGTACATCGCCCGCACTGCATGGCCCTGCATCTTGGTCCGCGCAGTGAACGGAGTTCCACTGAACATGTAAATCGTCCGGCGCTCCGGCAACTCGATGCGATTGTCGCCCTGCAGAATGTAACCCGCAAGATCTAGCTGGCGTTTGTCACCGGTGATCCGGTAAAGCTCAATCAACGCCATTTCAATTTCAGGGTGCCCGGAGACAATGGGCTTCTTCGGAGCCGGACCGTAATTCGGGATCAGGAAATCATCAACAAAGCGAATGCCGGCGTCGAGCAGTTTGCGATCGCCCGTCGCACGGTAGTATGCAATCGCTCCCTGCAGCATGTGTCCCATGTTGTAAAGCTCATGACCCGTGCTTTGAGTCTGCGGGAGCATTCGCAAAGATTTGCGGTCATCTTGATAGTAAGTGTTGAGATAGCCGCTCGGTTCCTGAACGGCAACGACCTCGTCAATCAACTTCTCGGCGCTTGCCCGAAGTTCAGGACGATCGCCGGACTGCAGCACGAATCCAACGGCCTCAGTCCACTTGTAGACATCGGAGTCTGAAAATACAGGACCGCTTTGCGCGGCTGTGCTCTTGCCAGCCAGGCGCAGAAAGTTATTCATGCGCCCGTTGGCTTCGAGCAAGTCGTGCATGGTGGGGATGCTTCTGGTCACGTTGATCTCGCGACGCCGGGCCCAGAAGTCGCCGGTAGTCGTCACCGCGCGTACAGGAATGTCTCTAAGCTTCGCGTGAGGTGACTTAGCCAAGTTCTCGACGCCCTGATCTTTCCAATTGGGCGAGTCGGTCAACGCGACAGCGGTTTGGGCCATCGGTTTGCCGCTGGCGCCGACTTCAGCAAGAGCGGATCGAACGGGCAACGACGAAACGGCGGCTGCCGAAATCGCCGCGGTAACGAACTGTCTGCGCGAGATGTTTCGACTCTCTGCCATATTGATTCACCCGGTTTCTACAACGACCATTGCACGACTGTGTAAGAGTGTGCCGGAACCTCAAATTTCGTTCGCCCCTGGCTGCTGTCCGGCGCTGAAAAAGATTGCGGCACGACTCGTCGTGGCGCCGCAAATGTGTTCGAAGCCTTTAGATCATCGCCAGTGAGGATTGATGCCGAGCTCACGCGTGCGGGAGTGACATCTTCCCACACGACCTCGACGTCATGAGCCTTCGACAAATCTCGGTTCAGAATAAACAGGGAGAGCTTGCCACCGGCATGATCCAGCGAGCCCGCGACATCCACATGTCCAACCTGGTCCAAGCCGGAAACTTCATAAGTCGAAGACTGCACCAGCAGATCAAGCACTGCTCCTCTAGCGAATTGCAGCGCCCAACTGTATGGATAGTAGATGGTCTGCTGCACAATCCCGTTCGCATCCGTCATGATCGGAGCGATGACGTTGACCAACTGCGCGAGGCAGGCGAGCTTCACGCGATCGGCGTTGCGCAGCAATGAATTGATGAGTCCGCCGACCAGCAGCGCGTCCTCCAGGTTGTAAACCTCTTCCAGCAAATGCGGGGCTTCCTGCCGGTGTCCGTCAACGGCGTCTCCGGTGTTCGTGCGGTACCAGACGTTCCACTCATCAAAAGAGAGCCACAACTTTTTCGGGGACCGCTTGTGTCCGCGAACCAGGTCGCAGACCGCAACCGTCTCGGCGATCTGGCGCTCCATGCTCAGATTCAACGCCAGGTACTTCGAAGTATCGCCTCCACTGTCGCGCTCGTTGTTGCCGAAGTAGCGGTGCAGAGAGAGACCATCCACATACTGGTAGCACTGCTCAAGAACCTCGCGGTCCCACTCCAGGTAGGTTGGCATGAACGGACCGCTGGATCCGCACGCGATCAGTTTTAGCGAGGAATCTACGTATCGCATCTGCCGGGCAGCATCCGCGGCCTTCAGGCCATATTCTGTCGCCGACATGTGCCCAATCTGCCAGGGGCCATCCATTTCGTTGCCGAGACACCAGTGCTGCACCTTATATGGATCAGCAATTCCATGCTGCCGGCGCAGATCGCTCCACTTCGTTCCTTTATCGACGTTGCAATATTCGACCAGAGCTGCAGCTTCTTCTGCTGTCCCGGTCCCCAGATTGAGGCCCATGAGGGGCTCGGTGCCTACGACTTTGCACCACGCCATAAACTCGTTCGTGCCGAACTGGTTCGATTCGATCGTGTCCCAGGCCTTATCCAGCACGCGCGGCCGGTCCTTCTTCGGACCAATGCCATCAAGCCAGTTGTAGCCCGAAACAAAATTTCCTCCGGGATAGCGGATGATGGGAACTCCGAGTTGCCTGATTTCGTTGAGAACGTCCTTGCGGAATCCGTTCGAATCCGACAGCCTGGAGCCGGGATCGTAGATGCCTTCATAGATCGCCCGTCCAAGATGCTCGAGGAACGAGCCGAACAGATTGCGGTCGAGAGGAGCGATGGTCCGCCTCGAGTCGACGAACACACGCGCTGGCGTGTTGGCGCTGGCGGAGGAACCGGTCTGCCCCAAACTACTGGCCGCTAACGCGCGACTGCCTAATACTGCCGTCGCCGAGCATGCCAGCCCTGCATTGGAGGCCTGCTTTAAAAAGCGCCGTCTGGAGGCGGAAAACTTATTCATGGCATCCCTCAGTGGATGAGACTTTTGTGTCTATCTGCAGATGAGGGCGCGGAAAACAGCGCTCTCAACTCAGCGCGAGACTTCACACGCAGATACAGATGATGATACTTCCGATGCAATGCAGTCCGCATGTTCTATCAAAAAGCAGCGAGCCGGAGTTCGACCTCCGGCTCGCTCATGCGAATCTCTTCCGACACGACTAGAACGAGACCCTCAAGCCCAACTCAATCTTTCTGGCGTCAAACGGGTTGAGCGTGCTGGTCACCTTGCCGAAGGTGGCGTCCGCCATGTTGGGATCCACACCGCCCAAATTCCCATGGTTGAAGACATTAAGGAAGTCAAAGCGCAATTGCAGGCTGCCTTGCTCCCCGAGCCATGGAAGGTGATTGTTCTTCAGAACGCTCGCATCGGCCTGGAACATTCCCGGGTTGCGATAGATGTTGCGCGGCTCAGTACCTTGGGACCCTTGCGGAGCTTGCGCGAAATCAGCAACTGTAAATAGGCCATTCTTGTACGCCGAACGGCTGTGCGATCCGCTGAAGTTCTGCGTCGGCCTGAGTGGGATGTCGTAGTTCACTCCGTCGAGGTTGTAGTCGCCGCTGTCAGGTGCAAGGACATTTGGCGTAATTACGGGACTGCCGGCGGTGGCACTGGAACACGGAGTCGCCGTTCCCCCTTGGTCGCACATTACATCCGGAGAACGGTTGTCGATCACCCAGAATGGCGTACCGGTCTGGACGGCGATGATGCTCGACACCTCCCAGCCATCGGTCAAGATCTTGCCCAAACCACTCTTTAGTCCCGGCAAAGTATAAACACCGGAGAACGAGAAGCGCTGCCGCACGTCATAATTCGCGTCTCCGTAATAGTTAAAGTAAGCATTCTGGTCGGGGATGTTGGCGCCGCCGTTCTGGTTATCCTGGTCGAATCGCGTGTTCGCTTCGGGATAGTCCTTAGCGTGCGAAAGAGTGTACGACGCTTGGAAGTTGGTATGATGCCCCGCTCTTCCGCGAAGCGACAGAATCATCGCATTGTAGGTGGCTTGATTGGCGTTGTGGACGTAAGTTATGGCGCCAAAGTTGACATTCGGGCGCGCGAACGTTTCCACCACGCTGCCCGCCGCACCTGAGAAGCTGACATCGCTCGGCACCCGGTTCACATCGGCTCCCGTCAGGCCGTTATAGCTTCGCGACCCCGAATAGCTGGCACCCGCCACCAGTCTTCCTGGCAACTGGTGCTCTACGCCAATCACATAATTCACTGCTAGTGGCGCCTTCATATTTCGGTCAAGCGAATCGACATTGGTCGGCAGCCCCGCGATGCCACCGGCAGCATTCAAAGATCCCGCTGGAATTTCTGGCAGCACGAATCCCCACGGATAGTTCCCCGACGGCGCGATGGCGAAGTAGTTCCCCAGTGGCTGGCCATTGGGGGCGACGTTGGTGAAGGTCTCGCTCAAAACTCCGGGTGGATTATTTCGCGTCTGGTCGATGGTCTGACCCATCGCGATCCAGTCGTGATAAACACCGACTCCGCCGCGCACCGCCCATTTGCCCGTCTTCGTCGGATCCCAAGCGAAGCCGATTCGTGGGCTGAAGATATTCTTCATGGAATTGGCAAACACACTCGGAACCGTTCCAACCGTGGCGAACTGCACCTGCTCGTTGAAATTTCCAGCGGTTCCCAGAGTTAGCGCGCTGAACTGAAAGCCACTGTTTCCCCAAGGAATGTGATTCGTAAAATCGTCCCATCGCATGGATAGCGTCAACGATAGATTCGATTTCACCTTCCAGTCGTCTTGAGCAAAGAAGCCGAAGGGATTCTCCTGACCGCCAAACTGAACGGTTCCAGCGGCGCCCGTAAGCGGGTTGTACGCGCCAACCGATTCCTGGAAGACATTGTCCTGCACCAGGTCCAGAAGGTTGTTGAAAGTAAAGCCCGGGCGAATGTTGGCCGGCGTAAAGTCACCGTGCTCAATACCTCTCGCTCCGTCGTATCCGAACTTCAGAGTGTGTTTCCCATGTACCCAGCCCAACACCGATCGCCAGTTATACATCGGGCCTCGGTACTCGCCCGGCCCCCATCCGCCACCGACAGAGAAACCGGTGAGACCGCCGACAACGCCGACATTGGGCACGGCCAGATTCGCGTCCTGACCGTTGGCTCCGCCCACACTCGCAAATGCGAAGCTGGATTCCCAAAGGAGACCTGAGTTAAACGTGTGGGTGAAATCGATCTGCGCGTAGCGATTTCGCATGATGTCCAATGCGCCCAGCTTCGGCCTCGGCGACTTCTGCTGCTGATCGAAGGAGTCGTTGTAATAGCTCAAGTACAAGCGATCCTTTTCCGTGAAGTACTGGTCAAGGCGGAAGTTGTATTGCAGGGCGTTGTAGTATTCGCTGGCGTTGAAGCTGCCGCTGTCCACCATCGCGAGATTGCAAGGCGGAGCCCCAACTGTGCCGCAAAGACCCGATGGTAGGTATGTCTGCGCCGTTTGCGCAACGGTTCCGCCGAACAAATTGCCCGCCGGCCATCCAGCAAGAACTTGGGTTCCAACTGTATTCGGATAGTTCGCCTGCGCCCATTGCACAAACGCCGGATCTTCGAACAATTGTTGCCCAGTCGCGCCGGGCACGGTCGCCCAAAGTTTTTCGAAATCCGCGAAGAAGAAAGTCTTGCCTTTACGAATCGGCCCGCCGAAAGTACCTACAAGATCCTTTCGGGCGTAAGACTCGGCTGCACCTGAGACGAAGTCCGGCGTCGCCTGCAGATCCTGATTGGCAAAGAAAAGGCTGCCGCTACCGTGGAATTGATTGGTCCCGGATTTCGTGGTCACCTGAATCAGGATCGAACTGCCCAGATTATCTTCGCCACCCCATGTGTTGGTTTGCAGCGAGGCCTCCTGCACCGCGTCCGGAATCGGCGCAAGAATAATGTTGCCATTCTGAACGGGGCTGGTGACGTTCATGCCGTCCACCATAACCACGTTCCCTGTGTAGCTTCGACCGTTGGCGCTGATCTGCGGAGTCTGCGTTCCGAAGTTATCCGGAAGACCGCCAGGAGCTTCTCCCGCGAGCCGCGTACCAACACCCACGACTCCTGGCGTGACCGCAAGAATGTCCCAAAGGTTTCGGTTGGCGGAAGGCAGATCGCGCACGGTGTCCGCCGACAACGTTGCCTGCAATCGGCTGTCATCGGTGTCCACCAAAGGAGCATGCACTTCCACCGTGATCGATTGCTGCGCACTCGCGACCGGCAGAGCCAGATTAATGCCCTTCGTCTCAGAGGTGTTGAGCGCAAAGTTGGCCTCTGCTTTTCTGAAACCGTTGGACTCGGCGGACAAAGCGTAGTTGCCGGGGGGAAGGCTGTTGAAGCGATAGTTGCCTGAATCACCCGTCGTGGTTGTGGCGGTGACTCCTGTATCGAGGTTTCGCAAAACCACGGAGGCACCGTTGATCGCGGCGCCTGCTGGATCGGAAACCACGCCCTGCACGTTGCTGCTGTACTGAGCAAGAGCGGGAAGAGTGAAGAACATCAGAAACAGAATGGACGACAAGGAAAGGCGAGCTTGCCAGTTAGCCACTATAGTCCCCTCCCACATCGCGGTGCGAGTCCGACGAGTAAACGCTTTCTCGACTAGTTGAAATAGCTTATAGCCTCCCCAGAAAGGCGCTGTCAAGCATTTTTTGAGCTTTTCCTCAGTCAGCAGTTTCGCCAGAGGGCCGATAAAAAGTGTAAGCTAGCAAGCGATTTCACAGATTGCAGCCCTTCTGGCAATCCGCTTCAGAGCCTGAATCATAAGGGGACCTTTCATGGAAACACGCCGACTTGGAAACAGCGATCTCCACATCACTGCTCTCGGAATTGGCGCGTGGGCCATTGGCGGAAGTGGCTGGAACGGAAGCATGGGGCCGCAGAACGAAGACGACTCCGTCCCGGCGCTTCACGCAGCTTTAGATCACGGCCTCAACTGGATTGACACCGCCGCCCTCTATGGACTTGGTCATTCGGAAGAAGTAGTCGCGCGCGCCCTCGATGGACGCACACCAAGACCCTACGTGTTCACCAAGTGCGAGCGGGTCTGGGATGCGAACGGCACAGTCGGCGCATCCCTCAAGGCAGATTCGGTGCGGCGCGAATGCGAAGACAGCCTGCGCCGCCTGCGAACCGACGTTATCGATCTCTACCAGATTCATTGGCCCGAACCGGACGAGGACATCGAAGAAGCATGGACAGAGTTGGCGCGCCTGCAGAAGGAAGGCAAGGTCCGATATATCGGAGTCTCCAACTTCAACGTTCGCCAGATGCAGCGGGCGCAAGCCATCGCTCCCATCACATCTCTGCAGCCTCCGTATTCGATCGTTACCCGCGCGATCGAGAAGGAGATCCTGCCTTTCGCCGTCCAAAACAATATAGGGGTCATTGCGTATTCGCCAATGTCCGCTGGGTTGCTCACCGGGGCCATGACACGCGAGCGCGTTGCCAACTTCACCGCCGAGGACTGGCGCCGAAATCTCCCCAACTTTCAGGAGCCGCTGCTTTCCCGAAATCTAAGACTGGTGGAGCGCCTTCGCGAAATTGGAAAGCGCCACGGCCGCTCACCCGGAGAAGTAGCGATTGCCTGGACCCTGAACAATCCCGCAGTGACCGGCGCGATCGTCGGCTTCCGGAGCGCGAAACAAGTTTCTGGGATTATAGGAGCGGCCGAATTCCGGTTAAGTGCAAATGAGGTCTTGGAAATCGAGAATGCGCTGAAACAAGAGGTGGCCGCCTGAAAATAAGCCTGATCGCCGTTTGGCCTGCCACGATCGTCAATCTTGAGGAGAATACGTGAACAAACTTCGCTTTGTCGTATCTCTTATCACCGACGACAACGACTACCAACGCCAGCAGGCTTCGGCTGCTCAAGAGACAGCGGCCCGCCTGGGAGTCGACCTGCAAATCTTTTTCGCGAAGAATGACGCCATTTACCAGAGTCAGCAGCTTCTTGAAGTGGTACAAGCTCGCGACACTGCGGTAAACGGCATTCTTGTGGAACCGGCCGGCAGAACCGCCTTCCCCAAGGTCGCGCACGCGGCTGTGACGGCCGGCATAGCGTGGGTGGTACTCAATTGCGAAGCCGACTATTTGACTGAACTTCGTTCCAAGAGCGCCGTCCTTGTGTTTGCCGTGAGCGCCGATAATCAAGAAGTCGGCCGGATTCAAGGACGTCAGCTTGCCGCTCTTCTTCCGCAAGGCGGCTCAGCACTGTACATTCAGGGACCGTCTCTCAGTACCGTGACAGAACAGCGCGCCTCCGGCATGCTCGAAACCAAGCCGGGCAACATAAGCATCCGACTCCTGAAGGGCGCCAACTGGACCGAAGAAGCCGGCTTTCACGCGGTCTCGTCATGGTTGCGGCTCTCCACATCGCAAAAAGAACAAATTCAGGCAATACAGGCTCAGAACGATTTCCTCGCCCTGGGCGCGCGGCGGGCTGTAGAGGAACAAAGCTCCACGCAAACTAAGGACAGCAAGCCACGCCTGCCCTTCCTCGGCGTCGACGGCCTTCCAAAAACCGGGCAAGCCTGGGTTCGGCAGGGAATCTTGGCTGCCACAGTCGTCGTACCTCCGACGGCATCGCATGCTCTTGACGCTCTTGTAGCCGCGATTCAGCGGGGACAGCTAAGTCCGGAACGCACGTTGGTCGCCCCCGAATCCTTCCCCGCGCCCGGAGCCTTGAAGCCTCTGCCAGGACCAAACACAGAGCAGCCGAGACAATCTGTCAAACACAGTTGACAATAGCAGGGCAAGAAGTACAAGCTGATCGTAGTAAACGTTTGCTACACGGAACCTCAGGAGAATGCTCATGGCTCCCACTGTCAGCCGCAGAACTTTTCTCAAAGCCGCCACGGTGGCTTCCGCGGCCGGTCTCGCGTCCCGCGTGATTCCTGCCCATGCAGAAGTAGCCAAGGGAACCATCGCCATCAATACTCCGCTCACGACGTTCGCATATTCCGAAGTGGAACTGCTCGACGGTCCTATGAAGCGACAGTTCGCGGAGAACCATGCTCGGTTTCTGAATCTCGACGACGACCGCCTTCTCAAAGTCTTCCGCCAGGTTGCCGGCCTACCCGCGCCAGGCGAGGACATGGGAGGCTGGTACGATCTCAACGGCTTCAGCCTGGAGCACAATGACTTTCATGGCTTCATCGCGGGTCACAGCTTTGGACAATACCTCTCCGGCCTCGCACGCGCATACGCTGTAACGGGTTCAGAACCAACCAAGGCCAAGATCAATCGCCTCGTGAAAGGCTATGGCGAAACGCTCGATCCGAAGGCTAAATTCTTCGCTGGTTATCGCCTTCCGGCGTACACATACGACAAGCTTTCCTGCGGCCTGATCGATGCTCACGAGTTCGCTCACGATCCGCTGGCGATGGGCATTCACGAGAAACTGACTCACGCCATCCTTGCCTATCTCCCGGAGAAGGCTCTCTCGCGGCAAGAGCAACGCTCGCGCCCCCACAAAGACACATCCTTTACATGGGACGAGACCTACACTTTGCCGGAAAATCTGTTTCTCGCTTATCAACGCAGCGGCGACACCTTCTACCGCGACTTGGGCAAGAAATATCTTGAAGACGACACGTATTTCGATCCGCTCTCTGAAGGCAACAACGTGCTGCCGTTCGAACACGCGTATAGCCATGTGAATGCCTTCAGTTCCGCCATGCAGGCCTACATCACACTGGGAAGCGAAAAGCATCTCCGAGCCGCCAAGAACGGCTTCGAAATGCTGACAAAGACCCAAAGCTTCGCGACCGGTGGATGGGGTCCGAATGAATCATTTGGCGAACCCGGAACCGGTCAACTAGGCGACAGTCTTGCGCTCACTCACGCCAGCTTTGAGACGCCGTGCGGTGCCTACGGGCACTTCAAGATCACGCGTTACTTACTGCGCGTCACAAAAGATTCGAGATACGGTGACAGCATGGAGCGCGTACTTTACAACACAATCCTGGGAGCCTGGCCGATTCAAGCCGACGGCACTTCGTTCTACTACTCGGACTACAACATGACGGGGAAGAAAGTCTGGTACGGACAGAAATGGCCCTGCTGTTCCGGAACTTTTCCGCAACTTGCGGCCGACTACCACGTCAGCACGTATCTGCGCTCGGCCGACGGCGTATATGTAAATCTCTTCACACCTTCTCGTGTGCACTGGAATGATGGTGGTGGGAGCTATGGGTTGCAGCAGGATACCAAGTATCCATTCGACAACAAAATTCAGATCGCGGTCTCCGCATCACAGCCAAGAGAATTTACAGTCCATGTCCGGATCCCGGGTTGGGCGACGCCAGACCCTGTGCTTTCCGTCAATGGCAATCGAGTTTCGGATTCAGTTCAGCCCGGCACGTTCGCCAGCATCCGGCGCACTTGGAAAGACGGCGATCGTGTCGAACTCGAACTTCCCATGCCAACTCGGCTGGAAATTGTGGATCAGAATCATCCGAACCTAGTGGCCTTGTTGCAGGGCCCGCTTGTACTGTTCGCGATAGCCGATTCGCAACCCAGCTTCGAGCGGAATGGACTGTTGCAGGCCAAGCCCACAAACAATTCCACGGGAGATTGGACTGCGACTTCAGCCAACGGAAGCAGCGTGACCATGCGCCCCTTCATGAATATCGATAAGGAAAACTACAGCACGTACGTTGTGCTGAAGTCCTGAGAACCTAGGCGATCCGGGGTGCCTCTCATTTCGATTGGCTGTCTTCTTCTACCAGTTTGTACTGGTTGCGCTGGCTCTCTTCATGTGAAGTCTGCTTGCGCAGTTGCGCCAGACGTTTCAACAGATCGGGGATTTCTGCCTTGTCGTCCGTCTTTCTTAGCGCCTGAATCAAGTGATACAAGGCCGTCTGGTCCTTCGGATCTTCGGCCAAGGCCTTCCTACACTGCTCGGCGGCTTCATGATAGCTGCCAGCCTGCAAGTAAAGTTTCGCCAGCACAGTCCGAGCCCCGCTCAGCCCCGGCCGCAGAGCGGCAGCTTGTTTGGCCGAGCGCATTGCCAACTGAAATTCCGGTGTGCCAGGGTCGACGCCTTTCTGCGACAGAAAGTCCGCCTGAAGATACAGAAGTACAGGATCGTTCGGCTTCTGCACCAATCTGTTTCGCACTTTCGCCAGCGCGCCATCCAGATCATTTTGCTGCTCCGCGAGCAATCCCTGCGCAGCAGAGCTTAGCGATTGAGGTGGATCCAGTTCGTGCGCTGTTTCAAAGTCAGCCTCCGCCTTGTCGTACTGGGCTAACTGGACATATAGAACACCGCGAGCCAAATAGAGCGGTGCCGCCTTCGGCAACTGACCAATCCCATCGCTGGTCACATCGATTCCAACCTGATAGGAATCATGCGCGGAACTCAGGTTCGCGAAATCCACGTAGAGATTCATATTGTGTGGATCCAGCAGAATGGCTTGCCGCAGGGCCGCGACGGCTTGCGGTGTTTCTTGGGAATCTTCGTACGCAGTCGCAGCCAATTCGAGGACTTCGCTATCCGCACCACTACCCTGCAGCATTGGCTGGAGTGTCAAGAGCGCGTCCTGCGGCTTGTGCGCCATTAACTGGACCGCTGCGAGCAGGTGGCGCTCTCGTCCGTCCTCCGGACTGAGTGCCACGGTGCGTTGCAGGACGTCGGCTGCTTTATCCAACCGCTTGAGCTTCACCAGGCAAGTCGCGTATGCGTGCAAGCCGTCCGGCTTAGAATCGAACAACGGTCCCGCCTTCTCGAAATGAACGACCGCATCTGCGCAGTCGTCCTTCTGAAATTCGAGAACCGCCAACATGCCATGACTGATCTGATCCGCCGGATGCAATCGGAGCATACGCTGCAACAAGGGAATTGCGCCCTTGCTTCCTGCTTCGTACTCGATCTGGATTGCGCCCTGGAGGGCTGGAACATAGTCCGGTGAAATCTTGAGGGCGGCCCGAAATGAGGCCAGAGCGTCTTGCTTACGTCCCTCCCCTGCGTAGGCGGTGCCTTGCATCGCCCACAGCTGCGCGCTCCCCGGCGCCCGCTGCAATGCTGGACGAAGTAGTTCGAGAGCCTTGGCGAAATCGTGGTCCTGCAACGCCGACACCACGAGATCGACTCGATCCCCAGCGGTCTGAGAAAGCGCGCAGGGTAGAAGGAGAACGAAAGCCAGGAAGATGCAGGTCTTAGGGATGGAATGTAGGGCCTTCTTCATCGGACCTGCCACGGACTACCTATGCTCTTATACTTCAGGCAGCAGCGATCGGCCACCTCGAAGGTGTCGTGCAACATCCTAAACAAAAAAGCCGACCCGCTTCGAACAAGCGGATCGGCTGTTGCGACCTTCCATTGACGACTCAGAACGAAATCTTGCCTCCCAATTGCCAGAACCGAGGTTCGTGGGATGAGGTCGCCTGGCCAAAATTTCCATCGGGGAAATTCATGTCGATGCCCCCGCCGGCTATGCTTCCAAAGCTCGTGAAGTCTACATAGTTTGGCCGATTGAAAAGGTTGAAGACCTCAAACCGGAACTGGAAATTCACCCGTTCTGTGATCTTCGTATCTTTGTAAAAATTCACGTTGGTTTCGATGAAGTTCGGTCCGCGGAACTGCATCGCCTTCTCATTGCCCTCATTGCCAAAGGCAGGAACGGCAAAGTCGCTCTTCGGAATTGCCCCGGTGAGCCAGGCATTGTTTGAGTGCGACTGGCTATAGCTCGTTGCGTCTGGGTACGCGAGATTGTCCCCGTCCGCGTTGTAATCGCCGCTGCCGGCCTGGAAGGAGACAGCCGGGTCCGATGCCGAGCACCCGGTGACGTTACTCAGAGCACCCGATTGGCATATCGCGAGAAATCCATTCGTATTCGCCGCGGTCAACGGATAGCCGGACTGGTAGATGCTGGTCCCGCTGATTCCCCAACCTCCAGTCGCATATCCCAGTGCTCCGTGACCGCCGTTCAAACCTTTCAGTTGGTAGTTGAAGCTAAAAGAGAAACGGTTGGGTGCGTCGAAGATCGATGGTCCGTAATACTGCCCAGGGTTGAGCCCGGCAGAATTAGGATAATTCAGCGCATCGTCCTGGGCACGGGAATGAGTGTACGACGCATCCACGTATCCACGCGCGAAGTGCCCGCGCAGGTCGAAGATCACCGCGTTGTAGTTGCCGTGACGGTCATTATCGGCGTAGCTGATCGTGCCAAAGCTCGGATTCAACCTGGTTGCACTCGGAATGCGCGCGCTGGCACTGGTGTTCATCTGATTAATCAGGTCGCCCGCGAAGGAGTTGATGTCTACTCCATACGAGACGTTTCCGATCGAATTGCCGTTACCCACAATATTGTACGAGTGGGATCCGCTGTACCCGACGCTAGCCGCAAGGTTGTTTGTGATCTTCCGCTCCAAAGTGACGGAAAAAATGTCCGACTTCGGGGATTTCAGCAACGGGTTGACTCCGCCAATGCTGAAACTGGCGCCGACGACTCCGCCTTGCGCGTTAAGCCCACCTCCTGATTGCGGCGTCGGTCCGGTTCCGGGACCAAAAGTCGGGAACGTAAATCCATACGGCGCTTTATTGCTGTTTCCGAGAACAAAAATCGGAGCCTGTGCGCTCGCAGTCCCACCGGCGACAAAAGTCGGATTCACCTCTCCAGGCGGACTCCCGCGGAATTCTTCCTGCACGTTCGCTTGGGTCAACCAGTTGTTATAGATGCCAAAGCCGCCGCGCACCACCCAGTCGCTGTTTCCCGTAACGTCCCACGCAAATCCAATCCGAGGACTGAACAAATTATTGACGGAATGGAGCAAGGCGTTATGTGTCGCTTTTGCGTAGCCGTTGGCCACTTGCTCCTGCTCGGTTGTGCCCGTGCCGAGGTAGAAGTTTCCGAACACTGTGGACGGACTCTTCGACCATGGATTTCCGCTATCGTCGTAGCGCAAGCCCAACGTCACGGTCAAATTCCTTCTGGCCTTCCAGGTGTCCTCCACAAAGAGTCCAAAAGTTCGCGAAGCCGCGTTCCAACTCCATAACTGCTCCGTACCGGTTTGCGGGTTGTAATAGATACCGTTCTCGTTCGTTGGCGCGTCCTGAGCCAATGTCAAGAGATTGCTGAACGAGAATTTTGGCTGCGACCACGGCCCCTGGAAGGGCTCGACGTCGTCACCATACCAGCCTTCATACCCAAACTTCAGCGTATGCGCACCCTTCACGTGCGTGAGCACATCGCGCCAGTGATAGTTGTGCTGAATGAAATCACCCTGCGCAAAGCCGACACCGAAAGCCTGCCCTGAATCGACGTTGATGCCGTTTACCGATATCGAGGGAACGTAGTAACTTGCGGCTGGCGACCCACTTCCGAGTACGCCTTCCACGCGACTCTGCCCCGCCGTAAATTCATTGAGTGTGCTTGGCGAGAACGTGTGTGTCCAGGATGCCTGCCCCGCGACTTGCCAGGTGTTGTTCAAGGCGGAGAACTGGGGCATGGCTGACGGCGCGCCCGTCAACAAAAGAGTCCGGAACAGACTCACGTAGACGCGATCGCTTTTCCAATCCTTGTCGATGCGGGCAAAATACTGAGTGCCGTTGCGGATGGAAGTCCCGGCAAACGATCCAGTGTCGACCATCGGAGTGGAACAAGGAATGTTCTCAACCGCCGCTGTGCCGCATACCGAAGCACCAAAAACATCTTGCGCCGTCTGCGATACAGCAACACCCGAAACGCCGACCGGGTTATAGTTCGTGAGCAGTTGTGTTCCAACCGTGGTGGGATTATTCGCTTGCGCGAACGCTATGAATGCTGGATCCGCAAACGTCACCCCTCCTCCCGCACTTGCCGACGATCGCAGGGGCTCTACCGCGAAATAGAAGAAGAAGTTGTGGTGCGGAATTACCGGACCGCCCACCGCAAAGTCCATGTTGTTGGAGTGGTATGGCTTGTACGGATGCTGCGCATCGTTCACGAAATGCTGGTCGGCGAACATTCCCTGGTAATTGAACCAATCCGACGCTGAACCATGGAAGCGGTCCGTACCGGACTTTGTGGTGAACATGGTCTGCAGACCGGCGGCGCGACTGTACTCGCTCGTAAACGTGTTCACTTGAACGCTAGTCTCTTGGATCGCTTCCGGTTGAGGCGTCAGGTTCAAAACGCCCTGACGGATTCCGCTGGTTACGTCGAGACCGTCCACAACATACTGATTGTTGTTCTGTCCCTGACCGTTAGCGCTTGCGTCTACCTGCTCTTCGGTGGAGAAATTGTCGACACCAGAGGCGGGACTTCCAGCCGCGCTCGTTCCTAATCCAGAAGCACCGGGCGCCATCGTCACTAACGTCACAAGGTTGCGGCCAACGATTGGCAACTCTGCGACTGCCTGATTCTCGAGAGTGAGGTGCGTACGACTGTCTGCTGTATCAACCACCGGAGCCTCAGTCGTAACCGTAATAGCCTCGGTAGCCGAACCAATCTTGAGGGTAATCGGCACACTCAAGGTCTGTGCGGTCAATAGAGTGACGTCCGCCTGAGTCTTGGAGAAACCCGCCGCTTCCACTATCACCTGATAGGAGCCCGGAGCAATGCTGAAGAAACCAAAGTTGCCGGAGGAGTCCGTCGTCGTCACTTGCGTGACGTTGGTCGCCACATTGACCAAGTGTACGGTGGCTTTGGCAACGCCAGCCCCGGATGGATCTTGCACGCTGCCCTGCACATTGCTGGTGAACTGAGCAAACGCGGTAGTCGTGAACAGGAGGACAAACAGCAATTCCAGACAGCGGCGCGGCTGCACTCTTGCAAACATTATTCCCCCATGCGGTTCGACCAGGAAGCCGAATCGAGAAAACGTTTACTCCGAATGCGTACTATCTAAATACTAGTGCTTTACCCTTGTCAAGAACTTTCTGGTTTCTCGTCTCGTTGTAGGAAACGCCTGAAGGCCGATTATCCGTGAGAAAGGCGCGCGTCAACGTTTACGCAACGCTCAACTTCTGCTCCAGCCCTTGTTTTTGATAATTCCCGATCCTTCGCGCACGGTTATGAGTTGATTGGCGGGAATTTTCTTGAGTTGCTCGTGCACTCCATTCGGCCAGTAGATGTCGAAATCGACCAGATCGACTCCGCCCAAACCAAAATGAAGACGCGAATCGCTGCAGGAATAGAAACTCGACTGGCTCAGCACAGTTTGCGCCTGCACTTTGCCCCCGTAATGCGCCAGCACTCTGGCTCCAATCGCGCTACGGTTGGATTTCACTCCCTCGAGTTTCACCTTCACCCAGTTCTGCTTGACTTTCATATCATTTCGCAAAAGGGATGGAGGCTCATTCAGGTTGATGATGAGGATATCGAGATCGCCGTCGTTGTCGAAATCCCCGAATGCGCAACCGCGGCTGCAGTGAGCGTCGGTCACGCCCGGTCCAGCCTCCTGCGCCAATTCCTCGAAGGTGCGGTTGCCCAGATTCCGAAACACGGCGCGCGGTGATTTGTTGGGGAATTGCGGCAACTTGCGCTCGACCTCCGGGTAGACGTTGCCGGTGGTCATGAAAAGATCCGGGTAGCCGTCGTTGTCTAAGTCGACGACGCCCGCGCCCCAGCAGATATAGCGAGTGTCGACTGCAACTCGTGTAGACCGGGTCACATCATCAAAATTCCCCTTGCCGTCGTTGTGGTAAATGCCGTTTGCATCTTCGGCAAAGTGTGTCTTGAACAGGTCCAGATGACCGTCGAGATCGTAATCGCCCACTCCCACGCCCATTCCCGCCTGCTCCATGCCATCGTCGCTGAGCGCAACTCCGCGCAGGACACCTTCCTCGCGAAAGGTTCCATCATGATTGTTCATGAAAAGCAGACTCGGCGTGGAGTCGCACGCGACAAAAATATCGGTCCAGCCGTCCTCATCCAGATCCGCCGCCACCACCGTCATCCCGTAGCACTCAGTCGCGCTCGCGATCCCCGCTTCTTTGCTCACATCGGTGAAAGTGCCGTCTCCGTTGTTCCGGTACAGCGAGTGTCGACCAGTGGGTAGCCCTCGTGGACCACACTCAACCGGTACGCCCTTCCAATTGCAATTCACGTTCGCTCCCGGCACAGGCGCGTGTTCGAAGGAAAATCGCACGTAGTTGGAAACAAAAAGGTCGAGATGCCCATCGCGGTTGTAATCCAGGAAACTGCACCCTGCGCCCCAACGCGGCTGCTCGTTCCAGAGGCCGGCGGCCTTGGTTACATCAGTAAACGTGCCGTCTCCGTTGTTTCGATAGAGACAATTCTGCCCAAAGTAAGTACAAAAGATGTCCTCGAACCCGTCGTTGTTGTAATCGCCGATGCAGACGCCCGACGCCCAGCCCACCGCCTTCAGTCCGGCCTTCTCAGTAACATCGGTGAAGGTTCCGTCGCGATTATTCTTGTAGAGGCGATTCGTCGCGTTCGGCGGATCTCCCTCCAGACGCGTGCCCGACAAAAGGAAAATGTCGATCCATCCGTCGTTGTCGTAATCGATGAAGGCACAGCCGCACCCGGTGGCCTCGAGAATGTATTTCTTGCTTTCGACGCCGCCGTAGATGACCGGAGCAGTCAGCCCGGCGACCGCTGCCACATCGACGAAATGCGCATAGAAAGGACGCCCCGACGGCGCCGGTCGCGCCACCGGCTTTACCGTGTGAGTGGATACGCCCTGCGCCAGCAGTCTCGGCGCTGTCACCAGGAGTGCCGAACCAAGAGAAAGTCTCACAAAATCGCGGCGATTCAGAGTCAAGGCCGTTGTTGCTCCGAAGGTTTTTTTTCTTCCACAAGTTTGTAACGATTATGTTCCGCTTCGGCCTTGGTCCCCTCGATGCGAAGGTCGGCCAATCGCTTGAGCAAGTCCGGAATTTCCGTCGTGTGTCCGCTTTTGCGAAGCGCTTGGATCAAGTGATACAGCGCTGTTTGATCTTTGGGATCGCTGATCAACGCGTTGCGGCACTGGCTGATGGCTGCTTCGTTCTGCCCAGCTTGCAGGTAAAGCTTTGCCAGAACGTCATGCGCAGCCGCCAAAGAAGGACGAAGCACAACGGCTTTCTTTGCCGACGTCATGGCTTCGCGAAACTCCGCGCTACCCGGATCGGGACCGCTTTGCGTCAGAATATCGGCTTTCAAGTAAAGAAGAAATGGATCGCTGGGCCGCTTGACCAATTTCGATCGCACCGTAGCCAGCGCGCGCACCGGATCGTTTTCCTGCACCGCCGCAAGCCCCTCCGCAGCCGAACCCATCGACTGCCGCGGATCGAGCGCATCGGCTGTCTCAAAATCGGCTTCCGCCTTGTCATATTGCGCAAGCTGCACATAGAGGACGCCGCGCGCGACATACAGCGCGGCCGCTTTCGGCTCTGCCCGAAGTCCCGCATTGATCATATCGACGCCCACCTGGAATGACTGGTGATCCATGGAAACGTTGGCGAAATCGAGATAGAGGTTAAGGTTGTGAGGATCCAACAGAATCGCTTGTCTGAGAAGACGGACCGCCTCCGGCGTGTTTCCATCGGACTCGTAAGCGGAAGCCGCTAGATCGAGAACATTCGCATCGGTGCCAGTTTCCTGCAGCATCGGCTGCAATGTCGCGATCGCATCTTTGAAATGCTGAGTCATCACTTGCACCGACGCCAGCCGGTAACGAACGCCAGCGTCCGCATTCACCGTCAACGCGCGACTGAAGACTTGAATCGCCTTCTCGTTTTCCTTCAGCCGCACCAGGCAATCGCCGTATTCCTGCAACGCTCCGACTTGCGATTCCGCCAGCGAGCCACTCTGTTCAAAGTGAGGTACCGCGGAGGCACAATCGCCGCGCCGGTAATCCAGCACTGCCAACATAGCGTGGCTGGTCGGATCGGTCGGCCTCAGCCTCAGAATATGTTGCAACAAAGCAGCAGCGTCTTTTCCCCCGACCTCGTACTCGATCTGAGCCGCCCCTTCCAGCGCGGGCAGATAGTCCGGCGAATTCTCCAACGCGTGCCGAAACGCCGCGAGTGATTCCTTTTTGTCTCCTTTGCCGGAAAAGGCAATGCCACGCAAGGTCCACAGCTGCGGATTCTTAGGGCTTTGCTGCAGTTCGGGTTGCAATAATTGCAGAGCCTTGTCGAATTGCCCCATCCGCAGCGCCAAGGTAATGTCCCCAATTCGTTCCGGGGTAGTCTGCGCGACGACGAAGGAACAAGCAGCAAAAACCGCAGCCAGCACGCCCAGTTGAATAGGGAAACGCATTCTCGCCATCATCTCTCGATCCACTCGGCTCTGGAATTTTGGTAAAGGTCTCCCCACATCAAGCCCGGATCAGGCGATCGACTGCTATCTTCCGGCATCGGCCGAACTTCTTTCAAGGCAATTGTCCTCAGTTTGAGGACGCACGTAGGTTGCCAGTACAATGCGTTGCCATGAGTTCGAAGAATACCCCCTGGGGAAATCGTTTGCTCGCACTTCTTCAGAGGCTGCTCCCAGTCACGATTCTCATCCTGACCGCTGTCGCGATCGATTCGGGCGTCCGCGCTCGCTATCCCGAAGATGATATGGGAAAGGACGCCCTTCCCGCCCGAAAGAAGGCCCAACTCGAGGCGGCCCGGCAGTTCAAAGTGTTTTACCAGTTCCAGTTCTCCGACAAGCTCAAGGAAAGTGGCATCACTTTCAAGTACCACGCCGTCGACGATATCACCAAGCACATGCGGATGGGCCATTACGATCACGGCAGTGCGGTCGCGGTTGCCGACGTTGATCGCGACGGCTTGTACGACATCTACTTTGTGAATCAAGTCGGGGGAAACGAGCTTTGGAAAAATCTCGGCGGCGGCAAGTTTCAGAACATAACACAGGAAGCAGGCGTCGCCATGCCGGGCCGCATCAGCGTGGCCGCGGCGTTCGCTGACATCGACAATGAAGGCCACCAGGATCTCTTCGTCACCACCGTTCGCGGCGGAAACGTATTGTTCAAGAACGACGGCCACGGACATTTCAAAGACATCACGCAGGAGGCAGGTGTTGGGCTGGTTGCTCACTCCTCCGGAGCATTCTTCTTCGACTACAACAACGATGGCCTGCTCGACCTGTTGGTCTGCAACGTCGGCAAGTACACCTACGACGAAAAAGGGCCGGATGGCGAGTACGTTGGCATCCCCAACGCCTTCGACGGACACCTTCACCCCGAGCGTTACGAGTATCCCGTCCTCTACAAGAATCTTGGCCACGACCGGTTCAAAGATGTCACCGCCGAAGTTGGATTGAACCCACATGGTTGGTGCGGCGATGCAACCTTCGCCGATGTGAACGCCGATGGTTGGCCCGACATTTTCTTCTTGAACATGCAAGGACACAGTCACTACTACGAAAATCAGGGTGGCAAGAAGTTTGTCGAGAAGACAGACGGGTATTTCCCCAAAACTCCGTGGGGTGCCATGGGAATCAAGTTCTTCGACTACGACAACGACGGCCTTATGGATCTCTTCATCCTCGACATGCACTCCGACATGAGCGACGAACCGGGCCCTGAAAACGAAAAGAAGAAATCCAACATCACATGGTCCGATTCCTATATCCAAGGCACGAAGTCCGATTACATCTGGGGAAATGCGCTCTATCACAACGTGGGCGAGGGGAAATTCGAAGAAGTCTCGGACCGCATGGGTGCCGAAACCTACTGGCCTTGGGGACCCAGCGTCGGCGATCTCAACGCGGACGGATGGGACGACATCTTCATCGCGTCCGGGATGAGTTACCCCTACCGCTACGGTATCAATTCGGTTTTATTGAACGATCAAGGAAAAAAATTTGATGATACCGAGTTCGTTCTCGGAGTCGAGCCGCGCAAGAACCTCTACACACCGTGGTTTGAAATTGACTGTTCTGACCCGCAAGAGCGGCAGGCACAGGAAAAGCTAGATAGTAAGGTCTGCGTTGGCCAAAGCGGCAAGTCGATCGTCATGGCGCCAAAGTCCAGCCGCTCTTCGGTGATATTCGACTTGGATAACGATGGAGACCTCGACATCGTGACCAACGATTTCAACTCCGAGCCCCAGGTACTGGTCAGCGACCTCGCGCAACGGAAGAAGATCCACTGGCTGAAGATCGTGCTTGAAGGCACCAGCTCAAATCGTAATGGGCTCGGTGCAACCGTGCGGGTCCGCGCTGGCGGACAAACTTACACGAAATACAACGATGGCAAGTCCGGCTATCTGGCCCAGAGCGTTCTGCCGCTTTATTTCGGCCTCGGCGACGTTGCCAAGATTGATCGTGTTGAAGTCGATTGGCCATCAGGACGCAAACAGGTCCTGACGACCGGCATTGACGAGAATCAAACGCTGCGGATCACTGAGCCCAAGTAGCCGAGCCAACTATGGTCCCGTCGGTCTCGCCGCGGGCGAAGTCGGCTTGCCGAACTTCGTATCATCAATCGGAATATTGTGCCTGATCTGTTCCAGTTGGATAGTCGTCGTTTCCCCTGGACGAACGGTCGCCCAGCGATACGGAGTGTCCACGCCGTCGATAAGCCGGTAATCGTCGTAGTCAAGCTGGGTAGGAATCAGTCCAAGCGGCGATTCGGCGAACTCCACAACTCGCTTAAGCAACGCAGTGTGTTCGTCGAAGTACAGCTTCATCGGCGGCTGTCCCACGTTCTTACAAGAAATCACATAGGCGTCCTCGTCGCGAATCTTCTCCGGATACTCCACAGGCAGTTCAGCGCAGTCCTGTTTAATGTGCAACGGGAAATGCAAGTCTGCACTCATGCGAACTGCAGCAAGGTCCGCTCCGTGCATCTCGCGCACAGGTCGGCCCGGCATGCTGGACCAGCCTTCATAACCGTCAAATACAGTCACGCTGTCCCCGCCGGTCAGGTGTTGGACCACGGCCTGCTTCTCCGGGTCCTGATCGACTATTTCAATTGGGACGGCCTTCCCATCCAACGTTGCCGTGCCGTGCTCCTCGCGGCTGCTGATCCTGTCTATTGCAGCCGCTCCTCCGAGCGCGCGAATGTAGTTGTCAATCAATTCGTCGGCGGTTGGCATATCGACGGGAAGCTTTTCTGCCTCAGAAGCTCTGACCCCTCGCAGCTCAGACAGGTCGTTCTTGGCCACGACTGGCGTGCCTTGCGGCTTTAACGATCCCCTGTGGCACGAATAGCAAGTAACGACGCGACTCCCTCCGAAGCTCTGGTTATCGATTGCCAACATCATGCGCATCATGTCGCGCGCAATCTGTTTAGGCTTCTTGTCGTCCTTGTCGAAATGATCCTGCACGTGGCAATAGTTGCATTCCACGCCGAGGGAAGCCGCGATGAACTGCATGGCGGGAATCAATTGATCGGAGGAAACACTCTTGAGCACCTTGATGTTCTTGAAGGCGTCCTCCGCCATTCTGGCTGTCGCGGCGGGCACGGGCCTTTCCGCACTCTCGCCAGATTGCTGATCGACAACCGCTCCGACCTTCTGCGCCAACTCAGCGGCCTTCGTCGTGTTTCCCTGCCGCTTATAAAGATCGATTAGCGGCATATCCGCCGGCAGATGTAGCGGATCGATTGTCACCGCGCGTTCCAGGTGCGCCACGGCTTTGTCGACATCGCCACCCTGCAGGTACGCTGAGGCGGCATTCGTCTCGCCCGCGGCTGAATCCGGACCGAGTTGCAAGGCGTGATCGAAAGCCAACTCCGCTTCGGTCGATTGCTTGCCCAGAAGCAATGCCGTCCCCATAGCCGTAAAGACCGCGCTATCTGCAGAGAACTGTTCTTGCACCTCCGTCAGCATGCGGTAACCGCGGACCACAAATGGCGGGTAACGGCGTTCCGCCCCGACGTTCACATACGCGATGCCGAGATTTCTTTTCTGCAAATCGGGCGCAGGTTCACGCCACGCGGCAATGTCTAGATTCTCAGGCAGCGCTTGCTCTGGCTCGGGACGCCGCTGGATTCTGTGGTCGGTAAATGCCGTATGCCCTCCGTCCTTGGCATCGCGGCGGGGCATGTGGCAACCAATGCAGTTGCTCTGCTTGTCCGGATGAGATGAAGCGAAATTCTCCGTATGGCACGAAAGGCATTTGGATCGCAAGAATTGGACCGGCTCCAGGGGTTTATTGTGTGGATCATGACATGTACCGCACCACAACCGGCCATTGCTCTTGCGCGCACAAGTACTCCTCGCAAGTTGCTCGACGTGGCTGATGACTTTGAATTTCTCTCCGTCGGCTCCCGGGGCCGCAGCGTTGCGGTACGTCGTGAAAACGTCCTCAAGCCGTTGGCCCGGCCGAAAGTCACCAAAATTCTTGCCCGGGTTCAATACTCGTCCCACTCCCAGCAAGTGACATTGCTCGCAGATGCTATCCCGTGCGGCCGCTTCCAGTTTCGCTGGATTGATGATCGTGCCCGCCCGCGGATCACTGAGATGCTTTTCCGCCGAACCATGACATCGCTCACACGTGATCGCCTCCGCCGAGAATGCAGGCACTCGATACTGGTTCGACGTGCCCGAGACGTGTAGCGCAGTTCCCGAATGGCAGAAGACACACCCTTCGGCCACGGGACGCGTGAAATCCGGATTCGCCAATCCCTCGTATCCCGGCGCCAAATCGTATGCATGACGGCTGGCATAGTACGCAACCGGCGATTGGAACAGGTGACCCGCCAGATCGACCAGATAGCCCGCGGCGTGGCTCCCGGATCCGATTACGTAGTCGATGCGGTAGTTCGTAACGTCACCCCCACTCTCCAGGCGCTGCCAGTAGCCGGTGGGCGACGAATGCATTGTGATCTTCACATCGGGAGCCTGCACCGTGCCCTCTGGCTCTTGTCCCGCGCGGCGCAAAGAATGCGCCATCGCAGACCGCGCGTAGCCCTCAACTTCGGATGCATGACAGAACTGGCAGCGATTGTCGCCAGCCGGCTCTTGCGCGAAGATCTGCGGTCTCGTCTCTGCACCTGTTTTGCTGCCAATGGATTGTCCTCGGCCCGGCCAAGCCGTAGCCACAACGCCGCCCAGCAGGAGAATCAAAAGCGGAAAGGTACGTGTCGATCGCATGGTCAGCCGGGGATTCGCATCGAAGCAGCGGAAATTGTACCTCGGTTCCTCGTCGTCTTTTCTTCCATGTGAAAGCGTCCACTTCGGAGACGAGAGGGTTTGAAGATTTTGTTCATGTGGGCAGGAGCGCTATTCGTAGCGTCGTTTGCGTCACAAATTCTAGCGTGGCTATAATTTTTACGATGCAGTCTGACGATGCAGTCTGGAAGAATTCCACAATACAACCTTCGGGGACGGAGTTGAGGGGACGACTTACATCGCGGCGAGACTTCCTGACACTGGCGGGAGCGGCGGTGGGCTCTGGGCTGCTTACCTCTCGCGCGTCTTTCGCCTCTGCCGCCACGTTTTCGTCGCCTACGCCCGCGGCTGCCTTGGGCCAGTCCGACACTGGAGCTGCGGATTATGTTCTGCGCATCGCGGCGACTCCCATTGAAATCGCTCCCAAACGCATCGTCTCCACCATCACCTACAACGGCCAGTTCCCTGGACCGCTGTTGCGCTTCAAAGAAGGACGGCAGGCGACCGTTGACATTCACAACGACACCGACACTCCTGAACAACTCCACTGGCATGGACAGATGGTCTCGACCGATGTAGACGGCGCGGCAGAGGAAGGCACCCCCTTCGTTCCTGCGCATGGAATGCGGCGAATCACGTTCACTCCGCAGCCCTCTGGGTTGCGCTTCTACCATACTCATAATCGCGCCGGTGCCGATCTTCACGCAGGGCAATACAGCGGGCAGGTTGGGCCGGTCTATATCGAATCAAGGAATGAGACGGGAGATTACGACCGCGAAGTTTTTCTTGTGCTCAAGGAGTTCGAACCGACGTTCAGCCAGGGCGGCGACATGGCACAGGATTTCCTCGTGCCCGCGGTCGTGAAAGAACTTCAGACATCCGGCGAGTCCGCCATGAAAGCGTCACTCGCGAAAGGTATGCCGCACGGCTATGAGGTTGGCTATCGTTACTTCACCATCAATGGGCGCATGTTAGGACATGGAGAACCGGTGCGCGTGAAACGGGGCGAGCGCGTGCTGTTTCACGTGCTGAACGGCAGTGCTACCGAGATTCGCAGTCTCGCGCTTCCGGGACATTCCTTCAAACTTATCGCGCTCGATGGCAATCCCGTGCCGCATCCGGTGGGGGTACCGGTACTGTGGTTGGGAACGGCAGAGCGCATTTCGGCGATCGTCGAGATGAATCATCCGGGAGTGTGGATCATGGGTGACCTCGCCGACGATGACCGCGGTCATGGCATGGGAATTGTCGTCGAATACGCTGGACAGAAAGGCAAACCGGTCTGGTCTGCTGCTCCGCCATTTCATTGGAACTACGCTCGCTTCGCCAGTCCAGCCGCGGCCGCGCCAAAGCCAGACGAAGTGATCGACATGACCTTCGCCAAGAAGAACGCCGCCGACCACGGGTTCAACTCGTGGACGATCAACGATGTCGCCTTTTCCAGCGGCTCCATGACGCCGGCCTATCATCTTCACGAGGGCAAGCGATATCGGCTTCGCATGCGCAATGCCAGCGACGACATCCATCCCATCCACTTGCATCGTCATAGTTTCGAAATTACCAAGATCGCGGGTAAGCACACTGCTGGCGTAATGAAAGATGTTGTCATGGTCGGTGGGTATCAGGAAGTCGAAGTTGACTTTACCGCGAATAATCCGGGGCTCACACTATTCCATTGCCACCAGCAACTGCACATGGACTTCGGATTCATGACCTTGTTCGACTACGTGTAGATGATCGAATGATCACACGAAAGATGCGCGGTGTGCCTCGTGCAGCCGCCCATTCTGCAGGAAAAACTGCTCCCGATTGACAGTTTCGGGCGTCTCCAATTCAAATGAAGGAGGAGGCGGGGCAGCCAGGTTTGGCGCCATCCGCCAGCCACGAAAAGAAATCACCCGAGGAGATACTGAATGTCAGCACCCAGTCGCCGGCCCGAGATTCGCCGGCGCCGCACCCGCAAAGATAAGATCGTCCAGCTGCGCAAGCGCCTGGCCACCGCCAAAACCGATGCCGACCGCGATCGGCTCAAGGCCAAACTCCACAAGATGTCCATTGGATCGCCGGGGCAGCCGCTGCTGAAGTAGCGCTTTGCCCATCATGCAGATCCGCTGGGCGAGACGCCTTCGTCAGTCGGCTGCGGGCTGACCTGCGCCAACGTGGCGGCCGTCAGCCACTTCGCGATACGCTTCCATAATGCGCCGCACTGATTTCTCCCAGGAGAATCTCGCGGCCTGCTGGTAGCCGCACTCCTTCATTCGATCTCGCAAAGCCTTGTCGAGAAGAACGCGATGCAGTGCGCGCATGATCTCGAACACGTTCTCGGGATTCACCAGCACCGCCGCGTTGCCCACCACCTCGGGCAGAGACGAAACGTTCGACGTTACAACCGGAGTGCCATGCGCCATGGCCTCAAGCGGGGGCAAGCCGAACCCTTCATAGAGTGATGGGAAGACGAATATCTTCGCCTCGTCGTAGAAAATCCGGAGCACGTCGATCGGGACAAATCCCAGGAAGCGCACATCGTTCTGTACTCCGCTGCGGACGACCGTACGGCGCAGGTCGGGATTGCCGGAAAGATCGTCTCCGATGATGATGAGCTTCAGGTCAGGATAGGCCTGCTCTCGTTCGAGCTCGGTCTTGAGCGCCGAGAAAGCCTCAATCATGCGCACCACGTTCTTGTGCGCGCTCACGCGTCCCGCATACAGCAGAAACGGATACGTTACCTGGTATCGCCGCGCGATCAGGTCACGGTCGGCCTCAGTCGCGTGCCCGTGTAGAAAGCGTTCGTCGATGGCGTTATAGACGACTTCGATCCGGTCCGGTGGAATCTCGAACCACTTTTCGATTTCATTGCGCGTGAAATTCGATACAGCGAAAATGCGCGCCGCCCCGCCCAGCACGCGCTTGGTCAACTGAAAATGCAGGGATCGCCAGAACCCATTCTGCTCGCGGGATCGCGACATGTGCTCGAGCATGTCGTGCACGGTCATGACATACCGGCACGGCAGCGCTCGGGGAATCGAAAAGAGGTTTGGAACATGAACGAGGTCGCAGTTTGCCTGCTTCAAGACCGCGCGAAATTCCCGGTAGCCCTGCACCGACCGCTCCGGAGCGGCTACCGCGATCCGGTGAAAATGGGAGGGCAGCGCACCGATCTCATCGACCTTCGCGGGCGGCCCTAGCAGAAGGTAAGTGTTCTCGCGATCGAGCCGGCCCAGGGTGCGAACCACGTTGCGGATGTAGGTACCAACGCCGAACTCCGTCATCCGCCGGATATCGATGGCGATCTTCACCGAAGAGATTTAAACACAGAGGGGGCAGAGAGGCTAGGACTGGTATTGGCACTGGTGCGCCAAGCTCGATAGAGTTCAGGCGACATCTTGCACCCATTCACGCACGGGCCGCAAGCTCAGACCTTTCCGGACCATTCGCCTTTCACATATTCACTCGGAGTGAGAATGCGCGTGTCTTTGTAAGAACCGAGAACTAGAAGATCTTTATCTCCCGCGACCAGCAGATCTGCGCTCGCGCGCGAGGCACATTCAAGGAACATATCATCGTTCGGGTCGCGGCATTCTTTCACATTCCCGTGAAGCTGCACACGGATAGAACGTGCCAGGAGCACTTCTAACGCAGCATAAGCGCGATTCGGATTCCACAAGAACTTCTCACTTAGGACGCGTACTATTTCGGCTTCAATATCTGCGCAACTTGCGATCACGTCTTCACTCATAGCCTTCTCAAGAGCGAGCGTCGGCGTGCCACGGCGTTTCGCAAACTGCAGCGCAGAAATCCACACGTTTGTATCAAGAACGACAATCACCGATGGGGCCGGGATCGGCGGTGGGCTGACTTGCCACCCCGGACTTCTTTAATAAGACGGGGCACGTCGGCTTCGGTATAGCCAGGATTCCGGGCAGCTGCATATTCGCCGATTTCATCAAGTGCGCGGCGCGCCTGCTGCGCATAGTAACTGCGGAACGCTTCGCGGAAGAGTTCGCTCATCGTCCGACTGTCGCGCTTGGCGAGCGCTTCTGCCTTCTGCGCCAGTTCGGCAGGCAGACTGATCGTATAAACGCGGGAGGTGCGGGAAGAGCCCATATCCCGATATTACAATGTAATGGAATCCATTACCATCTTTACGCTCGCACCTCGGCTTGCGCCTTCGCCCTGCGGTCGGCATACAGCGGGAATGCCTCGCATAGGTCGAGCACCTGTTTCTTGACCCCGCTCAACACAGCCGCGTCAGTGCGATGGAGGAGCACCTCGGCGATCCAGTGGCCGACCTGACGCATTTCGCCTTCCTTCATGCCGCGCGTGGTGAGTGCCGGGGTGCCGATCCGCACGCCGCTGGGCTTCATTGGAGGATTCGTATCGAACGGGATCGCATTCTTGTTGACTGTGATTCCAGCCTCGCCCAGCGCTTTTTCCGCTTCGCTGCCGAGCATGCCTTTTGAGAAAACGTCCACAAGCATCAGGTGCGTGTCAGTGCCCCCGGAGATGATTCGGAAGCCTTCGTCGGCCAGCGACTGCGCCAACACCTTCGCGTTGGCGACGACTTGCCGCGTGTAATCGCGGAACTCGGGCTGCATCGCTTCCAGAAAACATACAGCCTTCGCTGCCATGATGTGAACCAGCGGTCCACCCTGCATGCCGGGGAAGACGACTTTATCGATGGCCTGCGCAAATTCAGCCTTGGAGAGAATCATTCCCGAGCGCGGACCGCGCAGTGTCTTATGCGTCGTTGAAGTCACGATATGCGCGTGCGGCACTGGTGAAGGATGCGCGCCGCCGGCCACGAGTCCGGCAAAGTGCGCCATGTCGACGAGATAATACGCGCCCACTTTGTCCGCAATGTGGCGCATGCGGGCGAAATCGATGATGCGAGGGTACGCACTGCCCCCGCCGATAATCAGCTTCGGATGTTCCTGCTCCGCAAGCTTTTCGAGCGCATCGTAGTCGATGGTTTCGGTTTCCTTGGTGACGCCATAGGGGACAATCTTGTACGTCTTACCGGAACAATTAAGGTGATGCCCGTGCGTGAGATGTCCGCCATGGGCCAGGTTCAGCCCAAGGATCGTGTCGCCCGGCTGCAGGATGGCCGCGTAGGCTTCCATGTTGGCCTGCGATCCAGCGTGCGGCTGCACATTGGCATGCTCTGCGCCAAAGAGTTGCTTCGCGCGATCACGCGCGAGATTCTCGACCACGTCCGCGAACTCGCACCCGCCGTAGTAGCGCTTGCCGGGATATCCTTCGGCATACTTGTTCGTGAACACCGAACCCGCAGCCTCGAGCACTCCTTCGCTGACGAAGTTTTCCGAGGCGATCAGTTCCAGGCCTTCGTGCTGGCGGCGGGTCTCGTTGTCAATAGCGGCGGCAATCTGCGGATCGGCTTCACACAGCGGACGATACATCGCTGAATTTTTCATGTCGTTTTCCTGACTTCGTATACGTGCGGATCGTGCAGCTCCATGTAGCGTTCCGGGAATTTCACCGGCGTAAATCCAACTTGCGAGTAGAGTCCGTGAGCGTCGCGAGTGGTCAGAATCCACCGCCGCAAACCTTGGAGCGCCGGATGCTGCACGATGCTCTGCATGATCCACTTGCCCAAGCCTTGGCCGCGATGCGATTCCAGCACAAACACGTCGCCGATGTACGCAACCGTCGCAAAGTCGCTGATGACCCGGGCAAAGGCGACCTGCGCGCCGCTCCCATCATAAACGCCAAAGCACAGGGCGTGCTCGATGGATCGCGCCACGGTCTCCCTCGGAACTCCTTTCGCCCAATAAGAGTTCGTCAGGAAGTTGTGGATGACGTCCAGGTCACAGCGCGCCGGGTCAGTGCTGATCAGGAACTCGCCACGACGGTGCTCGACGATGTGACTGGTTGCTCGAACTGACACCATAGATTCACTCTAAACCGCGATTGTTCGCCACGAACGCGATGAGCCTAACGAACAAGAGAAGTTAGAATTCCTCCCGCAATCTCGCCCGTGTTTAACACCTTAGTCAAACGCCGTTCGCAAGAACGATGCCAGGTGCCACCCATCCATGTATTTATAAGGCGTCTCGCCTGTTGTGTAATGGCCGCAAGGCAGCACAGCGACCTTGTGATCGAGTCCGTGCCGTTCGAATTCCGCGACCACCTGATGCGAAAGCTCCGGAAGAAACGTCAAATCATACTTCGCATAGACAATCAGCGACTTCCGCGGCCAGCGCGCGAATTGCTTGAAATACGACATGGGACTCACAGCCAGCCACGCCTGCCGTAAGCGGTCGAGGTCGATCTGCTGCTCGATTCCCTGCCGGATATGCCGCGTAGACTGCCCATGCCACACCACGTCGGCCACATAAGTAGAGGCATGATTGAACGCCGCGGCGCGAATGCGCGAGTCGTGCGCCGTGGCGATGAACGCGTAACACGATCCAAGACTTGTCCCGACGATGCCGAGCCGGTTGTAGCCTTGCGCTTCGAGCCAATCGAGGCAGCAGCGGATATCGACGACGCCTTGCCGCACCGCATCGAGCGTGCGTCCGATGTTCGAAGAAACAGCATAGTCGGCACGCTTGATCTCGGCAGGCATGCGTATGTCGTGATACGGCATGGTTAGCCGCAGCACCGCAATGCCCAGCATGTTAAACAGTTTGCAGAGGGCAACGTACGACACTGCATCGGAGTTCCAATGGGGCAAGAGGATGACGGCACGTCGCCCCGGCGCCGGAAACCAGCGCGCGTTCACCAGATCGTTCTCGGGATACGGAGTCTTCACCGGCGAAGTGAATCGCAGGAATTCGCCGAACGTTCCTTTGACTTTGGCTTCGAGTTTTGGGTCGGGCACCTCGCGCGTGGAGAAGACTTGAACCTCGCGAGTCTCCAGTCGAAAGTCGCTCGGACGCGTGTAGGAGTAGAACTCATCGCTGGCCGCAACAATGCGCCGGTTGTAATCGAGAATGAATTTCTCCGGATTATCCTGCGCCAGGGCCGGAGTCTGGCCGGGGCGGTAGCCGTTACGGCAGGGCCAGTCACGCGCCCACTCCACTCCCCACTCCAGCGGACGCACCACGCGGTTGTTGTCCACCGATGTCAGCCGGTGTTCCCAGTCGTACATCCACTGTGCGTAGCGTGAAGGCATGGTTAACTCTCAAGTGTAACAAGCGGGATGCGCTGGTTTTGGGCGGGTTGCAGTTAACGGCAGGAATTGTCTTTTAGGGTCGTCATCTAACCGCTGAGTGGCGTCGGACTGCGAACCTCAGCCAAAGGCTGCAGCCGCGAAGTCATAGAGGGCTGGGGTCTGACGTCCGAAGTCCAGCCCCTAACTGCGGTACCTTCGCGGAACTCGCTTTGAGATGTTGCAGAGAATTTCGTAGGGAGTGCTATTAGCGAGTTCGGCGTGCTCTAGTGCGTCGACGCTGAGGCCGTCGCCGGTGCCGAGCAGGATGACTTCGTCGGCGACAGCGATATCAGGAATTCCGGTGACGTCGACTAGAGTGAGATCCATCGAGATGCGGCCCACGATCGGAGCGTAGTGTTCGCGCGCAATTACGCGGCCGCGGTTGGAGAGCTGGCGATTGTATCCGTCGGCGTAGCCCACGGGAAGAACAGCAACGCGCGCAGGGGCCTTAGTCACGTAAGTCCCGCCATAACCCAGCGGCTGGTGCGGTCCGAAATTGCGCAGGGACAAGATGCGCGTCTTCCACGTGAGCACGGGCTTGACTGGCAAACGCAACGTTCCGCCGCTTACCTCGCGCCCCGCACGCTGAAACGGCAGGTAGTATCCGTAGAGTGCGACGCCGGGACGCACCATGCTGTTCCAGGTTTCGCGGCGCGAAATGACCGCTCCCGTGTTCGCCATGTGGACGAACGGCGGCTCGAATCCCGCTTCGCGCACCATGCGGCGCGCCTCGTCGAAACGGCGTTCCTGCTCAGCCACGGACGGAGCGTCCATGACTTCAGAATCGGCGAGATGCGTCGACAAGCCATCCAGCACGAGGTGATTCGACGCCTTCAAAGCGGTGAGCACATCGGGAAGCTGGTCGAGCGAGACCCCCAGGCGACCCATGCCCGTATCGACTTTCAAGTGCACCGGATGGCGAGCCACGCCAAGCGCGGCCGCAGCCTTATCCATCAACTCGATGTGCCAGGGTTCCCAAACCGTGGGCGTCAAATGCAGGCGCACGATCTCGCTCTCTTCGCCGCGCCAAAAACCGGTCATCAAAAGAATGTTCGAATGGATTCCCGCCTCGCGCAGCGGAATCGCCTCGTCGAGCGACGTCACGCCAAGCCAGCGCGCGCCCTCTGCTTCCAGAGCGCGTGAGCACTCGACCGCGCCGTGGCCGTAGGCGTCGGCCTTTACTACAGCGCACACGGTCACCTTCGCTCCAACGTGCTTTTGCACAGTGCGGAAGTTCTGGCGCAGGGCGGTGAGAGAGACTTCCGCCCACGTCGGGCGCGTCGCCACACGGCTCAGGATTTCTACAGTCGTTGCCACTTTCGCGATTATATCGGGAGCAGCCCGCGCTCTGAGGTTACGCAGGGGCTACTCCCACATGCCAGACTGTTTTACCCTGTGTTTCTCCGTGCCCTCCGTGCTGAGTCGTTCCGTCCTAGTTCCCCGTCAAGATGAAGTTCACAGTGATCTGGGTCTGCACCTCAATCGGCTCGTTGTTCAGGATATAGGGACGATACCGCCACTGCTTAACGGCATCGATCGCGGCCGCAACGAGCATGGGATGTCCCGACAGAACCTGCAGATTATCGATGGTTCCCGCCTTGCTGATGATCGCAGCCAAAACGACTGGGCCCTGAATGCGCACGTTTTTCGCCAGCGGCGGGTACACAGGCTGCACGCGTCGGATCAGGTTGCCCTCAAGAATTTGAGACGTGCGGATGACGCGGACCGTGGGCGTGACCGCCACGGGGATCACGGGATGCGTACCCGTGATCAGAGAAGTGGGCAAGCCGTTCTCTCCTCCACCAGGAATTCCAATTCCCAGAACTCCTCCCGGACCAGGGTCAGGGGCGTCCGGCGCAGCGGGTCCGGACGTAGTCGAAATCGTCCGAGGGATCCGCCCGGGAGCCACGAAGATTGGCCGCACAGTACTCGTCGGCATTGGCGAAGCGTGCCCACTCCGCGGAGTCGCCGTCGCGGGAAGATCCGGACGTCCCAGAGTGATTGGCGTTGAAACGGTGCGCGCAGCGGGCAGTCCCACGGACTTCCACAGCGGTAACAGAAGCAGCAGACCGATGGCCATCGCCTCCAGAGCAAACGAAGTCAGCGTAGTCCAGCTGCGGCGCGAACGTTGGGCCCATGAAGTTTCGAGCATGCTATCGGCGAACATGGTGTCCTCCAGCGGTGAAATCTGTTTGCAGTAATGGACACCACGTGCGAGCGGGCGGGCAGTGCCGCCGCAAATAAAAAAGGCCGCGCTTTCACGCGGCCTGCTGGAACTTCTTCGACACCAAAGGTGTCAGGCTCGAACTATTTCGGAGTCGGCTTGGCTGTGCTCGAGCCAGTCGAGGGCTTCGGAGCAGCCGGCTTTGCAGCCGCGCCCGACGTCGGTGCCGCCACTCCCGATTGTGTGTTGAATATATCGATCACAGGCTTCGTAATATCGAACGCATCGCCCGCCAGCAATACCGGACCCTGCGGCCACGGCTTCGAGGTGTCGATCACCAAACCAAATCCATTGTCTTGCGCATACTTCACCACAATGGGAGCGAGCTTGGTGAGCACTTTGCTCGCGATCTCCTGCTGCTGAGAGCCGAAATCTTCCTGCGCATCCTGCACGGAGCGATCCAGTTGTTTCTGCTTGGTCTCGATCTGCTTCTTGAGGGTGTCGAGGGCATCCGCATTCAGCTTGTCCTGCTGCGTGGTGAGTTGCTTCTTCAAGCCTTCGAGCTCGTCGTTCTGGTTCTTCAGTTCGTTCTGCTTGGGTTCGAATTTCTTTTGCAGAGCCTCGACTTCGCGACGCCCTTCATTGCTGCCGAAGATCGCGCCCTCAATATTGATGGCTCCGACCTTGGTGCCAGTGATCGGGGTTGGGGCGGGGGCCGAAGCGGCCGGGGCGGAAGAAGCGCTGGGAGCGGACGGAGTGGCGGCGCTGCCGGTTTGGGCTAATGCGGAAATCGCGGGGAGAACCGCAGCAGCCAGGAAAAGTCGCAAGAACTTGCTTGTCATTGGATCGGTTGAACTCCTTGGAACATAGTTCCGGGAATGAACTTCGATGTCTTTTTCGATATCGCTTTCAGATTTGTTCAATCACGCCGGGCGCACTGAATGAGGTCTCCGCCGCGGTAGCGGGCCGCCGTCGGAAAAGGCGTGCCAGATTGCCAAGTCTAGATTGCCAGCTTCGCACGCCGAATTACACGCGTGCTTCCACACCTCTTAGCTCCTGGACGGCGTGGACCCAAGCATTATAGATACCTCGCTCCGGCCCCGTCAATCCAGTTAGAACGTGGTCGCCACGGTGAACCGGAAGGTTTTTCGCGGCTCCCTGAGCATGAAACTTGGAGCGTACGTATTGACCGCCAGGTGATACGTATAATCGCCCGCCGCCGTCGCCGGGAACATGCTTCGCAAAATCGGAATCGGCGGGTTCGCCGGATTGTCGAGCCGCAGCGGATTGTACGCCCAATAAATTCGGAACGGAGCGTTGACCACTGGCAGGAACATTTGCAGTTCCAGCCCGGTAGACATGCGCGGCCTCCAGTTGGTCGCACCTAAGACTTGCAGATCCTGCGAGGGCTTTGGCGACAGCAGCGCTCCGCCCTGGCAGTTGTAGCCCGCATCCAGCGTCGGACAGCCGAAGGGCGTGCTGATGACCTGGTCATACTGCACGGTCGCGATCTGCAACTGAGAGCGCCGGAGGATCGGGTCGATGCCGGTATCAATGAAGGGAGCAATCGCCACCGGCCCCGCGATCGTGATGCGGTACTCAAGATTCGTCCACACACTCATGTCGCCACCGGGAAAGACGATCTGGTCAACCGGGATGGGCACAGTCCAGTTGCCCTGACGCGGATTGGCCGGATTCTTGGGAACCGGCGATCCGTCGGGATTGGTCAACGTAATCACGTTCGAGCTGGGCAGGAACGCAACGGGAGATATCGACCGAATGTCGAAGCCGCGGACATCGTTCTCCCCGCCCATGAAGAATCGCTGGAAAGGAGGAGCCACCAGGCCGCCATACCCGGTGATAAACGATCCATTGACGCTGAAGCCGACCGCGTTACGGCCCCTCTGTACCGGCATAAACTGCTTGTACTGGATGATTGGCCGGAAGGAACGAACGGTGCCGCCGACTCCGGCAAGCTCCATGCCCACCGTCATCTGGTGACCGTGATGCGGCGAGATCCCGCTATCCAACGTGTTGAACGAGAAGTTCGGAAAAATCTTGCTGGTGATGATCCCGTTCACCGCGTTCGGCCCGGATATGCCGCGGAAGGCGATGAATTCGAAAAGATTCTTCGACGCGGTACTGAGGGGAAGCAACGTTGAGCGGTCAAGCGAATACGTCATGCCGAGTCGCTTGAACGACCGCCGCAGCGGATAACTCAACGAGGTCGTAAACCCCGCACTTGACTGCGAATAGTTCTGCAGGTTCTGTAATACCGCGCTGGGCAGATTCAGATTCTGTCCGCTGAAAATCGACAGCTGGCGAGCCTGGTTATAACTGATCTTGTTGGCGAAGACCGAAAAGCCAAACTGCAGAGGACGGTCGAACATGTAAGGCTGCGTGTAACCAAAGAGCACGCTGCGCGCCAGGTTTCCGAGGCTGATCTGTATCTGCAGGGTCTCGCCCCGCCCAAGGAAATTGTTGGTCGCGTAGTTGACCCCGATGAACGCTCCTTCGAGTCCGCTCACGCCGCCGTTCAGTCCAATGCTGTTCTTGCCTTTTTCCTTCACCTTCAGGGTGAGATCGACCAAGCCATTCTTTTCGTCGAGCTTCTTATCGGTGACGTTCGGATCGTCCGGCTTCAGCTGATCGAAGTACGACAACTGATTCAGTCGGAGCAGGCTCATCTCCCAGAGACGCGAGTTGTAAATACCGCCTTCTTCGAGCGCCAGTTCGCGGCGAATCACTTTATCGCGCGTCGTCGTATTTCCCTGGAACTCGATGCGCCGCACATAGAACTGCTTGCCTTCGTCAACGTCGATTTCGAGATTTGCGATTTTCTTCTCGTCGTCAAAAGTGGTGTTAGGAACCGGCGTAAAGTTGATGAACCCGTACTCGCCATACGCTTTGCGCAGATTCTCCAGACCCTTCGCGATCTTCTCGCGGCTGAAAACGTCTCCATCTCTGAGTGGGAAGAGTGAGCGCAACGCGGCAGTATTGGAAATGGCCTTGTTGTTCTTGAAGGTGATCTTGCCGAGTTTGTACTTGTCACCTTCGTCGATCGGCATCGTGATGTCGACGGCTTTTCCCGGCCCCGACTGTATCAATGGAATGTGGCCACCCTTGTGGCCCGTATCGTGAATCTCCGTCTTCGGGTCGCCGACGTTCGCCTTGAAGTAGCCACGATTCTGGTATTCGGCGCGCACGCGCTCGGTATCTTCTTCGAGCTTGGTCGCGTCATAAGTCCGGGCAAAGATGTTCTCGAGGAAGATCGAATGCGGAATGCCGACCGGCCGCAGATTCTTCATCGCCGCGCGCAAAACACGCGTCTTAATGTTCTTATTGCCCTCGAATTTGATCTTGCCGACCTTGACCTTCGGTCCTTCCTTCACCACGAACGTGATGCCGACCGCCGCAGGTGGAATCTGGCGAATTTCCGTGCGAATCGTGGCGAACTGCCGGCCATGCTCAGCCAGCAGTCCTTTCATCGACACTTCCGCTTTCTTGGTGCGGGTGGGGTCGTACTGGCTCTCGACCACGAGGCCGACCTTGTCCTGCTTGAAGCGGTCCAGAACATCGCTGGTCGATACCGAACTGAGGCCGGTGTAGTCGATGGTTCGAATCGTCGGCTTCTCTTTTACGAGGACGATAATGCGCCACCCCTTGGGCGTCTGCTCACGGGTAAAGCGTATGTCCTCAAAGTAGCCCGTGTTCCACAGCGAGTTGAAGTCGCGCTCCAGGGCGGCAGGATCGTAAACATCACCGGGCTTGGTAAAAATGCGGGCGCGGATCGTTTCGGCGGGAATGCGGCGGTTGCCGCTGACATCGATCTCAGAAATAACATCGTTCTGAGCTCGGGCCAACGTGCCGGTCGCAACCAAGAACGCCGCCAGCAATAGAACCAGTGGACGCACCAGCGACCTCGCGCCTCGCCAAAACCGTGGAAATGAAGGAGATGGCAACGACACGGCACCCTCAGCGCATACGCGCTCGGGCACAACAAGGTTCTCCGGATGAAAGCGAAAAGGAATCGCTACGACCTCAGCCTCTGGGATGTAAGAAAACTGTCATTATACGGTAGAGCAACAGAATGCGTCCAAGCCGCAACCCTATTAAAAATCGCGGGGCTGCTGTTTTGAAGAGATTTCGGCCATCCCGGTGTCCAGCGGGTCCTGATCCCGAGTCTCAGGATGCCTCTAGTGGTCGCCGACCACCGATCCCTGGCCACTGATTTCAGGCTTGGCTAACTCTACCTCAACCAAGACGGAATAAAACGTAGCCGAGTTGCCCATGTCAGTAAGTTTTTCTGAGGTCAGGCTGTTGATGCTCTGGAATCCAGGAGTCATCTTAGCCCAATTGAGGCGAGCCGACACAAGTCCCGGCTGAACAACGCCATCGACCCGCGCTTTCAGCCGAATCTCTCCTCGCCCATTGAATACCCGAACTTCGTCGCCGTCGGCGATCCCGCGCGCATCGGCATCGGCCGCATGCATCTCAAGCAGGCCGGGTTTCTCCATCTCCTGCAACGAGGGCACATTTGAAAACGACGAATTCAGAAAATTATCGTATTTGCGCGCCAATAACTCTAGCGGATAGCCGTTCTTGCCCGCTCCGTGGCGCGATTCGCTTGGCGGCTTGAACTCGGCCACCGGATCCAATCCCTGCGCCTTCAGTTCTTCACTATATAGCTCTGCCTTGCCGGATGGAGTACGAAAGCCTCCATAAGCGAAGGGAAGGAATGCATCCGCATGTTTGGGGACATCCGCCTCCGGATGTCCAGCGGAGCGAAACTCCGCTGCCTCACCACTCGCTACACTCCCAAAATTCAGCCGCGCGCTCGATTCCCGCTCCAAACTCTCTCGTGAAATTCCCGCGAGCCACGGATTCTCCGAATCCAATGCCCCATCAATGATCTCATCCACACTCTCGCGGAAGCACTCATCTTGAAACCCCATGCGTTCCGCCAGCGCCCGGAAAACGTCGACATTCGACCTGCACTCGCCCAGCGGAGCAATTGCCTGGTTCGAAAGTTGCAGGTAGTAGTGTCCATACGCCGTCTGCAGATCGCGGTGCTCGAAGAAAGTCGTCGCCGGCAGAACGATGTCGGCATAGTCCGTTGTATCCGTGAAAAATTGCTCGTGCACAACGGTAAACAGATCCGGACGCATGAGCCCGCGAATGACTTCATTGTGATTCGGACAAACCGCCGCAGGATTTGAGTTGTACACGAACAGCGCTCTGACCGGCGGATCGTCCACCCGGTTCAACGCCTTCGCGAGTTCGACCATGTTGATAGTCCGCGCCTCACGCCCAAGCGCTTCGTTCATCAGATCGGGGCGCTTCAGAGACTTGCTGTTCAGCCCGAAAGCCCCGCTGGTCGAGAGTTGCAGCCCGCCGCCGATTTCTTTCCATCCTCCAGTGATACAGGGCAGCATGGCGATAGCGCGCGTCGCCATCCCACCGCCCTCAGAACGCTGCACGCCGTAGTTCAGGCGAATCACCGACGGCCGGACGGTCGCATATTCCCGAGCGAGTTTGCGAATGTCATCCGCGGGAATGCCCGTCCAGCGCGCCACGCGCTCCGGCGGATAGTCCTTGACCTTGGCGCGCAACTCTTCAAATCCGAATGTGTATTTCGAAACGTAATCGGCATCGTGCAGATTTTCGCCAATGATGACATGCATCATGCCCAGCGCCAGCGCAGCATCCGTTCCGATATTGATAGGCAGGTACCAGTCGGCGCAAGCGGCCGTGCGCGTGCGATAGGGATCGATCACTACCAGCTTCGCCCCGTTGCGCCGCGCTTCCGCAATGAACGGCCACAAGTGCACGTTGTTGCCGTGAATGTTCGCCGCCCAGGCGATGATGTACTTGGAATGCTTGAACTGCTCAGGCTCCGTGCCGAGCTTCACCCCATACACCGACTCGAGTCCGGTCTCTCCGGCCTTCGAGCAAATCGTGCGATCGAGTTGCGACGCTCCCAACCGGTGAAAGAATCGGCGGTCCATCGACCCGCCGTTCAGCGCACCCAGAGTTCCGCCAAACGAATAGGGCAGAATTGCCTCACTCCCAAAGTCGCGCGCAACGGCTCGAAAACGCGAAGTGATCTCATCCAGCGCCTCATCCCACGAAATCCTCTGCCAGGCCTGCATGGCCCCTGCCTGTGTGGCGTGGGCGCTCCCGCCCGCGTCCGCGGCGCCAGCCGTGGGTCCTTTCGCCGCAATCCTCCGCATCGGATACAGCACCCGATCCGGCGAATACACCCGATCCAGATACTTCGCCACCTTGGCGCACAAAAAGCCGCGCGTAACCGGATGCTCCGGATCCCCCTGAATCCTCGTCGCCCGCCCATCCTGCACGGTAATCAAAACCCCGCATGCATCGGGGCAGTCGTGCGGACAAGCGGCATGGACGACTCGCTTCATCGCTCGATTATACGTTGCTTTCCGGCGCCGAAATCCTGAACTCACAAGGCTTACCCAATCGGACTCATTCCAAGAAGCCGCATGTACACTGTCGGTAGCAAGTTAAAAAGTCCGGTTTTTGTAGCAAGTGGAATGTCCGGTTTCAAAGTTGTACCCTCGCCGTTTGGGTTGGGTTGATTTTGGGGATGGGGTTGCAGGGGAAGGGGGCAGTTCCCCTTCCCCTGCTCAGCGCTGTAGAAGCCGCGGTCAGCAGGGGTGCGCCGGTGGCGTCGTAGCGACCCAGGCAATGC